>MDTB01035062.1_pt1 | contig 209818 bp, 196 predicted proteins | sample 811161 | NCBI WGS metagenome assembly MDTB01 (sample SAMN05326650, study PRJNA326480) | marine metagenome | isolation source: seawater | place: Mediterranean Sea | collected 2009
ATATAATAGCTGAAAAAAAATAAGGGGGCGAAATGGTTTCGACAGGGTAGAATCAAGGGGAGAGTGCAAGTAGGTAAGATACGACCTTAACTGTTCAAAAAACGATAATTGCCAATAACAATAATCACTTTGAATACGCCTTAGCTGCGTAATCAGGTGGCCGTCCTTAGCCATCTATCCAATAAGGACTTTAGCTGATTGAAACTCCGGAAACAGCCAAGAAATAAAACTAAGGTAAGCCTCTTTCGGCCACGGAACATAGAGGATAAAAAATTCAGTGGATACCTCGCTGAGAGGGAAATTGTCAGACAAGCTTGTGAATGACTCAAACTAAGACTATTTTGGACGGCAGTTCGACTCTGCCCGCCTCCACCATTTCTATTGAATTGTGCCGTATGAAAAATAATAATGAAAAGAAAATTGACTTAGAGTGTAACATTTGTAATGTAACATTTAAAAAGCATTTAAAGGAATATAGAAGGCAGATTAAAAAAAACCCAAATAGGGTTTTTTACTGCTCTCTTTCCTGTGCTGGTGTAAAGAACAAAGCAAGCCTAGGGAAGTATCTTGGGTCTGGCACCCTTGATAATTTCAAAGGACGCAGAAGAAATAAGGATGAGTTTACCCCTTTTCGCTATCTTTTAAGGTCCATTCAAAGAAGAAGTAAAAGAAGGGGGAGGTGTAATAACTTAACCTTAGAGTATCTGAAAAAAATATGGGATGAACAAAGCGGGAAGTGTATTCTAACTGGCTGGGATTTAACTTTGCCAAAGGACTCTTCCTCGTCAGGTGGTAGGAATTCTATTTATAGAGCCTCAGTTGATCGCATAGATAGCAGCAAAGGATATTTAATAGGAAATATTAGATTTATAGCAGTTATAGCAAATTATTGTAAAAATACTTTTTCAGATGAAGAAGTAAAGCTGTTCTGCAAAGCAGTTGCTAATAACATAAAGTAATAATAAATAGGAAGGACAGTATGAAAGAATGTTGTAGGGAAAAATTAATGAGCTTAACTATTAACTATCTGGGTATTTGCGCATCCCTTTTATATATATTTTCAATACTTTCTTAAAAGGTTTTTTAAATGTTTAAATGGTTAAAGTATAGGATGAAGCACAAGTTAGATCACTTTTCTTTTAAAAAAATAAAAGAATTCTTGAAGAAAAATGGTATAGCTTTTGTTATAATATTTGTTGGGTGGGAAATAGTTGAAGATGTAGTTTTTCCATTTTTATTTGCAGCTTTAGGAAATTATGTTCATCCAGCCTTTTATGCGGGAATTCCTGCCTCTCTAATTCTTTGTTTTCATTGGCTAGCTGTCCCAATCCTTTGGGGCATGTGGCTTAAGATTAGTAAGAAAAATAAAACTAAAGATATTAGCTGCTGCTCTGATCATGAACATTGAAGAATGAAAAATTAGTTTACTTTTATAGATCCTACCATTCACACAAAACATAGGATTGCTTTATGCAAAATTTAGGTTATGCCTGTATAAATATGGCTTTATCATCTTTACCAAAGTCAAAAAGGATAACTACAAACAGGTCTATGATTAGAAGGACTTTTGATCAAAAAGGAGTTGAGTATGCTAGTGATCTTGCACTGAGCAATCTAAGAGACTTGTTAACGATTTTAAAATGGAATAAAGAAAACGATATAAACTTCTTTAGAATGTCATCTAACATATTCCCTTGGGGATCTGAGTATAACATCGAAGAGTTAGCTAACTATGGTGATCTTCTTATTGCAGCTAAAGCCGCTGGAGACTTTGCATTAGAAAACAATATGAGACTCACATCACACCCTGGTCCTTTTAATAAACTATGTTCACCGAAAGAACATGTCGTTAAAAATACAATTACAGATTTAAAAATACACGGTCTGCTTTTTGATATGATGGGCTTAAGCAGAAGCCCTTTTAACAAGATAAACATCCATGTTGGTGCAGCCTATGACTGCAAGGCAACAGCATTAGATACTTTCTGTAAAAACTTTGAAAGACTTCCAGAGTCAGTAAGGTCAAGGCTCACTGTTGAGAATGACGATAGACCTTCTCTGTACTCCACTTACGAGCTTTTTGATGGAGTCTATGAACGAATAGGGATTCCTATAGTTTTCGATTATCACCATCACAAATTTAGGAACGATGGAGAGTCAGAAGAAGATGCCCTAACCTTAGCTGCCTTGACTTGGGGAGATATAAAGCCAGTGGTTCACTATTCAGAATCAAGACGGCATGAAATGAACGACTTTAGAATCAGAGAAAATGCCCACTCTGACTATATTTATAACAAAATAGAAGACCACAATATTGAAACAGACATTATGATTGAGGCCAAGGCAAAAGAGAAGGCTTTGATGAAATACAGAGAAGACCACCTAAGTCCAAAAGAGTAGGATAAATTATGTTTGGAATTTTTAAAAAAGATCCCTGTAAGAAGATAGAAAAAGAGATTAAAAGCAAATATAAACAAAGTGTTGTTTTCCAAAGAAATGGAAAACTCAGAGAGTATGGACAAATTATGAAAGAGATCTAAGAGCTTGAAGATAAGCTGATATGCCTTAAGAAAGATAAATAAAAATTAGGAGTTTTAATGCCAGAGGGAGCCGAAGTAAAATCATTTGGAGACTCACTAAATCTACATTGTAAGGATCAGTTTATTTCCGATATAACTATCCTTAGCGGTAGATACTCTAAATCAAAGTTAGAAGGGCTTGAAGACCTCAGCTCTCATTTCCCCATAAGGGTTAAGTCTGTAAATGTTCGTGGAAAGTTTATCTGGTTTTCTTTGGATAAGGAATTCTACATATACTCTACCTTGGGGATGACCGGACACTGGGGTTTGAAAAACAAGAAACACTCTAGGGTTAGAATATCTTTTAATGATAAAAAAGATTTATTTTATACTGACATTAGAAACTTTGGAACTCTAAAGATAATTAAAGGTGAAGATAACTTAAGTAAGAAGCTAAGAACCTTGGGGCCAGATATGTTATCTGAAGATGTCTCGGATAGCGCATTTTATTCAAGAATTATTAAAAAGAAAAACTGGTCTCTAGCAAAGACTATTATGAACCAAGGAGTCATATCTGGTGTCGGCAACTATGTAAAGGCAGAAGCTTTGTGGAGAGCAAAGCTTTCTCCTCATAGGATCATAAGCTCCCTAACAAAAAGGGAGGTTTCCCTTTTGAATAGAAGCATAAAGGAAGTTTTATCAGACAGCTATAATAATGGCGGAGCAACCATTAAAAGCTATAAAACATTTTCTGGCTCTCAAGGTCAATACAGCAGAAGGTTCGCTGTTTATGGTCAAGATAGAGATCCAAATGGCCTAAGGGTTATTAGGGAGAAAACTAAGGACGGAAGGACTACTCACTGGGTTCCTGACATTCAAATATAAAAGGAGTAATAATGAATGATTTTTTATCTTCAAGAAACTTTAGTTTAGCCTGTGCTATGCTTAATGCAATTTTTGCTATTAACGCTTTATCTAGTGGGAGTTACGTGTTTTTCATAATATGTTCAATATTCTTTGGAGTTTGTATGAAAAACTATCTAAATGCCTAATAGTTTATGATTAAAATAATATTTAAATATTTTCAAAAAATCTTTTCTCAGATTCAAAAAATGACAGATGAATCCAGATCTAGAATCATCTTGCGCGGCTATAAGAGAGAAGAGGAAAAGAAGGGAGAGTAGCTTGACTACTATTGAGCCTTTTTTATCTCTACTAGTAGCTTCAGCATTAGGATCTTTAATTGGACTCGAAAGAGAGGTTCATGGGCAACCTGCTGGGCTTAGAACTCACATGATTCTATCATTGGGTGCTGCATTAGCTGCGATATTATCTATATCATACTCTGAGTTTATATCAAACCCAAACCTACCATCTGACCCAGGAAGGATAGTTGCTCAGGTAGTTAGCGGGGTTGGCTTCTTAGGGGCTGGAGCAATACTAAGGTTTGGAGTCTCTGTAAAAGGACTAACCACCGCTAGCTCTCTATGGACTACGGCCATAATAGGAATAGCTTGCGGAAGTGGTTATTATGAGTTAGCAGCATTTACAACTGTTTTAGTTTTTATTATATTGACAATTATAAATAAACTAGAAGGTGTCATACTCACCTCTTATAAAACTAGAACATTTAAAGTTACACTGGATGACAGGCCAGGCGTTGTAAATGATATAAGACAGATTATGATTAATTATAAAATAAAAATTATTTCATTAAATGTTGCTATGCCAAATAAGAATACAGTAAAATTAAACATGATTATAAGGATGCCATCAGAAATGAAGTTGGACAAGATGATTGGTCTGATAAATCATTTGGATGAAGCTAGATCTATGCAGATAGATTGAGGAGTATTTTATGTTAGAAGAAGAGGAAGGCTACAAGGCAGTGTTAAGCTTTGCGTTTAAGACAGTTGTTACAATATCTATAGCGGTAGTTTTTATTATGTGGGGCCACTCCTGTAGTTTAAATAAGGATATTATTCAGGAGTGTAAGTCTTCATGTTCTGGTTCAGATTCACAGATGAGGTCTGTAACAACAAGAGAGTGTGTTTGCGAAGAAAAGTCTTCAAACAATTGGGTTATCCCTAGAAAATGATGTATCTCTATAGCAAAAGCAATGCTTCATAAAATCTAGGTTCTTCATCCCAAGGGGTTTCCAATATAACATCAGCAAAAAATGCTTTGTCGTGACAGCTAACCTTTTCACTTTTCAAGTTTATACCGCATAAGTGTTCGTAGTCCCCCAGAGTTCTCTTTTCTCCTAGACCATATATCCCTCCGACTTCTCCACTGATAATCATAGACAGCCTATTTAAACTATTATAGTCCAAGTCTTTCCAAGATTTTTTTCTATTTTGATCTTCTGAATCATCCCAGTGCATAGGTCTTTTTACTTCTTGAATTTCAGAGTCGTTATATAGATGATACAGTGGCACATTTGGAATGTGAAAAATACTATAACCCCTTGTAAAAGATCTTATTGCTAAAGACATTTCTTCGCCATGAAAGTAAAGATTAGAATCGTATGGAATGTCTTTAACAAATCTTCCTATTGTAAATATAAAACCAGCAGATATTAAAAATCCATGATGTATTCTTTCTTCCTTTTCGCTAACTAAAAAAGAATTCTGGCTACAGTATTTGCCATCAACAAACAACTCATCTTCCTTGTAGGCCATTATAATGGTTCCATCCCAAGATTTTTCAAATCTAAATTTAGGGGGGACTTCAGATTCAATGAAGAAAGGTCTTGGGTATCCAGTTAGTATTGGCATCTTATGATAATCACAATCTACAGACTGTATTTTCTTTAAGTACTTAATAAGATATGAGTCCCAGCCTTGCTCAAATTGAGTATGAGAATCTATTTGCAAATAATATTCTTCATTGCTAAACATTTTTTGAACACGACTTCTTGCCCAACAAGCTCCTAGAGATATTTTTGGATCTATAAGTTCGTACTTAATTTGATTTTCAAAACCTATACTCTGTAAGTCTATAGGTTTGTCGTTTTGATCACAAATGCCAAATGATAGAGAGCTAGGCTCATCTGCATTATTAAAAGCACTTTCGATTGTACTTAAAAGCATAGAGTCCCGATAAGAGGCTATTGATATGAATATCTTCATTTTTTGATTAACTTAGTTTTAAAAAAAAATAACTTTTTATTTCTTATGACTATAATACTAAATTTCAGTATATCAAATTTAAATACTGGTAAAACTTAAGCGGTTTTGCTAATAGCAAATCATATGTTATGGCCATAACTATAACAGACTTTGCTAAACAAAAAATAAGATCCTTAATGCTTAGGTCGCAGAATGGTGAAATGTATCTTAGAATATCACTAACAAGTGGGGGTTGCTCTGGCTTTTCTTACAAGTTTGACTATGTAAAGAAGCCAGAGGAGAAAGACAAAGAGTTTGACTTTGGAGACATTAAAATCTGCATAGATGTTAAGTCGTATTTATTTCTAAACGGTATGGAAATAGACTATGAAGAAACCATTTTTAAAAGTGGAATTATTTTAAATAACCCTAACGCAAAAAGATCCTGCGGTTGTGGAGAGTCAGTTTCCTTTTAAAAATCAGGAGCAAAAAAATGTCTTATTCAAAAAAGCTTATTGAGCATTTTGAAAACCCACAGAATGTGGGGTCTTTCGATCCGGAAGAAGAAGGTGTTGGAACCGGAATAGTTGGAGCGCCTTCTTGCGGAGATGTAATGAAGCTTCAATTGAAAATAAATGACGATGGAATTATAGAGGATGCTAAATTTAAAACATTTGGCTGTGGCTCTGCAATAGCATCAAGCTCCTTGGTCACAACATTGGTGAAGGGTTTATCTGTAGATGAAGCAAAAAAGATACAGAATGTAGATATAGCAAAAGAGCTATCATTACCCCCTGTTAAGATACACTGCTCTGTTTTGGCAGAAGACGCAATTAAAGCTGCGATAAAAGATTATCAAAAAAAGTTGGCTAAAAAATAAAAATATCTGACAATTCTTCTATTTGGAATAAAATATCAACTAGGAGGTTTAATATGGATAATCAACTAATAACAATAACGCCTTTCGAGAAAGCCGAAAGAAGGGTATTTGGGTTTGCAAACTCTATGTATAGATCCTATATAACTCAAAAAACAATATCTCTTATAATATCTTTGGACGAAAAAATAAAAGATCTCGCATTTGCTGGAGACTCAAAGGGTGTTATTGCCGAAATAAGAAATCAAAGGTTACTCATGCTGAGTATTTCAAAAGGAATTGCCAATGCTTAATTTAATTAAAAATTACTTTACTTTTGTATAGTTCGGCAAAGTGAATAACATGAAAGAGCAGGACTTTTCTAAGAAAGAAGTTTATAAATATATTGCCGAAAATGAAAGAGAAAGATATATATTTTACTTTAGCTTTCCAATGAGCGAGGCAATGTTTTACTCTATAATTATTATGGAGATAGGATCTGAGGTAAGTTTCTTCGATTGTTTTCCTGAGCCAAACATAGAGGAGATAACTTTAGAAGAAGACCTATCCATTCGAAATAAAGCGGGGTCAGAGGTTATTATAACAAAAGGTTCGAAAGTTAAAATTATATCAACCATAAGGGTTCTATTCTATAAAGATGATTAAAAAAATATTTAATGAAAGATTAAACTGGATGATTGAAAGGGTCATTGAAGACGAGGTACTCTCGTTAGAACCTGTAATTGCTGGAGGTTGTGCATTATCTATATTTAAATCTGTTGAGCTGCACAAAAAGGATAGTGACTGGAAAGCTTTTCGCAACAGAATGATTAGAAAGTCAAGCTGGAAAGGTAGTATTCCTCCGTATAATGATGTTGATATTTGGTTTTTAAAAGCAGAAGAATCCGTAGAAAGCCTTAGGTATAAATTTAAAAATAAATTTAGTGATAGGTCTAATTCTAATTTGTCATATACTCCATCTGTTTTGAAAAAAGAAACAAAGTGGGGAAGAACATATTCTATATCAAATAAGACATACCAGTTTATCAACACTTCTCACGATTCAGTAAAAGACCTATTAGATACATTTGATCTTGTCAATTCCAAATATGCTTGGCATAAAGGGTATTTTTATTTTTGCGAAGACGCAGAGAGATCTTTTGAGAATGGACACCTTTCTTTTTATAACAAATCAGTTAAAGATGACTCACCACTTTACGAAAAAGTTTTCCATTGTTTAAGATATTTCAAGTACTCAATTAGATATGGAATTGATTTTGACAAAGAGGTTGCCAATTTTGTTTACAATGTTTACCTTGAAATTCAAAATTCTATCATAGAAGGGAATCTGAAGGAAAAATTAAAATGTGGCAAGAAAGTTGCCGTCACAGCTGGCGACGTTGGATACTTTTCATTTACAAACTCTAATGTAGAGATGATTTCTGATATGAGAAAAAGTTTTTGCCAATTTTGCATTATGGAAACTTTCAAACCAGAGTGGCTTTTGTATTTAATTCCATCTAGCAACTTGATTCCCGAAATAAAGAACCTTATAGAGTCAAATTTTGACAAAGAGTATCTTGTTAAAAATATGTATCCAGCATCAAGTATTGATGGAATACCCTTTTAAAATGGAGTAAGTATGAATTATAAAGAAATAGAGTACAAGTATTGGGCAGGAAAGTTGACCAAAGAAGATTTCTCTTCCAGAGTTGAATCGCTTATAATAAGCGAAAATCTAGATTTAGAAGAAGATGTTATATATGTTGTATCATGTGATGATTACTACACTTTGAAAGAGGGTGTCGGACATTTTGTTAGATTCAGAAAGGGCGGAGGAATGTACGAACTCACATTAAAAAGAAAGGTAGATGAAAATGTTGTGAGAAAAGAAATAAATTTAAATGTAACAAATAATGATGATTCAGCCGTTGTAGAGTTTTTAAATTTAAGCGGATATGTTAAATTATTCCAAGTTTATAAAGAGGCTTGGATTTGGAAATTTCCTGATTGTGACATATCATTCTATACTTTGTCAGATGGAAGAAGCGTTGTCGAGCTAGAGGCAGTAGCCTACTCCAGTATAAAAGAGGGGGTTGCTACAATTGATAAATGGGAAGACCTACTGGGACTTTCAGATTTAACGAAGGAGCCTAGATCTTTATATGAAATATTTACTGAAGAAGGTGATGGACTACGGAGTAGTTTCTTATAAAAAAATATTAATTATCTATTAGAATATTGTAATATATTCTTACTATGTCAGATAATAAAAAAATTTTAGGATACAAAGTTAGGGATACAAAAACTGGACTATTTCTATCCTCTATATCGAGAGATAAGTGGACAAAGATAGGAAAGGTTTGGCCTAGAAAATCTGATGCGTTTAGAGCCATAAACTCTGGGCTTAAAGCATTAAATAGATATAAGAAATATAATGGAAACAAAGTAGAAAAGATTTTTGAAGAAGCTCTAGAGTGGGAGCTAGTCGAACTTTCTGAAAGCTCATCTAAATCTTTTATGTTTTATATTAACAAATTAAAAACATGAGAAAAAAATGTTAGATCATATTGCTTTCAATGTAAAGAACATATCCAAGGCTGTATCTTGGTATAAAAAATTTTTAAAGGCAGAGGTTGAGTATCAAGACGAAACTTGGGCTATGCTAAAGATTGATGGTGCAAAGATAGCCTTAACTCTTGAGAGTCAGCATCCCCCACATGCTGCAATAAGAATTCAAAATAGCAAACATTTCGATAATCTATTTCCAGATATCGAAGTAAAAGAACACAGAGATGGATCAAGATATATTTATATATCTGATCTAGATGGAAATAACATAGAGTATATTTTTTATGGAAAAGACGAGGTGTGAATTGGAAAACAAAATAAGCAAAAATATATACATAGCCATGCTGAAAAGGCTTGAGTCTAGAAAGGCTGAATCCCTAACCATGATTCAGTTGTATATGGAGAAGTCAGTTGGAATTACCGATCACTCAGATATACTAAACGAAATAGAAAAATGGCTGTCAATTCTTTCAGACTCGGAGGGGAAGATTGAGTGTTTAGAAAAAAACTTTAACTCCTACTCAGAATAGGTATTTTATTTGCACTCATAATGATATGGAACAAACTGTTTCGCTTCTTTCTCAGCATGGTGGAAGTAAATCTTTCTATCTATGCTTTTGACTTCCCCTAAGGGGTACGAAACACTTGCCATACCTCGGTTTAAGCCTCCGTATATAGTAACAGATGTGATGCAGATTAATAGAAATGTCATGAAAAATTTTCTACGGCTCAACTTAATACTCCTTAGTAGATTACACACTATTTGTGATCTATTATTTTAATTGTATATTTTTGATAATACTATGTGCTTTAATGCAAATTATGTTGAATATCAAATAAGTAATAGATGGAGGAAGAAATGTTAGACCAGCTGATAAAACTGAGCAAATCCTTGGATGAGTTGGGCTTATACGAAGAGGCTTCAAATATTGAATCTCTTATAAACTCAATGATTTCAAACAACCTGTACCCGATTAAATCTCACTATCTTGAAAAAGATGGTGAAGATATTTTTCAAAAAAATGCAGAATACGAGGTTGAATACGAAGTCATGTCAAAGTTGGCAGATTATTTACAAAACAACCTAGATAAAGATGAAGTTCATAGTTTGGCCGACACTATAAAAAATTCGCTAACCAACGAAAATTTTAAAGAGTTTACGGAAGAACTCAAAAAAGACATTTAAACATGCTAAGTTATTTGGTTGCCACTAATATAGTTATTTGTATTATAAATGTAGCAATAACATTATTTTTTATAAAAGAAGTAAAATCTCTTAAAGATCAAAATAAAAATCATGAAAATATTTTGATGTTAAAATCCAAAGTAGAACTCCTTTCTTTTAATTCAGATGACAAAGAAAAGAGAGTTGATAACTTGGAGAAAGTAGTCTCGGCATTTTTAATAAACTACAGAGACTTAGATAAAAATATTCATTAGGTTTGTTATGAAAAAAGAAACTTTATTATTTGATATGGACGGTACACTGTCTCCGGCCAGAAGACCTGTCATTAGTGAGTTTATAGAGATCCTCCCTAAACTTACTTCTAATTACAATGTTGGAATAGTGACAGGAAGTGGTTTGGCTTACATAAAAGAACAGGCTTCCTTTTTATTTAACGGAAGCTTAGAAGAGTTTGGTGAGGTACACATTATGCCTTGTAATGGTACAAAGTATTTCACCTCTAGGCCCAGTCCAGAGGGTTCTCTATATGGTCAAAGAACCATAGAGAAGATAAGCGAAGTCTCTATGAAAGAAGAGCTTGGAGAGGAAAAGTACAGGCTTTTAATTAAGTCTCTATTAAGGATGCAGAGCAAGTTTATTTCTGATGTAAAAATCCCCATAACAGGAAGTTTCATAACAGACAGAGATTCTATGATAAATTGGTGTCCAATAGGCAGAGATTCAGATCAAAAACTAAGAAATCTTTTTAAGAAAAAAGATGAATCTCTAGACCTAAGAAAGGCTTTTAAAATTTTAATGGAGATTGATATAAAAAAAGAAAACATACCAATTGATATAGCACTTGGTGGTGTAACATCATTTGATATATTTCCTACCGGCTGGGATAAAACTTATGCTTTAAATCACTTTACGGATATCTCTAATACTTATTTCTTTGGAGATAAATGCTCTGAAGGTGGAAACGACTTTGCTCTATTCGAAAAGTTAAACGGATTAGATAACAAGGTAAGGGCCTGGAATGTTGTGTCACCAGAGCAAACTATTAGACTGTTAAAATATAACTTCTTAAATAAGATTCTATAAAATTAGTTTATTTTTACACAGCGGGGTAGTGGAGATCCCAATGATTAAACTACTTGGTAGAGTTCCCAAGACAGTCTGTATCGCAGTATCAGGCGGTGTAGATAGTATGGCTGCGCTCAACTTTCTTAGTAATAACGGCAAGAGAAAAGTAATTGCTCTTTATTTTAATCACGACACTGATCATGGTCATGAAGCGGAGTGCTTCGTAAAAGAATATTGTAAAGAAAAATCAATCCCCCTTGTGACTGGAAAGGTTACGAGAGACATTGAAAAGGGAGAGTCAAAAGAGGCTTACTGGAGAGAAGAAAGGTATAAGTTTTTTGAAAGCTGGTACACAGAGGGTTCTTTTTCAGACGATATGACTCATTTGAATCTCACTCATATCTGGATGAGAATTCCTATTGTAACCTGTCATCATTTGGATGATGCTGTTGAGACTTGGGTGTTTACATCTTTACACGGAAAATCTAGATTAATCCCTTATAAGAGGGGTATCTTTCTGAGGCCATTCCTTATGTCTAGAAAGGAAGACCTTTTCCAGTGGTGTACTAAGAATGGCGTTCCTTATATTTCAGACCCAAGCAATGATAAAACAGATTATATGAGAAACTTTATTCGACATGAGCTTCTTCCAAAAGCTCTGGTTGTAAATCCTGGTCTTCATAAGGTTGTAAAAAAGAGAGTTCATAAGAACTTCTTAAATATTATTGACACTGTTTGAAAAAAGATTAACATGGGGATGTGGCGGAATTGGTATACGCAACAGACTTAAAATCTGTCGATTGAATAATCTTATGGGTTCGAGTCCCATCATCCCTACCATTTGGAGGCTTTTAAAATGAAAGCTGCAAGCATTATGATTCTAGCATCTTTAACAGGGTGTCTTTCCTTCGCAAAGAAAGGCGTTCAGCAAACCCCCACGAATAGCATGTGTTTAGACTCTTTGATACTAAATTTAGAATATCATGGGTGTAAAAAAGTTAGTATGGATAAAACTGTTTATGGATACAATAAAATATACTGCACTGAGTATGAGAACAATTCAAAAGATTCAGAGTGGATAACTAATAAGTTTTATGCTACATCATACGGTCAAAGAGTTCCTGATGATACAAAGCCTATATGTGGAGATCCTTTTTTGATCTTATCTAAATCTGAAGAAGATTGATTAAAATTTTTTGCACCCGTAGCTCAGCTGGATAGAGCAACGGCCTTCTAAGCCGTGGGTCATAGGTTCGAATCCTATCGGGTGTGCCACTTTAACAAAACAACAAACGAGTATTTAAATGCCAAAAGAAAGAGATTACTGTTGGATGCACGTTCCGCCTCACATGCAAGACAAGGGAGCTAATGATGAGGGATATTACTATCATTTTTGCAAATCTTGCAGTTGCAGAACTGAGCATGAAACAGGTTCTTGCTGTAAGTGCGGAGAGTACAGTGACCCAGATTATTGGGATTGATTGAATCAAAATTCACCTAAAACATTTACTGGAGAGTAAAATGACGGTTAATAATAAGCCTAGGCTTAGAAAAATTAAAGAACAAAAAAGAGTTGGAAAACCCTTTGATGACAATAGATGCTTTTATATAAATGACTTTAAAAAGGGTGATTGTTTATATGTAAAGACGCCCTCTGGAAGAGAGAAGGGAGTGGTTGTCGGAGTGGATACCGATACCATGCAGGTTGTATTTAAGAATTCCTCATTAGAGGAGGAAAAGGTCTTTCTAAATGATGTGGTCTACCTAGCTCCATATCAAAAAGATTGGCTTAGTAACTAAACGGCTTTTGCCAAAAGGAGTGTTGATGTCGGAAGAAGTGAAGCCACCCAGTGATACTGAGGTGGTAAAAGATAGTAAAAAGATAGAGAGTAAGAAGTCAAAAACCAAAAAGAACAAGATTAAAATCTTTAACCAAGACTAGGAGATAAAATGTCTGATAATAAGAAGAGCGTAACTAAAACATTTGCAGGATATAACCTTCGCCTTAACAGCGGAGACCGTTCTAAGAAGAAGCTGTCTAACAGCTTTCAGATTCAGGTTCCAAATGACCGAACTGATACCACCATTAGAATGACAATACGAGAGGCTCAGTCTCTTCGTAATTTCTTGAACCAGCACTTAAGCTAAGCTTCAGGAGTTAGATGGTCTTTGCCTCACGGCTTAGACCATCTTTTTTTATTTTTAATTTGAAAAAACTAAACACTAAGATATATTTTCTAATCAGGGGTAGTAAAGATGATGGACAGTTGTGATAATTTAATAATTGATGCTTATAATATGATTCACAGGTGTAGGTTTCGCTGGGGAGGTGGAATGGAGTCTGACGAGAATATGATATTGTATAACTTTATTAGAGTTTTAAACTCAACTGTTTCTAAGTTTAATCCGAAAAAAGTATATTTTGTTTTAGATGGCAAGCCAAAAGAGAGACTGGAGAAGTTTTCTTCTTATAAGAAGAATAGGGTTATTCAAGAGCCAACTGAGGAGGATATTGCTTACTCTAAATATTTTTCGCAGCAAAAGAATTCTATCATAGGCTTTGTAAAAGAAAATCTTCCTGTTACCGTTGCTTATCACCCATTTATGGAAGGGGATGATATTGTTTATAATATCGTCAAGTACAAGGCTAAAGGCGAGAGTTGTGTTATCGTATCTAATGATTCTGACTTCTTGCAGGTTCTAAATGAATTCAGCGAAAGGGTTTCTATATGGAATCCAATTAAATCTGTTTTCGCAGAAAAGCCGAACTATGACTACGTTAGTTGGAAGGCTATGGTTGGAGACAGAAGTGATAACATACCAGGTGTAAAGGGCGTTGGCAAAGTCGGTGCCGAGAAGATATTAAATGCAGAGGGTATGCTGAAGTCAAAGCTTTCTGACGCATCTTTCTCAAATCAGTTTAGTCTTAGCTATGATTTGATTAAATTTAAAGATCTAGAAGGAAATTTTAAAGATGTTTTATTTACTTGCGGAGAGTATAATATGGAAAAAATATCTTGTTTTTTTGAAGCAGCGGGATTTCCCTCGTTGTCTAATGAGAAATATATAAATAAATTTAATAAAACTTTTTCAAACATTCGGAGGTTAATGTGAGAACTATACATGTGGAATATATCTGGAACAGTGGGGACAACTCCTCAGAGATTAAATCAAAATCTAGGCTTCTGTCATTACCGGATAGCTTATTTGATAGCGAAGGGGGCTTTGAGCTTACCAATAAAGACATTCCAATATGGTCTTTTGATGGATTCGAGTCAGATCACGACTCTGATGGAGAGTTAATACTTGTTCCTTGTTTTTTGGCAAACAACCCTTTGAAGGCAAATAGTCTTATCGCTTTGTGCGAAGTTTTTGATGAAGATTTAAAGCCCACTAAATCATCTCATAGATCTGACTTAAGCATGCTATACAAGGATGCCATTAATGATGGCCTAGATCCGATGCTTATAATCAGCTTTAGACAGCAGTATTTGGTAAAGCCACCTAATTCTACTTTGCTACCTGATGATTATTTAAATGGTTATTGCTCAAACGGGTCAAGTAAAGTCTTGGGAAGAGGGCTTGCAGAAAAGCATTTGAACGCCTGTATAATGGCTGGACTAGCTATCTCTGAATTAAGCCCCCTTTCTGCCTTTGGACAGTGGCAGTTTGGAGTAGGTGGGTCAGGAATGTCGTCAATTACAGTATGTGATCACCTTCTTGTCGCAAGATTTTTGTTAAATAGGCTTGCAGAAATTGAAGGATTTAGAGTTGATTTATCACACTTCCCCGAAGTTTCTGAAACACAAATAAAGAGTAATTTGATAATGGCTATAAGCACTGATCTAACAAGAGAGGAAGAGGGACTCAAAAGTGTAAAAGAGCTTTGCAGAAAGCTTTGCACCAAAACTGCGATGAAGAGGCATGCTTTATCCTACGGGAGAGAGTACTTTAGCGAAATTTACTCGGATGAGGATAAGCCTAGTTGGGGTCCTGCTTCTAGTAAGAACCTAATAAGAATACCTTGGAGTACCATGAGGTCTAACAAAGGGGGTTTGGAAGATCACAGACCAGGAAGTGATGCTAATCCCTATCTAGTCTTATCATCTTTCGTAAAAACCACCATAGATATAAAAAAGAAGCATAAGAAAACTGAGGAGTAAGGAGTTTTTATGTTTAAAGACTTGTTGAAAAAAGAAAAGATAAATAAAGTTTATTCTTATAAGGAAATAAAGACAGGCAACACAATAGAGTTTGGCTGGGAAGAAACTGAGGATTTAGATGGTGACAGTTTTATCGTCTCTTACTCTTCCAAAGCAAGATCTGTAGGTGAGAAAGATAGAGACTGGTCGAAAAATGAGGGCAAAAATATTGCATCAACCTCTCACTATAGGTCATACTTTCAAGCCCTGACTGGTTATGAGGTAGATGAATTTATTTCAGAATGGGGATCTAACTTGGAAGAGTTAGAGGAATATTGGCGAAGTAGGTCTTCTTCATACAGAGAGGGTGAAGGGTCTTTTCTTCTTAGCTTGGCGAAGATAATAGAAGAAGATGATAGCAAAGGGTTTACAATGTTCGGTAGAATCTTTAGAAAATTAAAAATTTAATTTGAAAAAAACAAAAGTGTTGGTAGTTGAAAAAGTTTTATTCTAAATTAGTTTACTTTTGCACCAATCGTTGAGGTTATATGAAAAAAAGCAAGGTACGAAAATGTCTCTCAAGAGCTGCTTTAGTTACTGGCTGGACATTTGTAGCTTCCTTAATATATATCAAGGTAATAGCCGATTCAATGAGGTCGAAAAAGTATGAGTCTAAGAGATAATAAGAATTTAAAGTCATTTATAAGTTTCGCTGACAAAGGGAGGCATGCAACTGGCAATCGCTGGGGGGATCTTTACACATACAATAAAGATAATGTTTATGATTATTTTTATAATTTACCAAAGTCTTCTCAAATCAAGATTGTTTCTGACCCATACTGGAATCATTATCCTTTTCAATCTAGAAATGAACAAAAAGAAAAAGGTTCTTTAATGGACTTTTTAATGAGAACTCTCTCATATAGAGATATAGACAGGTTTAACATTGTAGCAAGCCATACAAAAGGAATGTTAGCTTGTATTTGCTTGGACTTAATGTGGGGAAAGAAGAGAATTGGTCTTGCGAAAAGAAGTGTTAAGTCTAAAGACATTAGGTTGAGAAAAAGGTGCGCCAAGATACTTCCAACAAGGCTTCTCCGTTTGATGACCGATGATACAAATGTTTACGTTAAGTCTACAATAATCTCTCGACTAGGTGCTGACAACTGTGGTCATTTATTTTTACCCAAACCTATTGCCGAGGGCGAAGACTTCGACCCTTACGATAGATATGATTGGGTTTCAATGGAAGTTCTCAGGCGGGCAGACTTGTCTTCCTTTGACTGGAAAGGAGAGTTAGAGCTATGTAGAAAAGTACTAAGTAGTGATGCCAAGGCTAAAAGGTACGGAACTTGGAGAGCTAGAAACATCGCCTCTTCTATAGTAAAAAAGATTTCAAAAGAAGAGGCTCTTTACCTCTTAGATATGGCTAACGACTCTTCTGAGTTGCAGAATATTTTTTCTGAGAAACTAAAGTAAAAATAATAAGGAATAGTTTAATGAACAATAACCAGTATCCAAAGTTTATCTACTTCTCTTACGATAGGAGAGGTAACCTAATACAGGTTACTAAGGAGCAGTGGGAAAACGAGTGGCTTCGTTGGTACAAATCTATAACTAAAGATTGAATTAGTTGGGTGGTCAGGCTTTAAAGTCTGGCCACCTTTTTAAACAGCAGACATTTCAGTTAAGCTGGCCTCTCCAGAGTCTCTTTGCAGATCCTTCATTAGAAGCTCTATCTGCCTTTTCTTTTGGTTGTAGATAGTTTGAGCATCCGAGTCTCCCTCTGGAACTTTCATTTCCTCTAATTGTCCTATAAGCAGCTTTAAATCATTCCATAGTTGATCGTCAGCAGATCCTTCTATTTCCTCATTTCTTTGTATGTTTTCTAATGTTATATCTGTAACCCTTGCGAGTACTTCATCGAATTGTTTTTTCTTGTCATTAACTACATAGTGTTCTGCAAATGTTAATGCCACATTAACAGCTGCCTCTAATAAAAAGCCTAAGAATACGACTAATGGAGCTGCTGGCCCTGCTGCTGCGCCTCCCCATTTCATTCCAAGTGCAAGATAATCTAAAAATCCTAATACTAGGTTGAATGGAAGTCCAAGCATTTCAGTTACCCAAACTTTCGTTAGTTTAGTTAGTTCGACAAAGCTTGCCAACTTTTCTGGATCTCCAGTTCTATTTTCTATATAGTTTTCCTTACTATCCGCTAAAGAGTATTCAATATCAGAAACATCTCTTGTTATCTCTTCTAATATACCATTTAGGGTATTCGGCATATCTAAGGCTTTCGTTGGGTTAAAAAAATCACCATCTAAACCTATTGAGGTGTCCAGCCCAAACTCTTGTGCTGGGCCAGACATTATTTTCTTAATAGACTTCCAAGCATAGTAGATGTTTTTGAAAGCCATGATTGCTGAATATATCATTCCAAAAAAAGGTAAGCATTTTAATATGACATTTTTCATAAACCAAGTAGCTGCACCTATTACGGCCAAGACAATTGGATTGCTTGAAGCCCATTCCCAAAGGGCGCTTCCAATTCCTTTTATGAAGTCTAGGCCATGCTCTTTGATGTCCTCTATCATTCTACCGCCATACTCAACAGTTTTATCATAAGTCCAGCTTACAACATCAACAGTGGTATCTGCAACGTAAGAGAATGCATCACCTATAGTTCCTAACGTGTCGTCAAACCACCCAGCTGTTTTTAATATAGAAACATTTCCTTTATCACATCTTAACATAGACTCTTTAACCATAATGTGCTGAGAGTCGTTATCCATTAGGTAATTCATTATAGCTACTGTATTGTGAAAATCTTCCTTACTCCACTTTCCACCTATTCTCTTAAGCGTTGCAGCAGCTTTTCCATCTATATAGGCACTAATTGTAGCTTTCTTCATTTCTTCGTCAGAAGGGTCAAAGTCCTTTGATGCCATATATTTAAAAGTTGATGCAGTTTTTTTGAAGCCTCTATTTAGCAATAAATGGTGAGCAACCCTTGGAGGTATAACTCCATCAAGTGCTTCATTTTGAGGAGTACCCTCTAATTCATATATAGGAGTCCCACCCTGCTTTAGCTCGTCCCCAACATTGTTAAGGTCTGCCATGCTATTTTTTCCGCCTTCATCTGCTGCTTCAGATAGTTTTTTCTGAACATTTAACCCAGCACTTATATATTCACCAAGAACTGCCGTAAACTGCTTTTCGTCAGCCTCAGACAACTTATTTTGAACAGAAATGAATCCGCCAACTAAGTCAGTTATAGCACTTTTTGAAGGCCCTTCTTTAAATGTGGTAGAGGTAAAATCTCTAAATTTCTTCAATTCATCACTACTATATTTTCTTACCATAACTTCCTCTTATCTTAATAATAATTAAAATAGTATTATACTAACTAAACAAGGAGTATTAGTATGTCAAAACTAAATGAATTTAAAGATATGGTTTCATCAGTAGATGATACCCAGCTTTTGGAATCCGGACTTTATTTGCTTAGGGATCTGACAGAAATTGACACTTTAAAGAAAAAGATTAAAGATTTAGAAGATGGCCTAACAGAAGGTGGAAGAGCTGCTTTATACTTTTTTGCATCAGAGCTTGATTCCGAAGAGTTGCTTTATGCCACAGAGAATTTAAATGGAAGAATAAAGTTTTTAAATAAAAAGATGGAAAAATGAAAAGAATAATAATATCAGATCTGCACATAGGAAGCAAGCATTATAAGGCAAAAGAGCTTTTAGATTTTCTCAAGAAGGCAGAATATGATGAGCTTATATTGGCAGGAGATATAATTGATTTTATAAAAATACCTTCTTTTTCAGAGCATGCAATAGATATATTTGAAGCAATAGATTATAACAAGAGCATAATATATGTTGTTGGCAATCATGACCTATCTTTTGAAAAGTTTGTTGGAAAAGAATTCTTTGGAATAAAGTTTTGTAAAAAATATGAGTTTGAAGATGGTGGAAGAAAATTCAGAATAGAGCATGGAGATAAGTATGACAAAGGCCTTGTCAACTATAGGTTTTTTATGCAGATGCTATCTATAATACACGACTGGTTTGAGAGAAGGTTAAACTGGGATATAACATCTTGGTATGTAAAATATAAGATTAAAAAAAGAAAGCTGATTAGAATTTGGGACATACTTAAGTGGAACAGCGACATAGATGTCCTTATAATGGGACACTCACACTGTCCCGAAGCTATTATATGGGTTGATAAAAATGAGACAATAAAAACATATGTCAACTGTGGCGATTGGGTGTCGAGCAAAACTTGGGTGTCTATATCTAACGGAGTAGTTAGATTAAGGACACAAAAAGTAGAAAAATAATTTTAAATGCGTAAAATATGATCAACAACAATTTTGTTTGTTCTAATGCAAAATAAAATAACATTGGAGGTTTGTAATGTTAGATAAGTTAAAAGACCTATGGTCTAGATGGAAGGTTCAAGTTAGTGTAGTTGGTGGTGTCTTGGTTGTGGCTACAGCATATGGCACTTGCAGCTATGACCCGCCAGCTTTAGAGGCTGCAACAGAAGAAGCACCTGAGGAAGTTGAAGTAGAAGCAGCAGAAGTAACTGAGTAAGTTTTATTTGGAGTTTTAAATATGGGAAGAGAAGTTAAGTTTGGTTCTGAAGCAAGGTCTGAGTTACAATCAGGCTTAGATGTGCTTGCCAATGCTGTAAAGGTAACACTTGGTCCAAAGGGTAGACATGCAGCAATAGAAGTTGGGTATGGAGCGCCTTTGATTACAAAAGATGGTGTGACTGTAGCTAAGTCAATTGCTTTAGATGATAAAGTTATGAATATGGGCGCACAACTTATTAAAACAGTCGCTGCAACGACAAATAATATAGCAGGTGATGGAACAACAACTGCTACTGTTTTAGCTCAGGCTATATATACAGAGGGTGCGAAGATGGTTGCAGCTGGTCATAACCCAGTTCTCATAAAGAGAGGTATTGATATAGCAACAAATGCAGTTGTAGATTCCCTTAGGGATATGTCTATACCTATAACTAATTCCGAAACCGTTAGAAATGTTGCTAAAATATCTTCAAATAATGACTCGGAACTCGGTGATATTATAGGAGAGGCCATATCTGCAATTGGTTCAGATGGAATCATATCTGTAGAGGAAGCCACCGGTATGAAAACCTCTGTAGAGTACACAGATGGAATAAAGATCGACAGAGGATTCGTATCTTCTGGTTTCGTTACCAATCTAGACAAGATGACTTGTGACTTTGAAAACCCTCTCATATTTACATATGACTCTAAGGTTCTTTCTTCTTACGAGGTAATTCCTCTTTTAAAAGAAGCCTCTCAAGCTGGTCTCCCTCTTGTTATTATAGCCAAAGACTTCAGCCCAGAAGTCTTAGAGACTATGCTTCTAAATAAAGCTAGGGGTGCGGTATCTTGCTGTGCAGTGAAGTCTCCTGGTTTTGGTGATATAAGCTCCGATATGTTGGCTGATATATCATCAATGTGTGGTACAACCTTGTTTAATTCCTCAAATTGCTCATCAATTGGAGATGTAAATATATCAGATTTAGGTAGGGCTAGAAAGTTTGTTGCCGCTAGAAATGAGACTACAATAATTGATGCCGCTGGAGATCAAAGCTCTGTTGAAGATAGGGTTCAGTCGCTCAAGGATCAGCTTAACCAAGGAGATCTTTTTGACTGGCAGATAGCCTCAATAAGAGAGAGGTTGTCCGTCCTATCTGGAGGAGTGGCTGTATTTAAAGTAGGAGGGGCGACAGAGGCTGAAATGAAGGAAAGAAAAGATAGAGTTGAAGACTCTATCAATGCAGTAAAAGCCGCAATTGATGAAGGAATTGTTCCCGGCGGAGGCACTGCTCTTTTACACTGTGTTAACAATTTAAACGAAATTCTTTCAAATCCAGACCTGTCTTCAGAGGAAAGAATTGGGGTAGAGATAATTAGTAATGCTATTAAAGCTCCTTTCTTTCAAATTTTGAAAAATTCTGGAGTTGATCACTATAGATACATGGAAAAGATTATTTCAGATGAGACAAATAAAAATGGGTTTAATGCTTTAAAAAATTGCTTTGTAGAGGATATGGTAGAGGAGGGCATTATAGATCCAACTAAAGTAGTTAGAACTGCATTAGAAAATGCCGCCTCTGCAAGCGGAACTCTTTTGACTACAGAAGTTGCAATATTTGCACCACATAAAAAAGAGTAATATCCGAATAGATATTATCATATAAATTAGTTTATTTTTACACCGTATGCTGAACCCGATGATATAGGAGGTGTTATGTCTGACACTAATAACGAAGAAGAAAGAGAAGAAGTTATTTCAAGAACTGAGCTTGTTTATCAGCTCACTGCTATTGGAGTTAATAATACTCAAGGAGCTTATGGTCATGAGGCTAAAAAGTTGTATGAACAGTTTTTAAGCCTACCTCTTTGTGATATGGCACCACTATGGGATACTCTAAATGACAGAGTTAAGATTGATATAATCACAACTTACAGTGAAGAATTCAAGGCTTGGGTTTCTGATTCTAAAGTATCTGAAACTTCTCATAGAGTTCCTCAAATAGCACTTGTTTAGTGGAGTACAAATGATCTATAACAGTTTAATAAACCAATTTGTTGAGTCTGGAGTGAAAACCGTAATAGAGTCAACCCGATATAGATGGGGTAGATCCGTAAGTGATGACGGTGCTTTCACAGGTGTTTACCAAGCTCTTGTTAAGAATGAAGACCTTGCTAGATTTATAAAAGACGGCACTGACATGTCCAGTGTTGAGTCCTTCTTAAGAAAGTCAAATGCTTTTGGTGAGGATCTTTACAGCACTTCGGAGTTTTGGAAGGACTATATAGATTCTAAATTAGAAGAGTTTGAAGAAGAGTCTGGACACTGTCTTATTGGAAGTAGTTCTTATGACAAATCTGGACTATATTTGCAGCTAGTCTCCTCAAAATCTGATTATGCTTGGAACAAGGGTTTTCAAAGCTTGATCTCTACGATTGAGAGTTCCAAGCAGTATTGTGCGGAAAACTACATATCAAAATATTTTGAGCAGTATTTAGATAAAGATCCAACATCCTTTAAGAAGGACGTAGAGTCGGTTATATTTAATAGGAAGCTTAAAGCACCTTATGGAATTAGAGGATCTTTGTACAGGCATTACTGTAGAGGTGGTTTTTGCACAGAAAAGACTGCAAGAAAAATGCGATCAGATGGAAGCTCAGATGCCTCTTATGCTGGATTAAAAGCTATTATAGATAACAAAGAGCTTTATCCAAATGTTGTAAACCTATATCTTCAGTTTACTGATTCTAGATATGAGTTTGTCTTAAAAACTCTTGCTGAAAACTTACCAGTCCACCTTCTTCCTTCAATTATGGGAAATGACTTCTGGTCTGTTAAAAGAACTATAGAGAATAGAATGAGAGAACACGAAGATTCTCAAGAGAGGTCTGATTCCACTGCCTCTCCATCTGGCTTGAATCTTAATTAAATTTTAAAACCTATGGAGTAAAAATGGAAGAAGAAAAAGTTATTTGGCTTGAAGCGCCTCTTCATAAAAATAATTTCCCAGAGTCTTTAATTAATGATGAAAATATTTTATCAAACTTAATAATGTCATTTGACGGAACAATTATGGGTGTCAATATAGACAAAGTAAAGGATTATTATTTAGAACAGAAAGTTCCTATGATTAGGGCAGGCTACCAAAAGCCTCCTGAGTTTTCTAGAGATATAGAGGACGAAGAATCTTTCTATAAATATGTGTCTTTATTTGTAGAGTTATAAAAAATATAATTTAGCTAAGCCTCCACACTATGTGGAGGTTTTTTTTTACTAATTTTATTATTTAATTGTATCTATAGCTAACTGGAGATATTTTGAGTTTTATAAAGAAAGCAGGGATGGAGCCATCTGGTATTTCAGATCCAGACAGTGGGTTGCCAATAAGAGTTTCTACTACTGCTAGAAAACTTTATAGACACTGGTTCAGAGGCCAAGAATTAGGCCAAGGAACATATAGCAGAATTAACTATGGTAGTGTAAGAAATAAGGATTTAAACCAGTTAATAGCACAAGATTTTGGCATAAGTTCAAATGGGATTGTTCACCAGTTTCGTTGCAAACATTCATCTTGTAACTCTCAAGATCCAGAGATCATTCAGATAAGATTAGCAAAGTCTGCAATCGGCGGTAAGAAAAATCCATTCAACTACTTTTTTGCTATAAACAGAGGAAGTACAATAGATATAATTACCCTAACGGGAAGGTACATGAAGAGGTCTTGAATATACTTATGAATAATAAATTAATAAAAATAGCCCAACCCCCTTGGTGGCAAAAGATAAAGCAGAGATTATCTGGAGTTGGGCTTAGATCAGAGATATTACAAATATTAAACAGCACTGGTGGGATTGTCTGGGAGATGTCAGCGCCATCTGGAAAGCCAGATGCTTTGGCTTATGTTTCATCAGAAGACTTGTCAGGTGGGGGTCAGCCAATATTTCACTTTGTCTTACCAGCTTTAAGACAGATGGTTGGAGACAACCCAACAGATGAGGAGTTGGAAGCCATATTGGAACCCATAAGAGATACTCTTGTTCATGAGTTCACCCACGTTGAGGACTTTGATCCAGAAACTGGAACATTTCCTGGAGGTGAAGCTGTTGCTGAGCAGGCGGAAAGATCCGCTCCGCGTTTAAATTTAACTACTAATAATGATGTACAAAATATACGAAAAACTTCTTATGGTTTAAATGGAGATACCAAAATGAAAAATGATTTAACTAAATTAGCTAAAAGATTAGAGAACCTTGGAGAGTCAGAGCTTTCATCTAAGCTAGCAAGAATAATTAAAAGTGCTGAAAATGTAACTGGTATTAACCCAGAGACAGGAAAGACGCAAACTTGGTATAAGTCAAAGCCAGCAACTTTAAAAGAGTTTAATGCTTATCTAGCTGTTTTGTCCGATGACTTAAAAATCCCACAAAGCCTAGTTGATTTAAAAGACTTAAGTCCTCAAGATAGAGGAGATCCTAACGCTGTAATGAGAAAGGCCACAATTCCTGGTAGATGGACAAAAGAAACTGGTAGAGTCTTTGCGGAGTATGCAAGGTTAGCTGGAGCGCCGGAAGCCGGAAAAGACTGGCCTAAATACGCTAGAGAAAACGGTTACTTCCCAAACCTAAGAGGTATTTTTGATTTCTGGTCTAAAACCGTTGAAACGGTAGCTCCAGCAGCGGCAGAAGAAGAGACTCAAAGAATAACTGAGGATCTTCAGTTTGCCCTATCAGATGAGGGAGAGCAGCTTGATATGGAGTATGAAGCTGACAGAGAACTCATTCAAGGTATAGAAAGAGACCAGTCTGCTAAGATGGCCGAGCATCAAAGAATATATGATGATTTTGCTAATGGCTCATATGAGAGACAACAGCAACACCTTTCTACTCGAAGAAACAGAGATGCTTTGGCCGCAGCAGTATCCGCAGTTGAAGGCATTGAATCAACGGATATGATAGCCAATACTCAAGCTATAGCAAGAATGAAGAAAGACGCCCCTGAGTCGGCGCTAGCAAGAATGCAAAGAATGCAAGCAGAAAGGGCGGCAACAACTGGCCCAGCAGACGAGGCACTTGATAGTGATGCACTTGACATGGCACACTGCGCTAGTCGCTCTGTTGTTGAAAATCTGGTTAAGCTCTCAAATCACTTAGATAATATTGGGCAAAGATCCTTTGCTAACAGAATTGATGAAGTATTGTCAGTAAATTCTAATCAAAATAAAGAAGCTACTTCTAATGAGAGTACGATTTCCAAACAAGCATCTCTTGAAACTGCAGATATGTCAAGCCAAGAAGCTAGAATTAAGTCTGTTGCAGACTCTCTTAAAAATGAGTTTACTTCATTAGGAAGTTTCAGACACGTCAGAAGATAGCTTCTCTAATCGGGAGAAGTTTTGGAAAGAAAAGAAATACCAATATCAATATTAGAACCTGATGCTGATGATGTAACAATATTAAAGAGAAGAGATCCTGATGCACAAGGAACTTCCTCTCAGCTATTTGTAGATAACTCTTCTGACCACAGTAATATAAAAGAAGTGGCGAAGGAAACTGGTATGTCAAAAAATCCCAAGACGGGCAAAAACTTGAAAAAAAGAAAGAGGCTCGCTGAATTAGCGAAGAAAGCAAAGGGTCTTTATGACATTCCAGGTCAGCATAGTCACTCAGGTCCCTTGGATGAAAGAGACTTTGAAGCTATGGATAAAGGAGGCTTTTCTCCTAGGTCAGATCTTGATTTGCCATCAGACTCTCCACCTATTAATAAACATAGACAAAGAGTAGGGTATCATCAAGAAGAAGATGGTTATTCCGAAAGCGAAAGTTTTATTAGATTTTTAAATACGGGGATGTTTCCAGACATGAAAAGAGCAAATAGAAGACAGATATTAGAAAAGCTAATTAACAATGGTGGTAAGAATAAGTTAAGAACCAGTGCCATAAGAGACATTCACTCTTTGATAAAAACTGGATCAGACCTGGAAACTGATGCTGGAAAAAATATAAGCAACTGGTCTAGTCCACAGAGCGGTGATTCCTCTAGTCCATATATGAATAAAATTATTGAAAAATTGCAGTCTGGCAGTCATGATAAGCTAATTCAAACATGGAGTGTCGGTTTGTCTGATTCAACTGGAACAATGTCCGAGCTGCATCAGAAAAGAACTAAAAATAATTTCTCTTATAATGTAACTGGCACCTCCGGAAAATTCCTTGTACTCAAAGCCGTAGAAGTTCTAGAAACTGGTATTAACGCAGCCGGATCTGAGAATGATGCAAGCATGCTGCCAGAGAATAATGCTGCGGCTAAATGGCAAGCCGAGGTTAAGTTTAGAATTGTATATATCTATAGAGACTCTGGTAATCAGGGCCAGCGAACAGTTGGGTTAAAATCCGTAACTCTTACGTCTGATCAGAATGAATATAGAGATGACAACACAATTGATTGGTCAATATCACATTCCTCCCTTGGCACTAATAAACACCCCCCCTTAGACGATATTATGTCCAAACTTGGAGAAGATTCAAGCTCATCAGGTTCAGATATATATAACTCAGACTTTGGCGCTCCAAGTGAAGATTTTATCAAGGATAACTATAAGGATAAGACTGCTAGTGCAAGAAAGGACTTTTTTATGGATAAGTACCTCCAGGCCTTTAGTCAGGACTTGGCAATCGTAGCCTTTCGAAGGTATTTTGAAGACGAATATGAGCGGGCTATTCAAGCTGTATCTAATGAAGAAACTCTTTTGAAGAAAAACTATAAAGACTTGGCGGAGAGCTTGGCAAACGACTCAGGAGGAGCTTTTACAAAAGAACAGTTCTTGGAAAAAAAGGGTATTTTAAAAGCTTCTATTAGAGACTTTTATGCGATTTTTTCTGCCATAGAAGGGTTTAAGGTAGATGAAAAGAAAGAGGTAAAGATAAAGCACGAAGGATTTGTATTAAATTATAGAGCAGGATCTCCTAACTTTTATGAAGGCCCTATTACTGCTATAGACGGTAAAGAGTATCAAGTCCAAATATTCTCCGATGGTACAAAAAAGGTAGATATAGATGATGATGGAACTTTCCAGCCATCGGAAGATATAACAAATGAACTACAAACAACGGGTCTTTCGAGACCTCTCTCTAAAATGACCTATGAAAAGATAGATAGTGAGATTGGACAAGTAGAGGGTGCTACAAACAATAAAGACTGGAGAGCCAAGGCCATAGGCTCTGATTATATATTTTATAAAAAATATTCATCTAGCGGAACAGAAGGTTTTGTCATTGTAAGGTCAAAATCTCTTACAGCAAATGACTCCAAACCGTACTTTTGGATAGATTCAGATCCGGCATCTTATGACGAAGGGGTAATAAAAAACGCACTATTGAACCCTGCGCAAACAGCGAATAAAACCAAAGAAGAACTGACACCTGCTTTTTTAACTGAGGCAGAGTTTAACGCTTTACCAAAGTATAATGAGCTGATTTCAACTACTCGTGCTGGAGGCTCAGATAGACAAAGAAGAAGGTCATCTGGAAGAGGTTCTGGAGGAGGCGGAGGAGGCGGCTCTGGCTTGGTATTTGGATATAGCTCTTCAACTATAGAGATACAAAAGATTCTTTACCATGATAAAGATGGTGATGGAGTTGCAGAAGAGATAGTAGATACGGACGCTGTTGATGGAAAGTTTGGTAACAATACAAAGACTATGTGGAGAAGGTACTTTCAAAGAGCAAATACAGGTTCTGGATCAACTAGTTCTCCACCAGTAGGAAGAGGAACTGACCTTGACACTCCAGAAAAGGCTTTGTCTTATTTGAAAAATTATATAGCAGGAAAAACAGGGGGAGGTCAAAGGTCTGTTCTCCCAACTGACCCGAGGACAGAAACTGCAACCAGAGAGAGATCCACCTTACCAGAAAGACCAGCAGAAGCAGGGACAACTGGAAGGCCAGACTCTATGGTAACAATGACTGGAGAGTTTGAGGGTTATGGTTCAGAGGGAGGGCCTCTTCCAAGATCTGGTTACTTCCCAAGGGGTAGGTATTATTCCTCTGGTTATGGTTATGAGGTAGAGCCTCAAGAGTCCGAGCCAAGTAGAACAATTACATACGATAGAGAAGGTCAGGATAACTCTCTTAGGTCTAGAACAAAAAGAAGAAGAGAGAAGGCTAGATCGAGTAACACATCAGCTCCTACCGACAGTTGGAGCGGCTGGAAAGGCGTACTTAGTTAGTCTTTTTTAAAATTAGTTTACTTTGTGATATACCTACGAGGTATAGCTATGGTAAAGATATTTGGTGAAAATAAGTCTCCATCTAAGCGATCTTTAAAGTCCAAAAGAAAAAGGTCTTCAAAAGGTCTTTCTAATGCTCAAAAAGAGTTAATTGGTCGAGAGATGATGGGAGAGGTAAACCCAATGGCAATAGCCCTTTTGTCAATCCATCACACTGAAAATCCCAATAACGAATGGGTTAGCTCTACTATAAAAGTTATAAATGATAAACCACATCTTCTAAGTAAGAAGTGGGTTAAGTCTATTAACAAGTGGGTAGAAAGCCTTGTGAGGTCTGCTACCTTAGACCCGCCAGAAGTAAGTCTAGGTGAGAGAGTATCACTTGGGCCTTTTTCTATTTTTAAGATATTAGATCCAAAGCCGGACAGTGAGTGGCCTAGCCCTGCAATTATATGTGTTGATGACAGAGGGTGGAAGTGGTACTTTAAATCTTCTAAGGCTTATAGCTTTAAAAAGGGAGAGGTAATAACTCTAAAGGCCACTGTATCTTGTCACAAAGAAGGCATTAGTTTTTTGAAGAGGGCGGGTAGTATTAAGAAGACCGGAAATGAAATTGTTTCACTTGGAGGATTAAGTTGATAAATTTTGCAGATGTAGTGGTAGGTTTAGCTTGGGGTGATGAGAGCAAGGGAAAGATTTCCGCTCAATTGGCCTCTAAAAAGAATGATGATGGCAGTAGTTACTATTCCTGTGTCGCTAGGTGGGCTGGAGGAAACAATGCAGGACATACTGTTTGGGTAAAAGGAGAAAAGTATAAGACGCATTTAATTCCATCTGGTGTGTTTTATGGTGTTAAATCTATTATAGGCCCAGATTGTGTTCTTCATCCAGATTCTTTTATGGAAGAGATAGGGTATTTGGATGACAATGGTTTTGACTCATCCTTGGTTAAAGTTTCTCCTAAGTGTCATATAGTTACAAACAAGCATATACAGTATGACAAAGAGAATCTATCTGAGTCTTTGGGTACGACATCTAAGGGGATAGCTCCTTGTTATGCAGATAAGTCGGCAAGAGTTGGGATCTTAGCAAAGAATGTTTTAGACGATAAGTATATTTGGGATGAAAGTTTAGAGGGAAACATACTGTGCGAGGGAGCGCAAGGCTTTTGGCTTGACATAAATATGGGTACATACCCTTTTGTTACTTCAAGTACAACCCTGCCTTATGGAGCTTGCTCTATAGGTTTTCCCGCCCAAAAGATAAGAGATGTTTGGGGTGCGGCAAAAATCTATGATACTAGATCTGGAGAAGACCCCTTGTTTCCAAAGTCTTTATTTGAAAATAAAGCACTAAGTAAGCTTGGAGAGTTGGGAGAGGAGTATGGAGTTACTACTGGTAGACGAAGAAAGGTCAACTGGTTAGATCTAGACAGGCTTATCTACAGTATAAATGTTTCTGGAACAACCAAATTAGTGATAAGTAAGTGCGACGTTATAGAAGAGTTGTCGATATTTAGATGCTTTTATAAAGGAGCTATTGTTAGGTTTTTTAACATAGAGTCGATGAAAGAGTTTATAAAAAATGAAGTTGAAAAAAGATGCAGCATGGTCAGAGAGATAGTGTATTCATCTTCACCAAAGGAGATTTAAATTGCGCTCAGAAGTAGTTGTACTGTATCACGCAAACTGTCCAGACGGCTTCGGCTCTGCTTGGTCTTTTTGGAAAAAGTTTGGAAAAGATGCAAAGTATATTGCGGTTTCTCATGGAAGCCCTCCACCAAATGTAAAGGATAAAGAGGTTTATATTGTTGACTTTTCTTACGATAGAGACGTTTTGCTTTCTATGAAGGAAAGGGCAAAAAGCCTTATTGTGTTGGATCACCATGTAACTGCTATGGAAAAGGTTGGAGACTTAGATTTTTGCAACTTTGACATGAACCACTCTGGAGCATATATAAGTTGGAGACACTTGTTTGGAGAAGATGATGTTCCCAACTTAATTCTTTACATAGAAGATAGAGATTTGTGGAAATGGGAAATGCCCTTTGCAGAAGAGATACTTTCTTCTTTAGACTCCTATCCAAAAGATTTTAAAACATGGGATAAGATAGATGGTTGGCTCAGAGATCTTGAAAGCAAGCAGTTTAATAGAATGAAAAACGCAGGTTCTGGAATCTTAATGTATAAAGAAACTCTAGTATCATCCTTAGTGAAGTCTTCTCATGAGCTGACAATCTGTGGCCATAAAGTTCCCTCTGTAAACTCTTCATTTTTTCAATCAGAACTGGGAAACACTCTTTCTGCTAACAATAAATTTGCGGCAGTTTATTACTACTCAGGTGGGGAATATAAGTTTTCACTCAGATCAAAGAATACTGGGCTTGATGTTTCAAAGATTGCATCTAATTACGGCGGTGGAGGTCATAAGAACGCTGCTGGTTTTTCAATAAAGTCATTAAAAGACTTATAATAAAATTTCTAACTAAAACTACTGGAGATAATATGAATAGCGAAGAAATAACGACGGCTTTGGATAAGATAATTTATGTTGTAAATAACTGGGACTACAGGGTTTCGTCTTCTAAATTAGAAGAAATTGTAGATGAGTTCTCACAAGAAGACTTTATAAATTTCATAACCTCTGAGGAGGTAAAGACAAGGCTTTTTGATGGTACTAATAAATGGTATACCAATAATGTAGTAAACTCTTTTCTCAATAAGTATCCTACAGCTGGTGACTCTATTCTGAAGGATGCCTCCTCTGATGTCTTATGCAACCTGTGTTTAAATAATGGTTTTTACTCTGATCTTAAATTGATAAATGCCATTGCACTAAACGACAGTCTGCCTGAGTCTCAGGCTTTCGCAGCACATCTTTGTGATATAGCTACTCTTAGGGAGTTGAAGTCTGCAAAGTCACACAAGGTTAGGTCGGTTGTCTTTCAGAGACTTGGTCCAGTTGAAGCTCTTGATGATATGCTCAAAGACAGGAAGGCAAATATTCGCACAGAGGGCGTTAGGTATGCGCCACATGGTTACGCAAAGTTGAGCGAAATGACCAAAGAAATATCAGGATCTGTCTTTAGAATACTTGTTAATAAAATTAAAATTTCTGAAATACCACTGATGTTAGCTAATAGAAATCTTAAAAACAACTGGCAGCAAAGGTCTTTGCAAGATCGTTTAGAGCGCGGTTATTAAAATAATTTTGGAGTAAAAAATGTCGAATATATCTGTAATAAAAACTACAAACTTTGAATCAAACTTTGAACCATCTATTTCTTTTTATGAAAAGGCAGCTCAAATACTTTTCTCTAAGGTTGCGGATTTTGAATATGGTTCTGAGCCAAAAGACTGTGATGATAAAAATTTCATAAATGATGAAACATTTAATTTCTTTTGGAATTTAAATCCTGGCGCTAGAATAGGTATGATTAAGCAGCTTATTAGTTGTTCTAATGAAACTAATCATAGGTCTTACTGGAGAGAGCCGAGGTATAGCCTTGAGTTTTCAAAGAGCAAACTTAGTGAGCTATATGAGGCTATCTCTAGCTCAAGTAATAGTTCTGACGTAAGGGCAAAGATAAGCATCATACAAGCCCTCTCCTTGGATTTTGACTGGCTGGAAGTCTGCCATAAGTATTTTCTAAAGGCGGAGTCAGGAGTTGAGGATGACCTTAGAATCTATGATATGTATAAGTCGGCGGCACTAAAGCTATCAAATGATCCAGGCTTGTATGATTTTGTTTACTCCAAGATAAAGAGGGAGAAGGGAGCGGTAAAAGACAAGGCTTATGTAGTTCAGTGTGCTATTGAAAACAATGCTCTTAGCGAAACCCTGCTGTCAATATGCGCCAAAAAAGGAACTAAAAATATCAAAAGAACTGCCGTAAACTTTATACAGGCGAAGATGAATTCCGCTAAAAACGATCTTGCCAGAGCAGAGAGGCAGGGAAACGAGGCGCTTCAAAATTCTTATGAAGAAAAGGTTGACGATATGGAGAGAAAGCTTATGCTGTTTGTAGACTGTGATGACGCAGAAGTAGTTAGCTCTTTAATGGAATCCTTGTCACGAAATAACCTGCCTTGGTTAATGCCAGCCGCATCAAAGCATAATTGGCTTTCAAACAGATTACAGCGTATAATAGATTCCGGTGGTCAATGCCGATATTAAAGGAGAAGTTGTGAGAAACAAAACAGCTAGAAATAAGCTTTGCTTTATTAGAGTCAAAAACATAGACACAGGAGTTGTCTACAAACATGGGATGGTTCCTTATGAACATGCCATGACTCTAAGGCTAAGTCCAAATTTAGAGGTTGATATAATCAAGTCTGTAGATAATTCCCTATTTCAAAAGGGAAGAAGAAATGAGGATAAAGTATAGTTTATTTTGTTTAGGATTTTGGCTAAGTCTTGCTTGTAACAGTTATGCAGAAAATCCAGTTATCTGGAATGGTGACAATAGTTATAGATATGACTTAACAGAGTATGACAAACCTCGTGAAGAATTAAGAGGTCTTAGGATCGAAAGAAAGTTTGATTACTCTTTTGATGAAAGACAGAGGAAGAAGTTTCTTTACCTAGAAGGTTCATTCTATTCTCAATCAGGTCAAAACTCTTATACATATAACGAAAGAATGGTTGCTAGTACAGTTCAAAAATCATCCGAGTTATTTATGAGATACTTAGACGATCTTGGACTGTACTACAACCAATGCTTAGCGGTTAAAAATCTAGACATATACTATATTTCCAAGTCCGTAATGGCAGACTCAAGAAGGTTTAATCAAAACCCATCTGCAAATAAAGAAACGCAAAAGGTTGGGCATGTCCTATGGGCTTTGTATGATCCAATGCCTCAGAGTGAGAGTAGTGTAATCTATATCACAGATAGGGGTTCTTATAGCGAAGAAATGCTTGCCCACGAAGTTTCTCACTATTGGTTTGACAGACTTTGTATTTACAGAGAAACAACGGTTGACACAGAAACTTTTGCTCAAAAGTTTCAAAAATACTATATGAAAAATAGATAGGAATATAATTAAATATGAAAAAATACTCTTACAGAGATTTGGCAAACTTTTCACCATCATTAGCATATGATGATGTATTACTTGTACCCACCTTTTCCAGCATTAGATCCAGACTAGAGCCAGAAACCACCACAACGGTTGCGGGCAAAAGTCTGACTATTCCAATCGTTTCCTCTCCAATGGATACGATAACTGATTACAAGATGGCATCTGTACTTGGCAGATTAGGGGCTTCTGGAATCATTCACAGGTTTTTAAGTGTAGAGGATCAGTTGGGTCAAATAGCGAAACTCCTTGATGAAAAAGCAAAAACTGATAAGTTTAATAGTGAAAAGATAATTGTTGCCCCAGCAATCGGAGTAGGAAGAGAAGGTCTTTACAGGTTTGAAAAGATATGGAGAGAGTTCAGCACCAGCCTTGATTGGATAGCGATAGATATAGCAAATGGACATTCATCTTTGATGTTAGAAACGCTATCACATGTAAAATCAAAAGTTGGTAATTCTGTAGGCATAGTTGCTGGAAATGTAGCAACAGGAGAGGGGTTTAGTTGTTTAGCTGAAGCTGGCGCTGATGCAATTAGGGTTGGCATAGGTGGCGGTTCAATATGTAAAACCAGAATAATGACTGGTTTTGGAATTCCAACACTAACCTCTGTTGCTGACTGTTACAGAGAGAAACAAAAGAATAATCTCTATAGTCATGTATCAATCATTGCAGATGGAGGTATAAGGAACCCAGCTGACGTGGTTAAATCAATTGTTGCGGGGGCAGACTGTGTTATGGTTGGCAGGGTTTTTGCCGCAACAAAAGAGTCCCCAGGTGAAGTCTTTAAGTCTGCAAATGGAAAAATGTATAAAGTATATAGAGGAATGGCTTCAGAGGAGGTTCAAATAGATGCAAAAAACGGGTTAAAACCCGGCACTTGTGCAGAGGGGGTCTCGACCACTATTCCATATAAAGGAAGTGTAGAGCCTATAGCCATGGAGTTCTTAGGAGGCCTTAGGTCTGCTATGACATATGCTAATGCAAAAGACATATTAGAGTTAAGGCAAAATACAATGTTTGCACAAATAACAGGCTCGGGACTGGATGAGTCTCATGCTTTTGGAACAAAAAAATAGGAGAAGATATAATGTCTAATGAAGAAAATAGTGTTGGCCTATCGGAGAGGTTAGCCTCTATTGAAAAAAAAGTTGATTTAATATACGATCTAATACTGGAAGGAAACATTGAAGGAGAGAGCGCCTCAAAGGAACTTACTTCAAAGCTTACAGAGGTTTTTAGCAATATGTCAACTGGAAGTGGGCAAGTTGCTAGCGCAGAAATTAAAGCAGGTGACTTACCTAATGTTGGAGATCTAAATGACTTGCTTGAGTCTCTAAAGGATTTCAGCTCCAAAATAAAGGACGTTTATTAAATTAAGTTTTTTGCGAAAAGATATTCTTTTGTTAAATTAGTTTACTTTTATATAATGGTGTGGGAGGTAAGAGTCCCGATGCTGTTTTTATTGTAAGGAGAAAAAATGAATATTGCACAAACAAAAGAAATCTTGAAGCGGATGCCTAGCGACAAGTCAATCATGCTTCATGCAAAGCATGGAGTTGGAAAGAGTAGTGTTGTAAAACAAGTTGCAGAAGAACTTTCTTCGGAAACTGGTGATGATTATGGTTTCTGGGATGTTCGACTCTCTCAGTGTGAGGTGGGTGACATTAAGGGGATGCCATATCAAGATGTTAAGAATATGGTAACTACCTTCTTGAAGCAGGAGTGGTGGCCAAAAGATCCTGATAGCAAAGGAATTCTTTTCTTTGATGAGTTAAATCGAGCGCAGAAGGATGTTCTTCAAGCGGTCTTTGAAATTTGTCTTGACCGCCGATTGGATGGAGAAAAGTTGCCAGATGGTTGGCGAGTAGTTTCTGCTGTTAACTCTGATGATGATTATGATGTTGTTGAATTAGATCCAGCACTTCAAGATCGTTGGTTTCATATTGACTTTGATCCTTCTCATCAGGAATGGTTAGATTGGGCGCGTGAAGAAGATATTCACCCTGCTGTTTCAGAGTTTATTAACCGTAATAATAATCTATTAGATCCGCCAGTTGGAAACTTGGAAGCAGGTAGAGTCTACCCCTCTCGACGTAGTTGGGTTGCATTTAGTGATACACTTATTGCGCTGTCTTTAGACCAACGTGATGATGGTATGCTTACACAGGTTGCAAAGGGCTGGGTAGGTCGTGAGATTGCGGTTATGTTTCAGAAGTTCATTACTAATGAGTTTTCACAGTTGCGACCAGAGGATGTTCTTGATAACTTCGCAAAGGTCAAGTCTAAGATTGAAAAAGCATCTTCTGACATTGAAGTTATCGCAGCTTTGGCTAGGTCTGTTGTTGCTGAAGCAAATGACAGAAACGCAAACAAGATGAAAGATAAGCAGAAGAGTGCGCTTAAGGAATTCTTTATGATGCTTCCAAATGACGTAGCATCACAGACTTGGGTAGGCCTCTTGTCAGGAAAGAAGACCAAGAAGACCGTCATGTCTTGGCAGGCAGATGATGAGTTTAGAGAGCATCTAAAGCAGGTTTACCTTGCATAGATAAACAGCAAGGCCAGCGGGGAAAGTCCCCGCTGGCCACAACTCTAAACACTTTCAAAAGGATTAAAAATGTCTAACGCAAAAGCAAGATTGGAAAGCGCAATCTCAAAACTAATTTGTTTTCAACCGCTTTATGGAGAGGTATTTCTCCATCTAAATAAAAAGTCATCAAAGAAAATTCCAACCTTGGCAGTCGGTGTAATTAGGCGAGTTGACTTGGCTCTATATTATAATCCAGACTTTATTGACGGTCTTACTTCAAAAGAACTTCGGGCAGTTTTAAAGCATGAGGCGTTACATGTTCTTTTGCACCACCTCACTAGGGCAAAGCACTTTGCTTACAATATGAGAGGTTACAATATAGCTGCTGATTGTGCTATTAACTGTCATATTGAAGGATTGCCTGACGGTGCTTTGTATCCGCATCTATTCGAATTGGAAAACGACAAATCTTCAGAATACTACTACGAGAAGTTGAAGAAAGAGGCTGAGGAAAAGGGTGGAGACTTTGATGATGTAATCAAGGGAAAGGGTGACACTGTTGATGACCATTCTATGTGGGAAGACTTCGATGATGACATCGTAGAGGAAAAGGTTAGGAATATTGCAGAGAAGGCAATTAAAGAGCAAGAAAAGAAAGGCTGGGGTAATATCAACGGAAACATAGCCGCAAAGATTATTGCTGCTAACAAGCCTGTTGTAAATTGGAAAAAAGAAGTTCGATGGTTCATTAACAAGTTAGTCTTGATGGGCAAGAGGAACACTCGTATGCGCCCAAATAGACGTTACGGAATCAAGAGTCCTGGCTCAAAGAGAAATTACACTAGCAAGCTTCTTGTCGCATTTGATACATCTGGTTCTGTTTCAGACAAGCAGTTGGAGTATTTTGCAACAGAGTTAAACGGTATGATTGACCATGTTAAAGTTGACTTCATTCAGTTTGATACAAAGATTTATGGAGATCCAAAGCCTTATGAACGAAGGAAGTCTTCAATAGAAATCATTGGAAGAGGGGGTACTTGTTTTCATCCAGTCATTGAAATGGCGGACGAGAAAAAGTATGATGGCCTCATAGTGTTTACAGACGGATATGCCCCATTCCCTGACAAGCCTAGAGCCAGAGTTTTGTGGGCAGTTACCGAACAAGACAGCGGGGTTCAGTTTCCTTATGGTAAAAAAGTAGTGATAGAAGAAAAGGGTAGGTAGTATAATACAAAGGGGCGGATTACACCGCCCCTTTAAATTTTTATATTTGGGAAATAAATGATTCATATATGTACAAAAACACATAGCAAGTTATCGACTGTTATGGTGGCTTTCAATGCAGGTTCAAGGACAGAGTTATCTGGAGGATATAATAGTGGAATAGCACACATGCTTGAACACTGTATATTCAAAGGAACTAATAACAGAAACTGGATGGACATACAAAAGCAAGTTGGCTTCTTAGGGGCAGACATAAATGCCTTTACCTCTCATGAAACAGTTGCTTACTATATAACAGTTCCTTATGACAATGTAGAGGAAGCGGTAAAAATACTGGCGGATATAGTTTTAAACTCTACTATTCCAGAGGAAGAGTTCTTGAAAGAAAAAGAGGTAGTAAAAGAGGAGGAAATTTCTAGGCTTGATGATGTCTCTTCTTTTATTTGGAATAGATACTCTAACAGGTTCTTTGATAATTATTTAGCCAAACCTGTAATTGGCACTCAAGACTCGATTAGCTCCTTCTCTAGAGACGAAGTTTTTTCCTTTTATCGAGAGAATTGTAGCGGATCTGATGCAGTAGTTTCAATATGTTCTTCTATAAATAAAAAAGATTCAAAAGCCTTGCTTAGAAAGTATTTCGGAAGCCCAACTGGAAAAATATCAAGAGGTTTTGAGGTAAACACTTCATCCTATAAAGACTCTGACGATCTTGCTGTCATTAGAAAAGGAATTGAACACACATATGTTTGGATGGGTTATCCAGGCTTGGTTCAAGGCTCTAAGGAGAATCCTGCAACAGCACTAATGATGTGCATACTTGGAAGTGGAATGGACAGTAGGTTGTTTACAGAGGTTAGGGAAAAGAGGGGTCTGGCCTATTCTGTAGGTTCAAATCACAATGCTTGGCAAGGAGGTGGTTTGAGCCTAATAACCTCTTCCACTAGAGAGGCAAACCTTGGGGATATGATCAAGGTTATAAACGATGAGGTGTCCTTGATAAAGTCATCGCCAGTGACTTCGGAGGAACTTCAGAGGGCAAAGAATAAGGTCAAGGCATATTTTTACTCCGTTGTTGAGGATAGCTATGGGATGGCCTATCAAAATTTGAAAAGAAAGCTACACGGAATACCATCTTTAGAGGATTATTCAAAGATAATTTCTGAAGTTTCTGTAGAAGATATTATGAACTCTGCTAATTTAGTCTTTGATGAAAGTAAGAGATTAACACTTGTTTGCAGAGGAGGGTGACTTGTCTTATAAAAAAAGCATCTTTTTGTATGATGATAAAATTGGAAAAGTTGATTACGTTCAACACATGGGTTCTGATCTAACCATTGTAAACTCAGCCAGAGTCAGCTTCGGGGTGGAAAAGAAATCCATTGACAAAAGAGATAGGGGGCTTATTAAGTATTTAATAGATCACAAGCACACCTCTACTCTTGAGCATAATGTGATAACCTTCAGAATCAAAGCTCCCCTGTTTATTCGCAGTCAGCATCATCGCCATAGAACTTGGTCTTATAATGAAATCAGTAGGCGCTATACTGATGTAGATATTAAATTCTACGAACCAAAAGAATTCAGAACACAGCATAAGTCAAATCGACAGGCGAGTAATACTGAAGATTTAATTAATCCTGTTCTTTCTTGTGGCAGTGATTGTGATGAAATGATTAGACTGCATCATCAAATGTCTCTTGACCTTTTTAACAGAATGATTGAAGCAGGTGTTTGCCGAGAACAGGCTCGTGGAGTTCTGCCGCAGAATATGTATACAGAATACTATGCTACGGTTAATTTAAATAACTTAATAAAGTTCATCAACCTAAGGTTGCATGAAGGCGCACAATGGGAGATACAGGTTATGGCAAAAGCATTTTTAGAAATAGCTAATGACATATGGCCGATAGCCCTTGGCCACTACAACCCGACAGGATAATCGGGCAAAAACTTTGCAATTATTCAGTTACTTTAATGAGCTTTTTAATTAAAAGATTAAAATTACATTGATTTTTATATATAATATAGGTATATTATACAAAAGAGGAATAACATGAATTTAGTTGACTTACTTTTATTTTTAATGGCTTCAGCGGGTCTCACAGCAATACTAACTGTTAGCTCAATAACTAAGCCATTTAGAGACCTTATAGAGCGCCTTTCCAGCTTTCTTGGTGAGTTGGTACACTGTCCTATGTGTACTGGCTTTTGGGTAGGTTTGGTTATGGGTATGTTTTCCCCAATTGGGCCGTTATATGGCGCATTATCATCAAGTTTTTTTAGTTGGGCATCAGTGCAAATAGTCGATGCCCTATCAAATATTGGAGATTATTTTGTTTCAAATTCAGAAGCTGAAGAGGAGTAGTACAAATGAATAAAGAAATTGCTGGAAGAATATCAATTCCAGGAAGAATAATAGATCTGTTGTTGTCAGATGATGAATTTTATAGAGAGGTATCCTCTCATAAGAAAGCTTCTTTCTCTGGAAGGTTTCCTAAGTATGATCAATGGTGTGATGAAGAGTGCTTCAACATGGCTTTTGCACTAGCAGGTTATTCTGCTTCTGACATAGATATATCAACTAAAAACTCAATACTTTATATAGCTAGTTCAAAGAAGTCACAAGCGAAATCTTTATCTGACTTAGACCTTTCGGATAACCAAGAAGGTGACTATCCTATCAAAAAGGCTAACATTCAAATGCAACATGGAATGATAGTGAGGGGCATTGCAAGAAGAAGCTTTAGAACAAAATTTTTTATAAACCCAGATTACGACCTGTCTAGAATACAGGCATCTATGTGTGACGGATTGCTTGAAATTAAGATTCCAGCAAAGAAAGAAGAAGAACTTAGAGTCATACCTATAAAATAAAGGAATAATATTATGAAAGAAATAGAAGAAGTACTGACCTGCATGGTTAGGTCGATAGTAGATAGTCCAGATGATATAAAGATAGAGTCATCAACTTCTGAAAAAGGAACCTTGTATGAGATAAGTGTCTCTAAAGACGATGTAGGCAAGGTTATAGGAAAGGGTGGAAGAATAGCCTCTGCAATTAGAAGTGTTGCGAAAGCTGCTGGTGCTAAAAATGGAATAAGAGTTATGGTGAATGTCTTTAACAGTCCGAAGGAGTAGTCTATGCCTAAAAAGTGGAGACAAAGATGTTTGGATAACCCAAACTTTATGTTCAAAAGAGCGCATAGCTTAGCTAGGAAAAGAGCCGAATCAAGAGAGCTTCCATTTGACATTACAGTTGAATACTTAATGTCCTTATTTGATGAGCAAAATGGTTCATGCTATTATTCTGGACATAAGATAAATATAGTCAAAGATGACGCAACTAGAACTCATGATCCTTTTAAAATGACCCTAGACAGAAAGAGTCCAGAGAAAGGTTATGTTAAGGGTAACATTGTTTGGTGTGCGTATTGCGTCAATGCAATGAAGCAAAAAATGCCAGTCGATAAGATGGTTGAGATTTGCAGATCAATATCTTCAGTCTTTGAAAACAAAGGTCTTGAAAGCACAGTATGAACGCAGAAGAGATAAAAAAAACTGTTAGAGACATCTATAGAAATTACGGTATAGCCATTGATGACATACCGGATGAGGACTTATCTTCGGTTTTTCACTCTTATGCTAGAGATTTGGACAGACTTGAGAGAGATTATAAAGTATCACAGAAGGTTGCCAAAGATCTTGATAAACAAGGAAATAATGAGTGATAATATTTTATACTATTAATATTATGACAACTTATGCACTATTAAGTTTTTCATAGAGAGTATGCGCACACACATGCACAAGTAGGTATTATGGCAAATAAAAAAGATTTAGCAAAATCTCTTTCCAAGAGGACTCTTTTATCGCAAAAAGAATCTAATCAAGCAGTCGAAATAATATTTGATTCAATTATTGAAATGCTTGAAGAAGGAGAAGAGGTTTCGATAGTTGGGTTTGGAAAGTTTTATCTGTACCAGCACAAGCCTAGACCTGTACGAAATCCTAAGACTCAAGAAGAAATGATGTTAAAGCCGTACAAGTCTCTTAAGTTTAAGTCTAGTGAGAAAATAAAAAAATATTTAAAAAATAAAGAGTAGGTTTTAAATGTCTGATTCAAAAGAAAAGCTTACAAAGCATATTTCAGGCAAAACTCTTTTAACAGAAGACTTTGCCAATTCCTTTTACGGAGGCCTTTATGGGTCAGAAGAAGCCTCGTTACTTGAATCTGATGACCCCAAGGTGGTCGGACACGTCCATGATGGCAAGCATGCCGATGGACACTCTCAAAAGGTAAACTTAGTATCTCATGTTACTGGAAAGTTAGAGAGTACAAACTTAGCGGCTGGATCTGTATCTAAAACTAATATATATAAAAGTTTAAATCAGTCTGAGGGAATTCCTTTTTATGAAACTTCCGGCGGGCAAAACTTTTACTACTTAGACCTATCTCTTGTAAATGTTGATGTAATAACTTCCAATGGGGCCTCTACTGTAAATTCTGTAACCTTTGGCTCCACAGAGTCCCCGGTTGGAAAGATTGACGTTCATCACACCGGAGAAGCTATAGACGATTCAGATATGAATCAATTTGCAGTTAACGTTGTTAACGGAAGGGAAAAGCTTTCTTTTTCTGGAATACTTTCTTATTCTGATGGAGGAGGCGGAACTACAACCATAACAACCAATGCTAATCATGGTTTAGTGACAAATGATGGTGTTGTAATAAGTGGTACAACTAATTACAATGGAATATTTAATGTAACGAAGATTGGCGATAGGTCATTTAAAATCACCAGATCTTATGCTGTCGAAACTCCGTCCGGAAATGAAGAGATAAGAAAGCTTTCGTCCGAGGTTGGCTTAGGGTTCAGAGTCTCTTCGGATGTATCTGCTGTTAGCCCTGGGGCGGCAATAACTCATAAAAGGTATGTAAACGCATCCACACACACGGACGATTCCGTAGGTTCGTTGAATTTTAAGACGAAGAGTTCTTCTTCTGCAAAAGATTTAGATACAAGGATGACTATAGATAAGGATGGAAATGTCGGGATAGGAACTCTAACGCCTGATGAAATCCTTCATGTTCACAACTCTGGATCCGTTTCGATTGCGAAGATTGGAGACTTAGGAACTTTTACTCCAGCCGCTGGCTCTGCAACAACATCGACCAATGGATATGCAAGGCTTGGAATGGTTGCAAATAATAACAGCAATAATGTTAAGATGCTTGTTGGCGCAAGGGATTCTCACTCAGACGGTTCTCAATCTTATGGCCAACTCGGAACTATTTCAAGCCATGACGTGAGACTCTATACAAATAATGACACTAAGGCTGTTATAAAAAATAGCGGAAAATTTGGAATCGGAACCTCCGCTCCAGATAAGCAACTTGAAATCAACTCTTCTGATGGAAACAACCTAAGATTAACTTATAATGATTCTGATGGTTCTGCTTCAAACTATACAGACTTCACCCTATCTTCTGGAGGAGACTTAACTATAAATCCTTCTGGTGGAGATACAACTCTTTCTTCTAATTTGAGTCTCTCTGGACATATGACTTCAAATCTAGATCTCAATGGGGCTGAGTTAATATTGGATGCTGACGCAGACACCTCTATAACGGCGGATACTGATGATCAAATAGATTTTAAAGTGGGTGGATCAGATAGGTTTAGCATAACGGCTTCAAAGGTTGATTTAGGATCCTTTGAAATAGAGGGTTCTAATTTCGACATAAATGGAGGTACAATAAGTAGCGTCTCTGGAAGTTTCACAACTCTTTCTTGCAGTGGACACACGACCCTCGGAGACGCATCTGCAGATACGGTAACATTTAATGCTGGCTCTTTGTCTTTTGCTAGCCCAACAACTGTAGATTTGGCAAACTCACAAGTTTCTGCTCTAAATATCGAAAGTGGTCTTTTCAATATAGACACCCTTAACTCAAGGGTTGGAATTGGAACGACTAACCCCCAAGTGGAACTTCATGTTAACAGCACGGGTGACGCAGATATCTTTCTGTCAAGGCAGGACACCTATCTTGAACACGGAGAGGTTTTAGGCAGCATTTACTTTGGTGCAACAAATGATGGAAGCAATTTTACCTATGGTGCGTCTATTGAAGCCACAATATCTGGAGACATGAATAGTGGCCAACTAAGCAGTAATGACTTTCCCACAAGTCTTAGGTTTTATACTACTCCAGATGGGTCATCATCTAGGCTGGAGAGGCTCACTATAGCTGAAGACGGAAGATTGGGGGTGGGGGTATCAGACCCTTCTTCCATGCTAGATATAGCCGCACAAATTCCCAATGTAGCTATAGCTTCATACAATGCGGGATCTTCGGGGCCATCATTAGACTTTAGTCATAGCAGAAATTCAACAAAGGGCAATTACACTGTTTTGTCACCAGATGACTTTCTCGGAAAGATAGATTTCAATGGAGCGACAAATAGTGGGTTTGTTAGATCTGCATCTATAATATCTAAAGCTCAGACCTCTGGATCAGGCTATACCGGTGCTGGATCATTCTTTTTCAGAGTAAAAGACACTTCTTTAAATGAAACAGAAGTGGTTTCAATAGCTCCATCTGGAGCCGTACATATTAGAACGGATGGTACCGATGCAGCCGTTAGAATACCCATGGTGTCATCACTGGAGGTTAATCAAAATTCATCAAATCCTGTTGCCCACTTTGTAAACGATGGAAATAACCAAAACAGAGAAGGGGTAAAGATAACTTGCGGAGTTGACACTCCTAATGATGCGAGTAAGTGTATATTTTTACGATTTGCAGATGGTGATGGCGGAGACATGGGTGGCGTCAGTACGGGTGGTGCAACTGCACAGAATCCAGCTTTCTTTAACGGATCTGATGTAAGGATAAAGAGAGACGTTGCCCCTACCTCTATTAATGGTTTAAATATCCTAAATTCTCTGGACATGGTTCAGTATAGGTGGGAGGACGGCTGGGCCAAAGATGATTCTTTGAAAGAAATCGGATTTACTGCTCAAAGCTGCGAGAAAGTATTTCCACAAATGGTATTTGAACTTGATCATGAAAATTTTGATTTTCCAGTTAAAAATATAATGCAAGCAGAGCTTATACCTGTCTTGGTAAAGGCAGTGCAAGAGTTGTCTGAAAAGGTAAAGTATCTTGAAGGACAACTTTCAAATAAAAGAGATAATGAGTAGGTATATTTATGGCAAAAAGAAGTGACGAAAAGCTAACCAAATATATAGACTCTACAACAATTGTAACTGCGGACGTAGCAAATTCTATATTTGGAGGGCTATATGGCTCTAAAGAGGGAAATAGTTTAGACTCTGACGACCCAAGACTAATTGGGCATGTTCACGATGGAAAGCATGCAGATGGGCACGCACAGAAGATAGACTTGCAAAATCATGTAACTTCAAAGTTGAAGAATATAAATTTAGCTGATGAGGCCGTTCATAAGCATAATGTTTTATCATCTACAACTGAGTCACACGGAATACCCTGGTACCATACTGTAAATGGTGTTAAGAAGTATTATTTAAATTTATCGGCTGGACTTCCTGCGTTTGGAAATAATGGAAATGTCCAGTTTAATAATTCAGGATCATTAGCTGGTGAGGATGATTTTTTCTATGATAACACAAATAATAGAGTTGGAATAAAGACTACGACCCCAGACGTTGGGCTGCATGTTTACAACGACAATGTAAGAATCGGAGATAAGGCAACGTTTGGAGACTCTGCATCAACATCTGTTGTTGGAAGAGCAAGACTTGAAATGGTCGCAAATGACAACAGCGGAAACGTTCAAATGCTTATTGACGCAAGGGATACAAGCGATGCGTCAAGGGGGCAGATTGGAACTGTTTCAAATCATCCTGTTTATATGTTTACAAACAATGCGCTCAGACTTGGAATTACCAATGCTGGAAAAGTAGGGATAGGCTCTGAATCTCCAGACAAGCAACTTGAAATCAACTCCTCTGATGGAAATAATCTAAGATTAACTTACAATGATTCAAATGGATCTGCTTCAAACTATGCAGATTTCACCTTGTCTTCTACAGGAGATTTAACTGTCAACGCTTCCGGTGGCGATGTCTCAATTACAGATAACCTGTCAGTGACAGGTAATGTTTCATTAACTGGAGATCTAACCATAGATGACGGAGGATCTTTAAAGGAAGCTGGCGGAGTTGCGGCTTTTACTTTCGATGGTTCTGGGCATGTTACAAAGATAGGTCAAGACACCCCTTCTACTGGACAGGCTTTAGTTTGGGATGGAGCAAAGGCGGTTTGGTCTGCCGTAGGTGGGCTCAATAATATTGTTGAAGATACGACACCACAGTTGGGTGGAGATCTCGATGTGAATGGTCAAGATATAGTTTCTACTTCCAATGCAAATATCGATATTGTTCCACACGGAACTGGTGATGTAACACTTCAGTCTGACACAATTCAGCTGGGGAGTAGTGGCGAAGATGTTAGGCTAACTACAAATGGAACTGGAGACTTAAAGTTAGATACAAATGGTGGTACAAACTCTGGCTCTTTTACAATATATGATGGCACCAATGGTAATGTTGAGATTACATCAAATGGGACTGGGGTGATAAGCCTTAACGCACCATTCCTTAGAGTTGGTAGAACTGGAGGAGCCGTTGCCTATATTACTGATGCAGACACATCGGGGCAGGGCATTGAAATAAGGAGTCAAAATAGCTCTGGCGGCTCTGAAATAATGGTTGGACATGGGTCGGCATCACCTGTTGATATAAAGACTTCTGGCGGAGGTTTAATTGGACTGTATAGTAAGTCTAGCACCAATGTATCGACCCTTGCATTTTTTGATAATGATAGTGTTGACGCAACTGGCAACTATGTTGGCTTGAAGTCTCCAGCTACAGTGTCCACCAATGTAACATTTACCCTTCCAAGTTCAGATGGAACTGCAGATCAAATATTGAAAACAGATGGATCTGGAGTGTTATCCTTTGTAGACTGTTGTGTTCAGGACGTAGTAGGAGATAATTCTCCACAGTTGGGGGGCCCTTTAGACGTAAATGGCCAAAGCATTGTCTCTACTTCTAATGCAAATATTGATATAGTTCCTAATGGCTCTGGTGACGTAACACTTCAGGCCGATACGGTTAAGGTGGGGGATAGTAATTCAGATGCTACTGTTACAACAAACGGAACAGGTGACTTAACTTTAAATACAAATAGTGGAACAAACTCTGGTTTTATTAAAATAACAGATGGTTCAAATGGAAATATTGATGTATCACCAAATGGATCAGGAAGTGTTATTTTAAGCTCTGGAACCGGAAGTAATGTTGGCATAGGAGCTTTCTCTCATTTTAGTCCAGCAGATCCACAGACTAGACTTCATATGGTCGGTGAGGCTGTAAACTCTGCACAGCTTAGAATGGACCAGCATGAAGACAATCTTGACGGTCCAGATATTAGATTTTATTCTTCACGAGGCACGGCAGCAAGCCCAACAGTGAGGTCCACTAATGATTACGTTGGAGCATATAACGTCTTGTATTATGACGGATCAGCTTATGCGGCTGCCGGATTCATGGGCTGGCTAGTCGGAGATAATCCATCACAAGGAGAGTCTACTTTTAATCTTAAAACAAACGTAGATGGAAACAGTAGGGCGAGAATTTCGGTTGATGGAAGTGGAAAGATAAAGTTTGGCAATTCAACTGATGGAGAGTTTACATTCCCACTTGCTGATGGAACTGCTAATCAAGTATTGCAAACAGATGGATCTGGAAACTTATCTTTTGCTGCGGCTAGTGGGGGTGATGTAACAGCAAGTGGAACGCAAACCCTGTCAAATAAAACACTGACCGCTCCAAAGTTCGCTGACGGAGGGTTTATTGCAGATTCAAACGGCAACGAAATGTTGGTTTTTGATAGCAATGATAATGCAGTAAATTATATAAAGGTTAATAATGCTGCAACTGGCAGTGTTCCTTTCCTAGAGGCAGAGGGCGACGATAGTAATATAGATATCAGACTTACAGCGAAAGGAACTGGAAAAGTTGGGTTTGTTACTAATGGAAATAGGGCCATAGATTTTGATTTCGATGGAGCATCAAGTGGTGCTGTTACAACTTTTCAATCTAGTGCTACAACCAACAGAACAATAACAGTTCCCGATGCAACTGGTACTCTCGCCCTAACATCATCTTTTTCGGGAGGAACCGGGGTTGATATATCTGGAACGGGAGACATCACTCTTGATTTAAGCGAGCTAACATCTTCCTCTGCTGATTCAGTTGGCGACTGGTTCGTTGTGGTATCGGATACGGGTAATGCCTATAGGTTAGATAAGGATGATATAAATATAAGTGGTTTTAATAACGATTCTGGATTCACAACTAATGCAGGAACAGTTACCTCTATAACTCCGGGTGCTGACTCGGGTACAGCAACCGCAATCACAGGCTCAGGAAGTATAACTATAACCGGGGGAACAAACGTAACAACCTCTGTTAGCGGTACAACCGTTACAGTTAATAGCTCTGCATCTGGATCTTCAAACTTGGACATTACATCTGTAAACTTGGCAGAAAATGCTCAAACCTACACCGCCACACAGTCCGATGCAACTAACAGGGTTTATTTGGTCAAAAACTCTGGTAACTCTTCTAATAGAATTAATATGGAAAATTCTGGAAGCTGGGCTTCAGGCCAAAATTTTTATATTAAAAATGAAGGTTCAACTGCCTTTACCATAGGAGTTCTTAATGTTCAACATAAATTAAATGGGTCAGCAAACGGAACTTTTACTTTGGCAGGTGCTAATGGGGTTCAGGTAGTGGTTTATGCCAGCGGCGGCACCACTGAGTTTATATTCTTGTCTAAGTTTTCATAATAACTTATGAATGATACACTTAGATAGAATATAATTCGTAAAATTGATAATGTTGTAATACGGAGATCTTATGAACGCCTATCTAATATTGGGTTGCAATAGTCATACTGATACTGAAGGCTTTAGATTCTCAGATGGTCTTTCAAATCCAATAGTAGATCTATCTAGATTGGGAAAGGATAAGTCAGAAGAGGTCATAAGTTTTTTAGATAATGCCTGCGGTCTCTTTGATGCTCCAATGTTTAATTATAATAAATGCGTAAATACAATGAGTTTTTTACATAAAACTTTTGGTATAATTAATGAAAACGTTCTTCATAAGATTCAAGTTTTTATAAGAATGCACAAAAGAGGTGGTATATATCTTATGTTAATTTTAAAGGAGGATTACAATGGATGAAAAAGAAATAAGAGTTCCAAAGAATAACAGATATGTTGACTCTAAGAAAACTAATGCAAAAAGAAAGATAGAGAGCGCTTTTGATGACTACAAAGCTTTGCTAGGAGATAAAACCCATCCTGACAACCAAACTGGTGCATACAAAAATAATGTAGTATCTATTTTAAATAGACTTCTCGTTTCTGCCGATGATTTAGATAGTGTCAATCCCGGAGAGGGAATTTTTGGATTAATAATCTTATGTCTAAGGTCAAATCTGCATTTAAAAGATGAAATGGTAAAAATGGAGGTAAAGAATAGGGAGCTGAGGAACGAGGTTGAGAGGCTGAGGAAATCTAGGCAATGACTTATAAGGAAGAGGCGCTGCAGATCCTCATGAATAAGATCCAGAGTGTAAGTATGCAGCAAAGAGATCTTGTTGATATATATAAGAAATTTTCTCTTGACCACACCACCGGTTTGGACTATATTGCTGTAGAGGCGTACAGGTCTGCGCTAGTAGATATTTTACAAGAACTTAGGAGTATAAATGCTAAACCAAAGAGTAGTTCAAATATTCGATCAAAAGAAGGAGGAAAACTTACATAGAGTTCTTAAGTCTTTTGGAGTGAAGGTCTTTTCCATAGAGGTCGAAGAAGGAGAATATTTTGACAATTATAACCTAAGGCTGGCCCCGGGAGTTAGACATTCGAAAGTAGATAGATTATTAACAGACATTGGTTTAGCAATCTCTGCTCATTCGGTACCGATTGGATACCCCGTCATGAAGACTGGATCATATGTAATAGAGGTTCAGACAAAAGAAATAGATTCTCCATCTTTTTTAGATATTTATTCAAATTTTAAGAAAGATCAACTAGCTCCTATCGCCATTGGCAGAGATAACTCGGGTGATGGCTTCTATGTTGACTTAAATACAGTGCCAAATCTATTAGTGGGAGGGACAACGGGTTCTGGGAAGAGTATGCTGCTGCATAGCTTTGTCCTGTCTCTTTTAGCTACAAGGGCAAAGATCTACTTGGTAGATCCGAAAATGGTTGAGTTTGGGCTATATGAAGGTTTATCTGGAATTCAGAGCATATCTAACTCTGTTGAAGAGACAGAGGCGGTTATAAATGAAGTTAGAGATATCATGGAAAAGAGATTTGATCTATTAAAAAGAAATAATTGTAGAAATATCTCTGAATACAATAACTTTAGCGGTAAAAGTCCCTTGAAGCCAGTTGTAATTATAGTCGATGAGTGGGCAGATATAGTTTTACAAAAAAGAGATATACAAAAACCACTGTGCTTCCTTGCTCAAAAAGGTAGGGCTGCAGGTATATCTATAATATTGGCAACTCAAAGGCCATCTTCAAGTGTTATATCGGGCTTGGTCAAGGCCAACTTTCCTGGAAGGATTGCCATGAAAGTTGCTTCAGCAATAGATAGTAGGGTTATACTTGATAAAAAAGGCGCAGAAGACTTGACGGATATTGGAACAGGACTATATTTAGATGGTAGGCTTTCTGAGCCTGTCTTATTTAGAGCTCCCCTCTTGTCTTCTTTGAACGAAGAGATAGAGTCCTTGTCACTGTCCAAAGTAAATGAGGCAAAAAAGAAGAAGTCTTTATGGGGAATGTTTTGGTCATAAAAAAGTCATCAAAGAAATCTATCCTAGCTTCTGCTAGGATATTGGAGATAGCAGAAGAGGTAGGTATATCTCTTGAGTCAGCTGCCTCTGGAAACTTCACACACAGGTGTGTGTGTCCGTCCAAAGAGCATAAGCATGGGGCAGAAAGGACTCCAAGTCTATATATAGATTCTGTGAAGAATAATTTTTATTGCTTTGGGTGCGGGGCCTCAAGTAATGTTATAGACTTCTATATGATGTGCCATGACATAGACTTCTCTGAATCTCTAACTCAGATGTCAAAATATGTAAAAGAAGGAGAGGTATTCGATAAAATAGACGATGTAAAAGAGTCTATATATCCTACTCTATTGAAGATATCCTCTTTGTTTAGAGGCGCCCTTAGGTCTAACTATCACGATAGAGAGTGGCTATTTTCAATAATGGAAAAAACAGATGAGCACATAATGAAGATAGACAGGTTTGATACGCCTAGGGCTACGAAACTTCTAAGAAAGTTAAATAAAATATTTATATCTAGATATGGTGATTTATGAGAGTTATAGTATGTGGAGACTGCCATATTGGTGCAGTCTTTGGTTTGGGAAAGCAAAAGCCTTCGGGTCGTAATACAAGAGTTGATGACTATGAGAAATCTTTAAATTATATAGTAGACTACGCCATAGATACCAAGGCAGATGTCTTTGTACAGACGGGGGATATCTTTGAGCATAGAAATCCCGATCCAGAACATATAGATATTGTTGATAAAGCCTTGAAGAAGTTGTCATCAGCAGGAGTTGTTACTGCTGTAATTATGGGAAATCATGATTACAGAAAAAATGGAGAATCTTTTACAAGCTCCATAACCTCAATACCCGCCAAGGACTCTTCTAATGTTCGGGTTGTTATAAATCCTGAGGTTATGGCAGTCTCTAATGACAAAGGTGAGTGCGTAAACATAGTCCTTCTTCCATACAGAGATCGAAGAATGTATGAAGGAAAGAATAATAAAGAGCAGTCTGTTCATTACAATAACGAGATAAAAGACCTAATAGATTCGTGCTTGATAACACCAGATCCATCTCCATGCATTGCAATTGGGCACAACTTCTTTTATGAGGGAAGTTATAACGACTATGGGGGAGCAGAGGTTTTGGCCGAGCCTTCTTCTTTTGAGGGCTGCGACATTGCTATGATGGGGCATCTTCACCAATTTAGAGTTTTAAAAAAGAAAAGCCCGATTTGCCTATATACCGGATCAATGGAAAAGACTAACTTTGGGGACGCAACAGTTGATAAATATTTCATAGACTATGATACATCTGAACGTAAGCCAAAGATATGCAAGACACCAGTTAGGGACTTATTAGACTTTACAGTAAACCTTGAAGACTGTGATTTTTCAAACTTTAATCAAAAAATAATTGACGAGATATCAAAAAAAGATTTGAAAGAAAAAATAGTTAGGCTTAAAATTTTGACAAAAGAAGCTTTAGTTCCTGCTCTGGATAAGCAAAAGATATCGAAAATTCTTTACAGGAGTAATGCCTTTTATGTGTCAAAGATTATAATAGAGCAAATTTCAGAAAGAATAATCAGAGACTCCTCTGTCTTAGCTCATAAGGATGACTACTCTATGTTTAAAGCTTTTATAGAGAGTCAGAACGTAGAAGAAGAGATGGCAAAGGCCGTCTTGAGAGAGGCGAAAGATATTATGAGCCTAAACTCTTAAAATTGGAGAATAAGTGTTACCAGTTAAATTACAATTAGATAATTTCTTTTCGCACAAAAATAGCGAAATAGATTTCGATAGATTTGATTCCACCCTCTTAATTGGAAACACAGAGGGTGACTACAGAAAGTCTAACGGTTCGGGTAAAAGCGCAATATTTGAATCTATCTTGTGGTGTCTTTTTAATAAGTCTAGAGCTTCAATGATGGATGACATTATAAGATGGGGCGAAACTACATGCTCTGTTTCTTTTGAATTTTATCATAATGAAAAGACCTATAAAGTGGTTAGAATTAGAAACAGGATTAACTCAACTTCAAATGTTGAGTTCTATAGGAAAGATTCGGCTGGAGACTGGAAGAACATATCGGGGTCTACGTCTGGCTCTACAAATTCCAAAATAGAGAGCACGATAAAGTTAGACTACAAAACTTTTATTAACTCTGTATATTTTAGACAAAATGATATATCAGAATTTGCAGAAGCTGATCCGGCTAGAAAAAAAGATATATTAAAAAATATAGTTGATATATCAAGGTGGGACGAGTATGAGAAGTCATCGAAAAGAAAAGCAAAAGATCTTATATCGAAAGTTAAAATTCTAGAATCCTCCATTGAAGACTATGATATAGTTTTTTCTGAAATTAATAATATATCTTTCGAACTCAAAGAGTCAAAGGGGTCAGTAGGTGATTTATCAAAAAGAAAAACTCAACTATCGGAAAGGCTCTCATCCCTTAGGCAGAAGTATGAAAGTAAGAAAAAGTCTTTAGACACAGACTCCTATGATAAAGCAGTAGATAGCATAAAGAAATTAAAAGAAGAAGGCGCTGCATTAAAAAGAAAGTATGAAAATAGTTTATCTGTTGTGGGTAAGTACAAGAAAGAGCTAGCGACTAAAGACCTGCAGATATCTGAAGAAAATGAGAAAATATCAAATATGTCTTTGGATGAAAATGCCGAGTCAAGACTGGAAGACTTATCTCAGGAGATTCTATCGAAAAAGGCTGATTTAAAATTTTTAAAAGCTTTGGGCGAAAAAATGGAGAAAGACCATATAGAAGGAGAGGGTAAGTGCAGAGTTTGCAAACAAGATGTATCAGAGGATCTTGCTCGTAAGATTATGGTTGAGCACAAAAGGCAGGTTGTAAAAAATAAAGAAGAGCACAATAAGACTAAAAATCTCATAGCCTCCCTATCTGAAAAGATAGATGAAGAAAAATCTATCATAAAAAACAACAAGAAGATAAGAGAGTCTTCATTTAAAATATCCCAGATCAAATCAAGAAGAGATCTTTTATCTCTCGAAATTGACGAAAAGACTTTGGAGCTAGAAGACATTAGAAAGTCCCTGGTCTCGAAGAAGGACCTTTTGAACTACAACAAGGATCTGCTGGAGTCTTTGAAGGATCCTGATTTTCAAAGAATAAATAAATTAATTTTGGAAAATAAAGTTGAGTTAGAAAACACTTCGAACGAAATAAATCAAAAAAATATTTTAATAGGAACACTAACAGAGAGGCTTTCTAATTTAGAATCCAAAATGAATGAGATGAATAGTTCAAAAAAAGAAATATCTAAGAATCAGAAGCTTATATCTGTGTTTGAAAAGCTCTCGAAATGGCTTGGAAAATCTGGTATACAAACTATTCTCTTAGATTCTTTAATTGAGGATCTTGAGATAACTTCTAATAAAATACTAGAGTCTATATGTAATGAACCCTCCTCTATAGTGTTGGAAACTCAAAGACTGGGTTCAGATGGCGTATCTATAGTTGAGACGCTAGACTTAAAAGTGAGGAAGGACGGGTTTGTTCAAAACTTCAAATCTTTAAGCGGAGGGGAAAAGTTTAGAATATCCCTGGCATTAAGAATAGCCCTGAGTGATATATCTAGTAGGTATGGTGGTTCCAGTCTTGAGTTTCTTCTTTTGGACGAAGTAAACTCTCCGCTGGACAGGTACGGGGTTGAAACTCTGTTTGTGAGCGTTATAAAGTCTTTAGAGGATAAGTATAAGATCATGGTAATAACTCATGATGAGTCTTTAAAAGAAAAGTTTGAAAATGTTATAAATATAACCAAAATTAACGGAGAAAGCGAGGTTTCGTTTTTAAATGGGTAATTTTATTAATTAAAATGCTTCTGGAGAGGAACCGATGGCAACGATAGTATTAATAGTAGAAGAGAGTGAGTCTAAACTAATTTCTGGATTTCCAGAGTATATAGATTTTAGTACTAATAATCCCAGCACAGTCTTTTATACTTTAGATGGATCTACTCCAACTGACTCTTCATTGATGGCGGCAGGAAACTCGTCAATGACTATGGCAGACAGAGTTTATATTCCCACTAATGGGAAGTCCTTTACTCTTAAGGCTAAAGCGGTAACTTCAGACGGCTCTTCTGAAATTTATGAAAAAGATTTCTATACAGACTCTACAAACTTGGACTCTGCAAGGCACATAGGTGAAGAGGGAATCTCAGTGTTGAGAGCAGGGTCCAGTGCTGTTAGCAGCCTATCGAAAGGTCTTGACGGAGAGAAGAAGCAAGAGTCGTCCGCCACTTTCGATAAGTTGGAAATGAAGGCGTCAACCGAAGATTCAAAGGGAGTTAAAACCAGAGGGGGCACATCTCTTTCTTTTGTTAACATTCTTGAAAACGTTTCTTCTGAGAACGAAGGCAGTTTGGGAAAATCAAGCACTCCAAATAATAACAATAATAATTTTGACCCTAAGGCCGGAATGATTATAATAGATGGAAGAACTCAGTCCGATTTAGACTCTCAATCAGTTAGGCTTGTCAATAGGCCTGCGGGAAGTATGGACAATGTTTCCAAGTTTTATAATGAAAACTTACAGCAGCAGCAAGCCCCAGTGACAGCAAATTTGGTTAGATACATTTATAATCCAAACACAGGTGTCACTGCATTTTATTATTTTGAAAGTAAGGAGTGTAGATGGATTATTTCGAAACAAAAGGTTGACTATAAGCAGCTAAATATAAGCTCTACAGGTAGGGCTAGATCTGCCGCCGGAATAGTCTTTAGGTGGATCCAGGAAAGATCAGTAAGTACAGTTTTTTAAAAGGTTTAAGTTTGTTAAAATTATCAGTTTCATCAATAGGCACTTTCGAGAAGTGCCCTAAAAAATATCATTATAGGTATATAGAAAAGCCAGACGTTGTAAGGAACAAGTGGGACTTTACAGAGTTTGGATCTTGTGCTCATTTAATATTAGAACTCTTTCATAAAGTTCTATTAAAAAAGCACGTACCTCCGAGTAGGTATCCAGATCTAATGAAATGGTCTTTTAATAAAGCCATAAAAGAATTTGATATAGATATACTAAACGGAAAAATATGGTCTCCAGACGGAGATAAGAATGGCATAGAGTTCTTAAAAGAAATATGTCAATCTTATTTAAATAAAATAAGAAAAGAGGGTCTGCCAAATGTTATAGGAGTCGAAACATCCTATAATTTTGAAATAGACGACGCATCTATGATCAGAGGCTTTATAGATAGGATAGACAAGATAGATGATAAAACATATCATGTGATTGACTATAAGACATCAAAAAATGAAAAATATCTAAATGAGTTTCAGGTTTTGGTATATGCCGAAGCAGTAAAGAGAATGTATCCAGATGCTGAAAAAATAATTGGATCTTATATGCTTCTGAAGCACGAAATGAAGATGATGTCTTGGACGTTTACAGCAGATGATTTGGATCGATGTAATAAGCAAATTAGAAAGCAATCATCTTTAATAACCGAAGAGACCACCTGGCTAAAGAAGCCTTCGATACTTTGTAGATGGTGTGATTATAAAGACCTTTGTCAAAACTCTTGGACAGATTAGGAGAATAATATGGCTAAATTTTATGCTAAAGAAGTAAAAGTTTACGATGAGATCGTCTATGTAGATACGAACACTGGAGAGGGCTTCGGCAGAGTCCTGAAGAGGATAGATCCACTTCTTTGTAAAATGTCTTCAAAAACTTACATGCCAGGATACTCATTTGAAGATATAAAGCAAGAGTTAGCAGCAATTGCTATCGAGGGTATTAGGTCTTATGATCCTGATAAAAATGTAAAGCTGAGTACCTTCTTGCACATACATCTTAGAAATAAGTTGGTTTCGAAACTGAGGAGTGTTAATAAGATATCAAATGATGCTTCATCACTGATAGATGAAAATGTGGAACCCAACTCCTTTAGGAGGTCAAGAGAAGAGATACTTTTTTCCTCTATGAAACCAAAGGTTGATAAAAACTCAGAAGAGTTTGGACATTTCGAAGATTATATTTCAGAAGATAGCCAGCTAAACGCAGATGGGTATTCTGATGTTGGCACTGCAGATTTCAAGGACTGCCTAAAAAAGCTTTCGAGTTCAATTGACTCAGATACTGCAAAAATTATAGAGCTAATATGTCTGGGCGACTACTCTATAAAAGATGCTGCAGAAAAAGTTGGGTTAACAGGTTGGGCTGCAAGTATGAGGTTGAAAAAGTTGTCAAAGAATAGGATAATAAAAGATATTTTAAATAAAAAATGAATTCAAAAGATGTATTAAGACACATAGAGAATGAAAAAGAAATTTCTCATTATAGAATAAAAAGTTTAAAAAAAATATCTAATTTAAAGCCATACAAAAAGCGGCTACTAAAAGCTGAGATTGAATTTTACAACTTTCCTTTCGAGAATATCGAATTTACTTCGATAGATTCGGTTAGGTTTGCTATGGATCTTTTCAAGACCTCTAGAATTCAATTTGAAAAAAAATATGGTATAAAAAGACCTATAGCGCAAAGAAAACCTTCCACGTTAAAAGTGAGTAAGAGAGATAGATCAAAGCTAAAGAGTATGATAAGCTTTCTGGACATTAAATATAATTTTTTAATATCCTCTGTATTAGAAAAAACTAATGTTGTAGAAAATAAATTCTATAGATCGTTATTGGCAATATCCATTTCAAAAAAGAATAAAATTTCAGAAAAGGATGCTATAAAAGTTATAAAGAAAATGAGTCTTAATAACGCTATAGGTCTGGAATCTCAGATGACAAAAAAAATAAGAGCTAGAGAGCAGGCCATGGTTTATTCCGTTGCCAGGCAAATTTATTTGAAAAAAAGAGAAGCTCTGCTTTTATTAAAAAATATAGATTCTGTCACTAAGCAGGATTTTATTGAAAAAATTAATGTCATCTCAGAAGGTATAATTTCTTTAGATGAAAGTATTTTTAAATATTATAACGAGGGCATTGAAGAGTGTCCCGTAATTCTTAAAAAATCGGTATCAAAAAACGAATGCTTTCAAAAGATACCACTATTAAAAAATTTACTTAAAGAGAATAAAAATCTTCTTCCGTCTCAGGTCGTTAACTCAGGATCTTTCAAAGATCTTGAAAAAGATTATTTAATACGAGGTCTGTATTCAAAGTCTGGTTCGAGAACATCTAAGCATTTGACCAAATCTTTTGGCATCATAACTACAATGAAAAGGCTTGGTAACGAAAAAATACAACCATTTTATACAGAGATTTACCTACAAGATGGCATTGATATTTCTAAAATATTTAAAAATTATTTTTTTAATATAATATGCTCCACTGGTGAAAGCGAAGAGTATTTCAAAGTTTTAAGCTGTATTTCAAAAGATGATATGAAAAATAAAGAAATTAACGAAAGTCTGATCAAACTTTATAAAGATCTTATGAACAGCGGGGGGTCTAATATTTCTACCAAAATAGATGACTTAAAAAGTAAAATACTCATACCCCCAACCAGATCTGAGGGGGATAAACTAAAGGAAGCTTCCTTTAGGGTATTGGAGATTTGTAATCAAATATCAGATCAATTTAATAAAAAATTTACGACTACTAATGATTAGGCAATATATAGTAAAATACATTGAGTAGTTTCCGGAGAGATACAAATGCTAATATCAATGAGAGAGCCTGAAAAGTCACAGTTTTTAAGTATTGTTAAAGAAAAAGATGATCGGTGGTTTCAGGAGTTTGTAAGTGCTCTTGCCTTTGCCCGCGAAGAGACTGAGGCAATGAAGGATTATGTAGCGGCTGATCCATCATCCATTTCTTTTTTACCAACTATGGTGGCAGAAGGAGGTGCTGGGCCTGAGTTTGTTGATGCTATAACTTTAGTTATAAAAGGCATTGGAGTAGGTGATTTCTATGGAAAACCACAGGATTTTCCAATTATACAAAGGTACCTTGAGAACATAAAAGACGTAGAGCCTGCCGACCAGGGGCAGGCGCAACAGCCGGTGGCTCAACCAGAAATAGCTCCCGAGCCAGAAGCCCCAATTCTCCCAGAGGGCGATGTAAGCCCCGAGGAGGCCCCAGCTTCTGTAGAGGAACTGAAGATATTTCCAGACGAGGAAGAGAAGCCGAAAAGAAAGCCGATTAGACAGATTGTCAAGCCGAAGACTGAAGATGAAGAGACCCCCTCAGAAGAAGCCTCTACCGATGAAGGTGAGAAAGGACAGAAGAGGAAGGTGCTGCCCGCAAGGCCTAGTTGGAGAAGTGAAACTCTTTTGACAAGATGGGAATCTAGCGAAAACGTGTCTTCTCATAGAAATTTTGATGTTAAAGCTTGGATAGGAAAAGCTTCCATGCATCCACTTTTTTCTACAGTTTTCCAAAACTCAGATGAGATAAACCCAAACAGGTTAGGGCACTCTCCAGCGGCAACTGGAAGTGTAGGAATTTTTAACCTAACAGAAGACGGCGAGTCGATTAGGGTTTCAATGGATCAAGAGAGATTTGAAGCCCTAAGATCCTCTGTTGGCTCAGAATTCAAAAGCCTCTACAACTCCCTTAGTGAACAAAATATGGAGGCTACTTGGTCGGCCACTGAAGATCTAGTGATTGCAGTAAGATGGTGGGATTCCTTTGTTGCTCAGATGAAGAGAACCTTTAGCTCAATTAGCGAAACATCTGCTATCAAGTATAGATTCACTGGGGTTCCACAGACTGTTAGTTTTTCACCACTTTTTTCAGACATCGAAAGTGAGTTGCACGTTACCTTGAGGCAGCTCATAATAGCACTTAAGTACCCATGGGTTGAAGATGAGTCTCGTCTTATAAAGAGGGTTCACGAAGCTGCTAGAAATGACATGGACTACATAAACTCTTTTAGAGAGGAGATTCAAAACGCTGCCTCAAAGTATATATCGGGTAAGCTTTTTGATAAAAATAACATATTGTTTAGCACAGACTTAGCAGTTAGAAAGTTTGTTATAAATACAACACTGATAAACAACTCTGTCTATGAAGGTTCGCAAATAGTGGAGGGAGATACAGTCGTCTCTTGCCCTATGTGTAACAAAACAATACCCTGGTCTTATCGTGGAGCCGGACAGAAATCTAGAGGTGTGGCGGGAAGTGACTACAGCTATGTTCCGGTCTCTCCTTTTAGAAGAGATGGGAGCATAATAACAGAAGAAGACCTTGAGTCTTTGGGGGAAATACCCTTTTATAAATCTAAGCCTAGGAGCGCTACAAAGCTAATTATAGTTGAAGACTCTGAGCCAAAGACTTGGCCGCAAATAAAAGCAATGGTTTCTTCGGGGGATAAGAGAATTCATGAGGAGGGAGTGGCCAGGAGGGCTGGGGTCTTAAGAAAGCTGGGAGGGAAAATCTTAACATCTAAAAAGTCTGTACTGCAAACAGGAGGGGTTAACATTTTTGGAAGAAAATTCAGGTGCCCATATGAAGCAGGCTCCTGTGGCATGTCGGCTGATATAGATCCAATATTAGATATAATAACCTCCTCTGAGGAGCCCACTGATATAACAAGGGATATGCTAGATAGAGTGGAGTTAAAAAGAATGTCCGGATCTTCTAGCATGGAGATGTTGGAAGAGCAGTTATCATTAGCGGTTCAAGAGGGCAAGTTATCCGTCGAAAGCTCTACTACTTTGATCAATCATATAAAAAGATTAAACTCTGGTGGCTATAAGTTTTCTCAAACATTTTACGCCTGTCCGCACAAGATAGATGTTGTTCCGGACGAAGATGGCTCAACAAAGCTGTTACCTTATGAGAAGTTTAATCACTTGGCCATGCCTAAGTCAGGCTTTTATTCTCAAGAGTCTGTCGCATCAGGCTTGATTAGTCCGCCAGCAACAGGCCATGGGCAGAGCGCTTCTGTAGAGGATGGAACTGCTGCATACTTAGTCTGTGGCGCAGCAACTTCATTGTCATCTTTTGTTAGAAATAGTGGCGAAGAAGAAAGCTCTATGGCTTTAGATTCCATACTTCAAAGAATATCTGATGAAAACTCTCCACAGGTTGTTGCGAGGGTTGTTGATGATATGATTAAAAGAGGCGTTGATATACAAGATCTTTTGCCGTTTATAAAAAACATACAGAGTATAAGCTCAATATCTTCTAAAAGCATTGAAAGAATGAAAAAGATATCAGCTTTGCTTAAGGAGTCGTTAACTAAACAAGGTATGGCCATGCGCTCTCCCGAGGGATACCAGGGTTTCGGCAGTATAGCGCTTAGGTGTTCTCACGGCCATGTTTTTACAGTTTCTCAATCAATTAATTTTTCAAAAACACATGTATCATCTCCGTTAAACTTAAGAGGGGGGAAGGCTTCCGGAAGAAGAATGAGGTGGTCCGATTTGCAATCGAGTAAACTGCTATTTTTATCTGGAGTTGAAAACTTCAATAGAGCAAAGGAGATGGGCTTAATTAGAGACCCCTCTGCAGAGGGAACATCCGCTCTTGTTATGAGAGGGAGAGCGACCTATGAAGAGGCCCTTAGGGCTGGTGAGTCTTATAATAAGAATGGCATCAAGTTCTTAGGACCTGACGGAGTAGAGTACGTTGTTGGATCCAAATTTAATATTGTAAACAACCCCTGGTCAACAGAGTCTTCGGTAGACCCAGTACAGAAGTTCTCAAAAGAGAGTAAGAAAGTAACCAAGGTTCAATCGTTTTCGTCCTCCAGTGTCCAAATGGCAGTTACAACAAGTGACGGGGAAGCTACAGATAGGACTGCCGCAGATAGACAGGTGATGGAAGACGATTTAGTAGACACCGGAGAGGATACCCGTAGAATTACAGAAAAAAGCATTTCTGATATTGTTGAAAACGAAGAAGAGAGATCCGCGCTGTCTGGGCAGATTTCACAACAGTTTTCAGACCTATCTAAAGACTTAGAGACGGTTCTTTTGAATATAGCAACTTGGAAAAGAAGAGCTACCTCTTTGAAGTCACCAGCGCTGGGAATGAGCTATTCGAAAGAAAGACTATGTTGTAATGAAGGCGAAGAAAGGCGCTTGCAGGATATGGCTAAGGATATTATTATTCACATGTTTAACCAAGGCTACATCGTTTTGGATACAGACTCGTCCGGAGATTTACAAAGAATAACTCCAGATAGCCCCTACTATACATCTATAATAAATGAGGTTTTAAAGCGCTTTAGCAATGACTTCTTGTCAATGTTCAAGGGGAAAAACCTAAATCTGCTTAGAAATGTTTATGGGTACAATGGAAGAGCTGCTGCAAATATTGCTGCTTCAAAAATGGGAGAAATACTAAGTGACTTCGATTTCATGACGAGTGATCCAGTTGGGGGAAGAGACCTAGACCTTCTTGATCCACTGGACAGCCCTCTTGATACGAAGAACGAAATTATAAGAACTGGCCTTGCAGACTCTATTGGAGATGTGTTGTTTCCAGAAATGGATATGAACTACGGAAAGTCAACCACCGCAAAAAGAGAAGATTGGACAGAGCGTTCAATGCTAGCCTCTGCAACGGTATATATGACAGATCTAATGGTAAATATATATTCTAACTATATGAATTCCGCATCTTCAAACTACATAGGTTACGATATAGGCGTAGATTTTTCATCTAAAGATAAGATTATGTCCATGCAGGAAAAGGACATAGAGAGTATGGTCTCAAGCCCTGACAACGTAGATAACTCAAACCCTCTAAAGTCGTTGTTTACTTTGGATAAATCTGGAGTAGAGAGGATGGTGGGTCTCTTTGATGATACGCGATCAGTGGCACTATTTGAGCAGGTGAAGACCTGCCTCGTAAGGGGTGCTCAGTGTAGGGCAGATATAAAAATTGCCCTCAGGTACATGAGGACTATCATTTCTAACTCAAAGTATATGACTGAGGGTAATCAAATGATTCAGGATTCTTGGATGGCTGCAGCATCTTCTGAAAACAATAGAACTTCGCAAGCAGCGTCCAGAGCCCTTAGCTCCATGTATGCCTCAAGCCCTGTTTTAACTATATCCTTTGACACTGAGAGTCCTTACTATTCGGAAGGCGGATCCGTAAGCTCGATACCATGTTATAAATCATTCAAAGTCGTTAGCAAGATAGACCCATCGTCTGAATACAGAATTATAACTCCAGATGGAGATACTGCTAGTGACCTAAGGGCGTCTCTTAAGAAAAGAGGCGGAGCTTTAGTCCGAGAGCTATCTTCCAGCCCTCCTCCCAACTCTACTATGGCAGATGATGAAACAAACAGGGAAATTCTTACCGAAGAGGTCTTAGAGTTAGGTTACAGTATATTTGTGCTATCTATGCAATACTGGTCATTTGTAGACAAAGCAGATAAATCAGATGAGCGAATGATTGGGTCATCACCAGGTAGAAGCTCTATTTCTAGTATGGTGTATCATCATGACAGTATTCCAGTACTTGATAACGAAAATAAGCTTATTGGAATAAGAAACACCAGAACGAGTCTTGATACGACTAGATCAACGCAAGTGGGAAGAATAACTCCTCCGTCTGCCTCATCTTTGTCCTTTCCTCCAAATAGGGAAGAGTATACGAGTCCACTGGGCATTGCCTTAAACTTTGCAGGCTCTGTGGTCGCTGAAAGAAGAGCGACGAATGTGCGCGATTTGGCTGCAGTAGATTGTAGAATACCAATTTCATTAAGAGCCCCTACTGATGATCCAGAAAACCCAGCTGGCATTCAAAAGGTTGTTGACATATCTCCCTTCCTAAGAAGAGCTGGAATGCTTCAATTCCAAAGCATGGACGAAATAGATAAGTTGCATTTTGATATGGAAAATGAAATAGCTTTAGAGTCAAGAAGATCATATGGTAGTGAAAAAGAAAAGGAAAAGGCCATTCAATCTATACGAAGCTCTTATAGAGAAAAGATATCTAGGATACACGATAAAATAAAATTAACTCCTCTTAGCTTAGCCTCTGAAGCCTCTGGAACAAAAACAGTTTCAGGTGTAAAGGGCAAGGTGCAATTTAGAGATATATCGAGAAACAGACTTCACATGCTGGATTATACAAATATGTATAAAATGCTAACACAGGAGCAGTACGGACCAGAGTTTGGCGGACACGACTTCTGGTCTCCAGGCGATGAAGTTGGAAAAGCTCAAGCTATAGCGGCAGTAAAAGACTTTATAATCAAATCACACGGTCTTGATGAGTTAGTCGGAAACATAAATGAAAATCCAAAGCTTTCTTCGAAAAATGGAGATCCGATTATACAGGTAACTTCTGATGACATACTAAGTGGCTTTCGATGGAATTCCTCAGCAGATGGAAGATGGCAGGGTACTAAGTCCCACACTTGGCTTGAGTCCTTGGCTGCAAAAGCCTCTGAAAAGCCAGATGAGATGTCTGATAAAGAATGGAAGCAGTTCAGAGGAGCCTTTAGACAGTTGACAATTGGAGTCCTCGGCATGAAGTCATCCTTTATTAAGGGCGGGCTTGAGGACGGCTTTGAAAGAGGCTCTATCACTCAAGAGTCTTTGAAGATAAGGAAGGGTGGAGATCTAAATAAAATAAAGAAATACTTCAATGCAGACGCGATGAGATACTTTAATATAGATCAGTCTAAAAATGAAGACACAGGGGATACGGCTTCGTATATTAGAATTCTCGGTCCAAGCTATACAGATGGCTTGGTTGAAACCGGAAGAAGAATAGTTGGAGAAGACGGCAGAAAGATAAAAGAGATGATACCCGTAAAAGAGTGGAACGAACTTGTCAGATCAGGGGAGAGGAGGGAGACCTTCGAAAGAATCGAGCAGGCTGTCAGAGCAAATAGAGCAACGGGTGGAGCGGTGTCTATACGAGATTATGCAAATAGACTTAGTGATTTTGTTGGCAGTCAGCTATCTAGAATACCAGAGTTGAAAAAGAGATCTCATTACAAAGAAATGGTCTCTAAAAATAAAAAATACAAAAAAGCTTTTGACATTTTCTCCAGAAAGACTAGACTGCTCTATATGGTTAGAGCATCCGAAATTCCTCGGTTCCGCTAGCTATGATACAACTGCATATAGAAGGAGTTTGTTGTGGAAACTGTTCGTATTTTTGAAGAAGAAAAAGAGGAAAAAGCTGAGGCCCAATCGTTTAACATGGACTCTGTCCGCTCTATGGTTAGACAGATGTCTGAAATAGATGAGCAGATTGCTGAGCTTAGAGATGATAAAAAGGAGTTGATTGCAGACTTTGTAGAATCTCATGATGTTCCAAAGAAGGAAGTTATGCTTGCGATAAGAATGCTTAAGTCTGATATAGACCCAGAGGTGACAACTGATGTCTATGCAAATATCGCAGATTTAGTAGACGTATAATTTAAAAAAAGGGAGAAGTGGTGGCTATTTTTCTTAGTATTATTTTAGCCTATATTTATGGACATGTAGCAGAATATTATCTTCATATATTATTACATAAATTTGGAACCAAAAAAAGTAGCCCACTATCTTTTCATTTTTCAGAACATCACCGAATAGCTAGAAAGAGTAAGTTTTCAGATCCCGTCTACCAAGGAACTATATTTAAATGGAATGCATCAGGAAAAGAAGTTGTTGGACTAATTTTAATATTAATTTTGCATTTTCCTATATTTTTTTACTATCCGTTTTTTTATGTCACTCTTGTTTTTTCGGCGGCAGAGTATTATTATAAACACAGAAAGGCTCATTTAAATCCAGAGTGGGCTAAAAAGAATATACCATGGCATTACGAACACCACATGGGTAAGAACCAGCATTTAAACTGGGGTGTTAGATCTAATGTTGTGGATATAATTCTAAGCACAAATAACTAAATTATTGTAATTTTAATTGAACTTAATAGAGAGGCAGTTAATGAACTTTTCCCCCTTTGTATCGCTACATAACCACACAGAGTTAGGAAGCCCGCTTGATGGCATGAATGATGTAAACTTATTATTTAATCAGGCAAAAGACCTTGGACATAGGGCGATAGCGATAACAGATCACGGAACACTAACTGCTCACTATGACGCCTGGAAGGCTTCAAAAAGGACTGGAGTAAAGCTTATTCCGGGAATGGAGGCTTATTTTACACCTGACCTGGAAGCCAAGAAGTCTTACCACCTGGTGTTGTTACCAAAAAATCATAACGGTTACAAAAATATTTTAAGGCTAAATTACGAATCATACAAAAATCAGGTCTCTGGTTATATGGGAAAGAAGACTCCTAGGATTACTTGGGAGCACTTAGAGTCTTTCAACGAGGACGTAATATGTCTAACCGCATGCTCTAACGGCCCAATTGCCAAGGCTTTGATTGCTGATGACGATGAGCCAGAGGCTTTAAACAGGCTTCATAGGCTTAGGGGCATCTTTAAAGAAAGGCTGTACTTAGAGCTGCAGCCGCATAACTTGAAGACAGGCGATGGCAAAGTTGATCAGATTAAGCTGAATGAAGCTCTTGTTTCCTATGCAGACGAGTACGGAATAAAATATGTTGTAACCTCCGATGCTCATTATCTTGATGCGAATCATGCAAAGTATCACGACATGATGTTGGCAATTAAGGATAAGAAGGCCGTTGACGATCCAAACAGATTTAGGTATGGGGTTCAGGATATGTACCTAAAGAGTGATCATGAAGTAATTCAATTTTTTGGAGAAAAAGTCGGAACGACTGCTATGAAAAACTCTGTTCACATATCAAATATGTGTGAGGAGCCAACCTATCTTGAGCCAAAAGGTCCAAGGCTTCCAAGGTTTCCGATAGAGAAGGCTGACGATTATGGTGATTTTAAATCTTGGTACTCTAAGAAGTCAAATGGTGTGCCAGAAGACAAAGCTTATTTGAGATTTCAATGTATAAACGAGTTTAAAAGAAGGTTTTCTTCATTAGATCCACAAAAGAAAAAGAATTATTGGGATAGAGTTAAGTACGAGCTTTCAGTTTTAGAGGCTAGAAACTTTTCATCTTATATGCTCATTGTTGCAGATTACATAAATTGGGCTAAAAAGAATAGCATTCCAGTTGGGCCAGGTAGGGGTTCCTCGGGTGGAAGCTTGGTCTCCTTTTTAGTGGGAATAACGGCTGTAAACCCAATGGACTTTAATTTATTGTTTGAAAGATTTCATAACAAAGAAAAAAAGTCCTTCCCCGATATTGATACAGATTTTGCGGACCCATCAAGAGTTAAGGAATACTTGAAAGAAAAATATGGGGAAGACAGAGTTGCCTCTATATCAAATTGGTCTACTTTGTCTCCAAAGGTTATTATAAAAGATGTTGCAAGATCTTTGAGATTGGGTGGAGATAAGTCTTCTGCTTTTAAAATTGCAAATCACATAACCTCTATCATGCCAGATGCAAAGACTATAGAGAAAGCCATGGATGCAAGCAAAGAGTTCCGGTCTTATATGGAAAAGTACCCAAAGCTTTATGAGTACAGTTCAAAGCTACAGGGGTTAACTAGAAATTGGTCTGTCCACGCTGCAGGTGTTGTGATTTCCGATGAGCCTCTTTACAACTTTGTTCCACTAAGAATTGATGAGTCTGGCCAGCTAGTTACCCAGTGGGAGAAGAATAGGTGCGAAGAAAATGGCTTGATAAAGATGGACATACTTGGCCTCAAAACCCTAAGTGTTATTGATAATGTTTTTAAAAATATTTTACAAACAAAAAATATAAACCTCTCAATAGAGGATATTCCGATGGATGACGAGGGTACTTACAAGATGATTTCTAGCGGTAAAAACGCTGGCGTATTCCAGCTAGAAGCCTCTCTGTCACCTCTTTGTAGAAAAATAAAGCCAATCAATGTAAGGATGGTTTCAGACATTAATGCAATGGGAAGGCCAAGCTGCTCTGGTAAGGTAAGGAAAAATTACATAAGAAGAAGGTTTGGCTTAGAGGATATACAGTATAGACATACGAGGTTAGAGGGGGCCCTAAAGGACACGTACGGAGTGTCCCTTTACGAAGAGGGCATGATGGCGATAGCAAAAGATTGTGCTGGATGGGATCTAAACCAGGCTGATGCCCTTAGGAAGATTACGAAGATGAAAGGGAAGGATCCAGATTTGGTTTTAAAGACAGAGGCAAATTTCTTAAAAGACTGTATGGAAAATGCAGGAATGGAATATTCTGAGGCAAAAGATGTATGGGATAACGAAATTATACCGTTTGGCCTTTACGGCTTTAATAAATCACACTCTATACTTTATTCTCATATATCTGTATATACCGCTTGGCTAAAAAAGTATTACCCAACAGAATTCATGTGCGCTTTGATTGAATCAGAAGATCCAAATTCAGATAAGGTGCAAGAGTACTTGAGCGAATGTGTATCTATGGGGATAGAAATTCTGCCACCAGATGTTAACCACAGTCAAGGCTTTTATTCTATAAAGGAAGATGGGAAGATTATAACAGGCCTGTCAGCCATAAAAGGCCTTGGTGAAGCTGCAATAAAAGAGATAACATCAAATAAGCCTTATGTTGATTTTTGCGATTTTCTTAGGAAAAATAGCAGCAGAACAGTTGGAAAGACGGCCATACAATCTTTGGCGAAAGCAGGAGCCTTAGATGTCTTTTCAAGGACGAGAAAGGATTATTTTGAGAATTATCAAAAGTACAGGTCAAAAGTTCGGGCCGCTGAAAAAAAGGAAAAGAATTTTGACGACTCGATGATCCCGGAGTACAATGAAGAGTGGAGCAGGAAAGAGTTGCTGCTCGGGGAAAGGCAGGTTTTGGGCAGAGCCGTAAGCGGTTCTCTTCATGAAGTTTTCAAAGACTTTTTTGGAAGCAGTGGGATGGCAACATCTTTATCGAGAGTTTCAAATCTCGAATCTGGCGAAAAGGTTAAGGTTGAGGCCATTATAAATTCAAAACTAAAAGAGTTTAAGATAAAAAATGGCAAAAAAGCTGGGCAAAAGTTTGCAAAGTATCTGATAGAAGATGTTCATGGCAACAAATGCGGTATGACCGTTTGGTCTGATGATTATAATAAATTAAAGTCAGTATTAAAAGATGGCGTCCCAATAAAAGCAATTTGTAAAGTAAATGAGTACCTTGACCAAAAAGACCTATCGCTTTCCACCTTAGAAAGAGTTTATGGGAGATCTTTATGAGAGTTTGTAAAAAGTGCAATCACCATGTTGACTCAAGTATGAAATTTTGCTTGATGAAAAATATGTGTCCATCTTGTGGATACCCTTTATTTGGAGATAAAGAAATTCAAAAAATAGAGCATGTAAAGATGAAGATAAAGTCAACAATGTTTTCTCAGTCTATGTCTGAAGATACAATTTTTGATATATCTTTATTCATACTAAATGAGTTTTTGGAAGAAGCAGAAAATATCGAAGATGAAGATGCCCCCGATGTTGTTGAGACAGAGGAGGAGCTTGAAGAGTCAGAAGGGGAAAGTTTGGAGAAAATAAGAGATTCAGTTAGAAAAGAGGTTTTGGGAGATGACGAAGTATCCTCTGTAGAGGAAACGGAAGATATGAGAATAGCGAGACTAAAAAGGATGGCGAAGGAATCTTCAAATTCTGGAAAGACAGGCGTTATGGTAAGGAGGTCAAGTTGATTAGGGCGGTTGGGAATAAAAGATTAGACTTAAATGAAGAAGAGTTTCAGTACTACTCCCTACTAAAAGAGTCAGTCGGAGAGAGTTGCTTTAGAGGGCTTTTCAATAGCGATAAAAATGGCAACATAACTTCAATTACACCACCATTAAATAGTCCCGTTCCCATGGTTTCTATGTTTTTTTTACTAAATGTAATGATGAATCAAAAACTTAGAAGTATAGATAGTGGTATTTTAAAAATAAAAGATTTGGAAAAAAGATTAAAAGACTTAGAAAATAGGAGTAAGTAATGGCAAAATTTAAAGATATTATCAGCATAAATAACTTTAGCATAGAAGAGATAGACATCTCTGGAATCGAAAAAATAATACAGTTGCTTCCAACTGATGGAAATGTTGACTCAAACATCGCTGAAAGAGGACTTGTTTATACCTTAGAGGGACAAAACTTATGCCAAGAAAAGATTGCACAGTTAGATGTTTGGATAGGGTATGTCGAGACAAAAAGAAATAAAGCGTGGTCTTCTGCTGCTTTAGAGAAGTCAAAGCAGCATGGTTATAAGACTGCCAAAGATAAAGAGTGGTACGCCCAGTCAGAAACCTCTTATGTTGAAGCATATAATGAACTTGCGTTGGCAAAGGCTTGCAAGAAGTGGTTTGAAAATAAAGCAAGTTATTTTTCTGGATGGCATTATGCATTCAAGACATTTTTAAGAAGAGATTATTCCATAGAAAATGCAACAGGATTAAAGGTTTCAGCGTATAATCCTATGCAGAGTGGTAATACAAGCTTTCCCGGCAAATCTGATGATGAAGATATGGGCGGGGACATGACCTGGGGGTAATGTACCCCTTTTAACAAACGGATAAAGTTCTACAATAAGTAGCACAATCCACATAACAAAAAGGAGATAGTTATGAGCGAAGTAGTATTTGGTGAAATCGACTGGAATTCAGCCGATGTTTCTACCGGTCCTAAGTCTGATTTTATGAGACTTGAAGAGGGCGAAAGTGTAGTTAGAGTTATGGGCAACCCTGTTCAGTTTTATATCCACTGGGTTAACACTCCAGACGGATCTAAGAGAAAGGTTAATAGCCCAATAAACAACCCAGAGTTGGTTAGGAGATTGGAAGACTCTGGATTCCGCAGACAGCCTCGTTGGCTAATTAAAGTACTAGATAGGTCCGATAATAACTTCAAGCTTCTAGAAGTTGGAAGCCAAATTTATAACGGAGTAAGAGCACTTTATAATAACAGCAAGTGGGGTAAGGTAACTGGTTATGACGTTTCAGTCACCAGAGGCCCTAAGGGATCTCAGCCTCTTTATGGAGTTACTCCAAATCCAAAGGAGGCACTCAGTTCTGACTATAAGTCTTCGTTTATGGAATTCAATGATAGAGTAAACGTCGAAAAGATAATAACACCTGCAACTGCAGAGTTCATCTGCGACCTAATGGGTTGGGAAAACTCAGAGGCTCCAGCTGGTAATGCGGCATCTGCTGATGACGACTTTGACTTTGACTTTGAGTAGGTAATGTAGGGGAGCGTGTGCATGCACACGCTCCCCATTTACGATTATGAGTTTAATATTAGGATTAGACGTATCTTCTAGCGTTATAGGCTGGGCGCTCGTTAGTTACGATGCTGGCAATGTCTCTCTAGTTAAATACGGAAATGTAAAGCCCATGAAAAGCTCAAAGGGAAGCCTATGTGCTAGGATATCAGATACATTTGACATTATATCAGAATTATGTAAAGATATCGATCCAGACGCAGTAGCTGTAGAGTCTTATGCAAGCAAGTTTACCCCTGGCAGGAGTACCGCAAGAACCATAATCGTACTTTCAGTTTTTAATGAATTAGTTAGCATGGCAAGCTTTAGGTCAATTGACATAGAGCCAAAAAAATACGCGGTTTCAACCATAAGATCATGCCTATCTAAAGTTTCCCAAACAAAAATAATTTCAAAAGAAGAAACCTTCGATTTTATCTTAAAAACGTTTGAAAATTTTTCTACTAGACTAAATCGAAACGGTAATATAAAAAAAGAATGTTATGATGAAGCTGACGCAATAGCAGTGTGTGTCGCTTATATAGTAAAGGAGTGTGATCATGGCGAAAAACTTAACTTTCTCTAATGAAGCAAGAAGTTCCGTTTTATCTGGAGTTGAAAAGCTTTCAAAGGCAGTTTCTGCAACGATGGGGCCAATGGGTAAAAATGTAATATTGGAAAAATTTGTTGGTGCTCCATCTATAACAAAAGACGGTGTCTCTGTAGCCAGAGAGATAGAGCTTTCAAACCCAATAGAAAACTTGGGATGCTCTCTTGTAAAAGAGGTAGCCGGAAGAACTGCTGATATAGCTGGAGATGGAACAACTACAGCAACCGTTCTAACTCATGAAATTTTCAAAAGAGGATCTGATCTAATAGACTCAGGCTACAGTCCCCTAATGTTTAGGGATGCCGTAAATTGGACTCTCAAGTCATTGTTAAATAATTTAGATAAAATATCCAGAGAGGTTGAAACATTTGATGACCTAAAAAATATAGCCTCTATATCTGCAAATAATGACCACTTTTTAGGTCAAAAAATAGCTGAAGCCTTTGACAAGGCGGGTAAAGATGGCACTGTTCTTGCAGAGGCTAGCCCCGGTTTGGAAACAACAGTTAGGATGGTAGATGGAGTTGAGCTAAAGAGTGGGTATACAACTCCTGCCTTTTTAGAGAGTGGAGCGACGAGTATATCTCTAGAGAACTGTAGGGTTCTGATATTAGATAGAGATATGACTCAAATAAATAATTGCATCAACCTCTTTAACGAAATATCAGAAAAGAACATTCCGATCCTTATAATAGCAAATTCAATTGAAAAGGAAGCTTTATCTACATTTGTTGCCAATGCCAAAGCAGGAAGGCTGAAGATTGCCACAATAAACACTCCAAAGTTAGGCTTGGAGCAGGCAGCTTGGCTGGAGGACCTGTCGATACTGATGGGGACAAAAGTGTTCGGAGGAAGCTCTGGAATAAGTCTTTCCTCAGCAGAGGTCGAAGATTTAGGATTTGCAAAAAAAGTTGTAGTTGGAAAATACTCTACAACAATAGCTGGAGGAAGAAAGAGCGCTGCTAGGCTAGAAGAGAAGTTGGCAATATATGAAGAAGACTTGAGTGTCCTCTTGGGAGACGCAGAAAGAAGAGATTTGGCATCAAGAATTTCCTTTTTAAAAAGCAAAGCCGCAGTTTTGTCGGTGGGCTACTCAACAGAAGCTGAGTTGAGACAGAAAGGAGATAGAATTGAGGACGCTTTGGCGGCAACCAGAGCGGCGATAGAGGAGGGTGTAGTCCCCGGTGCTGGCATGGCTTTGGTTCGAGCTTCAAATATGGTAAATACATCTAAAGCAAAAAAAGGCTGGGAGCCTGCCATATCCGTAATATTATCCGCCTGTTTAAGGCCATTTAAGCAGATACTTGAAAATGCCCATCTTGACCCAGAAAATATACTTTCTCAAATCAAAAATTTAGGTATAAATGAAAATGGGTATGACGTTGCAAATGGAAGGTTCTGCAACCTCTTAGAAGCCGGAGTTATTGATCCAAAAAAAGTAACCAGAACAGCTTTAGAGAACGCCATTAGCATATCCTTATTGCTGATAAATACAGAGGTTGTCGTATCGCAAGAGCCGGAAAACCCATCTGGCTGGCAGCCTCCCCCTACCTATAGAGAAGCAGATCCATCAAAACTAAACCACAAACACTAAGGAGATACGGTGTCTAAAAGAATAACACAAACTGAAGCGGAAAAGCAGATTCTGAATTTTTTTGGATCTGATACAGTATTTTTTAACGGAGAAATAGGGTCAATAGGATCTTATGATTACATTTCAACGGGAAGCCCCGGTCTAAATGAGGCAATTGGAATTGGAGGGATACCGAGAGGCAGAATCACCCAACTAGCAGGGAAGGAAAGTTCTGGTAAGACCATGCTATCTTTATCATGTATAAGGGAATATTTAAATGAAAACCCAGAAAATACTGCCTTATTTATAGATGCGGAATATACTTATGATCCAGAATGGGCCCAGAAGCAGGGAGTTGACGTATCTAGAGTTATGGTCATAAAAACCAATGATGCCAAAGCAATCTTTGAGGGCCTAATAGGCACAGTCAAGGTTAACTCAGTTACAAAAAAGGTTTCGAAGAATATGAAGGGGATTTTAGACTACGTAATCGAGGGCGAGGACTCTAGGTTTAAAAATTTAGGCCTAATTGTTTTGGATTCTATTGCAGTTTTAAATACACCAATGGAGATAGCAGCTACAGTTGGTAAGGCCAATATGGCTCCAATCCCCAGATTTTTATCTACAGAGTTAAAGAAACTTACCCCTGTGTTGGCACAGGCAAACGTAGCATTCATCGGCATTAATCAGGTCAGAGTTAACTTAGGGCAGATGTTTGGAGACCCCACCTCATCACCGGGCGGTAAGGCTTTGAAACACGCCTGCAGTCTAATGATTAATATGGCACCAATGTCAGGGGCTGATAATATAATAAAGAATCAATCTGGAGACAGAGTGGGCCACAAAGTCAGGGCCAAGATAGGTAAAAATAAAGTAGGTGCGCCATTTAAGGTTGCAGAGTATTCCATAGAATATGAAAAAGGAATTGTAAATAAAGTTCAAGAAATCTTTGACTTATCAGTAAAATACGGATTAATTGAGAGGCCAAGCAGTCAATCTTACCTTATAGGTGGCGAGAAAGTTAGAGGAGCAAAGGCCGCTACAGACTTGCTTGCAAGTAAGCCCAACTTGGTTAGATCACTGGAGGTTGAAATCTTTAATGCGTATACGAATGGCGAGACCACAATTCTCACAGAGGAAACAGGCGAGGAAGTTGTTAGAAACCCCCTCTTGGGCTCAATTGAGTAAAATATGTTAGTAAGATGTAATCCAAAATGTAAGCTAAGCGACGGAATGACAGATGGATCATTAGATGTTGAAAGTGATTCTGCCATTTGTAATAATTGTGGGGAAGAGCTAAAGACGGTATCTTCTTATTTGAAAAAAAGTATGAAACAAAATGGAGACGTAATAAGGTCAAACAAGAGAAAGGCCTTTGTCTTTAATTGCAAAGAATGTGACAAAGATGTTCAAACTATATTTAAAATGGGAAGACTCGTCGGAAAATCCTGCCCTGGTGAGCAAAAATCTTGCAGAATAGATATAACAACACATATGACTAGGGTGATAATGGAAAGTGAGGAAAATGATTGAAAACTCAAAAGAGCTTGAAAAGCTTATATCTATATGTCATAAAAACTTAAGAAATTCAAAAGAATGTCTTAGCTACCTTAAAAATAGGGGCCTTACAAAAGATGATGTAAAAAATTATAAAATTGGATATTTTCCGAGAAATCCATCAGTTTTAACCAATCATGTTTCTGCTGATTTTCTAAAAAAGGTTAACCTCTTAGATTATTCAAACAATAGCGATTTTAGTAATTATTTCTATTTAGTTTTCCCAATTTATTCAGAGTATGGAAAGCCCATAGGGCTAAGCGGAAGAACCCTGCTAGATGATGATGGCAGGTCCATAATTGGTATTCCAAAGTATAAAAATTCTTCTTACAAGAAATCAAATATTTTATATGGCTTAGATCAAGCCAGAGACCACATAATAAAATCTAAAAATGTCTATGTAACAGAAGGCTATTTTGATAAAATAGCTATGACAAGAGCTGGAATGAAGAATTGTATTGCAATCTGCGGAACAGCCTTTTCTCAAAATCACTTTGTAAAGCTGGCTAGATACACAGATAAAATAACATTTCTTTTGGACTCTGATGATGCCGGTGTCAGATCTGCCATCAGGATATATAACAAATATTTAAATAAGGGAATAAAGCTTAGATTTTTAAAGTATCCTGATTCTTATAAAGATATTGATGAATATTTTGCTAATAAGTCTAATTCTACTGTATCTTTTAAAAAAGATTTTAAACTAACTATTCCAAACGTGTGGTGACCTATGTCAAAAAGTAAATCATATCAGTACAAAATAGTTGAAATATCATTTGATCAGGATAAATTAAACAACTTCTCATCGGAAAGAGGAATTGGATCGATACTTCAGGAGAACTCTTATGATGAAAGGGTTTCTGAATTACGAGAAAATCTACTTGAAGAAGTTTATGATATTATACACGGAGACCTCTTAACTGAGCATCAGAAGAAAATATTATTCATGAGGTTAATGGGCAAAACTCAAAATGAGATAGCAAATCACTTGGGAATAACCCAATCTGCTGTGCATAAAGCTATGCATGGAAATATTGACTATAGAAATAATAAGAAAAGATATGGCGGTATTGTTAAGAAGCTAAAGAAAATTTGCAAAAATAATGAAAGGATATCAGAGATACTTGCGGAGATAGAAAAAATAAAGTCTTAATTATTTTAAATATATTAATTTGATAACGTTATAGAGAAAGTCACGTTTTTCATATCGTATTATTTCTATTAATAAATAATGAAATTACTGCAAGGAGTCAGTTAAATGTCAGAACTAGACAAGATTTTAGTGGACTTACATAGAAAGAGAACCTCTTCTGTTTCTAATAAAAATTCCATACCCTTAACAAGTGATCTAAAAATAAAAAAAGTAGCCTTCGACGTGGTAAAAGTCTTGTCGGACCACTATGAAGGCCTTTGGACGGTCACTGAAGATGACTCTGGTAACAAGCATTTAGTTAGAGCTTCTGACCCAGCCTTTGGAGTTAAAGAGGCTGGATCTTGGACCGCAGTAAGTGACTATGATTACAAAAATATAACACTTAGCTACAAATCTATTCCAATATGCAGATTTTCTTCCGAAGAATATGGGTTTACCGATAGCGATATATTTACCTTTAAAAGTGCGTTATTGGACACTGTTGAGTCAGACACTGAGTTTTTAAAAGACGTTTTGTCAGAACAGCCAAATTTAAAGATATCGGCTTTGGTTGAAACTTTTCCAGAGCTAAAGAAATATATATAAAAGGTAGGATGATGAAAGAAATATTTAGAATGGCAAAGCAAGCCAAAAAGGCATTAGATCTAATTGAGAATGGAAAGACCTATACTACGTCTTATGTAAATAATCGACTTGAAACTGCTGCAGGTGGAAACCCAAGAGATATTTTGATATGCACAATGAGAGATGTGGTTAAAAAGGCATCTCTAGATCAGAAATTTATAACCCAAAAACAGATAGCTGAAACTTATGACCACCTGTATGGACTAGGAGGTGGAAGAACTGCCTTTAGAGAAATTCTGGGAGATCTCCTTCCTGACAAGCATGCAACCTTGGATATAAAAAGAAAGGATGCCTCTGGATCAAGAGGTGTGCATGATCAGCCACTTAATCCTTTGTTTTCAGAAAATGAAATGTCAAAAGAGTTTGAGGGAGTTTTCTCTCTTGATTCTCAGCCAAAGTTTTCATCATACGGTGATAACACGGTTAAGAAGGCAGAGAAGTTTGTAAAGGTTCAGCTTAACTCCCTTGGCTTTCCGGCCAGAGAAGTTAAAGCTATGAAAACAAATGAGCACTTCATTCTGTGCAGTGCCTCTTATGACACCTCTGAATTTAAGCAGGTAAACGTAAAGATTCCTGTTCAAATTTCCTCAGGTATCCCGAAGTTACCCAGCCATTTTGTTCAAGACGGTGGTTTAATTTCACTGAATCAGGAAAATCTCATGGTCCACATAAAGGACTATTCTAATCATGTTAAAAAGACTGCTTCCAGCAAATTCTCTCAGGAAAGAGGCGGCAAATCTTTGTCGGTAGACAAGCCCGTAATGCCCTCTAGTTTGGAGAAGTATGCAGACCTTGAGAATGAATTAGTTATAGCTGGCTCTAATTACTCAAGAGAGCAAGTAAAGATGGCCACTAGTGTTCTTTCTGGCGAATTGCAAGGCTTTGGCCTCGCAAACCCACAGATAAAAGTTTCTGCTTCTGATTCTAGAAATATAGCTTTTGACGTAGAACTTATGACGGCAGGGGGAAGAAGAACGATAAACGTTCCCGTCGAAATGAGACATGGGGCTCCAATTCTTCCAAGCAAATTCTCCTCCGAAGGCGGAGTATTTGACTTCTCTCGGAAGGGTATGGCTTCATACTTGTCTGCAAATAAAGTTGCAAGAGCGGGCGTTATAGAGCGCTACTCAGACGATATGACTAGAATATCTTACCATGAATTAATGGATAAAATGATACAGGGAGTTGCGTCTAACGATTACAGGCTTGCAGAAGATGCCTTATCCTCAATTCAATCCAGATTTGACCAATCTTCGTATGTAGCTGCATTAGATAAGTTTTCTAAGATGCTGAAGCATTCTTCGAAGGACGATACAAAAAGAGCAGAGAATGTAAAAATGGCTTTCTCAAGAGGTGATCTGATTAATGTCTCAACCTCTTTAGAGCCCTACTGTCCAAAGCTTGGACTTCCATTGAGTAAGGTGGCCTTTGATGAGAAAGGCAGAGTTGTTCCTATGAGGAAAAAGAATCAAGCTGAAAACCTTGAAGACTCTGGAGCCTCAATGTCTACCTCAAGAGTATTATTTTCGTAAGGAGTCAGCGTGAGTAAAATACAGGATATCTTAAAGTCGTTAAATAGAAGGCAAAGGGTTGCCTCTAGAAAGGAAGCGTTTTCTGCCTTAGATAAGTTTGCGCAAGAGCAGCATGGGATATTTCAACATTTTCGTGCTCCAGTGACAGATTACAAGACGAGAGAAAGACTTCTTGCCATGAGAGGCGGCGGCGAAATGATGGGAAGAGATACCGAGTCTCTTTATGGTATTGGGCCAGAGCATGAAACTTCTTACGTTCCCACCGAGTATGTTGCTCCACACCTTTCAACGAGGTATTCTCCCGATAGAGTCGGTGTTCAAGCTAGAAGAGTTGGAGATGGAATTTATCAAGATCCTTATACAAACAAAGTTTACGATTACAATGAAGGCTTTAAGACAGAAGACGGAAGAGGCTTTCCCGGTGGAAGTGCCGCTTTTCAAACAGACTTAGTTTTTGCTAGTGAAAATGAGGGTAATATGAAAAAGATAGCAGCGAATAGAAATTATAATATCAGCAAGGCGGCTGGCAAAGATCCAAAAGCCTTAGTTGGGGCGGCGGGGACCGCCGTAGATAGAGCGGAGATGGCGCTCACAAGACTTGCAAATGCAACGAAAACGGCGAACGCTACCAGTCTTGAAATGTTAATGGCTAGAGTTGGGATGGCGTTGAGAACATTTGATGGAAAGGATATCGACATAAGCCCAATTAAGAAATTTATTTCCACACATCAAAACTTCTAAAATAGGAAGCATGTAATGAAAAAGATAGCAGCGAATAGAAATTATAATATCAATAAAAAAGCAATGTATCGAGGGTTTGAGGCCCTAAGGGCTTCTTATTTGGAAAGATACGAAGGAGACATAGAAAGAGCCTTCGATGGGGCAGTTGAGGCATTACTGCAATCAACCATATATAGTGCGGAAGGCCAGCCGAGATCGGATGAAGAAGTAAATAACCTTATAGAGCAGCTTGAAAATCCAGATCATTATGACTCTGGCACTGACGATTACAACTTTACTGACTTATAATCTTGCATAGTAACTTCAAATAGGCATTGTGTAATGAAAAAGATAGCAGCGAGAAGAAACTACAAGTCCTTTAAAAAGATTGCCAATCCCTATATGCAAAATATAAAAAACGTGCAGCAAACAGTGCAAAAGGACGAGAGTAGGATGCAGAGTCTAGAGGCAAAGGTTGCAGCTCTAGAAAAAAAGCCGTAAAATAATCTTTTAATTAAATAAAAATAGAGGCGCTACTATTAAGTAATATTATAGTAGCGTTTTGTTTTTTGGAGAAATAATGAGTAATAAAGTTTTAAGGCATCCGGATAAAGAAGATATCATAAAAAAACTATTAGCCGGAGAGTCAGTCAAGGAAGTTGAAAGATGGATAAAAGATAAGCATCCTAGATCAAAAAGACTTCAGATATCCTATATGACCTTACAGAAGTTTAGGTCGGAACATCTAGATATTAAAGGAGATGTTCTTGATGAAATAAAAAATAGAAGAACAGAGATTGCAAAAGAGTCCAAAGAGGCTGAGGTTAGATCTATAGTTATAAACTCCTCATCTTACCAAGAGAAGCTGGAAGAAATAGCTTCTTCAGAATTAGATGTAACAAGAAGACTTTTGGAGATGGATAAACTTGTCACTTCGAGACTAGAGTATTATTTTAATCTTTTACAGAATGGTGGGTCTTTAAAGGAAGATAAAATATTCTTAGAATATATAAACTCTTTGAAGTCAATTATGCAAGATTGGAAGAAATATATAGAAGGAGTGGCCGACAAGAAGATAGAGCATAATATTAATTTAAATGTTATAGATGAGCAGGCAAAAATTTTAAAAGAAGTAGTTTACGAAGTTTTAAGAGAAATGGATCCAAGCTTGGTTCCTATATTTATTTCTAAAATGCAGGATAGAATGTCAAGATTAACTTATATGGATAATAAATATTTAGAATATTCAGATCACGAGGTATTAGATGTCTGATGAAAAAAGAGAAAAGATATTAAATTTAAAAGATCTCACGAGTCAGTTTGCACTAAAAGAGTGGATAAAAAATAATATCAAAGATAAAAATGGAAAACCTTATTATGATGACTCCATACCTAAGATTGATATGGAAAAATACTTAGAGTTCATTCTAAATCAAGTTAAAGACCAGAGGGTTTTGGATAAAAAAGACTGGATTGGACAGATAAATAAAATAAAAGATAGAGTTTTAAAGTAGGTTTTGGATGGACTTTAAGAAAAAAATAGAAAATTATTATTTAGAAAAGAAGATAAACTCTTTCTTTTTTAAAAGACTTTCAAGTTTAGATAGCTTAATGGCTACACATGGGGATCAGCTTTTATCTGACGCCATTCTCTATTCTAAAATGGGTCTATCCTCAGAGGAGAATCTTAAAAAGATGGCCTTAATAAGGCCTTGTGTAGCAGACATATCTGGGCAGGATAGTTTTGAATGTTTAGCATACCTTTATGATAATATTGAAAAAATAAATTCTAACAATGATGCTTACATGTTTATTTTAAAGCATGCTGTAGGTAAGTCCAGTATGAAAAAATTTGCATATCCAAACTTTTCAGATAAGGGCATCAAGGAAGAGTATGATATAAATAAATGGGTAGGCGCTGTACACAATATTTATAACTCTGTGCAAAGCAACCACATGTCTTTGAATAATGCTGTAGATTATTATAGTAATTCTTTAGATATTAATAATAATGAAGATGTAAACTTTAGAAGATGGTTTAAGTATTATAGCTCTGGAGAGAGCAAGAAGTATTCAAAGAAAAAAGAGGAAGGCCTAATGAATAAAAAATCTGTTTATATGAATGGACTACTTGGTCATTCTAATTATCAGCATGACAAGGGAAATAATATGCCAGGTGACAGCTTTTCTGACCCAGCTAAAGATTTTGAAAAAGCAAAAAGAGAAGCGAAAGAAGCTGTAGCAAAAAGAGAGGAGTGGCACTCTTGGATAGCTAGGATTAATTCCGCAATAAGAAGAATTGATAAATTAATTAGAGATAGAAGAAAGTGTAGCGCTCAACAATATAGGCCTCTTGGGCAGTCTTTATTTGATTTAAGTGTTCAAGTGTCTGAGCTTCAGCCAATTACTGCATACGACTTAACCTACAGAACTGCTAATAAGTTTGAGAAACTTGGTTTTGATAACGAGGCAAGAATCCTAAAAAGAGCGGCAGATTACGGCTCAGACATTATAAAGACAGCGCAAGAGATCCCTCCGCAGCCTGTGACCGAGGAGGCTCCCGCTCAGCAGCCTCCGGAGCAAGAGGCTGTACCTCCAGGGGCGGCCACCGAGGAGGCGCCACAGCAGGAGGAGGAGGGCTCTAATAGGCCTGTTCCAGGTCCGGACGAAGTTGAGCCTGCAAAGTTAGAGGACATTACCCCAATTCCTGGTCCCGAAGAGAGCGATTATGAGAAGCTCGCTGGAAACATAGATTTAGCCGATGCTTCACAAAAGTTAGATCAAGCAGCGGGCATGCTTGCGGATAGAAGGGTAATAAGACTCTTGGCAGAGTTTGATATTATGCTGGACAAACTAGGGATAGCTTCAATGTTCCCAGAGTTAGCTGAGTCTCAGGCCAAACTAATTGATGCATTTGGCTATGCTTTAACCCGTGTTACAAAGATGATGGGTCAGCTTTCAAATGCAGAAACTCTCATATCCAATCAGCAGGGTAATATTCCGGGCGTGTCTCAAGATCCGGACGGGCCAAGGCAAGAGGAGGGGGAGGATTCTCCGGAAGAGCAGCCAGTACAGCCAGTACAGCCAGTACAGCCAGAGGTTTAGTAGATGTTTTATGGAGAAAAAACTCTTTTAGACATTCACCGACGCTACCTGACTGATGAACCTTTTTTAGTCGGAGGAGTCCCTAGGGATATCTTTCTTGGTAGAGATAAGGACTTTAAGGATTTTGACATAACTACAAACAGTTCTGACGCACTAAGGCTTGGGATCCTTTTTGCAGGAGAGATAAAAAAAAATTTCTTAATGTTTAAAGAGGGTAACTTAAAAGTTCTTCTTGATGATAATTCAATAGATTTTTCATCAAATTTTGTATCAGAAAGGGTCATTGACTATGTAAGGAAAGAGCTTTCGATTAATGATGAAAAAATGTTTGAGGCGTATAGTAGAGATTTTACCATAAATACTATGCAGAAGAGCCTGGAGTCAGAAGAAGTAATTGATGTAATTGGGACTGCAAAAGATGATTTGAATTCGAAAATTATTAAAACTGTAGTTCCGGCTCAGATAACTCTTGCCGATGATCCCAGAAGGTGCATAAGGGCAATAAATTTTTCCGCAAGATACGGTTTTGATATAGATAATGATATAGTGAAGTTTGTTTCTGATAATAAAGAAGAGTTGTTTTCGGGATCTTCAAATATTAAGGATGCATTTGTTATTTCAAAAATATCAGAGTCAATATATCATGATGCAGATAGGACTTTTTATTATATAGATAAAATGAAAATTTTAGAATACATACCTCTTGAGGGAGACTTCAGAGACGAGGTAATAAGAAGAAAGTTAGTTTTGAAATATCTAGATGGGTAATATTTACTAATAATTTTAATTTAAATATTAAAAGATAGTGTGTGCTTTTAATATTATTCACAGTATTTTGGAGAAAAAATGAAAAGACTCGCTTCGAAAAGCAACTATAAATTTGCAAAAGCAGAGGTATCTGACAAGGAAAGCTTGATAGATATGATGTTGGAGCGTAGCGATGATGACTACGAGGTTGCCTTAGACAGCTTGGCGGAAGAGTACTTAAGAAATGTTGAAAAAAATCAAGATATAGTGGATGCTCCGGATTATACTGAAGGTGGAAAGCTTCCCGCAAAAAACCTGCCATTGGCCGGAAGTCCAGAATACCCGCATGTCATGCATAGTAGCACCAACTCTTTGTATGGATACCCACTTGATCAATATTCTGATGATAACGAGAGTAGAACACACTATTATGGATTGTATAGCTTAATAGACTAAGGAGATAAGATGAGTTTAGAAAGACTAGAGAAAGTTTCAAGTTTTGAAGAGGCAAGAGATCACGTCATTTCTTATGTAGAGGATGATGCTTATTCTGAGGCAGAAGACACAGTCGCTTCTTTTGCAGAAGATGAACCAGAGACGCTTGGAGAGTTTAAGGAAGACTTCGAAGAAGAAATTAAGCTAGTTCAAGAAGAGTTCTCTGAATTTGTAGAAGAAGTTGGAGAAGACAAGAGTATTTCTGATATAATTCCTGGCTCTGAATTAAGACTTTCTGAGACGGAAGAAGATGAAGAGGTCGAGAGAGAAACTGATTATGAAAACGACGGAGATCTGTCAAAGTTTTTAGATTATGTCAGCAGAGTCTACCCCTCAGAGATTCCAAAGCATGATGGAACAACTATGCTTGGGTGTGAGAAGGCGATAAGCTTTTTAGATAGACTGAATTCTCAAATCTCTAGATCTATAAGAGAAGATGTTGATGACGTACTAGATGTATCTTCACTTGAACAAGTTAGAGTTTCTATTATGAAAGACACAATGGTTTTAAAAGATCATCTAAATAAATTAAAGAAAAAGTTTAAAGATCACCATAAAAAAGATGCATCAACTTTGATCTCTGACAGCTCAGGGATACCTCACTGGAAAAACTCAAAAGGAGAGCATGTGAGCTTTTCCGAACTATCTAAGGAAGCTGCAACTCCTGCTAAAATGTATATATCAGTCCCCCCGTTTGAGAGGGCAATTGCTGGAATTTTAATTAACGCACACGTCTCTGGTGGGAACTCAATGGAAGATGTCTGGGAAATTCTAAGTAAAAAATATGATATAAACGATAGGGAAGAGCTGTCTATAATGCAAGTTGTTATGGATATGGGATTCCACCTATTTAAAGATAGGGGAACCTTTTCGGGTGGGGAATCAGATGAGAAAGACAAAACCCACGGCGTAGAATTTATTAAAAATTATTTTAACTAAAAAAGAGAAAAATATGAAAGTCAACAGGCAAAATCTACAAGAAGAATACAACACAACGGCTGATTGGTTATCAAGCTTTTCAAAGGGTTTGAATAAAAATGCTGACTTTTTAAGCAATATAAAGCAGATGATTGAGAGTAGAGAGAGAAAATTTTCTACTATAGATGAAAAAATGGCCGATATAAAAAAGAGAGTTGGCTTCGAAAATTTATCTGAAAAAAATCTAAAGACAAGCTCTGTGCAGAATAAGACTGCTGGAGACTGCGGCTGTGGATGCAAGGGGGCCCCCGGAGGCTGCGGAGGCAAACCCGAAGAGGTGTCTGCAGATGAATCTGTGATGCAAAATGTAATGGACTACATTATTTCTTATATTTCACAAAAACCTTTAGAGGAATTAAACAGGGGCTCAATAGTTCACCACTGCAGAGATCACCCTAAGCTGGGGTTTAGGGAGCTAGAGCATAAGATAAACCCAGAAAAGTTTACTTTATTTATCGATCAGGCGCTAGATGGAAAAAAAGAATCCAAAAAATCTACCGAAAGAGTAGAATATGTACCGAGGGATGAGTCTGCTGATATTGCCGGATCTGACATTCCAGAGTTCATGGAACACAGCATACCTACATCATAAAATGAATGAAGAAGATAACAAAAGAAAATGAAGTCTTTGACTTATTAAAAAATAGTGTATTAGATTTAGATCCAGCTTATTTTGTTCAAAGCAATTTAACATTGGATGGAATGGACTTCAGAATACTAGGAAATGGTTGGAGGTTCATGGTTGATATATATAGGTATATCGCACTTCAAGCAACTCAAAAGACTGGTAAGCCCATAGTTATAAAAAAGGGAAGACAGGTTGGTGCAACCATGATGGCCGGAGCACTAGACCTATATTTTACCAACAGTGGCTTATTCACAAAGCCTCCGGTTAGAGTTCTTCATCTTTTCCCGGCTTTAGCTCAGGTTAAAAAGTTTTCTCAAGATAAATTAGAGACTATGATTAGAACCTCTAAAGATGGCTTTATAGAGTCTAATAAATTATCTGGTCAGAATGCTGTTGACAATCTAACGATGAAACAATTTGAAACAGGAACACTTTGGATAGACAGCTTGGGCGCTGATGGCGACAGAATAAGAGGTATGTCAACAGATATCATATTCTTTGACGAGGTACAAGATATGTACGGGCATGCTATAGCAAATGCCACAAAGACTCTTACGGCCTCTAAATACGGCCCTATTGGTCAAGGAGTTCAGGTTTATTTTGGAACACCAAAGGGTAGGAATAGTTACTTCTCTACTCTCTGGGATATGTCAGATCAAAGATATTATCACCTTGGTTGCAAAAACTGTAGAAAAACCTTTCCCTTTTACATGCCCGACGATGACTCCTGGAAGGATATCTGGATTCATACTGATGTTATAAAATGTCCGCTTTGCAAAGCGGAGCAGACAAAAGTTGAGGCGATAGAACTGGGAAAGTGGGTTTCAATAAAGCCTGACTCAAATTGTGATATGGTGGGTTTTCACATAAATCAGCTTTATATACCATATTTTTCTAGAGAAAATATAGACAAGTTAATGCCTGAAAATAATCCGGCGCAGACTGAAAGAATATGGAAAAACGAAGTTGTTGGAGAGTTTTACTCTGGCGCAGGCATGCCCCTAACCAAGGCGGAAATATATGAAAAATGTAGGGATCAAGACAGAGCTTTTTCTCATAGCATAAGACCGGGCGAGAAGTCGGTCTACCTTGGAGTAGACTGGGGAGGAAAGTCGGAGGAAACACTGGGTGGTCAGTCGTATTCCTGTGTTGTTATTTTATCTGCAACACAAGACGGAACTCTTTTGGTTGAGCACGCTCATAAGCTAAGAAAGCAAGGTTTCTCTTTTAAGAAAGACACTATAAAGGAGATGTATAGGCGCTTTGCAGTAAGCAGGGGCGTATCAGACTGGTTTTTTGGGCAAGATGTTGTTCATGATCTGCAGAGAGGATACGGAGATAGATTTTTGGGAGCCCAAGGAAGTGGAAGTCTTATAAAACCTATAAAATATAGAGAAGATGAACTTATAGTATCGTATAATAAAGATCTCATGATAGAAGAAATTTTTGACCTTTTCAGAAAGGGGAAGATTAGGATGCCTTGGAAGAGTTATGAATACTTGGAGTGGCTAATTGACCATTGTACATCAATGGAGGCAAAGATAAGAGTTAGGGGTGGGCAGCCAATAAAAAGCTACTCAAAGGGCTCAATACAGAATGATGGGCTAATGGCGCTTATGTATGCATACATGGCTTATAAGTTTGATCTAACTAATGGATTTACTATTAAACCAGGATTAACAAAAGAAAGCTCCTTTCCAAGGCCTATTTTGGCTAACGTAAAAAGAAGAATGTAGGAATAATTATGAAGCGAAGAATTAATAGACCAAATAATATATCTAAAGATGCGGCAAAGAGTGTTTCAGACTTAAGAAGAGCTCAGATAACAGATGCAGTAAATCCGGGGATATCTGAATCTGCAGGCCCAGCTTCTTTTGCCTCTATAGCTCATAGTCCATCCTTCAAGAAGAACAGCTTAAATATGCTGAAGAACGCCTCTATAGCTTCCCCGATGGGGGCTCCTGGTCAAACTTCTACAACTGATAGAATGTCTCCAGAAATTTACTCTCCTCTTTTTCAGCTTGCCAATCTAAATCTCCCAAGAGATAGGGTGACTATGAATGCGTGGAATCGTGTTTTTTACGATACTCACCCAATAGTTAGAAATGCTATAAATCTACACTCTAGTTACCCCATAAGTAAAATAAACATTACATGTAAAAATAAGAAAGTTCAGCAGTTTTTTTCTGAAATGGCTGAAAAAATAGATTTGTACTCTATTGTATATGGAGTTGCTTTAGAGTTTTGGAAAATGGGGGAAGCCTTTCCGTATGCTGAATTAGATGAAAACACTGGAACCTGGAGGAGAATTACAGTATTAAATCCCGATTATATACATGTAAAAAAATCAGTAATTGGAGACCAGAGTTTGATATCTTTAAGGCCAGACTCAGCTTTGCAGAGGGTCGTCACATCCGCTTCTCCAGCAGATATAGCCTTAAGAAAGCATATACCAAACCACATACTGCAATATGTTAAAAAAGGTCAAAATATACCACTAGATAATTTTAATATTACACACTTAAAGCTGTTAAGCTCTCCATACGACATAAGGGGAACATCTGTTGTGGTCTCCATATACAAAGACCTGATGCTTTACGATAAGCTCAGAGAGTCAAAGTTTGCTCAAGCTGATGGCATGATAAACCCAATGACATTGGTTACTTTAGGCGGAGAAGGGGACTATAAGCCTACCCAGGCAGATATAGAGGCCTTTAAAAATGTATTAGAAGAAGCTCAGTATGATAAAGATTTTAAAATAGTTTCTCATGCTGGAGTGAAAATAGAAAGAGTTGGGTTTTCCGGAGCAACACTTGATGTTGGATCAGATATAGAGCACATTGTTACAAATCTTTATACAGGTTTAATGACCCCAAAAGCTCTTATGGATCAAGAGGCTGCGACATACGCAAGCTCGTCTGTTGGTTTAGACGTCCTTAGACAAAGATATGATGTTTTTAGAAACATGATAAAAAAATGGCTTGAAAGAAAAGTTTTTGCCCCACTCTGCGAATTGCAAGACTTTTTCGAATATAAGGATGGAGAAAAAAGACTCATAGTTCCCTCGATAGATTTTAACCACATGAATTTGTATGATATGAGCGACTATATTCAGTCTATATCTAACTTCGTCGGCAACAAACAAGTTTCCCTGCAAACTCTTCATAGGAGTTTGGGGCTAAGCTATGAAGAGGAAAGAAGAAGACTTAGGGAAGAGCTAATTGAAGAGCAGATTTTTGCAAAAGAGACTCAGGTTTTGGGTGGAATGAGGCTTTCTGACCTTCTAAGTCTTGATCCAGAAAAGGCTATACCTGAGCCGCCAGAGGTAGCCGAAGGTGCAGGTACCGAGGCAGGAGGGGGAATTCCCGGTATGGATATGGGAGGTGGACCAGGGGGTCCTCCTCCGGGTGAAGCCCCCCCGCCGCCTCCGCCAGGCGGAGAATGATAACATATTAATATTAAATAGTTAGTACGTGAGGCCTCTATGTCTAAAAAATATGATAAAAGTATAAAAGATTGGATTTTAAAAAATGCGTATTCTGTCACTCAAAGTTTATATAAAGGGGTAGATAAAGATGGAAAAGAGATTGAGTTTACTGCAACTGACCTAGTTTCCGGTAAGGTAAAGCCAGGATCTTTAAAAAAGTGGAAGGGCAAAAGCCTATCAGAAAGGGTTATGTCCAAAGGTTATGGAAAGGTAAGGAGTAAGTAAAGTGGGTAAGTTTTTTAATAGAAAAATACCCACGCCTGCAGTTAGCAGAGAAATGGGGGAAAGAGGAATTTCTCTACCTATGGAGCAAACCTCTTTGTACTCTGGGGAAGACGAGTTTTCTTATGAATTTGAAGAGCCAAAGGAGCCAAAGCCAGAGAAGTCTATAGAGGACGTGATAGATCTTTTAATAGGCTTGGGAGATGGCTTGGACTTAGATTCAACAAGAGAAAGCGTATCTATGGCTAACTTTACGGATTTTTTAATAAAAAAATTCTCATACGAAAAAAATAGAGATTACACATCTTTATTCAATAATCTTATATTGAAAATATCAGACTCCGATATTCTTAACTCTGAAAAATTGATAGTGTCATTGACCAAATCCTATAGTAGATATTTAGCAATAGCTATTTCCTCAGGTGAAAATGCAAGAGATGCAAAAAGAAGAGCTTATTTAAATGCAATGAAAAGAGCGGAAACCTATGTCAAATGATATAAAAAAATATTCTCAAATGTTGGAATCAGATCCAATATATGTTGCTGATGAGCTCCATAAGATAATAAAGGTCATGGTAAATCGGATGTCCTTTGAATCAAGGCAGAATGCTTTTAAAAACCTGCAGGGAAGAATACAGGAGTTTAATGTAATTGAGCTTTCAAATAAGAAGTCTCCAGGAGGAGCTTCTATTGGCGTAAGTCTTAGTTTGGTAAAAAATGTTTTAAACGGAAGAGATCCCTATTTTGTAAATCTAGTCATACAAGAGCTTGCAAGAAAGTTATAAATATATTATTTTAGAGATATAAAACCTGGAGAGATAAATGATAAAAATTGCATTTCCATATACTGGAACCACTGAGCTTAATCAGGGGGATACTGAGTATGGTGACTATAGAGATATACAGAAGAACACTCAGCAACCTCCTGAGTTGCTTACTCCAGAGAATTATAGAGATACTATGAGCGATGAGGATGTCTTCGATCTTCACTCACAATATTCTACAAGATATTCTGAGTCTATTATTTCACCAGTAGAAGAGCAAGATGAAATTTCATTAGAAGACCTTATAGAGTCGTTTTCTAATCATAAGTTTGAAATAGAAAATATTTTATGCTTTGGAGGCGACATTGGGGAAAGCAAGATTTATAATTTGTATAAATCATCATCTGATGTAAGATATTCAAAATTTCCAATAAAATTTGAGTGTGTAGTAGCATCAAACGAACACCCTATATGTAAACTATCTCTTCAAAATATATACGAACAGATGAGACCAAGGTCTGTGTTGATAGCGCCCAAGAAAAATTTAGAGGCGGTATTCGCAGAGGCTGGATCCATTGGTTTTAAAGACATAAAATCCTTTGGTAGGTTCGTCGCCTTAGAAAAAAACGACAGAGACAAGACAGCAGTTATAAAGATATATTCTAAAAATATATCCAATGGAAAGCCAAAAGTTTCTTTTCTTTGCGATATAGCTTCTACTAGCTCTGAAAAGAGGGCCGGCCTTCAGGTTTACACGGGACTTGGGGAAAATTCTGGCTTGCTATTCAAAAACTCTAAGCCTCAGGACGTAATGTATCATATGGGAACGGTTAGCTTTCCTATAGATATAATATTTATATCGGAAGACGACAAGATCAAAAAAATAGAAAGAAGTATAATGCCAGGCAGCATAGCGACATTTTCTTGCGCAGAAACAAGCAAAGTTTTAGAAATACAGGGAGGTCTTTCGAGTGCATTGGGCATATCCGAGGGTGACCTGCTACTAGAATCTAATTATTCCATAGAAGACGAAAAAGCCTTCGCTCCTATAAGCAAGTATTGTAAAGATGTTGGCATTACCAATTTTTTTGTAAACAATGTCAAATATAGCTCTTCCAAGGTTATTGACTACTCTGGCGCAAAGATATTTAATATAAAAGAAGGTTGTCGAACTAATGTTTCTGACATTATTAAGATCTCCACGCCTGTAAAGAATAAAACTTTTGAAGAAATAAATGTATTTTATTTGGACGATGGACTGGTTAGCGAATCATCATCAATTAAGGTTTTTGCTAAAAATAACAATCCAAGTGATGATGACTATGCATATTCCGATATTTACAGAAACCCCTATTTTCCATCTGTTGCGAACGGAGAGGATGTGTTTTTCAATGTTCCTTTGAAAAGCTTTGCCAATAGAAATTTCCAAAATAATTTTTTTAATAAGGTTGCCTTAAAACACAATAGCATCAAAGGTTTTTTCGATAATCCAAGTAATAAAAAACTAAATAATTATTTAATAAAGTCTATGTCAAATAGGCATAGCTTAAATGTCTTTGCAACAAAAAGAGATATAGATCCAAAAATATTAAAGGACATAATATATGCAAAGCTTATTTCCGTTTCCGAAAAAAATAAAATTTTAAATTTTGAAGTTTTAAAATTTCCCAATGACTATAGTTATGATAAAATGATTAAAGCTGCAAGGTCTAAATACGATATAGATAAAGTAAGTCTTTTTCACTGTATAGAAAAAAAGGCTGGAGTTCCAGTTCCAGATGGGGTAAAAGAAAAGGCGAGCTTGGCTCTGTCATTCTTCTCAAGATCTCATTCTCTTTGTGATGATGTTGTTAATAACCTTAAGCAGAATTCATCAGAATATGAAAAGCTAAAAGGCAACTCTCCAGATTCCATTCCTGGTACAAAAGGCTTATACAATGAGTCAGTAAAAAGAAACTCAGAGATAACAAAAAGACTCTTATTAAATATAAGAGATGGAATAAAGGTTATGAACGAGATAAGAGATATATCTACAACTGCAGAGATAATCGACAGCATAGCACTTTCTGCAAAATCAGCATCCACACTTGTTAAAGAAATATTCGAATTAATAAGCGTTATAGAAGTGGACGACTTTGTGGAGCAACTGGCTTCAAAGACTGGCGAGGCTGAAAAGATATTGGGAGACCTAAAATCATCTTTATCTAGGTCATTACAGTATATTAATTCAGATATATTAGGGATCGTAATACTTTCGGAGTAAAAAATGTTTATAAAATTTGGTGACAAAACAAAGCAACAAGAAATTGATGAAAAAGATATAAATGAAAATATTGATGAAAAAGATATAAATGAGAATATTGATGAAAAAAAAGGTAGTATATCAAAATCAGAAGATAGAAGAATTAATATATTAAAATCATATAAAAAATTTACACAAAAAAAAGTTATAACTAATAAATAAATACAATTGTGTGTTAATTATTAGTCTGTCTATTAATTTGGGTTTTTAATGTTTAAAAAAATAAGTTACTCCCCCGATGGAGTTTTAGATACAGTTTCTTCGGATAGCATAAAGGCCTCTCCTAAGCTTGTGGAGAGGATGACGAAGCTTGCAAAGAGCATAAAAAGTGTTGCTCCGAAGTCTGACGACTTTTTATATTTTTCAATAATATTTTTAAAGTCTGCAGAGTCCGCCCTGTTAGATAACGATGCCGGCATAAAGAAGCTCGCAAGCGGGGAAGCTGCTTGGGGTTATTTTGATGAAAACTGGAAGTGGCATGGAAACGTGAAGCCTCATAAGAATAATAATGGCGATATATTTCCTGAGTCTGAGCTTAAAAAAGCCGCAAAAGACTGGATAGGCCTACCTCTTTGTAGAGATCACGAGTCTAGCTCTGTTGAGGGCATTAGGGGTATAATCCTAGACACCCACTATGATGAAAAGTATAAGCAAGTTGTCGGCCTTTGCGCCTTGGACAAGGTTAGCTATCCAGAACTAGCAAGAATGGTTCAAAATGGACTTGTAAGGTACGGCTCTATGGGCACAGCTGTTGAGACATCTGTTTGCACAACCTGTGGTAATAAGGCTAGGACTCAAAGCGAATACTGCGAACACGTTTTGGGCAAAACTGCTCATGGTGAAATTAATGTTGGTCTCAAGCCAATAGAGTATAGTTTAGTGGTTCAGCCTGCAGAACCGGGAGCCGTCCTCCTCAGATGTATTGCATCCCTTAAGGAGTATAAGGAGGAGCTTGTAAATCATGGAGTTGAAAATGTAGATAAGATGTTAGGCAAGCTTTCTTTGAAGCAGGCTCAGCATTTAGAAGGTATAATGAAGACTGCATGTGGACCAGATGGCTGCTCCATAGAAAAAAGATCAAATATAATAAGCAGCTTTTTAAAAAATAGTGGACTTGCATCAGGAGACTGTGGTTGTAACACAAAACAGGCATCATCTGATATAGACACTTTAAGGAATACGACACAATCTTTAAAAGATATAGAAGAACTACGTGGAACCAGGATAGATATTAACAACCCTGGGTTATTAGATGAATTAGCTAAAAAAGTTAGTAAAGAAGTTTCAGTTGTAGATGGTGAAGGATTCTCCAGTGGAGAGTCTAGAGGCGAACGTGGAGATAGAAGCAATCCTGCCGACACTCCAGTTTTTAGTGGGGATGGTCCATGGCCGCCAATAGCTGGCGTACAAGACGCTCCCGACTATCAAGGCGATGACTTATTGACAAAGTCTGAACCCGTAATTGGTGACGAGCCTATGGCCTCGTATGCCGCAAACAATTCTGGTGATGTCAACCGACAAGTTGGCAGCCTTTCAATAAATTCAATCATGGAGGATATAATGAACGAGTCAAGACTACGTAAAAGGGCTGAAATGCGTCGGCGTGTTGCCTACCATCAGGGTGGCTCTGATGGCGTTGAGCCAAATACATTTAAGCACGAAGATAGTAGCTCAATAAGAGATAATCAAGATAAGCAGATGCAGCAAGCGGGCAATATGGGCGGAGATTCCGGTCTCTACCCCGGAGATGCTGAAACAAAGCAAAAGCTTAGTAGAGCTCAGATTAAAGAAAGAATGATGAGACGCATGGCTTACCACCAAGGTGGTTCAGAGGGTGTAGAACCTAACACATATAGAAGCGAAGATTATAAATCATATAGAGACAGCCAAGACAAGCAGATGCAGCAAACAGGTAACATGGGTGGCGATTCTGGCCTCTACCCTGGTGATGCTGAAGCAAAGCAAAAGCTTAGTAGAGCGGCTTACAATGGCCCGGCCCTAAGAACTAGATTCAGCTTGAAGAGGAGAGCTAACGGCTCTGTTGATCATGCTAATTCAGTTTTTGAAGTTTTCTCTGGAAATAAAAGAGTTATTGCCTCTACCGCAGGTCAAATTTTCGGCTCTGAACTTAGAGATAACTGGAATTGGCTAATCAGTAGAGAGTATGGTCAAGAAGTTTGCAAGCACATTAGAGCTTACGGGTTAAACTCCGTTGGAAAACTTCTTAAGAACGCTCAAGAAATGCCTCCACCTCCAGAGGGAGATATGGGAATGGAAATGCCTCCACCTCCAGAGGGAGATATGGGAATGGAAATGCCTCCACCTCCTGCAGATATGCCAGATTTGGGAGCTCCCGAGCCTCTTCCGGAAGAAGCTCCTGAAGAAGAAGAGAGTGCATCCGACGCTATTGACGGAAGGCTCGCAGAGATGGAAGAGCTAATCAGTGAAGTTAGAGACTTAGTTGGTCAGCTTGAGGACGAAAAGATGGCAGACGTAAATGTTGCAGTAAACGTTGGAGGCGAAGATGAAGAGGGCGGTACTGGTGATGAAGTAGTGGCTCTTTCAAGCAAGATGGTGGGAGAGTTAAAAGTTGCTCTTGCTGAATTGGATGAGTCTGCAGATGAATTGGCAATGGTTGCTGAAACTTATGATAATATCAATAGACTTTCAAGAAGGCAAAGATCTGAGTTTAGTAAGCTGGCTAAAAGCGCTATCTCTGACTCCTCAGATCTAACTGTTGAAACCAAAACTCTTGTAAGAGTAGCCAAGAAGCTGGCAGGGCCCATGATTAAGGCGGCTATGGATCTTCCGGCTATGGACAAGATGGATCATGCTATGGATAGAGGAATGGACCTTCCCGAGGGAGATATGGTTTCTGATTCGATGATAGACGCAATCATGTCTGATGACGCTATGGATAGTGGGCTGGACCTACCTTCCAATCCCGCTAGAGATGATGCATATGCAACAATGGCTGATGATATGAGAGACGATATGGCTTTGCCAGCACATGACGATATGGCTTTGCCAGCAGATGACGATATGGCCTTGCCGGCAGATGATGATATGAGAGACATGGTTTCCGAAGCTATGGATATGAGAAGAAGAAGGCGTGAGTCTATTTTGAAAAATGCTACGGCAAGAGAAAACTCCGATAGAAGGCAGAGAAGAGAGAGACTTTTAGAATCACAGCCTGTGAGCGAAGCTAAAGCAGGGGACACTCCTGTTAAAACTGCAAGCAAAAAAAGCGCTATAAAAGAGAAACTGCAGCATTCTTTTGAGACGAAAAGAGTTTCCGAAGAAAGAGAAGCCTATAGAACAAGACTGAGGCGAGCCTATGATGTTGGACTTGAAATGCAAAAGAAAGGTCTTCTTGCTCTTTCTAAGTCGGCATTAGATAAGCAAGTTGATGAAATCATGGCTTTCGACGATAGAGCTTTTGAGGCCTTCAAGAGAAGTATCGGAAATGCAAGAGCTCTTAGCAATACCAAGATTGCATCAGATCTCGGCGGATTAAACGTAGGTGTTTCTTCTGACAACTCAAAACAAACAATGTCTGACGCTCAAGCCACTGTTAATGTATTGGCCGGATTGTGGGACTAAATAAGGAGAAATCATGGTAGGTTTAACAACAAAAGGAGACTCTCTGGCCAGAGAGTTCTCCAAGCTAATGTCAAAAGATAAGGGGCATATAAATAAAACTGCTGCTTTGTCTGAAGGTGAAGAGTCTGGTCCTGATACTTTATTGTCGATTACTCCCTCTAAGTATGCAGGTAGTCAGCTGGAAGAATCCTTGGATAAGGCACTTTCGATTGCCTCAGAGTCACCCGCTCAGGAGGAGTTCACTGCAAAGGATATGTTGCAAATTTCTCGCCCCGAAAGTGAAGAGCCTGCTGGTCAGGTTGATGAAATGCTCGATGCCTCAATAGATTCTTTTTCAAACAGCAGGGTTCTTTCGGGCCTTGCAAAGATAGCTAGCAGTCTTAGGTCTAAGAATGAAGCATTTGCAGCAGACATGGTGGAGTCCACCGCTGCAAGTATTAAGTTAGATATGAGAAAAGAAGCTAGATTAAATAGCGCTGCAGTTGGTACCCTGAAAAAGATAGCAAAAGACTTAAGAGCAAAGGGTGATTCTCTATCTTCTGATGTTGTTTTTTCCACTATAAGTAAAATTACAAATAATTAACTCTACTACTAGTGGTATAATAAAGGAGGGGGAGGTTTTACCTTTCTCTCCTTTTATACTTTAAAGATACGGAGAAATGGTTTGCTAAAAGTTATTCATGCAGGCAATGCAATGCCAATGAGCTTGCCGGTTGATCCAACATCTGAATTTGAACCTGGAATGTTTGCCCAGCTTGGCTTAATAGGGAATGATATCATTGCCACAGTAAGTGATGGTACTGCTCCAATTGGTATAATTGATGATGTTAGGTCTACGGCTTTTACGAAGGCTCAGGTTGATGAAATAGTTATAATAAAAGTCTCTGCATCTGAAATTGATGCAAATGGGAAAAGAGTTAACTCAGAAGATGTTACTGGAGTTTTAGAATACCCTCATATTGTAGAGAAGTCTTTTACATCAACTGTTTCGGTTATTTTAAATCATGTAAACGGAATTGTTACAGTACCAAAGGGTTCGGAGTTAAATTACGATTCTGATGGTGATGGCACAAATGATAGCTTTAGAATTATAACAAATTATATATACAGGATAGCTGCAAAGCCCGGTGACGATACTACCATTGGAACTGGCCGAGTTACAATTCACTATCAAAGAGGTATATACGCGACAGATCAGTTTGATACAACTCAAGCATACCCCCTTAATTCGACTCTTTATGTAGGCCTGGATGGCAAGATAACTTCAAAACAGCCTACAACTAATCACCCTGGTGTTGCTATAGTTACAGGCCCTCCCTCGGCAGCTATTGGATCAATAGAGTTTATGCTATTGTAAACTACTAATTATATGAGATTTGATGTCATAATAAAAATTTTTTGGAGATTTAAATGAGCAATTCTTGGAGCAAAGAAGATCGGCAACATTACAAGAATAGCGAAGTCATGAAGGAATTGGAGTCTGCTATTTTGAAAAATATTTCAAGATTAGACATTCTTTCTAAAAAGGCTTTGGACACCCAAGAGGTCAGTCAGGGTTTAGACACCGTTCAGCAGAAAGCTGAATCTGTAACTCAAACAATGAAAGCCTTGAATGAGACAATTTCTTCCGCTGATGACGGAGAGGGGATGGCTCTGGGCGACTCCAAAGAGCACCATAACGTAAAGGTAGAGGTCCAAGGAGAGGGAAGTTTTGATGATGCTGCAGACTCAGACGATGCTGAAGATCAGCTAAAACAAGAGGCAGTCGGAGAGCTAAGAGAAATGGCCAAGATAGCTTCTGATAAGGGAAACTACAAACTAGCGTATAAGATAGAAAGAACAATTGATGAAATATTAGAGGAATCTGTGGCATGCGAATTATAAGAAATCAGAAATCAGATATTTTTGATTCTTATCTTGAGATAATGAATCAATTTAATAAAAAAAGATCTCAAGATGAAAGTGGCGGATTTACAAAAGAGGCTGTTACGAGAATTTTAACGGATGCTGTACCAGCACTGGGGAAAGTCGCTAGACCGGGAGCAAAACTTTTAGGAAAAGTGGGTACTGTTGCAGAAGCTGCAGCCAAAATGGGTATCAAAGCAGACGCAACTGCAGATGATATATTAGAAGCAGTAGAAGCCGCTATGAGAACGGGAAAGTCTGTAGATGGGACTATGACGATTGCAAGAAGAGAGACCAAGGCTGTTTTAAGACAACTTTTCTATGCCACCGATGGCGTTTTAGATTCGGCATCTAGAGGAGCATACAAGAAAGCAATCCAAGACTTTGGTATCACGTCGGCTCTTGGAAGAGGTAAGACACAGCAAGAGATAATATTTATTTTTGAAAAAGCAAAATCTGCGGGCAGGAAATTAGATGACCCAACTGTAATGAAAAGCCTATTAGAAGAAATGGGCTGGCCGCCGCAAGGTAAAGCAGGCGTAGAAGGGGGCTCTTATGGGATTGACACCATTGATGATGCAGCAGTAAGAATATCCCAAGGGAGGCATCTTGGTCCCAATGATTATAAGCCACCAAAGCAAGAACCTACAATTACACCTGATGACGGGACTCCTCCACCAGGCGCACTTGATGAAGGAACTCCTCCACCAGGCGCACTTGATGAGGCGCCTCCAACAACTACAAGAAGTACACCTGATGACGGGACTCCTCCAACAACTCCGACAAGCACACTTGATGAGGCACAACCTTCGCAGGCGCTGAAGACAGAGTTAGACCAAGCGAATACGGCTGTTGATACGACTCAAAGAAACCTAGAAGGCCTCGTGACGAATGATGCCGAATTTAAAGAAGTCATAAAAATTGAGCAGCAGCTTAAGACTAATGGTATGCAAGTAGACTTCAAAGGAGAAATTACACTAACGCCCAAGCCAGTTCTGCCACAAAACTTGGCTGACGATGGCTTTATAATAGGAGGATCTGCCGGAGCCTGGACGATTGAGAGAGGCGGTAAGAATATAAGTAACGTTATTAGGGGCAAAAACGCTAGAATAACAAGGTTACAAAAAGATTTAGTTAAATCTCAAAAAGAAGCAGCAGAGGCAAGTCAAAGAGCTTTAGATGAGAAAGTTGCCAGGCTTAAAGAGCAGCAGCTTTCGGCAGAAGATGCCGCTAGATTAGAGACAGAGCTTAAAACTGCAAAGGAAGGTTATGACCGAGAGATTACCAGACTAGAAGAGACTTTGCAAAGGCTTGAACAAAGAGGTGACCAACCCTTTGATGATGCTGAGCTAAGACAGTTTATAACTGAGAAGCACACTTCAACTATAGCAGAAATAGAAGGAAAGTTAGGCTCTGAGCTTAAAGCTGCATTAGAGGCAGATGAAGGCCTAAAGGCAATAAAGACGAAGTTAGATGATATAAGTGACGTATCAGATGATATAGCTTCTTTAAACTCTAAAATTGGAAAGCAAGGCGAAGACTTAGCTAGCATTAGTAGTAAGCTTGATGATGTAACCAAGAAGCTTGATGAAATCAAAGCTAAAGGCCCAGATGGCCCACCTGGTGGAAGGGGCGGCACACCGCCAAGGGAAGGCCCACCTAGAGGCCCAGATGGTCAGCCTAGAGCCCCAGACGGTCAGCCCAAACCAGCCGACCCTGGTATGGGCAGAAGGGCTTTTGAACATATAAAAAGAAACAAAGGAAAGTATGCAATAGCCGCAGGGTTAGTGGCAGTCTGGGTTTTTTATGACGAACTTAAGGCCATTATTGATAGCATGAAGGGCAAGACAGGCGAGGAGCCTGCAAAGGTTCTTTGTCAAAACAAAGAGGTTCTCGCTGAAATTAGCTCACTATTTGAAGCATCAAGAGCGGAAGCAGACGCTAAGGAAGCGGAAGATGCAGCAAAAAGGGTTAGGTGGACTCCAAGTGCAGAGGGCAGCAAGTGCAAAGCTGGTTATGACAATAGAAATTTGGCTTTAAAAGAAATGCAAGAAGCTGCGGCAAACATAAGAAGAGTAGCCGGATTAGGCGATCAGGCCAAGGTAGGTGATTGTGATTCTGTCTTAAAGTCTCTTCAGGCTATAGCTGCAGCAAGGGTTACACTTGCAGATTGGAGAATTAAGTCACACGAAGATTGCAGGCCCCATGTTGATCCAGCAACCCTGCCCGATTACGACCAAAGTAGCGTTAAAACTGAAGAAGTCATTGCTTCATCCGGAGCAGCACTTGACGGTTCTTATCAACTTCTTGAGAGAATATCTGTTGATCCACAACAGGCAGGCGCAAATAGGGGCGGCAGGGCTGCAACAACGGGAGACCCCGGAGGCTCCGGAAGCTCCTATTCTTGGAGAGCCGGAAACTTAGAGTTTACAATACGTGCTCCAATAAGAATTGGAACCTATAACTTTGATCAAATCAAAATTCTCACGCCAGCATTGAGAGGGGAAGATGCGGCAAGTGTCGAAGCTAGAATAAAGCTAGCTTTACCTGCTCTTATTGAGGCCTTAGAATCTCCCGAAGGTCAACTTTTATTTGAATCAAGAGGCGGAAACGTTAACGAAACTGCAAGTTTAATATTTAACACTGGCGCTTACAACTCAAAAGGTAGGCTAAAAAATCTCGCCTTTGGAAAGGAGCTGAGATCTATGAGTGGAGGACGAGGAAGAGCGGGTGCAAGACAATACCTTACTCCATCTCAAAGAAGGGCTCTTAAGCGAAGATACAAGAACCTAAGAGGGCAAGACATAGAGGCTAGGCCGGATGCTTACCATCGTCCATGGTGGAAGCTGTGGTTAGGAAAGACTAGAAGTAGAGGAAGTAATGTTAGAAATATAGAGAGGGACATGTATGGTTACGCTTCTCTTAGAAGAAAAAGATTAGAGAAGCTTATTAAAAATTCAAATTATGGAGAAGTAATGGATAACAAAATCTCTCTTAGAAAAGCCAGGCTCAGAAAGCTGTCAGAAGTTGAAAAATCTGATAAATTTCAAAAAATATCTGAATTACATGCTTTATCTACTAATAAAAAAGAAAGTTTACAAGAATTTAACCTTAAAGAAAAAAGGATTAATAAATTGAATAAGCTTAATCAATTAAGCAAAAAAGCTGATGAATTTTCCAAGTCATATTTTAAAGATGCCAAAAAGGGTCTTACAAGTGGCGACGGAGAACTGAAGTCTTATTATGCAGGGCTGGGTAGCATGTATGATGAAAGGCAAGATAAACCAAAAGCTGACTATTCCACGTTGTATGACGTTTTTGAAGAAACTGGAGTCGACTTAATTCACGAAGCTCATCCGCATGCCATTATGGTTGCGGAATCGAAGGGCAGGGGTGGCTTGGTTGAAAACGGATTAGAGCAAAAACGACAAACACACGGTGTGGCTCTAAGCGCACCAACTGGAAATTACAGAGCAAATTATGTTTAGAGTTAGATAGGAAGTTTATCTTAGTTTGTTTTCACAAGATATTTCAAATAGTTTGAAATACTTTTAATTTTAAAAATTGGAGAAAAAAGAAAATGGCTCTTAAATTATTACAGCCCGGCTATCTCCCTCTTGGTCAGTTTGATTTCGATGAAGCTGATACCGTTTTTGGAGGATATCATGTCGTTGCTGAAGCCCTGGCTCTAACAGATGGTTATGCTGCAGACTTAAAGTCTACAAGCACATCCAGATGTCAGTTCTCAGTAGGCTCAAAGGCAGACGACTCACTTGGAGGCCTTGCAGATGATGGTTCTACCGCTGCTGCAAGTGCTGGTTACGGAACTCTTTTTGGTACCGCCATCGGTGGCGTTGCTGGTCAGGGGACAGGTCAGGGTACACTAACAACTCGCGGAGCAACCGTTATCGGTCCAGCTACCGCTCATGCATCAGGTAAGCTTACCGTTTGGACTCAGCAGGGTCTCTATGGTATCTCTTCTGACGCTATAACAACTACAGGTCTCAGCACTGTAAACACCGCTGTTTACGCTGCGGCTAATGGAAAGTTGCAGCAATCTTCACCGGGAGTAGTTGCAGGTGTCTCTTTAGGACTTACGACAGATACGTCGTTAGTTTCAACTTCAAACGCAGCAGCAGGTAGCACAGCTTCTCAAACCGAGTACTATGCAATTTACTTGTTCGGACCATCGGCAGGATAGGAGGTAATTATGTCAGATTTATTTAATACTCATGGCGAACTTAATGCTTCCGGCGTAGCTGACGCATTAGGTCAAATCGTAAAATACGCTTCAATCATTGAAGATCTTCAGCCCTCAAGTGCTACTCAGGCTTCGGCCCCTAGCCTTAATGATGGCCAGAGAGATGAAATGATCAAGCAAGCATTGATGACACAAGAGGGCAAGATTGCTCTTGGTCAGGCAATGGCAAACCCAATCAGAAGAAACTTGGATTATCAAGGTGTTGGTCGTAAGGCTCTCGTCGTTGATCCTCTTCCCCAGGGTGCTCTGCCAGTGTATGATCGTGATATCGATGTTGCGGCAGTTGTTGTTTCAAGCAATGGCTCTGCACCTGAGTCTCGTGTCTTTGGTGACCGCGTGACTGTTCCTGAGTTTGAGGTTGTCTCAAACCCTACAGTTCGTATCGCTGAAGTTAAGCGCCGTCGATTCAATGTAATTGATCGTGCTCAGCAAAAGGCTCGTCAGGAAATCCAGGCGCAAGAAGATGCTAACGTCTTCGCTGCTCTTGAGTTTGCTGCTGACTCAGATCTTGGTGGTGAAAACGCACTTCAGGTTCTTAACTCGCTCGACAAGCCAAGTGAGCTTGGCAAGTCTGGTCTTCTGAACCTTAAGCGTCAAATTGATCGTTGGGACCTTGTTACTTCTAAGTACTTCCTCAACATCAATGAATTCACTGACATCCTTAATTGGGAATCTGCTGGTGGTGCAGGTGCTTCTCAGGTTGACCCAGTCACCCAGAGAGAGCTCCTTCAGACTGGTCTTTATGGTCACATCTTCGGTGCCGACATTGTCGTTTCCAAGATTGTTCCTGCGGGACGAGGCTTTGCCTGTGCAGATCCTGAGTTTGTCGGCGTGATGCCTGTCCGTCAGGACATCGAGGTACTTCCCGCTGATGAGCCCAAGCAGCTTAAGCTTGGTTGGGTTGTCAACGAAATTATCGGTATCGGTATTGTCAACCCAAGAGGCGTTGCTTCTGGTCTTGTCACTGATAGAACCACTACTGGTGCTATTAACGTTACTGGATAATAGCGACTACTTAGTCTCTAACAAAACTAAACGTGGTAGATTTACTCTACCACGTTTTTTTTTACTATTATTATTTATATTAAGTTGAGGGCATTTATGATTCCTAGCCAGTTAAAGTCGAGAACGAAGTTTATAGAGGCAACGCCTATAAAGGATAGAGCAACCACGATTGCTCGATCAAGACGAGAGCCAAACAAAATAGAAGACAATGAAGAAACAGAGTTTGCAGAAACATTTGAAAGTTTTTTTGACTACGAAAAAGAGTTGGGAGAAATGAAGCCCGCCGGTGAGCAATTCGCAAATACATTTTTAGACGAAGAAGATAGTGGTCCATCTTTTGTAGTTATGGAAGATTTGAAGAAAAATCCAACGCCAACTGTAATGGCTGAAACAAAAAAGGATAAAAAAATAAACTTCAAGCAATGCTCTAAAATGATAGAAGAAGGTCGTCAATGCAAAAGACAGGCCCCGAAAACTAGTGACTTTTGCGCCGCACATAGAAGCAAATAAGCTATTAATAAAATATATAATATAAGATTAAACTGGAAAAAACTTAATGAATATTTTTAAAACATCAGACTTGGCCTTGGCCGCATATATGGTAACATTTGGATTAAAACTAGTAAGTGCAAAAAAGCTTCCTACCGGAAGGTTTCATTTTGAGTTAGAAGATCCAAATAGTGAGGCTCAAAAAATGTCTGTAGAATTTATAAATAGTGATTTTTGCAAGTTTGATAATAATGTTAAGATCTTAAAAAAGATGATATATTCTTCATAGATCTAGGTTGTACCTACTATCATCCATCCATTTATTCCATCGCATATCAGTGTGACGGATTGTCTATTCTGGTTCATGACAAAGGTTGCATTGCCGTCGATGGTATCCGAGCTATCACCATCAATTGTAATATTATTTGTGCTGGCATTTCCCAAGACATCTTTAAATATTAGAACTCTGCCAGAACTAGTGTTTTTTGCAGGCAGCGTAATGGTGATAGCTTGATTTTGTATGCATCTTAAAACATAATCTAGTGCATCTACTGAAGAGGTCGAATTAACATCTCTTACGTTGACACCGAACGCTTTAGTTCTGACTGTTCCATTGACATCTAATTCGCAAACTGGAGAAGTAGTGCCAATTCCAACCCTGTTATCTCCGGCATCAACATGCAATATAACGTTTCCATCATCAGCCATGATCTGCGTGTCACGATCCCGATCCCCATCGTTTATTTTAATGTTCCCGTCATATGTGAGGAAGGCGTGCCCATTGGCGGCAAGTATCACCTGGTTTTGGCCCGGGAATTGCAAATACGTATCTGGATCTCCTCTGTGAATCAACTTTTCGCCAACAGAGATTTCGTCATCAACCGAAAGTGTAGATCCAGGCGTGTCTACGCCGATACCAACTCGGCCATCTCCCCTAACTTTGAATACTGTAGTTGAAGCTGATTCCACATCAAGTAAAGTGGTACCTGTACCTGTTCCATCCGAGGTTATCTTTAGACCGTGGGCGTTTGAACCAGAGTCGTTATCAATTACCGCAACATAATTGTTTGAAATATTTGCATAAACATAAAGAGAGTTACTAGGATTTGATAAGCCTATTCCAACTCCTCCGTTCTCATCTATGATCATTCTTTCGGAACCTGCAGTGCTAAATCTTATTTTATTTTCATCTGCAGACTCCTCACATTCAACCTTGGTGTTTCCATCAGCATCTTCAATTGCAGAGTCAGTAATTTGTCCAGATGTTATTCTTGTTACGCCCATTTGAGTCTCCTTTTAATCTATACACATCTATTAATAAAATAAACTATCAATGAAAACTTCGCATGTCAATTTGGAGATATAATGCAAAAAAATCTAGATGAACTACGAGTATCTGATCTAAAAGAGATTGCTAAAGAAAGATCAATCAAGGGTTACTACAAAATGAAGAAGGCGGAGCTAATATCCGCTATAAAGCAGAGTAGCTTCGATATAGCTGAAGAGATAATTGAAACAACAGAGGAGTCCGCTGAAGCCATCCAAGAGTTTGTCGAAGAGGCTACAGAGGCTATAAAGGAAATTGTCGAAGATGTACAAGAAGAGGTAGAGGACCTTGCAGAGAGGCTGGAAGACGAGGTGGTAGAAGAAGTTGTTGAGCCAGAAGAGGACGAGCTTCCCGTAGAGCTTTATCCAATACTTGGAGACTTAGTTGTTTTTAATGATGGATCTTCAAAAATGGTTGTTCACTCACAGTATATGAAGAATTCTTCTGGAGAGATTGAGGGTGTAAATGTTTGGATGACAAATGGTATTGCAAGAGTTCTTAATAAAAAAGGTCGCCAGCTTAACACCTTGGCCGTAGAAGGGGGAGATATCCTATTCTGGCCTCCGGAAGGTAGCAAAGCAGTTTATAGGGCGGGAAAAGTGATAATACCCGTACCCAAAGAAGAGGTTGCCCCTAGGAAGTGGTGGCAGTTTTGGAAATTGTTTTAAAAAATAATTACACAACTAAGTAGTTACTGCTAAATTAAATATAACTACTGTGAAATTAAATATTAGTTAAAATTTTAGTTTAAGTTTTCCTTAGGTTTAAATTCGTTCGAGTTTTTCCCAATAATTTATACAAAAAAGGAGGATATAAACGATGGGCGTTTTAAAAGTAAGAGCGGGTCAGATAGACCTGTTTAGAAATCATCCCGGGAAAACCGAAAATGGATTTGTAGATAATAATGATGCATCCATATTGGCTTTCTCAAAAGTAAATGGTGCGACTAGCTATTTGAAAATTTCAAATGGTGACTCGACGCCAACTGCACCAAAAATAGCTGTCGATGGAACCGATTCCAACCAAGGCCTTAGAATTGAAACAAAAGGTACCGGATCCCTTGAGATTGTTGAAGCTGGTAACTCAAACCCTGGTAGCATTAAGCTCTTTGATAATGATTCAAGTCATTCTGTTGAAGTTAAAGCTGCTGCAACTATTGGAACCAGCTTCACCCTAACTCTTCCAACTGATGATGGTGGTGCCAATGACTTCCTACAGACAGATGGAAGTGGAGTATTGTCATTTGCACCGGTGGCTGCTGCCGCTGTTACCGCATTAAATGATGCTTCTGAAAATGAACTTGTAACAATTGGCTCAACTACTACTGAATTAGATGCCGAGTCTACTCTTACATATGATGGAAGTATTCTTAAGCTTCAAGGCGAGCTTAGAGTTCAGTCTGACGCAAACAACTATGGTTCTTTAACCACTGGTGCTGATGGATCTCTAACCATTAAGGCTGTTGATGCAGATTCTGCTTCTGATTATACCCAAGAGGCTCACATCTTCTTGGATGCCGAAGGTCAAATATTCCTTAACTCTGCTGCTGGTGACTTTATCTATAGCAAGGGTGGTGAGATTGGCGGACTAAGCGAATCTTTCCTTAGAATATCAAGAGACTTCTCAAGTCTGGACGCAATTATCGAGCAAACAGTTGTTGACAAGGATATCATTATTAGAGGTAATGATGGTGGTACTGGAATTGATATGCTGAAGCTTGACGCTTCTGCTGCTGGTGACGCAACCTTCTCTGGAAGTGTTACAACTGGAAACTCTACCCTTACTGGATCAAAGCTGATAAACACTGGAGCATTTGAGTTAGATGGTTCAAATGATATAACTATTGACTCAAACACTGGTAACATAATTTTCGCCAAAGGTGGAGCCGCTGCTGGTAAATTCACTGTAAGTCCAAATAGTAAGAATTTCAAGCTTGACTTTGATGCTACTAACCATGTAACTACAACTGTTGCTGCCAATGGTGCCACAACTGTTGCTACAGTAGATTCTGATGGAACTGATGGGCATTACATTCTTGACATTAATGGTGATATAGAGCTTGATTCTGACAGCGGTAACGTTACCATTGCTAAAAACAGTGCAGCTGGTGGAAAATTCCTTTTCGACTCTACTGCGAAGACGTTCAGAATGCAGCAGACTGCCAATGACCATGTAACTACAACTGTTGCTGCTAATGGTGCCACAACTGTTGCTACAGTAGATAACGCTGCGGCGGCTGGTCATTATACTCTTGATATTGACGGGGACGTTATTCTTGATCCTCATTCCGGCAAGACGATACTCAAGAAGCAAGGTACGCAATATGGTGAGTTAACAGACAACGGTGGAAACAACTTGATAATCAAATCAGGTTCAACAACTGCTGTTACATTTACTGGGGCAAATGCTGTATTCGCTGGAAACATTACTGTTCAAGGTACTACTACAAGGGTTGACTCAACAGTTGTAACCATTGAAGATCCAGTTATTGTTCTTGGTGATTCTGCGGGTGACATTGGTGCTGATGACAATAAAGATAGAGGTATTCAGTTCAAATACTACGATGGATCCGCTAAGTTTGGATTCTTCGGATATGATGACTCAACTGGAAGGTTTGCCTATAGACCAGTTGCTTCAGAGCCAAGTGATGGAGTATTTGATGGAGCATTTGGTGGCGCTGACTTTGGAGATGTAACGCTTACCAACGCAACTGGAACTCAGCAGCTAAGACTCAAATATAATGACACCAACTATGCTGACTTCTCTGTTAATGACCAGGGTACTTTGACCATTAAAGCTGTTGATGCAGATTCTGCTTCTGACTACACTCAAGAGGCTCATATCTTCTTGGATGCTGAAGGCGAGATAACCCTTGATTCTGCTGCTGGCATTTGGAACTTTGATTCTGGTGCATTGGGCAAGAGGCTGGAGATCAGAGATGCCAATGGTGACATTACGTTTGAAAACTTTACCCAAGACAAGGATATCACATTTACTGGTAACGATGGTGGGACTATTGTCAATGCACTTTCACTCGATATGTCTGCTGGTGGTGCCGCAACTTTCAGTAACTCAGTTACAATTGGAACGGCAATAACAACTGGAAGTGCGTCTGATAATCATGCAGTTAGAAAATCTGACCTTGTTAGTGCAAACCTGAAGAAACATGGCGAAATATCTGCAACCACTCCGAACGGATCTACATTTAATTTTGATTTTGCTGCAACTGCCGCAAGTGGATCCCATGTTTCTCTCTTCCTTAACGGAATCAGGCAAAGGATTGATGATGCAGATGGAAATGATGGAGCATCAAACTCGTTAATTGGCAATAAGTACAAAGATGCTGCGGGTGCTGATGGCTCTGGATCCAACTTCACACTTAGTACTAACGCAATCGCCACAAATGATCACTATAATGGAATGATTATAGTTGTGCTTGATAACGCTGGTGGTGGAGACCAGCAGGGTAAATTTGGCTTTATCACAGATTATAATGGAACATCCAAAGTTGCTGTGGTTTCCGGTGGAACCCTTAATGTAGCAAATGTTGATGGAGGCGATAATTATCAAATCTATAGATTTGATGGACTCGCTAAAAAGACTGGAGGAGGCAGCAATGTTCTCAGAGTAGAATTTGCAATACCCCCTGCTTCTGATGATACAATTATGGCAGACTACCTTGTTGACTAAAGTAGAATAGAAGAATAATGAAGGGGGGCGTTAACGCCCCCCTTCTCATATATTAATAAACTTACTATAATTAGAGGTGAGATATGGCATCTTCTTCATTTACCAGAAGAGCAAAGTTAGTAAACGGAAGGTTTGAAAGAAAGTACAGAACATCGACTGGGGAATTGAGAACTGAGATATTAGAAGACTCTTCTGTTGGAGGGGTGTCCACAGCCGCTACCGTTTCTGGCGAACTCGTCTCTGATGATATATCAACTCAGATAGTTTCAGAAAAGATAGCGTACACAGTGACAAACAATTTTGTCAGAAACAGTATATTGGTATTTTTAAGTGGGGTAAATGTTACAAGCGATATAACTGTAACTGGAAATAATTCTTTTACATTTACAAGTGATTATTCTAATAATATATCAACAGAAGATAACTTATTAGTTTACTACGTAAAGTCTAGTTAGGAGTTCTTATGGGAATGGGAAGCTATGGATTGGGTGCAAAAGTTAGGATTGTTCTGCAGATTACAGAGGGCGCGATTGCTGAAACTTCAGATGTCAACCCCAAGGTTAGATCCATAGTCAAGCCTGATAAAACATCCGTATCAGGATTCCCCAAAGATATGGTTGTTTTGGATAAAAACTATGGAACTTATTATTTTGATTATACACCAGATATATCTGGAGACTATATAGTTATAATGAATTATACAGTCGATGAGCAAGAGTTTACTTCTCTTGAAAACTTTACAGTGAGCGGATTTACCTTCGTTCCAAGGGCGGAGGCTAGATAGAATGTCAACCAATTATAATAGAACAAGTGCATATAGAGATGGCAACGTAGTTTTAAGCATTCAATATTTTGGACCAGATGGAGTTGCAAAAGATGCAGATTCCATTCCAACTATAGAGATAAGAGATTTGAACGGAACTGTAGTTGTCCCTGCAACAACAAGTGGCGTAGTAAGAGCCGGGATAGGCCTCTATCAATACACTTATTCTGTTAAAAAAGATGCCTCTACGGGTCTTTGGAGTGACACATGGAATGGTGTTGTAAGTGGAGCAAAATTACAAAATAAATTTAATTTCTTAGTGGTGGAGTCATCCAGTGCCGCTAGAGCCGGAAACATAAAACTAGCTGATGATGTAAACTTTGACTTTTCAGATGCAGAGTTAAAGGGAATCAACGTTTTACTTAAATTTCTAAAGGTCAGACTAAGATCTGATGGTAAAAAGCCAGTAAGGGACCAGTATGGAGCTTTTGTAACTGATGGCTACGGCAATATAAAGACTGCCGACTGCAACGTCTTTTCTAATGAAGTCTTGGCATGCTTTCTTTGTCAGTCCTTATCTGAGTTCAACATGGTTCCATTTTTTACATCATTTACTTTTGCAGATGAGATCATATATAAAACTTTTTCTTCAGCAATAGTAGAGGGTGCCTATATAACGGCCCTTGCTTCTCAGGCTTTAATTGAAAAGGGAAGAGATTTCACGATATCAGATGGTGGAATATCTTATCAGCCTCCTCAGCTTGGTGATTTTTTGAATTCACAATTTCAAACTTGGCTTAGCAGCTATAGGGAAAGACTTAAGCAGATCAAAGACAGCATAAGGCCTGGCCCAAGATCATTCGGAACCTTTACAAATCTTTCTAGTGGAGCCCCCGCTTTTGTTAGATTAAGGCACCTAAGATCTCGTAAAATAATATAAAAGGAGGTCTCATGAGAGAACCAGAAACATGCAATATAAAATACTGTGGTTACAAAACCCCAAGAAGTCCGGATGAAATAAACTTTGAAATACTTGGTCTTGAGAATTTAATAAAAAAAGCAAAAGAAAGAATTTCCGCTCTCAAGCAAAGCTCATTTCTTGCTAATAGAGCAATAGATGATAACCATGAAAACTTAAAAACATATTTCGAAAAGGAATAATAATGTTTGTAATTACATCTTCTACAAAATCAGAAATAGAAAAAATGAATAAAGAGTTGAAAATACTTTCGAAAATAAGAATTGCCCTAATCGGCAGCTCTATAGCGAAAGAGTTGTGCGAAGAAAACAATTACAAAAAAGAGATACTGTCAGGTGTGCCGATTGATTTTAAAAAAGATCTGGATGTTTCGGCTAGAACTGAAAACGCAAGGATATTTTTAAGCTCAAAGCTAATTGACAAAAGCTTTGATATAGTGATGAGATATGTAATACATGAGCTAACTCACGTCTTTCATCATTTAAAAAATGAAAGTGATCGTGAAAAGTCAAAGGATTATCTAGATAGAGATACTGAAATAGAGGCTTTTCAATATCAGATAGAATATGATAGCAAAAATAGGTCAAAAGAAAAAGCAAAAGATTATGCTGAAGGCCTTTTGGAGTTTCATAAAATACCGGAAAAGGAGAAAGAAGATAAGCTTGAAGAACTCCTAGAAAAGGTGGAGTAGCTCTACTAATAGAAAGTAGTTCATTGGAGGAATTATGTTTTCTTTATCGGGACTTTCGCCCTCAGAAGGTAAAAGATCAGTAAGTTTAAACTCCTTAATAGAGTTTACGATAGTAGATGATGAATCTGGAATTGACTCATCTTCTTTGGTTGTCGATATACAGGGAAGCAGGGCTTTAGAGAATTTAACATTTAAAAATGGTTACAATGGCGAGTATTCAGAAATTAACCCAATTGGATCTAACCTAAGTGTTATAATTGATCCGGAGTCAAACTTTCAGACTGGGTCCGTTGTAGAAGTAAAGGTTCAGGTTAAAAGCCTAAGTGGGAAGTTCTTTAATACCAATTACGTTTTTGCCACAATAAAAAAAGAGCCAGAGTTGGTACTAATGTCCCCCTCCCATGGTGATATAATTAAAACTCAACAGGTACTGTACTTAGAGTTTAAAGATGAGGTAGACGGCGTTAATTCTGGTACAATAGATGTAAAGGTAAATGACGTATTCGCTATAAAAGGTGGAATACCTCAAGCCGGATTTACACAGTCTGGGATCTCCGAAGTTAAGCAGATAACAAATGGTGCAATTGTAAAAATAGATCCTGATGAGCACTTTAGAAACGGAGACTACAGCTTAAATTTTGGAGTTTCGGACACATCAGGTAATAGGCTAACTAAGTCTGCAAATTTTAAAATTAACATTCCTATTATAGCTCTTCCTTCTATTTTCCCACAATCATCATTCGTCGGCAGAGCAGGCATTAAGCAGGTTTCCGACCAAGGTGTTGGAGATACTTTGAGAATAGAATGGAACACTCCCCGCGCCAGATCCTACAAAGGGGATGTTTTTGCATTAATTTATCAAAACAAAGATAGGTTGAAAATTTTTAACTCCCAGCCTACCTATATAGCTGTAAAATCAACCACAAGTGTTGACATAAACGATTACAAACCCGGAGTAACTCTTTCTTTTGCCGTAAGGGCTATGGAAACATTTTTTGAGTCTTTCAGCACATCTGGAATGGACAAAGCTGGATCTGGAGTTTTTAAAATTCCAAGCAACACCAAGGTTAACTCCATAGTTTCAGCAGATGATACAGTGATTTATGTAGACTCAGTTTCTGGGTATCCAAATAAAGGCTTTCTAGTTCTTGGTGGAACTGAGGTAGTAAAGTATATTTCAAAATCAGAAGAAAATAATGCCTTTTACCTACCTTCCAAGGGCAGGGGTCTCAGTGGAACTAAAGCCTCTGTTCATATAAAGTCAGACGAAGTAAAGATGTTTTTAAATTGTCAAGACACAAATGAAGTTATACTTATGGCTACGCCAACCTATCAAGATGGCTATGTTAGTGGAAGAGAAATAAATGGAGTTGGCTTAGTTGTTAATGACTATACCGATAACGATAGGAAGGTTTTTGATGGATTTGATTTTTGTGGATACCACCAGGCTAGGCCTGATTTAACTCTTTCGGGCCAAGATGATTGTGGAAGCTACTTAGGAGGGGAGTTTAACGGCTATCGTGGCATGGATCTGTTTACTAGAATGCTAGGCAGAGAAGAGGTGCTTTTAGACCAAGTTGGAGAGCCGGTTATTCTTTTAAAAAGAGTTTGGAACGGACAAACTTGTGACTGTGTAACAACTAAAAGACCGAATCCCAAAGTAAGGTCGTGCAAAAAATGCTTTGGAACAGGATTTATTGGGGGCTATACTCAGTATGACAACCTTAGAAGAGCAGATAAGAGAACGATGATATCATTTTCAGATACCTTAGAGGATTTGAAACTTGGTGCTCATGAGCACTTACAGCAAGAGTATCAGCCTGCGTGCTGGGCTATGCCGATTCCGGCTATAAGGGATAGGGATGTTATAGTTAGGTTTGACTACACTGGTGATTTAGAATTTCTATATGAAGTCTTAGATGTTACTAAGGAGAAGATGTTCTTTAAACACTATACCAGGCAGAGATTAAATTTAAAAAGAATGGACAAAACAGACATTCTTTATACTTTCAAGTATAAACTATAGGGGATATAATGTATTGGATTAAAAACACATCTGGCAAGCCAGACGCCATGTTAACTTTTGCTTTTTTGGCATTTTCGGTAGTAACGCTAAATATACTTTTAGCAACCTTTGGAACTGTAAACTTTAGAGAGTTATCATTGGACTTTCAACAAATGGATGCCGCAGCTATGACTGCTTATCTTGCAGCAACTTTTACCGCTTATGTCACAAGAAGATGGACGGATAAACGGTATAATGAGGAAGAAGAAGGAGTGGAAGAAAGTGGGTGAGAAAAAAGAAGAGGATGATGGCCTCATAATAGGCCTGGTCAGACTTGTTTTAAATTTTTTTAGTGGACTAGCCGCAAAAACCAAGTTAATTTTTATGGGAGTCATTGGATTTTTAGGCTTTTTATCCTTTATATTCGTGAAAAATAAAATAAATGAAAAAGATATATTAAAATTAGAAGTAAATAAGCTTAAAAAGCAAATTGAAATTGAAAAAAATCAAGCTGCAATTGACCAAAATAATGAAATGATATCCTCTTTGGAAACGAGAGAGGAAGAGCTCAGAAATGAGGTAAAAAACATTTTAACAAAAGAAAAGGGAAGGGAAGTGAGCTTATCCGAGCTTGATGCCTTCTTTGACGAAAGGGGGTTTTAATGAAGTTTAAAATTTTAAATCTTGCTGCTGAAGTTTCAGGAGAGGACATGGAGATGTCTAAGAGGCTGATTTCTTTGGCAAAAAAAATAGGATTAGAGTCAAGAGATTATGTTTCAAACCCTAGTACGTCCAAAGGCGCTCCCCCAAAAAGAAGGGAGTATTTAAAGTTAGACATAGATACAATGATCGGATTAGTAAACCCTTCTTTAGTAGAGTACAAAGATACATTAGGGAAAGTAGAGGTAGAAAGTGAATAAATTTATGTCTTTTGTAGTTAATTTTTTTGTAGTTTTTTCTTTAATTTTCTTATTGATCCCAGTGGCTCACGCTGGAGATATAGTTCAAAAAGGAACAGTTCTGGAGGAAGATTCATATGTTTTTACTATCGAAGAGGCGACTAGACTGCTGAATAGAGTGGACGAGCTGGAAAAAAAAGAAGAAGCTTTGCAGAAATATATTCAGTTAGATGAGATAAGAACTAGGCAGGTTGATTTATATAAGCTGAATTTAGATTATACATCGACCCAATTAGATTATTATATTGACTTATCTCATACAAATCAGTCTTTGATTGATAGGTACAGCAAGAGAAAGAGGTATGATACAATTGAAAATATAGGGTTTTTGGTGCTTGGTGTCGCCCTAACCACAACAAGCTTTATTGTTACAGATAATATAATCGATGGAATGAACCAAAACTGATAAGCAACCATATCGAAATACTTATTAATTTTTATAGTATTGTGTAATAAGGAAGTTATAGTGGCAAAGTCAAAATACCCAAATAAAATAGATACAAGTGTTGAGATACCCGCAGTAAGAGATAACATATTAGAAGTTGGATCTGATGTTATTAACAGCTTAAGAACTGCGATATTTCAAATAGAAAAAGTCCTAGGAGTAAACCCTCAGGGGGCCGTAGGCAACACTGTGTCTAACAGGATATCAAGATCTTTGGATGATAGTGGAAATATAAAAAAGGAGGCTTTAGATCGTGCTGGCTTGCTTTCTGGTCCAATTTCCAATAATGACGTATCAAAGTCTGCCTCTATATTGGAATCAAAATTAAGATTAAACTACCCAACAAACCTTCTTCAAGATCAAATATCAATTATAAATGCTAAGTTAAAAGATACCATAGATAGCTTAGAGGGTATGGTTGCTCTTTTGAGTGCTCATGTTCATGTTGACGCATCCAACAGGCATTCCGCAAAGTCAATATCAGTATCTGAAGTTAAAAATCCCCTAACCTCGTCAGCTTCCACTAAATCTGTGGAAAGCCTAAGCTCCGTACAGTCGGTTTTATCTGACATATACTCTTCACACATTAACTTCGACCCCTCTTCAATTAGTCTAACTAACAATTCTCACTTGGCAAATCAAATATACTTTGATAGTTCTAATGTTTCTGACGTAATAGTTGCTGACGATGTACAGGAGGCCATTGAAGACGTTGCCAATAAAACCAAATTAGTGGTAACCGGACATCAGGGGCTAATGCACTCTTCCGGTGTTTTGAGAGAGACAGAAAAGACAAAGTTTGCATCGGATATAGTAGAGGGTTTGGACGCAATAGATGCAACAGACGTTTCATTTACAAAAAGTAGTCACTACTCCTCCTCCTTGAAGTCGACAGTAGCTTTTCCAAAAACTCCGGACAAGCCCGGGCTTGGCATTGACAAATCTGATGTCTTAGCCGTAACAGTAGATGCCTCAGAGAGGTTATATCAAATTTCAGATGTCCAGTACTCAACTAGCGGGGACGATACTGTTGTTAGCAGCGTTGAGGTTTTCGGACGGATGCCCTCAGATTCGGTAGCAAGCACAAAGGCAAGATTATACAGGGGAGTCTCTCAAAAAGCAGACTTGGGATCGCTCCTTATTTCAGCAAGAGAAGAAACTGGACTGACATCGGCAAAGATACTTCAGATTGCAAACCCTGCTTCGACAATGGTTGTTTCCAAGGGTCTGTCGCCTAGTCAAATTACTTCTGATGCAAACACATTTGTTATCAACATAGATGGAGTAGATAACTCTTTTTCCACTTATGATGCGTCCCAAAGCAGCCAATCTATCGACTCTATAATTAGCAAGATAAATGAAAAAATATCAGAATTAAAACTAAGCATTCTAGCGTACAGGGTTGATAAAGAAGAAGGCGGCTCTGAGATAGCTATCGCCCATAACATTCCCAATACCTCTGTAAAATCGTACAAACTATCTATAAAGAAAGGCACTGATGATGGCATCAATCATCTTGGATTCTCCTACATAAAAGGTGTTGAGTTCGAGGGGTCTGCGGGTAATTATTTTCACGTAAACGGAGTGCCTAATTACAACTTAGGACAGAAGTTTGGAACAACTGGGCTAAACATAGTTGCGGGAACAAATACAATTACCGTTCCAGCGACAATAAGTGTAAACTTTGAGACGCTTGGTGTATACAAGGGAGATCTTCTTATTATAACTGGATCAACCTCGGGTGATGATGGAACATATGAGATAGTTGGTGTTGAGCCAGGAATGGTAGCTGTAAGCCAGGACCAGTTAGTTAGCGGCTTTTCTGGAGAGCTAGGAAGCAAGGCAACGTTTGTAATTTTCAATAACTCTGTCTCCTTAGAGGATGAGACCTTTGATTTGATATCAGATACATACAAAAGCTCTATCTATGATATATTTATGGATAGTGAAAGAAGGCTGTATGCAGACTTAAGGCTTGCTTATACCGCCAGGCTAAGTTTGGTAAATACAAATGTCATATCAATTGTTGACTTTGAGGGAGACGTTGCTGATAAGACGTTTATTCTAACTGCGTCAAAAAAACTAGATCCGTCTGGAGTAGAGGTTGCCTCAACCTGTGAAGTATCAATAGATGGCGGTGCAAAGGTTGAGATATCATCACTGAAAGATGATTATAGGTATATTGAGTCTGGATCAAATGGTGCCATATTTAAAATTTATATTAGAGACTCTGATGATATAATAAACTACATTAACGCTTCCTCTATAGATTTAGATATGACCATAAAGGGCGTTGCACCAGTAAATCATGTTTCTAACACTATTATATCTAGAGTTCCTTTTGATAACTTTTTGGGAAGAGTCTCTGGTTCTTCATTTCCTAGAGTTAAAAGTATTGTAAATAAAGGTAGCATTGGAGTAAAGGATGTCGGATCCGATGTTAGGCATTATTTAACTGAGAATATATTCAAAGAAACCAGATACAATGGAGTTGCAAGAGGTTTAAAAGTATCTTCTGTCAGGGTAGAAAACGGGGTTTACAAATTTGATTTATCTGCAGGAGTTTGTTATGTTAGAGGAAAGCGATTTGAAATAGGCCCATCAGTTGAGGTTAATACAAACATAGTTTCAGCAACTGTGGATAAATTTTTTATAGCAATTGATGAAAATGGAAATCTTATATTTAGTCCAGCAATTAGCAGTGGCTCAGGCGGTAATTGCTCTACATCTTTAGACCCATCAACTTGCTGCATGCTCATAACAGTAGAAAGGTCAGATGACGAATTATTAACAGTAGATTTAAGAATATTTGTTAGCGAAATTGATTTAAATATTTTAAATTCTATAACTGTAAGCCCTCATCCTGGCATGGGGCATTTTGAAGATATAACGTCCGCCCTACATTATGCAAAAAGATTTTCTGAAATATATCCAAAGGCAGGCACGCCAACAGTTCATCTAAAGTCAGGTAAGCATCAAATTATTTTAGATCATTCTAACGCAGGAGAGTCTGGGGTTGCGTATTCTGACTTTTCTACAAATAGAAATGACATTTATCTATACTCTCTTACGGACGGTATTTGGATCGACTTCCCAGTTACAATCCAAGGAGAAGGGGAATCTACTGTAATAGACGTAATTAGAAAGTGGAAAGATGTAGCAACTGTAAATAAAAAAACTACGGTGTCAAACCATGGTAGGATTTACATAGCAGGATCTGGCTTGAGCACTTCAAAGCCTGCCTTCTCTTCAACTTTTAGTTCCGGCAAAATAACCATAAAGGATCTAAAGCTAGAAAAAACAGCGATAGATATTTTAGACTTAAAAATGCAGGATTCGGAATCTGCTTACCAAAAGTATGAGTTAGTCATTGACAACGTAACCTTTGACTTTGACGATATAACTTATGATACAAGTGAAGCTGGTGTTGTCTTAAGAACTGTTGACTCTCCAACCGGCACCGACAAGGGTAATTTACGGGTTTCAGACTGTACATTTATAGACTCATATATATCCTTTTCCTCGACTGGGCCAGACAGTGAGTTTAAAAATATAAAAATATTAAACAATGAATCTCGTGGATCTTCTGATTTGTTTTTAATAAAAACATCCGCCGTTGGTGGCAACAGTATTTTTTCAATAGGCTCCACTACAGAGGGTAGGGTTCCATCTGGAAACAATATAGAGGTAAGGGGCAATGTTTGCTCTGATAATTTCACAAACTCGCTCGCCTCTTCTTCCACTCCTAGTATTGCAAAGCTTTCGGACGGAACCCTGTTAGAATGGGGAGACAGAGTGAGTAGAAACTTTTCCGTAGGAGGGAGGGTTTCTGTATTTGGAGAGCAAGATGTCGTAAATAGTGGATACTCAGGAAGTCTTCTTGTTTTTGATAGTAGTGCCGCAGATCATATGGCAATAGATAATAATGAAATTCAAACAAAGTCTGACGCAACAACTCCGTCCTCTCTTCTTATAAACTCATTAGGTGGCGACATATTCCTGCATAATCAAATGCACGGAGACGACTACACAGGGGTTTCTGAGCCATTTGCTATTACATTTTGGGACAACGGAAAAACAACATTTGGCTCTAATAGCACTGGTCATCGAAGTGCGAAAGTAAATATAATTACAGATCACGAAACTCATTACGATTATGACCCATTAGCAAGACCCGGACTTTCAGATCGCTATCAGTTATTCGTTGGAGACGCAAATTCCAACCTAAATAAGGGGGCTGGAATCGGATTTGGAGTTTCTTCCGACACTACAAACGTCGGGGCGTCTATCATATGCAAAAGAGTAGGCTCCGAAAGTCAGGGCCAGTTGCATTTTTTCACAAAGGCGTCCACCACTGCAGAGGCCGACCCGGTGGTTGCTATGATGATAGATCAAAACCAACATGTGGGAGTTGGCACTACAAGTCCTGTGGTACCCTTAGATGTAAGAAGCGCCCCAGGGTTGGGCTCTGGAACCTCTGTTGAACACTTTGTTATGCAGGCTATTAATGACAACTCTACGCAGGGCATTCATGCTTGCTTGAGACTTGGTTTTGAAGAGAGCACAACAGAATCTGGAACGGATAAATTTCTTGTGTGCAGTTCAAACACAGATGGATCATCGGTTGGAACGGTTGAATTTTTTATTGACGGTCAGGGCAACACTGGAACTTCTTTTACCGGGCAGCACTGGGTCGTATACCAAGCTGCAAATAAGATAAAGAAAATGTCGCAAGAGGTTTCTCCAGGAATGATTTTAGAATCCACTGGATCAATATGGAACAAGGCAAATGTTAACCAAGCACTTCCTGAGGTTACATTGTGTTCATCCAAGGCAAGTAAGAAGGTCTACGGGGTTCTCTCCGGCAATTATGATAAGAATACAGAAAACCTTAGCATTTGGAACCAATTTTCTGGAAAATTTCACATATCTTGTAAAAAAGACTCAGAGACAGAGAGCATGTACGACGAGGAAAGCACTTCTTTTAAATCGAGAGTTAACTCCTTGGGAGAGGGTCAAATTTGGGTTACAGATATAAATGGTCAAATTGAAAATGGAGACTATATTTGTTCTTCAGATATTCCTGGGTATGGTTGCCTTCAGGACGATGACCTTCTTCATAACTATACTGTTGCAAAATGCACCGAGGATATAGACTGGAGTAGGGCGAAAACTATAAAGCATAATGGAACTACTTATAAAAAGTATTTATGTGCATGTACCTATCATTGTGGATAAAATATGGCAAAATCAAATTACCCAAATAAACTAGATACATCGGTAGAGATACCTGTAGTTAGAGATAACATAACAGAGATTGGATCTGATTTTTTAAACAGTTTACGTACGGCTATATTTCAAATAGAAAAAACCCTTGGTATAAACCCCCAGGGCTCTGCTGGAAACACTGTTTCTTCAAGAATCTCCAAGGTCTTAGATGATGAAGGAAACTTGAAAGGTGAGGCTTTAACTCGTGCAAACGTTATAAGTGGCCCTATTTCAAATAATAATATTTCAAAGACTGCATCAATTGATGAGTCTAAGTTAAACCTGAGATATCCAACAAACGTTCTACAGGATCAGTTATCAGTTTTATCAACAAAGATAAATGATTATATAAACTCCTTAGAGGCTGTGTCGGCAAGAATTTCTGCCCACATTCACAAGGATGCTGTCAACAGGCATATGGCTAAAGCCATAAGGGTGATTGCAGATGATGGAACTACGTCCTCCTCCGCAACTATGTCTATATCAGATGGGGACCTGCAGTCAACACTTCAGAATTTCTATGATGCTCATATAAACTTTTCTCCTGGTGTTGATGTCTCTCTTTTGAATAGAGCACACGCTGCAGATCAAGTTTATTACGATAACTCTAAAAATTCAGCAATCGTAACCAGAACTTCTGTTCAGGCTGCGATTGATGATCTTGTCAATATAGAATCGGTTGGCATGAAGAATTCCAACCTTGCATTCAGTGCCAATGGCTTAATAAGAACTTCGATACTAACTGACAGTTTTGAGGGTTTAGCTTCAGGACCCAAGCTCACCTCCGTTTCAGATGCGGCATACGGTGCGCTAAATGGTGGGGCAACTACTACAATAAGCTTTCTTTCCCCAGTGGATACGCTAGGTTCCGTTAAGCGATTCGACATATTAACTATGTCTGGCTCTACAAATGAAGAGGATAATAAGGATTATATAATATCTTCTGTTACTTATAGTGAATCAAAAATAGCTTCAGTAATCGTATATGGGGGCCCTGTATATACCTACAATGTTGGTATACAAGCTCTAATAAAGAAAAGTATTTACAATGTAACAAATGAAAATGGTTTAAACGCAACAATTAGGCCCCGGCACTCTCAGTCTAACACTCCAGATGTTCAGCTGGCAATACCCAATGCAGCAACAGTTATATCAGTTGGAATTCAACCACAAAATATATCCGAAACTGTAAGGAATTTAGATATTAAAATAGATGATGGAGACACCGCAACTATAGATTTATATGATTCCAATTTGCCAAAGACCTTAGACTCCATAGTTTATTTAATAAATAAAGCAGCTGTGAGTAACAGGCTTAATATAATGGCCTATAAAATTAGATCCTTAAACTGCTTTGAGTTAGCCATAACACACAACCTTCCCAATTCTACAAATGATGTAAAAAATAGATCAATAGAAATAAAGGGCTCTTCTTCAAATGATGCTCTCTCCATACTAGGCCTTTCTTATATAAAAGATGTAAAAACAGAGGGGTTGTATGGAAATCCTTACCATATCAATGGAGTTGTTCATAAAGAGTTCGGATCCATTCAAGTTTTAACTAGCGCTTCTTGCGATCTAACAAAGTCATCAAACTCCATAGATATTTTCGGATCTGACTTTCTATCTAAAAATATCAGGGAGGGAGACCTTGTTGTTATTTCTAATTCATCAAATTCTAATGATGATGGAACATATAGAATTGACTTGGTAGAAAGCGATAGAATAACGTTAGAGGATACAGGGTATGTCTTCTCTGGAGAGCTAACTCCTGAAAATAATGGAGTCATCTTTATAGTAAATACAACTGCACACGTTGGAGATATAGAGTTTGATGACTCCACTGTCTTAACTGGCTCAATTATGTTTGATGCCTTTATATCAGAAGATCAGGATGTTTTCTTTTCAAAACGAATGGATATAAACGGAGGATTTTCTGCTTCTAACTTTTCGGCAACTATAGTTGATGTTTCTAAGAATTTTATAAAAAGCGGACAAACTGCTTATCTTTCGATTACAGGGGGAGGCGGAAATAGGCCTTATGCCTATCTAAAAGATACGGCAGGTCTGACTGGGGAATCGGTCTTTGTAGGGGCGCCGGGCAAATATAAAATTTATGCATCAGATGGCTTAGAGTTTGTAAAAATAGACGTGGAGTGTACAACTTCGGGATCTTTGTCTTCAACTACGACTGTTACGCTGACTGGGTACAACGAACCAGATAGATCCGTTTATCACGTTTGTAGAGGGGTGTACTCGACGCACTTAGGCAGAGTTCTGGGTGACTCTCAAACTGGTAAGGGTATTCCGGAAGTGGTGGATAAAAGATCAACAGGGACTATTGACCACACCAAAGTTAGTGAAAGCTTCATAGAAAGATACATCCAAGGACCAAGAAATGATCTAAGAGGTAGTGGAATAATAAAGGGATTAAAGCCAACAAACTTAACTGACAAAGGGGCGTCTGGCTTTACGATTGACATAGGTTCTGGAGTCTATTTTGCAAATGGAATAAGATTTGAGCATCTTGGTAATAATGATTTCTTAGTTCCAATTACAGGAAATACTTACGTTGGAATAGACGGAAGCGGATGTGTTGTCGCAAAAGAAGAGATAGATGATATATATAGCAGAACTGACTATTCTGGATCGACCATAAAAGTAAACCCGTTTGTTAGCCAAAGCGTTTCCCTTATTTGCTATGTCGATGCGACTTCCAATACCATAATAGACTTAAGGTCCTTTATTGGCAGAATTGATAAGGTTGAAAATAGAGAGTTGGTTGTTTCTAATGATTTTGACTGCGGACACTTCACAGATATCTCAAAGGCCGTTGCCTACGCAAGGATGGGCTATAAAGTGAACCCAAACTTAGGCGTTCCAAAGATACACATAAGAGAGGGTACTTATGAGATAGATTCTCAAATACTTCTTGACTTTGATGTACATATAAGTGGTTCTGGTCCAGGCACTATTTTAAAGAAAAAAGGCTCAATTGCTGCTGGAGGTTTGTCATCTTTTGATGGAACCACATGCCTATTTTTAATTGGATCAACGACGAGCACATCCTCCCCTCATATATCTAAGGGGGTAACCCTTGAAAACTTTTCATATGAAAGTTCAAGTAGCTTAACAGGAGGGAGGACTGCAGCCATTATGATAAGTCAAAAAATAAACTACACTTCTTCTAGCTCAGAAACTCACTCTAAAAACGCAATGTTTAGAATATCAAACCTACACTTTTTAGGAAACTCTGGAGTTTCAAGATCATCCCTTGAGGCTGCACCCTATGAGTATGCAATATTTGTTGGAGGACAAGATTCCTCTAGTTTAAATGAGACAGACAGCCTCAAACTCGGTAATATAGTTATTAACGGATGCTTTTTTAGCTACATGGGAGACGAAAGGGGGCCTGTATATCTAGCCACATCCTTGGCCACTCCTAATAATTCTTTGTCGAATATAGTTGCTACAAGTAACATCTCTATAAACACTTCTCCCAATATGTCATCCATATCAGGACATGACATAGGAGACATAGGGATATTTTCTGACGAGGGTGCAGCTTCCAAAGAGAATGTTATACAGTCTAGTAATGCAGTAACAGCTTAGGTTTAAAATGTCTAAAGAAAAAGAATATTCAGCAATAGATGCAATTTATAAAATTTTAGATAAACTTGATTTTTTAGAGAAAAAAATAAGCGTTTTGGACTCTAATATAAAAATAATAAACAATAAGCTTTCAAAGAATAACCTCCCACCTGCAAGAGCAGATAGAACCGCCTCCCCCTCTCCGGCAACAGGCGTTGATTCGGATATGGATATAGACAAACTTATTGTTGGAAATATAAAAACTTTCGGATATATAGTAAACTCTTCTATGGTTCCAATACACGGAGTTTCAGTAGAAATACTAGATTCTGGCGAGGTTATAAAAAAGACTCATACGGATGGTGAGGGTCACTGGAGCGTGAGACTTCCACCGGGCGACTATAGTGTTCGGTATTCTCATGATAATTTTGAAAATATAATTAAAAAAATATCTTTAAGTAATGAAATGAAAAAATATGAGGTTGTATAATGTTTGCTGTAAAAATATTTAATAATAAAAAAAATAGAAACAAAGCTTTTAACTCTTCTGTTGAAAATATAATATCTTATATAAAAGATTCTCTGGGCAAACAGGTCAGTGTTATAAAAGATTCAAAATGTATAGAATTTTTTTCGAAGGAAGAACCTGTTGATTTATCTGGTGATATTGTGGCAGAGCTTGTTATAAGAAAAAAAATAGTTATTAATACTTCTGATCTTCATGATAGATCAAAGTTAGATAAATACATGTTTGAAATAAAGCAGTTTTGCGAAAAAGCCTCCGATGTTGAAGATGTAAAGTATATACCAATAAATTACAGAGATATAAGTAATAAAAATGAATAACAACCAAGCACTTCCAGGAACCGCTTTAAATGGAGACCACAGGGTCTTTTCAAATTTCTTTAGCGATAACCATATTATTCAGCAAGTTGCAATTGTACATCCAAAAAGCTTGCTAATAGATTCCCTTAGAAATGTTTTTAGAAGTGATTCAATATTTACCTATAGATCAGATGAGTATGGGTTCCCACTTACTCCCGATTTAACAGGAAAAGATCCGGACACTGATCTTTCCACTAAAATACTTATATCCGATCTATATAGATATGAAGTAAAGTTTTTTCCAGCAATTGTTATAAGAAGCTCCGGAGGAACTTACAAGCCTATATCATTTAATCAAAATGGAACTATAAAATATAGAACAGACGAAGTCATAAATACCTTTGGAGCTTCCAAATTCGTAAGAACTCCAACGCACCGTGTTTATACCGGAAAGTGGGAGTTGGGTTTTGATGTTCAAATTTACTCTGAAAGTCACAGCGAATTGGAAGAGTTGGTTGACATTGTCTCTATAGCACTGCAATATAGTCTATGGAATGAACTAAGAGCAAATGGTCTTTTTATAAAAGGATTAAGTATTGGCGCAGAAAGCGCTGAACCATATGCTAATGACTACGTTTACAACCAGAGTATATCTCTTCAGACCCATTCTGAGTGGAGGGTGGAGATCCCCATTGAAAACGTTGTAGAGAAAATTGTTTTTAGGTTTGATTCAACTCGTCATCCAATACCTGGAATGAAGACGAAAGGGGATGTTATGAACTTAAAATATGAAGATATATTAGAACTAACGGAAATTTCATGACCAATAATAATTTTTTGGGCAACGAAATACTAATAAGTTTTCTATATAGAGAAAAGAAGTTTAAGTTAAAGTACATAAATACTATAGGTTTATATGACTAAAATGTATTTAAAAGACAAACTACTAATAATGAAGAATTCATGTGAATTAAGCAAAAGGTTCGGAGGAATTTAGATGGCTAACATACCGGGAATATCAGGATTTATACAGCCTGGAGTTTTCTCTAGAGACAGAGTCATATCAAGGGGCGTTTCTATCCCTGGCGGGATTAGAATAGCCTGCATATGCGGAGAGGGTCTTAGAGAGGAAGTTATTATTTCTTCTGCTGCAGGAGGTGGCTTAGACGGAAGCCTTGCCGCTGCCAAAGCAGCAGGGAAAACAGCGCCTGGCGGCAGATTTTTCAGACTTGGAAAGTGGCCGGTTTTTTCAGGCAGAACAGAGCTTTACTTAAACGGAAGTCTACTTTCGGGTGTTGAAGACGAAGTAGATTCGATAGCTCATGACACAACATACGATTATAGGGTTGATACAGCAACCGGCTTTATAGAGTTAAAAGAGCCCGACATAGGGGACCAGGGGGGTAAGAGATATTCCGCTAGTTCTTTAAATGTTGGAAACGGAACAATTAGAGACGCTGGTTATGGAACTGACCAATTGGTATCAGTTGTTGACTCAACAGCGCCTAAAGAAAGGTGGACGGTTAGGTGTGTCGGAGTAAGCAGAGACTCCTCTGGTAACCCCGTACCTGGAAGGGCAAACTTTACAGTTACTGGAGCTATTTCTGGAATGCTAAGTGATGCGTCTGGTAGCCCGTACATATTCCATAGTGACTCATTTACATCATCTACTGGTGACATATCTGGCAATAAAACGCCGGGAACAGATGGCTTTGTTATAGCAAAATCAACAGACTGGGATTCTGAAAAAACTGCTGCCACATCTTTGGCAGATGGGGACTCTACCACTACAAATACAAATATAATCTTAGTAAGTGGATGCAACTTAGTAACCCATGGCCAAGCTTTGGCTGGAGACCACTTCAAGATAACTAGTGGAGATCTGAGCGGAACGGTTGTCGAGATAAAGAAAATTGAATATGATATAACAAACGCTAGAACTAAAATAACCTTAGTCAAAGATACCGTTACTCATCCAACTTCAGATATGAGTTGGGAAATAAGAGCTACAAATATACTTTGTGACAACCACAATGTAAAGCATGATGTAGTGGAAACAAGTGGGGCAGATACGGTTTCTGTGGCAATAGACGGAAGCTTTAAGGCTTCCGATGTTGGAAAGGCTATTTACATCGCCTCCGGTGATTCTCAGGGTTTCTATAAAGTAACTGCAGTAACGTCTAGTAGAAGAGTTAGGCTCGCTGATTATGATGACTCAACAAAGGGTTTTCCAGATTCTGAAGAATTTTATACTGGAATCGGACTTGCTGCAACAGATTTGACATTCTTTACATTAGAGGACAACTCCGTAATTAGGCTTGGAATCGTAGAGGGGACTACCCCGTTTGATGTGGGTGATAGATTCTTTGTTGATGTTGATTCAAGAGTCCTTGTTGCAGGTGACACTCTTGAGGCTAGATCTGTAGCTCAAATAGATGTAAATGATCCAGAATTCTTTACAAGTGCTGCTGAATTATTCGGAAAGCACGGAACTCCAAGCTTAACAAATACGCTAAGCTTGGGAGCCCAAATGGCTTTTGAAAATGGGGCCCCTGGCATTTTAGCACTGCAGGCCAAACCTGCTGTTCCGAGAAGGACAACTCAAACCATACTTTCAGAAAGGGACTCTAATGGCGATGGAGGCTTCTCAAAGCCAGTAAGTATAGAGTCTGATGACCTTTACTTCCCAATTCCAAGACCTGTAACTGGCCTTAGAAAGGGTAAGCCTGATTCTGATACTCGTGTAAATATATTTGTTGTGAGAGACAAGGCTGAGACTCAAATATTTCCAAATAAAGTTGCTTTTTATAACTCACAGTACTCAAATGCAACTGGGCAAACTAGCTTTGTAACTGGAACAGATACCTCCTTCTCGTACACCTTGGTTGATACAGAGTATGAGGTCACGGGTAGGGGCGATGACGCTACTTTGACTGGAGATGGATCTTTTGCATCAAGCACAACCTCTACCTTTAAGTCTACATCAGTTGACTTTGATGAAGATGATGTTGGAAGAGTTATTGTTTTGCAAAAAGTTGAGGTCACTACAAACACTTACACCAGTGTAGCTGACATTGGAACTCAAGTATTTGGAGATGCTTCAATTAGTAAAGCTGAATTAGTTATTATTGCTGTTACAAATGATAACTCCGTAACTGTAAAATACAACAAATCATCCTCAGAGAGTGATCTAGCCGTAATTAGCGGATTAGAAGCTAAAGACGTTCAATTCTACATTTACGACCCTGCAGATACAACCAACACTGCTGCAGCGTTAATGCTTCATAAAGACATTGTTGATAACGGAATTCTTAAAGAAGGTGATGGCCTTAAAATAACCTATATTGATCAAGCTGATTCAGACTTTTTTGATACAAATTGGTTTAATGCATTTGAATCATTAGAATCTGCAGATTGTCAAATATTAGTTCCACTGCCCTCTCAAAATAGAAGTGGCATATTCAGAGCGTCAGTTAAGCACGCCGAGAATATGAGCACAATTGCGAATAGAAAAGAGCGGGTTGCCCTCATCGGAGCACAGCAAGGCGTTACAACCGCCGCCCTAATAGGGACAAAAGAAATTGCAATTGAGGACATTGGAATACTTGAGGGCATTCAAGGGGATGATGCTTCGGAAGTTCTAAACTCAAATACAGAAGATTTGGTTAACTTTAAACTTAGTGATAACTATACTTCAAATAGAGCGATGTACTTCTTCCCAGATAGAGTTGTTAGAAGTGTTGCCGGAACTAATGTCTATATTGATGGATTTTATATTGCAGCCGCCGCAGCAGGGTTCTTCTCCGGCACTGCTAATGTAGCAATCCCGCTCACAAACAAGGTTTTGTCGGGATTCTCTATAATTAGAGATAGGGTTTATAAGCCCGTAATTCTGAATAGCCTTGGCAATGTTGGAGCTACAGTTCTTCAGCCTGTTACAGGAGGGGGAAGGGTTCTTGCTGGAAGAACTACGAGTCAATCTGGATTTGTTGAAGATGAAGAAATATCTGTAATATTTATTAGAGACAAGGTTAAGCAGACGCTCAGGGACTCTCTTAAGGGCTTTCTTGGAGGGGTGCAGACGCCAAACACAAACGCTTTAATTGGCGCAAGAGTTAACTCTATTATGGCAGCTTTGGTTAGTCAGGGGTTAGTTGATGTTTACGAAGGAATTAAGGTAGCAAGGGACAAGGTTGATCCCAGGCAAATAAATGTCTTTTTGAGATTTACACCAGCCTTCCCAATAAACTACATCTTTATCGATATCGAAGTTGGCGTACTTTAAATTAGGAGATTAAAAAATGGCAAATGAGCAAGGAGTTCAAACCGGAAGTACCCTAGGGGCTGGAACAAGAACTGGTTTATCAACTCAAATTTTAATTGTTGTAAATGGAAACCCCGTTGGGGCGGTACAGAGTTTTGCAGAAACCCAGCAAAAAACAGTTAGAAGAATAGGTGAAGTTGGAACTGATGGCTTTATAGAGCTTGTTCCTCAGACACCAACAACCGTGAGTCTTGAAGTTGAAAGAGTTGTTTTTGACGGTCTTTCTATATCAGAGTCTATGTCTAGATCCTGGAGAAATATAACATCTCAGAGAATACCCTTTGATATCGTTGTTATAGATCAATTTACAGGTACAGATGAAGATGACCAAGCGGTTGTTACCACATATATGAATTGCTGGTTTGAAAGAGTAAGCAAAACATATTCCTCTGGAGACTATGTAATAGTCGAAAGAGCTTCTGTCGCCTGTGAGCAAATTGCAACCACAAGAGGTGGCGAAGCAGTTTACAAGAGCCAAGGCTTGGCTAAATCAATCAATAGACAAGTTGATAACTCAGGAATTGAGGCTGCTGCAGACACTGGGTCTAGAAAGGGAGCTCTTGACTTCCCAGGGTTAATTTCGGCAGCATTTGTATAATATTATATAATATGGTAATATTTGATTTATTAATGAAACAAAACAACTTTATATTGAGCTTAAAAGGGATTTATATAAAATGAAAAATGTCAATACAGAATTAAGAAAATTAGCTAAATTTTTACAAAGCAGGGGCTATAGCGCTCACGCCAATGAAATTATCAATACTGCAAGAGCGCTTGAAGACGGTGGTTCAATCAGAAAGATGGCAACTGGGTCCCCCGGACCTACACGTCCGCCGGGGAAACCGTGCTCTTATTATAGAGGAAAAGCTGGTGGTACGGTAAATCACAATAGTGCTCAAAAAGCCAGTGTGAAAAAAATTCAGACGTTAGTTGGATCCCTTAACCGTAAAGGCAAAGCAGATGGCTGCTATGGACCCAGCACCAAAAATAAAGTTATTTCTTATGCTGCGGACAATGGAAAGACGATTGCGGGGCTTGAAAATGGAGATAACCCAACGGATCTTTATAATGCGCTTGTTGCGAGAGAGGCAGGAACAGGAACGGCGGCAACAACTGGTCCAGCTCTTCCGGAAGCGGCCGAAACTTACTCCTTAGAGCAAATGATGGGCTTCCTTACTGGGCAGATTACTGATGCAACCGGAAAAAATATCAAAGATCTAACTGGGATGGGGCTATATAGTGTAACCAGAGCTAAAGAAATATTAGAAAAGCCTCAGTACCCTCCTGTTGTCTCAAAGCTCATGAGGGAAGCAGGAATCGAGCCTGCTTCGGCGGGGGGAGCATCAGCACTTCCTACAGAGACGATGTCTCCAGAGGAAAGACAGACTGCGGTTTTATCAAACATAGCCTCTATGGTAAGCAAGCTCAAAAGAAGTGGAAGTATAAGCATCTGTGTTGCTCCACAATCAGCGCTTACTGATCAAAGCATTACAGTGAACAGGGTTGAAAATTCAAAAGTAGTTTTAAATACGACTACAAAAGTTATTGAAAACGCCGTTAGAGAAGCCGGAGGGAGTGCTCCAGACGCCATAACCAAGCTAACTAGGGATATTGCAGGAATATTGGACCCAGCCGCTTTCAATCTAGGTGGTCCAGTGGCAGTTGCAGAAGTTTACCTAGCTCTTTTGGAGGTTGGCGGAAACCCAGGAAGGGCTAACGGCATACGGACTAGAGCTAGAAAGCGAGGTACTGGAGGAGAAGATAATATCATTATGGCCTGTACCTCAACTGGTCGTGGTGGCGAAGGTCAGACGAAGAACAAGCCCAACGCGTTTGGATTTGGATCTTAGGTCTTCTTAAAAAAATAATTATAAAATTAAACCACCATTTATTTGGTGGTTTTTTTATTTGTTTTCGGTATTATTACCTAGAACAATTGTTTAACTATTTAGGGGTTATATATGACCAAAAGAAGAAGGGGTGCTACCATATCTCAAAATACGCCTAAAGACTCCTCGGTAGCAGAAGAGGCTTTGGAGAATTCTGAAGTTGAAGATGGCGCCGAGTCTGAAGTTGAAAATAAAAGAGCAAGTCTCTCAGATTTAAAATCTTTGATATTTTTAGGTAAAGTCAGCAAGGTAATAGAAATAGGTGGGTATAGCTTTTTACTCCATACTCTAACTTCCGGAGAACAGAGAACGCTTGTCGAGAGAATTATGCTTTTAAATGAGGCAGAAAGATTTGCTCGAGTTAGGGACTTTACAATGGCGCAGGCCCTTGATTCTGTTAATGGTGTTAATCTTGAAAACCTATACGAAGGTGACTCTGAAGACGGAACTAGTATTTTTTCAAGAAAGCTATCTGTTGTGTCAAACTGGCAAGCTTCTCTGGTAGATAATTTATATTTAAAATATCAAGAGCTAGTTGATCAAGCCAATAAAGAATATGGTATAGATGATTTAAAAGAATAACCTCGGAGCCCGACAGCTGGCTTCGGTGGAGACTCTGCAAAGAGCTTAAATGCCCTGTGGATGATCCAATATTTGATGACTCTTCTACTATACAGATGAGTTGGTATGCTCTTATGATTGCAGAAGAAGATAAGAGAAAATTTGAATACGAAAGAAACATGCTAGAATACATGGCTTCATTTTGGAATGCAGAAGCTGTTACTAAAATTAGAGATGATAGAAACAAACTTGAGTCTAGTAACTTCTTGGATGATGAAGAATTCGATAAATTTGTTCAATCTGGAGACTTTAAGAAGCACCCTGTTTTGGATAAAATTAGAGAAAAATATGGCGCTACTAATTTAAATGATAATGGTGAAAGAAGATCCGCTAGGGATACGAAACTTCCAGAAGATAAATCTGCTATTAGATCCATACTTAATAAGGACTTCATTGAAGATTAAAGCATTTTAGGATAAAATATGGCAGGCGGAACAGTAGACAGTTTTGACAAGTTAGCAGAGGCTCTAAAAAAAGTAGAGGGCGTAGATACTGAAGCCCTTGAAGATTTTAGAAAGCAACTTGTTGAGACAGATAAAGAAGCGAGAAGAACAAGCCGCTCAGTAAGCAGGTTTTCCTCGGATATGTCGGGAATAGCTCAGGCTGCTCTGCAATCTAGAGATGCGTTAAGAGTGCAGATGCAGGGTGTTAAAGGCACGTCTGATGCCATGAACGACTTGTTAAGAGTTACAGCAGACATACCAGGAATAGGATCAGCCCTAAAGCCTGTTTTAAAAATTGCAGAAATGTTCAATACAGGCTTTACAGCAGCTGTCGAAAAAGCCATAAAGGGTGGTCAGGCCATAATGCAAACATTTGAAGGCCCCATAGCCCCAATTAGGGCCATGGAGAAAGAGCTTTTTAATGTAGAAAAAAGATTTGGCGGGACCTATGAATCTGCGAGACAGTTTGGAGTAGAGTTACTAAGAATGACCTCTTCTGCTGGTATGGAGTTTTTTGTAACACCAGAAGATCTTACCGCGATGAGAAATGGCTTTGCCCAAAATAATGTTGCAATTCAAAAATTTAGAGGTACGGTTGAGACGGCCTTGGGCCCTATGGATAAATTAGCTTTTGCCACCCTACATGCAAGCTCTGTTGGCCTAAGCATGGGTGAATATGCTCAATACACATCTAGGGCTATGAGGGATCAGGGAAAAAGCTTTGAAGAGGCTTCTTTGCAAATTCAAATGTTTTCCGATGTTGCAGAAAACACAGGCTTGAGTGTTAACAGTATTGCGGATGCCTTGGGAAGAGGGGTTCAGCAGTTTGAAAAACTTGGATTTGCTTCAGACTTTGGAAGGACATTTATTGAAGGATTTACAAGGTCTTTGGATGACTTAGGATTAGGTTTTGGTCAAGCTCTTGATTTGGCATCAAGCCTTACCCATGCGTTAGCTAAAGTGACTGAAAACTATGGAACTGCTTTTATAACAATGCAAAGAGGGGGTCTTGATTTTGGAGGTGGTGGCGCAAGCGGCGGAGTTCTTGGGGCAGGCATTGAATACCAAGCTGCAGTATTAGAGGCTGAGCAAACAGGTGACCAGGCGGAGATGGGCAACTTGATGGCTGGAGCAATGAGAGATACCATTGCTAGCTTTACTGGTGGTCAAATCGTAACAGTTAGCGAAGCTGCAGAAGGTGGAGCCCAACAAAAACAGGCTTTCTTTACTCAGCAAAAACTTTTGCAAGATATGTATGGACTGGATCAACAATCTTCGACAAGAACTCTTGAGCTTTTAAAGAATTTAGATGAAGCGTCTTCTTCAGGCAATAGAGATTTGGTCGACTCTTTAAATCAGCAGTTGAGTGAGGAAGTCAAAGGAAGAGATAAGACTCTAACTGAGCAAGAAAAGACTAATGCTCAGCTTTCTGCTATATCAGCATTAAACTTGGTAAGAAACAGGGTTATGCTGGAGCAACTTGCCCAGGGAGCGGCCACGGGTAGAAGGATAGCGGTAGAGGCCGGCGGTGTGGGGCAACAGATGGCTTTTAAGCAAATGGAGGCAGGGCTAGGTGCGGCTTCACGATTAGTTCAAGGAACCGAGAGCTTTGTAACCGATATGATTGGAGAAATTGGAAATATAGCGTCAGTATCTGATAAAGGAAATGCTCAAGAGGAGGCGGCAAGGCAGGCGCGATTTGAAGCCATGAAGGGGCCGATGAGTCCAGACAGTAGAATACCTGGCGCCGTCGATGCTGGAATTGCCACAAATGAAGCTCAAGAGGCAGAGAAAAAAAGAGGCGAAAGAAATACGGCTGAAAGAGTTGAAGTCACAAGCTATGTAACAATTGTGCCAACGAGAGGTGCTGAAAACTTAATAGAGATTGTTGGAACTGCTAACGAAACTAGAACAACAGGGGTCAACTAATGAGGTTTTTATGCCAATAGTAAGAGATACAATAACTTTTTGGCTACCAGAAAGTCTGGTGGATGTTTTAACTCCTCCAGGACTTGCAAGCACTGGCGGTAGAATTCCAAGAAAATTATATTTAAACCCTCAAACTATAAATATAAGAGAGCAAAAGCTGATTAGCGAAACTCTTACGAAGGGTGGATATATTGTTCAATATTGGGGAGAGCAGCTTCCAGAGATTGGAGCAAATGGAACTACCGGATCTGCGGGTATAGAGGGTATAAATATACTTAGAGATATCTATAGACATGAGCAGGCTGCAATGAGAAATGTCTTTTTAGAAAGACAAGATAGACTTGCAGTTGCTGCTAGAGAGTCAGCCATAGCAAAGGGCCTTCAGGATGATGGTCAATATAGTGGCGGTGAGGCTATACTTGATTTAGTTACAGGAGGAGCATACTCTTCTCTTAAATCTGGCATCTCAAATTCAATAGACATTATTACAGATGCTGCAGCGGGTGGGTCTTATTTTGACGTGGAAAGAAATCAGTTTTCTGCTCCAGCAAATTTAGCATCATTTGCAACTACAATTGATATGCACTTTCAAGGAGAGGTGTTTAGAGGTTTTTTTACAAACTTTTCTTATACAGAAGAGGCTAACTCTCCGGGTTTATTTTCTTACCAATTTTCTTTTAAAGTAACTAGAAGAGTTGGTGTAAGAAAAAACTTTATGCCATTTCACAGAAGCCCTGTTACATATGATGGAGAAACTCGTCAAGCATCTACACCCCCTTTGGGTCAGGCTCTGGGCGAACTTTCATTTCCTTATGAAGCTGGAAATACCCAATCAAGCCTTCAGGTTGAAACTGTAGATGTTCAAAATAACGCTACTCAGACTTCCAATAGTCAGCTTGGAATTGATGGAACTGATTCTCAAGTAAAAACAGGCATAAGTTTAAATAGAAACCAATCAATAAAAGGTTCTTAAATAAGTTTTAGTTTCGTAAAATTAAGTTAGAGGTACATTTATGGCAACATATAAAGATGGAAATCATCCTTATGAGGTGAACACGTCAAGTTCGGTTAGAAATCTTGCAGATAAAATAAATTCAAAAATATCTAATGCAGCTTCTATGGTTATGAGCGGCAAAGTGCCTGCCTACATCTCCCTTACCAATGAGAGTAGGGAGGTTGACATGGTGGATGACGGGGTATCTGTTTTTATTGACCAAAATAAAGATAACTCAATAACGGCAAAAAACAAAAAAATAACCACATTAGCACCACAAGCTACAGTTTTAATTAAGAAAAAAGCCTTTTCAACATTGGCTTCATCCAATGAGTTAAAGTGGATGGATAAAACGGAAAGACTCCTTCTTAGGGCGACAAAGGCTCTTTTTGCAATAAAGGTTCAACAACTTAGAGCTTATGAGGCTTTAACTAAATTTGAAGATTTTTTTAATGAAAATCAGCAATATAGTTTAAATCTTTTGGCACAACTTTTAGATGAGGCAAAGTGGTTAACAATTGGATCCGCAGAAACAAACGACATGGTCCAAGCAACTGTTTCTTACACTAGCTTTGAAGGGCAAGCTACCGATTGGAAACTTTGGTACTCGTCAGAGCCTGGAAAGAAAAACAATATAGTGACAAGTCCAAGTGCTCCGTTTTCAAGCGTTATATACCAAGAGTTGGGCAGAGAGGTTACTCCAGCTTCGCTAGACCCCTCTGGAGAAGCCCTAATTGATTACAACAGACCTGTTATGACTAATGTAAAATTAGAAACTGATGAAAATGGAATGTTAAAAAACGAAGGTAGCATTGGAGATATAACAGATGGGGGATTCTTAGAAGACTTTGGAGCCTTTGTTGATTATGCAACAGATGGTCAGTCATATTCTGGTCCACTTCAAGATGTTTTGGACTTGGTTAAAAACCAAGCGTTCTCTCTTGACAGTCAGTTGACTACTTGGATTGTTGACCCAGATAGTGTTGACAACTACCTTACTGGTCCGGGGACTGGAGTCATTGAGATAACTACTTTTTCGAGCTTTTCAACATCTGTTGATTATGGTTCAAGTCCGTCTTCTGCCAACTTTACTTTAGAAAACCCATACAGGCTTACGACAATTCTAGACGAAGATATAGAGATGGCTATAGAGGAAGCTTTAAATGGCTCTATAGGCCTCCTGTCCGCCCTTGCAGAGGGAGTGATAGGTCCTCAAGACCTATCTGATGCGGGGTCTTTTCCGGGCAATCTTACCTCCTCGGTTCTCTCTTCTGCATTAGAAATGGCAGGTCTTGGGGATATGGACACAACTTTAAACGTTGATTATATTAGAGATAGGCTTAGAACATTTTACTTAGGAAAATCAATAGTCAATCCAGCAGATGCTATTCATTTTTACGTCAGATCAAATAGAGCCGTCCAAGATTTTAATCAGCTTGAAAACGAATCAGTAAGCTCAGGAGGCTCGGTAAATAGGCATCCAGACTATGAAATAGATGAAGTTATACTAAAAGCCGAAAGAGAGCTTTACACAAGAAAGCAACTTGATCTATCTACTTACAAAAGCATAAGAGAGCTGGCTGATAACTCATTCGGAATGGTACACATATTTGGAGGATATGTAACAGATACCTCGGAGTCATTTTCTGGAGGAAAGTACACAATGGGTATCAACTGTATTGATAACATGGGGTGGCTAGCCTGGTCTAGATTTGTTATACAGCCAAGTTTACAGGATGTAAAAGGGGTTTTGGAAGATCCCCTTACTCCTTACGAGTTAAAAACAGATGAAACAGGAAGAATTATAAGTTCGGAAGGCTACGACCTTTTGTATGAAAATAAATATCTTCTACAGACAGGATCGTTGTCATTTGATAGTGGTCTTTTTGCCGGGACAAACGCCAACGAAACAAATATTTATCAGGGTCAATATAGTGGTCCTGGATCTTTATATGGTTCAAAGATAGTCCAGCATCCAGAAGGTTTTGTTTACAGGTGGAAGTCGGGAATATTAACTGCAACTGCTGACTTTTCAGTTGTAGATCCACTTGGTGAAAAGGTAAAAGAAACATCCTCTGTATCTCAGCAATATGGATTAACAGTTGCAGAAAATGTTCTATCAAACATAGATACAGCCAATGTTATAAGTGTTTTGGTATGTGGCCAGCCTTATAATATGGAAACTTTTATGCAGCAATCTTTTGAAGCTCATCAGTTAAAGGGGTCTGGTGATTTCTCTTCGGGAACTCTCGATCCACTTTCATCAGTTATCGACACAGTAACTAGACAGAATAATTATTATGGCAACTTTAAACCTTATAGAATGATAACAATGAATTCTCTTTCTTTACAGCAAATGTCATCATCTTTAGGGATAAGGGATTCTGCCAATTCAAAAATAGGAAAGCTTCAAGCTAGACAGATAAAGGTTATGGCTCAAGTTGCCAATTTAAAAAAGAGAGGCTTTGATGCTTCTTCAAATCTTTTAATAAAAAGTTTAGAAAGTGAACTTGGTGTAATTGAAAATTTAATAAAAGAAGAAATATCAATAGTGAAAAAATCAGGAGCATTCCCGGAGGCCGAAGAGGTTGGCATTGAAATAAACTTATTTGGACAAAATAATTCTTTTCCAGCATTTGATAACCTTGCAGAGGTTCAGGATGTTTCCCGGGCGACGATGTTGGTAGGAGCCCAAAGAAGAATAGAAGACGTTAGGCTTAATAGGGATAGAAACCTTTTAATTATATCTGACCAGTATGATAAAAATACAGACATAAGGCCATTCCTCCTTAGGCTAAATTCTGGAAATTGGAAGCTTTTTGATAGTGGTTACACAACCGTTCATGAAAAATGTCAGGCTGCCTCTTCCACTTTGCATTTAGAATTTTTCTGCAACACACAGGGGCATTTGGAGCTAAGGCCTCCGGCCTGGAATAGAGTTCCACTCTCTGTTTTGGAAGAGACTATTAGAATTAAAAATGAAACAGGCAGGGATATAATACCTAGCTTTATATCGAACATGTTTCAAACAAGGACAGATGCCTTAACTCTTGAGATTCATAAATTAAATATAAAAATAGTTATAGTATGCCTCATGTTAGGAAGGTATCCGGATAGAACAATTATCCCTGGCATGTCAATATCTGGTCGCTCGGCACTAAAGTTTTTTGGGGTATCCGAAGAAACTGAGGGCTTGTTTGGATTTGGAGAGTCATCTGGAACTCTAAGCATAAATAGAAGCACGATAGGAAGCTCTGTGTTTGGAGACCTCAGAGAGCAAGGTGGAACGACCCTTGGGTCAGGATTAAATGTTTCTGCAACAGTTTCTGAAGATAACAACCTTATAGGAGGAGATGTAGAGACTATATTGGGAGAGTTTGACCCAGTCTTTCAGCAGGGGCAAGGCGCTTTAAAAGATCTTCTTATTGCCTCAACAGGTGGTGGTCAAGTACCAGCTTTTTCAATTGCAAATCCTGAGAATTTAAATAACATAAGAAGTGAGTTTATAAATGAGTATGGCTTAGACCCAGCAGAGGGTCTGGGCATAGGAAAGGATGGATTTTTAAGAAGTAATTTTATATTCAACAATACCGGAGAATCGTTTGATGTCGGTAGCTTTTCTAATAGCGTTTTGGGTAACGGGGGTCTTTTTTCTCAATTAAAAAATGCCATCTCTGAAAGAGACTCTATAGTTACTATTCTTAATAGAAATAAGGAAAAGCAAGCAGAGCTGGAAGAGATAGAGTCGGTAATTTCGGGAACCTATGGGGATACCGAAGACGTGGTCACAGCAGAGGGCGGAGGACTCGGAGGGTGGGCTTCAGGCTTAACTCAATCTTTGGCAGATGCCGCAGAGTCCCTGCAGTCAGTAGAAAGAGGCGTTTCTGCGGCAATAGATATAATGTCTGGTAGTGCAGAAAAGGGCTCTATTTATGACCACTTAATTGAGGATGATAGAAGAAATCTATTAGGGTATGGGTCCGGAAGAAGGTTTATCATTACTGATGATCAATTAGTTAGAATGACATTTAGCGAGTCCCCTCCTGAGTTTACAAGGGTTGATGTAGTTGGTGATGCCCCACTCAATATAACCAGCGGCCTCAACTCATCTTTAGACGGCCTTTATCACTGGGCCGGAGCAGCTGACTTTGACCTCTGGAGACAATATGGTTATAAACCTAAAAGCATAAACTTGCCGTTTGCAAGTGACTCAGAAAGCCAGTGTAGGCCTTATGCGACGTTGGAACTCCAAATACAAAGAACTGCCATCAACAGGGGCAGCGTTGCTGTTGCTGGTAATGAATTTTATCAACCCGGAGACACGGTATATATACCAGCAAAAGGTCTTTTGTACTATGTTAGAAAAGTTTCTCACAGTTTTTCTTTTGGAACCTCTTTTGAGACAACATTAGACTTAGTTTATGGTCACCCACCTGGATCTTACCTGCCCACTCCTTTGGATGTTATTGGGCAAAAAATGAGTAAAAATATCTTAGAGCATGGAATGGTCACTTATAGAAATACTCAGGCTGATGACTATTACAGACCTCTACAGCCTGAAAGCGCAATAGTCTTTTCGGGATCTTCTTTCGCAGACATAGAGTCTTTACTTAGCTACCAAGATAATAACGCTAGGTTTACTAACATGATGATAGACGTTGCTGGATCTATAACAGGAAATAGGTACCTTTTAATAAGAGGATTTGTAAAAGATGAAAATGATTATGCTCAAAATGCTTCAAAAATAAATCAAAATCTAGCCTTGGTAAGAAGTCTTTTTGAAAATCCATTGCAAATTCAGCAAACTAGCACACAAAGTCCCTCTTTAAATGACATATTTGACCTTACCGGTCTTAGTGGTACGGCAGAAGAGGCTGTGCCAATGAGGCTGCCAAATAATATGTCAGTATCACCACTCCCGGGCTCTAAGATAATTGAGCAAATTAGCTATTTATCAAAAGAGGTTGGTTCAAATCCTGCGGGAGAGGTAAAGTGTCTTGATAAAAAATTATTAGGTGCATATAACTTTGTTGAGGAAGAACTAACAGAAAGATTTGGAGGAGCTTCAGTGAAGTCCGAAATTTCTGGGATATTTCCAAAGGGAGGGCCCAGACAGAGATCTTGGCTGAACATACGTGATAACTTGGCTGACTTAAATAATATAATTGAAGTTGGAATTATAACTATACCAAGGTCAATAAGTTAGGATGGTTTTATGAGCAACGTAATTACATCGTTATCCCCATTCTTTGCGATAGTGGAAGAAGTAAACGTCGAGAAGGGAGAGCTCTTAGTTAGAGCGGGAGCAAAGGAAACTGATACGTTTACAGTTTTAGCGCCAGCCCTAACTGGAATGGGAGGTGGAGAGTCTGGAGTCTACAGCCCTAGCATTACTCCGGGTTCTACCGTTCTATGTCAAAATGCTTATTCTACGTCTAGAGAGGATGTTTTTGTAATTGGTGTCATGCCAACTGAATTTTTAAAATCTGATGACATGGAGGTTGAAGACAGGCCCTCCGGATCTAGCAAGTATCCCACAGGCACTATGGAGGAGGGAGATGTTAGAATTGTCGGACAAGATGGTGGCGAACTTTTTATAAAAAATAATAAAGTTGAAATATCAAATACGGCAGGGTCCGGATTTGGCTTAATTAGGAAGGGTGAGGAGTCCTCTCACTACATATCTGCGGAATCTCATTATCACTTTTCAGATGGTGGGAACGTGAGGTCCGGAGCCATAAAAAGGGTTCATCCAAATGTAAGACCTCTGAGGCCGCAGCAGAATTCTACAAATAATGTTGGAAATGACATGGGGTATCTAGACTCATCTGAAGACAGGGGGCTTTTCGCAGGAAACATTTCCAGTAAAACCTCTGGCTTGGATATGCCTAGAAATCCAAGGATGGCTGAGAACAGAAGGGTTTCCTATGAGTTTGTCTATTCGGATGCTTTCTTGGGCTTTGATGTAGAAGAAAAACAAATATCTTCTGACAAGCCAGTTGTTGCTGATGCGGATGCAATGAAAAAAATATCCAGAGTTACGGAATTAGGAAACTCTTTATACTTGGCGCCCCATGAGTTAATCGAGGTTATTGAGGGAAATGTTGTAGATATCTACGGAAATTCTTATGATATAAATTATGGGACAGTTTTGTTCGGAGGGAAAAACGCTACAGTTCCACAGAGCAATACAAAAGTTAAAATGGAGGAATCTAGAAGGGCTAGTCGAAGAGGGATAGGTTATCACTTTCAGCTTTCAACCAACTCAAGGTCTACTGACGGTGTTCAAAGTAACTCTAATTTTCTTTATGACATAGATAAAGAAGGTGTGTTAAAAGTTAATATACCAAAATCTACAAACTCTGGAAATATACCTTTTGTATCTTCTACTAACTTTTTAAATAACCAAGGTAGTACTACAACGGAAGCTGTAAATAAAAGTGTCAAAGAGCCAATACCAGTTACTCTCAGAAGTTCTACCGGAAAAAGAGTTTACCCAGAAATGGGAGTTGTTAGAGATGCTCAAAGACATACTGGAGTTAGGTTTTCAAATAGTGATGAGTACTTCCCGGGTGGCGAAGGAACAGTAAGGGTCAACACAACGAAGCATCATAACATGTATGCTGCAGCAGAAAGACTGATAGCAAATGCAATCAATGATATAGTTATACCTTTCACAAATAATGAATGTGGATTTGTGTATGGCAACATACACACAGACGGGGCTTTTGAGAGATCTCATGTTGGTATAGATCTAGACGGTAAAGATAAAGGTCCTCTGCATATGGGGTATGTATTTGTTGAGCCAGGAGCTCCTGCTATAGATCCCGGTGGTGGCCCAAACATTGTTGTCGCAGGGTTGAGAAGAACTGCGCCAGCAGATAAAAAGGGCAATCCGATAAATCTGCCTTTTTCCAACTCATTTACAATTAGTGACGATTTATCTATGTCCGTTGTGGATGGATCTGGAGAGAAAAGGCTGCCAAGTGGCGGAAGAAGTTTGAATGCAAACTTAGAAGGAAGCTTGGAGTTGTCAATCGGAAAAGATAATCATGATCAAAAGAGCTTTGTTCTTGACACTGCTGGATCACTTGTATCCTGGTTTGGTAAGGACAGAAACGGAAGAAGCGTAGTAATGCAAACAGATGGTTCGATGCTGGTTAATGTAGGCGGATCCTATGACTCACAAGGTGTTATGAACAAGGGTGAGTTTGTATTAAGAGTTAATGTTGTAGACAAAGGAACCGTTGATGATGACCAAAGCAAGAAAACGTTTAATCACGAATCGGACTTTACAATTTCCATAAGTGATGCCGGAATGGTTATAGCTGGAATGAAATCAGGCGCACCGATGATAATAAGAAATAACCACGATATAATGATCGAGAGCTCTACCAAGATATTGATGGCAGCACCTCAAATAAGTGATAGAACTGGGTCAAAGCCAGAGAAGCCGCTGTCAAAAGATCAGCAATCTGGTGATACATCTGGAGATGAAGGTGGCTCTATAACTCCAGATCAAATAGTTAATAAAATGCAGTGTATTGCAGATGTATTAGAAATATTAGGAAAGACATTGGCAAAGGATGAAAATGCTTAAAGTAAATTATTATTTATATAAATTTATTGGTATAATTAAGAAGAATTAAGGATAATTAATGTCAATTTTATTACCAATAGCAGTAGGCCCGGTTCTTCCCAGGGAAGATACGAGTTTAATTAAAGTTAACTGTGGTCCTGAGCCAACTGACTCGGAGCAAGGTGATATATCTTTTTACTCCGTTAGGTATCCTAAAAACCAAGGCTTAAACAGAGGTAAGGCTCCCTCTAAGTCTAGGCCCATCGAACATACTGTTCCAATCGCCGGTGGAGCAGTGGTCGCAATACCTGGTATAAAAAATATAAATACAAGTGATAAAAACTCTGATTCTAAAATACAGGGCAGGCATCAAAGATTTAACAAAAGACTAAAAAGATTATTTGAATCTTTTGAGTCAGATATAAAGAAATTTTCTGCTCCAAGCGAAGAGAACCCTCCCACTTCTGTTATTTCAGATTTGGTAGAAAATGTTAGAATGCCTATAAATAAGTTAATCAGAAGAGTTGGTTCAATTGACGCTAAGTACTCTGGTGTACCAGACATATTCATATCATCTCTTTTTGATGGCAGTGGAGAGTTTAAGCAGGAAATTTCTGAATTTAAAAAGTCAATTGATAAAATGAGCGAATTAGAAGATCGCGATTCTGCAATAAATGTAATCGGAAAACTTCAATTTATACCAATAGAGGTTGTAGCTCATGCTATAAGCGTAATAGGCGGGTCACAAAAATTTGGAACTGTCCCTGGAACATCAGGATCTTCTTTTGGAGATATGGCAAAGTGGTTTGAAGAGCAGGATGACGAAGGGGTTTTTAAACCAGTTTCTGGCCAATCTGAGACCAAAGATGAATATGTAGAGAGAGCCATACTAGATCTCTTTCCCATACATCATGTTGAAGAAGAAAAGATTATAAAAAATGATGACGGAAGAGAAGAGATAGTTGGCTACTTTACTATTCATAATGGAACGATATTTATAAAGATGCCAGATTTATCTGGATCCAATTCTTCTGGGTTTGGCTCAAACATATATGGAGTAGGAGAGGAGGATTCGAACGAAAGCATATTTATGCTTTTTGAGATAGAGAGTGAATCTGGCGATGACATATTTTACAAACCACTGCCTTTTGATTTTAAGCCTCCCCCCTCCCCAGCTGTTTTGGAGTCAACCTTTGACTTTGTATCTCCGCTTACAAACGCTACAGATGATTTGGTTGTAGTCATTGATTCTGAAGGATTTGATAGTAACATAACGGATTTTTATCTTTCACCTCTTTTGACATCCTCAAAGGATGTAAAAGTCAGAGGCCTTTCTACAGATAGTAGCTCAATGGAGATATTTACAGCGCCAGTATTATCAAAGCCTTTTTGGCCATCAACAAGCAAACGTGCTAGCACGGAAACGACTGAACTAGACGAGGGGGCGGATGGAAAGTCATCAGGTCTTGCCACATTTTCAAAAAGCGGAGAGCCTAGCGCTGGAATGACAGTCCTGTCATCCGCTTTAAAAACACAAGTTGTAGACGCAAAAGAAAAAACTTTTCGTTCTAATTATTTCATTATAACTCCAACCTCTCCCCAGGGCCTTTTTGCCCCCGAAGGCTGGAGTGGAAGCATGCTGCTATCTGATTATGGAATACCTCTTTTAGACACCCTAGAGTCTGTAGGGGTTAGGAAGTTAGATGCTTTACTGGGAGAGATGAATAGGCCAGAGATGCTGATATCATCCACTGATTCAACAGCCGTAAGCAGAAAAAACGATAAGAAGTTCTACAAAGAAAGCGTTTCAGGCGTTAAAGAGATCTTGATATCAAACAGGCCTAAAATTCTACAATGTGATAAACCAGACTCCTCTTTCTTGGCCGGAGAGTGTGATCTCTTACCCTATCTTTGGATAAAAGCAGACGAGGTCAAGGTAAACCAAGAAGGAAACTTTGAACTTACATTTAAATCTAGGGACTTTTTAGGATATACGCCACCTGGGCTGAGCGCTTTGTTTGGCGGAAGCCCGGCCAGCCAGAGGTTCGCATTATATGCCATGGACAGCCTTGGACAGCTTGTAAAAGCGCCCGGTAGGCCAATATCTATGCAGCCAATGGTGCCCGCTCTAAATCCGACTGAGAAGGCAGGAGAGGTAAATCCTGACGGCATACAGCCATCTGGCTTCTTTGGATCTGATAGAAACCCCGAGACTGGGCTTGTACCAATTACCATAGACGATAAGATTGAATTAACAATAAGGGGTGAAGCACTGTCTATGGTCAAAGGGATTGAGTTTTGGACTGGTTCACCATTAGATGCTGGATCAACTAGGATACAAACCTTGTATGATGGACAAGAAGAGTTTGGAATAACGTTTCACAGGCAGACTGATAATTTAATTAAATTCAGTTCCGATTCTACCGTATTTGAAATGTTCGGGTCAAATATAGGGACTCTGTATTATAGGTGTGTCGACGGCGCTGGAAACTTTAGTGATGCTCAAACAATACACATTGCCGATGTAGGGGTTCTAAAAGATGACCTTCCAAAGCCTTCTGGTAATGCTTCTTTAGTCACATTTTTAGACCCAAATCAAGATATTCTGCCCTAGGTTTCAAGGGAGACTATGCGGAGGCTTGGCCAATACTATCTAGTGGTCAATCTGGAAAGATAAAGTTATTCTCAAAGAGAAAGGTTTTTAAAGAAAATGACGCAGAGATGTATGCATACCTAATGCTTCCAGACTCTACACAGTCTACTGAAATAATGAATGATTTTTGCTTTGAGCAGCAAAGAATTTTTGTTAGAACTCGTCCAGGTGATGAGGTTCCGGGGGGACTTGGGGTTGTCTGTAGAAATATATTTCACAAATTTTCTCCAAAGTCAACCGCAGACTTTGGAAAAATAAACTCTAAAAAAGCATACTTGTCTTTCCCAGGTCAAAAATACTCTTCTCTTAACTTCTCAGGTTTGGTGGGGATACCCCAGGCTTATTTCTTAATAACAAATAAGAAAATAGAGGATATGTTAGATTCTGAAACTACAAATGCTTTAGATCTAAATGTGGTAAGCAACAAAACAGCGGCGTCCTATTGCCTAGTAAAAGTTGGAGATCCAAACTCTGCTGATGGAAACCCTGCGTTTATGGGACCTCCCCTGGTAACTGGTCTGGTGGCTAAAATCCCAGGAAAGCCTGGGACGTTTTCAACATTTCCTGCCTCAAGAGCTTATTCAGATGAGCTTTATTCGACACTGTCAGATTTTGACATGAGCTTTACAGACAAGGATGTTGGGCCTATATCCTGCGCTTCCGATATAAGCGATTTAGTAATTATAGCTGAAGGTGCTAAAAACTTTGAAGTAAGCAGAAGATACAAATTCTTTTTTAATAATAAAAGATTAAAGAAAAGTATATTCAGAAGAGTTAGGTCAATATCTGGCGCCCAAGGAGAGTCCCCAGTTGTAGTGGGAAGGTTTAAGAATATATCTATAAACGGAGAAGGCAACCTTCCAGTCTCTGTGACTCATAGAAGTAAAAAGTTTCATCTAACATATGGAAGCTCCCTTTATGTTAGAAAAACATTAACTGCAAGTAATTCTGACAATGATCTGCCTTCGCATCAAAAGCTTAATTCTGGAAAGTACAAAATACTTCCGCCCGATGGAGAGACAAACAGTCGGATAACAGAAGTTTTATCTGCCGGAGGACTAATGCTCGCTCAGGAGAGAACTGTTCTTTTGCCTAAGAACGGAACTCAGTGGAGCAGAAAGCATAACGAAATAATGTCTCAATCTAGAAGGTGGAACAGCCCAATTAACTTGAGGCCCCAAGGCGGTATATCCCTTTTGCACGGACTTTTGCTTGGTGATTCAGATGAAGAAAAAGGAATGGAGCTTTTTGAAATAGACAGATTTGGCCTGCTAAGACCACAGGGGACTTTATCAGCACTGGCTTCGGCAAGAGGGGCAAGGGAAGCTGCCGAAAGGCTTCAGGCTACTGCATCTCAATTACAAGCCCAAGCCTTGGCTTTGGCAGATGATGCCAGCTCTTTAGGACCAGAGGCGCTGGCTCTTTTTGAGCAAGCTCAAGATGACGCTAATCAGGCTCAAGCGGCGGCTGATGAAGCTAGAAATCAAGCGGAGAGAATGGAGGCTCAAAACGCCAAAGCTGCCGGTGAAGAGGAAATAGAGGTTTCTGAAGATGACATCGCTAAATACACTGACGTAGACGGGGGCGCTGGGGCAGTCGGGACAGGTGCGGTTGAGGCTGTTGGAGACGCAGTAGACTCCGCTATTGATTCAGTAAACGGAGCAATAGAGGAAGTTCAAGGAGTTATAGATGATATAGCTGCATTTTTTAAAATGTTTACAGATTTATTATCTTCTGCAGCGGGTCTTTTAAACATGCTGGGAGACGCAGCAGAAGACGCTGTGAATCAAGCCGCTGCACCATACACAGATAGAGATCCAAATATATACTTTGCCGATAAGAGGGAGATCTACCTTCCTGCAAATACTGAGTTAGGGCCGGGTGGTTTAATTTTTGATACAAACGAAACAATAATACCCACAACTGATACCTCTTCTTTTGCGGTCAGAATTCCAATTACTACTTTTGTCGACCAGGGGTCTTCAATACTATGTAATGTTCCTAGGATTGTAAGGATAAGAAGAGTGGGGACAACAGAGTGGTATGGAGAGGGTCAGGGTGAAGGAAGAGACTTTGGATCATTCTCTTGCGCTATAAAGTCAAAAGTAGAAATGGACATAGAAAACGCCAAGAGAGATGTTAAATTAGAAATAGGCGGAAAGAGAATTAAAAAGAGAAAGGTGTCCTTCTCTGGGAAGAACGATTTAGAGCCAGGCCTGATGCGGGTTAATTTTATGGTTCCCGAGAACCTTCAGGCTTTAAATCTTTTTGGGTCAGATCCTTGCTTAAAGATATCAGCTTCAAATACAAATGCAAACTACATGAAGCTCGGAAGGACAGTTGGAAACGGCTTTGCTATTGATTTGGAAAAGAAGTCAAAGCAAAAACTTTTTGGAGCCCTAAGAAAGAAGACGCCCGATATACCTGAGATGATAGATCGCTTTAAAAAGTTTGCTTTAAGGGGCCCAGGTGGTGTCTTAATGGATGGCATTGCTGCTGCAAAAGAGCATATGCAAAGTTTTTGTGATCTATCATTTTATGCTACAGTTCAGTTGGATTTATCCTTAAGAAACTTTAAGTATATTTTAATTCCAATAAAAATTATATTATGTATTATAGATGTAATCTGCGCGCTACTAAACCCATGGAAGCTTGCATCAGCAGTCGTTAGACTTTTCTTCTGTCTTTTTGACTTGTTACTTCTTCTTCCTCAAATATCTGTTCCGGTAATGTTCCTGGCGCTTATCCTGCACCTTTTAGAATTGCTGCAATGCGTTTTGATCAAGATAATAACCACTATAACTGCTATAAATGAAATCATTGCCGCACTTGACACAGCTATTGAACAAAAGAATTTTCCGGCTATTATGGCCCTTGAGGAAACTCTTAATGAGCACATCCTTTCTATCGAAGGTGATTTAAGCGCTCTTACTCCAATTTTACAAATTATAGCTTTATTCTTAGAGCTTTTACAGCTTCTATTTTCATTCCCATGTAGGGTGGCAGAAGAAACTCTTAACCCAACCTGTATAGACCCCTCTTTGTTGGCTGGAATTCTAATTGGAAAAGCTGCTCCAGAGCAGATAATGGCTCCTGATAATCTCTTGCCATTGGCCCAATCTTATTCCAAGCTTAAAATAGAAAATGTTGGCCCAGATGGAAACACCCCTCCTGACACTAGAGATGACGGAAGTACCGTAGAAAATGCATCGGGAGGCAATGCTTCAAATGATATTCTAAAGGAAGCTAGTGAAAATACAGGCAAAGTAGTCATGGTGAGAGACGGGTTTAATGACGATGGATCAGAAAGGTCTTTCTTGGAAACCACAGAGGTCAACCCTCAATCTTTAAGAACAAAGGGTGAGGAATATGCTGCATCTTTTGCAATTTCTTGCACAAAGTCTAAAAAAGGTTTTGCGGTATTTACAGGTCCAGACCCTAGAATTGTAGAGTTTGTCTTTAAAGAAAGGGGCAAGACAAGCACCTTTGCTTGGACTCCATTTATAAATATTTTCTTTAGAAAGAAAACTATTGATGACATAGCGCCCCTAGACTCTCCTCCAAGATTTTTAAACAAGTCAGGTGACTCAATAAAGGTTGCAGGCTCCGGATCAGACCTGACAAAAGGTTTTGTTAGCCCAATTGATGGGGAGAATAACTTCTTGCAGAAGGGCGGCTCAGGATACCACCCCAAACCCCTAACTGTGACCCTTATTGAGAAGCAGCCAACAGGAGAGGTTGATGATGCAGGTCAGCCTGTGTTTGAAGACATTGAGTACCAACAAACATTTGACGGTATACCCATGGTAGCCATTATCGATGAAGAGTTTAACGTATATTTTATAGAAGATAATGGAATTGTAGTTGAAGGCGGAGAAATTGTTTCAATAAAAGCAAAAATGATAAACCTGCCCTCTGCTCCAAAGCTTAGATTAAGCAAAGAAGATAGAGAGGTCTTTAGGAATGTTGACGGGGTACCCGGAGAAAAAATTGTCAAGGAGCAGGCAAATGCTGACTATATTATAGCCAATGATCCATTGGATGAGGGTTTTGATGAAGATTCTCAGGATGATGATAAGGTTAGTAAGTCAAAGGCTGTAATCGAGTCTGACTATCCAGATGCTCCGTATCCAGATAGTGGCTCATACAACTACAACACAAAGAGGGCAGATAGAAAGAAGTTAGAAGCTGCAATTGACTCAATAAAAGTTTTCGACTTCCCGCAATTATACTTTATTGATGTAAGACAAGCGGCTGACGAACTAGCTTCAGCGTGTAATGCATCAGCTTTGAACAACTTATTGCTTAGTTTTGCATTGGGAGATGTAGACTTCCCTGCCGAAGATGGAAGTCCAGATGTCGCACCTGCGGATCCAACACCAGCAGACATTATTGAGGAAATGGGGGAGTGTCTTGAAGAGTTTATGGGCAAAATAAGAAACAGAATGAGTGGACTTTCTTCAAAACTAGCCCAAGGAAATATTTCTTTAAATGACCAGATTGACATATTTGAGATAAGAGAGGAGCAGCAAGAGGTTGAAGAGTGTGCTAGAGCAGCCATAGATAAGATATGTCTTTTTGTTGTTAATCCGCTGAATACCGGATTTAAACTTTTGGAAGATGATGACAACACGCCTCTTCCAGGTTACATAAATCCAGAGGAAGTTGGCAGATCTGGCGCAGAACTTGGCCCCGGTGCTGGAGGACTTTATGATACAGATGGGGATGGAATCTTATCACCACTTGAGGCCGCAAGTGCGGCTACAGGGGTGGAGCTAACAGAAGAAGATTTGCTGTCCACACTATTTAGAGATGTAGATGTTGATGATGAAAACTCCCAAGTAGTACAAGCGGCTGGCGACACCATTATAGTTTTAGGAAAAAAACCCGTAGTAAAAGTAGATAGAGTTTACAATCAGACTACCAAAGAAATATATACGATTACCTCAAATAATATAGATATAAACACTGGATTAAATGAAGTAGGTGAAGTATCAATAGCAGGAAGTGTTCTTCCCCAGGAGGGAGATGTCCTCAAGGTAGACTACACTTGGAGATACTTTTTTGACGAAAATGATAGAGATATTGAAGATTTATTTGATGAAGACTTTGAGATTGAAAATCATAGAATAACCGGAGCCAGAGAGTATGCGGCAGGCATAGGAGATATGGCTACAGTTCCCATTAACAGGTTTGCAACAATTGAGATTATTCCAAGAGATAGCTATGATGCAGTAATAGCCCCGGGTATTTCAATGTTTTTAGAAAAAATAAAAGTAGACATCATTGAGGATGAAGCTGGATCAGCAGAGCTAGTTGAGATAGAGGATCCTAATTTTGAAGTTAGTGAGTCTAAGCTTATAGCATATGATGAGCAAAATGATAGATATCTTGCCAGAGTCAAATGTAATGATGTAGGAAGAGTGACACTTCGAGGGTCTGTATGTAAAAAGACGATACGAGCCGTAAACCTCGCTGGTTTAAAAAGAGTTTCTGATTCTGAAGAAGATAAAAGTAGAGAGGAAGAGTTGGGGGTCGTTGACTGCATTCCAGATGCTGGAGACTCTATGGCCTCAGAAGATAGTGCGGATACCGAAGTGTTCGCGCCCGGTCAGTTAACTAAAATAGACCGAATATTAACAATAGTATTTAAACCCGCTGGAGCTTCAGACTCTGATGAAGATGGAATAATGGGTCTTGCCGATGCACAAGATGTAAGAGACGAAAGCGCTGAGTCTGCCAAGGCTAAGCCTCAAGGGTTTGGTTCAGACTTGGAGAATTAAAATGTCTTTTAATATATCAGATGAAGCAATAAATTTTTTGGCAGAAAATAGAGGCCTGGCTCTAAACGAAAAGTTAGAGGCGGCTAGATCTGTTTTAGAAAGCTCTTTTGAGCCTCAACTATTTGCCCAGGCTGTTGCCAGTACAGGATCTGTAACTGATGCGGCAAGAAGAGACGTATTAGGCTTCTTGATATCATCTGGAATATCTTACGGTAAAGATTTAGAAAACGAAAGCAGTGGATTTGCTGCTTTTCAATCAATATTTCAATCCCTAGAGAGTAATAGGTCAACATTTTTACCAATAGAGGTTTTTGCCACATCTGGAGCGGCAAACACAACTGGAAGTGGTCTTTTTGACTCCTCTTTGGTTTCAGAAGGTGTGGCGGAACAGCAGTCTGAATTTGAATCTTATGAAAACTGTTTTATGAGAATGCTGGGCATGCCTAGCACTGAAGACTTAGGAGAGGGTGGTGACTTTTATAATATAACAGCAGATGGGGATGTTGTCATTATAAATACAGGTGATTTAATGACTATACTAAGCGAGCGTCAGCTTCCATCTGATCTTAGAGCAGTGACAATTGGGGATAAGTTTTTTAGCTTTGCAATTACCTCACCAAGTGAGAGTATTCCCGCTGCCCACAGAGCTCTTTATGAACAGTCTGTCGATGAGTATGGAACAAGAAGAGATCAAGCATCCGCTAGTCTTACAACCGGAGAGCCCCAGGAGCTTCCACCTGCTCAAGATGGAGAGGTGCAGGAATCTGTTGTCAGCACATTATTTGGCATCTGGCAAGAGATAGTTACCGAAAACGGACTTGCAAGCAAGGTGGGGTCAGGTCTTTTAACTGAAATTTTTTATCAACAGCTTTCTCCAAATGCTGGAAGCGCTCAGAAAAATGTTCTATCTGTAACTGATCCATCCAACTTTTATAGATTTCCCAGCATGCTAACCCCACCCGTTCAGGATGGCTCCATTGCAAGGTGTGTTAATGAGCCTTCAAAGATTGTAGCTTCAAAGTTTTTACCCCAATCACAAAGACTTGTAAATGGAAAAAAAGTTAGGTCGAGCTTCTTAGAGGCAGTAATAAGACTGAGACTTGACAAGGTTAGTGGTATCAACCCAACCCTCTCAGAGACCGATGAATTTGGATCTGTAGATCAGGAATCTTTTGCAAACCTTCAAGATAGTTGGGGCGTATTAGAGTCCCTTATTGTTGCCAGACTGGAGAGTGCTATCCACGGTATGGCAGTTTATTTAAGAAATAATATAAAAAATATGAAAATAAATGCACAAAGAACAAAAAAGAGCGTAGCAGCATCTAGGCAGCAGTCTTCAAATAGTGCTAGTTCCTTTAGAGAGTTTGAAGAAAGTTTTAGTCCCAATATTTCAAACGGGGCTACGCAGAAAGCTGCTGAGAAATTTCTATACGAAACTATTGTTTCTATAGAAGATGCGATGTCTTTGTTTTTCGCAGACAACTCTCAAGCTTATGAGGAGTCTACAAGCTCCCAAAGAGGTTCTTCTATGATAAACGCATATTTAATGGATGCTGTAATGTCAATTGTTGAAAAACCAGGAAATGCAGCTAGAAAAAGAGTTAAAGAGTTATCTGAAAGTCAAACTAGAAGGGCTGAAAAAGGTACTGATCGCTACCAAACTAATGTTTCAACAATCCTTGGAGACGTGAAGGGTGTTGGAGTTATCGATGTAGCAGTATACATGCTATCTCTATTTACGCTACCGGAGTCTTACCTTCTTGGACTTTTAAACTCCCAGGAGGTTGAAAATATGAAGTCTCAATACCCATCTGGTTTTTTTGATGATTTTATTATAAAAAACTCAATGGGACAGGGTCTTTCTTGGGGTACATCACCTGCTATGCAAGCCTCCGTTAACGAATTAACTATATTGCTTTATATAAACTATGAAAAGTTTAGAACGTCTATAAGCCAAAGCTCTAACTTTTACTTTGGAGGGAGAGTTATTGGCAGCTAATCTTTCTATTATTTTTATGATAAATAACAGAGTTTACTAGTAACATTGGAGATGGCGTGTCATTTGATTTAAAAATATCAAAAGGTGATATATCACTACAAAGAGACGGCTCCTTAAGCCTGGTTTCAAAAAATTCAAAATTAAGACAGGATATAGTTAAGATAATTTTAACAGACCTGGGAGAGAATAAATTTCATAAAAATTACGGCAGCGCAGTTGGAAGGCTAAATATAGGCTCTTATTCCAGTAGGGACGTTGTTGACATGGATATAAGAGTATCCGTTGAAAGTGCTTTGAAGAAGTTAATGAGTTTGCAAAAAGCACAGGCTAGAAAGCAATTTGTATCCCCAGGAGAAATGCTTGTTAAGATACTAAATGTTTCTGCAGAAAGAGATTTTTCTGACCCCAGACTGTATAATGTATATGTATCGGTATTGACTGGTGAGTTAAATGAAATACGAGAAGGGCTCACAATTAGAATAGCATAGGATTTTTTAGTTATGGCATCATTTAGAACTTTTAGCGAAATTGTCGCATCAATGTTGGAGAGACTAAAGCTTTCTCAACCAAATTTAGATACAAAGGCTGGCACTGTATCTAGAGATCTGTTTGTAGACATACAGGCAGATCAGTTGGAAAGACTTTATCGATCAATGGCTATTATTTCTGAAAAGCAGTCCTTGGCTACGGCAACAGGAAGAGATCTAGATAGAATAGCTTCAAACTTTGGGATACCGAGAAAGTCACCGACATCTTCGAGTGGTCTTATTGTTTTTTATACAAATACAATAACTAACGATATTACAATACCTACCGGAACAATTGTTAGGTCTAGAAGCGGAGTTTCGTTCAGAACAATAGGTGAGTTTAATATGCTTGCCTCTCAGAAAAATCTTTACGCTGCAAATGCAAATAGAATAAGATCAGCTTTAAATGTAGCTGGAGTTACAAGTTCTTATGCAATAGAGGTGCCTATCCAATGTATAAGACCTGGAAAGTCAGGTAATGTTAGCTCCCTGCAGATAGTTTCAAGTGATGCCGATGCAGATGTTGGAGTTGTAAATCTAACTGCTATGACGGGGGGGGAAAATAGAGAGGCCGATTCTACTTTTAGATCTAGAATTTTAGCAATATTTAGCGGATCAAACACGGGTACTGCAAATGGCTATAGAAATTCCGCCTTAGGGGTAGATGGAGTTCTTGACGCCCTTGTTGTTGAGCCTGGAAGCTCCCTCATGCTTAGAGATGGAACAGAGGTTGTGGAGTTTGAAGGTGGTAGCACAAAAATACTTAACTCTGGATCTGGAGGAAAGGTTGATATATACATATTAGGAAGGAATGTTAGGCAGATTTCTGAGTCATATGTGTACACAGACCTATCTGGCTCTGGATCTGCAGATGATAACAGAAATGATGTGATACTTGGCATATCCGGGCAAGATATAACGATGACTTCAGAAGAAAGAAGGCTTAGCTCTTTTAAAAATGGAACAATGCCGCTTCAACCTGTTGACTCTATAGTTTCTGTTATTGGAAGCCAGTCAGGCCAGCTGGTTGAAAAGTTTTTTAACACAGATGGTACAATGGGGGGAAACTTTGAATTAATAAAAGATTATAATCCAGAAACCGGAGGGAGTCCATTTGGTTACGATAAAATACACTACACTTCAAACAAAAAAGAGGTCAGTGCTGAGTCAATAACAAAGGGTGTCGCTAACTCTTCCGACAAGTTGGCGTATTCTGATATTAATAATATTACCTCTGTTTTTAGAGATGTTTCAGTTATTAGAGAGAATTCTTCTACGTCAAATATTTCACGAAATACTATAGTTTTAAACCACAGACCTATAGTAAAGGTCTCTAGAGTTTTTAACTCAACAACTGGTGAAGTGTACTCTGTTTCTTCGCAAAACATTAATCCTGTAAGTGGTCTTAATGAGTCGGGAGAAATCACAATATCCGGGTCTTCCCTACCCAGCCAGACGGATACCCTGAGTGTAGACTACGTTTGGAGGCATATTTATGATGAGTACACGGATTATTATAAGCCAGGCTCTACTGGTCAGTTTAGAAATCCTGACGTTTCAGACTCAATAGATTGGTCTACGTCCTCTGGTATACTAAATGAAGAATCCATAGTAGAGAGGACAGATGATGGTTTAGAATATAAGGTATCTTTAAAATATGATGCATCAAATATTTTATCTGTCTTTAGCACATCATCCTCCGAATCTTCTGTTGGTTATGTGAGTGACGACTTGGGCAACCAGGTATTTGGTATAGAGATAGACTTGGATGATGATCCAATTTCCTCTATTTACTCAATAAAAACGTCCTCTGGTATGGAAATATATAATACAAAATCTGCAAATGGCAACTTTTCTTCTAGAAAAATTATACTTCCATCTGATTCTCCTGCAGAAATTGGTGATATTGTAATTGTCACTTACAATAAATTAGAGTTGTACTCTTTGGAAAATACAGATGGCTCCTTCTCTGGAAAGTCAATAGTACTTCCATCGGAAGATGTTTTAATATCTGCAGATATTTCTGGGATCGTCAACAACCTACTACTCTCTGGAGATCCCGTATATGTAAATTACTCTGCTAATATATCAGATGTAATACCTCAAATACCCCTGGGATCACTTCCCGTTTTAGGATCTGAAACAGATAATTTACTATCTGATTCTAATGGAGATATAAATCAAAATTCAAATCAACCTATTTTTTACAACTTTGATGACTTAGGCAATATATCTTCAATATCAAAATACTCACCCTCTAGAATTAGTGTTGATATCTCTAAGATTAGAAACCCAGGCAAGGTAAAGATAATAGGAACAACTCTTCACAAAGCGTCTTTTGATTTAACAGCACTTAATGATGTAGATGGTTTGACTTTTAATTTGAAAAAATATATAGACGAAAAACTTCTATTGGGCGAAAACGTCGCTGGAGTTGGGATAGCCAGAATAAACAGGGTGGTGTCCCTAAATAGCTCTGGAGCAGTTGATAAAAACTTTGACACACTCGGATATGCAGTTTTGGACAGCACTTTTGATTCCGACTCCGCTAAGTCTAATCTGAACTTAAAATATGGAGAATTTAAACTACCTTCTACCAGTCATAACTCGTCAATTTCTTTGTCATCTGGGCAAACTGTGAGGGTAGAGTGCAGCATCTTTGTGAGAAACTCGTTTGAAGAACTGTACTTTCCAGTTGACGGCAGCAGAGACACCGATATGGTTTTCGCCAGAATAGATACAATTTCTGCATCATCAGGCTTTAGAGATTCTTTGGGTAACTTAACAGGCTTGGTATCAATGTCTATGCTAAATCAACCTGAGACAAATGAGACATATTTTGTTGATTACAACTTTCAGGCTCCAAAAGAAGGGGAGAGAGTTGTTATAACCTACTTAATAAACAGTTTGGTTCCAGATGTAAGTGTTGCATTAGAAGCGGTTAGGCCGATATCTGCTGATATTTTGGTAAAAGAGGCATCTTTATTATATATTGACGTATCTGGTAAAATATTAATAAATGAAGATTCGTTGCTTAACTCAAACTCCATACTACAAGATGTAAACAATCAGGTGTCTAACATACTAAATGCTTCAACACTTGGTACAACCATTGATTATTCCGATGTTCTTTCGGTAATAACATCTATTTCTGGAGTCGATTCTGCATCTATATCTTTGTTTAATGAATCTGGCAAAGCTGGAAGAAAATCATTTATAAAAGCTTTAGATAATCAGAGTATTGCACCGGGATCTATTTCTTTTGAAGTAGTATCTAGAAAGAAGTTCAAAATTGACTAAGGAACCTTCATGGCGTTAAGACCAATAGCATTTTCAATACCTTCAAGCACAGAGTTGAAGATTATATTTTCAGAGCCTGTTTCTGAATTAATATCAAAAGATAATTTTAAGGTAGAATCATTAAGTGGGAATACTGACGATCTGCAAGTCATAGGTGTTTCGGTAAATAACTCTGTTATACTGGTTAAGACAAGGCCACAATCCTCTGGAAACTACTACCTTTTAAAAATGCTGGATACAGATGTTACTGACTTTAAGTCAAACAGTGGCGCTCCCCTGGTTAGAGATGAAGTCTCTAGAGAAATATTTTTTGTAGGAATAGAAAATGTAAATCCAGTTAGAGACAGAATCTTTGAATCGGTACCTGACTTTTACGAATTAGACAACACAGTAATTGGCGAAGTTTTAAAGACGCACTCAGAAGAGCTTTATTCTGCCCAAAAAGATATAGGCGAACTACTTAGTGACAACTATCTGTCCATTAAAATTATTGATGAATTAAGAACTAGAAGCTCTGGGGCTACAGATAGACTTATAAATGAAAATGCATACGAAATAGAGAGAGTCTCAAAATATAGAACAAGTGATCTTACTAAGTTTAATTCTATTAAGTTTTCAGAAGAAAGTTCCACGCCCAGAATTAAAAAGTTTCCTAACTACCCGGTCAGCCTTTCTCAAGTTTACGTAAAAAGAGAAGAGCTTTCTATAGATTCAGAAGATAATAATTTCAACGGATTTCTGTTGTCTTTAAAAAATAAAAATGTACTAAAAATTTTAGAAGTTGATCTAATAAAAAAGAACGAACTACCTAACTACAAAGGGGATATTGGCAAAAAGTACGATATAGAAAAGTATAAGTACAAAATTCTTAACAACCGCTACGACCCTTATCACTCTTTCTCATATGCTGATTTATCTTCAAATCAAGTTTTGCTATCTTTCTTTGGAAATATAGAAGAACCGAAGCCTGGTGATAAAATATTTGTTAGCTATCTGTATAAGGACAAGGGTCGTTTGCCGAACTCTGAATCCGTGGTTGTCTTTAATATACAAAATATATCAAACGAACCAATTCCTTCAAGTTCTGTTCGATTTTTTTTGAAAAATGCCCCAATCGTTGATGAAAATAATAAGGTGCCAAAACTAGGTGGAGTCTCCTTTACAACTGGTGAGAATAGCGATAGGATACCGGAAGAATTTAAAAAAGAGATTGAGTTTAGCCAAGGAAAATTACCCAATAAGATTGGTGAGTATTCTGTAAATTACAGAACTGGCGAAGTATACTTGGTTGGTGGAGCTACGGCTGGTACTGGCACTGGGAATTATAACTACTCTATTGTTGCAAATTATTCATATAGAAATGTTTTTGAAAACTCTATAGATTATATTATAGATAAAAAAGAGATTGTTGCAAACTCAACTAGAGATTTATCAGAAAAAGAAGTTACGGTAAATTACTCTTATGATGTTGTTTATGCTGAAGGTCAAGATTACAAGTTAAAAAACCATATAGAGGTTCAGAATGAGCATATATCCAATAATATAGATAGCTCTTTTTCAATAAAGCCTCTAAACACTCCTATCACAAACGTTTTTAGGATATATAACCAAACAACTGGAGAGGTATATAACCCCTTATACTTTACAGATAGTAAAGTGTTTTTTTCAGGAATAAGATCTCCTGAAATTAAATCAATTTCTTCAGAATTGGTGAGATTCAAAAATACATCATTAGAAGATTTAGCGGTTGTCGGAGAGTTTGTAGTTCCGTCCTTCACCACAACTATAAAGTCATCATCTTCAACAAATAACATTATTCTAGAAAATGGAATTCCGTCAGAGTTGATAGATCAAAATACACAGGAATATTTTGTAAGAACAAAGAGTGAGTCGGACGGAAAGATATCTGTAAAAGATTTAAATATTAGATTTTTTGGGGACGAAGGGTCTGATGGAAGGATAGACTCTTTTGCAGTTGGAACCATGGATGTGGTTCCAAGCGCTGGAGATGAAGTAATAATAGGCGTTAGAGGTTTTGAAATAAGTTTAAAAAATACTGGTGTTATAAACAAGTCTTTAGACTCAATAGGATCTTTTGTTAACTCATCTTTAGAGTTTGAAAATCAAAGCATATTTAAAAGAGAAAAGTTTTTCAAACCACTAAAAGTAAATCCTGGTTTTAAATCAACAGTTAATGACGGATATATAAAATCGATAGCCTCAGAGAAGGGAGAAGATTTTTATATAAACCTATCTAGAATAAGGAAAGTCGGAGACTATTGTGTTGATTATCAAAATGGGGTAGTCTATGTTGGCGTCGGTAGGCTACAAGAATATAATGTTGGGTCTGCAAAGTATACGTATAACAAAATAGATACTATAAATAAGAATATTTTAACTGCAAATAATGCATTTAAAAAAGAAAAAGATTCTGATGAGCTAAAAAATTCAGTTGTTATATATAATAATCTTTCATCAAATAGCAAAGAAGTTTCTGTAAATGATTTGGAAAATTCATTATACGTCTATGATGGAGAGTCTACCTTTTTTGATCTCAGTGGTAATGAGCAAAAAATATGCACCGTACTATCGGACAACACCGTTGTCCTCCCGAAGAAAGCGAAGTCTGTAAAGGGTATATTTTACAAAAAAGATATTGAAGGAGAACTGGTTGAGGCAAAGCTGAAGAAAGATAGGTACTCAGAGTATGAGTCAGCATCCTTATTAAAAAGCATAGAAGAAGGTGGGAGAAACCTTTTCAGGTCAGGGGCTGTTACGATAAATGAAAACATAATTGATTTTAAAAAATATAAAACAAAAAGATTTATAAAGTCAAAAAATGGATTTATTTTAAAAATAAAAGATAAAAATTATAATAAGTTTTTAAACTTAAGAATATCTGGAACAAATACTGTTTTGTTTGACGAGAGCCTAAACGTACCCAAGTTGTCTGGATTAAATATAGCAAATGTTAAATTGTCAAACTCAGAGAGTATCTCTAGCGTGCTATCGGGAGTAGACTTGTCCGATATAGATACGTCAACTGACTTTTTAATGGACTCTAATGGCGCGTATTTTAAGATAAAAGAATATGACAATCTTTTATCAACAATAACTACTACTGGCAACTCCATAAACAGGCCCGGGACTGCGTCTCCGTCTGTTAACACGGACTCTTCGGCAAAGATTATAGTAAAAGCCTCACTTGTAAGTAAGGATTATGGTGTTGATATAATTGTGCCAAGCACGCCTCTTGTTAGAGAGGGTGACGTTGCCGAAGTTGTATATTTAGATAAGTATTCTCCAAATTTTGGGGATAGGCTGGCTGTAGATTTTAAATATGGAAATTTGTTTTTAGATTACTCTTATGTTTATGATGATATTTACATATACTATGAGTACGGTGACAACGAAATTGATTGGTCAGTTTCTAACTCTATTTCTGAAGGTGAAGAGTACTACGTAACGTATAAGTATGGAGCTCTAAGGGGAGCTTTGAGAAAGAACTTTGGAGACCTAACTGGTATTAATTACTTTAAAGATTTTTCTTTAACTACAGATAGAGAGGTTTATAGGAGCGCACTGGTTGGGGCTTTGCAGGCATTTCCAAGTGGTCCAACAATACCGTCTTTTAAAACAATTGTATCTTCGATTACAGATATAGATCCAAACATACAGGAGTCGGCTTTCGGCAATTGGATACTGGGTAGAGACTATATTTCAACAAATGATGTAAAATTTTCTGGAGACTTAAAGTTTGAAAACGGAAGATTCAACCAAGGACTGATGGTAAAAGAAGGAAATAGTATTCAAATACCATCTTCAACTGGAATAAGTACAAATGAAGGCACAATATCATCCTGGGTTAAAACCGATTGGAGTGGGATAGATAATGATGCCACTCTTGAGATTTACTTAGATAATATTGGGACAAGCAGATTTGTTTGCAATCATTCAAAAGATATTTTTTCACAAGGTTTCGATCTATTGAATACTAGTGATAGAGTGGGAGGAGTAGATGACTCTGATAATAGCTTATCAATTTATAATAATTCAAAAATAAATGATTTAGTTCTAAATAAAGAAGTTGAAAAAATAGGTAGCTATATAATAAATAAAGATTTTAAAAATCTTTCTAGAGTCGTAAAGTCATCTCTAAGTTTTGGGTTTGATATAAGTTATTTGTCAAAAAATAATTTTAATTTAATTGGAAAAAATGATGTTTTATCAAATCCTTTTTTAGCATCAATAGGAGATGATGAAAAGACTTTAATAATAAGTGCATCATTAAAAACATTAAAAGATAATTTAAATAAATCTTTTATTTTTGATATAAAAAATAATAACTTACTAGTAGATGACTTCCCTGATTACGACAGGGATCATCCTACGAAAAACTCCCCACATCCGGTACAGGATATTATAGATCTATTGAGTAATTATAAGGATAAACTCATAGTTGTAAATCTTCCGGAATTAATTGATGTAAGTCACTTTATAGAGTCGGAAACAATTATTTCCAATTCTTGCTCGAATTTTATACTTGCAAACGAAAATGGTCATCTTTATAAGGTTTTGTCATTTTTAGATCAGGACTCTAGACTGAGAAAGGACATCCCAAAAAGCATAAAATCAATTGTTGTTAGCAGGACTCCTATAAACTCCAATGAGATAATAACAGTTGGCCCAGACCAGCTAAACTCAACGTTGCCAGTTGGCAAACTAATGCTGACGTATCAAAGTGTAAGTTTGTTAGTTGACAACAAAAAGGATAATTCGAAAAATATTTTAGAATACAGGCCCAATGGCATAGTTGCTGACTTTATTTCAAGCAGGCTAGATTTGGATATAGACAGAGACCCTGCTGCCAATAGGGTTAAGGTTATATTGTCCAAAGATAATTACAATCATTCAAAAATGATAGAATGTTTTTATACTGACCTCCCCAATTGCGAAGACTCCGCTATGCTGGCGAGCCTATCTGGATATTCAGAGAGAAGCTTATCGGTTATAAATAACTTAAGAAAAATATCTTCTGGTATTTCGTTTGGAACCACTGATAGTTCTACATTATCTTATCTAAATGTATACGACATTGCAAGCTCTATAGTTAATAGGTTTTCAGAAAAAGATATATACATAGGAAAAAATGCATCAAATCCTTCGTCAGTTCCTTTCTCTGTAAATAAAAAAGACAGCCTTAGCAGTAGTCTTGGAATTCCATACAACTCTAATAGCTCAGAAGGTGTGTTTATAGGTTTCGATGAGCTATGTCAGTCTGAGTTATCTGAAAACTCCGGACAATGGGTTTTCAAAACCAGGACTTCTGAGCAGGTCCTTTTGCCGGACGACGTTAGAGCGTTTAAGTCACAAAAGATGTTGTGCTACATTTCTGTTGAAAAGAAAAAAAGAGAGCATAAATTTTTTGGAAGAGGGTCTCAAAACGCTTTCTACTCAGGGAGTGATTCAGGCATAGAGCTTAGACTTGAGGTGGGGAAGACTTATAGGTTTGACCAGAGTAATTTCTCAAATCGTGGCGGATCACTTTTTGTTGAAAGCCTTAGGCACCCAATTGCTTTTTCCACAAAAGAGGATGGGGTTCACTCCGGCGGATCAGAATACACCAGGGGTGTTAAATCTTTTGGGTCTCCAGGGTCAAAGGGTTCTTACACTGAGATAACCGTAGATAAAAGAACTCCAAAGAGATTATATATTTATTGCAAAAATCATAAAAAAATGGGGTTCCCACTAATTGTTAGTAACTCTAAAGAAGTAAAAGAAGTTGGGCAAAAAGAGAATTGCTTTAGCTATGAAATGATAGACAGGCTATTTCCTACCAGAAATGTTTTCTCAGGAAACATAGTAACTACTGGAGAGTTTTCATCAGTAATTAGGGCTAGAAGAAAAGAAGATGGGTCCGGATGTTCAATGGGTACTAAATGTTCAGACTTATTTAGATATTGCGGAGGAGGTAAGCTTGAAGATTCAGGTTGGAAGAGAATAAGTGAGGCGCAATCTTCTCTTATAAACACCATAATTGGTGGATACGAGTCAGATAGAAATAAGTGGATTACCTACGGAAGTTTTAAAACATCAGAATCTTCCGGCGTTTATCGAGCCGGTCCATCTGCTCACAAAAATGATGATATAAATAAAGACATTTCACTTGGAAATTTTCTATACGTAGAATCTCCATGCCACAAAGGCGATGTAGAAATAACATCCTCAGTGAAGGTTTCAAGGATTAGTGATCAAATAACAAAAGGTTCAACTGGTTTGTTCTCTGGTTCAATATCAGGATTCCTAACAGGGATAAATCCAATAGACTTTAATGATAGTATATTTAATGTAAAGGTATCTTTGGCCCTTGATACTTTAAACAACCCTCTTATACTAGTTGTGGACGGTGCGAACAATTCTATAGTTGACATGGCTTATTATAATTGGAATAATAATCTTTTTAATACATTTAGAGTTAAAAAATCTAGTGCCACAAATACTATAGAGTTATTTATTAATGACTTGATAATATCAAAGCTATCAATCTCTGAATTTTCTAAAGAAAATATAGAAAATAATAAAATTTTAAATAAACCATACTTGGCTATTCATGTTTTCGATGGAAGTCTTTTAGATTCAAAAACTTTTCATGAAGAAAACGTTGGAAACATAGTTGATTTAGATTTAATTCAGTTTAGCGGAGTTTACGAAGAGGGCGTTTCAACCCTTGAAGATGAAGATATATTTATAAATACAGATTCTAAAATAGAGTTTAGCTTTAAATCTGGAAAGCAAAATTATATAGATGGCTATGGAATGGAGAGGTCATTGGAGGGCTCACCCACTCGGATAGGCTCAGATGGTTATGACGGATACACTATATCTCCCTCTTATGACGTGGATGAGATGTATATAAATTCTGATAATTTAAAGTATCTTTTTGACTCAGGCGAAAGTGAGTCAGAATCAAGAATGTCAATATTTAAGGATGGAAAAGGATTTTTAAATTTTAGAGTTATTGACAATGAAAGAGAATCCTCTGGCGGGCCGGGTATCTATAATATTGCAACAAATGTTAAAAACTTTAAATCTGGAGGACTTCACCATATAGCTGGAAGCTGGAGGTTTAATTCTAACGATCATAAAGATGAAATGCACTTATTTATAGATGGAGTAGAGGCTCCAAATATATTTAGATTTGGTGGTTCAGTTCCTGTTTCTATAAATAATAAATTTTCTGATATAAGCAAAGAAGTTTTGCTAAACTATGAAACTTTCAATATAGATTTTAAAAAATCTTTTAAAGATGGAATTGTTTATACTGGTTCAAATAAGTTATTTTCAAATTCAGCTTCTTTTTCAAAAGATATGATAGGAAGAAGTTTGTATATAAAGTCTTCAAAAGTTGGAAACATTTTTGTAGGAAAGCATTTCTTGATAAATGATGTTGATGGAGACAGCGTATCCTTAGTCTATGCTGAAGATCTTCAGCCGGCTACATTTAACAGTTCTGTTAACAATATAGAGTTCTGCTTTCCTCCAATATCTGGGGTCTCAAATAATGTACTTACTGATTTGAAAAATTCAAAATTTGCTATATTTAAAGAAGATACCTCCGGAGCCGAAGAAGAATTTGGCGGCGTACTGTATAGGGTTAAATCTGGTATCATTCAGATAATTTCCGGTGACAATATTAAAGATCCAAAGTTCAGGGCGAATGTTGATAACAGAGTTATAGAATTTATAGGGAAGGACGAAGAAGGAAAAGCTTCAGATTCTGTCAGCTATTCTGATATTGATATTCATATAAAAACATATGGCTTAAAAACGCAAAGATATAGGTCCAAATTAGATTTAGCCTCCTCTACTTTTTCTACGTACTTTGGAGAAAGAAGGCCCAAGCATCACGAACAAGCATCTGGCAAGAGTATCGTTAGAGTCTCTGGGCCTAAGCCCATAGCTTTAGAGGATGTGAAGATCAAGAGAGTCTTGGTAGATAGAACATCTGTAATTCCAAGAAATATAACAAGTCTTTCGACTGGGCATTTAGCAAGTTTCTCGATAGATACGGGTAGTGAAAGAGACGTTCGATGTCCACCAGATATAGCAAACAAGAGGCAGTACTTAACTTCTCAACCTTCTGAAGTTTTAGATAAGCAAAACATGGGAAGATATTTAGAGCTGTTTTTTGACTCTGACAATGTTATTTTCTGTAATAATTTTGATGGCTATGCTGCATACGATGGATACTCCTCTCTTGCCAGCAGTGGATTTTTAGAGGTTTGCGATGGTACTTACTGCTGGCCCGAGTGGATAGGGCAGTATTGTGCTGGACAAGTTATAAGTAGTAAAAACTTTGGATTCAAAGACAATGTACTTATATCAAGATCTGCTGATTACATATACGTAATAAGTGATGGCATACCAAGAGATCACACATCTGGACATATAAATAGACTTTACGATGATGATCAAGATAGAGATAAAGATGGGGTTTTAGACAGTCCAAATAGTATAAAGCCTGTTTATCATAGGTTTTCTATTCCAAAAAATCCTATTTTTGCTGATGAAATACTTATGTTAAAAGATGTTCCATCCGGACCAATTGGAGTTTGTATAAATGGGATACCACTACTTAATTCATTCTCTAGTGATGGCTCATACCTTGTAGATGGGGTAGATGATTGTAATGGAAAGGCAGACGCCACTGGTGAGTATAGCTATTTGGGAGATCCAAAGTGTATATACAATGATATCCCTGGAGAAATGTCTCCTCTCATAGGTTACATGTTTGACGGATTTAAAATATATGGAAAGCAGTGCTCTAATGGTAAGGTACCAGATGACTTAGATGAGTGTGGTGGTCACTATACAGAAGAGCATGGGTACCACTATCACGTAAGAGAGTCTGAGCCACATATAATTAGAGCATTTAGGGGGGTTGTAGAAAAGAGCAACTTTGATAATATGCACAGGCTGATGCCGCCTCCTTATACTTTTTCAAGAATATCGAGTGGCGTTCCAAACTTAGTAACAGTCTTTGGAGAAACTGATGATGGACTAAACTTTGAAACATTTGTGGTTAATGAAAATGGAAAATTCAGAGGTAAAAAGTTATTTAAAAATATAGAAAGAATCGAAGGATCCTTGAATATTGCAGATCCAGACTATGAAGTATGCGTAGTCTCTCTTTCGGAAGCTGATAACATATCTGTTTCAAACAATGGGGGAGATAGGGCTGAAATAACAAAATATAACAGTGGAGAGTTTGAAGTAAATACTTATGGATCATCAGCTAGCTTTCCGTTTGAACTGCACCCAGGACTTTATGAGATAGATTACCCCGCATACTTAAAGGTGTCGATTCCAAAACTAGGAAGACTTATGAATATAGGTTCAAATATAAAAAATAAAGAATCTATAAATTCAGTTTTGGACGCCTTTAAAATTTCTTCTGAAATGTCACATGATACAAGAATAACTGAAAATCCAAAATATAACAGAAAAAGTGTAACTAGTGAATATAACGAGACAGTTCCTCCTTTTGATAATAAACAAACTTTAACTTTAATAAATTTTAACAACCCTATTTCTTCTCAATCTAGAAAGCTAAGAATGTTGGAGTTTTTAGATTCAAACTCTAATTATAAATATAAATTAGAAAAAAGTCAAGTTTCCTCGCTTTTAAAGAACATAAATAATGAAATAAGATTTATTTCTGATATGATTAAAATGGGCTTTACAGAGCTTGAAGCACAAAGGGTTTTCTCTACTTGCTCTCTGGCAGACGGTGGTCCAATTATTAATGAATCAAAGTACTATCCAGATAGAAATGATTTCTATTCGGGATTAAAAAGTGTAAATAGTAGCTTTGGCAGTTGCGCTAGGTTTTATGAAACAAGACCTTTGCTGATATCTAATAGTAAAAACTTCTTTAGAAAAAAAGAAGGATCTATGGAATTTTGGATTAGCCCATATTACGATAGTGCTTATGACGATAAAATAAGGTACTTTTTAGATATATACTCTGCTTCGAGACAGAGAGTTTCTTCTAGCTCTCCAAATTATTTGGACCTTCCTATAGCTGCATCTAAAATTTTAAACATAAGGATGATATCCAAAGCAAGTAGTGATTTGGGCTTTTACTCTCAATCAGAAAAGGATTCAATTATTTTTGATGATATATCTCGTAGTAAGATAACTGGAGAGCTACACGGCGGATCAGGAACCGGACTGGACTTCTCTATTGGCTCCTCTCTATCTGCAGATGGAAAAAGGGTAACGCTCTCTAATTCTTTGCCAAATTACATAACAGATGTAATAGTTGATTACATTCCGGCTCACTTATCCGGAGATAGGGTATCTATATTTAAAGATACAAATGGGGATATAGTTTTTTCTGTTACTGCAAATGGGGTCGATAACATTGTAAGAAAGACTGTAAATTGGCAAAAAAATACATGGCACAGGGTGATGTGCTCATATAAAACAAACTCAAATAAAGATATAATAAGAATGTTTGTTGATGGCGATGAAGGTGGAGTTATAACATACGGACAAGATATTAAATATGGAACTGGCTATGTGTATGGTCAGATAGCAACAAATAAATCTTTTAATAAATCAAAAGATTATAATATAAAATTATCAGACACCTTTAGAGTTATATCGATAGGGTCAGACGTATTTGGAGATAACCCTTCTAATTGTAGGATGGATAATGTTAGATTTAGCAGAAAACAGAGAAGTTTAATCAAAGATTCTTTAGAAAACTATATTGATCCAAACTATAGTTCTAATTTAAATTCAGTATCTCCAGTTGTAAAAGATGATTTAACTACCCTTATATTAGATTTCAATAACCAAATTTCAGATAATGAATCTAAGTTTGCAAAAATTATAGACCCAATTGGAGGTATTTTTGATTTTGACATTGAGGTTGTTGACGATTTTGGTAAAATAAATAAAGAAGAAACAGAAGATTTAATTGTTGAGTTAATAAATAGGCTAAAGCCAGCACATTCTAATGCAAATATTAAATTTTTAAATAAGCTAATACCAAGTGTTTCAAGTGGAACAAACGAAGGAATATCGATAAACAGTGATGATGTATCAGTCTCAAGTAACCAATCAGAAACCTCGGGCGCAAACCAATCTGTTCAAACCCAAAGCTCATCTCAGCAATCTGGAGTTCAACAGACCTCCGGATCATCGCAGTCCTCCTCCGGAGGGGGCGGCGGATATTCTTATTGAAAAATATACAAGTATGAGCTCTATTAATAATATCGATATTATCGAAAAGAGTATTTAACTGGAGCATTTTTAATGGCAAAATACACTAGAGTAAACATACCAAGGGTAAACTTTTTTGACGGCCAAAGAATAACCGAAAGAGACCTAGACGACGAGCAGATAAAGAATCAATCATTGGTATCAAATATAACTTCGGACTTTCACGGAAGTGGCGTTGTTAAGGACTATTTGTTTCAGCAGAAAATACTGCTGGACACTAGGTCTCCAGGTTTTTATGCAAAAGACTCTAGGGGCGAGTCTTACCGAGATATAAACAATGGCATGTTTGATGGCAAGCCTATACATGTGGATGCTCAGCCCAGTGACTTAGATGTGGGATGCAGGCTTGAAGTAAGTTGTCATGGACTTGACATAGGCGGGGTTACTCCGACAAAGGTAATGCTAATTGGCCTAAGACACAACTCCTTAAGCGAATCAGGAGAGTTGTTTTTTGAAATATTAAATTTTCAAGAAAATATTGTAAAAATAACTGAAAGTTATTTTACAAAAGTTGTATGCGTCATTTTTAACAACTTATCAGGTGGAGTAGGAAGGAGTCATAACAGCAATAGCGTTATACATAAAGATAGAATTTCACTCAAAAAAGGCGGAGTTGTGATAAAAGAGGCGGGGCCTCTTAAGACATTTTCAAAGGGAGTTGTCTCCAGTCAGGATCAATCTCCAAACTTTGACCTAGCGAATTTTGCATCTTCCTCTGCAGCGAAATCCTTAAGTGAAGATATAATAAAAGGACTTGGGTCATCTTATAATTTTTCAGACCTATACTATGAATTAGAGCCTTCATCTAAGCTTTATTTTAAAAAAGACGCAGATCCGACTATTTCATATGGTCAAAAATTCTTGTGCGAAACAAATAATATACAAAGAGTAGATCTACTTTTTTCCGTAGAAAAAGACGAGCTGTCAGAAGCGGGAAGAGAGTTCGACTTCTCTGGAGATATAGTGGTCTCCATACATGAGCTTGCCACTGAGGTTTTTGCATCTAACGGAGTAGTTCCTACGACAGCTATTGGTTTTGACCCCCTCCCCTCTCCGGTGGCAGAAGCGTCTTTCGGAATGGAAGATCTAAAGCTTCTTGGATATGAGTTAGATGGGACACCAAGAGTTGTAAGTTTTGACTTTTCAAATAGTCTTATTGCGGACCCTAATATAGAACCATCTGTTTCTAAAGATAAATTTTATGCTATAATGGTCTCTAGAAGGGGAAATAATAGAACCGGAACCCTTGTTATGGAAAAGGGTCATGAGAAGTCTTTTAGAAAAAGATCAAATGGCCAGCAGCTAAATGTAGAGGAGAGCTTTTCAAATGAAAAGTCTAGATACGTAGAGTATGATCCTCTTTATAGGAAGTACTTAGATGATTCTGACGCATCTCTTTGGTTCAGAGTGCATTCTGCAACAGTAGAGATTACATATGGTACCGCGTACACCGAAGATGGTTACGAGGTAACTGTGCCAAAATTTAGGGATTATATAGGTGATACAAAAATACCTTTTTACGTAGATAAAATACCTTTATCCACCGTTGTAGAGGGTGACCACAATTATATACTCTTACAGAGGGCTAGCAACTTTACGGCCCCATCTGTTCACCCAAGGACTGGAAACTTCGTATATACAAGGGTGGAAGATGTTGCAAATGTATATTCCGTTACAAAGTCTGAGTTAGACAGGTATGATGAAAAAGATGTCCCTATAATCTTATCCAGAGTTATAGATAAAAACGTTAGAAGTGCAAGCCAAATGACGGGCAAGTTTGACAAGCCTGGATTCATATATAACGATGAAATAATAATTTATAAGCCAAGTACAGAAATTTTATCTGAAAATTTAATAAATAGAATTATAACACCAGATTTAGACTGTGAGTGTGCCTCTAGGTACAGAATTATTTCCTCAGAAAGGTCAGAAGTTCTAGCTGGGGATATCAATAAAGATGGAAAGATTACCTCTGCAGATATAATAAGCTTACTTAATGTTGTTGGAAATACAATAAACTCAGAAACAACGGAAAGAAAAATATTAGGTGGCGAACTGGATGTTATATCCTTTCTTCAAGCTGATTTAAATGAGGATGATACAGTTGACGGTTTTGATATAGAGCTAATCGAGGATGCTGTAGATGGTTACGTAAACTTTACTGTGAGTGAAACTTTAGATATTTTAAAATTAAAATTAGAAAACATCTTGCAGTCAAGTAACAACCCCGTTATTTTTTCAGACACACTTAATTCAGGCTCATCAATTGCGGGAGCTTCAAATATAACCTTTACCACCACAAGTGATGAACAAGCGCTTGCGATAAGACTTAATGATGTTGTTACTGTTGAGTCTGGATTTTCAGACTCGGGGACATACTACGTTTCATCAAAGTCAGTTGGAGAGGACGGCAAGTCGGTAACTGTATCAGTAACTGATTCATCTGGAAACGATTTGTTTTTCGTAGGGTCAACCCTTTTCAACGTAAGCGTTACAAGCGGAAAAGATGTAAACTCTTTTGCTGACAACATAAAGATAATGAGCGTTCCGTTTAAAGAGCTTAAATGGTCGATAGATCACGTCGGGTCTGCTCATGATGATATGTTTGTAGACGTATGTGATCTCAGAAGGTTTGTTGACGTAGCCGTATTGGAGCTAGACTCAGATGAATGCCTATACGATAAGAGTTCGGAAAAAGAGTGTAGTCCAAAGTATAAAAACCAAATAGTTGTTGCAAACGATATTTATATTCCGGATGGAGAAATATATTCTAGACCTGGAGTCCCATACCATGGAGACTTTGAGTTTTCAAAAGTATCAATACCCCTCCCCCCTGGAACGATAACCGATTGTGAAATAAACATCTATGAAAACTTTGTAAAAGCTTATAATTCAACTACAAAGACTAAGTCTGGTTACAATGCTATGAAGTATTCCGATGGTACATACGTTGGGTGCGAGGATACAACTATTAGCACAGATCTTACAAAAAGAAGGGTTAAGTTTTCTCAGGCTATAGCAAGTTTGCATGTCGATGGCTTCATAGATGGATACGGAGTTGATGGATATGCAGATGCAAAAGATAGTGAGCAAACTTATGAAGCAATACAGGAGTCTTTTTCTGGATATGAATACACAGGTTTTGATCTTTGGTCAAAAGACTCTAACAATTCAAATACCTCTGTAGCCTCTGTTAGCAATCCTACTGGACCTAATGATCCGGCAATATTCCAAATAAATGCTGTAACAGCAGATGAAAGGTTTGCTAGAATAAATCAACCATCTTCAATTGGTGATATTAAAAATGATTTTATATTTGACTTCAAGGCATCAAGATCAGTCTGGCCAGCGTCATCTTTAACAAAAGGTAAGATTTCACTTTTTGCTACTTTAAATGTCTCTAATACAGATGGGTCTACGTCTAAAGTCAAAATAGGCTGGAGGCAGATAGGAGGAAAGCTTCCTGAGATATTCTTCTCCGGAGAGATATTCGCAAAAACTGGTGAGTTAGTATCGGATTTCGACTTTTCACACGATATGCCTGGGTCAATAGGCGATGAGGTACTTTTTAGAATCAGAAGGGTTGGAGAGGTTTTCTCTGCAATGTATTTCAATCCATATATTATTGATGCCACTTCAAACCAGACAGGACAATACGTTAAGATTGGTAAGAATCCAAAAGTTCACCCCGGAGCAGGGCCCGTATCTACGTCCTTTGAAATAAGTCAAAATAACGAACCAAATTCTGGATTAAGCTTTACTGGTAAGTTACATGAAATACATATAATGTCTGATTACTCAACATCTTTGGCTACAGAGGGTGCTTTAATTGGAAGAGCTTCTGCCACAAATACTATAAATAGATTGACACTTACATTTCCAATAAAGCTAACTCAAAAAACAAATTTGATATCTGCAACTTTACAGATGCCAACTAACTTGGAAGTTTCGACAAAAGAGTATTTTAATATTTTTCCAATAGACGCAGACAATTCGAAAAATCTTGGTAGATTTTATAACTATCCAATAAAGCAAAATGCTTCATTCGTGAAGACTTTTACACCAGGTACAGTTTCTGCCGGAAGAAATATTGAAGTTGACTTAACATCTATGTTTATAATGTTTTTAAGTGAAACGTCACATCTTCCTGGATACTACAAAGGGTTAATTATAGAGCCGGTTTATGATGGAACTTACATTATGGATATTTCCTCCAACATGACACTGCTTTTGACATATGAAGATGTAACAACTGGTGTTATATTTAAAATTGGAGCAAAAGTAAATCCAGATACAGGTATGCTAACTCTTAATACTAAGAATATTTTATATGATTCTTCCAATGTTGAAAATAGAACCGTACTGGACGTAGGGGTCTTTTTAAAGAAATCCGGATTTGTAAATGATGACCTAGAGGTTGCTATAAAAGATCTCACAAGGATAGGTCTGGGCACCTGTGTTGATGAAGTTGGATTTGTAGAAGATGAGTTGTGCTTCTTTATAGCTGGAAGCACCTCGACAGGAACGTTTGTCCAGGGTCCTTTCCCGTGCCAGTTTAAGCTGCCTAGGACAGCCTCCTCTAATGCAGCCACCTCATCCACGTCAGGTTCTACGTCATCCTCCACGTCTTCTTCTACATCTAGTTCTTCTGGGTCTGGATCCTCTACTTCTTATTAGATAAAACTACATAGTTAGTTTTTAAAAACAACCATAGTTTTGGTATAATAAGAAAAAGAGGAAGGTCTAATTGTGGACATAAGAATAAAGACAATGTTTGGAACATCCCATAGTTGGGCGGTAACTATGAGATCTTTAGCTGAAAATTTTATAAGATTAAATAATAAAGTTTATATCGAATCAACCAATGGAGATTCGTTGGTCGATGATTCTTTAAAAAAATTTTTTAGAAAAACAACAAGTCCTGATATTGATATATGCTACACTCTTCCAAGAAACTTTCAACATAGATTTTTAAAATCTTCTAAAAAAAAGTTAGCAATATATAATTATGAAACAGACGTTATGCCACAAGAGTGGAAGAGTAGTGTCAACTACGTTGATTATGTATTGCCATCTAGTAATTTTTCTAAGAAAATATTTATAAAAAATGGGTGGCCAGAAAAGAAGTGCATTGTAATCCCCCATGGGATAAATTTGGAAGATTTTAAAGATAAAAGAAAAGCGAATAATATATTAAACAATAAAAAATTTAGATTTTTAAATGTCTCTATTCCTCATTACAGAAAAAATATAGAAATACTAGTTGATGCCTACTACTCAGCTTTTTCACACAAAGACGATGTCTGCTTAGTTCTAAAGACAACTTTGAAGCCACCTAATCCAAATCATCCATTTGAGTGCGACGTTACAAAGGAAATTTTAAAGGCTCAAAAAAAACATAAAGGGAAAATGTTGCCTCAAATAGAGATTATAGAGCACAGATATGACACAATGACTCCGCTCTATAATAGTTGTGACTGCATTGTTAGCGCCTCATCCTCTGAGGGATTTGGGCTGCCACTATTAGAGGCTTTGGCTTCAAACATGGTTGTTGTAGCTCCTAATTTTAGTGGACACCTGGATTTCTTAAATAAAAATAACTCTATACTATATGATGTTAAAATGGGCAATGCACCGAATCGATATCAGTATTGGAGGCAAAGTAAAAATGCAACAACTAGTTTCCCACTAAAGGATTCTCTTGCTAGCGCAATGCTTAACGCGTATAAAAACAAAGATAGTCTTATAAAATCTTTTTCTGGCAACATGAAGGAAACTGTAAATAAATTTACCTGGGAGCAGGCGGCTAAGAAAATACTGGAAATACAATGAATATTTTTGATTCAAAAACTAGAAACTCTTGGAGTGGTAACGGTGCTGAATTCATCGGCTCAAATATTTTAATGTCAGAAAGATGCACCTTAGAATCGCCAATACCTCCGATTGTGCATCATACAAAAATGAAAATTATAGTAAAAAAAAGATCTGGTAATGGCAAGTTAGGGGTAAGAATATTGCTACCAGATAAATCTATACTTTTTGATGAAGAATTTGAAGCATCGTCATCTTCTTGGGCGGAAAAAATATTTAACATACTCCCAGATTTCGACCATGCTTCTATCTGCAAAATACAGCTATACAGGCCGAAGGGCTCGATTGGAAGGGTAGAGCTAGCAAGAGTTTGCATTAATTCCGATATACCTGCGGAGGCCAAAAAGGAGAAGGCTAAGGATAGCACAATTGATTACATAATTAAAAATTATTGCGATTTTTCTATCAAATTAGCTATAGTAGTTCCATACGGAATATACGGAGGTGCAGAGGTATATATAAAGAGCGTTCTAAATAAAATAGATGCAAAGTTTATCAAAACAGATATTTTATATTTACACGAAAATAAGCTATCTAGTGAAGTTTCCTTAAAGAATACAAATCATATAAAAATAAATGGAGCCGGATCATTGAGGGCTAGGTTGATAACGAATGATTATGATGTAATTGTTTATTACAATAGTTTAAATGTTTATAATATTATAAATGACATTTCTGAAAGCGGCCACATAACCTCTAAAATATTAGAAATTTACCATAGTGATTTTTCTTGGTCAGATTCAATATCAAAAATAAACCACAGAGAGTGTACGGATAAAATTATAAAAGTATCAAATTCTATTTTGAATAACTTTGAGTATGAAAATACAGATGTAACAAAAATTCCAGTTGGAATAGATTTAAAAAAATTTAGAAAAAGAGAGCTGGAAAATTTAAAGGAAACTTTTTTAAAAAGACCAGGGTCCAACTTGTTTGGAACAGTTGCAAGACTGTCTAAGGAAAAAAATCTTTTTTACTTTGTAGACATAGCCTCAAGGATGCCAAAAGATCAATTTGTCATAGCAGGATCTGGGCCGCTTGAGTCTGAGTTAAAAATGTATTGTATGAAAAAAGAAATAAACAATGTTTCTTTTTTAGGACAAAGAAGTGATGTTGAAAATCTATATTCAATATTCGATGCGTTCATACTGACATCTTCGATGGAGGGTACACCAATATCAATATTAGAGTCAATGGCTTGTGAGTGTCCTGTTTTTACAACAAATGTAGGTGCCATATCCGATGTAATTACTGATAACTATAATGGATTCTTTCTAGCGGGCAACCTAGATGAAGATGTTGATAAGATAAGAGGTAATTTAAATAATAAGCAAATAATAAAAAATGCAAAAAGATATATAAAAGATAACCACAACATATCAGAAACTTCTAAAATGTTTTTAGAAGAAATAATTTTTGAACCAAGATTTTACAGTAGGATTTCTGAAGAATCATCGAACGTTCTAGACGTAGGATCTTATATATAATGCCTTTAAAGTCAAGAAAGAAACCAGCTATAAGATTTTTCGCAGAGCTTGGAAGCCACACTGGATATGGGATGGCTTCGAGAAACTTCTGTAAAGTTTTTTCTGAATCATTTATTGATACAAAATTCGCTTTTAGCCAGAGAACAAAGGATAAGTTTCCAGCTTTTGTAAATAGTTTGAATAATTATAGTGGAAAAACATCTGTTGACTTCTATCTCCACGCCCCACCCTACGACAAGCACTCTAGTTTAAACTACAAAGTAGGTTACTTTTACTGGGAAGCCGACAAGCTGCCTGAGATATGGAGGTCTTCGATAACAAAGTTGGATGAAATATGGGCCCCTTGCGAGTTGGTGAAAAAAGCTTGCCTAAGATCTGGATTCAGAGGTCCAATAAAAATTGTCCCCACACCTTCTGATTTGAAAAAAACAGACTTAAAAATATCAATACCATCTCCACTTTCAATGGAGTACGTTTTATCTGAAGATGTATTTAAATTTTACTCTATCTTTCAATGGCATGAAAGAAAAGGATATAAAGAGCTTTTAATTTCATATTTTAAAGAATTTAAAAATACAGATAATGTTGTTTTAATTTTAAAAGTAAATCCACTTAATGTTTTAAGCTATACAAGAGAAAGGATTCGTATTGATATATTAAGAATAAAGAAAAAATTAAATCTAAAAGATTATCCCAAAGTCTATTTAATAGATGAGATTATAAGTGAAGATCAAGTGTGCGCGATACACAGGTACTCTGATTGCTACGTTTCTGCACATCATGGTGAAGGATGGGGTATGCCAATACATGATGCTCTCTACATGGGTAACCATGTTATAGCTCCAAAGTACGGAGGCGTTGTAGAGTTTTTTGACTCAAAAAGCTGTAATCTTATAGACTTTGATATGGGCCCGGTAAAAAACATGGAGTGGTCAAGACTTTACAGCTCTAACCAAAGCTGGGCGTATCCAAAAATAAAAAGTATACGTAAAAATATGAGAAATGTTTACGAAAATAGTGATTCTTTAAAATATAAAACAAAAAATGCTCAAGTAATAGCAAGTTCAATGACGGTAAAATCTGTTATTAAAATTGTAGAAGATAGCTATTTGAAGCTGGGGAGAAGATGAGTAAATTAAGAATTATGGACTGGTATGTACACCAAGGACACCAATATGAATTTTTTAAAACAGGCCACAACTTTTTCTTATCAGATGTAGGTGGGGAGGTGCCAAGCTGGAATTCAAAACACAGGCCGATGAATAAAAATCTGAGATTGGATAAAGAAAAACGCCTTTTGAATACAAAATTTGATGTAGTCATAGTGAGGTCTCCACTTCATCACTTTAGGTACAATCCTTTTTTATCACGAGGGGCTTTTCCAATAGCGGTTGTTCAGACGACAGAGCCTTTTAAAATACAGCCGTGGGTTAGGGTAGTTGTTTGGAATTCAAAAGATGTTATGAGAAAGTATAGAGATATGTTTCCAAGGCAAAAACATTTTTATATTCCTCATGGTTATGATCCTAATGAGTTTAAAAAGATAGATTATAAAAAAAATGGAAAAATATTAAGCGTATATAATGTTTTTAAGAAAAGATCAAGCTTTTTAGGTTATGATCTGTGGAAGTCAATTTCTGATAAAACTGGACTTTGCTCTGTCTATGGTCATGGTAATGAAGATATGAACATGGGCATAAAAGAATGCGACACTCTTGAGCAGCTAATTGATATTTATAATACATATAGCATTTTTCTAAACACAACCTTACACTCTGCTATGCCAAGGAGTAGGGCCGAGGCTGCAATGTGTGGTATGCCAATTGTATCAACAGATAACTATGATATAGGAAGGTATTTTAAAAATAAAAAAAATTCTATTTTGACAAATGACCGACATGAGATGTTAGATGGAATCAGAATGCTTCTCAATTCAAAGCAAATGAGAGAAGACTATGGAAATAAGTCAAGAGAAATAGCCATTAAGCATTTTAATTTAAAAGATTATGTAGAAAGATGGCAGAGGGTTTTTAGCCTGGTTTAAAATGAAAATACTTTATATAGACAATAGACGATACGGCCACAATGCCGATTTGCATATAGATTTTATATCGTATATGCATAAAAAAAAGTATCACAGAGTTATAGGTTTTGGAAAATTTTTACACCTTTACCTTCCTGAGTCTATAATTCCAAATATGGAAAGACCAGGAACTCACCTTTTGAGAATTCTGAGCAAGTACAAGCCAGATTTAATACTTACATATAACTGTAATGGATCAAGTTATGAAATTGGACATGACAATATAAATCATTATAGATGGATATCAAATACTTTATCAAAAGTAAACATACCAAAATTTCATATAACAACAGACTACTGTAGGTCCGGGTTTAGACAGGAGCAAGCAGATTGGTTTGCAGATATTGGATACTCCGCTTCTATATTTAGACACAGAATTGCCCTTGAGCACGAATGTAGTGTTGATAAACACTGGCTTCCCTTTTCGGTAGATAAAAAACTGTATGAAAAGAGTATAAACAAAAAGATAAAGGAAAAGCTAGAGGTAGTTGGCTTTTTAGGTGCTGCACATAATTCTTCAAAAAAATTATATAGAAAAAGAATTTCTGCTATAAACTACCTGCTAAAAAGAAATATGATGAGAACATCAAAAGTCTTAGACGATAAGTTTACAAGAAGAATACTAACTGGGGAAAGCTATGTTAAATTTTTTACAAAAAACTTATTCAACCTAACCTGCGGAGGGACCTGTAATTTTATAACTGCAAAATACTTTCAAATACCCGCTAGTTATTCTATGCTCATATGTTCAGACACAGACGGATTAGATATATTTCCCAAGGATTGTTATATAAAATTTGATAGATCAAATCTAAATAAAATGATGGAAGATATAAATTTTCATATTAAAAACAAAGATATAACTTTAGAAAAAATAAATAAAATGCACAACTTTGTTATCAACAATCATTCTCACCATAATAGAATACTTGAGATGACAGAAATATTTAAGAGGTATGTATGAATCTATTTTTTTATAGTTCTCCATATAAGTATTATGCTGATAATTTAATTCCAATAGCAAAATTTGCAGAAGCCAGGGGCCACAACGTCTATGCTTCATACTCAGAGTATAGATCCGCAAAAATCTCTTCGATAAGAGAGACTCCCATGACAAAGAAAAACAAAGGTAGGAGGCCTCTTTTAGATTTTTTAAATGGAGATCTAAAAGTAGATGCGGCAATATTAACACAGCCATGGTGGTATGCCGATAACTCTGTAGCCACTTATTGTATTGAGAAGGGGATACCATTGTATATAGTTGATCATGCCCCACCTATGCTTTACTATACTGAAAAAAACGGAAGAGAGAGTCATCAATATAGAAAAAAGCTTTTCCAAAGCAGAGCTTTTTTTGGATACGGAAAGGAAACGAAAAGAGTAATGAAGCATAGAGGCTGTAAGGAAAAAATAGTATCAATAGGGTCTCCTAGAGCTGAAGAGTTGGTGAGAAAAGTTTCAAAAATAAAAAATAGCAATCCTAAAAAGAAAGGTAAGATTGCTGTAATTTATGACACAAGTAAAAGAATGGAGTCTAAATCTCAATCCAGAAAGATACTTGGAGTTTTTGACTATTTATCTTATCATGAAAAGTGGACTTTTATAATAAAGGAACACCCTAGGAGTGCAGGCTGGTTTAGGGGACTTTGCAAGGAAAGAAAGAACATAAAGTTGGCCAGAGAAATAGGAGAAGCAGAGTTGCTGGCGATTTCAGATCTAGACATCTTTACATTTCCATCGTCTATTATGATTTTCAGCGCTCTGTGTGGGAACAAGATGTTCTCACTGTACGGAGATCATGATTCGATAGATGCTAAAGATTTTTCTAATAGGTATAAAAAGTCAATATTTGAGTTTAGCTCAATACCTTTTGACTACAAAGAAGTAAGTAAAGTCCATAGTTATAAAAGTTTTTTAAAAGATCATATAGAATTGCACGATGTACCAAGTAAGCTACGAATATTAAACTATATAAGCAAAGACTTATCGATGAAATAAGAGAGGCTATTATGTACCCTAAAATTATAGCAGAAGTTGGATGCAACCATAAAGGTTCAATAGATATAGCTGAAGAAATGATAAAAACTGCTTCAAAATATTGCAATGTAGATGTGGTTAAGTTTCAAAAGAGAACGGTAAAAGAATTATATACAAAAGAAGAGTTTGACAGCCCTCACCCTGTTCCAAGAAACTCATATGGTCAAAGTTATGGCGAACATAGGGAGTTTTTAGAATTTAATCTCGAAGAGCACAAGTACCTAAAGGCATTGTGTGAAGAGAGCAACATTGAGTATTCAACTTCAGTGTGGGATTTAACTGCCGCAAAGCAGATTATTGGACTTAATCCAAAAATAATAAAAGTACCATCAGCTTGCAATAACAATGCAAAAATGCTCAGCTATTTGGCAGAAAATTTTAACGGAGAAATTCATATTTCTTTGGGAATGACCAAGAGATCAGAAGAAAGGTCTTTGGTAAAAATAATGGAAAAGCACAATAGGTTAAAAGACTTGGTGCTATACTCTTGCACCTCTGGATATCCGGTTGATTTTAATGATGTCTGTATTTTAGAAATAAATAGGCTTAGAGATCACTGGGGTAATTCGTGCAAAGCCATAGGGTTTTCCGGTCATCACCTTGGAATAGCTGTAGACATGGGGGCCATAACTCTAGGCGCAAGCTACATAGAAAGGCACTTTACTCTAGATAGAACTTGGAAGGGCACTGATCATGCAGCATCTCTGGAGCCAGATGGGATGAGAAAGCTCGTAAGGGATTCAAAAGCGATGTTTAACTCACTTACTTACAAAAGAGAGGAAATATTGGAAGTAGAAAAATTTCAAAGAAAAAAATTAAAAAGGTTAAGGTATGAAAAATAAAAAATGGTCAGATAAGAATATTTTAAAATCAATAAAAAATCCAAATAGTAGTGCATATGAGACAAAAATAAAGATTCCAGAGCTAACTTTTGAAGGAGTTAGGTCCCAACCTGATTTTGCAACTTTGTACATAACTTTTTATGCAAAAAATAAAGTTATAGAGCTAAAGTCTTTAAAAGACTACATTTATCACTTTAGGAGCAAAATATTTTCTTACGAAAGGTTAATAAATGTTATATACGATGATCTAGTTAGTGTTTATGAGCCTTCAAGGCTTAGGCTTGTTATGATTTGCAACCCGAGAGGGGGAATTAGCAGCAAACTAACCATAGATTCTGACTGGAAAATAAGAGGGGGAGAAGAAAATTTTTGTGATTGGGTAGGAAAAGGAGATCAGTGGTAGTGGCGGACCCAAGTGACAAGTTTGAAGACAACGTCGAAGGCTACTTCTTATCCAAGGGGAAGAAAATTTCTTTTTATGTAGATAGGGAATGTATCTTTTGCGACGTTTGTGTGCAGGCCGCGCCCAAAAACTTTGCACCAAGTAAAGATGGATCTCACGACTATGTTTATAAGCAGCCAGAAAATGAAGAAGAATTAGATGAATGTTATGACGCCATGGAGCAGTGTCCGGTAGAGGCAATTGGAGACGATGGCTGTGAATAAAAAAAAGGTAACACATAGGTGGAATGTTATATGTGTAAAAAAGTTCAAATATCCAATGCCTAATCCTATTGAGTTTTCAGTTGAGTCAAAAACAATTCATGGAGCTTCTATGAAGGCAATTAAAAAAATAAAAGATATTAATGATAACTGGATGATAAAAAGCATTTATTGGCTAGATCCCAGTTCATATAAAAAAGAGGAATAAAGTGAAGGATTATAAAATAGCTGACATAAATTTATGGGAGTGGGGAAAGAAGGAGGTTAACCTAGCAGAATCTGAAATGCCAGGGTTGATGTCACTTAGGTCTAAGCACGGCAAGGGCAAGCCTTTAAAGGGTGCAAAAATTGCGGGGTGCCTGCACATGACTATACAGACTGCTGTCCTCATTGAAACACTTGTGGAGCTTGGAGCGGAAGTTCGTTGGATGACATGCAATATTTTTTCTACACAAGACCATGCTGCAGCTTATGTTGCAAACTTGGGAATACCTGTTTTCGCTTGGAAGGGGATGACGGAAGAAGAATACGATGAGTGCTTAGAAGATGTTATTAAATTTAATAACCATGAAGGAAGCTGGGACTTTCCTAATATGATATTAGACGATGGCGGCGACTTGACAAAGTTTATCATAGAAAGATATCCAGAAATATGTAAGGATATAGTTGGGGTAACAGAGGAGACTACAACCGGTGTGCTTAGGTTGAAAGAATTTGAAAGCGCAAAAAGTCTTCCATTTCCAGCAATCAATGTGAATGACTCCGTTACCAAGTCTAAGTTTGATAATAAGTACGGGTGTAAAGAGTCTTGTGTTGACGCAATTCGTAGAGCAACAGATATAATGATGGCAGGTAAGGTTGCGACTGTCGTAGGTTATGGAGACGTAGGAAAGGGCTCTGCAGCCTCCCTGAGTGCAGCAGGTTGCAGAGTTATAGTTACAGAGGTTGACCCAATTTGCGCACTACAGGCGGCAATGGACGGCTTTAAAGTTATGAAGGTAGATAAGGCGGTGTATGAGTCAGATATAGTCGTTACTGCAACTGGCAACTACAATGTTATAAGAAACGATCACTTTGGTCTCATGAAGAATAATGCCATAGTTTGTAATATTGGGCATTTTGATAACGAAATAGATGTAGCTTGGCTAAATGATAATTGTAAAGTTACAAACGTTAAGCCGCAAGTAGACATATATAGCGTAAAAGACTCCAGAGAGATTGGTCAAAGATATAAAAATTTAATACTATTGGCCCAAGGAAGGCTAGTAAACTTAGGCTGTGCAACAGGTCACCCATCCTTTGTGATGTCTTGTTCATTTACAAATCAAGTTTTAGCACAGATAGAGTTATGGAAAAATTCTAAGAATTATAAAAATAAAGTTTACGTACTTCCAAAGCATTTAGACGAGGAAGTTGCAAGGCTACACTTGCGGCACATAGGGGCAGAAATAGATACTCTTTCTGACGAGCAGGCGAGTTATATTGGTGTAAATAAGTTGGGACCATTTAAAAGCGATGAATATAGGTACTGAAATGAAAATAGTTTCAGTAATTTTAGCAAGAGGTGGGAGCAAGGAGATTCCAAAGAAGAATATAAAACTTCTTTGTGGAAAGCCTCTAATTCAGTATTCCATCGAGGCGTCAAAAAGGTCTTTAAGCTCAGAAACGTGGGTAAGTACAGATTGCAAAGAGATAAAGAAAATATCATTAGAACTGGGGGCAAAAGTTTTAGATAGACCCGAAAGCCTTTCTGGTGATAGGTCAAAAAGTGATGATGCACTGATTCATTTTGTACAAAATGTTAGTTGTGATGTTGTCATTATGATTCAGCCAACATCACCTTTTATATCAGAATTTTATATAAATAAAGGCATATACATGATGAGAAATCACGATTCGATTTTTAGCGGATATGTAAAGCACTGGGTTCCTGAGTGGGTAGTTGAAAGTGGGGGCTTGAAGCCGTACGGCTGGGATCCGAAAAAAAGACCAATGAGACAAGAGGTCCAAAGTACTATTGTAGAAAATGGAGCCTTTTATATGACAACCTGTTATAACTTAATAAAATCTGAAATAAGAAATAGCGGTACAGTGGGCTTTGTTGAAATGACCGAAGAGGAGAGTCTGCAAATCGACTCTGCTAATGACTTCGCTTTTGCTGAAAGGATAATAAATTTAAAAAATATGGAGAAACAATGAGTGATAAATTAACATTAATCGCAGGACCATGCGCAATTGAAGATGAGCATACGCCTTTAAAAATAGCTGAAGAGGTTATTAAGATAACAGAGAAGTTAGACATAAATTATGTTTTTAAGGGATCTTTTGCGAAAGCAAACAGAACAAGCTTAAACTCGTTCTCTGGTATAGGAAGAGATAGGGCTCTTGAGATATTAAAGTCCGTAAAGGATAATTTTGGCATACCGGTTCTTACAGATATTCATGAGAGTAGTCACGTAGAAGAAGTTGCCCAGTATGTTGATTATTTACAAATTCCAGCATTCCTATGTAGACAGACAGCGCTGTTATTGGCAGCGGGGAAGACTGGCAAATTTGTAAATATAAAAAAGGGCCAGTTTGTATCGCCTGAAGCTATGAAGTTTGCGGTAGAGAAGGTTAGGTCAACTGGTAATCAAAATATAATGTTGACGGAAAGGGGAACTACCTTTGGTTACAGTAATTTGGTTGTGGATTTTACATCTATTCCTATTATGCAGTCTTTTGGAGTTCCAGCTATTATGGACGCTACACACTGTTTGCAGCGTCCAAACCAAACATCGGGGGTAACAGGTGGGGATCCGTCTATGATAGGTCATATGTGCTATGCAGCTATGGCAGTAGGGGCAGACGGCCTATTTATAGAGACCCATCCGAATCCTGCTTCGGCAAAAAGTGATTCATCCACTATGCTGCAGTTAGATAAGCTTGAGGATATATTGAAAAGATGCGTTGAGATTAGGAGCTTGTAAGATGAAGATAAAACACTTTTCTTGTGATTATACAGACAAAACAGAGTTTCCCCACTCTTCTACAAAAGAGTCTAGCAGAAGCATAAATAGAGACAGCCTGTATGCTTCAGATCAGTGGTTTTATAAAACTAATCCGAAGGCTGATTTAAAACATAATAAAGGTACGTCTAGTATTTTTCTAGAAAAGTATATATATTCTAATATTAAAAATTTTAATACTGCACTAGATATCGGAGCAAGAGTTGGCGAGTGGTCCAGACCGCTTGGCATGAAGTTTAAAAAAGTGATATCTTTTGAGCCAAGAATTTACTGGTGTAGGTCTTTTGTAAAAAATGTGAAACTAGACAATGTAGATATATATAATTACGGACTGGGTAGTGATTTTTCTTTAGCAAATATGAGAGGTAGTAAAGTTATATCTCTGGTAGACTCAGAAAGGGACAGGGACGATACAACAGTTTCCTTAGCTCCTCTTGATTTTTTTAATTTTAAAAAAATAGATTTTATAAAAATTGATACAAATGGACATGAGCTAGAGGTTTTGATTGGTGCGAAAAAAACTATTTTAAAAAATAAGCCATTAATATTTATTGAAAGTATAGAGAGAAAACCATATTTTAATGGAAAAACACATGTAGATCATTGCCTATTCCTTGAGTCATTAGGAATGGTGAGAATAGAAAAGTTTATGCAAGAGAGTAAGAATAGGTTACATGATTCTCTTTACGCTTGGAAAAGTGATGTCCAGTAAAGAAAAAAAAATTCTTGGAGTCATTCCAGCCAGGTATGACTCCTCAAGACTTCCTGGAAAGCCCTTAGCTGACATCTTGGGCAAAACTATGATAAGAAGAGTTTACGAAAGAGCCAGCAGGTCTAACATGCTTGATTCTTTGATAGTGGCAACAGACGACAAAAGAATATATGATGAAGTTGTCTCATTTGGCGGAGAATGCGTTCTAACAAGAAACGGGCATACATCTGGTACATCCAGACTTTGTGAGGTTATGAGCAAACTTCCAGAGTATGATTTCTATATCAACATACAGGGAGACCAACCTTTTATAGCTAAAGAAACAGTGGATGAAATATGCACGGCTACTTTGTCAATGAAGGGCGATTCTTCTGTTATGACCCTTGTGGCAGAATTAAAAGAAGATGAAGAAGATGATATAAGCATACCAAAAGTAGTGGTAAAAAAAGATGGAGAGGCAATTTATTTTAGTAGGTTTCCAATACCTTTTAATACTTCCTTAGGGAAGTTTGACTCATCTATTTATTTAAAACATTTAGGTGTATATGGTTTTACAAAAAAGTCATTAGAAAAAATAAAAAATTTTGAAGTATCATACTTAGAAGAGGCTGAAAGCTTAGAACAGCTAACCTGGATATATGAAGGAATTTCAATATATACAAAAAAAGGTTCTGATAAAAATAAAATATCTGTAGATACTAAACTTGATTTAGAAATTGCAATAGAAATAGCGGAGAAAGAGAATGATCAGCAGGGCTAAAGAAATTATACAAAAAGAAATAGATGTTATAAAAAACATACCTCTAGAAGATAACTTGGAAGAGGTTGTAAAAATAATGGCATCTTGTAAGGGTAAGGTTGTGTTTTGTGGCATGGGCAAGGCAGGGCTCGTAGCTAAAAAAATATCAGCCACCTTGTCCTCGTCTGGAACCCCGTCTGTTTTTTTACATCCAGGAGAGTCTCAGCACGGAGATCTCGGTATAATGGGAGAGGGAGACGTTTTACTTACTATGTCAAACTCTGGAAAAACTAGAGAGGTTATAGAAACGGTTCACCTTTCAAAGGGGATAGGCTCTTTCCCAACTATATGTATAACTTCAGATACTAACTCAGAGCTTGCTAAAGTTTCTGACATAGCTTTGTCAATTGGAAAATTTGAAGAAGCGGGACCATTTGGGCTAATGCCGACATGCTCAACAACGGCTATGACCATCCTTGGTGATATACTATGTGTCTTAACAATGGAAGAGAGGGGTTTCACCTTGGAAGATTACTCTAAGAGGCATCATGGTGGCTATATTGGCGTCCAAGCTAGAGGCGCAAAAGGAAGGGACGAAAGTGAGTAGAGTTGTTATTAACCAAAATGGTAAAAAGCTAAAAAGAATTGATACCATTTACATAGGGTACGACGATAGAGAACACCTTGCTACAAATGTACTGATAGATTCCATAGAGAGATTGGCATCAAGACCCATAAATGTTGTTACTTTAAATTTAAAATCACTTAGGCTATCTGGCTTATATAGAAGAACTCCTCATGTAAACTCAACTGTTTGGGGAAAAGATCCCGTAAACAATATGGTTGACGCATTTGACGAAAGACCCTTTTCAACCGATTTTAGCTTTTCAAGATTTTTAATTCCATTTTTAAATCAGCATGAAGGCCTTGCTTTGTTTATGGACTGTGATATGTTCTTTAGAGATGATCCCTGCATTTTGTTTGACGAATTCTATGATCAAAATAAAGCTGTATCCTGTGTTAAAAGTAAGCACGAAGACAAGGTTGACCTTGGCTTAAAAATGTATGGTTGCCCTCAAACAAAGTACTCTAGAAAAAACTGGTCAAGCTTTGTTCTTTGGAATTGTGGACACGAATCTCATAAAAACCTAACTGTTGATGACGTTAATACAAAGCCAGGTAGGTGGCTGCATAATTTTTTATGGCTAAGTGATGAGGAAATTGGAGACCTTCCTGCGAGATGGAATTGGCTAGATGGATATTCTGACGAAAATGTAGATCCCGCCAATGTGCATTTCACAACAGGTGGGCCATGGTTTGACAGGTGGAAGGCCAAGAGGCCAATTGATCAAAAGTATGCTGACGAATGGAAGGTTTTGTCAGCAAAAGTTTTGACAAAAATACAAAGTATTTAATAGGAAGCTACGATACAAATTTTCTAAACCTTTTCCAAAAAGTACCGTTACTCATATCCTCTTTGCACCACAGGCAGTAGGCTAGATCATAGAACCACTGCGTTCTATCTATAAGCTTTGGTTTTTCTATAAACTTTTCTATGTTATGATTTGCTATTGGGTATGCCATGCAATCCTTCTTATCGGTAAATAGAGGGATTCCTTTTATGAGTGGAATTACACAGGCGGATGTATTGTATACAACGGCAGCATGGGCGTTTACACAGTCGTCTATAAGGCTTGTTTTGCCGTCAATTCCGGATACCCTTATGTCTTTTGTGAATTTTAAAACTTTATTAGACATCTTATGTTTCATCTTCGACTTTCTAAACATTGGATGAAACCTAACAACTATCGGCCTATTGGTTACTTTTCTTATTTGGCTTATCTTTTTAAAAAGCCAGGGGTCGGTGTCAACGCCTTTTGTAGACCAGCTTCTGCTCCCTTCTCCAATTCCTCTGTTCATACAGATAAGAATATGCTCGCCTTTATCCCTATATGGCAAAACATTTGCTTTTTTTCTTTCACACATAGAGTTCCAACGATCTGGTGGACAGTTTTTATTAAAATACTCCGAATCTCCATAGTAAACTGATTTATAAGGAAGTTTGAAATACATAACTGGGGAACTGGACCTTTCGGCTATAATTTTTCCTGCATACTTCAGAGGGTCAGCTTCAATAAAAATACAGTGCTTTTTTCTTGCAGTATGTGTATCATATATTGTCTTTCTAAAGTTCTGCGTATTGCCTCTATTTTTTCCAAAAAATCCAAATATTACGGCTATATCACAATCAGCATATTCGTACTTGGAGCTAACCAGAAGCTGATCGCTCTTGACCTTCTCAACACCTTTGGCAAAGTCAAGCAAGACTCTTTGCTTTTCTCCTGGACCAGTTGTTTTTAAAAAAATTCCAACTTTCATTTATAGTTTTCCTCGGTATAATTATACTACTTAAAATGTAAATTAATAAATACTTTTGGAGTAAAAATATGAATATACTATATGTTACTACTTTTAATAAAGAGATCTTTGAAGCTTCTGGCAAAGAAATGTTAAATTCATTTCTTAAAAGCAAAACGGATGGAAATATATTTTTATCGTGTGAAGGTTTTTCTTTTGATGTAAAAAACCCCGACCACCTCCTCTCTAAAAAGTGGAGAGATAAGTTGGCCAATAAAAATAAAAAAATACTTACTTATAATCTAAGCAAAGATTCCTTTTTGAATAGCTGGTTGGAAGAAAATAAGGACGTAATCCCAGTCCACATGGGCGGAGAAGCAACTCCTGAAAGTTGCCCTGACGCATTTGGTCCAGGAAACATAAGGGCTGCCGGATGGTTTAGAAAAATAGCTACTTTAAATGCCGCCCTTACTAAGCATGGAAAAGATTATGACTGTATAGTTTTTGTCGATTCAGACTGTATGTTTAAAGAAAAAATAAGTCATGAAATGATATCTGATGCATTTTCAAAATATTCGGTCTTTTATCACCTGGGGAAGCTTAGAATTCAAAAGGGCATGGGTGTAGAATCGGGATTTGTGGGCTTTAAAAATGATGAACATGGTTACAAAATATTAGAAACTTGGATTTCAAAGTATAAAAATAAAGCATTTATTAAATATAAAAGATGGGATGACGGAGGGATGCTAAGGTATGTAATAGAAGAGGCTAAGTTTAAGCATTGTAGAGACTTAGTTAAAAATTATAATTCAATACCTGGAAAGTCAAAGTCTCACGCGATAGAGAGGGGTATGTTCGCAAATCACGTTGAGCACTACAAGGGACTCCATAAAAATCTGGGTATAGGAAAAGAGGCAAGCTTTAGAGGTCTAACAAAAGATATAGCCAGAAAGAAAAAGATAATATGATAGATAAAGGTTTTATTACAACAAAACATCAAAAAGTTTCTTCTCAGGAGGCGACAGAAAAGAGGTTAAGTGGTAGCCCAATATTTGTACCAGCCTCTAATTTTGAAAAAAAAGGTGTAAATACTTTTTTCTCCTCTCTTTGCAAAAGCTACGATGGGGTCATAACTCCTTCGAGGAATTTTGATCAAAAGGAAATGACAGGAGATGTTTTCATAAGAGGCTTTCAGGGTATGAAGACTCACGTCTTAATAAGGAACTTAATAAAAAATAATAGAACTTTTTACTTTGTAGACTCAGGATATTTTGGAAATGAAAAGCTGCCATATAAAAAATGGCATAGAGTTACAAAAAATGATTTTCAAAATTGTAAAATAATTTCTAGAAAGCCAGATAGAGCAAGAATGCTGAGATTAACCCCTAAGAAGTGGAAAAAAGATGGCGACTTTATTATGATATGTCCACCATCAATGAAATCTATGGGTTTTTTCATGGAGAAGAAAATGACCGAGGCCGACGTTGATAAATGGGTTGGCGGAGTGGTTAAGAGGTTAAGAAAGCACACTGATAGGCCAATAGTAGTTAGAAAGAAAAATAGATCCAGAAAGCATCGTATTTTTACAGACCCCTTACATGTAGCACTGGATGGGTGCTATGCCCTGATAACCTATAATAGTATAGCGGCAGTTGAGTCCATATATCATGGTGTTCCGGCTATAACTTTGGCTCCAAATGCAGCACAAGAGATGTGCGTTCAGGACTTGTCAAAAATAAATTCTTTGATTTATCCCGATAGAAATAAGTGGCTAAATCATTTATCATATTGTCAATTTCAAGAGCGCGATGCATCCACGGGTTTTGCGAGAAGCACTTTAGAGGGAGAATTTTAAGATGTCATTATATGAAAAAGATGAATTAGATAAATGGATATGGAAGTATCAATTAAAAAAAGCAGGCTCATGCAAAAGAGTCATGCTTAAAAGAATTCATAATAGAAAGATTTCAGAAGAGACTCATCCTAAAGATGCAAGAAGCCTTGGGAAGAAGAGAAAAAACTCATCAACACTCAATGAAAAGGAGCTGTATGATCAAGACTCTGTGGGGTCCTCTAAGTCAATGGATAATCTCAAGAATTCGGTAGTCTGGGAGATGGGGAGATCCTGGGTTGATGAGTTTTACTGGATGATTGGTAGGCAAAATATTTTATCATATAAAAATGATGAAAAATATTTAAAAAATCCAGATTGCATTCCAAATGATATGGACTATCTAAACTGTTATTACTCTAGTGATAAAATAATAACAAGATATGCAATGACTAAATTTTCAATGTATACAAAATCTAGAATGTTTGATGTATGTAAGATTAAACCAGGAGATAAAGTGCCTGAAGGAATCTCTGTTGTTTTCGGCCCAGCCTGTATAAAGACAATTTTAGAGCCTGCACTTAAAAGTAAAAAAAGATTTATTTACATAGACCATGCTTATTTTAATAGGGGTTATTCAAAAACCGGAACCCCCATGTCTCTGAGAGTTATTCCAAATGGAATACATCCAACAAAAATACTTAATAATGTTGACAGCAAAAGGTTTTTTTCGATGGGAATACCTGTAAAAAAATGGAGGACGAAGGGCAGTCATATTGTCGTATGCCCTCCAACTGGAGCTATGCTAAAAGCCCTTGGAGTAAAGGAAACTTGGCTAAAGGATACGGTAAAAGAGCTAAGAAAATATACAGATAGACTTATTGTTATTAGGCCAAAGCCTGGAACCACAAGAGATAAGCCGGATTACATCTATTGCGTACAGAATTACAAAAAAGTAATTATATCTGAAAATATATCCTTAGAGGACGGTTTAAAAAATGCCTGGGCAATAGTGGCTCCAGCGAGTGGCGCATCAATTGAAGCTGTTTGCATGGGGATACCATCTTTTTCAGAAGAGTGCAGCCCCGCAGCCCCAGTTTCTTCTCTTAAGATAAAAAATATAGAATCACCATATATGCCGGATAGGCTACCCTTTCTTAATAGTCTAGCCTATAGTCAGTTTAATATGCTTGAAATAGAATCTGGATTTGCATGGAATATTTTAAAAAGTGAATTATTTTCTAGAGATGAAATCTTGAACTATAACAAAAAAGAAATTTACAAAAAATTTCTCGATTCAAAAAAAGAAAAGAAATGATTGAAAATAAAATAAAAAACAAAACTTTTGCCGTGTATATAAAGCACGATAAAAATGGCAATTACTTCAACGACGTAAGAAATAATTTATTGAGGACTTTATTTAACTCCTTTTACTTGTTCACAGAAGATGCACAGCTTGTTTTGGATAATCGATATAGTCCATCGGATGTTGGTGTATTTTTTGGTTTACCAAAAGTTTCCAGGTCAAGCACATTAAGGTCTACAAGAAAGCAGAAGTCTTTGAATGATGTCTTTTATTCACATAAAAGACAGCTGGTTGTCGAAAGGGGCTATCTAAGAAGAGATGTTTACTATTCAGTAGGTTGGGGTGGAATAAATGGAAATGCTGATTTTAAAAATAAGGATATGCCAAAGGATAGGTTCGAGGAATTAAAAATAAAGCCAAAGAGTGTAAAAGAGGGGAAAAAAGATGGCCATATACTTTTTTGCGGCCAGATGCCATTCGATACCAATGTTCAAGAAAAAAATAAAGAAAACTACTCATATGTAGACTGGTGCAGAGATGCTATCTTGGAAATTAAAAAACATACAAAAAGAGACGTGATATTTAGACTCCACCCGCTTCTTCAAGATAAACACAGGGGTAGCTTTTTAAATAAAATATCAGATATATGTATAATTTCTGAAAAAAATCTTGAAGATGATTTTGAAGATGCCTGGGCTGTTGTTGCCCTAAATTCAAATTCCTTAGTGGACGCAACAATACGGGGGTTGCCTATTTTTGCTCTAAGTAAGGGTTCAGTTGCTTACGAAATCGCAAATAAAGATTTAAAGGATATAGATAGTCCAAAAATATTTGAAAAATCAGAGGTAATGCAATGGTTTTACAACCTTGCATACACCCAGTGGAGTATAGAGGAATTTGAAAAGGGACTTCCACTTAAGCATTTGGGGTTTAAACCCATAGGCTCTAAAACATCGGGTAAAAAGTTTAAAATTTTAAAATACGCCAAAGATGAAAGAAAAAAGTTTTGCAATGCAAGTGTTATTTTTTCAAATAAATCAGGGTCAAAACTTAAAACAGATAAGTTCTTAGGGCAAAAAAAAGGATTTGAAAAGCTTTCCTTTTTGGCATCAGAGGGTAGAAAGTGGAAAAGCGATTTTTTCTGCAAACCCTGGGAGTTGCACGAATACCTTGGAGAGAAGTCTGTTTCAAAATTTTTTATAGATGATAGTATTAGAGATTATGGATTGGAAGCAATTATATATACTTTGATACCAGGTTTAAAGCTATCCCTCACCAGGGGCGCTGAAGTAAATATGATCTTCAGAGATTCAGAATTTTTAATGAAGAAGCATCTTTTAAATATAGAAAAAATGTCCAGGAATCTTGTAAATGAAGCTTCTCTAAAGAAAAAAGCAGACTATTGTATTTATGGCCTAAGAGAGTTAAACATAGATATGTCAATTGTAGGAAAAAGTATTTATCCAAATTTAATTTACCCTTCGGGTCACAAGACTCTCCCCATATCTCCTACTGCTTCAGTTTCTCACAAGCTTATTATTCCAATTTTTCAACTTCATAATTTTGTAGTAACTAATCGTATCATAGAAGATGAAAATGTTTATTTGCAATTTATTAATAATAATTAAAAAATATGAAACACAGACCTGTATGTATATACGATAGATCAACAACTCCACAAGATTTAGGCATATCTTGTAATGCTATAATTGTACAAACTCCTGAAGATTATATAAAAAATATAAAACACCTAAGAGGCCCGTTGATAGTTCAAGGAGTAGCCCCAATGTATGCGGAGGCTCAGAGGCAGGCTAAAAAAAATGGAATAGATTATTATAATATAGATAATGGATATTTTGGAAATTTTAAAAAAAAGATTTGGTTCAGGGTTACAAAAAATAATTTACAGCTAAGTGGTAGTCTAATTAAGAGAAAAGGAGACCGAGTTAAATTAGCCGGGGTTGGCCTGAAAGAATGGGATAAAAGGGGTTCAAGGATTTTAATCTGCCAACCATCAAAGTGGTCTGCAGAATACTTCGGATACTCTATTGAAGATTGGACAGACAGGACCGTTGAGGAAGTAAGAAGACATACCAATAGAGGCATTGTTATTAGACCAAAGCCAAGAGCCAGAGCGGACAGGATAAAGGGGCCCAATACTTTGGTGGAGCAGATAAAAGATGATATTTTGTGCGTAGTAACTTCAAACAGCTTGGTAGCAACAGAGTCTATAATAAATGGCATCCCTGCTTTTGTTACAGAAAATAACGCGGCTTCTGCAGTTTCACTTTCTGACTTATCGAAAATAAATACGCCCGCCTATCTTGACAGGAAAAAGTGGATAAGGCATCTATCTTATGGTCAGTTTACAAGAGAAGAGTTAAAAAATGGATATGCATGGTCTATTTTAAATGAAAATTCAAAATAATAATGTTTACTTTTTCTTTTTCTTCTTTTTAAACTCTTTATTCTTTTTTGCAGCTAGTCTATATTTTCTACTCAACCATATTTTTCCATATGTTTTTTCTGTCATATATCCGTAATTATTATCTGGATTTATAAATATTCTTTTTTTGGGCGGCTTTTTAGATAGTATTTTCATCAAATCACTATAAACCATTTTTGGTGTAAAGCTATTCATTGCAAAGGAGCAGGTTTCGCACTCCCTGCCCCATATTCCGCAACCATATTTATTCTCCTCCGTTCCGTCATCAAAAAAGTAATTTTTATGTATTTCATAACCAGTGGAGTTTGGACTTATAAAGTGTCCAAAGATAACACAGCCCGGTATATTTAAAGATGCAGCAGCATGATGCATAGCTCCCTCATTTCCAACAAATGCAGATGCTTTTGACATTATTACTATGGCGTCTCTAATATTTTCTGTTTCTATCTCCAAGAGTCCTGGCATGTCAATTGGTGGAGAACCCTTTGGACGGCAAGAAACCAGCTTGTAATCTTTGGATAGCATGGATATCAATTTTTTGTAGTTTTTTCGTCCCCAGTTTTTATTTATTCTGGATCCATCTTTTATCAAAGGCTGTATAAATATGAACTTTTTTATTTTATTGCTTTTGAGAATAGAATTCCCTCTCTCTATCTCTTCATCTCTGAAGTAAATATCCGCAATCTTTGGCTTATACTCCTGGGTGGATATTATTCTAAGATTTTTTGCTACGTCTTTGAAGCCTTTTTTCATATAGAAGTTTCCGTGCCTCTTTCTCTTGTTCCAGTTAAAATGAATAACTCCAATTCCTGAACTTTTATATTTTGCAATAACTCTTTCATCTGGAGGTAGCAAGAGTGGGTGATGCAAGTATATAGGAGATTCATAATATTTACCTCCCACCGCTACCATGGAATTTTCTTTTTTTAAATCTTTCAATAGCTCCATCATTTCGCCTAGAGCCATCATGTCGTCTCCATAGCCCATTTACATCTCCATGTCTTTAGGCGTAGATACGCCAGGCTGAGATACAACTGATCTAGCACACTTGTTTGCAAATTTCATAGATGCAAAAATATCTTTAGTTTTGCAAAAGTAAACCGCTAGCCCGGCCAAATAAGTGTCCCCAGCGCCAGAGACATCCCTAACCTGTACGGCCTCGGTTGGTATAATTCTTCCATTATGCTTAGAGCCTCGACTACCCAAGGTTACAATCAGTTTTTCAGAAATTTTAGCGCCTTCTAAGTACTTCTTATGTAATTTATTGTTATATTCTTTTTCATTTATCTTTATAAATGAGCAGTCTTTTGCCCAATCTCCAATTACCTTTTTAGTATCCATAAATGTAATTATTTTTTCATTTTTACAAATTTTCAAAATTTTTTCAATATCCTCTGTGCTTAAGAAGCCCTTATTGTAGTCGGAGATAATTATAAAATCATAATTTTTAAAACTTGGAATGCTAGAAAAGTTTATTGGTGAAATTTTAGGTTCATCATCGACTCTTAAAAGAATATAGTTTGAGACACTGTCAACATACCTTGTTTTAGTTATGGATTCTTTATTTGATATCAAATCTACATCACATTTAAAATATTTTAAATTTGATACGACGTTGCCGGCCATACCCATGTTTTCAGAAAATGAGGTCTTTGATAAAACGGGGATAGGGGCCTCTGGGGATATCCTCTCGCAATTGCCATAGACAAAGATATCTCGACAAATGTCTCCAATTACGAGGGCCTTCATTTTTGACTATCCCCCTTCCAAACTCTGTAAGAATCTTCATTATAATGGGTTGTAGAGACTTCAAATATTACGCCGTCCTCTAAGGCTTCAAGCTGGTGTGGTTGACCTGGACGTTGCCTAACTGAGTCTCCTTCTTTTAGGTTTTCTTCGTGAACCTCTGCAGTTTTAGTATCTATCCATCTGTACAGGAAGCTTCCTTCTTTCACATACCATGTTTCATCTTTTATCATATGATAGTGCATGGAGAATTTGCATCCTTTTTTAAAGACTAGCAGCTTGCCGCAGTACTGTTCGTTATTTTCGAATATAATTTCATGCCCCCATCCCTTTTCAATGTTACATTCGGGACATTCTTTTGCGTTTATTACTTTTGGATTTTTCATAGATATCACTTTTTTGAATTTAATATTTTAGTTGTTGAGTAGTTGCCAATTCTTTCAAAGAATAAGACCTTTTTAGCATATTTTTCGCCCACCACGTCTTTGCCCCTCCAGTCAGATCCGACTATTAAAAAATCAGGGCTGTGGTATTTAATTTTATCTTCTAGCTCTTCTTTTGAGGAGAAAACCTCGACCATGTCTACAAATTTTATAGACTCTAACATTGCGATTCTGTCCTCCAGACAGTTGAACGGTCTATCTGGTCCTTTGTCTTTGGAAACTTTGTCATCGCTGTCCAGCCCAACTATAACAAAGTGCCCAACCTTTCTGCAATATTTTAAAAGCTCTACGTGACCCCTATGGAGCACGTCAAAGCATCCGTTAGTCCAGACTGTTACCATTGTTTTTTTTGCCTAAGTATTCTTTATAATTTTTCATTCCCATTTCTAAATTAAATTTGGGCTTCCATCCTGGGATCCAAAATTTTTTATTCGATTCCGTATAGAACTGATACCACTCTGGAATAGATTCTTCACTGTGGTAGTGAAAGTTTACCCCTAAGTGTTCGAGCATACTCTCAAAGGGCATCGCAGTTCCGCTTCCGACTTCATAAACTCCCGGCTTTGCGTCCATTGCGGCTATATTTGCAGAAACTACATCGAAAACATGGACGAAATCTCTTTTTGGTTTCAAAGGAAACAGCTTAAACTCTCCTTTTTCCCAAGCTTGAAAGGCAACAGAGGACATCTTTCCTTTATGCTCTTCTCCTGGGCCATAAACATTGAAATATCTTAAAGACACAATATTTTTACATTTATTTACTCCGTAGTCCTCTGCCATTAGTTTGGACCAAGCATATATGTTTAGGGGGACTCCATCTGTTCCGGTTACAGAGGCAGAAGATGAATATATAACTTTTTTATTATGTTTTTCGCAAATTGAAAAAAGCTTTTTGCTAAAAAGATAGTTGTAAAAAAGCATCTTGTTGTAATCTTGAAGCGAAGTATCGGATATTGCTCCAACATGAAATACGAGATCTGAATCCATGACCTTTTTTTCTAACAAAGCTTCCCAGCCGCTGTTGTCAAGAAAATCAGCCTCTATCCCAGTTACGTTATGATTTTCATTGATTAGCTTTAGTTCTAATTGTCGGCCAATAAAGCCTTTGTTTCCTGTAACAATTAAATTCATTTCTTCTCCAATCCACTATGGTATTATATATCCAATATATTAACAATTATACTTATAATTATATGTTTAGTAGAGAACTAATTAGTTATTCTTTTTTGTGAAACATGGAGGCTTTGTGGTTGTAGGTGTTTTTAGAAACGACAGATTTGGCAATACTAGAGAGGCTTTTGACGGAGTCGTTGCAGGTCTAGAGCTTCTTGGTGTTGACCACTTTGTGACAGATCAGTCTAAGTATGTAGATTGTGATGTTGCGGTTGTTTGGGGCATATTTAAGAAAAAAGGAAAAAAGAGAAGAGTAGGTCTTAAAGAAATATTTGACAATCAACAAGATTTGCAAAAAGATGTTTTAGTCATGGAAAGAGGCTTTATAAGAAGGGATATATATAGCTCAATAGGTTGGAATGGACTAAACGGAAGGGCTGATTTTAAAAATAAAAATATGCCATCAGATAGGTTTGAGGATTTGAATATAGATATTTCACCGTGGAGAAACCACGGCGAAAGTATTTTGTTATGTGGCCAGGTTCCATGGGATAGTAGCGTGCAAACTTTGAACCCTTGGAAGGGTTACGATGGCTATTCTGACTGGTGTAGGGATACGATAGAGGAAATAAAGAAAAACACAGACAGACCAATAGTTTTTAGAAATCATCCAGACTTATTACATGCCAAGGATGCAAAAAGAGATATTTTAAACTGGATACAGCAGGTTGATGGGGTGACTTGGTCAGAGGGTCCGATTGAAGAAGACTTTGAAAAAGCCTGGGCTGTAGTTGCTTTTAATTCAAATGTTACTGTTGACGCAGCATTAAGAGGGATTCCAATATTTGTTGACGACATTGGTGCAATGGCTATGGATGTTGCAAATACAGATTTGTCAAAGCTAAACAACCCAGATAAACCTGATAGGTCGCGCTGGTTGAATGATATAAGTTATAGTCAATGGACACCTTCTGAGATGTCGCTTGGACTACCAATAAAACACTTACTGGGATTAGGAGAAGATAGTGACTGAAAAATTAGAAGCGCACTTAGGGGGTCACGCAAACAAAACTTGGACGGACAGGGGTGCCCTCAAGTATGTCAAAGAGCAAACAAAATCAAAGTACTACCTCGATATAGGGTGTGGCCCCGGAGGCCAACTTCAAATAGCTTTAGACTTGGGCATGGTTGGCCTTGGAATAGATGGCGACCATACTCTAACACACTCTGAAGAGCTGAATGTTCAGATTTTTGATTTTACAAAAGGAAAGATCGACAAAGACAATATAAAGTATATTCCAGATCAAGGATATTTCGATATATGCTGGACTGTAGAATTTCTAGAGCATGTTAATGCTGAATTCATACCCAACTTCATGGGCGCCATTAGTTTATGCGAATATGTTATTATGACTAATGCAATACCCGGATTAGGAGGGCATCACCACGTAAACGAGCAGTACTTTTCATACTGGGAGGAGACTTTTAAAAAGTATGGATTAAAGCCAGACTTAGATCTAACCAGGGGCCTAAGGAGAATGTCGACTATGAAAAATAAGAAAAAACTCTCTCAGATATCAATGCCTGAAGACTATCTTTCAAAAGAGTTTGAGTACAAAAAGACCTCTTTTATAAAAAGGCACGGCTGGGTTTTTGTCAATAAACGACTTCAAAAAAAGATACAGGATAGCCAGGAGGTTTTTTAGATGTCATTAATTCAAGATATATTTAATCATAAAATGATCCTACCTGATATGGCAGACATACCGGAGTGCGCAGACTTGGAAAAAGTTGAGAAAGACTCAAGAAGGTGGCGAAGATTATTAAAAGGTTTTGATTCTTCAATTGAAAATAGAAGCGTAAAAGAGTTTAGAAATAATCTTAAATCTTTAAATGATTTAACATATAGATTTTATAAGTATACAAAAGAAGAGGGGGCAATCAAGGAGGCTCAGTATGCCATAGTATCAAAGATGGCCACCCAATATATTTCAGATTTAAAAAGAAAAGACGACTTTAGTCCTAACGGCTCTTATGCCAGCACCCCTTATGAAAACCTATGTAATAACGGATACTTTTCCACACGGTTAGATCCCACTTCTAAGGAAAAATTAAAATTATTTTTATCTCCATACATAGATAATCTTCAGAAGCAACCTGACTCTGACCATTCGACGCCGGGCTCTGGGTATGATAGGCATCATAAGTTTAAACCTAACCCATCAAATGCAGAGCTAATAGGGATTCTTGATGATTTTTATAAAAAAAATACGCTATATGAGGCTTCGCAAGTATATTACGCATGTGGTAAATTAAAAATAAAAGCAGTAACCTTGCATGTATGCTCCCCTTCTGACACTCATTATTATCAAACACTGAAGGATTGCAAAACAAGCTCAAGTCTTATTGGTATGCATTTTGACCCAAAGGCAGTAATGAAGACTATAATATATCTAAATGATGTAGACGAAGACTCTGGCCCTTTCTCTGTTGTCCCGAGCACAAATAGGTGGCATTTTGACCACATTGAAAAAATATTTGCGAAGGGTAATAGCATCGGAAATTACCTAAATTCTCCGGCACACAGACGGGTTGCCCTGAGGGCTCCATATAGACTGAGGAAGAATGCAATATTTGGGAGGTTTGTTCCAGATGGCACAAAATTAAGTAAAAAACTTTTATCCTTAGAGAAAAAATTTGTAAGTGAAGAGTGTGATTTTATTTTATTTGATCCTGCAAATACTTTTCATCGGGGCGGTATTTGCAAGTCAAAGCAGAGAATAAACTTACAGGTAATTTTATCTACAAAATAAACATTACTAATTAAAAGTTTAATAAAAAATATATTTAAAAAGAAGGCTTTATGAAAAAAATTGCACTTATTCTAACAGGGTTTATAAGAGATTATAAAAACTTAGAAGACAAGCTAGAGTTTATAAGAAATAACCAAGATTTCGAAATAGATGTTTTTATAGGAACTTATGATATAGTTGGGTTGCCATGCAAAGAGCCTACTGATTCAAAGGCCTATATAGAAAACTCAGAATATTTGGACTATGAAAAGATAGATAGCCTGCTCTCGCCCGAAGGTGTTTTTACTTTAAAATATCTAAAGTCGAAAAAAAGGGTTAAGGATTTTTATGATTCAAATAAGTGGGACATAGTTGCAAGTAAGGGCTCTATGCTTGCCACGCAGAGTAAAAGAAATGGCGAAGAAATCACAGATGAGTTTGTCTTAAGACGATCCTTGTCTCAGTGGAATTTAGTCAAATGGGCCCATAATAACTTTAGACAGCACTGTGAAAAGAAAAATAAGAAGTATGACTGCGTAATTAGAGCGAGGTTTGATGTTAACCTTCATAGCTTGAACTTAAAAGAAGTTTCTGAAAATTTTTCTGCAGATACAATATATACTGAAAATAAAGTTGAACCAAGAGGTATTATAACACAGGGTAATAGTGTTATATCAGACTGGTTTGCACTTGGGGATCAAAAAAGTATGGAAATATATTGTAACCTTGGAAAGCTAAGCAACTATAATTTTATTTTTAATAATAAAGATTTTATAAAACATAATGACGTGTTCTACGATGAAGTTGGAAAATCTATTCAGCTTAGCAGCGAAAGGACATTGACATATTGGCTTTTTGAGGTAAACAAGCTTAACTTTTCACACATAAAGCCAATAGGCCTTGGAGTTAAAAGGGCTGCAAAATATTTTTCAAAGTACAAGCAAAAAGTTTTGGAAGATAAGAGGTAAAATGACTACTTTAAAAAATTTAGAAATAATCCAGGCAAAGCAAGAGCTTTATGACGCCTTTAATAGTTTTATTTTAAGCAGCGATACAAAGGTTTTTGGGAAATTGCTAGCAAGGTGTCTCCTTTTAGATTACGTAAAAAATATACCAGGAGATATAGTAGAATGCGGTGTTTTTAAGGGGACTGGAATTTTAACACTACTGAAGGCAAAGAAATTTCTGTGTCCAAATTCTATAAAAAAGGTAATTGGCTTTGATTTTTATGATACAGATGGACTTTTGGCAAGCTTATCTGGCCAGGATAAAGAGGCTATGACGACTCTCTTTAGGGATCGCGGCTTTAACCATAAAGATAGCTTTGTGAAGTATTTAAGTGATTTGGTATTAAGCTGTGGATTTTTAGAGCATGAATTTGACTTAGTAAAAGGAGATGTATCTAATACTACTTTGGAGTATTCCAAAAATAATCCAGGTCTTAGAATATCTTTGCTGTATATAGATTTAGATATTGCAAAACCAACTTATGACACTCTTTCGAATTTATGGGACAATGTTTCAACCGGAGGACTTGTTGTTTTTGATGAGTACGCATATCACTGTTGGTCTGAGTCAAATGGTGCCGATGATTTCTTTCGTAGCAAAAATGTTCAAATTAAATCTTTAAACTTTTTAGCCCCAACTGCTTATGTAGTTAAAGGTGGCGGAAGCTTTCCCAGGGAGTAAGGTAGTTATGACTAGAATGGTTATATTTGATTTAGATGGAGTCCTAGTTGACGCTTGCGAGTGGCACAGAAGAGCTCTAAATGAGGCACTATATGATGAGTGTAGTTACAAAATATCAATAGATGATCATAAATCTAATTTTAATGGGCTGCCTACAAAAGTAAAGCTAGATAAACTTATATCTATGGGTTTAATTTCAGAGGATAAAAAACAAGCAATTTATGATTTAAAACAAGAAAAAACTATAGAGATAATAAAAAATAGTGCAAAAATAAGAGAAGAAAAAATTTCTCTTATAAAATATTTAAAAGAAAGACATATAATAGTTGCCTGCTTTACAAACAGTATCAGAGAAACTGCGGAGCTAATGCTAGAGAGTACCGGCATATTAAAACTATTCGACAAGGTAGTTACAAATCAAGATGTTTTAAAGTGCAAGCCAGATCCAGAGGGCTATACCTTTTTGCTGCACCACTTTTCAGTTTCAGAGTCAGAAACAATAATTGTAGAAGATTCTCCAAAGGGTATTGCAGCAGCGGAGGCTTCTGGCTGTTTAGTTGTAAAGGTAGAGTCACCAGACGATGTAGATATAGATCTTTTAAGGAGTTATATAAAATGAAGATATTAATACCCATGGCGGGCGAGGGAAGTCGTTTTGTAAAAGAAGGCTACACGTTTCCGAAGCCTTTGATAGATGTAGATGGAAAGCCTATGATTCAAAAGGTTGTTGAAAATTTAGATTTTGACTGCGAGTATATCTTTCTAGTGAGAAAGAAGCATGTTGAGAAATACGAAGGATTTTTAGACACCCTCAATCAGATAACTAATGGAAATTTCAAAATAGTTGTTGTTGATGAGCTAACAGAGGGTGCTGCGTGTACAGCTCTTTTGGCAAAAAAGTATATAGATGTTGATGAAGACCTTTTGATTGCCAATTCGGATCAGTTCATTGATTATGAACCTGAAAACTTTAAACTTATAAAGGGCATTTCAAATGTTGATGCAATTGTATTTACGTTTAACGCAGTACATCCCAAGTGGTCTTTTGTCAAGACAAACTCTCGGGGCTACATAACAGAGGTCGCAGAAAAAAAACCTATATCGAATATAGCCACATGTGGAATATACTGGTATAGGCATGGTTCTGATTTTGTAAAATACGCAGAGCAAATGATAGACAAAGATATAAGAGTCAATAACGAGTTTTACATAGCACCAGTTTATAATGAATTAATAAATGATAAGAAAACTCTTGTGCCATTTTATGTCAGTAAAATGCATGGCCTAGGCACTCCTGAAGATTTAAAAAGATTTCTAGAAAACAATAGGGGTTAGTATGATAAATAGGCCTAAAACAATACTGTGTGACATAGATGGAACAATACTGAAGCATAGTGGTAGCTTAAAAAATATTCATGATTCTACCCCCAAGATTTTAGAAGGTGTTTTAGAGACTTTCGTTGAATGGGACAAAAAGGGGTATAATATAATCTTAATAACAGGAAGAAGAGAAAATTTGAGAAAAATAACAGAGGATCATCTGGCAAAATGTGGTATTTTTTATGATAAATTAATAATGGGTGTTGGTGGCGGCCCCAGAGTTGTAATAAATGATCTAAAGCCAGATAGTGATGAGCCTACTGCTGTTGCTATAAACCTAAAAAGAAATGAAGGATTTAAAAATGTCAAAATTTAAACACATAAAAGATGAGTTTATAAAAAAAGCGCTAGAGGATTACAAAGAACCAATAGATGCGCAAAAGGATCACGAACTTTCCCTTAGCGGATACAAGGTTGAAAAACCTTGGGGCCATGAACTTTGGTTGGAATTAAATGAATTTTATGCTTATAAATTAATACACATGAAGGCGGGGAATAGATCCAGCCTACAGTGGCATGATAGAAAAATAGAGGCCAATTACGTAATAGACGGAGAAGCCGAGGTTCTACTGGAAGATGAAAATGGAGATTTGCAATCACATATTTTTAAGGCAGGATCTGGATGGGTTGTGCCAGTAAAAAGAAAGCATAGAGTCATTGCAAGAACAGACTACACTGCGCTGGAAGTTTCTACGCCACACTTGGACGATGTAATTAGATTTCAAGATGACACAAATAGGACTTCTGGCAAAATAAATGAAGAACACTCAAAAAAATAAAATATGTATTTTAGCAGCAGGTAGGGGCTCTAGGTGTAAGGTCACCGAGGGTCTTCATAAGGCTCTATTGCCTATTAACAATAGGCCTATGATTTCTAATATATTTGATTGCATACCAGATAATTTTGATATAGTCATTGCAGTTGGATATAAGTCTGACCAAATTATTTCGTATGTCAAAAGTGTTTATCCAAAAAAAAGAGTTACATTTGTACATATAAATAATTACGACGGAGAAGGTTCCGGGCCAGGCCTCAGTCTATTAAAGTGTAAGGATTATTTGCAATGCCCTTTTTCGTTTATGCCTGTAGACACCTATACTCCTGGATTTTATTTTGAGGAAATAAGTGAAAACTGGGTAGGGGCGGTAGACCCCCCTAAAGATGTTGGCGCATCTTACTGCACTATATCTGGAGACTCAAAGGTTAAAAGAATTGGATATGGAGCTGGAGACTTCGTCTTCAATGGAATTGCTGGAATATTTGATTATGAAGATTTTTGGAAAAATTTAGAAAATAAAAACCTTATAAAAAAAGAACACCAGGTTATAAATGGACTTAGTGATTTAAAAAAATTAAAAATTAAATATTTTAATGATTTTTACGACACTGGTAATACAAAATCATATTTGCAAATAAGGTCAGCCCTGTCGAAAGAGATAGTTCTGCCAAAAGATTCAGAGTGTATTTACATAGATAATGGTAAAGTTATAAAGTATTTTTCTGACGAAAACAAAATGTTTTTTAGAGTCAAAAGGGCAGAAATTCTAAAAGATTTTGTCCCAAACGTTGAAAAGATAAATGAAAATATGTATTTGTACGATTATGTAGAGGCTGATCTTTTATCTAATATTAAATCTGAAGAAACATTGGATAGTTTTTTAGAATTTTTAAATAATAAAATTCATAAAAATAGATATCAAAAAAATGAAGAATTTGCAAAAAATTGCAATTCTATGTATAAAGAAAAAACAGAGTCCAGAGCAGGAGAGTTTTTTGGTAGTGAAATAGATAAGATTAAAAAAATAAATGGCATAGAGGTTATTGATATTGAAAAAATTATTAACTCAATAGACTGGAACAGCGTTTATAAAAAGGCTATATCTACAGACATTCACGGGGACTTGCAGCCAGAAAATATTTTATACAACAGACTGGAGAATAAGTTTATTTTAATAGACTGGAGAGAGAGCTTTGGAGATAGTATTTCAGAAGGTGATATGTACTATGATTTGAGTAAGCTTTATCATGCTCTTTTAATAAACGGAACTTATGTGTTAGATGGAAATTATGGAATAGAGATATGTGATAAAGAAGCTTTTTTAACATACTCAATAAAGAGTAACTTATTGCTCCTACTGGAAAAGTTAAATGCTTTTTGCGTAAAAAATAAGTATGATTGGAATAACGTGGTGTTGCTAGGAATATTGCATTATATAAATATAGCACCTTTTTATAAAAATTATAACAACGGCAAATATAGTGACTTCATATTCTTGTTAGGAAAATATTTGCTCACAAAGCACTTAAATAATATAGGAAATAAAAATGGACTTTGAAAAATTAATTAATATATATAAGCACGAGTCCTCCTCTGTGCTGTTCAATATTTCAAATAAAGAAATTGAAGATTTTGTAAAAATTATATTTGATGTATACGAAAGAGAGGGAAGAGTTTTTGCCTGTGGAAATGGTGGAAATGTCGCCTATGTTGGAAACCTTGTTGTAGATCTAAATATGCACCCTTTTGTTTCTGAGGACAAAACTTCTAGTGCAATTGAAAGAAATAAGTTTTGTTGTGTCAATCTTTGCGATTGCGCTGCAACGATTACGGGAATCTCTAATGATTTGGGTTATGAAAATATTTTTGTTGAACAATTGAGATACCAGGGGAGAGAGGGTGACGTTCTCTTTGGAATAACGGGCTCTGGCAACTCTAAAAATGTTGTAAAAGCACTGGAGTATGCCAAAGAAATAGGTATGAAATCAGTTGTTATAACTAGAAACAAAGAGTGTAAAGCAAAAGAGTTTGCAGACCTCTTAATTATAGTAAAAGGAGATTCCGTCTTCCCAGGTCAGACTGGAAAAAATAACAACAACTTCCACTTTGAGGATTCTATATCGAAACTAACACATATGGCAGTTGGTATGTTAAAAAAGAAGGTGTCAGATGAATCTAAATCCAAATAAACTAAGACAGCATGTTTTAAAAATGGTTTATGAGAAAAGCTCTGGACATATCGGTGGAAGTTTTTCTATGGCAGAAATAGTTGCGTATATATACTCAAACTATGATGTCGCATCAGATAAAATTGGCAGCTCAAGATTTATTTTATCTAAAGGTCATGGAGTTCCAATCGTATATTCAGCACTCTATGAGCTTGGCCTAATAAGCGATGCGGACATGAACTTGTTTAGAGAGGTCGATTCCCCTCTTCAGGGCCATCCTGATAAAGTCAGAATGGGCTACATGCATGCAACAACGGGTTCTTTGGGACAGGGTCTTAGCATAGCAATTGGGCACGCTTTAGCCATGAAGCAAAGAGGTTTAGATAAAAAATGCTTTTGTATATTGGGCGATGGGGAAATGCAGGAGGGACAAGTATGGGAAGCTTTAATGTTGGCTCCAAAGTATAAGTTGGACAACCTGATATGCATAGTTGATCACAATAAGTCCCAAAATGATGGTTTAGTTGAAGACATACTCTCTTTAAAGCCATTGGATGAAAAAATTAAAAGTTTTAATTGGGAAGTTCACGAGATGGATGGAAATAATAAAAACGAAGTTTCAAGTGTAATCAGTAAGGTATCTTCTGATCTAAATGGGATGCCAAAATTTATTATAGCCAATACACAAAAGGGCTTTGGGGTATCGTTTATGAACGACCCAGCTTGGCACGCGAAGGCTCCAAACAAAAGCGAGTTTGAAATGGCAATGAAGGAGTTGAAATGCTAGCTACAAGAGATACCTTTGGCTCTCAATTGGTAGAGTCTGGTCTTAAAAATGACAGTATAATAGTTTTAAACGCAGATTTGGGAAAAGCAACAAGGCTTTCTAAGTTTCAAGATAAAATACCAGAGAGGTTTTTTGAAGTAGGCATTGCCGAGTGCAATATGATCGGTATAGCATCAGGTATGGCAGAGTATGGGTATAGAGTTTTTATGGCATCATTCGCCTCATTTTTAACAGGAAAGTATGATGTAATAAGAGTCTCGATAGGATACTCCTGCGCTCCGGTTATCTTGGTAGGCACCCATGCTGGTTTGGCTATAGGTAAAGACGGCGTTACCCAGATGGGTCTCGAAGACGTAAGCCTAATGAGGGCAATCCCCAATATGGCAGTTGTCCAACCTGCAACGCCACTTGAGGCAAAAATGGCTACAAAATATTTTGCAGAATTAAAGGACTTAAGACACCCAGTCTATCTCAGATTAGGAAGACAGCCGGTTGATGAAGTGCTTCCAGATGATTACAATTTTGAATTTGGAAAAGCGGCAGTTCTTCAAGATGGAAGTGATGCTACTTTCATATCAAGTGGCTGTATTTTGCCTGAAGTCTTAAAGGCTGCAAAGATACTTGAAAAAATGGGCAAGTCTGTTGCGGTAATTAATATGCACACAATCAAGCCTTTAGATGTTGATGTGATAAAAAAGTATGCAAGTAAGACTGGAAATATCATAACCGTTGAAGACCACTCTGTAATAGGGGGCTTGGGATCCGCAGTTGCAGAGGTCATTGCCGAGGAGGCTCCTGCAAAGCTTACAAGAATTGGTCTAAACGACTGTTTTCCTGAGTCTGGGCCTCCATCTGATCTCTGGGATAAATACGGATTAACAGCTAAAAAAATAGCAGATAGGGTTTTGTGGTGATAAATAAAAATACAAAAGTTTGCATTTCGATAGCTGAAAAAGCTGGAAATTTTGGCTGCTCAGTACATAATGCTTCTTTTAAAGAGCTGGGACTGGACTTCATATACAAATCATTCTCTGTTGAGAAAGATGGCCTTGAAGCTGCGATAAACGGAGTAAGAGCCCTTGGAATAAGAGGCTGTAGTGTTACCATGCCCCACAAAGTAGATGTTTTAAATTATGTTGATGAGGTTTCCGAAGAAGTAGAGCATATTGGAGCTTGCAATACAATTGTTAATAACAATGGGATTTTAAGAGCTTATAACACAGATGCGTATTCTTCGTATACTGTTTTAAAAGATATAAAAGATAGAGACATAATATACATATTAGGCAAGGGTGGCTACGCAAAGGCTGTTTCTTATTCGGCAAAGCAACTTTTTAAAGAGGTCAGGGTGGTAACCAGAGAAAACTGGTCAGACATAAATAGTATAGACAAAGGGGTTATTTTTAATTGCACTCCAGTGGAAAATATAGTTGTGAAGCCATGGGTTGAGTTTATAGATTGTATAATTACTACGCCTACTGGAAAGAAACTTTCCATGCTTCAGGCCTCTAGGCAGTTTTTTATTTATACTAAAAAGAAGTTTCCTTTAAAGTATATAGAAGATAATTTAGAGGATATCTTGCTATGAAAATAAAACTGTATATAATTACGTATAAAAATGATGAAATTTTAAATAAAAATCTAGAGTCTCTTGCCTTAAGTGATTTTTTAAAATTTGATCATAGCATTAATATAATAAATAATCATTCTGATTTTAATATTGATTTAAAAAAATGGGGAAGCATATTTAAGGAATTTAATGTATTACACAATCATGTTAGGCCAGATGTGTCAACGGGCCATTTAGCTAGAGACTGGAATTGTGCAATTATAGATGGTTTCAAAAACTTAAAAAATCCAGATTGTGATATAGTTGTCGCCTGTCAAAATGATACTGTTTTCTTAAAGAATTGGGCCTCGTACATTGTCAAACTTCACAGTCAGTATGACTTTCTCCAGTTTGGAGGAGGTGATAACTATATGAGCTGGACTCCAAATGGAGTGAGCAAAATTGGCCTATGGGACGAAAGATTTTGTGGTCTCGGACACCAAGAGGGTGATTACTTTTTAAGGGCCAAGCTTTACCATGGAAAAAAAGTTTCTATAAATGATAGTAGAATTTCAAAGATAAATGAGGGCTGGCCAAAGAATGTTGGTCACTATAGAGAGCACAATCCATTGAAAAATAAAGTTGTAGATATAAACTTTACTCACCATGAGAGCAATATTCCCCTACAGTCTGCATCTAGAAAGAAAAAGATACTTTTGACTAGCGCTAGAATGTTTGAAGAAAAATGGGGCACGAGATCATCTGGAAAATGGCATGAGACAGAATATCCAAAGAGGCCGCTTATACCTGGCTATATCTTTTATCCATGGTTTGAGTGTAATATAGATAAAAATTCACTGGATGCTCAAAATTATATCTATGAGGGCTTTTTTCCAAAAATTAAAGAAAGAAAAAAAAGGGAGAAAAGAGAGAGAAAGAATGCAAAAAGAAACGCAGATATTTTAACGGCCAAAGGGTATGCAGAAAATAAAAAATGAAATTTTTGATATCACATCGTGGAAACATTGCCGGTCCAAATCTAGAAAGAGAGAATGATCCGGATTATATATTGGAAGCGATAAATGCGGGGTATGATGTTGAAATCGATGTCTGGTATGTTGATAATAATTTTTTTCTAGGACACGATGAGCCTCAGCATCTCATAGACGAGAGTTTTTTAAAAAATAAAAATCTTTGGTGTCATGCTAAAAATGTTGATGCCCTAAACGAAATGCTAAGATGTGATATCCATTGTTTTTGGCATGAAAAAGATACGGTAACCTTGACTAGTAAGGGTTACATTTGGGCTTATCCAGGAATGCAGCCTATAAAAAACTCCATAGCGGTTATGCCGGAGTTAAACGATGATGACATATCGGAGTGTACGGGGATCTGCAGTGATCGAATAGAGGCGTGGGGCCGGCGGGGAAAGTTGCTGTTTGCATATATGGAAATGTGGGAGATATTAAAAGATCCAGAGACACCTCTTGCGAAGAATCTTTGGCAGACCTATCCGCCAAGATATCTTACGCCCACTTTAAGAAACACGTAATTGATGCGAATCCAGATATAGATTTTGATATATTTATACATTGTTGGAACAAAAATTTGGAAGAAGAAATAGTTTCAATGTATAAACCAACTTTATATCTATTTGAAAATAATAAAAAATTTTACGAATACAAAGAGTATGAATATAAAGAGGTTATAAAAAAAGATAGGGAGCAGTATCTATTAAGTAGGCAAAAGAGTATAGATTTATGCTTCAATTATGATAAAGATAACTCTTATGACTTTATAATTTCAACTAGGTTTGATATAGCATACAAGAAGAATCTCGACTTATCTTTTCTTAAGAAAGGCCACCTTTATATACCTTTATATAATGTTTTTTCTCGCAATCCCAGTGGGGGGTGGCTCAAGGCCGCAGACCCAGCGCTTGGCAGCCCAAGTCTTTTGAGAAACAGGCTTATTTGTGATTACCTTATAATTGGAGAAAAAAACAGCATTGATTTTTTTCATAAAGAAATTTATAGATTAGCTAGAGATTTGTTTCACTTTGAATATATACACAAATTTTTTGCAGTTGGGTTAGCGGCAACCTTGGAAGAGTTTGGATTCAAACTATTATTGATACCGGATCATTATGCAGATCATTCGTTGAAAAACCACAATACTATGCCCTTGGTTAGAACGCAGTACTTTACAGAGCATTATGGCAATGTTGTTACGGGAAGAATAAAAGACTGTGAAAGTCTATGTAAAGATAGGGACTTTGAGGTGGCTCAGTCATCTTTTTTGTTGCCCAATGGTTCGCAAGATAGGCCGAAGTTTGTCTATAAAGTAAAAAAGATCATGGGAATAAAGGCAAAAAAAAGAAAGGTGAAAGATGAAAAAAAACTTTATAAAAAACTTGCAAAAAGAGATAGAAAGAAAAAAGAGATAGAAAAAATTAAGAAACTTAAGCAGTCTTCAAAGAGAGAGTCTCTGCGTATCAAGAAGAGTCAAAAAGAAAAAAGACCTGAGGTTATTAGTATGAAAATAAAGAAAAGAATTTCTACATCTAAAACGGTATTATCTCAAAGAAGCAGTCACTTTAACTCCGGAATAAGCATAAAGCCAAGAAAAAAGGATTAAAAATGGAAATATCAGAAAAAGCACTAAAGAAAAGATTTTTTAAACAAGGGGTTTATGACAAACTTTGCGAGACAACTATCTTAAAGGTTTTGCCAGGATTTATGGATATAGAAAAGTGTTCCATAGATGTTGGCGGGAATGTTGGCCACATATCTTATTTCTTAGCGCATCATAGCAGTCATGTTCATTCCTATGAAGCAGTCCAAGTTGTATATGAAAGATTAAAAAAATTAGAGGGCATGGCCAGCAATATATCTGTCTACAATAAGGCGGTTTCTAATTTTTGCGGCAAAGCTGAATTTTTTGTCGACCACCTAAGGCTGTCAAACTCTGGGTTGCAAAACCTTGGGCCTGTCGATACTCATTTTAAAAAGGTTACAGATTTCAAGTCAGTAGAGACAGATGTTGTTACGATTGACTCTATGAATCTAAAAGATGTTGGCATGATAAAGATAGATGTAGAGGGAACTGAGCTTGACGTGCTAAAGGGAGCCAAGAAAACTATAGCTGATCAATCTCCGGACTTTATAATAGAGATATTCAGCCCCTTTAGCAAGTGTCCGGTTGGAAAAATATTTGACTTTTTACTTAAAAGAGATTATAAGTGTTATTATTACGACCCAAGAGGCTCTGCAGGATTAGTGCATGTTCCAGATACAGAAACTGGAGTTAAAGAGGAGTTGGAAAACCATGAAGTACATGATGCAGACTTTTTATTTACAAAAAAAGATTTGAGCGAGTTTCTTAAAACTTAAAGTTGAACTTCTCAATATCTTTTGCGAAATACTTCTCAATATGAGACTTAGTCTTCTTGTCATAGAACTTTTGATACGTGGCAGTCTTCTGTTTTTTATCGAAATTGTACCTTCTCCATGGAACATCTGGAAGTCCCAAATCTTCAGATAGCTTTTTCATCTCTTTGTCATAATTTTCTATGCTTATTATCCTGTCACAGACGATGTTGCCTTTAGAGTCAGTTATCCAGTCTAATTGAGGCATTTTTGTAATTACTCGGTCAGATGGGTTTTCGGTATTTAGCAACCAGGTAGAAAAGCCTTTATTTAGAAGCTCTTTATCTTTTTCTGAGTTTCTCGGCTTTCCATTTACAAGTTTATTTATTTTTCTAATTTTATGCTGATAGAAAGAAACCATTCTAGCCCAAGGATTTCTAATTACACAAAATTTAAATAAATTTTCATAGTCAAGATCTACATTGTTTTTATCACAAAGATCTTTCATCATCATATATGTAAAGTGGTTTCCAAGAGCGGGATCTCGCTCGTATCCCAAATCTTTATTTAGGTTTTCAAATTTTTTAAAATGATGGCCTTCTGGAATTGACAGGTGGTTCATAATAAAAGTACTGCCACCATTTTTTGGTATGTGTATAAAAATAAATTTATATTTTTCTGAGTATATGGACAAAAGACACTCCCTTTCTTTGCTGTTATGAATTTAAAAAATAGTATATTATTTAAATTTGATCATTTAATATTTTTAAAAAATCTTCGTTTTCTTCCTGTACTTTCAAATTAGTTTTTAAAGACTCTTCTG
>MDTB01135148.1_pt1 | contig 209813 bp, 190 predicted proteins | sample 811161 | NCBI WGS metagenome assembly MDTB01 (sample SAMN05326650, study PRJNA326480) | marine metagenome | isolation source: seawater | place: Mediterranean Sea | collected 2009
AGGAATTATTGGCTTATATTGCAGCCCAAAAGTTGTTTGTGTTGCTTGTCCTTTTAAGTTGCTTGCTATTATTAGTAATATGAATATTAAAAGGCTATGTCTCATTAGCAATAACCTGAATATTAGGATCTATCTTTTGTTTTAATAATGTTTCGATGCCTCCTTTAAGAGTACTAGTAGAGGATGGACAACCACTACATGCTCCTTTTAGATCTACACAGACTATATTATCTTTATAATAATTTAGTGTTATTGCTCCACCATCAGATTCCACAGCTGGCGCGATATATTCATTTAAAATTGCATTAATTTCTTTTTCAATCGCATTAAATTTTTTGATTTTATTTGTGATATTTTTCGTGCCATTGTTTGAATCTAATGATTGTTGGTTAATATTTTCAGTGTAATTTTTTATTTTATTACTATTTAAATGATCAAGTATAAATACTCTTAACTGCATTGCAATATTCTCCCAGTTTATTGTGTCGATTTTTGTTATTGAAATAAAATTAGCACTTAAATAAATACTTTTGACAAAAGGAAATTTTAATAATTCTTCAGCAATAGAAATTCCTTTTGCATCTTTTATATTACTGATTTCAATACTTTTGTCGGCAAGCATTCTATTTGCAACAAATTTCATTACTTCTGGGTTCGGAGTGCTTTCTGCATAGATACTATAGTTCATTGGTTTTAATTTTTTAAGAATAATTTATCTAAATAGTTTTATTTCTTCTAATTTAATAGTCTCTTTGAAGAAAAATTTCGCACTTTTTTCAAATGATTTTGTGTAGTTAGAAACATAAAAATAATGTTCAGTTTTTTTTTGATCATTTAGAAGTTTAGTTTTTTCAAGTGTTTTGAAAACATATTCTGCAATGATATAGGAACTGTCAATTACCTTAACATTTGATTTATAGTGCTTTATTATTTCATTTTGAATTAAAGGATAGTGTGTGCATGCTAATATTAGATGACTGATATCTTTTAGCTTTTTTTCTGATAAATAATTTGTAATAACTGTATTGCTAATTTTTTCATTAATAAACCCTTCTTCAATCATAGGTGCCAGTAGAGGAGTGCTTAATGAACTTACATTTATATTTGGAGAAATGTTTTTGATTTTAATTTCATAAACTTTTGACTCAATAGTTGCTTTTGTACCAATAACTCCAATATTACATTTAGTATAATTTGTTTCAATTTTTTTTATTATTGGATCAATGACATTTAGAATTGGAGTTTTATTAGAGATCTTTTTTATATTTTTCCAAGCTACTGATGAGGCAGAATTACAAGCAACAATAATCATTTTACACTTTTTTGTAATTAAGAATTTTATAATTTTAGCACTATAATTTTGAATAGCTGCTGCTGATTTTTCTCCATATGGCAAATGTTCTGTATCGCCAAAATATATGATATTTTCATTTGGCAATACTTTTTTTATAGCATTTGCCACTGTGAGACCTCCAATTCCAGAGTCAAATATACCAATTGGGTAATTTTTCATGATATAAATATACTAAAAAAGCATGACTAGCTATTCTTTTTTAATATCATGAACTTTTATTTTATAGCTTTAATTTCTTTTTGACAAGAGGTAAAACATCATTGTTTTCATTTGCAAAATGAAGAGTTCCCTTCTCAAATATATAAATGTACCCTCCTTCTTCTGCAACATCTTTTATAGCCTGATTTACTTTGTTTTCTACTGGCTCTATTAATTCTTGTTCTTTATTTTGTAGAGATTGTTGTGCATTTTGTTGGAATGTTTGAATTCTTAAATATAATCCTTCTATTTCAGCTTCTTTATCTTGTTTGACTAAATCTGTGTAAGTAGATTCATTAGCTTGATATTCTTGCTGCATTTGCTGAATTTCCGCAGTCATAGAGGTTAATTGAGATTCTAGTGTGTTGCTGAACTCTTCAAGTTCTTTTTGAATTTGTTTAGCTTCAGGCATTAATAGAAAGACTTCCTGTTTATTAATATGCCCAAATTTATTTTGAGCAATTGAATGTAATGTTAACAAGCTTATTAGCGCTAGAAATGTGATTTTTTTCATTGTATGTATTATTTATTATTAAGGATTAATTTATTTATTTTGTTAATAGCCCATTAATTCAAGAATCTTGTCTGATTTATCAAGTTTATTATCTTTATATAACATAATTAGGTCACTAGAACTATCAAATATAGCCTGATATTTATTTTTGGCTGCTAACTCATTAATAGCTTCTTGTATTCTATCTTGAATAGGCTTTATTAATTCTTTTCTTTTATAATAAAGAGTCCCTTCAGGTCCAAAATATTTTTGCTGTAGTTTCTTTACATCATTTTCTTTATTTATAATAGCGTTTTCTCTTTTTTTCTTCATCTCGTCAGTCAGCAACACCTGCTCTTTCTGGTATGCTCTATACATTTTTTCTACATCTTTATATTTGCTTTCAATTTCTTTTTGCCATTCATCAGAAAAATCATCTAATTTGTCTTGAGCTTGTTTAAACTCAGGTATTTTATTTAGAATATAATCGGTATCAACATAAGCAAATTTTTGAGCCTGTGTATGCGTCACAAATGATAGGCATATTATTATAATTAAAAATAGTTGTTTCATTATTTTGTGTTTAATTAAAGTTGCAAATTTAGTTAAAATTGTTGACCTATAGAAAAATGGAATTGTCCTCCATTTACATCGGGCCTTCCATATATTTCATCAATACCCCATCCATAGTCAAGCCCCATCATACCAACCATTGGCAACATAATCCTTACACCAAATCCTGCAGATCTTTTTACTCCAAAAGGATTAAAGTTGTCAAAATTATCCCATGCATTTCCAGCTTCTAAAAAACCTAATGCATATACTGTAGAGCTAGGATTTAAACTAATTGCATATCTTAATTCTGTTGTGTATTTGTTATATATTGTTGCTCCTGTTACTGGAGAAATAGAGTTATTGCTGTAGCCTCGTAATGAAATTAATTCTCTTCCGTCAAATTGATATCCCATTCCACTCATTCCATCCCCCCCTACATAAAATCTTTCAAATGGCGCAACGCCTAAACTATTGTTGTATGCTCCAAGTAAACCCATTTCAACACGCGTATTCAAAATTAATTTATCGGTAAATGCAGAAAACCAAGAGGATTTAAATTTCCATTTATAATACTCTATCCATTCATACTTTTCTTGCTCAGAAATTGTTTCATAATTATCAACTCCATCAAACATTGAATATGGAGGTGTAATTTTTAGGCTTAACAAAAAGTTGGATCCTCTACGCGGATAAATTAGCTGATCAACAGAGTTCCTTCCTAATTTAATGGTATAATTAATGTTGTTTGAGAATCCATTGCTAAAAGAGAAAAAGGATGCATTATTAATTAATTTATATTTTTGGAAATTTACCCCATTATATAAGGTAAAATAATCGTCTGGTACTTTTAATCTTTTTCCTAAGCCTACAGACACTCCAGTTATTTCAATTGCCTGTCTATCCTCCCCTTGCGCTCCATTTGATGATATTGACTTGTATAATGATACGGTTAAAGAATTTGGTTTTTTCCCTCCTAACCATGGCTCGGTAAATGAAACGTTATAGTTTTGATAATAAATTCCGTTGGATGAAGCTGATAAAGATAGAATTTGACCGTCTCCAGAAGGTAGTGGAGTCCACTTGTTTTTTTTGAAAATATTTCTTGTAGAAAAATTACTAAAACTTAATCCTAATTGCCCAACAAGCCTTCCAGCGCCCCATCCACCCTGTAATTGAATTTGATCGGATGATTTTTCTTCAACGATATATGTGATGTCAACCTCATTTCTCAAAGGGTCAGGATCAACTTTAACATCAAATTTTTCAGGGTTAAAGTATTGCATTTGTGCTAGTTCTCTTTGAGAGCGCATTATATCAGAGCGTTTAAATAAATCACCGGGTAGAGTTCTCAACTCTCTCATAATAACATGGTCATTTGTTTTAGTATTACCTTTCACTAATACTTTATTTATTCTTGCTTGTTTACCTTCATTAATTCTGATCTCCAGATCAATTTTTTTATCTGTTACAGCAACTTCAATAGGTGTAGCATTAAAGAATAAATAGCCATTATCCAGATATAGAGAGCTTATATCAGTTCCTTCTCCAGCACCAAAAAGTCTTTTTTCTAGTACGCTTTGATCAAAGAGGTCATTATTTTCTATGCCTAATTGTTGTGATAATTCTTTAGAAGAGTAAACAGTATTTCCAGTAAAACTAATATTGCCAAATTTATATATTACCCCCTCATTGATATCCATTTCAATAGTCATTGTATTGTCAGAGTTCATGTAAAACGTATCCTTTTCAATTCTAGCATCTCTATATCCTACTTCGTTATACTTTGCAATGATATTATGTTTATCATTTTCATAATTATCTAATATAAATTTTGATGTTTTCCAAAATCTCCAGAAATTTTTAGATTTTGTTTCTTTCATACTTTTCTTAAGCTTATAATTACTTATAGCATAAGTAGAATCTTTTCGATTTAGAAATTGTTTTTTTCTATTTAATTTTTTATTTCGACCCTTTATAATGATGTCTTTTATTTTTACTTTTGCTCCTTTATTAACATTAAAAATAAGGTTTTGAGTATTTGTAGTTGACGAATCAATAGTAGTTAGATAATTCACATTAATATTATAGAATCCTTTATTGACATAATATTTTTTTATCTTGTTAACACTATTATTAATAAGATTTTGACTCAGCACTTTGCCCCTCATTAGTTTTAACTCTTCTTTTAAATTTGTTATATCAGATTTACTTATTTTTTTCCCTTTAAATTTAAATTTGGAAAGCCTAGGGTATTCTTTTACATTTATGTTAAGGAAAATAATATTTTCTGTTATTTTTTCAATTTTAATATCTATATCAGAAAATAATCCCTGTCCCCAAAGTTTTGTAATTGCGTTAGTTATTATATCTCCTGGTATTTTAATATCCTCACCAACAGATAATCCACTAATTGTAATTAGTGTGTTATCATTTAAATTATTAGCTCCAGTTATAGTTACACCGCCTAGTTCATAGGATTTTGGCGCTGCGTAGTCTACAACATTATTAATCTGCGCTGTAATATTAATGCTAATTAGGCTAATTATTAATAATATAGTTTCCCTCAAGGTTTTAATTTTGTATTTGTTCTGCTGTTTTACCAAATCTTCTTTCTCTATTTTGATATTCTAATATAGCATGTTCTAAATCAGAACGCCTAAAGTCTGGCCACAATTTTTCTGAAAAATATAACTCAGAATATGCAATTTGCCAAAGCATGAAATTACTAATTCGGTATTCTCCGCTTGTTCTTATTAATAACTCAGGATCTGGAACGTTTTTTGTAGTAAGATATTGCTGGAATATCGATTCATTTATGTTTTCTGCATGTATACCTTCACTAATTAATTTTTTAGTTGCATTTAAAATTTCCCACCTTCCACTATAGCTTATAGCAAGAATAAGAGTCATTCTTGTATTTTTTTTTGTTTTTTCAATTACTTCTAATAGTTTATTTCTTGCTTTTGAAGGAAGACTATCAGTTTCTCCAATTGTATCTAGCTTAATATTATTATCCATTAAGGTTTTAGTTTCTTTATTAATAGCACTCACTAATAATGCCATAAGAGCGTTTACCTCAGAATCTGGTCGCCCCCAATTTTCAGTAGAAAATGCATAAAGAGTTAAAAATTTAACTCCAATTTCTGCAGCAGCCTCAACAGTATCTCTTACAGCTTTTATACCATTTTGATGTCCAAATACTCTAAGTTTTCCTTTTGATTGTGCCCATCTGCCATTACCATCCATGGTAATGGCAATATGTGTGGGTATATTATTTGCGTCTAAAAATGGTATCATTTAATTGCAATCAGTAAGGGGGGCAGTTACTAGCTTTCTGTAATTTGAAAGATAGTGTAATACCTGCAAATGAGTACCAATCTTTTTTATCCGGATCACCACGTTGGTCTAAGTTTCTATGTAGGTTGTATGGATCTGATAGCTCTTGGGCTTCTACTTCCATTAGTGGGTCGTAACCAGTTCCGTGAGGCCCTCCGACAAAAGTTGTACTTACATCATCTATATAGTCAGTAAATGTTTTTCTTATGCCGTATTCCAGCATAATATTAAAGGATTCATTGACGGCTATTTTTACTCCTCCTCCCATTGGTATTGCTAATTGAATTAATGAATATTTTTTCCTTGATGGCCAATCATTTGTTCCTTGACCTTCAGTTCCTACTTCTTGTAAAGCCACCCATTCCCCTGATCTATTTTCTGCTTTTGGATTGAAATGAAAAAGAGATATTCCAGTATAAATAAAGGGTGTCCATGTATGTAAAGGATTACCGGGTTGATATGGAAGAAAATTAAATTCTAAAAGGCCAGACAATTCAAATATTGGAGATTTAAAATGTATACCTGTAATTGTTGTATCTATTTGCTTCCTAATATTAAATGGATTTTGATCATCTGATTTTACATTAATATATAAAGCTTCTGCCTTGTATACAAATCTTCTGTCAATATTTTGTCGAATGATTAAACCTGCAGCAGGTAATGGTTGGTTAAAATGATTAGTATTTAAATCTCCTAGATAGTATGAAGCTCCTAATAATAGTCCAATTTCTGTATTAGGACGAAATTGTTGTGCTTTTGTACTAAAATTAAATAAAAGTATTAAAATTAGTAATGTTTTTATTTGAAGATAAAATTTTTTCATAGTAATGATTTTGCCAATAATGTGCAAATATAAATATTCTAGTATTTTATTAATAGGATATTAACTTCTTTTATCTAACCCCCACATTAATTTGTTTCTAATTGTAGAAGTGAATGAACTATTTTGAGGTTGAATTAGTTGGATTTTAAAATCAGCTTTTTTTATTGTTAATTCTGTATCGCTATCAAATGCACGCGATCTAGAATCTAAAGAAACAAGAGCCAACTGATCTCTGTCTTCAACCTTTAATTTTATGACACTACTATCATTGATCACTATAGGTCGAACATTTAGATTGTGAGGAGCATTTGGAGTAATAATGATATTATTAGTTCCTGGCATAATAATTGGCCCACCACAACTTAAAGAATAGCCTGTTGAACCAGTTGGAGTAGAAACTACCAATCCATCTGCCCAATACGTATTTAAAAATTCATTGTCAACGTAAGCATCAATTTTAATCATGGATGAAGTGTCTTTTTTTGAAATAGCAACCTCGTTTAGAGCAAAGTTTTTCTCTTTAAAAAGATTGTTTTCTGTATTTAACTCTAACAATGCCCTTTCATCTACTTTATAATTTCCCTTTATAATATCATTTATTGCATCATCAATTTCTCCAGTAGAGATACTTGAAATAAATCCTAGCCTTCCTGTATTTATCCCCATAATTGGAATCTTTAGTTTCCTTACGAATGTGATCGATTTTAGTAGTGTTCCATCACCCCCAACACTTAAAAGAATGTCAGCCTTTTCTTCTAGAGATTTATGAGAATTAAAAGTATCAATTTTGGTGCTAAAACGTAGATTTTTTTGCAAGAATGTATTAAAAGATTCTTCAATAAGAATTTTTATATGTTCATTTTCTAGTTTTTTTATTAAATGCTGAATGTACTTTGTAAAGTGTGGCGGGTATGGGCTCCCAAAAATTGCAATTGTCATAGTTTCTTTTTTGATCCAAAAGGATTTGAAAAGTGTAAAAATAAGCCTTTTTCTCCCAAATGGTTAACAGAAAACTCAATTCTTAATACTTTATCATAGTAAGTTACATAGTCAAGATTAATTCCGGCACTAGAAAGCAGTGAGTTAGATAAGTTGTTTTCTTGATTATTCTGATTATCCATTACATATCCTATATCAGAGAAAAATCCTAAATATATAGAGTAATGAGATTTTTTAAATTGTTGCATTTTTATATAAGGTATGTCAAATTTTGTTTTTTTGACAAGAGCATATTTTAATGCAGTTTTTGTGAGCCAAAAATCTTGACCATCTATTACATAGTACTCATATCCACGTACATAGTCATCAAAACCAAATCCTAGTTGAGCAAAATATGGCTGATATCCATCAGATGACCATTTACCTTTTAAAGAAGACCCAAAAAACCATCGATTTTGCATTTTAATATGCTTTTCAGCTTGACCAATGATTTCAAAATGATTAACAGGGCTTGTACCTTTAATATATTTTGTTCCTTCGAAATTCAAATAATAACCCTCTAAAGGATATTCAATATAATCTCTGTTTTCATCTGTGAACTGATAAGTTATTTTTGAATATGACCCAGAGTTTGAATTGTTGCGTAAATAATTTGGATTCATATTTGTAATCGCCGTATCTATATTTGAATAGAAGTAATGAAACCGCAAATTTTGAGTTTGATGCACACCTTGTCTATATTTTATTTCGGTATTATATTGATAGTCTTTTGTGGTAAATGTATTTTCTCTAGTATAATAAAGTAGAGTATTATTTTCGGTTTTATAGAATGATTTTTTACGTCTGAAAAAATGGATATTAGTATTTATCCCAATTGTTTTGTTTTTATTAAAATATGGTATTTGATAAGAAAATAGGTAATGCTCTTTAAATCCTTTTCTTATTTTGAATTGTAAAAGTTCGTTGCGTCCTCTAAAGTTTTCCCAATTTAGGAATATTCCATAATTTAATCGGGATAAATCAGAATAATTAGATGATTTAAACTCAGCCCACCAGGTATTAAAGTTTCGTTCAGAAACTTCGAGTACTGGATAAGGCCAGAAGTACCATCGTTCAGTTATTTGTATTATTATTTCTGCATCATTATCCTTAATATTGTAATTAATATTAACAAAATTAAATAGTTTTAAATTAATTAAATTTTGTGTGCTTTTTCTAATTGTTTTTTCTAAATCTTCCTTACTTATAAGATGATTTTTAGCAAATCCTAATTCTCTCAGTATAATTTCTTTTTTAGTTATCTCATTACCGATTATTGAAATATCAGATATAGTAATCATATTTTGAGAATATCCCAAAATTGTAGTAATATTGAATAGAATAGCAAAAAATATTCTTTTCATTTTTATGGATTCAAGAATCGCATCAATGATTCATATCTTTCTTTAAAATCAATATCTGTCTCTTCTTCTTTATAAGATGCACTGATTTTATATTCTCTTCGTTCAAAATCCTTAATGATTGCTGTGATATCTTGTTTATTAAGTTTTATTGTAACCTCTATATTTTTAGATTTAGGTTTTGAGATAATGTATGAGCTTAAGATTTTTGCATTATTACTTTCCACAATACTGGCAATTTCAGTTAATGAATAGTCGTTGTTATGCATCTCTAAAACAATAACACCCCCAACTGACTGGATAGTTGCAGATTTTGCAATTGTATACATTAATTTCCTACTAGTAATAATTCCTAAGTAGTGATTTTCTTTGTCTAATACAGGAACAATAGATAGGTTGTTTTTTTCTATTACTTCAATAATATCAAATAAATGCTGGTTATATTTTACATGAGGAGAAGCTAGATTTGTTAAATGCTCTTCAATAGATTCATATTCAGATTCCCAGTTCATAATTTCTTTATCTGAAATAACAGCTAGAAAATAATTATCTTTTACAACAGCTAGGTGATTTACCCTAAATTGATCCATCATTTTTAATGCCGTACTTCCATCTTCTACTGGCTGAATACTTTTAATACTTGATGAAATAAGTGCCTGGGCTTGCATTTCACAAAGATACTATTTTTAACTTTGCATATAATTATGGTAAGACTTAGTGTAAATATAAATAAGATAGCAACTCTTAGAAATGCTAGAGGTGGTAATAGTCCTAATTTGGTTAAGGCAGCCGTTGATTGTCAAAAATTTGGTGCAGATGGCATAACTATTCATCCAAGGCCTGATGAAAGACATATTACAGCTAATGATGTTTTCGAGCTTAAACCCATTATTAAATCAGAATATAATATTGAAGGATATCCATCTGAAAACTTTCTCAAAATGGTACTAGAAGTAAAACCAGAACAAGTTACATTAGTTCCAGATAAGCCAGATGTTTTAACTTCATTTGCTGGTTGGGACACTATAAAACACCGAGTATTTCTTAAAGAGGTAATTACTCTTTTAAAAGAGAACAAGATCAGGACGTCTATTTTTGTTGATCCAGTAAAATCAATAATTGAGGGGGCAAAAAATTGTACAGCAGACAGAATCGAGCTATATACAGGGGATTACGCTAAAAGTTATTTTGCTAATAAAAAGAAAGCAATTAAGCATTATGTTATGGCCGCAAATATTGCCCATTCATTAGGCTTAGGAATTAATGCTGGGCATGATTTGAATTTAGACAATCTGCAATTTTTTGCACAACAAATACCAAATTTAGCAGAGGTTTCTATTGGGCATGCTCTGATATGTGATGCAATTTATTTAGGATTAGAAAATACTATACAAATGTATAAGAGACTTTTATAGATGCAGCTTTATTCAAAGACATACGGAGATAGTGGTCAAACCCTGATAATAATTCATGGCCTTTTTGGTATGAGTGATAATTGGAATTCTTTAGGCAAAAAATTTTCCAAATATTATCGTGTTCATCTTGTTGATTTGCGAAATCATGGTCGATCACCACATTCTGTAGAGTTTGATTATGAAGTAATGTGTAAGGATCTTATTGATTATATTAGAGATAACGACATTCAACAACCAATATTGTTAGGTCATTCATTAGGAGGTAAAGTTGTTATGAAATTTGCTTTTTCCTATCCTAAAGAAGTAGCCAAGTTAATTGTTTGTGATATTGCTCCAAGAGAATATTCAGTTGATTTTCATGAAGACCTATTATCTAAAATTATTAAAGTTAACTTAGATGATTGTAACAAAAGATCCGATGTTGAAGAGGCTTTAATTAATGATATTCCAGATTTTAGAATAAGAAGTTTTGTATTGAAAAATTTGTATAGAGATGTAAATAAAAGATTTGCTTGGAGATTTAATGTTAAAGTTCTTATTCAGCAAATATCAAATATTAAAGAAGCAAGCTTTTTAAAAGGACAGTGTGATATAGAAGCCTTGTTTGTAAGAGGAGAAAACTCAAATTATATAAATAAAGAGGATGAATTTTTAATACAAAAACATTTTTCCAACCTACATATTAAAACAATAAATAGGGCAGGACATTGGTTACATGCTGAGAATCCAGATGATTTTTATTCTCAAGTTTTTAAATTTTGCTCAAACTAAAGCCTAATTATTTGTCCTTCATAAGCTAGATTAAAACCTTGCTCCAACACATTTTTTCTTGCAAACTTTTCATTTGATATTACTGGATTGGTATGGTTAAAGTGTATAAAGTGTATTTTTTTCTTATCTTTTTCTGTAAAACTATTAAAAAGACTTATGCTCTCTTTTATAGTTGGATGAGGAATTTCTTTTATATTTCTTGCTAATTCATTATGGTCATAGAAAGTGCCATCTATAAAAGCATAGTCACAATTTTTTATTAAATTATGTATGTTAAAGTCTAAATTCTCCCAGCTATCAATATCAGGAACGTAAATAATAGATTTATCATCTATGCTAATGTTATATCCTACAGTTTCGGAAAACTCATTTCGATGAGGCACTAAAAAAGGTGATATACTTACTTTTTCACTTAAGTCGATTTTTAAATGATTATTTAATTCAATCAGTTTAATATTTTCTAATTTTTTAAGTTGATTCCAGGGGGCATTTTTTTCGATAAAAAGTTTCATTTTTGGCATAACTAAAACAGGAGTTTTATGTGTATTTAGTGCTTCTTTTCCTAAGTACATAAGACCTGTATAGTGCCCAATATGAGCATGAGTTAGCAATATGCTGCTTATCTTATTTGAGCCACTAATTTTTTTTAGCAGATATAGTTGATTTTTTATTTCTGGTGTAGCGTCAATAATCCACTGCTCTTTTGTTGATGGATCAACTATTGCAATACAGGCAGGCTTTTTCTGTAAACTGCTGTTTTCCCAAGCATCAGTGCAATACTCTTTTTCACAGTTTATTTGCGGATAACCAGCGTCTTGCGCTATTCCAAGAACTACAATATATGCATTTGAATTATTTGCTTGATTCATTAAATTAATAATTTTTCAAAACAATAATAATGTTTTTTATTGGGTTTTAAATTAATAGTTCCTAATTGGTTATATCCTAACTTTTTATAAAAATTTATAGCCTTTGGATTGTTTGAATAAGTATCTAATCTTATAGATTTTAGTTTTTTCTCCAAAACTAAATTTTCTGCGAAATCCATTAATTTTTTTCCAATTTTTTGACTCCAGAAGTTTTCTTTTACTGCTAGCCTATGTACAACTAAAAAAGAAGCGGTTTTATCATCCCAATCAATTTCTAAATACGTAGGATCTTGTTTTTTATCAATATTTATCCCCCCAACAATTTCTCTTTCAATTTCTGAAACATAATAAGTCTTTGCTTGAAGGTCAGATGATATAATGTCTTCATTAGGATAACTTTTATCCCATTGGTCAATATTATTCTTTTGCATGCCAGCAACACAGGATTTATACATTTCCATAATGTTTTTTAAGTCAATTTGATTTGCTTGCCTAATAATCATTGCATCAGTAAATTACAACCTCTTAAATCTGAGTTATCAAATCTACCAAGTATTTTAAAAGTGTTATTATAAAAGGTCTTGCCTAAGTCTTGCGTGGCAATAAACGGACACGAGTATATATTTGCTAAATCAATTACATTTATCCCTCCAGTTTTATCATGACCTATTATTGATAGGGGATCATTTATATCTCGAATTAAAATTTTTTTCCAAGGAGGATACTTGAAAGTACCATTTTTATTAGAATAGCTTTGTGATAGTAATTCTGTCATACCATATTCTGAATGCACAACTTCTAATCCAAAGGCTGATTTTAGTTTTTGGTGCAACTCCTTTTTTATTATTTCTTTTCTTTTCCCTTTTGCTCCTCCTGTTTCCATAACTATTGTATTTTTTAGTTTAACTGGAAATTGATGCGCTAAATCTAAGAGGGCATAACTTACTCCAAATAAAATTGTTTTTTGCTGGGCTTTTTCTAATTCTGTTAATGTAGTGGATAATTTTTCATAGTCACTTAGGTAAAACCCACTTAGCTTGTGGTTGCTTTTTGCAATTAAATCATTCATCATGTAAATTAATGAGGAATTTTCTTGTTGTTGATAATTTGGGAGTAGGGATAAAATGCAATATCCTTGAATATCACCATAGAAAAGCTCAAATGATTTTAAGTAAGATTTTTTATAAATTGAAATATCAGAGACTAAGTGTTTGCTTTGAGCTCCTGTTGTACCACTACTTACAAATACTTCTTCTACTGCTCTGTTTTTACATATTATTTGATTTGTTTTAAAAAAAGAAATAGGTAAGAATGGAATTTCAAAAATATTAATAGGTGTTCGGCCTTTCAAGACTAAATTAGCATATTCTGCATAAATTTCATTGTTGTTTATTTGGTAATCAAAGATTTTCAATACTAGCTCTTCGAACTGGGCATTATTTTGAATATGAAAGATTTGATCTTGCATATTGCAAAATTAAAGATTATAAACTCTTTCTAAAAGATAAATATAAAATAATACCAGATATTAAAGCATATAGTCCTTTAAGCCAACCTAAATCAGTTGATAATATACTTGATTCTTGTAGCCATGATAATACTGCAAACATAATTCCAAAGCCTGATAATAAAAGCCATAATTCTTTTTTAGTATTTAATTTCATTTAACACAAAAATACTAAAACACTTTAAATAAAAAAAACGCAATAGGTTCGCGTTTTTTTTTATTTTTGTATAGTAAGATAATTTTTAATCAAAATATATAAAACATCTTTAAAGTTTATGAAAAAAATATTTCTATTCACAACTTTATTAATTATTAGTTACATTACTTACGCTCAAAATACAGGTTTTGTAGTAGATGAAAAGGGTGATCCAATTGATAAAGTAAATGTTTTTTTTGTAGATCAGAATATTTTAGTTTTCACAAATAATGAAGGTTCTTTTTTAATTGATGAGAACATTGCTGAAAATAGTTATCTGCATATTTACAAGCAAGGATATAGGGCTAAATTATTTAAGTATAGCTCAAATCAGAATAACATAGTTCTTGAAAAATTACATGTTTATTTAGATGAGATTGGCATCTCTGAGACTTTTAGTGAGCTTGGAAATATTAATTTAACAAATATAGAAAAGAAATCATTAAACGCCTTAGATGCTAATTCTATGCTTGAGGGCATTACAGAATTAAGTGGTGTAGATATGATTTCTTCTGGTCTTGGTATTCAAAAAATTGTAGTAAGGGGTTTGTCAGGTATGAGAGTAGTCACTTACTTGAATGGAATGCAAATCAATAATCAACAATGGGCAAACGATCATGGTATAGGTTTTACAGATTTGGGATTATCAGAAGTAGAATTAATTAAAGGTGCTAGTGCATTAAAGTATGGCTCCGAAGCTATTGGTGGTTTATTATACTTTAAAGATGACCCATTTGTTTATACTAATAAGCTTAAGGGCTTTATTAATTCAAGATTTAATAATAGTAGTTATTTAACATCCAACAAATTTGGATTAAAGTGGAATAAAAAAAATCTATTTTTTAATGTTTATGGTCAGTATGCAACTTCTGCTGATTATAGACTTCCCAACAATACCTATCTTAATAATTCAAGATTTCAGCAAAACGCCATCAAATTCTCGATTGGATATCAATATAATAACTGGCAGAATATCTTTAGATATCAATTACATCAAGAAGCTACTGGAATACCAGGCCATGTGCACACATCTGACTTGAAAGGTATTGATTTGTCTAGTATTACATCCCCTTCTTTAGACTGGGGAAACATAAGTTCTGAATTTCAGCCTTACAGACCAACACAATTTATAGATAATCAATTATTTATATATGAATCAAAGTATATGTTAAATAATTTAAAATTTGATTTTTATTTGGGGCATTTTATGAATAACTTAAAAGAATATGAAAGGTGGGGTAAGCCTGCGTTTGACTTAGATTTAACTAATACTCTTTTAGCTCCAAACTTACGATATATAACCAATAATTTAACCATGAATTTTGGATCACAAATATTGTTACAACAAAATACAAATAATACTAGCTATAGACTAGTACCCGATGCATCATCGTTTAACTTAGGTCCTTATGTGTTAATAGAATACGAAAAAGACAATTTTGGTGCAAATACTGGTATTCGTTATGATACAAAGAAAATAGATGTCGAAGATAATCTAAAAGGGATCACGTATGATGAAACTTTTTCACATCCTAGTTTTTCATCAGGTTTATATTATAAATATATTGATAACATTTTTAGAATAACTTATTCTGGCGCTTATCGATCACCTCATTTCTCTGAGTTATTCTCAGATGGAGTACATCATGGCACAAATAGATATGAAATAGGCGATGAAACATTAACTATTGAATATGCCAATCAAATAGATTTTAAATATCAGTGGTCTAATCAGCATTTAGGCATAGTTATAAATCCATTTATTCAAGATATTACAGATTTTATTTCTATACAACCAATAGACTCTGTTAAAAATTCGTACAAAGTTTACAATTATATACAATATGATAAATTAAATTTTAATGGATTTGAAATGAATTTACATTATCATCCACATAAATTACATAATTTACATTTAGAGCAGTCATATTCTTTTTTGCAAGCAGTTAATGAAGACAGTAAATATGGGTTAGCTCTTGTACCTGCTAACAGTATTAAGACAAAAGTACACTATAGTTTTGATAATTTAAAGGGTGTAGAAGCAGAGAAGGTAATTACTAGAGCAGATGTAATTAAAATAGACTATTTTTCACTTTATCATATATATAAGTTTAAGCAGGATAATTATGCTGAATATGAGGAAGCTACTAATGCATATAATGTTATTAATTTTCAAGTAGGTTTTAAATTTAATTCCCAATTATATTGTACGTTAACATTAAATAATCTTTTAAACGAAACTTATACTCCACATATTTCAAGACTTAGAGGAATATCAGAAGGGGTTCCAAATCCCGGAAGATTTATAGATATTAATGTTAAATATGAATTTTAAATACTCTGATGAGCTTTTATGAAGCGAAACATCTAATAGGTGTCAGTATTAATAAAAAAATTATAAAAATGAAAAAATTAAGTTTACTAACATGGATGCTAATAGGTACTGTTGTATTGTTCAGCTCTTGTTCAAAGGATGAAGAATGTGATTTTTGTCATATTACCGTATTAGGTGCTGACGGAAGTGATTCTCTAGCTTGGCATGTTACAAATACAAGTGGCCAGGATATACAATTTTGTGGCGATGATCTTCATGATGCGGAAGAGTCGTTGACAATCTCGGTAGATCTTGTTGAAGAAAATGGAGGCCCATCTTTACCAGCGGGGACGTATACTCATCAGGTTGATGGTTATGAGATCCATTGTCATGCAGATTAACAAAAATCTGTAGTAATACATTTTTATTGTAATAAAAAACTCCTACTATTTTTTAGTAGGAGTTTTTTGTTTTAAATAATTTATGGATTATTTAAAACTTATATTCTAGATTTAAAAATAGAGTTTCTACGGCTTCTGAATTTTCATCATTATCTTGCCATGATTGCATATTTAAGGCAACTGTTACTCCTTTTGCCATTTTTCTTTCTATTCCGTAAACTGTGTATGATCCTTCTTGATTGGTTTCTGATGCATCATCATATCTTGCAAATACTGTGTATTTGTCAGATATTTTAAAATCACCATAAATTGACATCATTTCTTGTTCCGTATCTTTTACATTATCAATATTTTTCATCATATCTACTTCACCACCAACTGTCATAATACTTGTAGAGTAAGAAATTGCAGCTGTTGTAATTTGTTGTGACTCACTCATATCATCATATATAGATCTAGGTTTAATATCTTGGTGTAAGCGTAATTTTAGACTGTTTCCAAGAGAATATGTGGCTCCAAAACCACCTCTAAACAATCCATCTGCTGACTGTGTATTCTTGAACCCTTCTCCATTTAATACTTGGGCATCAATACTTAGATTGTTAGAAATTTGATAATCTGCAGTTATACCAGCATCAGCAGGGGAAGCCCATTCATATTTGTCTTGAGCCGATTTATTAATATACCTTCTCCCCCATGTTTTTTCCATAAATTTAAAGTTCTTAGTTCCAATCATACCGACATTAATATTTAACTTTTCGTTTGCTTTCCAATTTAAAGAAGCAATCTTTAAAAAAGCAGTGTATGAACTTCCGCTACTATTGCTTCCTATATCAAATATAACTTTTGCAGCGAATTTTTCATCTATATCTTGTGAGTATCCAATGTATGCCCTTTTGATTTCAAATTCTTTAAATGCTTGTTCCCCTTCTTCAGCTGACATATCATAGTTAAAGTTAGAGAATACTTTTACTGAAGGTTTTCCTTGTTGAGCAGAAACATTTATTGATATAAGAAATGCACTGCTAAGTAATAAGATTGTTTTTTTCATGGTTTTTTTAATTGTTAAATACCTAATTTTGAGAAGAATTTCGTAATTGCATTAGCAAATTATTCTTAGTGTAAATTTAAAAAATAAATTATAATTTCCAATTTTTTGTTCTGTAATTTTTAGTTTTGCATTATGTCAGAGTTGAACAAAATATTATTGGTTGATGATGAAAAAGATATTTTAGAATTTTTATCGTATAATTTAATTCAAGAAAATTTTAAAGTATTTACTGCTATTAATGGACAGGAAGCTATTGAACAAGCCAAAAAAATAATTCCAGATTTAATTATACTTGATGTTATGATGCCAAAAATGGATGGAATCACTACATGTGCAGAAATAAGGAAAATCCCCGATTTAAAATCTGTTTTTATTCTTTTTTTAACTGCACGATCAGAAGAGTACTCTGAGTTAGCAGGATTTGATGCAGGTGCAGACGATTATGTTACAAAACCTATTAAACCCAAGTTGTTAATTAGTAGAGTCAAGGCTCTTCTTAAAAGAAAGAATAAAAAAGGAATTGATGTAAATATAAAAATAGGCAATTTAGAGATTGATAAATCAAAACACATATTGTTATTTAATGATGAGCAAGTACATTTGGCTAAAAAAGAGTTTATTTTATTATATTTATTAATGTCTATGCCAGGAAAAGTATTTACAAGAGAAGAAATTATTTCTAATATATGGGGTAATACTTTTGTTGGTGACAGAACTATAGATGTTCATATTCGTAAGATAAGAGGAAAAATAGGTAACCAACATATTAAAACTATAAAGGGAGTAGGATATAAATTTGATATATAATGAAAGTCAACACTCCTATTAGAATATCTTTTTTATTAAGTTTTTTAATAATATGTTTAGCTATTATTTTATCATTTTTTGCAGATGAATATTTCAGTATTTTCTTTATAATATTTCTATTTGCACTTTGTGTATTTGCAATTATCTACTATGTAGTTAACATGTTTTTTTATGAAAAAATCAAAATAATATATAAGAATATATATAAGTTTAAGGGGGTCTCTAATATTAGAGATTTAGATATTGATAATGTAGAAAAAGAGGCGGAGGAATGGGTCAATGCAAAAGAAGAAGAGCTTAATGCCTATAAGCAAGATGAAAATTATAGAAGGGAATTTATCGGAAATGTTTCTCATGAATTAAAAACCCCAATTTTTAATATTCAAGGATATGTTCAAACTTTATTGGATGGTGGTTTAAAAGATGATAGTATTAATATGAAATATCTTCAAAGAACTAACAAGAGCGTCGAAAGAATGATTAATATAGTAGATGATTTAGAAGTGATTTCTAGGCTAGAAACAGAGCAGTCTCAATTAGATATTCAGGCATTTAATATAGTTCAACTTGCAAAGGAAGCTATAGAGGCACTTGAGTTAAATGCCGAGCAAATGGACATTGAATTACAGATAATTAATGAGTCCCTAAATGAATATGTTAAAGCTGATAGGGATAAAATCCAACAAGTATTTATGAATCTTATCAGTAACTCTATTAAATATGGAAAAAAGAATGGAAAAACTAGTATTAAATTCTTTGATATGGGGAATAATATGTTAATTGAAGTGGCCGACAATGGAATAGGTATTGAAGAGGATTCTTTAGGCCGCCTTTTTGAACGATTTTATAGGGTTGATAAGAATAGATCTAGAGAAATAGGAGGAACAGGCTTGGGTCTAGCAATTGTCAAGCATATATTAGAAGGGCATAATCAGCAAATAAATGTTAGAAGTACAATTGGAGTAGGGTCCACTTTTTCATTTATTCTAGAAAAGGGAAAATAATTTTTTCCAATCTGTAGAGGAAGGATTTACATCAAGAAATCCAGAATGTTTTTTGCTTTCAATTATTCCTTTTTCAAAATCAAATTCGTGTTGCTTTTGGAAATAGCATATTTTTTTTGCACTTAAAATTTGTGCTAAATATTCTTGTTCAGTCTGCCCTGGTGTAGGAATAAAAAAAGCTTTTTTCATAAGTTTAGCTAAATCCATTACTGTGGAGTATCCTGGACGGCATATAATAAGATCTGAGCTTAAAATGACACTATTTAAATCTTTTGCATTTAAATGTGATTTAATAGTTAGATTGCCTATTTCTTTTACATTATTTAATTCTGGTTTACCTAAGACTATAAGTGATTTTTCTTTTCTGTCTTTTAAGGTCTTAACTAAGCCTTTTTCTAGAATTGTTCTTTGCGGCTCAGGTCCAGAGACTATTGCAAGAAAATCATATTTTTTTTCAGTTTTTTGATATTTAAATCGAGATTGCGCTCCTATATATGTTGTATTTTTTGGTAGTATTTTAGGATTAGATAGTCTGCCTGCCAAATTATTTTCTTTATCATCCATAACCCAGCAAGCATTAAATTTGTTAATATAATTGTAGTTAAATTCTTTAATATCATTAGAAAAATAAGGGCTTTGAATATTAAGTTGATGCGTGATAAATACGCAAGGAACTTGTTTTGTATACAGCCCAAAACGATTATCAGAAATTACACCGTCAATGTTGTAGTCTTTTATGATTTCATTAAGACTATTGTGTTCTTGTTTTATTTTCCATAAAATTTTAGGAATTTGTAAAAGCATACTTATGCTCATTGGTAAATAATTAGGATACTTAATGTTATATCCTGAAAAACGAATCATTTCTAAGTTAGGCAACTCTTTTTTTAGTAAATGCATTGGTCTTTTGTCCGCTGCTAGTACTACTTCATAATTATGTTTAATTAATTCTTTAATTACTGGGATGCATCTTGTAGCGTGTCCTATTCCCCAATCAAGAGGTGCTACTAAAATTCGTTTTTTTACTTTCACAGGCCGAAAATACTTAAAACAAATTATTTTTGTATCAAAAATTTAATTTTGGGAAAAAATAAATTAAAAAAATTTGCTCAAATGGAAACCTTTAATCATGTAGAGCAGCCAGATTTAGACTTGTTGAATACTGGTTACTCATTAAAGGGAAATTGGAATAGTAAATTTTTTAAAAACCAAAATCCTTTGGTATTAGAGTTAGGATGTGGAATGGGAGAGTATAGTGTCGGATTAGCTGAAAAGTTTCCTCAAAAAAATTTTTTAGGCATTGATATTAAGGGAGCAAGAATGTGGCAGGGGGCATCTCAATCTTTAGACAAAGATTTGAAAAATGTTGGGTTTTTACGTATTCGAATTGAGTGGATTGAAAAATGTTTTGCAAAAAATGAAGTAGATGAAATTTGGGTGACATTTCCAGATCCACAATTGAAGAAAAGAAGAGCTAAAAAACGATTAACCCACCCATTATTTTTATCTAAATACAAGCATATTTTAAAACAGGATGGCACCATTCATTTAAAGACTGACAGCCAATTTTTACATGGATTCACTTTAGGAGTTATATCAGCTGGGGATCATGTTTTACAAGATAGCACATGTGATTTATATTCTTCTAAAGTAAATAGAGATCATATGGAAATCAAAACTTATTACGAACAAATTTATTTAGAAAAAGGGATGCCAATTACTTATTTAAGATTTAGTTTGGGGTAATTATTTATTTTTATGTAAATATTTATAGCCTAAAAAAGATATATCTTTGCATTTACTAAATTAAAACATGAAACTGACAAAGGAAGTTATTTTATCGGCACTTGCTAAAATTTCATTGCCAAATGAAGGACAAAATATTGTAGATAGTGGTTCTATAAGTAATATACAAATTTTTGGACTTGATGTTGAAATCGATGTAGAGATAAAGAATCCAACATTACAGTATAAAAAAAAGGTGGAAGTGGAATGTATTAAAGCCATACATGACCATGCATTTGAAAAGGCAAAAGTTAAAGTTAACCTAATTGTTAATGCACCTAAAAAATCAGTTGAAATAAAAGGCGATGCTATTCCTGGTGTTCAAAATATTATTGCTATATCTTCAGGTAAGGGAGGGGTCGGAAAGTCAACTATCGCAGCAAATTTTGCGGTAAGTTTAGCTAATTTAGGTTATAAAGTAGGTGTTATAGATGCTGATATTTATGGCCCGTCTATGCATATTATGTTTGGTTTGGAAGGATCAATACCTGAAGCTGTAAATATTAATGGTAAATCAAAAATTAAACCTCTAGAAGCTTATGGAGTTAAGTTGCTTTCTATTGGTTTTTTTGCTCAAAGCCAGCAAGCTGTGGTATGGCGAGGACCAATGGCTTCTAAGGCGTTAAATCAGTTGTTGTGGGATGCTCATTGGGGTGAGTTAGATTATTTAGTAGTAGATTTGCCCCCTGGAACAGGAGATATTCATTTATCTCTAGTTCAATCTATTCCTTTAACAGGGGCTGTTATTGTGAGTACACCTCAAAATATTGCACTTGCTGATGCTAGAAAAGGAGTTAATATGTTCCAGATGGAAAGTATTAATGTTCCAGTATTAGGAGTAGTTGAGAATATGGCATATTTTACACCTGAGGAATTACCAAATAATAAGTATTATATTTTTGGGAAGGATGGGGCCAAGGGTTTAGCGGAGCAATTAGAGATTAATCTTATAGCTCAAATTCCTTTAGTGCAATCAGTTAGGGAGGCATCAGATGCTGGAAGGCCTGCTGTGTTACAGGAAGAGTCTCCCGTTGCTTTAGAATTAAAAAAAATGACAACTAATATATTGTATTCAGTTAAAAAAAGAAATATTAATTTAGCGCCAACAAAATCGGTAAAACTTACTCATACTAAAGGTTGTTCAAAGTAAAAACATATGATTACAGATAAAAATATTTTGCAAAAAATTGAGAGTGCTCTTGAAGAAATTAGACCTTTCCTATTAAGTGACGGGGGAGATATTAATTTTGTTGAGTTGACAGAAGATTGGATAGTTAAGGTGAAATTAGCAGGCGCTTGCAAAACTTGTCATATAAGTCAGATGACTTTGAAAAATGGAGTTGAAGTTGCTATCAAAACTGCAGTTCCTGAAGTCCAAAAGGTAGTAGAGGTATAGGAAAAATATTGTTTAATTCATTAGTTTTTAAATCAATACTATTTAGAATGAGTATAAATACTATATTGTATAAAAAATATGGCTTTAATTTTATTAATAAATTAGGTAGAAAAATATAAATTTGCTGATCTTATAAAAAGAATGTTTTTTAGTATGATTAAAGAGAGCGCTTTTAGTTTTAGAATTTTATTTTCTCTGATACTATTTTTATTAGTATTCCATTTACCTGCACAGGATATTACACAAGAGGTTTATGAAGGTGATGTTGAGGCAGGAGAAAAGCTTTTCAAACAAAACTGTACCGCTTGTCATATGATGACTGAAGCTAAATTAGTTGGTCCTGGATTGAAGGGTGTAACTGATAAGTATGAAAAAGAATGGCTAATAAAATGGATTAGAAACTCTCAGCAATTAATTGCAAGTGGAGATGAAAGGGCAATAAAGATTTTTGAAGAGTACAATAAATCTGTGATGAATTCTTTCGATTTTTCTGACGACGAGTTTTCCAATTTATTAGCTTATTTAGCAAATCCACCTGAACCTGAAGTTATTTTAGCTGAAAATACTGGAACAACTAGTCAACAAGGAATGAGCACTTCAACCAAGTTAATGATAGTATCATTAGTTTTAGTGACGTTAGTTTATTTCTTAGTTTCACTAAAAAACAGTTTAAAAACTGCATTAGACAAAGAGACTGAAACTATTAGTGAAACACTGATTAATCAATTTAATTTATTTATTTCAAATAATATAAATGTGATTTTTCTTTGTGCTGTATTTGCGATTATAATGCTTAAGTTTACTTATGATGGTTTGATGGGAGTTGGTGTTACAACTAATTATGCTCCAGCACAGCCAATAGCGTTTTCTCATAAAATTCATGCAGGACAAAATGGTGTTGATTGTAATTATTGTCATACAAGTGCAAGAAAAAGTAAGCATTCAGGTATTCCTTCTGCAAATGTATGTATGAATTGTCATACATATATAAGCGAAGGTTCTATTGCTGGTACAGCAGAGATTCAAAAAATATATGATGCAGTTGGTTTTGATCCTAATACCAGAACGTATATTGAGGGGTATGAACAAAAACCAATTGAATGGGTAAGGATACATAATTTGCCAGATCACGCATATTTTAATCACTCTCAACATGTTGTAGCTGGTGGTCTTGAGTGTAAAGACTGTCATGGACCGGTTGAAGAGATGGATGTTTTATATCAATATTCTGAATTGACTATGGGGTGGTGTATTGAATGTCACAGAGAAACTGAGGTGCAAATGGAAGGAAATAATTACTATACTCATCTTCATGAACAGCTTAAAGAAAAGTATAAAGGAGAGAAGATAACTGTAGATAAAATAGGTGGATTAGAGTGTGCAAAATGTCATTATTAATAATTTAAAAATGGGAACGAATAAGAAATATTGGAAGGCTATAGGTCAATTAGAAAACGATCCAAATGTAGAAAAATTAGCTCATAATGAGTTTCATGAAGAACTACCTGTTGATGAATTTTTTAATAATAATCTTTCTGCAACTTCAACTTCTAGAAGAGATTTCTTAAAGTTTTTAGGATTTACTACTGCTGCTGCGACTTTGGCATCATGTGAGACACCAATTGTCAAATCCATTCCTTACGTTGTTAAGCCAGATGAAATAATTCCAGGAGTAGCAAATTATTATGCTACGTCAATTTATGATGGAAGAGATTATGCTAGTGTTTTGGTAAAAAACAGAGAAGGTCGTCCTATAAAGATTGAAAATAATAAAACTTGTACAAACGCGAGAGTTCAAGCTTCCGTTTTATCATTATATGATTCAGCCAGATTAAAAAATCCATTAAAAAATAGTGTTAAAGCTGATTGGTCTAGCGTAGATAGTGAAATAAAGGATCGGCTTTCTAAGCTTAACGGGAAAAAGATAGTTTTACTCACATCTACTATTATTAGCCCTTCAACTATAAGTATTATTGATAGTTTTTCTAAAAAATATTCTAACGTTGAGCACATTATGTATGATGCTATTCCTTATGATGGAATTTTAAATGCAAATAAAAAATCTTTTGGTCTTAGAGCGATACCTGCATATTATTTTGACAAAGCAAATGTTATAGTTTCATTTGGGGCTGATTTTATTGGAAACTGGCTTAATAATGATTATTCTACTGATTATATAAAGGGAAGAAATCCAAAGAAAGGTAAAATGTCCAAGCATTATCAGATAGAATCAAACCTTTCTTTATCAGGTTCTAATGCAGACAAACGTATAGCTATTAAACCCTCTGAACAAAAAGCATTGCTCTCGGAACTTTATATTGCACTTTCCAATATGCAACAACCAAAAGATACTCGTTTATTAGATATATATGAAAAGTTACGTGGTAACAAAAGCAAGTCAATTGTTATATGCGATAGTAATGATGTAGAATCACAACTAATAGTTAATAATATTAATTCTATATTAGATAATTATGACAAAACTATTTCTATAAAGTCACCTTCTTTTATAAGGCAGGGTGATAGTGAAAAGGTAAATAATTTAATTCAAGATATGCAAGATGGTGATGTAGGAGCTTTAATAACTTATAAGGTAAATCCATCATACACTTTGCATAATGCAAAAGAATTTAATGAGGCATTAAAATTAGTTGATGTAACAATATCAACTTCATTATATAATGATGAAACATCTTCATTAATGGAATATGTGTGCCCAGATAATCATAATTTAGAATGCTGGGGAGATCTTCATCCCTCTCATAATGTATATACTTTAATGCAGCCTACAATTGCTCCGCTATTTAATACTAGGCAATTTGAAGAAAGTATGCTTAGATGGATTGATAAAGAAGATTTTTATGCATACTTATCTAATTTTTGGAGAGACAGAGGAATTGATTGGGAGAAGGCTGTTCATGATGGTTTTTTTAAATTTAAACAAGAAAGTCCAAAAACTTACTCCATTTCTAAACTAACAAATGATATTTTAAATACTAAAAATTTATCTAAGGCTAAGGGCTTAGAATTGGTTATTTATGAAAAAATAGGAATGGGTGATGGAACACAATCAAACAATCCTTGGTTACAAGAATTTCCAGATCCAATTTCTAGAGCTTGTTGGGATAACTACTTGACAATTTCAGCTAGTAATGCCATAGATCTTAATATAAAAAACTGGAATGTATCCAACGGAGGTTTAAATGGAAGTGTGGTTAATATTGTAACTAAAGATTTTATTATTAAAAATGTACCAGTATTAATACAACCTGGACAAGCTGTAAATACAGTAGGCTTAGCTGTAGGGTATGGAAGAACTAAGTCAGGAAAAGCAGCTAATAATATAGGAATTAATGCATACCCATTATTAGAAGTTAATGACATAAGTCTTGAATTGGTTAAAGAAAAGGAACATGAGTTTGCATCAATACAATTGCATCATACCATGATGGGAAGAGATATGGTTAAGGAAACAAAATTATCAGCATATATTAAAAATCCTGCTTCTGGAAATGATAGAACAACTTATCCTACATTTAAAGGCGAATTGCCGTCAGATAAACTTAGTTTATATGATGAGCATGATTTAAAAACAGGTCATTTTTGGAATTTATCAATTGATTTAACTGCTTGTACTGGTTGTGGTGAATGTGTTATTTCATGCCAGGCTGAGAATAATATTCCTGTTGTAGGTAAATCGGAGATGAGAAAAAGTCGAGATATGCACTGGATGAGAATAGATAGATATTACTCATCAGAAATGACAAAGGAAAAGGCAAAGGATCAAGATATATCCGCAATAAAAATGTATAAGGAGATGGAGGAGCCCTCTGAAAATCCAGAAGTTGTTTTTCAACCTGTGATGTGTCAGCACTGCAATAATGCACCTTGCGAAAACGTATGCCCTGTAGCGGCTACAACGCATAGTAATGAAGGTCTTAATCAGATGACATACAATAGATGTGTTGGTACCAGGTATTGTGCTAATAACTGCCCTTATAAAGTAAGGAGGTTTAATTGGTTCCAATATTCTGAGAATGATAAATTTGATTTTAATATGAATGATGATTACGGGAAGATGGTTTTAAATCCTGATGTAGTTGTTAGATCAAGAGGTGTAATTGAGAAATGTAGTATGTGTATACAAAAGATACAAGAAATTAAATTAACAGCTAAGAACGAGGGTAGACCTATTTTAGATGAGGAAGCACAAACTGCTTGTGCATCTTCATGTTCCACTAATGCAATAGTATTTGGTGATGCTAACAATGCAGACAGTGAAGTCTCAAAACTTAAAAAAGATGAAAGAGCATATGACCTTTTAGATCATTTAAATGTTAATCCATCTGTTTTTTATCAAACCAAAGTAAGAAATAAATCATAATGCATAAAGAATCAAAAATAAGAGATCCGTTAATTCTTGGTAAAAAAACATATCATGATATAACAAGAGATATCGCTAGACCAGTAGAGGGTAAAGCAAATAAATATTGGTGGATTTTATTTTCTTTATCTGCTGCATTAATGTTATGGGGATTTGCCTGTATGGCCTACACTATTGGCACAGGAATTGGAGCTTGGGGTTTAAATAAAACAATTGATTGGGCGTGGGATATTACAAATTTTGTTTGGTGGATTGGAATTGGGCACGCGGGAACATTAATTTCTGCTGTATTGTTACTTTTCAGACAAAAATGGAGAATGGCAATTAATCGTTCTGCAGAGGCTATGACGATATTTGGTGTTGCGCAAGCTGGATTATTTCCACTTATACATATGGGAAGACCTTGGTTAGCATATTGGGTATTTCCAATTCCTAATCAGTTTGGTTCTTTATGGGTAAATTTTAACTCTCCACTTCTTTGGGATGTTTTTGCAATATCTACATATTTAACTGTATCTGTGGTGTTTTGGTACATTGGATTAATTCCAGATTTTGCTATGATTAGAGATAGGCTAAATGAGAAAATATCACCAATGCGAAAGCAATTATATACTTTATTAGCTTTTGGATGGAGTGGAAGAGCAAAACATTGGCAAAGATTTGAAGAAGTATCTTTGGTTTTAGCAGGTCTTGCTACTCCATTGGTATTTTCTGTACATTCTATTGTAAGTATGGATTTTGCTACTTCTGTTATACCTGGATGGCATACCACTATCTTTCCTCCATATTTTGTTTTAGGAGCACTTTTTTCAGGTTTTGCAATGGTTGAGACATTATTAATTATAATGAGAAAGGTAGTTAATATGGAGGCTTACATTACTATTAAGCATATTGAATATATGAATGTTATTATTTTGTTTACTGGATCATTAGTTGGAGTTGCATATATTACGGAGCTTTTTATGGCCTGGTATTCAGGTGTTGAGTATGAACAGTATGCATTTTTAAACCGAGCAACAGGTCCATATTGGTGGGCTTATGCTAGTATGATGACATGTAATGTAGTAATACCACAGCTTTATTGGATATACAAAATAAGAACATCTTTTGTTGCAACATTTATTCTATCTATTTTTGTAAATATTGGAATGTGGTTTGAACGTTTTGTAATTATCGTTACTTCATTGCATCGTGACTTTCTTCCATCATCATGGACTATGTTCTCACCTACATTTATTGATATTGGAATCTTTCTAGGGACAATTGGCTTCTTTTTTGTTTTATTTTTAATGTACGCAAGAGCATTTCCAGTAGTTGCACAAGCAGAGTTAAAAAGTATTTTAAAATCATCGGGATCTGAATATAAAAAGTAAAAATGAAAAATAAAATTATACATGCAATTTTTGATGATGAACAAGACGTACTAAGTGTTGTTAAAGATTTAAGAGATCAAAAAATTGTAGTAAATGAGGTGTATAGTCCTTTTCCTATTCATGGATTAGATCCAGTTTTGGGTTTAAAAGAGACTAGGATGGCAATTACCGCATTTATTTACGGATGTATTGGATTAACTTTTGGAGCTTTATTAATCTATTATATCATGATATCTGGAGTTGGCAAGAGTTGGCCTATGAATATTGGAGGAAAACCAAATTTTACTTTTTATCACAATTTACCATCTTTTGTTCCAATTATGTTTGAATGCACAGTACTTTTTGCTGGTCATTTAATGTCTCTTACATACTTATTTAGAAATAAATTATACCCTGGAGCTAAAACTACTAGCCCTGATCCAAGGACAACAGATGACAAATTTCTAGTTGAAATAATGTATAATGATAATAAAAAGGAAGTTATTTCCTTACTAAAAAAATCTAATGTTAGTGAAATAAATGAGAAAGATGAAGTGTAAATTTATTTTTATCATGTGTTTGTATTTTTTATTAGTTTCTTGTGGAAATGATGGAAGAGGATATGAATATATGCCTAATATGTATCGTTCTCCGTCATTAGAAACATATGGAAAAAATACAATATTTAAGGATAGTCTTAATGCAAGAAAACCAGTCAAAGGCACGATTGCGAGAGGATATTTAAAAACTTTTAATTATGATGAAAGTATAGAAGGGTATTTACTTGCAGGAAAAGAGGCTAAAAATCCTTTAGAAAATAATATCGAGAACATTGAAGATGGAGAGGCACTTTATGGTATGTTCTGTAAACATTGTCATGGTCCTAATGGAGCTGGAGGTGGATCTATTACCCATCCAATTTATTCTGCAGTTCCTCATTATAATGATGATAAGCAGATTAGAAGATCAGGATCTACTATGAGTGAGTTAACCTCAGGTCATATTTTTCACTCTATAACATATGGATTGAATGCAATGGGGCCACATTCTTCACAGCTAACTGAAATCGAAAGATGGAAGATTGTTTTATATGTACATGAACTTCAGAAATATGAGAATGAATAAAACAGATAATATGTATACTCCAAATAGAAATATAGCTATTGCTTCAGTGGTTATGATAATCATAGGCCTTATTTCGTTAACTGTTGCTTTTATTACTGATAGTCATGCCGCTTGGACTAATCTTTTATTTAATAACTATTTCTTTTTAGGTATTTCTTTATTTGCTGTATTTTTTGTAGCCTTACAATATGTAGCAGAAGCTGGATGGTCTACTGTTATTAAAAGAGTACCAGAGGCTATTATGACTTTTTTACCATTTACTTCATATGTAATGTTATTTATTGTAGTTACAGCTGTTTTACATTTTGGGGGGAATCATATTTATCATTGGTTAGAGCCTGGAATTATGAAAGAGGGCTCTGATAATTATGATGCAATTATTGCTGGCAAAGAGGCTTATTTAAATGCGCCATTTTTTCTTGTTCGATCATTTTTATACGTTTTTATATGGGTATATTGCGCTAGGAGATTACGTCAAATATCATTAGACGGAGATCTTGAAGGAGGTATTGGTGAAAAGTCATATTGGAAAGGCTTGAGGGTATCTGGATGGTTTATCGTGTTTTTCGCAATTACTGGCTCCACAGCAGCTTGGGATTGGATTATGTCCATAGATACTCACTGGTTTAGCACTTTATTTGGGTGGTACATTTTTAGTGAATGGGCTACAATAGGTTTTGCTAGTATTTTGCTTATGGTTTTATTATTAAATAAACAAGGTTATTTAAAACATTTAAATGATAGTCATGTACATGACTTAGGAAAATTTCTTTTTGCATTTTCTATTGTTTGGACATACATGTGGTTCTCTCAGTTTATGTTGATTTGGTATGCAAATATTCCAGAAGAGGTAATATATCACATGGAAAGGATAGAATTAGGTAATTATAGATTTCTTTTCTGGTTTAGTTTAGCTATCAATTTTATTATTCCAGCTCTTTTTCTGATGAGTAGAGATGCAAAACGTAATAGGAATAGATTAATTTTTGTTTGTATTATAGTTTTGATTGGCCATTGGATTAATTCATATTTATTATTTGCACCTGGTACTTTACATGATCACGGTCACTTAGGGATACTTGAGGTGGGTCTAGGAATAGGTTTTCTTGGATTATTTATAAAAGTTGTATTAAATAGTCTTAGTAAAAGAGAGATTGAGTTAAAGCATCATCCATTCTTAGAAGAGAGTAAACACTTACATACATAAATTATTGTTAATATATTTTAAAGGGTCAAATTAATTTGACCCTTTTTTTATGCTTACTTTTGCTTATATTATGGATAAAAATTATGACGATATAGAGCATGATAGTCAAAATGAGGAATTTGAGTTAGAACAGGTTTTAAGACCTAAACTTTTTTCTGATTTTGAGGGACAAAATAAAATAGTAGATAATCTTACAGTTTTTATAGAAGCAGCAAAACAGAGAGAGGATGCTTTAGATCACGTCCTTTTACATGGACCTCCTGGTCTTGGAAAAACTACTTTAGCTAATATTATTGCAAACGAACTTAATGTAAATATTACAACAACATCTGGTCCTGTTTTGGATAAACCTGGAGATTTAGCAGGATTGCTTACAAATTTAGAGGAAAGAGATGTTTTATTTATAGATGAGATTCACAGATTAAACCCAGTAGTTGAAGAGTATTTATATTCTGCTATGGAAGATTGTCAAATTGATATTATGATTGAGTCAGGGCCAAATGCAAGGACTGTTCAAATTAAAATTAATCCTTTTACTTTAATTGGAGCCACAACACGTTCAGGTTTACTTACCTCTCCATTACGAGCTCGTTTTGGTATTAATGCTAGATTAGAGTATTATAAATTAGATTTATTATCTAAGATTGTCAATCGTTCATCTTCTATTTTAGATATTAGCATTGTTAATCAAGCTGCAACAGAAATTGCTAGAAGAAGTAGGGGAACACCTAGAATTGCAAATTCTATTCTTAGAAGAGTCCGAGATTTTGCACAAATAAAAGGAGATGGTAGTATTGATATGAAAATAACTCAATATTCACTAGAGGCTTTGAATGTTGATGAAAATGGTTTAGATGAGATGGACAATAGGATACTTTCGGCTATTATTAATAAGTTTAAAGGTGGTCCTGTAGGTTTGACAACTATTGCTACTGCAGTTGGTGAGCAAGCAGGAACTATTGAAGAGGTTTATGAGCCTTTTTTAATAATGGAAGGATACTTAATGAGAACTCCAAGAGGTAGGCAAGCAACTGATCTTGCATTTAAACATTTAGGTAAGGAAAGGCCTGCTAATCAAGGAAATTTATTTTAAGAGATTTGATCAAAAACCTCTATAATTGTACCTTTATATTTTGAAAATGTAGTAAGCGACCAAATCTTTAGTATTACTACTTCTTTTTTATTTAACCATCTAATACTTTTTGAAAGTTCTTTCTTAAAGAGTCTTTTATCAAAACTAACTTTACTAAGTATTTTTTTGCTTAATTCTAACATAATCTCCAATTTAAGTATAATAATATAAAATTTAGAGATTTATTGTTATTCACTCCAACTAAATGAGCTATGTTCTAATCCAGCCAAATGTATTACCCTGTCAATTACAGTAGCAGCTAACTCTTCTAGACTAGTAGGGTTACTGTAAAAGGATGGTGTTGCTGGACATATAACACCACCTGCCTCTGTAATTGTTTTCATTTTATTTATATGAATAAACTTAAAGGGGTCTCTCTTGGTACTACAATAAGCTTTCTTTTTTCTTTTAGGATAACATCAGCAGCCCTTGTTGTTAGATCATCACTTAAACCATTAGCAATACGTCCTATGGTGCCCATTGAAGATGGACATATTATCATTGTTTTATAATTAGCAGAACCACTTGCAAAAGGTGCCATAAAATCCATTTTTTCATAAAATTTGAAAGGATATTCATTATAATTAGTGTTATTTAATTCTTGTTTCCAGATATATTTAGCATTATCAGACATTAATATACCAACATTTTCTATTTGATTACTTAACTTTTATAATTTGTCAAATAATACTTTTGCATATATGGCTCCACTAGCTCCTGTTACAGCAATTATTATTTTGTGTTTATTTTTTTCATAAATTGTAATGTAAAGCAAAACTAATAACTGAATTATATTTCCCTTTTCTTGATGAGTTATATAGATTTTGATTTTCAGAGTCTTCTCTTCCAATCGGAAGTATTGAATTTGATATTCTAGTATTTAGGCTGATATTTTTAGAATACTCATAGCTCATTCCAACTAGTAAACCAACATCATAATTAATAAATGGACTTATATTATTATATTTAGGCATTTTGCCATTTATGTCATTATAATAACCATCAATTAAATAGGCTATTTGTGCTCCTCCCTCAAGCTTTAATTTTTCACTTTGATTAAATTGTAATATTAGGGGAACTTCAATATATGATAATGAGATATCTTCTGTATCGATTGGATTTTCACTATCATTCATTTTTGGGTTATTACTACCTTTCTGGATATAATTCATTTCCATTTGAAATTTTAATAAATTAGAGATATTTTTATTTGCAAAAATACCAATTAATAATCCTGCTTTGTAAAATCCCGCTAAATTGTCTCCTCCAACTTGAGAAGTACTAAAACCTATAACAACTCCTCCTCCAAAATTTTGTGCCTGCATATTAAATGCAATAAATCCACAAAAAAGGAAAATTACAAATTTCATATTATCTTAAGCTAACACCAAGTCCTAATGAGGCAGTATGATATTCAGCAATCGTATAGTCTGCCTGGATTGTTAAAAGAGTTATGTTAAATCTTACTCCAAGATTAGCTCTGAATTTATTATTGCTTTCAAAATCAATTGATAATTTTTCATCAAATTCTAGCCCTCCTAAATCAAATTTTGCATCAGTAGTAAATGTGGTTGATGTTGAGCTATATCCTATTCCTGCATATCCAGTAATCATCAATATTTTTCTTGAAGCTATTAGATTAATAGTAGTGGTCTTCGTATTTAAGGAAGTTTTTTGCCCAGATACTTTTACCTCAGTATTAAGATTAGTATACCCCCCTTGCAAAGAAAGACTCATTGGGAAGGCATCACCTACTATAGGGATCCATTGTAATAGATCATGTCTTAGGCCTATTCCAAAAACATTTACATTTATATTATTGCCAATATTTAGCATTGGCATATATCTAACACTAAGATCAGTTTTTTTAACTAGTCCTACTCCAGCTTGTATTATAGGAATAGGAACTATTGAAGTATTAAATCCACCAGGCATATTAAATTCTCCACCTATAAAACCAAATTGAGGATTTATCATCCCACTATTACCTGCAGGATAATATGTCATTTCAGTTCCATCATTATTTCCAAAAATAGTAGATGCTTTAGTTTCATTAGAAACAAAAATGTTTCCTCCAGCATCTTGAATATTAAAGGTTTTGGCCGACTTTGGAATTATTACAGTATTTACAGTAAATGTCAAATCAAACCCTCCAAGAGAATGTGGTTTAGCAGTATTATACCAACCATTATTTAATCCTAATCCAAAACTTTTTGTCATTGGAGTAAAATATGCCTCAATTAGTTTGCCTGCTTGATTTATATCTTCATTCAAAATAGTAGTTGCAGTAATTGATTGACTATAGGATAAAAAACTTACTGAGCTAGCTAGTATAATGAATAATATTTTTTTCATATTTAATTATTTAAGTCTACTTCTTCTACTTGAACAATTTCGTTTGTAATATTATTGTATATATATGCAATAACTGACATGTTATCAGCATTCCAACCTCCAGCATTACCGTTTCCAGCTTCAGCAGAATTATTGGAATAATCAATATTATATTGTTCTAATTCGTTTACATTGATGTTAAAAGTGTTTTCTAGAACTGTTCCGCCTGCCAGTGTATTTTGGTTAGATATTTTGTCGTCATAAATTACACTTCTTAAAACATGATTATGTTGGTAATCTGCGATATTATTTTGTCCGTCTTTTTGCCAATTAATAATATTATTTTCTGCTAAACACACCACAAGATTGTAATTGTTAATCACAGTATTTTCTAGTGTAGAAAACACTGTGATTTCCTCTGTATTAGCAGAAATGGAGATGCTAAAATCAGTTTCTTTTTTTAATTCACTTGCTACAATTGATGCCCACTCGTCTTTTCCTAAGGCATGCGATTCATCTTGATATCCAATACGATTGATCATTCCTCTTGGTAGACCATTAATAGAAATATTATAGTAGTTATCCCAATTATCTCCCCACTCTGTTCTGAAGTCATATTGAAAGCTTGGAGCTTGATTAGCGAAGTATGGTCTCGCAAAAGATGTGCTTACATGTATTGCTAACGCAATTATTTGCTCTCCATAAATATCATGAATAGCTTCTATTTCCCTAGCAGCATCAGGGCAGTTAGGACATAGATGGCCTGTAAAATCTTCTATAAGGACTTTTTTATCTGGGTTTACATATGAATCTGAATTTGTAATATATGGCCCTTCAACTATATCACATGATGTAACGGTTAATATTAAGGTTACTATTAGTATGTGTTTTTTCATTTTAAAAACTTGATGATATATTTACACTAAATCCATTTGATGAAGGCACTAACTTACACACTCCTCCAACACAAAAAATCCCTTCTCTTTTTTTTCCATAACCAATTTCAAATCGGTTAGATCCTTTTACAAATCCAGCAGTTAAATTAAGATAATGTAATTTTTTTTCAGATATTTCATTTCCATAATTATACATATCTTGGATAGTAAAAAACCAATTAGGAGATATAGTATATTCTATAAGTCCCATTGTCCAATTACCTTCTGCAGGCTCTTCCAGTCCATTTTCATAAGCTCCTCCATGATCTGAATCTGTGTAATTTTCTAGTTGCTTTGATGTTAGTGTTTGTAACTCTATTCTTAAAGTATGACCAGTTTTAATTTTGTAGCTTATATCACCAACAATTATAGTTGAGTTAAGGACTCCATAATCACCAGGTACGTGACCTTCAAGAAAATCTCGGTTATATGTTTGATTAGCGATTACAAGATTAGTTTTTAGTTTTTTAGTTATTTTTTTATTTACTTCAAGATTGATATCTTCAAAATATAATTCTTCATTTTTAATACTAATAAGTATTGGTGTATGCTCATTATTATCATTTAAGAAGGAATTTCCTCCGTTAAGGCCATTTATTCTTGAGTAGTTTAGAGCTATCTTAGTACCATATTTTCCTCCAAATGCAGTTCCTTTACGAAATTTGTAAAAGACATCTAACTGCATTCCAAATTCTCCATCTGCCTGAGTAGCACATGGGTAAAGCGCTAATAAGGAGTAGGTATGGGGTTTACTTAAAGTAGGGATAAAATTGATTAAATATGCTTTTCCATCTCTATCTCTATCAGATTTAAAAGTCATATTATCTGTTCTATGTATTTCTGCGACAATTCCAAATCCTTTTTTTGAAAAGGTTATATTTTGTGTAAATGCATTCCCACTTGCGTAATTCATTTTACTAGCAGATAACACGTTAGCAGGGTCATTAATTTTGTAAGCATATTCACCATAATAATACCATTTTCCATGATTCACGCTAATTCTTCCTGCATACGCACTCACATTTTGAGGTATTTTAAAGACAAGATTGTTTCTTTTTTGATACCTACTAACCATAGACCCACCTATAATTAATTTTGTCTTAAAATTTGAATTTAAAATTTCATTTAAATTTATTTCTGCATCTGTTCCTCTAAAAATTCCATCAGCATATGTGAAGTGAGTTCTGCTCTTTCCAATAAATGCTTTTAGATATAACCCTCTATATGCATTGTATTTTAATCTGAAACCATCCATAGTATTATCAATGCCAAGCCCTTTTTCTTCATAACTTCTAAAAATAAGTCCACTTCCAAGTTGTTCATAATAATTCCCTGCTGTAATTTCTAAATTATCTACACTGTAAGTTGCATATCTATAAGGGATACCATTTCCTTTAAACTCCGGATCATAATCCTGTAATGCATTTAAGTAGCTTTCATATCTTATTCCTGCTGAAAAATTACCTTTTGTGTAATTTAAATTTAGGTAAGCATTATTAAGAATTATCTCATCAGCAGCTTCAGCTCCAATTGTCAAGTCTTCTTGGTACGACTGTAGATTTAAGTTGAAATCTCCGTGTATTTCTCCTAGGTTTTTTTCTTGAGCTAAACCTATAAAAGGAATATAAATTATTGCAATCAAGAGCGTGAGTTTTTTCATACGCTATTATTTTATATTCTGAATTTCTTGAAATAATTTGATTTCATCTCCCTCTATATAACCTTTATGTTCCCAAATAATTTCACTTTTACCATTTAGTAGAAAAGTATGTGGAACAGTTGACACACCTAGCGCTCTTTTTAAATCTGAATTTGGATCCAGATATACTTCGTAATCCCAGTCAGAAGCATTTACATAAGGAGCAACTTTTGACATTGACCTTGTGTCGTCAATTGAAATAGCAACTAGTTTTACTCCAGTTTGTTCTTGCCAATCATCATATATTTCTGCAATATTGTTAAGTTCTTTTTTACATGGTTTACACCAAGTAGCCCAAAAAGAGATAATAATTGGTTTGCCTTCATTTTCTATTTTTGTAATATTAAAATTATTGCCCTCTAAAGTTTTTATATTAATATTTGGTAATGACCTGTTTTGAGCAAACAGGAAAGAAGTAAGAAATGTAAGAGTTAAAATACTAAAAAGAATTCTTTTATTCATTGTGTCGTTTTTATTTGTACAAATATAGTGTAATTATTAATTAACTTCTTATGAAGTTTTTAAATATGGAAATTCAAGAAAAAAACCCCTGACTGTTAAGCCAAGGGTTATAAATTAATCTTAAATAAATTATTCTAAAATAGTAATCTTCTGACTTTGTATTTCTTTTTTAGTCATAATATTTAACATATAAATACCATTTGCTAATCCAGAAACCTTAATATGTTTAACATATTTAGAAGTTAAAACTTTTTTACCAAATATATCAATGATTTCAATAGAATTGAAGCTGCCATCAATAGTTAAGATATCTTTAACTGGATTTGGATAAACAGATATTTTTGAGTTTAAGTCATTTATATCTGTTGAATTACAGACTGCATTGCATGCAGCAAGTGAACTATATTGCCCTGTTCCTGTTCCAGGATCTATACATCCATTAGTTGGATCACAATTCCATGAAGGAGCAGCATTGTTAGATAGTGCGGTCTTTTTAGCATTTAGAATCTCTCCTGTTGAAGTATTGACAATCATTACAACAGCGTAAGCCTTATTCCAATTAAATCCTACTGCATTATATGCTGCTAATGTTGCTATGTTTACATCAGTAAAAGAATAATTGTATGTTCCGGGATTTATTGTCCCTGCAGGTAAACTGTTAGGATCTCCTAATATATTGTTGCTTGATAATGATCTAGCGACATGATCATACCCTCCGAAATCTGCAGGCATTACTGAGCTAGGCCCAGTACTAAAATTATAACCACCATTTATATTAGGGGGAAAAGCCATTGTTCCAGAACCTCCTCCAGAGTAAAAGTTACTTTGAGCCCAACCAGATCCTGTACTTTCTAAATCATCTTCAACAATCACACATGATAATCTGAAATTACCATCCATAACTCCTACAACTTCTATTTCCGTTGCAACACTAATTCTATTAGTTAAAGGGTCAAAAGTGGCATTTATTGTATTTACTCCGCAGGGTACTACATCATTAACTCTTGCGGCATGCATAGTAGCAAAATCACCTGGATCTCCATCTATGACTCTATCTACTCCACCACCCGGATACCCACCTGGAATATAATTTCCTATATCATCATCATACGCATTTACAACCATAGGATCTCCATTATGAACTGCAATTCCAATAAAGTTTGGATTAGATTCCATTTCAGCTAAGGCAACAGCTCCTCTTGGACACCAACCGCACCATGAACCTGTTTTTTCTTCTCCAACCACAAACTTTTCAGGTATAGATAATAGTGCTGAGGTTGTTGATGTTAATGTATTATTACTCATATCTGGGTCAGTCATATTATTAACTAAATCAACTGAAACACTGATATTAGCATTTCCTGGAATAGGTAATGAAAGTTGATTGGAATGCGTAAAGTTATATGAATTATTGGTAGCTATATTTAATCCAGTTATATTATCAGTATATGAATTTGTACCATCTGACCATGTGATGTCTAACGTATTAATATTATTTCCACCTATATTTGTAATACTTCCAGTAATACTGATTGTAGCGGGAGCAAGTGCATATTGATTTATATTTAATGAGGTTAGATTAGCGTCATTATCAGGTTGAGTACCAAAAATAAATTCATAATAATTGTTGTCTGTGTCATCTGCATTAGTGCTGGCAATTGAAGCAAGAGATGGTGATCCAGATACTGCAAATGCAGTAGATGAATTTATTTGAATTCCAGCTGTAATTTGAATATTACCACTAGTTCTTTGGTCAACAATATATATTTTATTTGTTGCTTCTTCTAAAACAATAGACCAGTATGTCCATGCGTTTCCATATGTATATGAAGAGAATGAGATCCAATGTTGTTGATTCCCAGAATTTCCAAAATTTTTAGTTACAATTTCATCATTTTGACCAGTTCCTTGAATACCCCATGCCATAATAGAATTATCTGGTATTGTTGAATTAGGAATAGCACTATTACTATAAGAAGGTATTATCGCTGCTGATGTTGTAAATGTCAATACACCAGATGAAGAAACTTTGTATTGATTAACTTGTACCCCATTAAAATTAAAATTAAATGGTATACTTTGTATTGGAGACCATGTTGGCACTGTATTACTACCTGCTAATATAGTGGTCCAACCAGCAGCCATTCCGCTACCATTTGGATATTCAGGATCTGAATTTAGTCCTGCTGGATTTCCAGGATTATTTGTGTTTGGTAAATAATAATATTGTGCAAAGATTAAATTGCTAATTAAAGAAAATGTTAGGATGAAAAGTAATTTTTTATTCATTGTATGTGTTTTTTTTACAAATATAATTTTTATTTTAAAGACAAAATTACTTGTTAATAGTAATTTTTTTACTTTGATTTCCTTTTTTTGTTTTCATCTTTAGAATATAAATCCCATTATTTAGTTTAGCAACATTAATAACAGTTCTATTTTTTGAAGATAAAACTAATTTTCCAAGGCTATCATATATATCAATCGAACTATATTCTCCTTCAATAACTAAAACATTTTTTATAGGATTTGGATATATTTTAATGTTTTCTTCAATTTCTGGATTATTTGCAGTTGGAGCTGAAAGACCCACTTTTATTGCATTTAATATTTCACCAGTGTTATTATCAATTATCATGCCTACTACATGAACATTGTTTTCGTTTTGATTAGCTGGTAATGTATGACTATATGCTTTATAATGAGTACTTCCTGATGAAATTACATTTGGCAGACTACTTGCAGTTCCGTCAAAACCACCTAATATAGCGCGAGCAACATGATCAAACATAACAGAAGCATTACTTGATGCTGTATTCCAATTAAATCCTGATATAGGACTAACCATTGGAGAGCCATTACCTTGTTGTCCAACCCCATAGTAATTTGCTTGATTATAAGGGCCAACTTGATCTTCAAGAATAACTGCATTAAAACGAATATCTCCTGATAAGCTTGATACAAATTCAGCTGTAAGATTAATATCAATTAGTCTTGATGTTGGATCAAAATTAGCTGTAGCTGATATATCTACAGGAGTTATTTCATTGATTCTACTACTATAATATTGCATAAAATCTCCTGGATCTATATCTAATATTGCTCTATCAACATGTCCACTTGGATATCCCCCTACACTCATACCTGCATCATAAGCAGTAACAGTCATAGCATCTCCATTATGTACTGCAATTCCAATAGCAGTATTAGGGTAGTTTTGCTCAAGTGTTTCTAGCGCAACAGCTCCCCTTGGGCACCATCCGCACCAAGTTCCGGTGGCTTCTTCAAAAACTACTCTTTTAGTAGGCAAGAAAGAGACAATATTAGCTGTAGCTGTTAATGTATTATTTGACATATCAGGATCACTACTTGAATTAACATTGTCAATAGTTACGGTAATATTTACTGTACCTGGCATTGTCATGTTCAATTGATTAGAATGAGTAAAATTATAGATTGTATTAGGAAGTATATTTAGACCGCTCATATTATCAGTATAAGAATTTGTGCCATCTGACCAAGTAATATCCATTGCCGTAATTACATTTCCACCAATATTTTTTGCTGTCCCCTCTATATTAATATTTGCAGGTGCTGCTGAATATGGTGTTATATTTAATGATGCAAGTTCAGCATTATTATCTTGTAATTCGTTAACAATTATATTATCTATTCCCAATATATTCATATCAGTAGAATTATTTCTAAATGCAATATATATAGTTTGTCCAACAAAGCTTGATAAATCAACAGACCTAGTTGTCCAGACATCGGCTTCACCGCCTTGTGGATTTGGCCCTGCTGTTGTTGGAGTTGAGTTATACAAAGGAGCACTACTAAGAAAATCAGCAGGACTTGTTCCAGTAGTTGAAACATATACCATAACTCCATCAGGATAAGCAGATTCCCATCCAAGAGCATCGAAGAACAATGAAACTCCATTACTTGTCATTGGAATAGTAATTGCTGGGGTCACCATCCAATCATCTGCTTGTCCAACCGGATTGAACCATGAAACACTTTGTGCACAATCTTCAGCTATACCACCAGCTGTTGTTAGATTATTTGCAAAGAAAGATCCAGCCGGCCAACTTGTAGAGTTTGGTGTTAAACCATCCACATCAGTTAGTGTAAATGTTGCAGGAATAGTTCCAGAGTTAAAATTTTCTGAAAAAATTTGAGCTTGTGAAAATATTGTACAAAGCATCATCATTATTGTTAGGAGTGTTTTCATATTTAGTTTTTTATTTACAAATATACATAAAATACATATGATTTTTAATCCTTTTAAATAGAGTTATATTACTTTGAAATAAAACAACCATTTTATTTAAATTTTAAAATTTTATTATATTTGTTAAAATTATTAAAACATGAAAAAAATTATATTTACTTTTATTTTGTTTATGCAAATCGGATGTGTAATTGCACAAAACATAACTGTTTCTGGAATTACTAATTGTGTTGCAGATGTAAATTCAACTTCATTTCATACAATTGAACATCATTTAGATGTTACAAATAACTCAAACATGTCTATGGACATTTTGTGCCAAAAAACGATAATTGGTTCTTTGCCAGCTGGACTTCCAACTTGGGGAGGTGCTAGTTATTGTTTTGCAAATGCTTGTTATGGTGTTAACCAAACAACTCCTAGTAACATAGCGACTCTTGCTTCGGGGCAAACAATATCTTATTCTAATGGAGATGTAGATGCATTTTCAGGTTATTATGATGCTGAAGGTATTACTGGAGAGGCAATTGTTCAATATTGTTTTTATGATGCAAATAATATATCAGATAGTTCTTGTGTTACAATGACTTATGAAATTGAGGGGATTTTTAATTCAGTTATTGATAAAAACAGTTCTGTAGTTATTACTAATTTTTACCCGAATCCTACTAAAGAAAATATTTATTTTGAATATTATTTAGATACATCTGCAGATTTGGTAATTATGGATATTTTAGGCAACCAAGTTAAGCAGATACAAATATTAGATATAGGAATGCATAAAGTGAATATTTCGGATTTGTCAAAAGGCATTTATTTTGGTAGGATTATATCAGATAATAAGATAAAAAATACGCAAAAAATAATTGTAAAATAAAATATTTAGTTTTGAATTTAAAAGCCTTGTAATTACATTTTGCAGGGCTTTTCTTTTTTATATTGCTACATAGTTTCAAATGTTTAAATTTGCCTATTCTCTAATATTCAAAATAAAAAAAATTGATAACACATATTCACGGAAGACTAATAGAAAAAACACCAACTTATGTTGTAGTTGATGTTCAGGGCATAGGATATAAAATTAAAATATCCTTGCAAACATTTTCTTCAATTAATGGAGAAACATGTAATTTATTTACACATCTTGCAATTAAGGAGGATTCTCATACATTGTTTGGTTTTTTTGAAGAAAGTGAGCGTCATTTATTTAGGAATTTAATTTCAGTTTCAGGTGTAGGTCCTAGTACTGCACAAGTAATTTTGTCAACGTATACTACTGAAGAGGTAATTAATTATATTACCACAGCTGATGTAAAAGCGATACAAAGTATAAAGGGAATTGGAGGAAAAACTGCTCAAAGAATAATTATTGATTTGAAAGATAAAGTGGCAAAAGGGATGCCATCTTCTGATTTATTGTTTGATAAAATAGACAATACAATTAGAGAAGAGGCGTTATCTGCATTACTAGCGCTTGGATTTGCAAAAAAAGTAGCAGAAGGCAAGATAGATAAAGTACTTAAAGCAAATCCAGAAATTTCTAGTGTTGAGGAATTAGTTAAGACGGCACTGAGCCAGATGTAACTAGATTTATTAGAGTGAAAGTATTTGTGATTAATAAAAAATTATTTTTAGTTTTTGCACTATTTATTAGTGTATTTTCCTTTGGACAGAAATCTTATAATGGGATGTTACTTAATTTTTTTAATTCTCAGAATACAGGATTATTTTTAAATAATCCTACAAATTTCAATGATTCTATATCATATGATCCAGTAACTAATACATATTTTTTACAGAAAAAGGTTGGAGATGTTAGTATTGGAGACCCGATAATTATGAGTTTTAATGAATATCAAAGATATGCCCAGGAAAGCATAGTGAATGATTATTGGAGTATAAGGTCTAAAGAAAGATTAGGAAATCAAAATTCTTCTAATATAGGGCCAGTAAAGCTTTACATTCCTGGTAAATCTTTTGATAGAGTATTTGGAGGTAATACAGTTGATATACGACCTCAGGGATCTGCTGAATTAATTTTTGGTTTAAAAATTAACCGAATTGATAATCCTGCACTACCTGAAGATCAAAGAAGGACGGTTTCATTTGATTTTCAAGAAAAAATTCAGGCTAATGTGATTGGTAAGATTGGTGAGAAATTAAAAGTGACTGCTAATTTTAATACTGAAACTACTTTTGATTTTGAAAATGAGATGAAAGTAGAGTATAGCGGTAGCGAAGATGCGATTATTCAGAAAATTGAGATAGGAAATGTGAGTTTGCCTTTAAATGGGACCTTAATCACAGGTAGTCAATCTTTATTTGGAGTTAAAACAGAATTACAATTTGGTAGAACCACAATTACAGGTGTTTTGTCTCAACAAAAAAGTACAAAATCAGAGATTCAAGTGAGCGGAGGGTCTCAAACATCAGAATTTGATGTTTATGCTGATCAGTATGAGGCTAATAAGCATTATTTCTTAGCGCATTATTTTAAGGATCAGTATGATAAATCATTAGCGGAACTACCTTTTATAAATTCTCAAGTAAATATTACAAAAATTGAGGTATGGGTTACAAATAAAACAGGCACAACAACCGATACTAGAAATATTGTTTCATTTTTAGATTTGGGCGAGACAGCTTCTAATATTTCTAATGCTTTTTCTGTATCTAACGGTAGCAATTTTCCTGATAATGAATCTAATAATTTATTTAATTTATTAACAACTATTTATGCGGGAATTCGAGATGTTAATGAAGTAAATAATATTTTACAGTCTACACCACTTGTTAATGGGACAGATTTTGAAAAGTTAGAGAAAGCACGAAAACTTTCGCCTTCAGAATTTTCATTTAATAGTCAGCTAGGATATATTTCTTTAAATCAGGCATTAAATAATGACGAAGTTCTTGCTGTTGCATTTGAATATTCTATAGGAAATAAAATTTATCAAGTTGGTGAGTTTAGTACATCAGGACCTACAGCCCCTGATGCATTAATTTTAAAATTATTAAAAGGGACAACTTTTACTCCATTTTTACCAAGCTGGGATTTAATGATGAAAAATATTTATTCAATAGGAGCTTATCAGATGAGTCAAGATGGTTTCGTATTAGATATAGTTTATGAAAATACCGAGCAATCAGGAGCATTAACAAATTATCTAGCTGAAGAGTCAGAAAATTTAATAAACGGAAAGCCTTTAATTAAAGTTTTAAATCTAGATAGATTAAATAAACAGATGGCTGTACAATCAGATGGGGTTTTTGATTTTATTGAAGGCATAACTGCAAAATCATCTAATGGTAGAATTATTTTTCCTGTTAGGGAGCCATTTGGGAGTTATTTAACAAATCAGTTTACTGATTCGTTAATAGCTAAGAAATATTCTTATCAGATTCTATATGATTCCTCTTTAACAATTGCACAACAATTTCCAGAAAAGAATAGGTTTAGATTAAAGGGTACTTATGAGTCATCATCAGGAGCTGAAATTAGATTAAATGCTATGAATGTTCCTGCAGGATCAGTAACTGTTACTGCTGGTTCACAGAAATTGATTGAAAATCAGCATTATACAGTAGATTATATGCTAGGTAGAGTGACAATTATTGATGATGGAATATTAAGTTCAGGGGTTCCTATTAATATTTCATTGGAGAATAATGCACTGTTTGGAATTCAGAATAAAACATTACTTGGTATACATGCTGATTATGAGTTTAATAAAGATTTTTTGATAGGAGCTACTATTCTTAGATTGAGTGAAAGGCCTTATACTCAGAAAATTAACTCTGGACAAGAACCTATTGCGAACACTATATGGGGTTTAGATTTTAATTATCAGACTGAGGTTCCTTGGCTTACTACTACCATTGACAAATTACCTTTTATTGAAACAAAAGCAAAATCTAGATTTATTACAACAGGTGAGGTTGCACACCTTATACCAGGACATCATAGAGCAATTGGGGAAGAGGGGGTTTCATATATTGATGATTTTGAATCTAGTAAAACCTCTCTTGATATAAAGAACATGGGGGCTTGGAAATTAGCAAGTATACCACAGGGTCAAGAAGATATATTTGAGTACTCTAATGAATATAATAATTTGATTTTAGGATATAAAAGAGCAAAATTAGCCTGGTACACTATTGACCCATTGTTTTTTAGAAATACCTCAATTACACCACCAAATATTAACCAAGATTTAATTTTAGAAAATGGAAATACAATAGCACAAAAATCATATCATTACTCTAGAGAGATCTTGGAGACAGAAGTTTTTCCAAATAAGGACCCTAATTTAGGCAGTCAGATAACTAATTTGTCAGTATTAGACATTGCATATTACCCTAGTGAGAGAGGACCGTATAATTATACTATAAATGGAGTTAATCGGGAAGGTCAATTAATTAATCCTAGCTCTAGCTGGTCAGCTATAATGCGAAAGCTTGAAACTAACGATTTTGAAGCTGCAAATATTGAATTTGTAGAGTTTTGGATGATGGATCCCTTTAATGAGGAGGATGGTTTAATTAATCATTCTGGAGGAGATATGTATATTCAACTAGGTAATATTTCAGAAGATGTTTTGAAAGATGGTTATAAAAGTTTTGAGAATGGGTTACCTACTTCATTTTTAGTGCAAGATGTTGATACAACAGTATGGGGAAGGGTCCCGACAAACTTTTCTATAGTTGACGCATTTGATAATGACCCTGAATCAAGACAGTATCAAGACGTGGGTTTTGATGGGTTAAGTACGCAAGACGAAAGGTTATTTTTTGATTCAATATATATTCAACAATTACTTTCTGTTTATGGAGCTAGTTCTCAAGTGTATCAAAATGCTTTAAATGACCCTTCTGCTGATGATTTTCATTATTTTAGAGGTAGTGATTTTGATAGTAAATCAATATCAGTTCTAGAAAGATATAAGGATTTTAATAATATGGAAGGAAATTCAGTTACTACTGAGAATTCTCCTGAAAGCTATCCTACTGCTGCATCATCTCAGCCAAATACAGAAGATTTAAACGGAGATAATACTTTAAGTGAGACAGAAAATTATTTTCAATATAAAGTTAGAATAGATCCTAACGAGATGTTTGTTGGACAAAATTATATTTCAGATATTTTGACAACTTTAGTGAAGACGGATAATGGTGAAAATAGAAGTATTAAATGGTATCAATTTCGAGTTCCAATATATCAGCCTGACAAGATAGTTGGTAGTATTAGAGATTTTAAATCTATAAGATTTATGCGATTAGCATTTACAGATTTTAGTCAGCCAATTATTTTTCGTTTTGCAACATTTGATTTAATAAGGGGTGAATGGAGAAGGTATAATTTTTCTCTAGAAGATCCAGGAGAATATATTCCTGTTGATAACGAAAATAATACAACATTTGATGTCTCTGCGGTTAATATTGAAGAGAATGGTAATAGAAGACCAATTAAATATGTGTTACCACCCGGAATTTCACAGGAGCTTGACAATACAACAACTACGCAAAGACAACAAAATGAACAATCGTTAGTATTAAAAGTTTGTAATTTAAAAGATGGAGATGCTAGAGCCGCATATAAGATATCAGATTTAGACTTAAGAACTTACAAGAGAATTAAAATGTTCGTACATGCCGAAGGAGAGGAGGATGATTTGGTTGAAGGTGATTTGTCTTGTTTTTTACGTTTAGGGACAGATTTTACAAATAATTACTATGAGTATGAACTATTGTTAAAACCTACACCACATGGTGCAACTAATGCAAGTGAAATTTGGCCTGCCCAAAATGAGATTGATATCCCTTTTGATATTTTTCAACAGGTAAAACAAGATAGAAATTATAATAATTCAGAAATTACTTTGCCCTATATTAAATATATAAATGGTAGTGCTAAGGTTACAGTGGTTGGAAACCCTAATTTATCACAAGTTAAAACAATCATGATTGGAGTAAGAAACCCTAAGAAAAAATCACTTTTAGATGATGATGATGGTCTTTCAAAGTGTGGTCAAATATGGGTGAATGAATTGCGTTTGACCGAGTTTGATGAACAAGGTGGCTGGGCAGCAAATAGTAGAATTACGGCTAGATTAGCTGATTTTGGAAATATTACTTTATCTGGAAATATGAGTACTATTGGTTTTGGAAGTATTGAAAAAACAATTAATGAAAGACAGAAGTATAATGCTTATCAGTATGATTTTTCCTCGACATTTAATTTGGGTAAATTTTTCCCTGAATCTTTTGGTTTAAAGGTCCCAATGTATATTGGTAGTTCAGAAGCGATAGAAAATCCTCAATATAACCCTCTTGATCCAGATATTCTTTTTAAAACATCGCTAAAAGCTTTGAATACTAAAACAGAAAAAGATTCTCTTAGGAATATTGCTCAGGATTATGTTCAAAGGAAAAGCATTAACTTTACTAATGTAAGAAAGACAAAAGTTCAGAAAAAAGGAGAGCCAGTTAAGAAACGCAGAATATATGATGTTGAAAATTTTACAATATCCTATTCAAAGAATGAAATATTTATACGAAATATAAATACAGAATATAATAGGACTGTAAACTATAGAGGTGCATTAACATATAATTTTAATAATCAGCCAAAAAATATTAGACCATTTGCTAAAATTAAAATGTTTAAATCACCATATTTTAGATTGATAAAAGACTTTAATTTCAATACCATGCCAAAATCTTTTTCTTTTAGAACTGATTTTGATAGACATTATAATGAGACAAAATTGAGGAATATTAGTAATTCTAATATGCTTATATTTCCTACATATAATAAATTTTTTAGCTGGAATAGATCATATGAGTTAAAATATGATTTAACAAGGACATTAAAACTAGATTTTGCGGTAAATCAGCAAGCTAATATTGATGAGCCAGTAGGAATGCTTGATCGATCTGACCCTTATTATAAAGAGAAGATGGATACTATATGGAATAATGTATGGGATTTTGGTAGACCAACCCATTATCATCAAACATCAAGCATGAATTATCAGGTTCCGTTAAATAAAATTCCTATTATAAATTTTATTTCGCTGAATATTAGATATAATGCTAGCTATGATTGGACATCTGCATTGCCTGCTATTTCATATTTGGGTAACACTATTCAAAATTCTAATTCTAAACAATATAATGGCCAAATTAATCTTACCACCTTGTATAATAAAGTGCCATATTTTAGAAAAATAAACCAAGTAAATCCTAGATCAAGAGCTAACAACTTTAGAAGGAGAAATACGCAAGAAGATGCTCAAGAAAATAAAAATAAATTTGGATTTTTTAATCACATAACACGTTTTGTATTAGCTATAAAAAATATATCAATTAATTATACTGAGAATGAGGGTATGGTTATTCCAGGTTACCTTAACCAATCAAAATTTCTTGGTCAAGACTGGGCTCAATTTTCTCCAGGCCTCCCATTTGTTTTTGGAAGTCAGCAGGATATAAGGACAATTGCGGGGGAAAATGGATGGATTACTAAAAGTAATTCATTAAATACAATGTATCAAACTAATTCCTCAAATAATTTACTTTTAAGAAGTACTGTTGAACCAATTAAACAGTTAAATATAGAATTGACTGCTAATAAAAGAACATCTAATAATTATAGCGAATATTACAGATGGGATGAAAATACAGATGGTTTTAGTTCTTCTAGCCCTGCAGAATCAGGCAGTTTTAGTATATCATTTATTTCATGGAGAACAGCTTTCCGTAGAGATAATGATGATAATGAATCTATTACTTTTAAGAAGTTTAAAAGGTATCGTCAAGATATTGCAAAGCAGTTAGCTTATAATAACCCTAATTTTAATGGAAGTATAGATCCTTCTTCGGGATATCCTACAGAATATGATAATAATGACACTATTTTGACAGGAGGTTATGGACCAACTTCCCAGGAGGTCATAATTCCAGCATTTTTAACAGCTTATAGCGGTGGAAATCCTAATAATTCTAAATTAACAGCATTTCCATTAATTCCTTTGCCAAATTGGCGGATTACATATGATGGTTTTATAAGGATTCCATATATTAAGAAGAGGTTTAAACAATTTACGTTAGGTCATGCTTATAGGTCTACTTATTCTGTTGGATCTTATCAAAATAATAATAACTACATTAATGGTGATGAGATCAATTTGAATAATATGAGTTATCATGTTGATAGAGATATCTCTCAGGTAACAATTAATGAGCAATTCAGTCCACTTTTTAAACTTGATATGACTTGGAAAAATAGTATGCTAACTAAAATTGAAATTAAGAGGTCTCGAATTTTGGCATTATCTTTGGCTAACAATCAGTTAACGGAGACAGGATCTAAAGAGTATGTAATAGGTCTTGGATACAGAATTAAAAATGTTGAGTTTAAGGTTTTTTCAGGCGGTATAGGTAAAAAGGCATCAAGCGATTTAGATTTAAAATTAGATTTTAATTTAATGAATAATAAAACTGTGATTCGGCAATTAATTGAAGATGTGGAGCAAGTTACTATGGGTCAACAGTTAATAAAAATCAAATTTTCTGCTGACTATGTCGTAAATCAGCGATTAAATATTAAAGCATTTTATGATAGAGTAATAACAAACCCTTTTATTTCAACTGTTTTTCCTAGCTCTATTACAAATGTAGGTTTTAGTTTAAGATTTACCTTAGCCGGATAATTTTGTCGACTAATAAAAAAATGTATTTTTGACAAAAATATTAAGAATGAAGTTTCCAACAGAATTGAAGTATAGTAAAGATCACGAGTGGTTAAGGGTAGAAGGAGATGTTGCATACATCGGTATAACTGAATTTGCTCAAGGAGAGTTAGGAGATATTGTATTTGTTGATGTTGATATTGATGAAGGAGATTCACTTGAGAAAGAAGAAGTTTTTGGTTCAATAGAGGCTGTTAAAACAGTATCGGATTTATTTATGCCAGTAAGTGGTGAAATATTATCATTTAATGACAGGTTAAATGATAATCCTGAGTTAATAAATTCAGATCCCTATAGTGATGGATGGATTATAAAGATTTTAGTTTCTGATTTTAGCGAATTGGATGTTTTGCTAGACGCAGAGGGTTATAAGGAATTAGTAGGCTAAAAAAAAAATACATGCAACCAAAAAAGAACCCTGAAATAAGTTTAGAGAAAAAAAAAGGTTTTTTCTTTCAAGTTGGCCTTCTTGTAGCTCTTTTAATTGTTTTTGTAGCTTTTGAGTGGAAGAGTTATGATAAAGTTGATTATAATTTAGGACAGTTAAATCTTGATGATCTTGAAGAGGAGATCATCCCTATTACTGAGCGTAAGATAGAACAAAAACCTCCCCCTCCTCCCCCTCCTGAAGTTATAGAGATTGTTGAGGATGAAGTTGAAATTGAGGAGGAATTAGAGATTGAGGATACTGAATCAGATGAAGATGAGATGATTGAAATTGAAGAAGAATCTGATGATGAATTTTTTATGGTTGTAGAAAATATGCCTGAGTTTCCTGGTGGCGACTTAGGCTTGATGAAATATATCCAGAGAAATGTAAAGTATCCACCAATTGCTAAAGAATACAATATTACAGGTAAGGTTTATGTTAGTTTTATTGTCGATAAATCAGGATTAGTTACTAATGTCAAGGTTGTGCGTGGAGTAGATAAAAATTTAGATGCAGAAGCTGTCAGAGTGGTAAAGTCTTTGCCAAAGTATAAACCAGGTAAACAAAGAGGCAAGCCCGTACGAGTAATGTTTACTATACCAATTAATTTTACACTAAACTAATGAATATCTTTGTTAGATTATAAGCTGGGCTTCAAATATTTAACGAAAAGTAGTTCAAAATAAAGCTATGAAAAAGTTTGCAAATGATAAGGTTTTAGGAAAATTTTTTTTTGAAATGAAAAAAGATAAACCTTTAGGACAAAACTCTAAATGAACACAAAAGCTAAAAAACTTTAAACCTTCTGAATAAATTAAAAACTGGTCAAAGCAATATTACAACAGAAAGACTTAGATAATCATACCTGCACCAACAGTCTTATTGGAAGCTTCATCTACTAATATTACACTTCCAGTATTTCTGTTTCTTCTATAACTATCATAAAATAAAGGTTTAGTAGTACGAATAGTTATTCTTGCAATATCATTTAGTGAGATATTTTTCTCTTGTTCTATTCTATGTAATGAGTTAATGTCAATTTTGTATTTAACTTCTTTAATAATACATCGTGCAGTTTGAGAGGTATGTTGGATAGTATATTTACCATTTAGTATCATATTCTTTTCATCCATCCAGCAGATCATAATATCTATATTTTGACCTATAGTTGGCTGGTTGTTTTCTCTCACAAGCATGTCTCCTCTGCTAATATCAAGATCATCAGTTAATGTTATACACACTGACATAGGAGAGAATGCTTCTTTTACATTATATTCAAAAGTATTAATTGATTTAATTTTAGATTTGAATCCAGTCGGAAGTATGATTATTTTATCTCCCGGCTTAAATACTCCTCCTTCTATTTTTCCAGCATACCCTCTAAAATCAGGGTGTTTTGCTGTTTGTGGACGTATTACATACTGGATAGGAAACCTGCAATCTACATGGTTATGGTCAGAACCAATATGAATATTTTCTAGAAGATGTATTAAAGTAGAGCCTTCATACCAATTCATATTTTTGGATCTTACTACAACATTATCTCCATTAAGTGCAGATATAGGAATGAAATGAATGTCTTTAACTTCTAATTTAGAAGCAAAATTTTCAAATTCAGATCTGATTTTATCAAAATTTTCTTTCTTATAATTTATCAAGTCCATTTTGTTAATGCAAACAGCAATATGCGGTATTTGCAAAAGAGACGCAATAAATGCATGTCTTTTTGTCTGTTCAATGACTCCACGTCTTGCATCTATTAGTAATACAGCTAGATTAGCAGTAGAGGCCCCAGTAACCATATTTCTTGTATACTGGATATGTCCTGGAGTATCTGCTATAATGAATTTCCTTTTTGGAGTTGCAAAATATCTATAGGCAACATCAATTGTAATTCCTTGTTCTCGTTCTGATCTTAATCCATCTGTTAAAAGTGCTAGATTAATTTTTTTTTCTCCTCTTTGCTGAGACTCTTCTTCAAGAATCTCCATTTGATCCTGGAAAATTGATTTGCTATCATAAAGTAATCTCCCTATTAATGTGCTTTTTCCATCATCTACACTTCCTGCTGTAGTGAAGCGCAACAATTGCATATCTAGATATTCTTTTTCTTTTTTCATAAATATTAAAAATAACCTTCTTTTTTTCTATCTTCCATAGCTGCTTCAGATCTTTTATCGTCTGCTCTACCCCCTCTTTCAGTAACTCTTGCTGAAGCAATTTCTGCAATAATTTGCTTTAAGTTTTTTGCATAAGATTTTGTAACTCCAGTACAGGTCATATCTCCAATTGTTCGGCATCGCACATTCATCTTTTCCCATTTTTCATCATTTTTCAAGTTAATATATTTGGATTTTGCTAGCAGTATCCCATTTCGTTTAACAACTTCTCTTTTGTGCGAAAAATATAATGAGGGTAGTTGAATTTTTTCGTGTTGTATATATTGCCATACGTCCATTTCTGTCCAGTTAGATATCGGAAAAACTCTAAAATGTTCTCCCATTTTTTTTCTCCCATTAAACAAATTCCAAATTTCTGGCCTTTGATTTTTTGGATCCCATTGTCCAAATTCATCTCTATGTGAAAAAAACCTTTCCTTAGCTCTAGCTTTTTCTTCATCTCTTCTTGCGCCTCCTATAGCACAATCATATTTCCCATCTTCTATTGCTTCTAATAGCGTTATAGTTTGCAGCATGTTTCTTGAGTTGTTATTACCAGTTTCTTCTGTAGCAGTTCCTTTATCAATGGAATCTTGAACATATTTTACGATTAGTTTTACTGAGTTATCACTTATTATTTTATCTCTAAAATCAATAGTTTCGGGAAAGTTATGCCCCGTATCTATATGCATTAATAGAAATGGTAGTTTGCTTGGATAAAAAGCTTTTTTAGCCAGATGAAACATAACTATAGAGTCTTTTCCTCCAGAAAATAACATTATTGGCTTCTCAAATTGCGAGGCTAATTCTCTTAATATAAAGATAGCTTCAGATTCAAGCTCTTTTAGATGAGTTAAGTTGTAAGAAGTCATATTTCTAGTTGTGTTTTATTTTTGGCAAAATATAATCTATGACTTTTTGAATTGATTCATTAATTGAAAGTTTACTTGTATCTATTTCTAATTCTGGTTTTTTAGGCGATTCAAAAGGTGAACTAATACCAGTGAAATTTTTTATTTTTTTGTTTTCAGCTTTCTTATATAGACCTTTTACGTCTCTTTTTTTGCATTCTTCAATAGAGGCATTTATATAAATTTCAATAAAATTTTCTTCACCAATAATATCTTTTGCCATTTTTCTCATCTTGATTGTTGGGCTAATAAAGCAATTTATAGTAATTATTCCACAATTGATAAATAATTTTGATATTTCAGATACTCTACGTATGTTTTCATTCCTATCTTGAGAAGAAAAAGATAGGTCATTATTAATACCGGCTCTTAAATTATCTCCATCTAGAATTTGCGTTATAATACCTTTTGAGTATAAATATTTTTCTACTCCTTTGGCTATTGTTGTTTTGCCAGAACCTGAAAGCCCAGTCATCCAAATAACTTTTGATCTTTGATTAAGTAATATTTCTTTATCTTTTCTGTGTAGGATTTCGTCAAATATTGTGTGTATATTTCCTTTTTTCTCTTTCATAAAATAAGATGGTAAATTTAACAAAATATATCAAAGATAAAATAGACTGAAGATATCTGATATTTTCATTAGATTTGCTTTAAAGAAATAAATTAGTGAAAGAGCTGAATATTGCTAAATATCTTGATTCTACATATCTTAAGACAGCTGCCGAATCGGGAATAACAGAATTAGAGAATAAAGAGGTTGTTTTACAGGTTGTTGATGAAGCTATAGCTAATAAATTTGCCTGTATTATGATTCGCCCTGATTTTGTGTCAATTGCGGTTGATCGAATTGTATCTGTTAATTCAGATTTAAAAGTTGGAACTGTTATTGATTTTCCTTCTGGATGTAATATAACACATCTTAAATTGCAGGAGGCTAAATCTGTCATTATGAATGGTGCTTGGGATATTGATTTTGTTTGTGATTATAATGCATTTAAGATATGTAATTTTTCAAAATTTGACACTGATATTTTGGAATGTACGAAACTTTGTGTTGATCATAAAAAGATTGCAAAGTGGATCATAGAGACAGGAGCTCTATCAAAAGATGAAATTGTTAGTATTTCAAAGCGTATTACAAAACTTATTTATTCACATTTTCCTAATAGCATAGAAAAGGTTTTTATTAAAACATCCACAGGTTATTACAGGGGTTATGGCGCTAATATGGAAGATGTAAAATTGATAAAATCTGTGTCTAAAGATTTACAAATTAAAGCTTCTGGAGGGATATCTAATATAAAAGATGCTCTTAAATTTATTAATATTGGTGTTGATAGAATAGGTACCTCTAAGGCAAAATTAATTTATGACCAATATTTGATAGAATAAATATGAATTTTGATAAATTGCTAAAGACGGCTATAAATGCTGCAATTAAGGGAGGTCATGCAATTATGGAAGTTTATTGTTCTGATTTCGAAGTTGATTACAAAGAAGATAAATCGCCTGTAACACTTGCAGATGAAAAATGTCATAATATCATAGAAAGATTACTTTTTAAAACAGGCATTCCTATTTTAAGTGAGGAGGGAGAAAGCATTCCTTTCTCTGAAAGAAAAAATTGGGAATATTTTTGGTTGGTTGATCCATTAGACGGTACTAAAGAATTTGTAAAACGAAATGGGGAGTTTACTGTTAATATAGCGATGATTCATAATGGGATACCTATTATTGGAGTAATTTACACTCCTGTTAGTCAAGAATTATATTTTGCGATGGAACCATACGGCTCCTTTAAGATTAATAGGCCTTTGCAAATTAATAGTTTGGATAATTTAATTACAGAATCTGATAAATTGCCTATTGATTATAAAAGAAATAATTATGTGATCGTTGGTTCTCGTTCGCATATGTCAGAAGAAACAGAGAAATTTATTGAAGATAAAAAGAAAGAACATAAAAAAGTTAAGATGCTTATTGTTGGGTCTTCATTAAAATTTTGTATAATAGCAGAGGGTAAGGCTGATGCTTATCCTAGGTATGCACTTACAATGGAGTGGGACACAGGAGCAGGTCATGCAATTGCTAAAATGGCAGGCTTTTCAACTTTACAATATGATACAAAAGAGGAGCTGTCATATAATAAGCAGAATTTGTTAAATCCATGGTTTTTAGTTAATTAGTTAAAATGAATAAGTTATTCCAACATTTGTTAAGCGATAAAGATTTTTCAGAAATAATAAAAGGTAGTGGAATCTCTCTTTTTTTACGTTTTGGAGGTCTCGCTGCTGGTTATGTCCTAACTTTAATTATTGCCAATTTATTTGGAGCTAAAGGACTCGGAGATTACGTTTTAGCTATTACAGTTTTAAGGCTATTTACTCTTTTAGCTAAATCGGGGTTAGATATAACTGCAATCCGTTTAATTGCTTCCTTTGCTTTACAAGATAAGTGGACAAGCATTAGTTATCTTAGAAAACAAATAGTAATAATTTTGTCTGTAACATCCATTTTTTATTCTTTATTAATGTATTTCCTTGCAGGTACTATTGCTAGTTTAATAAATGTAGACATTAGTTTTATTCAGTTGAATGCTTTTTTTGTTATGCCACTGACATTATTTATCTTACATTATCAATGCCTAAGAGGCCTAAAAAAAATAGCTGAATTTTCGTTTTTTTATAGAATTTCACAAGCATTATTTTCTATTATTTCTATCATAATACTTTATCAATTCAGTAGCTCTGCTCGGGTTCCTGTTTATGCTTATTTGGTTAGTGTTTTATTAGTTTCATTTTTTTCTTATTTATCTTTTGTATATTGGTTTAAGAGTAGATCAGAGGGGAAGAATAGTGCAGAGCTAGAGATTATTAAATATTCTACCCTGTTTAAGATTTCTATCCCTTTAATGTTTGCTCAGTCTGTTCAATTTATAATGGGTTGGACAGATAAATTAATGCTGGCCAATATGACAACGCCAGAGTTTGTAGGAATCTATTTTACAGCATTTAAACTTTCTATGTTTGCTGTAGCTACTTTGATGGCTGTGAATAGTATTACTTCTCCAAAATTTGCTGAAATGTTTAGCAAAAATGATATGATTGGATTAAAAAAAGTGGTCTATCAATCTTCACAAATGATTTTTTGGACTTCAGTGCCTCTTGTTTTGATTTTTTTTAGTGCCCCAGAATTTTTTCTTGGTTTATTTGGAGAAGAGTTTAAAATTGGCGTAACAGCCTTTATATTTTTATCGTGTGGAAGCTTAATCAGCTCTTTTTCAGGATCGGTTGGTAACATTTTACAAATGTCAGGTAATCAGAATATATATGCATTAATTTTGTTTTTTGGAGCAATAATTAACATAGTTTTAAATTTAATGTTGATTCCCGAGAATAATGTTTTGTCTGATTATGGAATTGATGGAATTAATGGTGCTGCATTTGCATCTATGTGTAGTTTATCGTTTTGGAATTTAAGTATGGTTTTTATAGTTAGAAAAAAGTTTGGTTTTTATTCATTTTATATTCCATTTATAAAGAGATGAAGTGTAATTTACCAAACTTCTTGATCGTAGGAGCAGCTAAAAGTGGTACATCATCACTTCATAATTATCTCAATCAACATCCTGAGATATTCTTACCTTCATTTAATGAGATGGGCATGAAAGTTAAAGAACCAAGGTTTCTAATAAAGGATTTAGTTCAGCATAGATTAAATAGTGGCATTTGGGAATTTAAGCAATATCAAGATTTGTTTGCTAATACTAAAAAGTATAAGGCTATTGGAGAAGCAACGGTTCTTTATTTATATTATTATCAACATGCAATTCAAAAAATTAAATATTATCTTAGTAGTGATGTGAAAATTATAATTATGCTTAGGAACCCTATAGACAGGGCATATTCTGCTTATTTATATGCTTCTAGAACTTTTCAAGAAAATAAAACATTTGAAGAGGCTTTAACTTATTCTATTGAAAGATACAACGAAGATGATACTTTAAGTCCTATGATTCTTTATAAGGAGTTGGGTATGTATTATAAAATGGTTAAGGCTTATATTGATAACTTTAAAGATGTACATATTATTTTATATGATGATTTTATTTCACAAACAGAAATAGAGGTTCAAAGAGTATTTGAATTTTTAAATGTTAGTATTGTTAATAGTATCGACACTTCTAAAGTTATTAATGCTGGTGGTAAGCAGTGGAACTCTAGAATGATGAAAGATTTGCTTATGAAAGAAGGATTGTTGAAGTCATTTTCAAGAGCTGTCATGCCAAAATATATAAGAGCGAATATCAAGAGATTTTTAACTAATGTTTTTACTAGTAGAGCTTATGCAATTACTGATTCTACAAGAAAAAGATTGCTTAATTTATATAAAAAGGATATTCAATTACTAGAAACGTTAATTAATAAAGATTTGAGCAAATGGATGTAAATATAGATTTACCCAATCTTCTAATTGTAGGTGCTGCAAAATCTGGTACAACATCACTTCATAATTATCTTAAACAACATCCAAGTATTTTTATGACTGAACATAAGGAACCACATTTTTTAATTAATTCTCAGATTGGAGAAAGTAGGATTCATAATGCTGTTGTTAAATTAGATAAATATAAGAAAATGTTTAAAACCCAGGATGCCTACAAGTATAAAGGAGAAACTAGTGTTATGTATCTTGCATTTCCAGACTTTTCTATTCATGGTATTAAGAAATATTTAGAAAAAGATGTGAAGATAATCATTTTACTAAGGAATCCTGTTGAAAGAGCGTTTTCTGGATACCTACATAATCTAAGATATAACTCTGATGAAAATTTAAATTTTGAGGAAGCTATTCAGCGATCTGAGCAGCGTTATCATGAGAATATACATATAACACCAGACACTAGATATCTATATATAGGAGAATATTATTCTCAAGTTAAAGCATTTATGCGTGCATTTAAAAAGAATGTGCATGTAATATTATATGATGATTATGTTAGAAATATAGATTTATGTTTAGATAATATTTTTGATTTTTTAGAAATTGAAAAGATTAAAATCAATACTTCTATAAAATATATGAAGGGAGGATGGTTATTTAAGTACAATTTTATAAGGGATTTGTTAATACCAGAAAATAATTTGAAATCTTTGATTAAAAATATTTTGCCTAATAAAAAGTTAAGACAGTGGTTGAAAAAAGTAGTAATTAATATAACTACTGTAAACTCTCCAGAGTTATCTTTTATAATGAGGGATAAATTACAAGATTACTATAAAGAAGATATATTAAATTTAGGCAGATTATTAAACAAAGATTTGAGTAGCTGGATTCAAAAAAATAATTTTGATTGCTAGAGTATTACATAACATTATTGCATTTTTACTAGTTTTAAGTACTGGAGGCCTTTTATTTGTTTTCAATCGCAACATATCTTTTTTAGTATTAGTTTTAGTTATTATTTTTAGTTTAGTTTATTTAGGTAAAGGTATTAAGAGTTCTGTGTATTACTCTTCTCTTCTTTCGTTCTTGGCTATAGTTGGATTATTTATTATTAATTTTTCCTTTGCAATTACTCCACAATCAATAACTAAGTATATTTTTTTTGGGATTATTATTTTTACTTCAACTCTAATCTTGTTTTATTTTAATAATCAGGATGATAAAAATACTTTTATATCTAGTTTGTATTTTGTTTTAAAATTATTTCTTTTTCATTCCTTGTTTAATTTTGTATTATATTTTTTTGTTAAAAATGATTTGTTTCTGATTACATCTGATTTTCATGAAAGCTTAACATATAATTATTTATTTTATTATTCTACTAAATCAGGTAGTCTAATTAATCTATTTGGATTAGAATTTCAAAGAAATATTGGACTATTTTGGGAGCCGGGTATTTTGCAAGCATATTTAAATATTTTATTTTTTTTAGAAGTTACTGTTTTTAAAAGAAGCCGATTATTATTAGCTCTTATTGTTATAGCGATATTGTTAACCTACTCTACTACTGGCCTAATGTTATTATTGATCCAAATAATATATTTTTTGTATCAAAAGTTTAGAAAAAATATCGCGATATTTTTAATGATACTTATTGGCATTCCATTATTTATGCTTTTAAGTTTCAATATGAATGAGAAAATTTATGGAGAGCGAGAACTTTCGTTTCAAAAACGATTGATTGATCTAACACAGCCATTTTTTATAGCTTTAGAGCATCCAATAACTGGTGTAGGATTAGATATAGAAGCGTTACAGAAGTTGAGAGAGGGATTTTATATTAATTACAATATAAATGAGATTTTAGATAAAGTGGGAGTTCAGCAAAAGTTGGAAACTACATCTAAGGCTGGCACGAATTCTGTTATGTCAGTATTAGCTAGTATGGGATTTCCTACTACAATTTTATTTTTGTTAATGTTCATAAAACAAAAAATTATAACACATCATAAGCTTATGTGGTTTGTTATTACATTTGTTTCTGTGATGTCTGAACCTTTATTATTTCGACCTTTTTTCTTTATATTAATTATTTCAGGATTTTATAACTTTTTTTATCAGATTATTAATCATAAAAAACAAATAGCGTGAAGAATGTATTAATTACTGGTGGAGCAGGATTTATTGGTTCGAGATTATGTGAAAAGCTATCTTTTAAAGGCTATAATGTTACAATTTTTGACAATCTTTCTGAGCAAGTACATGGACAAGGAGAATCTCTACTTTTTAATCGTATTAAGGATAAGTGTACTTTAATTAAAGGAGATGTTAGAGATAAAAAGAAGTGGAAAGAAGCAATTAAAGCGCAAGAAATAATTGTGCATTTAGCAGCAGAGACAGGAACAGCACAATCAATGTACCAGCAGCAAAAGTATCATGATGTAAATATAAAAGGCACTTCTAATATGTTAGAAGTATTGTCTGAAAATAAACATAAAGTAGGTAAGATAATTCTTGCTTCATCACGAGCAGTTTATGGTGAAGGGAAATATAGATGCCTTAAGCATGGTGAGATGTATCCCAAACACAGAAAAGAAAGTGATATGCGAAAAGGAATATTTGATTTTAAATGTAATATTTGTTCGGGAGAATTATTCTATATTGGTTCTGATGAGAAGTCAAAAATACAACCTATTTCTTTTTATGGAAACACCAAATGGGAGCAAGAAAAGATAGTTATGTTAATTAGGGATTCACTAAACATTGATACCGTTATATTTAGATATCAAAATATTTATGGTCCTGGTCAATCTCTTTTAAATCCTTATACTGGAATTCTATCTATATTTTCAACTAGAATTCTTAACGGTAATAATTTAGATATTTATGAAGATGGGTTACAAAGCAGAGATTTTGTTTATATTGAAGATGCAGTAGACGCGACTATTTTAGGTATAGAAAAAGAACAGGCAAATGGAGAAATATTTAATGTTGGATCAGGAAGAATTACTAACGTTAAAGACGTTGCAGAGTCTTTAAAAAAAATATATTTTCGTGACAAAATTAAGATCGAGATTAGTGGCAAGTATAGAAAAGGAGACATTCGAAAAAGTATAGCCGATTTAACTAAAATTAAAAACATGTTAGGTTATAGTGCAAAATGGCACGATTTTCAAGTAGGTATTTCTCAGTTTGGAAAATGGGTATGCAAAACAGGAGTACCATCAGATAAATATGATAATTCATTACAAGAATTAAATGATAATGGTTTAATAAGGTAATATGATAAGAATATTTATTGTATCAATTTTCATATTATTTAACTGTTTTTTTGCTATTAGTCAAGTAAATTCTAATCTTTTTGGTTTTCGAACAAGTACATCTTTTATTTTTTTCGATGTGAAGGACAGTATTTTTGTTAATAGTGTAAAGAGTATTAGTCCTAATGTATTAAGCTTTCCTGGTAGTTTTGGTAATTTTTATCATTTAGAAGGAATTGGATATGGCCTTGATATTGCTGAGATACAGTATTATCATACAGGCAAAAAATCAAAACAGGCAAAGGGATTAAATAGAATTGCTAAAAAGAAATCTCACACTAGAAATTATATTTATGATTTCATTGAACTTGTTAAACAAACGAATTCGCATGTTATATATGATGCAAACATTATATCATCAAATCCTGGGGAAGTTTTAGATATTATCCAATTATTTATGTCTAATGATATTAGTTTGTTAGGTGTTGAGTTAGGAGGAGAGTTATCCAATAGAGCTTATGCACATTTTATGGATATTGATAAATATATTACACTTTCAAAATTATATGCTGATTCAATTAGATCTGTTTACAAGGATATATCTATTGGAGTTGTTGCTGCTCCAAATAATAGAGGGTTAATACGTCTTTCAGAATGGAATAGAAAGCTTGCTAACGAGACGTTTTATGACGCAATTATTGTCCACCCTTATGCTAAAGTTGTAAGTGGTATAGATATTGCAGGTCAGATGTTGACAGTAAATCCTGAGGGATCTGGCATACAAGAAACTTATGAGATATATAAGGATAGAGCAATAAAATATATTATGTTAGATTTTAAAGAGGAAATAGATGCATATGTAAAGCTTTATAATAAGCCTATCTGGTTGACTGAGTGGAATATGCAAATGTCTTCAGTCACAGGAAATACTTTGTTGCAAGCATTATTTGTAGCTCATCAACTAATTGAATTAGCATCTTTCCAAAATTCAAATATAGATATCGCAACATTTCATAATTTAGCTGGAAGAACTTTGTCAGGAGATATGATAATGATGGATAATAAAAAAGCTAAGAATAATGCAACATTTAATTCGATGAGGATTGTAAACACATTATTTTTAGATTCATTATCTTTTTTGCATAAATATACGCTTCAAGAGAGTGTTTTTGAATATTGTTTTGTACATTTAAAAAATAATAGGAGAGTTTATTATTGGATAAATTGGTCTGAATATTCAAAAAAGGTGGATATGAGTTATTTTATTGGAAAGCAATCAGAATATTTTGGAAGGAATTTATTTCAGAAAAATACAGAAAGTAATAAATTAGAATATAATGTGATAAATGTTCGTGGTAGCGAGATTGAGTTGGAGCCTTATAGTATTACGTTATTAGAGCAAATTAATTAGATTAATTTTTGCAATATATACTTGAGAGGTACATAAGATATTTTTTGAAATGAGAGTAGATTTTTTTATAGTAGGAGCACCAAAATCAGGTACAACTTCATTGTATCATTACTTAGATGAACATCCTGATATTGAAATGAGTGACCACAAAGAGCCGAATTTTTTTTCTGATGAATCTTTACAATCGCAGAACATTTATAATATTAAGAATAGAGTAAATACACTGGAGAAGTATCATACCCTTTTTAAAAGACAGGATGAATGTTTAAAAGGAGAAGCTAGTGTTTCATATTTGTTTTATGAAGATGTCCCAGAAAAAATTTTTTCTTACAATCCGAAGGCAAAGATTATTATTATACTTCGAAACCCTATTGATAGAGCTTATTCTCATTATTTGATGGATCATAGTTTAGGATTGATTTCAGAAAGTTTTTACAACATTATAAATAAAAAATCTAAACATAAAAAATCAGATTTTTTCTATCAGCAATATATTGAAGTAAGTAAATATACTCCTCAGATATTAAGATATTTTAAAGTATTTAAAAAAGAAAATATTTATATCATTGATTACGAAGAGTTTAAAAACAACACCTCTCATGTGGTAAGTTGTGTCTTTTCATTCTTGGGTTTAAATAATAAGTTTAGACCTAATTTAAAACAAATGTATAACATTTACACTGCGCCTAGAAATAGGTTTATTAGATTTTGTTATACTAATATTCCATTTAGGAATAATGTGGCTAATTTTCTTTCTAGATATTTGCGTAATATTATTAAAAGAATATTATTTACAAATGATAAAAAACCAATTATGCTTGAAAAAAATAAAATACTGCTTAAAGAGTGTTTTAAAAATGATGTAAGGCAACTGTCAAAACTATTAGACCAAGATTTTATAAAATGGATAAAGTAGCTGTAGTTACTACAACATATAATTCAGCTATTGTACTAAATCCATTTTTGAATTGTATTTTGAAACAAACATATACGAATCTAATTCTTTATGTTGTTGATAATAAATCGAGTGATAATACATTGTCTATTTTAAAAGAAGCTAATGATTCTAGGATTGTCATCATGAGAAATAATATAAATTTTGGAGTAGCAAAAGCAAATAATCAGGCAATTGTTAAAGCATTAGAAGACGGTTTTCAATATATTCTTTTAATAAATAACGATGTTGAATTTGAATTAACGTTAATTGAAAAATTAGTTAAATTTCAGAAAAAAAACCACTATAGTTTGGTTGCCCCAAAGATGATGTATTTTGATAAGCCAGATAGGATATGGTATGCTGGAAGTTGGTTTAGAAGAAGGAATGGATATTTGCCATTACATAGAGGGATGAATGAATTAGATAGCAATAAATATAATAAAATTCTTGAAGTAGAATATGCCCCTACTTGTTGTTTGCTAGCTAGAAAGGAAGTTTTTCATGACGTTGGATTAATGGATGAAAAGTATTTTGTTTATTTCGATGATACTGATTTTTTATATAGAGTTTGGAAAGATAAAAAACATAAAATGGTTTATTATCCTGATGTTAAGTTTTATCATAAAGTAGGAAGTTTAACAACATCCTTTATTAATAATGGAAAAAAGACTTATAGGAGTAGTTTCTTTCTAAAACATAATATAAAGAATCATATTTATTTTTTAAAAAAGATTGGAAATGTTTTTGCCTACGTGTTCATTATATGGCTTCTTATAAGCAATAACATCAGATTTTTAATTAAACCACAAATAAGAAAAAACTTTTCAAATTGGTGGTTGATCAATAAATCTTATTTTGAAGGTTTGAGAATGTAATTATGAAAAAGGTAGCAATTATAGATACTTTGGGAGCGCACGGGGGAGGATTTCATTTTTATACATTTGGTCAATCTATGGGGTTGATAAATCATGGTTTTGATGTTAGTTTATACACTAATAATGAAACTCCTAATCCTAAAATAAATAAGCTAAATTTTTTTACTTTTTATAAAAATATTTTTAAAAGTAAATTAAAAATAATAAATGGCTTTCGATGGATTATAGGTTCACTTCTCTCTATTTTTCATGCTAGAATGAATGGCGTCTCTATGTTTCACTTTCACATTTTTTACTCTAATAGTTTAATACTTTTTAATCTTTTTTTAGTGAAATTATTATTTGGGAAGGTAATTTTAACTATTCATGATGTTAGTTCATTATCTAACAACGAAGAGAGTTCAATGTCGTATAAACTGATGTATAAATTAACAGATTTAATTTTAACACATAATAAATTTAGTAAAAAAGAAATCATTAAGAAAAATTACACATTAACACAAAAGATACATATTGTTCCTCATGGAAATTACACTCCATTTATTGATATAAAACAAGATAAATTAAAATCTAAACAGTATTTAGGAATTCCAGAAAATAAAAAAATCATATTATTTTTTGGTATGATTAAAGAAGCAAAGGGGTTGGATATTTTATTAAAAGCTTTTCGTAAAGTTGTTGATTTAAATTCTAATATTATATTATTAATTGCAGGAAAAACCTGGAAAGATGATCACTCGTTTTATCAGAATTTAATTGATAAAAATAATCTTGCAAATAATATTTTTTTTCATAATCATTTTATTGAGGATAATGATGTAGGGCATTATTATTGTGTTTCTGATTTAGTGGTTTTGCCATATAAAAGAATATATCAGAGTGGGGTTTTAATGATGGCATTAAGTTATGCAAGACCTGTGTTGGTTTCTGATCTTGATCCATTTAATGAGATATTATCAGAAAATAAAAATGGTTTCTTTTTTAAGTCAGAGGATATAAATGATTTAGCAAAAAAACTATGTTTATTATTAACTGATACTGAGAATTTACTACGAGTTCAGCAAAATGGAAAGGGATTAGTTAATCAGAGATTTGATTGGATTCAAATAGGAAGATTAGTTAAAGAGGCATATCAAACTTTATAATTGTATTTTAGCAAAAATTAAAAATATGAGAAGTAAAATAAAAGATTACATGTTTAGATCAGTTGAGAATTATAACTGTATAATGCATGATAAATATATACTAGAAAATCTTGAGAGGATATTAGTAGTTAGTGTCGAGGCATTTCAGCAAAATAAGAAAATGCTTTTTTGCGGAAATGGAGGTAGTGCTGCTGATGCTCAACATATTGCAGCTGAATTAAGTGGAAGATTTTACTTTGATCGCCCACCACTTTACGCTGAAGCATTACATGTAAATACATCTTTTCTTACTGCTGCAGCTAATGATTTTGGATATGAAGAAACTTATGCTAGAATGTTAGAGGCCTGTGGAGAAAAAGGAGATATATTAGTTGGTATTTCTACATCGGGAAACTCTATTAATGTAGTAAAAGCAATTGAGAAAGCTAATGATTTAGGAATTACAACTATTGGTTTAACTGGAAATCATGGCGGCAGGATGGCTGACATATGTGATTTAATCATAAAAATACCTTCCAATGATACACCAAGAATTCAAGAGGGTCATATTTTAATTGGGCATATTATATGTCAGCTTATTGAAGAAGAATTGTTTTCTGATGCATAATTTAGATACATTATTTTTAGATAGAGATGGTGTGATAAATAAAAAGTTAGAAGGTAGTTATGTTCGAAATTTTTCTGAATTTGAATTTATGCCAGGAGCTTTAGATGCAATTTCAAAATTAAGCAGGAAATTTAAGCGTATTATTATTGTGACAAATCAACAGGGTATTTCTAAAGGATTAATGTCAGAGAATGATTTAGATAGTTTGCATAGTAAGATGGAAGAAAGTATTAGAAATGCGGGAGGTAGTTTAGCTAAAATATATTATTGTCCTCATTTGGAGGAGTTGAATTGTAGATGTAGAAAGCCACACCCAGGTATGATTGAGCAAGCAATTAGAGATTTCCCAAATATTCGTTTAGAATTTTCTTATCTTATTGGAGATTCTAAATCTGATATAGAGGCCGGAATGGCAATGAATCTAAACACTATTAAGGTTAATAATCATTATACATTAGCTAAATGGACTTCTGAATTATTGGCTGTTATGTAAGATTTTTTTAATTTTACATTTACAAAAAATTAATATAATGTTTGATACAGAGTATAATGTCTTATTTGCATTTTTAACGTCATTAATTATTACTTATGTAGCAATACCTAAAGTCATATTTTTTTGGGAAAGGTACAAGCTTAATGATGTTGCAGAAACAAGAATGTCAAACAAAAGAAGTATTCCTGTTTTCGGCGGTATTGCAATATTCTCAGGTATTCTTTGTTCATTGCTTTTTTGGTCTGATTTTGAAAATATTCAATTTGTTATCACGAGTCTTGTAATTGTTTTTTTTGTAGGTATTCTTGATGATTTACTTGGACTTTCTCCTTACAAAAAGATTATAGGTCAGTTTTTAGCAATTCTTATCATAATTTATTTTGGAGACATACGTATTGATAATATGCAGGGAGTATTAGGTATTGAACATCTTTCTGATTATGCAGCTACTTTATTTACAATTTTTGTAGTGATTGTTATTATTAATGCATTTAATTTAATTGATGGAGTAGATGGGCTTGCTAGTGGTATAGGTATTATTTCAGCATCCTGTTTTGGTATCCTTGCACTAGTCATGCAGCAATATGATATAGCAATTATTGCATTTTCTTTAATGGGAGCTCTATTGTCATTTTTAAAATATAATTTTCCTCCAGCTAAGTTATTTATGGGAGATACAGGTTCTTTATTAGTAGGGATGACCCTTTCAGTTTTGGCTATAAATCTTATTAGAACAGGCTTTGTTACCGAAGAATTTTCTTACTCGCAACATGGTCCAATATTAGCAATTGTATTTTTAGCTATACCTCTTTTTGACTCGCTACGTGTTTTTGTATTACGTATTTTGAAAAAAACTGATCCATTTTCTCCAGCTAGAGATCATATTCATCATATGTTATTAGCTCTTGGATTAGGCCATAAGGGTGTTATTATAATTTTATATTTAGGAAATTTATTACTCATTGGTTTAACATATTTTTTGCTTAAAATAGATATATCATGGGGAATATTTTTGTTAGCTATTTTTACTTATTTGTTATTTTTTATTCCTTTTTATTTAAAAAGTAAAAGGAAATAATGAGAGTTATTCTTTTTATTGTATTTTCTTTTTTTGTAGTTATTGCCAACGCACAACATTTAAATTTGTTGTTAGGGAAAAATTACTATTCAGATATAAATCAATTATTATATACTGAATATAAAGACATCCACACTTCTTTTAAACCTATATTAAAATCTGATTTTTCTTTTGAAACAGATTCAATTTTAACTAAATACTATCCTGCTAGTTATAATAGTTGGTTTCTAAGAAAATTTTTTTCTGAGCATTTTATTTGTCTAGAAGGAGATGAATATAACGTGATTTTTTCTCCTTTAATTAATATTGCAAAAGGTAAAGATCTAATTGGGTCTCGTGATTTAGTTACTAATACTAGAGGTTATTTAATTGAAGGGACTCTTGGCAAGCGAATTTCATTTTCCACTTCATTTACAGAGAATCAAGCTATTTTTCCAGATTATTTAGATTCATATATTTTAGCAAATAGAGTTGTTCCAGGTCAAGGTTTAGCCAGAGATTTTAAACAAACAGGATTTGACTATGCAATGTCTTCTGGCAATGTTACTTATAGGCCAAATAATATATTTGCTATCCAATTTGGTCATGGTAAACACTTTATTGGGGATGGTTATCGCTCGTTGTTGCTTTCAGATAACGCTTTCAATTATCCATATCTAAAAATTCAGACCACTTTTTGGAAAGTAAAGTACACAAATCTTTATGCAGAATTAATGGATATTAATTATTTTAAAACTCATAGTATACCAAATACAGACCAGATAGGCTTTCCAAAAAAGTATTTATCTTCACATTATTTAAGTTGGAATCTTAATAGAAGATTTAATATTTCATTTTATGAATCTATAATATGGCGAGTAAATCATGCTCCAGGTAATAGAGGATTTGATGTTAATTACTTAAATCCTATAGTAATGTTACGACCAATTGAGTATTCATTAAATTCTCCAGATAATGTTTTACTCGGTTTAAGTGCAAAATACCTTTTTAATGCATCATATATATATGGTCAATTAGTTGTTGATGAGTTTAGTATAAATGATTTGCGTTTAAAAAATGGTTTTTGGGCAAATAAAATTGGTTATCAGTTAGGATATAAAATCTTTGATCTTTTAAATATTGATAGGCTAACTTTACAAGCGGAGTATAATTATGTTAGACCTTATACTTATGCGCACCATAATCCTCAGCAAAATTATGCTCATTATAATCAGCCTTTAGCACATCCTTTTGGTGCTAATTTTTCAGAGTTTTTATTGATGACAAATTATAAATGGAAAAGATTTGAAATTGATGCAAAATTAATGTTGGTTAAATACGGAGGTGATTTTGAAGGGGAAACTATTTCTTACGGAAGTAATGTGTATTTATCAACTGGAAATTATGCTGAGGAGGAAGGTTTAGTGGATATGGGTTCTGGAAGGCCAGCTGATTTTGGGATTACAATGTACCAAGGTAATTTAACCACAATTGATTATAAAAGGTTAAACATATCTTATGTTATAAATCCTTATACTAATTTGAAGATTAATCTGGGAGTTACGTTTCGTAATATTCATAATAATGAAACAGATTTAAATACTAGATTTGTTAATTTTGGAATTTTAAGTGATTTGTTTAATCATTATTATGATATATAATGGCCTTGTTATTAGCTATAGAGACGACTACTAAGAATTGTTCTGTTGCTCTTTTTCAGGATGTTAATTTAATTCATTTATGTGAGCATAATTCAGAAGAATATTCGCATTCTGAGAATCTTACCTTGTTTATTCAGCAGGCAGTACATGATGCAAATATCCTTCTAGAAGATATAGATGCAATTTTAGTAAGCAAGGGGCCTGGATCCTATACAGGTTTGCGTATTGGCACTGCCACAGCAAAGGGCTTGTGTTATTCTTTAGATATTCCATTAGTATCATTGTCTACATTAAAGTCTATGGCTTTTGGAATGTTAAGTGAGGGAGAGTATAGCTTTTATTGTCCTATGATTGATGCCAGGAGAATGGAGGTATTTGCAGCAATATATGATCAAGCTAATAATGAAGTTAGAGAGGTTAGAGCTGACATTGTTGATGCAAATATATATAGTGATTTCTTGAAAGAAAAGGTTTTGTTTTTTGGCGATGGAGCTTTTAAATGTAAGGATATTATTCGACATCCTAATGCTCATTTTGTTGATGGCTTCTTTCCTTCTGCAAGACATATGGGGATTCTAGGTGTTAAGAAATTTATGGATAAAGAATTTGAGAATATTGCCTACTTTGAACCTTACTACTTAAAAGATTTTGTTATTGGCAAGAAATAGAATATTAGAGACCTTTCTATCTTTTGGAAGAAGCATTAAATCTTCTTTTGAAAGAGGATTCTCCCGCTTCACTTCTCTTATTTCTAGAGGATTCTCTATTGCTCCTACTTTTAGAGGTATTCTTTCTTGATGATGTATTCAGAGACTTATTTCTTTTTCTTTTTCTGCCTCCATTTACACCTCTTATATCCGACTTATATTCAGGAGCCTTGGAGATCTCAACATTTATGATATTTCCATCCCAATTTCTCTTATTTAGTTCCTGTAATATATTGGTTTGAAATTCAGAAGGCACCTCAAAGAATGAGAAGTTCCTCATAATATCAATTTTTCCAATTGGGATATTTCTTTTTTTAGTGAATTCATTAATTAAGCCAATTAGATTATGAGTCTGTAAACCCTTACCTTTTCCAAGGTTAATAAAGAATCTTGTATAGCCTTTCTCAGCCTCTCCTGTTCTTCCGCTTTTATGATTATTTTTTTCAATCTTTTTATCACTTCCGCTATTCTTACTTGTATTAATATTTAGATCAGGGGCATTTTTATAGAATGATAGGAATCTATTGAATTCTATAGATAAAAAATGCTTAATTAATTGCTCCTTATCAAGATGAGCTAATCTATCTTCGATAGAGGGTAAATATTTTTCTATTTGGTTATTTATATCATTATTAATAACTTTATCCACCAGATTCATTAATTGAATTTTACAAATCTCATCTCCATGAGGGACCTTACATAGTGTTAATTTTTTCTTAATCATTTTCTCAATGTTTTTAAGTTTTCTTGCTTCACGACTATGTGCAATTATTATTGATATTCCTTTTTTCCCTGCCCTTCCTGTTCTGCCAGATCTATGGACATAAATTTCATTATCATCCGGTAAATTATAATTAATTACATGAGTTAAATCATTGATATCAATTCCTCTGGCAGCAACATCAGTGGCTACTAGTATTTGTATTTTCTTTTTTCTAAATTTTTGCATAACATGGTCTCTCTGAGCTTGAGATAATTCACCATGTATAGCATCTGCATTATACCCATCCTGCATTAATTTATCAGCAATATTGGCAGTTTCTCTTCTTGTGCGACAGAATACAATTCCGTAAATATTAGGTTTTAAATCACATATCCTTCTTAATGCTTTATATCTGTCTTTAGCATTTACCATATAATAGTGATGTTCTACATTTTTTGCCCCTTCATTTCTAGTTGCAACTTCAATGGTTTTAGCACTCTGCATATAATTTTTACTAATTCTTAGCACTTCTTTTGGCATAGTTGCTGAGAATAATAGTGTTTGTTTATTATCTGGGGTTTCCGCTAAGATGGTATCTAGGTCGTCTTTGAATCCCATATTAAGCATTTCATCAGCTTCGTCCAAGATTACACATTCGATCCCTTTTAGTTGCAAAGACTTTCTATTGATTAGGTCAATGACTCTTCCAGGCGTTCCTACAACAATTTGCGCTCCTGATTTTAATGATTTCATTTGCGGTACAATGCTTGCTCCTCCATATACGGCTAATATTTTTAATCCTTTAGTATATTTTGCATAAGATTGAATATCTTTTGAAATTTGCAGACATAATTCTCTAGTAGGGCAAAGGATGATTGCTTGAGTTGTTTTTCTTGTAACTTCAATTTTCTGTAATATTGGTAGGCCAAAAGCAGCAGTTTTTCCGGTACCCGTTTGTGCAAGAGCGATCAGATCTGTTGTATTCTTTAACAAATATGGAATAGCCTCTTTTTGTATCGGGGTTAATATTTCAAATCCTAAATCTTTTATGGATTTTTGTATATTTTTATTTAACCCTACTTCTGAGAATTTCATATGTAAATTTTTTGCAAAAATACTTTTATCTAGGGAAATACTCTATTATTTATAAGTTTTATGCAGAATATAAGTTTTCAACTGCTTCAAAACTAGTTATATTTTATGCTTTTTATCTACTATCTAAAGTGTATTTTTGCAATTAAAATAGTAATCTAATGAGTATATATAATTTTGCTAATCGACATATTGGACCTGGAGATAATGATGTTGTTGAGATGCTTAAAACAGTAGGCGCATCATCTGTACAACAATTAATTCAACAGACAATACCTAAATCAATTTATTTGCCAAATAAAATGAATTTGCCAGAGTCTTTGTCTGAAAGTAGATATATTGAGCAGATTAAGAAAATTGCCCGAAAGAATAAAAATTATCGCTCTTATATTGGTATGGGCTATTTCAACACGATACTTCCTGGAGTTATTCAAAGGAATATTTTAGAAAATCCAGGTTGGTATACATCATATACTCCATATCAAGCAGAAATTGCTCAAGGAAGGCTTGAAGCTTTATTAAATTTCCAGACTATGGTGATTGATTTGACAGCAATGGAACTGGCTAACGCTTCGTTACTCGATGAGGGAACCGCTGCTGCGGAGGCAATGTCAATGCTGTATGGTTGCCGAAGTCGATCTCAGAAAAAAGCAAGTGTAGTTAAGTTCTTTGTTTCAGAATTGTGTTATCCTCAAACAATCGATATAATTAAAACTAGAGCATTACCACTAGCTATAGATTTAGTCATTGGAGATCATAATGAGGTGAAATTAGATGATACTTTCTTTGGTTGTATTTTACAGTATCCTAGTAAATATGGTAATGTTATAGATTATTCAGATTTTATCAAGCCTGCAAAGCATCATGAAATTGGTATTGTTGTTGCAGCTGATTTACTAAGTTTAACATTTTTAACACCACCTGGAGAATGGGGGGCAGATGTGGTTGTTGGCACAACTCAAAGGTTTGGAATCCCAATGGGTTATGGGGGCCCTCATGCAGCCTATTTTGCAACATTTAATAAGTATAAGAGAAATATTCCAGGAAGGATCATTGGAGTGTCAGAAGATACTGATGGAAATAGAGCTTTAAGGATGGCTTTGCAAACAAGGGAGCAACATATTAAAAGAGAGAATGCAACATCCAACATTTGTACTGCACAAGTTTTATTAGCAGTTATGGCTGGCATGTATGCCGTTTATCACGGAAGTAAGGGCCTTAAATCTATTAGTAAAAAAATCCACTCTCTGACAGCGACGTTGTCAGAAGGTTTAACTCAATTAGGTTATCACCAGTTAAACAATGTTTATTTTGATACATTAAAAATAGCAATAGGTAATGTTTCTATGGAAAACATTAAAACTTATGCTGAGGATGCGAAAATAAATTTTAATTATATTGATAGCGAAACTTTATCAATTAGTATTGATGAAAAGGATGATTTGCATAATATAAATGATATTTTAGAGGTATTTGCAAAAAGTTGTAATCATTCCGATTCAGATGCTTTGATTAAGGAAGTATTAAGTGGTGATTATAATGAGGCTATTGCTCGTATTCCAGAACCATTGTATAGAAAATCTACATTTATGGAGCATGAGGTATTTAACAAATACCATTCTGAAACAGCTATGATGCGATATATAAAAAGTTTAGAAAACAAAGATTTGTCATTAAATCAATCCATGATTCCTTTAGGATCATGTACTATGAAATTAAATGCTGCTTCAGAGTTATTTCCTTTAAGTTGGTCTGAATTTGGCAATTTACATCCTTTTGTTCCAGCCTATCAATCGAGGGGGTACCATATTATGTTTCATGAACTTGAAGAGATGCTTTGTGAGATTACAGGATTTTCTGCTATGAGTTTACAACCTAACTCAGGTGCTCAAGGTGAGTTTGCAGGACTGATGGTTATTAGGGCATATCATATGAGTAGAGGAGATGAACATAGAAACATTTGTTTAATTCCATCGTCTGCGCATGGAACAAATCCAGCTTCAGCAGTGATGGCAGGCATGAGGGTTGTCATTATTCCTTGTGATGAAAATGGTAATATTGATGTTCTTTCTTTAAAAGAAAAAACATTAGAGCATGCCAAAAATTTGTCTTGTCTTATGATTACTTACCCTTCTACTCATGGAGTATACGAAGAGGATATTATAGAGATTACTCAAATTATACATGAAAATGGAGGGCAGGTCTATATGGATGGAGCTAATATGAATGCTCAGGTTGGCATAACAAATCCTGTAACTATTGGAGCAGACGTCTGTCATTTAAATTTGCATAAAACTTTTGCAATTCCCCACGGAGGTGGAGGTCCTGGTGTTGGGCCTATTGGAGTTGTCAAACATTTACAGCCCTTTTTACCTAATAATTCTTTGGTTCAAATGGGTGGTGAAAAAGGAATGGCAATCTCATCTGCTCCATGGGGGAGCGCACTAGCTTTAACTATATCTTATGCATATATTAAAATGTTAGGATCTTGTGGGTTACGAAAATCTACAGAAATTGCAATTTTAAATGCCAATTACATTAAGGAAAAATTAACAAAATATTTTCAGATATTATATACAGGTAATAATAATAGAGTAGCTCATGAGATGATTGTAGATTTTAGAATGTTTAAACAATATGGCATTGAAGTTGTTGATATTGCTAAAAGATTAATGGATTATGGTTTTCATGCGCCTACAGTGTCATTTCCTGTTGCTGGAACTTTAATGATTGAACCAACTGAAAGTGAAAATAAATATGAGTTAGATAGGTTTTGTGAAGCTATGATCTCTATTAAGTCAGAGATCGATGAAATTATACATGGAAAAGTTGATGTAGATAATAGCGTACTTAAAAATGCTCCACATACAATGGAATTGATAGTTGATGACAAATGGAATCTCCCTTACTCTAGAGCAAAAGCAGTCTATCCATTAGAATGGGTAAGAAAAAATAAATTTTGGCCATCAGTTAGAAGGGTCAATGATGCTTTCGGTGACAGGAATTTGATTTGTTCATGTGCTCCCGTTAGTGATTACATAGATGCTTAAATTTAACAACCTAGCTTTAAGCTTTTCTTTCTCTTTTAATTATATTTGCAATTATTGACTAACAATTAAAAAAAAAGATATGAAAAAAATTTACATTTCAATTTGTGCTTTAGTTGTTTCTTCTAGTGCAATTGGTCAAATCTATTCCCCAATGCTTGCTAAAGATATTAATTATTTTAGTGAATGCGCTGCAGTCATTAATTATTCTTCCAATATGACTCCTCCACTAGCATTTTCACCTATATGGGAAGAGGATTTTTCAAATGGTTTTCCTCAAGATTGGTCTCGATATACTAGTAATACTCAAGGAGGTATCTCTACTTGTAATTGGAAGCATACTTATTTTGGTTCTTGGGGATATTGGAATACTAACCAGGCAACTTCACCTGCTGCAGCTATTAATTCAACAACTGCAGCTAATGGTTTCTTAATTTCAGACACTGATTCAGCTAATCACCATACTTATGGGCAGCCTTCAGGAACTACTTATCAATATATTGAATCTTCTTTCACTACTAGTGCAATTGACTTGTCATTGTATCCTGCTGTCAGTTTAGAGTTTGAACATTTATTTAGATATAATAATTTAGGTAATTCAAGTTTTATACCGCCAACAGTTTCTATAAGCTCAGATTCAATTAATTGGACTTCATATTTAGTTAATAATGGTGTAGCTAATAATACGCAATCTGCTGATCCTACATATGAAATGATAAATATTACGTCTGTTGCTGGTGGTCAGCCTAAAGTGTATTTAAAATTTGAATGGACATCTAGATGTTATTATTGGATGATTGATGATATTCGTTTAATTGAAACTCCAGATAATGTAGTAACAATGCAAGATGAGGTTATAGGTGGTTACTGGCTGGATTATACTAATTACTCAGCTAGTGGACTTAATGTAATGGTTGGTTTAGATTATGCTGTGACTCCGTTGTCACAACTTGCAAGTCATCCATTTGCAATAGAGGCTTTATTTATTAATGAAGGAGGAGTGTCACAAAGTGTTTCATTAAAATATGATGCAGTGGGCCCAACAACTTATAATGACTCTTCTAATCCTGCTTTATTGAATTCTGGAGACTCTATTTTTTTAGGATCTTCTTTTGCACCAACTATGGTAGGTGCTTATTCTCTAAACATATGGGGTGAAGCTGATTCTGCAGGTGTTGGTTCTATTATTAATTCAACAAATATGGTAACACGAGAGATAGAAGTTACCGATTATATATATGGAAAAGATTTAGGTGATTCCAATCCTGGATCTTATATTTTAGGTGGAGTTGAGGATCAAAATCATATTACAACAAGATATGAGATGTATGATGATGAACAGCTATATGCTCTTAGAGCATATATTTCTGATGATTCTGATGTTGGTGCAGAGGTAAAGGCAATTATTTATGAGTTAGACACTACAGCATCTAGTGGTGTTCTGTTTTTGGCAGAGTCAGATAATTATACACTTACCGCTCAAGATTTAGGAAATTGGATTGATATTCCTTTTATTGCGCCTATTTCTTTATTAGGTGGTTTTGCTTATGAGTTTGGTATAGTAGGTTTTAATCACCCTACTCTTGAGTCTTATATAGGTACGGCTGGTACTTCCTTATATAATGGAGAACATAGTTTATTTGATGAGCAGGGGTTAAGTACCCAGTCAGCTGGCGTTCCTACTTGGTATTATATTACGCCAACTCCTATGGTTCGTATGAATTTTGATCCATCTTTAATTGCATCCGTATCTAATAAACTTAATGATGAAATGTTTAAGCTTTATCCAAATCCTTCTTTAGATGGTTCATTCACAATTTTATTACAAGAGAATAAACAATATGATATAAAAATTAATAACATATTAGGCCAAACAATACTATCTACTATCAATAATAAAATGGATACTAAGATTGATTTGTCAAGTTTTGGTAAAGGTATTTATATTGTTGAACTACAAGATGAGAAAGCTATATATAGCCAGAAAGTTATAATTGAGTAGTTATATTGATTAAATTATAAAAGATAAGTCCGGTTTTCCCGGGCTTTTTTTTATTTTTTTTTAATACATTTACACACTTAATTAAAAAAAAAAAAATATGAAAAAAATTTACATTTCAATTTGTGCTTTAGTTTTTTCTTTTAGTACTAATGCTCAAGTTGCATCAAAAGCTATTAAAGATATAGCAAATTCTGAGAATTTGATGCAGACAGATTTTATGCAATCTAATCCTCTCATAAATTCAAATAATAGTATTGTTACTCCGATTCCAATGGCAAATATTGTATGGCAGAGCGATTTTTCTAATCCTTCTGATTGGACAATAGATAATTCAGGTAGTTTTACTAATGAAGGTTGGAATATTGACGCAACAGTTGACAGTTGGTATTTGCCAGCATTTTCATCAACTTCAGGAGGAAATTTTGCTGAGCTAGGAAACGGTGATCCTACTACTGCAGCTTCTTGGCCTATTCAAGTAGATTATACTTTAACAACAGCTAATCCTATTAATATTTATGATTCTATTGGTTCTGGAAATGCAACAATTTCTTTTGAGGAATTTGGAGCAAGATTTAATGATTTAAAAACTATTCAGGTAAGTACAGATGGAATTAATTTTACTACAATAGGGGATAATTTAAATTATCCTGTTACTTCTCAGTCCGCGGGATCCAATCCTTACCCTAATCCTTCTTTAAGAGAAATTAATTTAGCCCCTTACATTGGGACTATGCCAACTTCAGTATGGATACGTTTTAGTTGGACTACAAATTATCCAAATTCTGCTACTGATCCAAACGTGTGGGTTGCGTACGGTTGGTGTATTGATGATGTTAAGATAGCAGAGTCACCATCTAATCGAGTTACTATGGAGGATGCAGTTACTGGAGGTTTTTGGATTGATTACGCAAATTTTACTGGTAGTGGATTAAACGCTATTTATGGACTGGATTACAGTGTTACTCCATTGTCTCAAGTACAGAATCATCCTTACGCAATTGAAGCAATATTTAGAAATGAAGGAACATCACCACAGGATGTAAATTTAACATATAATGTTACGGGTACTGCAAGTTCAAGTGGTTCCTCAAATTCATCATTATTGAGTCCAGGAGATAGTATTATATTGGGAGCTTCTTTCTCTCCTGCTACAATAGGTACATATTCAATGGATATTTGGGGTGTGGCTGATTCTGCAGGAGCTGGCGTTACTACTACACAAACTAACATGGATACCCGATCTATTGAGGTTTCTGATTATATTTATGGAAAAGATTTAGGGCTTCCTACATCAAGCACATGGACTGTTGGAGGACCATTAGATCAGTGGCATTTTACGACTAGATTTGAAATGTATGCAAATGAACAACTTTATAGTTTGCGAGCATATATAACAGATGAATCTATTGTTGGATCTGAAGTAAAGGCAATGCTTTATGAAGCTGATAGCACTTCTAGTAATGGTCTTATCTTGCTAGAAGAATCGGATAATTATACAATTACATCTCAAGATTTAGGTTCATGGGTGGATATACCTTTTGTTAATGCTATTTCTTTATTAAATGGATATGCATATGAATTTGGAATTGCTGGTATTCAGCATCCAACAGATAGTGTTGTTATTGGTTGTTCTGGAGAGTCTATGTATGATGGAGAACATAGTTTATTTGATGAGTTTGGATTAAACCCTAACGACCCAGCTAATACTGGAGCTCCTACTTGGTATTTCATTACTAGAACTCCTATGGTACGTATGAATTTTGATCCAGCTTCTGCTGTTGGTCAGAGTTTTAATTGTATTAATCCAGTAGCTGGATGTCAAGATCCTGGGGATGGATCTGGTCAGTACGCATCACTTTCTGCTTGTCAGGCTGCATGTACCTTTAATGGATTAGAAGAAAACACTTCTTTTGTTTCTATTTACCCAAATCCTACATCTGGATTGGTTACAATTAAATTAAATGAAAAGTTTGATTGTGAAATAAGAGTAAATAATTTGCTTGGACAAAATATATATACTGAAAATATTTTTGATTCAGAAAAAACAATTGATTTATCAATACACGAAAAGGGAGTGTATATAATAGAATTGCGTAATAAAGATAAAATATTTACTAAAAAAATAACTATTAAATAAATAGTTAGTATAATTTTAAAATACAAAAACCCACTTTAATAAGTGGGTTTTTGTATTAGAAGTGGTGCTACCAAGATTCGAACTAGGGACACATGGATTTTCAGTCCATTGCTCTACCAACTGAGCTATAGCACCAACTTACTTAGTTTGCAAATTTAATTGTTTTTTTGATTTTATGTAATATTTTATGTAAATGATCATATAGGTACTGTAATTTTATATTTTTGACATAAATATACATTCTTTGAAACTTATAATTGACATAGGAAATACTAGATCAAAAGTTGCTCTTTTTGAAGGTCAGAATATTTTTTCACAATGTAGTATTAATGATCTTAATCTTAAAGGTATTCAAGAATTTGTTAAAAATCATAATATTACTAATACTATTATTTCATCAGTTAAAGATTTTAATTCTCAAATATTAGCTATTTCTGATTATTATGATGCCTTAATTTTATCTGATAAAACTTGTATTCCAATTTATAATAATTACAAAAATCATGATACATTAGGTAAGGATAGATTAGCAGCAGTAGTTGGTGCAAATTATTTATATCCAAGAAGAGATATTATTGTATTTGATTTAGGCACATGTTTGACTATTGATATTATTAGTAAAAAAGGTGAATATATTGGTGGAAGGATATCTCCTGGAATTTTAATGCGGTATCAATCATTGCATACTTTTACGCATAAATTGCCGTTAGTTAAGAATGAAAAAAGAACTTCTATGTTTGGGGATGACACGAAAACTTCAATTTTATCAGGCGTTCAGCAGGGTATTTTGGCTGAGATAAAGTTAGTATTATCAGATTATAGATTGCATAAACCTGATGCTATTGCGATAATTACAGGTGGAGATTGTTTTTTCTTTGAAAAGGAATTAAAAAATAGCATATTTGCACATCCAAATTTAATTTTATTTGGATTAAATACAATATTAGATTTTAATGAATAAGATATTAATATTCTTGCTTGCAATTTTCGTTGTTTTTGATCAGATTAATGCTCAGATTGCTACTAGTTCTCCATATTCTCGTTTTGGGTTAGGAGATCTACAAAATAATATATTACCACAGTTTAATGCTTTTGGTGGAGCATCCACAGCATTAAGTAATGAAAAAACTGTGAATCCTAGTAACCCTGCTACTTATTCATCGTTTGCTTCAAATGCATTTTTATTATCTACTGGGGGATGGCACCAAACTACAAAAATGGAGAATATGCTTGCTAATCAGACAGTTAATAACAATAGTTTTAGCCATTTAGTTTTAGGATTTCCTTTAGCACAAAAGCTGGGAGTTAGTTTTGGAATGCTTCCTTTTAGTAGTACGGGGTATGAAATGAGTGATAATTTAGTAGATTTAAATGATCCTTCAAATCAAGCAATTGCTAATTATTATGGAGATGGAGGAATAAGTAAGATTTATTTTGGAAGTGGATATGAATTATTTAAAGGACTTTCATTAGGTGTAAATGCCTCATATTTATTTGGAGGTCTTAATAGAAGGAAAGAGCTGCTGTATAATGATGAATCTTTTTTGAATAGTCGTGCAAATAGTAAAATAAACTTAAAGGGGTATTATTATCAATTAGGTTTATTGTATAAAACTATGTTTAATACAAACGATGAATTTTCCATTGGTTTTACAACTAATAATAATTCAGCAATTAGAGCTAAAAAATCAGAATTAGTTGAATCGTTTGAATTTTCTGGTATTCTTGAAATACCAAAAGACACATTTGCAAACTCTATAGAGTGGGGAGATATAATTTTACCACAATATTTTAACGCTGGCATCTCATATAATAAAGACAAGAAATGGCTAGTTGCTTTGGAGCTTAGTATGCAGGATTGGGAAAATTACAGTATGTTTAATGAATCAGATAATTTGGCTAATAGTATGCAGATATGTGGAGGCATTCAGTATACACCTGATTACAATTCAATTACTAAGTATTATAAAAGAATAAATTACAGAATAGGAGCTTCTTATATTAATACCCCTTTACAATTTGAAGGAAATCAAATTGCTGAAACTAGCATAAGTTTTGGTTTTGGTATTCCTGTAAATAAGTCTAGAACACAATATGATTTTTCTTGTATTGTAGGGCAAAGAGGAACAATTGAAGATAATCTTATTATGGAGCAATTTATAAGATTTGGATTAAGCGTTTCTTATGATGGCATTTGGTTTGTTAAAAGAAAATATGATTAATAAAATGATAAAAAAAATAATGGTTGTTATGTTAATTTTTTCTACCCTTTATGTTGGTGGTCAGGAAAAGTTTGGTTCAGATGAACAAAAATGTAAAGAGAATTTATCAATGTTTAGGGAATATTATAAGCAGAAAAATTATGTAGATGCTTATAATCCATGGATGTGGGCCTTTAATAATTGCCCAGCTTCAACTCAAAATATATATAAAAATGGTCCTAAAATCATAAAAGAGAAGATGAAAATTGACAATTTGAATAAGTTAGCTTATATTGATACAATGATGTTAGTATTTGATCAGAGGATAAAATATTTTGGAAAAGAGGGATATGTATTAGGTTTGAAAGGATTTGAATTAGTTTTAATTGATAAAGATAGAAGTGCAGAGGCTTATACTTATTTAAAAAAATCATTAGATATTCAAGGAAATAGTTCCTCTGTGCAGGCTGTTTTTGGTTATATGAAGGCAATAGTTAATTTAGAAAAATCTGGTGATAAAACTAAGTCTGATGTATTAGAGGCTTATGCTTTAGTATCTGATATAATTGACTTTAATATTTCAAATAAAACAAAAGCTACTAAGAATTTTATAAAGTATTCTGAGAAAGTTGAGGATCTTTTTACACCTTATGCTGATTGTAATGATTTGTTAGCTTTATTTTCACAGAAATTTGAATCTAGTAAAGATGATATAGTTTTGCTAAAAAGAATTGCAAAGGTTTTAAGTAATAAAAAGTGTACAGATTCAGATTTATTTTTTGATGTGTCGGCTAGATTATATGATTTAGAACCCTCTGCATATTCAGCTTATCAGATGTCTAAAATGAGTATTGCAAAAGGCAAATCGTCCAAGGCTATCAAATTTGCAAACCAGGCTGTTCAATTAGAAGAAAATCAAGATACAAAAGCAAAATATTTTTTAAATTTAGCAGATGCATATCGTATTTCAGGATCTTATACTTCTGCAAGAAAGGCTGTTTATAATTCCTTAGAGTTAAAAAGTAACTGGGGAGAAGCGTATTTAAATTTAGGTAATATATATGTAGCAGGAGCGAAAAGTTGTGGTACTACTGATTTTGATCATAAAACAGTTTATTGGGTTGCAGTTGATGCATTTAGAAAAGCACTTTTAGATAAAGAGACTAAAGATAGAGCATCTAAACAAATAAATACGTATTCTAAGTATTTCCCAACTAAAGAAAACTGTTTCTTTAATGGAATAGCAGATGGTAGTAGTCATAATGTTGAGTGTTGGATAAATCAGACTACTAATGTTCGAACTAGTGATTAAATATAGAATATGCATATTCTTATTTGTAAGTGTTGCTGTTTTTCATGTTCAAATGATCCTGATTTAGTCAGAGAATTTGTTGAAAAAAAAGACCTTCCTATAGAAATCATTAAAGGAGCTGAAATCTTACAAACAGAAAATGGAATATTAAAGATTAAGATAGTTGCTTCTAATATTAAGAGGTTTAAAGATGTTCAGCCAAATTTGCTGCTTTCTAATGGAGTTGAAGTAACTTTTTATAAAGATTCAGCAATACGTTCTGTACTTAATGCAGATAAAGCGGAAATTTATGAGATTAGTAATATAATGATTGCTTCAGATAATGTTGTGTTAGTTTCTTCTGAAGGGAAAAGGATGAATACCGAAGAGCTTATTTGGGATGAGAAAAAAAATAAGATTTATACCGACAAACAGATTGTTATTACAACTGACAAAGAAATTATTAAAGGAAAGGGTTTTGAGTCAAATCCTGATTTTTCGGAATATTCTATCGCAAAGATTAATGGAACATTTAACTTTTGATGCTATAAATAAATAATCTTTATTATTTTTACCATATGCTTATAGCTACTGCATTCATTTCATTATTGTTTTCAGCTTTTTTTTCTGGAGTTGAAATTGCTTTTATATCTGCAAATAAGCTTCAACTTGAGTTAGATAAGAGTAAAGGTAAATTTTCATCTAAATTGATTGCATTTTTTGGCAAAAATGAATCAGATTTTATAACAACAATGTTAGTTGGTAACAATATTGCTTTAGTAATTTATGGTATTGTTATGACACAGATACTTACACCAAGATTTGAAATATTTTTTAGTTCTGATTTTTTATTGTTATTAATACAAACAGTAGTTGCTACACTAATTGTTTTAGTAACGGCAGAGTTTTTACCGAAAGTAATTTTTAGAATATTTTCAAATCAGATTTTAAATGTTTTTTCAATACCTATTTGGTTGTTGTTTGTTATATTAAGACCAATGGCAATTTTTATGCTAAAGATTGCTAATTTATTATTAAAATATATTTTACAACAAAATATTGCCAAGGATAAACAAGTGTTTGGCAAGACAGATTTAGATGATTTTTTGAGTAATATTAGGTCTGGTGAGAGAGCAGAAGACAATCGTGTTGAAGTAGAGATGCTTCAAAATGCACTGGATTTATCTGAGAAAAGAGTTAGAGAATGTATGATCCCTCGTACTGAAATTGTAGCTATAGATATTTTTTCTTCAATGGATGAAGTTAAATCAAGATTTGTTGATACTAAATTATCCAAGTTATTAGTATTTAAGGGTAATATAGATAATATTATTGGATACATTCATTCCTATGATTTATTTAAGAAGCCTAAGAATTTAAGATCAGTATTATTACCCTTACCTTTTGTGCCTGAAAGCATGAAGGCTATGGAATTATTAAATCAATTTATTGAAAGCAATAAAGGTATTGCTGTAGTTCTTGATGAGTTTGGTGGTACTGCGGGGATGATTACTATTGAAGATGTTACCGAGGAAATTGTTGGTGAGATTGTTGATGAACATGACATTGATGAAATAGAAGATCGAAAGATTAATGACACAACATTTATTTTGTTTGGTAGAAGTTATGTTGAAGATGTTAATAGAAAATATAATTTGTTATTACCTGAGTCTGATGAATATGAAACTATATCTGGTTTATTATTAGATTATTTAGAAAATATACCTAAAAAAGATGATGTAGTAGAATTTGGAGATTATCATTTTACAATCACAAATGTAAATGATACGACAATTAACGAGGTAAAATTGGTAGTTTATTTAGATAGTAATTGATTTTATAAGGATTTTTATATCTGAAATAACAATTGTATATTCGTCCCCTTTAAAAAAATATTAAAATCAGATGGCAACACTTCAAAATATTAGAAATAGATCAGGTTTATTATTAGCAGTCATTGGCATAGCAATGTTAGCTTTCATTTTAGGGGATTTATTAAAATCTACCAATTCTGGTAGCGGTAACATTAATATTGGACAAGTACTCGGAGAGGATATTTCGGTACAAGTTTTTCAAAAAAAACTGGATGAAACTCTTGATAATTGGAAAACACAGAATCCCCAAGCAGTTTTAGATCAGTCTATTATTGCACAAATTCGAGCAGAGGTATGGGATCAGCATATAAGGGACTTAATTATGGATCATGAATATGAAAAATTAGGTATTAACATATCAGATCAAGAATGGATTGATCAAATTTCTGGAGCAAATGTACATCCAAATGTAAGTGAAATTCCATTATTTGCAAATCCTAATACCGGTGTATTTGATGGAAATCGTGCATTACAATATTTGCAGAATTTTGATCAGGATATCACAGGGGAGTCCAGGCAAACATGGCTTCGTTTTGAACAATATCTAATTAATTTGATTAAGACTGCAAAATATGAAGCTTTATTAGATAGAGCAATGTTTGTTACTAATGAGGAAGCAAGAGTTAATTTTAATTTAAATAATAAGAGTGTGAAATTTAATTACGTTGCTATTCCATTTTCATCAATAGATGATGCGACTATTAAAATTTCTGAAGATGATATTGCAGATTATTATTCAGAACATAAATCTGAATATATACAAGAATCTTCAAAGGATGTAGATTTTGTAGTTTATAATGTAGTTCCATCATCAGAAGATGATGTTGCTACAAAAGATGAAATGATTGCATTAGCAGTTGACTTTGAAAGTTATAGTGATTATGAATTAATGGCTCGAAGAAATTCTGATAATACCAATTCAAGATTTGTATTTAGTAAAGAGAGCGAGTTGCAAGACCCTAATTGGAAAGATTTATTTAATTCTAATAAAGGGACTGTTGTTGGTCCTTATTTAACTAGTCCAGGGGTTTATAGAATTGCTAAACTTGCAGAGCTAGAATATCGGCCAGACTCATTAGAGGTAAGGCATATATTAATTAAACCATCAGAAACAATTAGTTTAGATTCTGCAAATAGAAAGCTAGATGTATTAAGATTATCAATTGAATCTGGTGATGATTTTGGCTTATTAGCAAAGCAGTATTCTGAGCATCAGCCTTCAGTAATTAAACGTGGTGATTTAGGTTGGTTTAAAGAGGAAAATTTGATTAATGAATTTGGCTTTGCATTTAATGATACTTGTTTTTCTGCTCAAAAGGGAGAACTGTTAGTAGCTTATTCATCTTTAGGAGCTCATCTAATTGAAGTAACTAGAGTGAGTAAGCGAGTTAAGAAAGTTAAAATTGCATATATTGATAGAAATGTGGAAGCTAGTACAGAGACATTTAATAGATACTATAACCAAGCTGCTAAATTTGCAGGAAAGATTATTAATGATGGTATTAATTTTGACACTTTAGTATTATCAGATAACCTATTAAAAAGGAGCGATAAAAAGGTAGGGGTTAATAAACAGAATATCGTAGGATTGCCTAATTCTAGAGATATGGTGAAATGGATGAGTACTGCTGATCCTGGTTCTATTTCCGAAGTTTTTCAGTTTGATAATATGTATGTAGTTGCTTATCTAAGAAAAGAATATGATGAGGGGGTTATAGCATTAGAGGATATTGAAGAACAGATTAAGGCTATAATAATAAAAGAAAAAAAATCCTCAATAATTTTTAAAAGTATATCATCCACTGATTTAACTTCAATTGCTAGTGCAAATCAAACTACAGTTGTAAAAGATAAGAAAGCGATTTTTGGGAATCCTAATATTGAAGGGGTTGGTTATGAACCAGAATTAGTTGGTAGTATTTTTGCTATTTCTAAAGGAAATACTTCATCACCTCTAGTTGGTAAAAATGCAGTTTATGTTGTTGATGTCATAAATATTGATGAAGATTCAAATGGAGATTTTAAAACATTGAAATCTAATTTACAAAGACAGACTAATATATCTTCATATTATAATGCATTAAAACAGGCTGCTAAGGTTGAGGATAATCGATCTGATTTTTACTAGAAAATAATCAAATTGGAAGTTATATATTAATCATATTTACTTATTACCTTAAAATTTGTAGACGGTAAGAGTCTAGATTTATAAAAATAAAGAGTAATATTGTAAATCCTATTAAGGAAGAACCACCATAACTAATAAATGGTAGTGGAATCCCAATTACTGGAATTAGACCAATTGTCATGCCTATATTAATAGTAAAATGTATGAAGAGAATTGTCGCAACACTATAGCCATATATTCTACTAAAGTTTGATCTTTGTCTTTCAGCAAGAAATGTAATCCGTAATAAAAGACTAACAAATAATATAATAAAAAACATACTACCTAAAAAACCCCATTCCTCACCGATAGTACAAAATATAAAATCAGTACTCTGTTCAGGAACAAAATCAAACCTTGTTTGAGTCCCATTTAAAAATCCTTTTCCAGTGAAACCACCACTTCCAATAGCAATTTTAGATTGGATTAAATTATAGCTTGCTCCTTGAGGGTCAATTTCTTTACCTAATAAAACATTAATTCTTGTTTTTTGGTGTGGAGCTAAAAACTCATTAAAAATATAATTAACACTAAAAACTAGAGATACAGATACAATAAAAGCACTTAAAAGAAAAATTATATCTTTTTTCTTTTTACGTGATAGTATAAATAATATTGTAATAATTACTAAAAGAATACTAATTAGTAATATTTTTTTTATTAATAAAGTTAAGATAAAAATAATACCAATGATAAGTATATAGATTAGAATATTATTAGATAATCCTTCGCGATAAAGAACTAATAAAAATGAAGAAAAAACTAATGCCGTTCCTAAATCATTTTGTAGCACAATAAGTGAGAATGGTAAAAGTATTATTGTGTATGTTTTAATTTTGTTTATAATTGTAATTTTCTTGAAATAGATATTATTATAATATTTAGCAACTGCAAGAGCAGTTGTGAATTTTGCAAATTCTGATGGTTGAAATTTAAAATTTCCTACATCAAACCATGAAATAGATCCCCCAACTATAGTTCCCTTAAATAAAACGCTAATCAATAATAGAATAATACTAATATAAAAAAGGTAAGAGAGAGAGTAGTAAAATTTCCAATCGATAATCAATGAAAAAAAGGCAATAAAACATGCTATTGCAATAAAAAAAAGCTGCTTACCATATCTTGATGTAAGGTCAAATACAAAAAAATTATCATCATTATATTGTGATGCATAGATATTTATCCATCCAAAAAAAACAAGTAATAAATAAAGCAAGACAGTTATTTTGTCAATATTTGCGAATATATTTTTTGCCTTCCTCATTATTTTGTGATTAAATTTCCATTTAAGATAAATTCTTCTTGTATTTTATTTGTAGTTTTTGATTTGAGATATTTTTCTATCATTAAAGATCCAATAGGAACAGCCCAGGTAGTTCCCCACCCTCCATTCTCCACATAAACTGCAATAGCAATTTTTGGGTTTTTTATTGGTGCAAAAGCAATAAATATAGAATGATCTTCTCCATGTGGGTTTTGTGCTGTACCTGTTTTCCCACAAATTTCGATCTCAGGTATTTTGGCATTTTTTGCAGTTCCGTCTTTTCCCTCCGTTACTTTCTTCATTCCATTAATTATTGGAATAAAATTTTTTGATTCGATAGAGCAGAATTTCCTTTTGGTAAAGTTAGTATCAATTTTTTCATTTCCATCAATAGCCTTGATAATATGTGGAGTATAGTAAAACCCTTTATTTGCAATTATTGCGGTTATATTAGCCATTTGTATTGGAGTTAATAGTAATTCTCCTTGTCCAATAGACATAGATATTATTGTATTTGCATTCCAGCTACCTTTATATAATTCGTTATAATATGATGCCTTGGGTAATCTGCCAGGAGCTCCTGTTATAAAATCATTATTCATGTAACTTCCAATACCAAAGCTGGAAACATGTTGACGCCAATTATTGTAGGCTTCAATAGTATAATTAAATTTACTAAAGTACTTATCATATATACTACAAAAATAGCCATTACATGATATTTCAATTCCTTTAATAAGACTTATAGGTGTTTGATGTGGGTGACAACCAACATATTTTTCTTTTGTATAGCTATAGCCTTTATCCCCATTACAATTAAATTTTTGTTGTTTTGTAATAGATCCTTCTTGTAAAGCAATTAATCCATTTATAATTTTAAAAGTAGAACCAGGGGGGTATGTTCCTTGTATAGCTCTATTAAATAGTGGTTTATTTTTATCTCTTGCAAGTATCTTGTAATTTTTCGATCTTTTCCTACCGATTAATAAATTTGGATTATATGTTGGAGCAGAGACTAAAGCTAAAATTTCTCCAGAGGAAGGTTCAATAGCTACAATAGCTCCAATTTTATTTTTCATAAGCTTTTCTCCATATTCTTGTAGATTAATATCGATAGTGGTTGTTATCTCGCTTCCAGTAATCGCTAGTGTATCAAACCGTCCATTTTGAAACTTCCCTTGGTCTCTATTATGTACATCTACAAGTTTTATTGCCATTCCCTTCTTCCCTCTTAATTCATATTCATAAGCTGCTTCCACACCGCTAACACCAAATAAGTCTCCTTTAGTATAGTATTTTTCTTCCTTTGTTTTTTGTAAGTTGACCTCTCCTAAATATCCAATTACGTGTGTAGCGGAGTTAGTTGGGTATTCACGCATAGTAATTTTTCGCAAATAAAAGCCTGGAAATTCATATAAGTGTTCTCCTAGTGTACTTGCCTTTTCTTTGCTTAAATGTTTTATAAAAACACTTTCTTTATATGTTGAATATTTTACTGCTTTGTTATACTTTTCAATAAATTCTTGTTTTTTAATATTTATAAGACTACAAAATTTAAGTGTATCAATATTATTTCCTTTCAACTCTCTAGGAATTATTAATAAATCATATGCTGGAACATTTGCTACAAGTAGATTGTTATTTCTATCAAAAATTAAACCTCTTACTGCTTGTTGAACATCGTAGCGCAATACATTATTATTTGCAGAGAATTTGTAGTGTTTATTAATTACTTGTATGTAAAATAATTTAGCTAGAAATATAATTGCAAGAACAATAAAAATAAAATTAATAATTCTATATCGTTCTTTTAAATGTATCATTTTTTATAATATCTAAAGATTTCTAATATTAATAATAATATTAGCGTCAAAATGCTACTAAGAATAATTTTTCCTAATATTTGAATATTGAGTTCAAGATGTTCTAATATAAACAGAGAGCAATTATGTATTATAATAATGATAAATGCAAATGTGATAAATGATTTGTTTCCAATCTTGCTTAGAGTTATTTGATCATGATCTGCTAGAATATTGTGAGGTATTGTAATCTTTGAGATTGTGTGTCTAAGAAAAGCAATAAAAACTGTTGCGGTTGAATGAAATCCTAAACTACCTCCAAAAATATCAATAAGTAATCCTAATGTAAATGCATAAATGAGTATAAACCACTTGGGTGTTTTTAAAGGTAAACTTATTATTAATGAAAGATAAAGGTATGGGTTTATATAATTAAAAAAAAGAATTTCATTTAGTATTAGGACTTGAATTAATACAAAAACAGGAATTAAGTAAAGGTATGTTGCATAATATTTATTCATTTTTTATTTTTTTTTCAAGCCGTAATTGTTCATTTGCTTCAGTAGAGTAAACTACATACACATATCTTAAGTTATTGAAATCTTCAAGTAATTTTATATTTGTATTGTAGAACCCATCGTCATTTTTTTTAAAATTAGCTACTATACCAATGTTTATCCCTTCAGGATATATATTGCTATAACTATTTGTAATTATTGTATCTCCAATATTCAAGGTAATATGTACCGGTAGATCTTGAATTGTAGCAATTCTATAATCAAACCCATGCCATTTTAAAATGCCAGTATGCATATTTTTTTTTAAGAATATACCAGTTGCAGATTTGTGATGCAAAAGAGATATAATTAATGAATAATTTTGACTAACCGAGTGTACAATACCAATAACCCCTTCACTAGTAACTACTCCCATGCCATTTTTAACACCATGTTTTATCCCTTTATTTATTGTTAGAAAATTATTGCGTTTTTTTACTGAGTTCTTTATAACTTTTGATGATATATATTTAAATTTTTTATTTTTTATAAATGTAGAGTCAATAAATATTTCATGATTAGTTAATAATGTTTTTAGTTTAGCATTTTCTTCTGCTAGATAATCATTTTTCTCTTTGAGCGCTAAGTAATTTGAAAGTAAATTTATTTTTTCATAAATATAGCCAGTAATTTGAGTGCTAACTTTTATTGTTTTATTATTTTGATAGCTATTGTTGTTAATTAATAGGGAGACAGATAATCCTTCTATTAGTATAAATAATAATAGAGCTTGATTTAGTTTTATAAATCGTAACAGATTATGCATTAATATTTTTTATACTATCTCATTAAGAATGTGTACCTGTCTGTGTTTTTAAGCGCAATTCCAGTGCCTCGTGCAACAGCCCTTAATGGGTCTTCTGCAACATAGACTGGCAATTTAGTTTTTTTTGAAAGTCTTTTATCAAGACCTCTTAACATCGATCCTCCACCAGTTAAGTACAGTCCTTCATTATAAATGTCTGCAGATAATGCTGGTGGTGTATTAAATAAAGCACTCATTATAGCCTCTTCAATTTGCTCAATAGAGTTATTTAATGCCCCAGCTATTTCCTTATAAGTAACAATTACTTCTTTTGGAATACCACTCATTAAGTCTCTTCCATGTACAGAATAATTTACTGGAGGTTCTTCTAGTTCAGTTAGAGCAGATCCGCAATGAATTTTAATTTGTTCTGCCATAATATCGCCAATTGCAATGTTATGTCTAGTTTTCATATGATACTGAATGTTTGCAGTTAACTCATCTCCTGCTACTCTTATAGATTTATCACATACAATACCTCCTAATGATATAACTGCAATTTCGGTAGTTCCCCCTCCTATATCAATCACCATATTGCCTTTTGGTTCTAGCACATCAATTCCAATTCCAATTGCTGCTGCCATTGGCTCGTGTATTAGCCATACATCTTTTGCGCCTGCATGTTCTGCAGAATCAATTACAGCTCGTTTTTCTACTTCAGTAACTCCTGAAGGTATGCACACAACCATTTTTAATGAAGGAGCTATAATGCTTCTTTTCATCTTTAGCATTTCGATAAAACCTCTTATCATTTGTTCGGATGCTTGAAAATCAGCAATCACCCCATCTTTTAGTGGCCTTAGGGTTTCTATCTCTTTATGTGTTTTTCCATGCATTTGTTGTGCTCTTTTACCAATAGCAACTATTTCACCAGTTCTGATATTTTTTGCTACAATTGATGGTTCATCAACAACTACTTTATCATTATGAATAATTAGAGTGTTTGCTGTTCCTAAATCAATAGCGATTGCTTCTTGCATAAAGTCAAAAAATCCCATAGTTTTTTTTTTAATGTTTAAAATGTCGAATACCTGTAAAGACCATAGCCATATTATTTGTATTACAATAATCAATAGATAACTGATCTTTGATTGATCCTCCAGGTTGTATTACTGCTTTTACCCCTGATTTTTCTGCCAATTCTACACAATCAGGAAAAGGGAAGAAAGCATCAGAAGCCATTACAGCATTATTAAGATCAAAACCAAATTTCTCTGCTTTTTCAACAGCTTGTTTAAGAGCATCTATTCTAGAGGTTTGTCCAACTCCACTAGAATATAATTGTTTCCCTTTTGCAAATACAATTGTATTTGATTTTGTGTGTTTACAGATTTTTGAAGCAAAAAATAAATCAGCTAGTTGTTGTTTAGAAGGTTTGTTTTTAGTTACTATTTTTATATCATTAAGAGAATCAGTTTTTGTATCTTTATCTTGATGTAATATTCCGTTTAATATAGTTCTGATTTGTGTCTTTGGTTTTTCAATAATATTTTGTTTTAATAGAATTCTATTCTTTTTTTCTTTTAAAAAGGCTAGTGCATCATGATCAAATGATGGAGCAATTAATACTTCATAGAATAAATTATCTATTTCATTTGCTGTAAGTAAATCTATTTCTTGATTAGTAATTAATACCCCCCCAAAAGCAGATACAGGATCTCCAGCTAATGCATCTTTCCAAGCTTCTGTTAAATTTTCTCTACTTGCTACTCCGCACGCATTATTATGTTTTAGTATAACAAAGGTATTTTCATTAAATTCCGAGATCAAATTTATTCCAGCATCAATATCAAGTAAATTGTTGTATGAGAGTTCTTTTCCATTTAATTTAGTAAACATAGCGTCTAAATCTCCATAAAAAGTCCCTTTTTGGTGTGGATTTTCGCCATATCTTAAAGGTTTACTTTTTCTGACACTCCTCTTTAGCGTAGTAGATTTATTTATGTTAAAGTAGTTAAATATTGCAGTGTCATAATGAGAAGAAACATTAAATGCGTTAGCCGCAAAACTTTTTCTTTCTTCTAATGTTGTTTTTGCTTTATTATTATTTAATATTTTTAAAGTTTCATCATATTGTTCGATTTCTGAAACAACTAGTACATCGTTAAAGTTTTTTGCAGCAGCACGAATTAGAGAGATACCGCCAATATCAATTTTTTCAATAATCTCTTGTTCTTTTGCTCCTGAAGAAACTGTTTTTTCAAAAGGGTAGAGGTTAACAATGATTAAGTCAATTTCTGGTATTTTATATTTGTTTAATTGTTTTTTATCACTATCTAATTCCCTTCTGGCTAAGATACCACCAAATACATTTGGGTGTAAAGTTTTTACTCTGCCTCCTAAAATTGATGGATAAGTTGTAAGATCTTCTACACGATTTACAATAATTCCTTGCTCTTCAATAAAGCTTTGAGTTCCTCCTGTAGAATAAATATTTACTCCTAATTCATCTAGTTTTTTTACTATTGGTACTAAGCCTTCCTTGTGGAATACAGAAATTAGTGCATTTTTTATTACTCTGTTGTCTGACATTTAGTAATTTATTAAATCCTCATGCAATTTTACTTAAAAGCGATAGCAATTAAGCTAAGTAGTAAGCCAAAAAAATAAATTGTTAATAAGTTGCGTTTATTGTTGATTAAAGAGAAGTGATTATACATTTAAAATATTTTTACAAATATTCAAGGCTTCTTGTAAGTTTTTAATATTTTTTATTAGCATAGAAAGTTTGTCATTTTTTTCTGTTATTTTACAGTTTTCAAAGTTTTGTTTTAGGTATTCTAAAACTTTTTGAAATACATGAGAATTGTAATATTCAGAATTCGTCTTTAAAGGAAAGTATGTTAGCATTTTATTGTTTTTAAGTATGATTCGTTCAAAACCAACTTTTTGAGCAAACCATCTTAGACGTAAGGCATCAAATATATTATTCATGGAATTTGGAATATTTCCAAACCTATCTTTTAAGCGTTCCATAAAACTAGCGATTTCTTTTTCTTTGGTAAAATTATTAAGTTCTTTATATAGGTTTATTCTTTCACTAATACTGCTAACATAATTTTCTGGTATTAGGATTTCTAAATCTGTATCTAGCTGACAGTCTTTTGTGTAAAATTGCTCCTTTGCATCTTTAAATAATTCTTGGAATTGTTCGCTTTTTAGTTCTTTTATAGCTTCATCCAGTATTTTTTGGTAGGTTTCGAAACCAATATCATTTATAAATCCACTTTGGTCAGCTCCTAGCAAATCTCCCGACCCTCTAATATCTAAGTCTCGCATTGCTATTTTAAACCCACTTCCTAGATTTGAGAATTGCTCTAAAGCACTAAGTCTTTTTCTGCTTTCTTGTGATATTTGATGTAAAGGTGGACTAATTAAATAGCAGAACGCCTTTTTATTAGAGCGCCCAACTCTTCCTCTCATTTGGTGCAAATCACTTAATCCGAAATTTTGAGCATTATTTATTATTATTGTATTAGCATTAGAAACATCAACTCCATTTTCAATTATTGTTGTAGATACAAGAACATCAAAATCCCCTTCCATGAAATCGATCATTAGCTTTTCTAGTTTTTGCCCTTCCATCTGACCGTGTCCAATTCTGATCTTTGCATCTGGACAAAGTCTCTGTAACAGATTAGAAACTTCTTTTATATTTTCAATCCTATTGTGCACAAAGAATACCTGTCCATTACGAGCCATTTCATAGCTTATTGCTTCTTTGATAGTTTTTTGATTCATACCAATAATTAAAGTTTCTATAGCTTGTCGATTAGGAGGAGGAGTGTTTATTATTGATAAATCTCTAGCACCCAGCAATGAAAACTGCAATGTTCTTGGTATCGGTGTTGCGCTAAGCGTCAGAGTATCAATGTTTTCTTTAAAGAGTTTAATTTTATCTTTTATATTTACTCCAAATTTCTGTTCTTCATCAATTATTAAAAGTCCTAAGTCTAGGAAATTCACATCTTTGCTTACAATCCTGTGTGTTCCAATAAGTATATCTATTCTTCCTGTTGCAACTTTTTTTAGTGTTTCTATTTGCTGATTTTTCGTTTTGAACCTGTTGATATAATCTATATTACAGGGAAGGTCTTTTAGCCTTTTACTGAATGTTTTATAATGTTGTAAAGCTAAAATTGTTGTCGGTACTAAAACAGCTACTTGTTTGCTGTCAGTGACTGCTTTGAATGCTGCCCTAATTGCAATTTCAGTTTTCCCAAATCCAACATCTCCACAGATCAGTCTATCCATAGGATTTTCTTTTTCCATATCTTGCTTTACATCATTTGTTGCTCTGTTTTGATCAACTGTATCTTCATACATAAATGAAGATTCTAATTCATATTGCAAATATGTATCTGGGCTGTATGAGAACCCTTTTTTGAGTTTTCTTTTAGCATAAAGTTGTATTAGATTAAATGCAATTTTTTTTATTTTGGTTTTAGTTTTATCTTTAGTTTTTTTCCAGACTGGTGATCCAAGTTGGTTTATTTTTGGTTCTTTTCCTTCTGATGCAGAAAATTTTGAGATTTTATGTAATGAATGAATACTAATATATAATATATCTCCTTGTGTATAGGTTAGTTTTATAACCTCTTGATATTTTCCATTATTTTCAATTTTATGTAACCCTTTAAAAATTCCAATTCCATGGTCAATATGCGTTACATAATCACCAATTTTTAGCTGAGTCAACTGTTTAACTGTTATAGCCTGTTTGTCTGTAAATTTTGTTTTAGGTTTAAACTTATGGTATCGATCAAAAATTTGATGATCAGTATATATTGCTTGTTTATTTGTGTGGTCGATAAATCCCTTGTGTAATGAAAATAGTATACACTGATACTCAAGTTTTTCTTCATCGTGTTTCAAAATTGTATTTAATCTTTCCTCTTGTTCATTTGATGAACAGAGAATAATGTTTTTTATGTTTTTTTCTTTATTCTGCTTTAGTTCATCTTTTAGTAAGTCAAATCTTTTGTTAATTTTTGTGAGGGGATCTGTTTTTATTTTTATATTCTTTTCTGATTCAAAAAAACAATTTGTACTATTTTCTATGATTGAAAATTTTTTAATTTCATGAATAAACATATTTCCATTAGTAAATAAATATTCTGGCTTTAGATAGTGCAAATTATTTTTATATTCCTTTTCTGCTTTATTGAAATAATTATCTAATATTCCTTTAGTATATTTAATATCATTTGCCCAAATAATAGTGTTTTTTGGAAGATATTCTAAAAGACTTACTTGATTTTTAGTGCTTTTTTTTGCTTCAGTATTTGGTATGATTGTTACTTTATTCTCAATATTTATTGAAAGCTGGCTATTAACATCAAAAGTTCTAATACTCTCAATATCAGAATCTAAGAATTCTAATCTAAATGGATATTCATCAGCAAAAGAATAGACATCTAATATGCCTCCTCTTATAGAATATTGTCCAGATTCGATTACAAAGTCCACTTTTTTGAAATTTAGGTTTTGCAACATTTTTTCTACATCTTCTATTGAAAAATGATCATTATTTTTTAGTGTAATTGTATTGTTCTTAAGTTCATTTCTACTTACTACTTTTTCTGATAAAGCTTCCGAGTAAGTAACTATAATTATTCCTTTGTTGTTGTTAAGTTTGTTCAATACTTCCACTCTCAGCAAAACACTGGTGTTGTCAGTCTCTTCAATTTGATAGGCTCTTCTGTATGATGCGGGAAAAAAGAAAACTTCATTTTTTAGTAAGCCCTCCATATCATTAATGAAATAGGTTGCCTGTTCTTTATCGCTAAAAATAAACAAATGTGGCTTAGTACTCTTTCTAACTACTGCGCTAGCCGTGATAGCAAATGATGAGCCAATTAATCTATTAACCTGTATCCTAGCAAGATTTTTATTTAAAAGCTGATTTATTTCATGAGTTTGTTGTGGCTCACCAAAATAAGTTAACAATGGAGCTTTTACTCCCAATTAAGTAGTTTTAATCTCTTGTATCATTTTTCTATACCAACCTAATGATGTGTCAAAAGGTTTCCCCCCTTTAATTCTGTTAAAATTTATACATGATAATTTATTGTTTTTTTCTTCATCGCATCCTACTACTCCAGAGACTCCCCTAATAGCGCTAAAAACTGCATAATCAGCTAATTGAAATATTAAATCTAAGTCTTTTTTATTAGCTTTTGCTGACCTCCCAAAATAACCACTTTTTTGTACTAATATTTTTTTTGCATTAAGTTTTTTTCCGAATTTCTCTGCAAACCAATCTCCAGGATTAACTTTGTCTAATTCTATATGTCCAAATGCATCTTGTGAGATTTGCTCATTAGAATTTTTATCTTTTTCAATTATTGTATACATTGCCATGCCTTCACTTAGAAATATATTTACACAATCATATTTGTCCATAATTTTTTTAAGTCTCTCACATTCTTTTTCGAAGTTTATTTGTTCTTCAGGTAATAGGACTGAGTGGATTTCCCATTTTTTTCTTGTTACTCCTATTTCAGGAATAAAATTCTTACGATCTAATCTTTTACGGTATTCTAATGCAGTAGCTGCAGTAAGCCATCCACAATTTCTTCCCATTATTTCATGTATAATTAATTGTCTGTTATATGTAGTATTTTCATTTACTATATTTTCAAAAAATATTGCACCTTGTTCTGCGGCTGTCCAGGCCCCTAGGGTCTGTGCTATGGGGTAAACATCATTGTCTATAGTTTTAGGAATTCCTACTACTGTTAGATTATAATTATGTTTTTTTAGATAAGAAGTTAAATCTGCTGCTGTTGCATTTGTGTCATCACCACCAATTGTATGTAGTATAGTAATTTTATCTTTAATTAATTGTTGCGCTGCTACTTCTAATGGATTTTCTCCTTTATTGATGTATTTTTTTTCTATACAATATTTAATATTTGTAAGTTTTACTCTGCTATTTCCTAAAGGAGTTCCGCCAAATTGATAGAAATTATTAATGTTTGCTAAGATGGATTTTGGAAAATTAATAGACTCTCCTAAAAGTAAACCTTTATATCCGTTTAGATATCCAATAATGCTTACATCAGCGTAATTTTCTAGATAGGTTTGTGCTAATCTTCCTATTGTTGCTGATAAACACGGGGCCACACCTCCTGATGTTAAGAATGCGATATTCATTTTTTATTATATTACTGCAAATATCTAAAAATTTAAAGTATTTGATGAGAAAATAACTGTTACTTTGTCGTGAATTTTTCATTTTTCAATGTATTCAGTTTTTAAATTTGGTGGAGCATCGATAAGGGATGTAAATAATATTATAAATGTTGGAAAGATATTACAATCTTATTCAAGTGATAAATTAGTCATTGTTTTCTCCGCTATGGGTAAAGTTACTAATATGTTAGAAAATGTGGTTGAAGATTATGTAAATTGTAATAATGATCCTTTTATACCTTTGCAAAAAGTCAAAGATTTTCATTATTGCATTTTAGATCAATTATTTGAAAATCAGGATTCTATTTTTGATGAAGTAGATAATTTATTTGTTGAGATAGAGTGGGTATTAGAAGAGAAACCTACTAATGAATATTCATATATTTATGATCAGATTGTGTCTATTGGAGAGTTTTTGTCTACCAAGATAATGAGCAATTATCTATTAAAGATTGGATTTAATAATTTTTTGTTAGATGCTCGCGATTTAATTAAGACTGATAATTCGTATAGCAATGGAAAAGTAAATTGGGAATTAACAACTAATTGTATTAAGAGTTATGTAAAGGGAAATCATTGTATAACGCAAGGTTTTTTAGGTTGTACTTCTGAGAATTTTACAACTACATTAGGTAGAGAGGGTAGTGATTTTTCCGCAGCAATATTAGCCTTTTGCTTAGATGCTAATCAGGTGGTGATTTGGAAAGATGTTCCTGGAATGATGAATGCAGATCCAAAGTATTTTGATTCTCCTATTTTATTAGAGAAAGTGTCTTTTGATGAGGCTATTGAGTTAGCTTATTTTGGTGCAAAAATAATACACCCTAAAACTATACAGCCTCTAAAAAAGAAAAAAATTCCGTTGTATATAAAATCGTTTTTAAATCCTAACAATATAGGCTCGCATATTTCAGCAGAAGCCATGCTGTTTCCAGAAATTCCTTCATTTATTATTAAGGAAAATCAGATGTTGATTTCAATTTCAGACCCATCTTTATCTTTTATAGTTGAGACGCATATGAGTAAAATATTTGCTTTATTAGCGAAACATAATGTTAGTGTAAATATGATGCAAAACTCTGCCATATCTTTTTCTGTATGTGTTGATAATGAGAAATACAAAACTCCTGCATTAATTGATGATCTACAAGCTGATTTTACAGTTTATTATAATAAGAATTTAAATCTATATACGGTCAGAAGCTATACTAAGGAATCAGAAAAATATCTTTTAAAAAATAAGGAGGTGTTATTAGAACAGAGGTCCAGAAATACGCTTCAGTTATTGGTAAAAGATATTTGAGTATATTTGCGATCCCAGTGAAATAAATTATGGCATCATCTCCACATACTTTTTATATACCAGTAATGGGAACAGCTTTTACAGCTGACTCTCCATTAAAGGTTGCGCATTACGGTATAAATACTGTTGTTGCTTTAGCTGATGATGTTTTATTAGAGCGTTTAAGAAAATATTATAGTCAATTACATAATTTGACGTATAATGAGATACGTAATAATACAAAAGATTACCGTGCAGATAGGATTACTTCTTATCTTAATATGGTAAATAAGCTTGTAACTAGAAAATTTGAATCTTTTACTTCTGCAACACATGACAAATTTGATGAAATACAAAAATATTTTAAGATGTTGCCAGATAATAGTAGTTTAAAACAGGAATTCCATAGGTTTACTGATAATTCATTTAGTTTTGAGGAACTATCTGTTTGGTTAAAAAAGAATTTATCATTAGGAAGTATTGATGTTAATATCATGACAAAAGTTGATAAAACTAATTATTTTAAAAAAGAAGAATTACCTTCAGAGTATAATGATGCGCATGCAGGATTGAGAGGGTATGCTAATTCTGATTTAGAATCTTCAGTTGTTTTTTCAGCTGGAATGAACCCCAGATTATATGGTTATATTGCCAGTTTTGATGATTTTTTTCCAGATAATAATGGATATATTAAAAAGAAGATTATACTTAAAGTTTCTGATTATAGATCTGCAGTTGTTCAAGGAAAGTTTCTTGCTAAGAAAGGACTTTGGGTTTCAGAATATCGTATAGAATCTGGTTTAAATTGTGGTGGTCATGCCTTTGCAACAGATGGATTTTTAATGGGGCCTATTTTAGCGGAGTTTAGAGATAGAAGACAGGATTTGGTTGATGAAACATTTAATGTTTTAGTTTCAGCATTGGAGAGGGTAAATAGAATTGTGCCAAATAATAAATTGCCAATTAAAGTTACTGCTCAGGGTGGTGTTGCTACTGCCGAGGAACATAACTTTTTGATTAATCATTATAATTTAGATAATATAGGTTGGGGAACTCCTTTTTTATTAGTGCCTGAAGCGACAACAGTAGATAAAGATACAAGGGAAAAATTACGAAAAGCAAGGGAAGAAGATTTGTATTTGAGTAATATATCTCCTCTTGGGGTTCCATTTAATACTTTAAGAGGCTCATCAAAAGAGGTAGAAAAATTCCAGAAAATTGCAGAAGGAAGACCGGGGAGCCCTTGTCCTAGAAAATTTTTGGCATTAAGTAATGAATATGGTAATGAGGGTGTTTGTACTGCTTCTCGTTTATATCAAAAAAATAAGATCGATGAGAATGGTATTTCAGATCAGATTACTGACAAAACTTGTTTATGTATGGGTTTAGCTGCTACAGCAGTTATTAATTATGAGATTACAAATAGAGAAAGTAAAGGAGTTTCTATTTGCCCTGGTCCAAATATGGCTTATTTTTCAGAAGAATTAACTTTATCTGAAATGGTAAATCATATATATAATAATGTTGCAGGAGTTGTTCGTAGTGATCGGCCTAATATGTTTATTAATGAATTAGCTATGTATCTCGATTATTTTTCTAAAAAGATTGATGAGCAAAAAGCAAACTGGGATAGAGCATCCGCCAAAAAGCTCAATACTTTTGCTAATAATATGAATCAAGGTATTATTTATTATAAAGAAATGTTTAATACTATTGGAGATACTTTTGTAGAAGTGCAAGCATCTGTAATTCAATCGCTAAATGATGCTAAGCAGCGTGTGAATAAAATGACAGATGAAGTTGCAATTCTTATAGAGAATAATCAGCAATAATTTTTTTTATTAATACGTTCGCAATTTTAGCGTTACTTTCTTTAGTCCATCCTGCGATATGTGGTGATAAAATAGTTTTATTAGAGTTCATTAGGTACTGCATTTCACTTGTTATATTATTTTTAGTCAAATATTCAAACGATGTGCTTTCGTATTCTAAAACATCTAGGCATGCCCCTTGAATTTTCCCGTTTTTTAATGAAAGTACTAGATGTTTTGTGTTTACACATTTTCCCCTTGAGGTATTTATTAAGTATATTTTTTTATGGAAATTATTTATAAAATTTTGGTTTATTAAATAGTGCGTATATTTAGTTAAAGGTGTATGTAAACTGAGAATGTCAGCTGATTTATAGATCTCTTTCATCTCGCTTTTATAAGGGTATTCATCTAGGTATTTATCATAAGCTAGAATATTTACGTTGAATCCTTTTAATAGTTTTGCAAAAGCAGACCCATTATTTCCATAGCCAATGATCCCTATTGTTTTTCCCGTCAGCTCTATACCTCTATTTTTTTCTCTATTCCATTTTCCTTTTCTTATCTCACAGTCAGAGTTAGTTAAATTATTGAATAATGCTAAAAGCATTGCTAGAGCATGCTCTGCTACTGCTTGCCTATTTCCTTCAGCTGCATTATAGCATTGGATATTTTTCTTTTTAGCGTAATCAACATCAATATTTTCTAGTCCACTGCCTGCTCTGGCAATAAATTTTAGGTTACTTGCCTTATCAATAAATTGGCGATCAATATTAAATTTACTTCTAATAATTATGCCGTCATAATTATTAATAACTGATTCAACTTCTAATTTATTTTTTTTGTATGCTGTATCGCAATGCCAATGAATTTTTTCTAATGTTTTCTTTAATTTTGGATGTACGGTATCAATAAATAGAATTTTCATTTTAGAGTATAGATTTTCCTATAAAGAAGTAAATAAATAGCCCAAGCACATCATTTGCAGTAGTAATAAAAGGACCTGTAGCCAATGCAGGGTCAATATTATATTTTTTTAAGGCTAGCGGAGTGAATGTACCGAATAGGGCGGCAAAAATTATAACTGTTAATAGAGAGATACTGACAGTTATACTAAGATTTATGCTATATCCTAATCCAAATGTTGTTGCTAATATAATTACAGAGCAGATAATGCCGTTTAGTATTCCTATAGCTAGTTCCTTTACTAATTTTTGTAATAGATTATCCATCTTTAGAGATTTATTTGCTAATCCTTGTACAACTATAGCAGCTGATTGTACTCCTACATTTCCTCCCATAGCAGCAATAAGTGGAATAAAAAAAGCTAGTTCAATATGTTCACTTAAATTAAATATTCCAATTACTTCTGCACCTAATATACCACCTAACATACCAATTATTAGCCATGGCAAACGAGCCCTTGTTAATCCCCATATGCTTTTATTGCTTTCAATATACTCTGATATGCCACTAGCCATTTGATAGTCCTTCTCCGCTTCTTCTTTTGCAACATCCATTACATCATCAATTGTTATTCTTCCAATAAGTTTTTCTTCATCGTCTATAACTGGAAGAGCAACCAAATTATATTTATGCATTAGATTTACAACATTCTCTCTGTATTCACTAGCTTTTATAGCAATGATTTCTCTTAAAATAATATTCTTGATTGCTGTTGATTTTTCAGTTAGTAATAGTCTTCTGAGTGACATTAATCCAAGAAGCTTGTTATTGTCATTAACTACATATATAGTATAGACTTTTTGTATATTATTTGCCTGTTTACGCATTTCTTTAAGACATTGTATCGTATTCCAATTTTCATTTACTTTAATCAATTCTTTTGCCATAAGGCTGCCAGCTGTATTTTCAGCATAACTTAATAGATCATTAATATCATCTGATTGTTTCAGATTTTTAATTAGGGAAAGTACTGTTCTTTTTTTATTTTCTGCTAACTCACCTATTATATCTGCAGCATCATCCGTGGCAAGGTTTTGAATTATATTTTTTGATATTTCTTTAGCGGATAGATGTTTAAGTAATTTTTTTTTTGTTTCACTTTTTAATCTTACAAGAACGGCTGCAGCTTTTTCTTTTTCTGTGATGAGTTTGTAGAAATAGTCAATATCTTTATTGTCTAAATAATTAATGATTTCTGCAATATCTGCAACGTGAAGGTCAGTGATTATTTTTTTTATTTCTGAAAATTTCTTATCTTTTACTAGTGAATAAAAGTAATCAATATATGAACTATTTATTTTTATTTTATTTGACATAACTAGTTATTTTTATGAAATCTTCAACTGATAATTGTTCAGCTCGTAAATTGAGTAAATTTAAAATTTTATCGTAATCTACTAATTTAAAACCCTTTAATGCATTACTTAATTTTTTTCTTCTTTGATGAAATGCTGATTTAACAACTAATCTAAATTTTTTTTCATTAATATGTAGCTTTTTGCGCTTGTTGCGTATTAGTCTTAATACTGCTGATTTGACTTTAGGTTGTGGAGTGAATACATGTGCGTCTACTGTGCGGCAGTATTCTATATCGTAAAATGTTTGTAATAGAACAGATAGTATACCTCTTTTTCTTCCATGTTTGCAAAACACTCTTTCAGCTACTTCTTTTTGGAACATCCCCACAATCTCTGTTATTTGATCTCTATTATCAAGGATTTTAAACAAAATTTGCGAAGATATATTGTAAGGAAAATTTCCAATCAAGGAAAAATTAAATGGATATTTTTGTTTAATATTTAATTTTAAGAAGTCTCCTTCATGAATATTGAGATTTGGAAAGTTTTGTTTTAGATAGGTTACACTTTCTTTATCAATTTCTATAACATGAGTAGTATAGTTTTTTTTTAATAGTAGTTGAGTTAGCGCCCCCATTCCAGGCCCAATTTCAAGTACATTTTGTGTATTTTTATTTAATAGATTAATGATTTCAGATGCAATACTCTGGTCATTTAAAAAATGCTGACCTAGATGTTTTTTTGCTCTTACATTTTTCATGAATTAACTTTTAATATTTTAAAAAGCTTAGATGCAAATACAAAGTCAGTTAATTCTTTGTTATCAGATTTTATAAGTTTTTCTTTATTACCTTGCCACCACATTTTACCTTCATGGATAAATGCAATATTAGTTCCAATTTGTATTACTGAGTTCATGTCATGCGTGTTTACAACAGTCGTAATATTATATTCTTCAGTAATTTCTTGAATTAAATTATCTATCACTATAGCTGTTTTTGGATCAAGACCTGAGTTAGGTTCATCGCAAAAAAGATATTTTGGTTGCATAACAATAGCTCTGGCAATTGCTACTCTTTTTTTCATTCCTCCGCTTAACTCTGAAGGTATTAGTTTGTTTGTTCCTTTAAGGTTTACTCTATTTAAACAGAAATTAACTCTTTCTAGCATTTCTTTATCTGTTTTATTAGCGAACATAGTTAGAGGGAACATAATATTTTCTTCTACTGTCATATAATCATAAAGCGCTCCGCCCTGGAAAAGCATACCAATTTCTTGTCTTAATTTTTTGGTTTCTTTATTTGTCATATTATTTACATCTTTTCCATCAAATAGCACATCACCTTGATCGTTTTTGTAGAGACCAACTAATATTTTAATAAGAGTTGTTTTTCCAGAACCACTTTCACCAATAATAAGATTTGTTTTACCTGCTTTAAAATTAAAACTTACACCATTTAAAACATGATGACCACCAAAATATTTGTGAATATTTTTAATTTCTATCATGTTAACATAATTTTAGTTAGGACAAAGTTAAAAACTAGAATGAATATACTGCTATAAACTACTGCTTCTGTGCTTGCTCTTCCTACAGAAATAGCACCTCCTTTTGCATGATAACCAAAATAGGATGATATTGACGAAACTATGAAAGCAAAGAATATGGTTTTAATAATCGCATATGTAACGTAGAATGAGATGAATTCATATTTAAGTCCATAAAGAAATTCTGCAGTTGTTACATTAACTGATAGCCCACCAATCCATGCTCCTATCATTCCTATCCCCATACTTAAGATCACTAAAAAAGGGAAAAACAGGATAGATGCTATTATCTTTGGAAGTATTAAGAATGATGCGGAATTTACTCCCATTATTTCTAGCGCATCAATTTGCTCACTTACTCTCATACTACCAATTTCTGAAGCAATACTCGACCCAACTTTTCCTGCTAGTATTAATGCAATCATTGTAGGAGAGAATTCTAGTATTAATGCATCTCTACTAGCAAGACCAATTAGATATTTAGGTAGAAGAACATTTTCTAGGTTCAATGCGGTTTGTATACTAACGACACCACCCACAAAAAATGATATGAATAACACAATTCCAAGTGAATTTATTCCTATTTTTTCTAGTTCTAATATTAATTGAATTCTAAATGCTTTCCATTTTTCAGGAATACTTATGACTTTACTCATCATAATGAAGTATAACCCAAAGTGTTTTAATAGTTTTATCATCTGTTTACAATAATAATTTAATTAAATTTGTATATAAATTATGAAAATACAAAAATATTATCTTTTATTGATTTTTACTCTATTAATATTGACTTCTTGTGGAGTTTTTAAAAGTAAAGGGTGTAATACTTGTCCTAAATTTTCAGTTAATAAGTAAATGTTTAGTTTATTTGAATTCATGCTTAATAGCTATATTTGTAGCGAATGTAATTCAAGCACGTTAAAAATTATATTAAGCACTAATATTGAATATTTTGATATATATGAGATTATATAAATATGGATTTTAGTTTTTGGTATTTTTTTGTAGATAATCTTGAGTCAGCAGGTGCAATAGGCGGGGATGTTTCTCTGTCAATAATTGGTTTTGCATTAATTAGCTTTATAAGTAAGAAAAGATATGCTAAAGTAGCTCATCAGATTGGACCTAAGTGGACACATCCTATTGTTGGTTCTTTTTTTGGGGCAATTCCTGGTTGTGGGGCAACAATTGTAGTAGCGTCATTGTATAAAAATAAAAAAATATCTTTTGGAGGTTTGTTAGCGACTTTCATTAGTACTTTAGGCGAAGGGTCATTTGTTTTATTAGGATCTTCTAATGAAGCGGATGTTGCAGGTAATTTAACAGCATATATAACAATTACAATATTTGGATTTATTACAGGCGTTATTTTAGGCTATTTTTCAGATGTATTTAGATTTAGAGTTAACTCTGTAAATAATCAATTAAAACCTGAATATGATCAAATATTTCAGGAAAAACAAAATACTTCAGCAGCGATATTTATTGAAAAGCTTGGCTTTTATACTATTATAGCAATTGCAATAATTTTGGCTCCAGGTTCTATTATGGCTTTATGGGGAGGAGAGATTAATGTTATTTCAAATTTAACTTATTGGTTGACAGTAGCACTTACAGTAATTTGCATAATTTTTTACTTTGTAAGTAGATTTATTTATAAAAATCATGATTGCTATAGTGATTCTGCAGGTTTCAAGTCGACAATATTACATGCAATTATAGATGTTGCCATGGTTGTATCATATGTTTTTATTGGTTTGTTTGTTGCTAATTATGTAATAGATGTAATTATAGGTCCAGAGATATTTGGTGAATGGATGAAATCATCAGCATATGTTGTTATACTATTGTCAGCTTTAATAGCAGTGACACCCGGCTGTGGGGGGATGATTGCAGTTGTAGTAGCATTTATTACAATTTCTAATTTTCCTGTGTCAGCACTAATTGCGGCAGCTATAGCAACGAGTGGAGATGGGCTTTTCCCTCTACTTGCCCAAAACAGAAAAGATGCAATTATTGTTTCTGGAGTTGGATTAATAGTTGCTTTAGTTGTAGGATATTTGGCATTATTCTTAGGCTTTTAATTCATTAGTTTATAACGAGAAATTTATTGGTTAAAAATTTTCGAAATTATTTTAAAATATAAATAAGAATAACAATTTTTATGAAAGGAAATACTTTTAAAGATGTTGAAAATAATTGTTTAAATACTAATAAATCAGTTTTTTATTCATTTGTCCCTAGAGAAAGTAATAAACTATTAGCATGTTGGATTAATGAACTTAACATTAATATTAAAGTTTCAAATCCAAGAAAAACAAAACTAGGTGATTTTAAAGTTAAAGGCGATGATATGCTTATTTCAATTAATAATAATCTGAATAAATATTCATTTTTAATTACTTTAGTACATGAGTTGTCACATGCATTTGTTTTTACAAAATATAAGGATAGAGTAAAGCCGCATGGAAGAAGTTGGCAATTAACATTTAAATCTTTAATGTTAAATTTTTTAACTCCAGATTTTTTTCCAAAAGATATATTAAAAGTATTAAGTGCTCATATGATCGCCCCAAAAGCATCAACTTTTTCTGATTTAGAATTGGTTCGGGTGTTAAGGAAATATGATTCAGAAATTTCATTAGTTGTATCAGATCTTGCTTATGGGGATCTATTTATGGATACTAGAAATAAAGTTTTTGTTAAAGGAATAAAAAATCGAAAAAGATATAGGTGTTTAGAACGCAAAACAAATAGGCTTTATTTATTTCATGCATTCGCACAAGTAATTAAAGTTAAATAGATTATATTGTTAATTGTTGTATTTTAGCGATTGATTTTTAAGATATTATTATGAATAAAAATAATTATGCTGTAATCATGGCTGGTGGTATCGGTTCAAGATTTTGGCCTTTCAGTAAACCAGAAAATCCTAAGCAGTTTTTAGATATATTAGGTACGGGTGAGACATTAATTCAGCAAACATTTGCTCGTTTGCAAAAGCTTTGTCCTAGAGAAAATATATTAGTTGTCACCAATAATAAATATAAAGGGTTATGTTTAAACCAGTTGCCAGATTTACTTGAAGATAATATTTTGTGTGAACCTGCTATGAGGAATACAGCCCCTTGTATTGCGTATGCATCTTTTAGAATACAAAGTATGAATAAAGATGCAAATATTATCGTTGCTGCATCCGACCATATTATTCTAAAAGAAGATGATTTTGTCAGAGTAGCAGATTACTGTTTAAACATAGTTAGTGATTATGATGTTTTGTTAACTATTGGTATTACTCCATCTAGACCGGATACGGGATATGGATATATTCAGTTTACTTCTGATACGCTAAAAAATAATACTAAAGTTAAAGGAGTGAAAACATTTACTGAAAAACCAAATCAAGAATTAGCTCTTAATTTTTTAGATAGTGGTGATTTTCTTTGGAATTCTGGTATGTTTATTTGGAGTGTTAAATCTATAGTCTTAGCTTATCGTAAGTATTTGCGAGATATGTATGATGTTTTTGAAGAAGGGAAGCAATTCTATAATACAAATAAAGAAATCGAGTTTATTGATAGAGTTTTTGCTGGGTGTAAGAATATATCTGTTGATTATGGTATAATGGAAAAATCAGATAATGTTTACGTATATCCTGCTAATTTTGGCTGGAGTGATTTAGGAACATGGAGTTCTGTATCTAAACATGTTAAGCTTGATGAAAATGGAAATGCTATTCAAGCGAAAAAAGTTTTGCTGTACGATTCATCAGAAAATATTATTAAAATCTCGAATGACAAGCTATTGGTGATGCAGGGGATAAATGGTTATATAGTGGTAGAACATGATGGGGCGTTATTGATTTGCAAAAAAGAAAATGAACAAGAAATTAAAAGATTTGTTGCAGACGTGAGTAAAATAATTTAGAATATGTTTTATTAGATTTTATAAGTTTATATATCTCCACACATATCTTCTGGCCTGATCCATGCGTCAAATTCTTTGTCAGTTAAGTATCCTAAATTAATACCTTCTTCTCTTAAGGTTGTTCCATTTTGATAAGCTTTTTTAGCAATTTCTGCCGCTTTTTCATATCCAATTTTTGTATTTAGTGCTGTTACTAACATTAAGGAGTTATCTAAGTTATGCTTTAACTTAACATAATTTGGTTGAATGCCAACAAAACAGTTAATATTAAACGACTTACACGAATCTCCTATTAACTTAGCTGATTGTAAGAATTTTGCAGCCATTAATGGTTTAAATACATTTAATTCGTAATGTCCTTGCATCCCCCCAGCCGTGATTGAGATATCATTTCCAAAAACTTCTGCACACACCATTGTTATAGCCTCACATTGTGTTGGATTTACTTTTCCTGGCATTATAGATGATCCAGGTTCATTAGCTGGCATGATGATTTCTCCAATACCACTTCTAGGACCTGAAGCCAGCATTCTAATGTCATTAGCAATTTTATTTAAAGATACTGCTAATTGTTTTAATGCTCCATGAGATTCTACTATTGCATCATGAGCTGCTATTGCTTCAAATTTGTTGTTTGCACTAATAAATGGTAACTCAGTAAAGCTTGCAATATATTCTGCTACTAATTTAGAATATCCTTTAGGAGAATTAATACCTGTCCCAACTGCAGTACCTCCAAGCGCTATTTCTGACAAATGGGAAAGTGTATTTTTTATTGCTTCCATTGCATGGTCTAATTGCGATACATAGCCAGAAAACACTTGGCCTAAAGTCAGTGGGGTTGCATCCATAAGATGTGTTCTACCAATTTTAACTACCTTCATGAATGCTTGTGCTTTGGCATCTATTGTGTCTCTTAATTGTTTAATATAAGGAAGTGTTTCTTCAACAATTATTTTATAACCTGCAATATGCATGGCTGTTGGGAAAGTGTCGTTTGAACTTTGTGATTTATTAACGTCATCATTTGGGTGAATTATTTTTTTCTTATCTTTTAATTGACCACCATTAATTACATGAGCTCTATTAGCAATTACTTCATTTATATTCATATTACTTTGTGTTCCGCTTCCTGTTTGCCAAATTACTAGAGGAAACTCTTCATCATGAATTCCTGCTATGATCTCATCACATACAGCCGATATTAAATCTCTTGTTACTGTTGAAAGATTGCCTAATTTGCAATTTGCATGCGCAGCTGCTTTTTTTAAATAAGCAAACGCATATATGATTTCTAGAGGCATGCTTGCCTCTTTACCAATTTTAAAATTCTCTTTGCTTCTTTGTGTTTGAGCTCCCCAATATTTTTTTGCAGGAACCTTTACTTCTCCCATAGTATCTTTTTCTATTCTATATTTCATGTTGAAAAGTTTTGATATTTTTTTTTGTTGTTGTTTATTTGTTGCAAAATTACTAATTATGAAGTTTTTAGGCTTTTTAATATTTGTTTTTGTTTTTTTAATGGCTTTCTGGTGTCTTATTTTTCTCGCTAGCGTTGTTCCTTATTTTATTTTTGTTTGGTTTAATGAGGGAAAGTTAGAGAATGATCAGATTCCTAACTAAATAGATTTAGCAAATTTTCTTTATTTCTGGCTATTATTGCTTTGCCATCTTTTGTAACTATAGGCCTTTGTATTAATTTTGGATGTTTCATGAGGATATTAATAATTTCATTGTCTTTCATTTTTTTGCCTTTATAGTTTGTTTTCCAAATTGGTTCCTTAACTCTTACTAATTCAATTGGTTTCATGCTTAGCTGTGACAACAATAACTTTATTTCTCTAAATTTAAGGGGGTATTTAAGATATTCAATAATTTTGAATTCTGAAGTTTTATTTTTAATTAATGATAGTGCTTTTCTGCTTTTGCTACATTTGGAGTGATGATAAATTATTAGAGTCATTAGTTGGTATATTATTTTTGTCCAAATTTCATTAAATATGATTTAATAAATGGATTTATCTCTCCATTTAAAACAGTATCAGGATTTGAGCTTTCATGATTTGTTCTTAAATCTTTTACCATTTTATATGGATGTAGTATATAATTTCTTATTTGAGAACCCCATTCTATCTTTTTTTTAGAAGTATTGAGTTTGTCCTTTTCTAGTTGTATTTTTCGTATTTCTAGTTCAAAAAGTTGTGATTTTAATAGTTGTAATGCTTTTGTTTTATTTTCTAGTTGAGATCTTGATTCAGAATTTTCTATTGTTATTCCTGTTGGGCTATGTTTTAGACGAACCGCAGACTCGGTTTTATTTACCCCTTGCCCACCTGCTCCACTTGCTCTAAAAGTGTCCCAGCTTATTTCTGAAGGGTCTATATTTATTTCAATACTATCATCAGCTAAAGGGTAAACAAAAACTGATGCAAATGAAGTATGTCTTTTCGCATTTGCATCAAACGGTGATATTCTTACTAATCTATGCACTCCACTTTCACTTTTTAAGTATCCAAAAGCAAAATCTCCTTCAAACTCTAGTGTTACTGATTTGATCCCAACTGGCTCAGCTTTTTGAATATCTAAGGTTTTTATTTTGTAGTTATTTTTTTCGCCCCACATCAGATACATGCGCATGATCATTTCTGCCCAGTCTTGACTTTCAGTACCTCCTGCTCCTGGTGTTATCATCATAACAGCTGATAAATTATCTTCTTCTGCACTTAGCATATTTTTAAACTCTAGATTTTCAATTGCTATAATTGAATTTTGCAATTGTTTTTTAAGTTCATGTCCTTCTGCATCAAGTTCAATAAAGACTTGTAGCTCATCTATATTATTTGCAACTATATTATATGCGTTAATCCATGTTTTAAGTGAGTTAAATTTTTTTAAAATTTTTTTCGCCTGTTTTGGATCTTCCCAAAGATTTGCAGACTGTGTTATTTTTTCAAGAGATTTTGCTTTTTCTTTTTTACCTGCAATATCCAGAAATTTGTAAAGGTTATCTCTTCTTGATATTAAACTTTTTAGCTGCTCTTTTGATATCATTATGCAAAAATACTTATTCTGATAACTTTTTAATTTTATTCCAGACTAAATTACTTTCATAGCCTTTATTAATTAGGTATGTAGCTATTTTTTTATTCTTTATATAAGTATTGATTATTCTTATTGATTTGTTCTTTTTTTGATAGAGACTTTCTAAAGTTTCTAAATATTCATTTTTGTTAATTTCTGTAATTCCTATATTTATATATTCTACAGATATATATTTTCTTTTAAGTTCATTAATTATTTTTAATCTACCCCATTTTTTTATTTTGAATTTACCTCTACAAAATGATTTTGCGTATCTTTCTTCATCAATATATTTTTCTTTTATAAGTAATTCTAATATATGCTGCTGTGTTTTTTTATTTAGCTTCCATATTTGCATTTTTTGACTAACATCCCACTTGCATTTATCTTGTAATACACAATATTTTTTTAATCTTTCAATTGTATTTATAATATCATAATTTTTTTTAGTCATTAATCAAAAATACAATTTCTCAATTTAAATATTACTTTTGCTCGCGTGAAAAACAAACAAGCAATTATTCTCCTTTTTTTAGCTAATATTATTTCCGGTATTGCTCAGGGGATTAGTATGATTGCTATACCTTGGTACTTTGTAAAAATTGTTGCTCGAGCTGAGGTTTTTGCAAATTCATACTTGCTTATTACTTTTTTAACTCTTTTTTGGGGATTATATGCAGGTACATTAATTGATAGGTACTCTAGAAAAAAAATATTTATACTTATTAATGTTGTTTGTGGTATATTAATTGGAGCTATTGCGTTTTATGGTAATTATGTTAGCTCTTTACCTGATATCCTTGTGATTCTTGTTTTTGGGATTACTATTTTTAATTACAATGTTCATTATCCTAATTTGTATGCTTTAGGGCAGGAGATTACAGAACCTAAAAATTATGGAAAACTTAATTCATATATTGAAGTTCAAGGTCAAGTAACTTCTGTTTTAGCAGGCGCTTTTGCAGCTATATTGCTTACAGGAACTAATAATAATTCTCTTGCCATTGGTGGCCTTACTTTTTCTTTGCCATTTAATATAGAAGCATGGGATATCTATGAAATTTTTCTATTAGATGCAGCAACTTACGTTGCAGTAATATTTATATTTTTGTTTATAAGATATACTCCGATAGCAAAGGAAAAAATACATAAAGACGATCTTTTTGATAGACTAAAAGGGGGATTTAAGTACTTAAGGGATCATCAAATTATTTTTGTGTTTGGCTTATCTTCTTATATGCTTTTTGCATTTACATTGGTTCAAATTCATGTAATTTTACCTTTATATGTGAAGAATTTTCTTGAAATGGGAGGTAATGTTTTTGCCTCTGCTGAGATTTATTATTCATTTGGAGCTATATTTTCTGGCCTATTGATTTTAAGGTTATTTAAGAGGTTTAATACTGTAACAGGAGTGATCATTTTAATGCTAATTGTTGCATGTGCATTTTATCTTATGTTTATATTTAAGATTTTATGGGTTTTCTTTTTAGGTAATTTTTTATTGGGAATTACTAATGCAGGTGTTCGTATATTGAGAACTACTTATATTTTTAATCATATTCCAAATAATTTGATTGGAAGAGCAGGCTCAGTTTTTAATACTTTAAATATTGTTGTGCGGATGTTATTGATTGGGTTATTTACCTTCTCATTTTTTCAGATAGGAGATAATGTTAGATTTGGCTATTTAGTTGGAGTTATTATGATGATGTTATCTGCTATGATATTAATAATATGGTATAAAAGAATAATAGCTGCTGATAGGAAATAAGTTATTTTACTACTACGTATTGCAAAAGATGTAGCCGTTCATCTGCACTTACTAGTATTTCTTTTTTGAACTTTTTACTCCATTTTTTAGCAATCGAAGAAGAGAACCACCCTTCTTTTTTATTTATGTAAGACGCGACAAAAGGGTGTGTAGAAATATGAATTATTTGTTTTTGGGTTTTACTTAAATTATGAATTTTTGTTTCTATTTGATCAATTAGTAGTAAGCTTGAGTCTATTTTGCCCTTTCCAGAACACATTGGGCATTTTTCTTGAGTATCAATATTCATTTCAGGCTTTACTCTCTGTCGTGTTATTTGTATTAGACCAAATTTTGTAGGCGGTAGTACATTGTGTTTTGCTTTGTCTTTGCCCATGGCCTCTTTCAATCTTTCAGTTAGTAGATTTCTATTACTTGACTTTTTCATATCAATGAAGTCTACCACAATAATACCCCCCATATCTCTAAGACGTAATTGTCTTGCAACTTCTTCAGCAGCTTCTAAGTTTACAGCTAGTGCATTTTCTTCTTGATCTTTTGTTGCATCTACCTTTTTTCCACTATTTACATCAATTACATGTAAAGCCTCTGTATGTTCAATAACAAGGTATATTCCTTTTTTCATAGTGACATTTTTTCCAAAAGCACTTTTTATTTGTTTGGTAACATTAAACTCTTGGAATATTGGGGTATTTTTTTTATGCAATTTCACTATTTTTTCCTTTCCTGGGGCTATTCTTGAAAGATATTCTTGCAGTTCCATTTGCAAATCTTTATTATTAACATAAATACTGTTAAACTCTTCGTTTAAAAGGTCTCTAAGTATTACAGATGCCTTATTTAGTTCTCCATAAATTCTAGTATGTGGCTTTGCTTGTTTTAGTTTCTTACTAATGCCTTGCCATTTTTTATATAAGTTCTTTAGATCTTTATCGAGTTCGGCTACTTTTTTGCCAACAGCAACAGTTCTGATAATAACTCCAAATCCATGAGGTTTGATACTACGAATTAATTGCTTTAATCTTTTTTGTTCTTCACGGTTATTAATTTTTTGAGAGATAGATACTTTATCAGAGAATGGAATTAATATCATATATCTTCCTGCAATTGAAACCTCCGTTGTTAGCCTTGGCCCTTTAGTGGAAATAGGCTCTTTAGATATTTGTGCTAAAATTAGATCTCCTGCTTTTAAAGCATCATTAATTGCGCCCTCTTTCTTAAGATTTTCTTCTTTTCTGAAATTTTTTAGTGATGCAGTATTTAATTTTTTTTCAATAGCTTGTCTTGTAAATTTTTTATATGAATTTAGTTGAGTACCTAAATCAAGATAATGTAAAAAACCATCTTTTTCATAACCAACATTTACAAATGAAGCATTTAGCCCAGGAATTGTCTTTCGGACTTTTCCAAGATAAATATCACCTGCTGCAAAGTTATTATCATGCTTTTCTTTATGAAGTTCTATAAGAAGTCCGTCACGTAAAAGCGCAATTACTACTTCAGAAGGCCTTGATTCGATTATTAGATCGTACTTCATGGCGTTTTTGTTAAATAAATATAGTTGAGACTAAATTCTATTTGGTCTTATGTCTATTTTTTCTTGAACGTTTTTTACGCTTGTGAGTAGCAATTTTTAATCTTTTCTTTTTTTTAGCTGACATGCTATTATTTTTATAACTTTACTTTGAAAGTTTATTTTAAATTATTTTTAATATTGTTGACAAAAACTTTTGCAGGTTTGAAAGAGGGGATGTAGTGGGCTGGGATAATAATAGTAGTATTTTTTTTAATATTTCGACCTGTTTTTTTAGCGCGTTTTTTTGCTTTAAAAGTGCCAAACCCTCTTAAAAAAATAGATTCATTTTTTCCAATAGAATCTTTAATTTCTCTCATCATCTCCTCTATCACAGCTAATGTTGTTAATTTTTCAACGCCTGTTTTCTCTGCTATTTTACTAACCAGTTCTGCTTTTGTCATTATATTTATATTATTTTAGTCGATATTAATTTCGACCGGCAAATATATTAAAATAAACTCCTCAATACACACACAGTGATCAATTTTAATTTTTAATTTTTTTTTGAATATGAATTTTAGTCAGGTATTATTAGATTGGTATCGTCTTAATAAAAGAGATTTGCCTTGGAGAAAAACAAATAATCCATATTTTATTTGGCTTTCAGAAATAATTTTGCAGCAAACTAGAGTTGAACAAGGATTACCTTATTATCTTAAATTTATTAATGAATTTCCTACAGTGATTGATTTAGCACAGTCCAAAGAAGATCAAGTATTGAAAGCATGGCAAGGATTAGGTTATTATTCTAGAGCTAGAAATTTGCATTTTAGTGCGAAATATATAATGGAGAATTACCAAGGAAAATTTCCCGAAAAATATAATGAGATTTTAAATTTAAAAGGAATAGGAGAATATACTGCTGCTGCTATCTCTTCATTTTCATTTGGTTTGCCATATGCTGTAGTTGATAGCAATGTTGTAAGGGTTCTTAGTAGATACTTTGGCATTGATATGTCTTTTAACACATCCTTAGGTAAATCAAAATATCGAAAACTTGCACAGGATTTGCTTGACAAACAAAATCATGCTGAGAATAATCAGGCGATAATGGATTTTGGTGCTACTCAATGTACTCCTAAATCTCCAAAATGTGATAACTGTCCTTTCATATTAAATTGCGTAGCCTATAACACAAATAGTATTAATAAATTTCCATTTCGAAATAAAAAAAATAATGTGAAAAAAAGGTTTTTGAATTATTTATTTATTAATACTGATAATCATATAGTTTTGAATAAAAGAGGTGCTGGAGTTTGGCAAGGCTTGTATGATTTTCCTTTTTTAGAATATTCAGTTAAAAAAAATGATGAACAAGTTATGTTTTCTAATAAATGGATGCTTTTTTTTAAGAATATAGATTATAAAATAGAATCAGTTTCTGATGAGTATATTCACAAATTATCACATCAACATATTTTTGCTAAATTTTGGAAAATAAATGTAAAAACAACTTCTTTATCTAATCATAATTTTATAAAAAAATCTCGTCTCAAGAATTATCCTGTTTCGATACTTATAGATAAATTTTTGAGAGAGAATGATATGATTTAGAAATATATGTATATTTGTTGAAATTATAATTTGAAATAAATATGGCAGGTGTAAATAAAGTAATTTTAATAGGAAATTTGGGTAAGGATCCCGAAGTAAAATATTTGGATAGTGGTATTGCAGTTGCAAATTTTTCATTAGCAACTACAGAGAATTATAAGAATAAAGAGGGTGAACGTGTGAGTCAAACTGAATGGCATAATATTGTGCTTTGGCGAGGTTTGGCTGAAGTTGCTGAAAAATATCTTAAGAAGGGCTCTAGCATCTATATTGAAGGGAGAATTAGGACAAGGAAATGGGAAGATGATGGTGGCAAAATTAGATATAATACTGAGATTTTAGGTGATAATATGACTATGCTTGGAGGTAAACCGCAAGCAGAAAATAAAAATGAAGACTTAACTTCATCAGAAAATGACGAGGATGATCTGCCGTTTTAATTTAAATTTAAAGAAATTTGGAAGAAGTCCCCATTAATTTTTTACTGTCTGTTTTTACTGGTTTAGAATTCCATCTATTTAGTTGGGAAGTTGTATTAAGCTTTTTTGCTATTATAATTTTATTGTTTTTTTCTGCTTTTATATCGGCGTCAGAGGTTTCTTTTTTTTCTCTTACATCAGCTGAATTAGAAAATATTAATAGTAAAAAAGTTCGACAACTGCTTAAAAAACCAAATGAACTTTTGGCTACAATATTAATTGCAAATAATTTTATTAATGTAGCTATAGTTGTAATTTCAACTTATTTTACTTCTATAGCAATTTCTTTTCCAGAAGGTACAAATTTAGAGTTTATTTTTCAGGTTTTGATAATAACATTTTTACTAGTTTTATTTGGTGAGATAATGCCAAAAGTTTATGCAAATAATAATCCTGTAGTATTTTCATTAAGAATGAGTAAAGTGTTAGTTTTATTAAAAAATATCATATCTCCTTTAAGTTATATTTTGGTTACATCTACAAATTTTATTAACAAAAAATTAGCGACACAACATACGGTAGTGTCTATTGATGAAATTTCTAAAGCACTTGATATAACTGAACACGAAAGTAAGGAGGGGGAAAGAAGAATATATAGATCTATTGTAGAATTTGGAAATACTGATGTTAAGGAAATTATGACTGCAAGAGTTGCTATTTCGGCAATTGCAAAAGATACTGGTTTTACTGAAGCATTAAGTATTATTGTTGGGTCAGGCTATTCAAGAATACCTGTTTTTAACGGAGAAATTGATAAAGTTATGGGTATTTTACATGTAAAGGATTTAATTCCGTATTTAGATCAGAAAGACGGTTTTAATTGGGTCAAGTTATGCAGACTACCTTACTTTGTGCCTGAAACAAAAATGATTAATGATTTGTTAAAAGAGTTTCAGAATAAAAAGAATCATTTAGCTATTGTAGTTGATGAATATGGAGGGACCTCAGGTTTAGTTACTTTAGAAGATGTACTTGAGGAAATTGTAGGCGAGATTAATGATGAGTTTGATATAGATGATAATATATATTCGAAACTAGATGATTATAATTATATTTTTGACGGAAAAGTATCTTTAAATGATTTCTTAAAGATTGTAAAATTAGAGATAGACTTTTTTGATGATATAAAGGGAGATTCAGATACTTTAGCTGGTCTAATATTGGAAATAGAAGGAAAGATGCCAAAAATTGGTACAGTTTGTAAAATCTCTCCTTTTACTATTGTAGTTGAATCTGCTGATTTGAGAAGGATCAAACGTTTAAAAGTTACAATTGATGAGAATTAATTTACTGTATTTCGCTATGTTTTCTCTTATTTTGAACTCCTGTACACATAATTATACTCCAAAGCCAAGAGCGTTTTTTAAAGTTAATTTACCAGAAAAACAGTATCATTATATTGATATTGATTGTAATTTCTTTTTTGAAAAACCTATTTATAGTTTTTTAGATCATTTAGATGAAAATTGTTTTTTTAATCTTAAATTTCCTGATCAGAATGGGGTACTATATATCACTTATCTTCCAGTTAAAAATAATTTATCTGAACATATTGAGCAGTCTAGAAGTTTTGCGTATAAACATAATATAGTCGCGGATGCTATTTCTGAGTTAGTATATATTAACGAAAAACATAAGGTTTATGGATTATTATATGATTATGAGGGAGTTACAGCAACTTCAACGCAATTTTATTTAACTGATAGTGTAAATCATTTTTTTAGAGCTTCTTTATATTTTGATACTGAAATTAATGATTCTCTTTTGCCTATTAATAATTTTATCAAATCAGATGTTAAGCACCTTATTGAATCTTTCAGGTGGAAAAATCAATAAATTCAAGGATTATTAGTTAAACATTAAGTGAAATATTATTAGAATAAGTTCTATTAAAAAGAAAGGACGATTATTTTAGGATGAATTCTTTTTTAATACTTCCATCATTATAGATGTAGAATAAAGTAGTATGTTTTTTAGGACTTTTTATTTCCCTTCCTAAAAGGTCAATAACTTTTATAAGTGATTTTTTGTCATTTTCTTTTTCTAATATACTAGTGTGGCTGTTGCATATATTATGGTTAAGCATGTTTGGTCTGTACAGATTAATGGCTGCTAACATTCTTGCTTTTTGACCATTAGTAAATAGATTCATACAAGCATCATTAGTGTAGTCCATGTAGTTCATAAACATATCTCCATTAGTATTTGTCGTATTGCATGAATTTTCATTTACAGGAAATCCAGGGCACCCACTATTATCTGTTGCTTGCTTAGGAGTGTCATTTACTTGATCATCTCCACAATTATTATCTCCCCATAGATGTTCTAGATTTAGCCAGTGTCCTATTTCATGTGTGGCTGTTCTTCCTTTATGGTAAGGAGCATTTCCGTTACCTGAATTTCCAAAATTATTATATCCAATAACTACTCCATCTCCATCTCCAATCCAGATGCTTGGTGGGGTTGCATAACCCAGTATTCCATTGTTTCCTAGATCACACACCCAGATGTTTAAGTAGTCATCATTTGGCCAATCATCAGCACCACCTGCTGCAGAAGTATGAATATCACTGTCCATACCAAATGGCCCATGAGTTGTTTGTATTCTTTCAATACCAGTAGTAGGATTTCCATTTGGATCAATCTTTGCTAAACAGAACTCTATTTCACAATCTGAAGCTATTGATTGCCATACTGATGGTGTGTTAATTTGATCAATATTTGTTCTTCTATAGTCGTTGTTTAGTATATCTATTTGAGATTGTATTTGTGTATCTGAAATATTCTGATCATTTGTTTCCCATACAACATGTACTACTACTGGAATAGTGATAATTGTATTTGAATTAAGATGGTAATTATTGAGCCATTTTTCTGTTTCGAGATTTACTTTATTTTTTTCAATTTCATATTGGGGGTATTTTTTCATCCTTATTTTGATAATTTCTTCAGTACCACATTTGTGTTGAGCATTAGCAGAAATCACAAATATTATAAACATGATTTTTAATATTATTTTTATCATATTTAAGTTATTATATTCTAATGTACAAATTTAGTTTTTTTATCGAGAACATAATGTTTAATGTTTTGCAGAATACTATTACATTAAAAAAACAGGTTAATTTTTTGCATGTTATATTAGATTTCTTAAATTCGCAGCCCATTTTAAATTAATTAGTACAATGTACGCAATAGTTGAGATAGCAGGTCAGCAGTTTAAGGTTGAAGAAAACCAAAATATTTTTGTGCAAAAATTGAATTCAAAGGAGGGTTCAAATATTAATTTTGATGTTCTTTTAATGGATAATGATGGTAAAGTAAGTATTGGTGAACCAGTTGTAGAAGGAGTTCAGGTGACTGCTAAAGTAATTGAGCATCTTAAAGGTAAGAAGGTAATTGTTTTTAAAAAGAAAAGAAGAAAAGGTTATAAGGTAAAAAATGGTCATAGACAGCATTTAACCAAACTAGAAATTTTAACAATAGATACCAAAAAAACAAAAAAGAAGGCCATCAAATCAGATACTAAAAAAGCTATAGAAAAGAAGACTACTACAGCAGCCAAGAAGACTACTACAGCAGCCAAGAAGACTACTACAGCAGCCAAGAAGACTACTACTGCAGCAAAGAAAAAAACAGAAAATAAATCTATAGCTAATAAGGTTGATGCTAAGAAAAATTTGCCTAAACAAAAAGCTGTCAAAAAAGATATTGATAAATAATTAAGAATATAAAAACTTAATAAAATGGCACATAAAAAAGGAGCGGGAAGTTCGAAAAACGGTAGAGAGTCAAAAAGTAAAAGGCTTGGAGTGAAAATATTTGGTGGGCAGTCAATTGCTGCTGGTAATATCATTGTAAGGCAGAGAGGTACTGTTCATAATGCTGGAGATAATGTAGGTATGGGTAAAGATCATACTTTATTTGCATTAACTGATGGCACTGTGAAATTTATTAAAAAAAGAAATAATAAATCTTATGTTTCGGTAGAAAATTAGAGATTGGGATAATATTATAGTTTATAAAAAACTCTTGACTAGTCAAGAGTTTTTTTATATTTACACTTAGTTTCATTTGTAAGAATAATTATATATGTTGAATATAAATAAGATAAGAGATAATAAACAAGCTTATATAGATTTATTAAAATTGAAAGATATTGATCCTACAGAATTATTTGATTCTGTGATTGCTTTAGATGATGAAAGAAAAATAACTCAGCAAAAGGCAGATAAAGTTTTAGCTAATGCAAATCATCTAGCAAGTCAGATTGGGGAATTATATAAATCAGGAGAAGAGCAGAAGGCAAATATTTTGAAAGAAGAAACGATATTGATTAAAGAAAAGTCTAAGAAATTACAGCAGAAGAAATTAGAATTACAACAGCAGATAAAAGATATTTTGTTGCAAATTCCAAACGTTCCGCACTATTCGGTGCCTGTTGGCAAATCAGATGCTGACAATATAATAATTAAGGAATCAGGAGAGATACCAGTCTTACAAGCAGACGCTAAGCCACACTGGCAGTTAGCTGCTGATTATAATTTGATTGATTTTGCATTAGGTAATAAAATTACTGGTTCAGGATTTCCTGTATATATAAATAAAGGAGCGAAATTACAAAGAGCATTAATTAGTTATTTTCTTGATAAGAATATTGAGGCAGGTTATATAGAATATTTGCCTCCACACTTAGTGAATGAAACATCAGCATTTGGAACTGGAAATTTACCAGATAAAGATGGTCAAATGTATTATGTTGCAGAAGATAATTTATATTTGATACCGACAGCAGAAATTCCAGTAACTAATCTTTTTAGAGATATGATTATCAAAGATTTTCCTGTTAAATGTACTGCTTATACTCCTTGCTTTAGACGTGAGGCAGGATCATATGGCAAGGATGTTCGAGGGTTAAATAGATTACATCAATTTGATAAAGTAGAAATTGTTCAAATTGAACAACCTAGTAAATCATATGATACTTTGGATGACATGGTAAATCATGTGTCTTCTATATTAGATGAATTAGGATTGCCTTATAGAATATTAAAATTATGTGGAGGTGATCTTAGTTTTGCATCTGCACTTACTTTTGATTTTGAAGTATATTCTGCTGCACAAAAGAAGTGGTTAGAGGTTAGTTCTGTATCTAATTTTGAGGATTATCAAGCAAATAGGTTAAGATTAAGATATAAAGATTTGAATGGGAAAAATCAGTTGTGTCACACTTTAAATGGAAGTGCTCTTGCATTACCAAGAATTTATTCTGCTCTTATTGAGAATAATCAAACTACTGCTGGTATTAAAATTCCAAAAGCACTTCATTCTTATCTGGGCTTTGATATTTTAAAATAAATGCGTTTTTTATTAGTATTTTTGTTTACTTCTATTTTTGCTTTTGCACAGCAGAGTAATCAGCAAATAGCATATCAATATTTTATTAATGGAGAGTATGAAAAAGCTATTGCTTTATATGAAGATCTGCTAGAATTAAATTTTTCAGTATCTTATTATTATCCATACTATACTAGTCTGTTAAAAATTGAAAATTATAATCAGGCGGAGTTGTTTGCCAAGAGGTTTGTCAAAAAATACCCTAAAGATTTACAGTATCAATTAGCAGTTATCATTGCCCAGGATAAGTCTGGAAAACATAAAAAAGCATCATATGCTTATACTCAATTGTTTAAAAAAATTAATGGTTCCCGTATACAGACACAAAATTTAGCAAACACTTTTTCTAGAAATGGTATGTATCAAAAGGCTTTAGATATTTATCTTATTTCTGAGCAAATAAATCCAAATCATAATTATGGAATTCAGAAAGCACAACTTTTTGGTAAAATTGAAGAGGTTGAATCGATGCTTAATGAATATTTGGATGAAATGGAAAGGAATCCTTCACAAAGGAAAATGGTAATATCTCAGGTTCAGAAATTTTTAGATAATGACGGAATTAAGAGCGACAAAAATTATATGTTGGTGAAGAAATTATTACTATCAAAAGTTAGAGAGGAAAAAGAAAGAACAGATTTTACTGAGATGTTAATTTGGCTTTTTATGCAAAGCCATCAATTCAAAATGGCATTAATTCAAGCAAAGGCCTTAGATAGGCGTACCAAATCAGATGGCCAAGCAGTTTATGATTTAGCTAGTTCCTTTCTAGAAAAAGAACATTTTGATTTAGCAGAACAAGCTTATAGTTATATTATTCAAAAAGGAAATGAAAATCCTTTTTTTGTAGATGCTAATATTAAGAGATTATATGTTTTAACTAAAATTTCATCATTTAAGAATGAGGATCTTAGCATAATAGATGATGCTTATAAAGATATAATAAATAGTTTAGTTAAAAATAAGAGTATTGTGCCATTACTTAGTAATTATGCTCATTTTCAGGCTTTTTATTTACATGATTTGATTAATTCGGAGAATACTCTTAAAGAAGCTATGCAGATCCCAGCTATTGATAAGTATGATTTGGCAGAATGTAAAATGGAGTATGCTGATGTTTTATTATTACAGGGAAAAATTTGGGAATCTATGCTATATAATGCACAAGTTGAGAAAGATTTTAAGGAACATCCTTTAGGACATGAAGCTAAGTTAAGAATAGCTAAGATATCTTATTATCAGGGAGATTTTCAGTGGGCACAGGCGCAATTAGAGACTTTAAAAGCATCTACATCTAAGTTAATTGCTAATGATGCTATGCAGTTATCTTTATTAATAACAGATAATTATAATTTAGATACTGCTGAAGTTGCAATGCAGCTTTTTGCTAATGCAGATTTGTTTAAATATCAACAAAAATTTGACAGAGCATTACAAACATATGATTCAATATTAATTATTTTTCCTGGACATTCTTTAACAGATGAAATTTATATGCGAAAAGCTAGTATTTATTTAAAGAATGGAAAAGTGAGAGAAGCATTAGCTAATTATGAGAAAATAGAAGAAAATTGGAATTATGATATTTTAGCTGATGATGCATTATATAAAAGGGCTGAGATTTACGAGAATAAGTTAAATGATTTTGAATCAGCTATGAAACTATATGAGAAGATATTATTAGAATATAATAGTAGTATCTATGTTGCAGAGGCACGAAAAAGATTTAGGTTTTTGAGAGGTGATAATTTAAATAATAATTAGTGATTAATTATAATATTACTGTTAGTGTAGATGATGATATAACAGCTGATTGGTTAGACTGGATGCAAAAGGAGCATATTCCTGATGTTATGTCTTCAGGTGTATTTATAAAAGCTTATCTCAGTAAGTTGATTAATCCAAATGATAGCCATAATACTTTTGCAATTACTTATTCTTGTATTAGTATGAAGGATTTACATTTTTATCAAGTGCACTTTGCTACTGATTTGCAAAAAAAACATGATACTCGTTATGGAGATAAAGTATTAGCTTTTAGAACTATTATGGAGATAATACAAGATTTTTAAATATAGTCTATTAAGTTGAGAAAAATTATAAAGCAATATTTGCAATTAGAATACCATATTCTTTTAATGATAAAAGCAGAATTCTTTATTCAATTAATTGGATCTTCTTTTTTCTTGATTTTGAATATTTATTTAGCAAAGAATGGGTTTTCTGATCCTGAAATAGCTAATTTTATTTCATATCGTTTTTTGGCTGTGATGTTATTAGCCTTTCCATTAGGATTCTATATAAAAGGCAGGCCACTTAAACCTTTTTTTATTATTGGCTCTTTAGCTGTTCCTTTAATTTCTATTTTTCTAATTATAGCAATCAAACATAACTTATATTCTCTTTTACCCTTTTTATTTATTTTACTTGGATTATTTTTTACATTATTTCAAGTAAGTACATTGCCTTATATTATGCGAAATACTAATACTGATAGTCATTCACATGCCATTTCGCTCAATTATGCAACTCATAGTTTTGGCACTATAATTAGTGGCATAATAATATTTATTTTTAGTCAATTTATGAGGGATGTTGACGAAGGGAGTATATTGATTGGAATATCAGTATTTAGTTTTTTAGCCTTGTTTTATCTATTAAAGATGAAAGTAGATGTAGTTTTACCTGTGAAAAATGTAGCTCAATTGAAATCTTATAATTGGTTATTGATTATAAAGGCAGTTATACCTACATTAATTATTGCAATTGGTGCAGGACTTACAATTCCTTTTATTAATTTATTCTTTTTCCACAATTTTCAGATAGACTCTGCAGGTTTTTCTATAATTGGAGCTATTGCAAGTATATTAGTAGCATGCACAGCATTATTAGTTCCTGAATTAAAGAATAAGCTAGGTTTTAGAGTTGGTATAACATATACTCAAATCACAGCTATTATTGCATTAGTTGCGTTGGCAACAACTGAATTTTTTAATAATTATTTTTGGGCTTTTCCATTGGCTGTTATATGTTATTGGATAAGAACACCATTAATGAATATGGCTGCACCAATGACATCTGAACTTACCATGAATTATGTAGGTAAAGAAAATCAAGAGATGTTAAGTGCAATAATGGCTGCTATTTGGAGTGGTAGTTGGTTTTTTAGTTCACAGATATTTAGGTTTCTTAAGGCAGAAGGATTGCTTTATGCCCAAATATTTTATATAACAGCTTTATTATATGCTCTTGGAGTATTTATGTATTTTATTTTAATAAAAGATTATGAAAAAAGACATGTTTTGTAGATTTTGCACTGTATTTTATCTACTGTAAGAATGGGTTGTGTGTTTTTTCAAATCCTATATTGGTAATTGGACCATGACCAGAGAATATTTGAGTAGCATCAGGTAGAATCAATAATTGATATTTAATGCTAGATATTAATGTGTTGAAATCTCCCCCAGGAAGATCAGTACGCCCAATACTTTGTTTAAATATAGTGTCACCCGCGATCAGGATGTTGTTCTCCTTATTATAAAGACAAATATGTCCTGGAGCGTGACCAGGTGTAAAGATGATATTAAACTTACTTTTTCCAAATGTTAGTATATCTCCTTGTTCTAAAAAATATTTTGGAGAAGGAGAAATTGCGTAATTATTTAAGCCGTACATTTTACTTATTTTAACTGAATCATTTAGTAATGGTAGGTCTTTTTTATGCATGTATAATTCAGCGCCCCAAAACTTATTTACAAAATTATTTCCCAGTATATGGTCTATATGACAATGAGTATTTATAATTTTAACAGGTTTAAGTTTTTCGTGACTAATAAATTTTTTTAGTAATATCTGCTCCTCTTTGCTATAGCAACCAGGGTCAATAATTAAGCATTCTTTTGTATCGTCATATATTACGTAAGTATTTTCTTGAAATGGATTAAAGTTAAAGGATTTGATTTTCATTTTTGTTGATTGTTTTCTGCAAATGTATGTTAATTAGTATTTTTAGATTATCTTTTTTAGTGTATCTTTACTTAGAATTCATTTTTTATTTTTGTAATATGAGTTGGTCTACAGTTATAATATTAATTTTTATAGGTTTGTTAGCGGGATCTTTAAGTGGCCTACTTGGGATTGGAGGTGGAATTGTAATGATACCACTTTTAATAATTCTTTTAGGATTAACTCAACATGAAGCACAAGGGACTGTATTATTTTCTATGTTGCCTCCAATTGGTATCTTGGCTGCAATAAATTATTATAAAGCAGGTTTTGTTAAATGGGAATATGCAGTTATAATAGCATTTACTTTTGTTATAGGAGGTTATTTAGGCTCTAAACTTGCTTTGCATATTTCCTCGCAGCTTGTTAGCCGAATATTTGGCGTAATAATGTTAATAGTTTCACTTAAACTTATTTTTTCTAGATGATAGATGTAATTAATGATTTAGCTGAAAATATTTTTGAAGAAATTATTGTTATTAGGAGACATATTCATAAGAATCCTGAACTCTCATTTAATGAATATGAAACGTCTGCTTATATAAAGTCAATTCTTAATAATTGGGGAATTTCTTTTATTGAGAATATTGCTGATAATGGAATAGTAGTAGTTATTAAAGGTATTAATCCTAAATTCAAGACTATTGCTTTACGAGCTGATTTTGATGCTTTACCAATTAATGAAAAAAATGATGTTGAATATCGATCTCAAAATGAAGGAGTAATGCATGCTTGTGGGCATGATGCCCATACCGCAACTTTATTGGGTGTTATTAAGATTTTATATACTTTAAGAAAAAAATGGGAAGGGACTATAAAATTTATTTTTCAACCAGCTGAAGAACAATATCCTGGTGGAGCAAAACAAATGATAAAGGAAGGAGTTTTAGAAAATCCAGCTGTTCAAAAAATGTTTGGTCAACATGTTTTTCCTGATTTAGAAGTAGGTAAAGTTGGTTTTTGTAAAGGTCGATATATGGCTTCTGCTGACGAGATAAATATAACCATAACAGGTAAAGGAGGTCATGCTGCTATTCCGGAAAGTTATAAAAATCCTATTTCTTGTGCCGCAAGATTAATTGTTTATTTAGAAGATTATTTTTATGCTTTTCGTGATCTACCTTCTGTTTTTGCAATAGGTTTTGTTGAAGGTAATGGGTATTATAATGTTATTTCCGATAAAGTTATTTTAAAAGGTACTTTCCGTACTCTTAATGAAGAGTTTAGAAATTCGGCACATATAAAGATGCAAGAGATTGCAAAAAAGATTGCAAAAAAATATGCTTTTGATATTGATTTTAAGATACAGAAAGGTTATCCTTCTTTATATAATAATGAGTCTTTAACGGAAGATGCTATTAGATATGCAAAAGAATATTTAGGAGAAAATAATGTAGTAAATATGCCTATAAGAATGACAGCTGAGGATTTTGCTTATTATTGTCATGAAGTTCCTTCTTGTTTCTATCGTTTAGGAACAGGTAATACCTCAAAGGGAATTATACATGGATTACACACTTCTTGTTTTGATATTGATGAAGATTCTTTGAAGATTGGAATGGGTCTTATGGCGTATCTTGCGATTAAGAGTTAGCTTATTAATTTTTCGCCTAATAAATAAAATTCTGTTGAAAAGATTTTTATTCTTTTAAGTAAATTAGGCGATGATATAATATTTTCTTTAAAATCTTCTTTAGTAGCATAGACTATTCTTGGTAATTGAATCATTCGCCATTCATTCATGCATATTTGTGTTAGATGCATAGTAGACAAATAACTCTTATTTCCTCCTGCAGCACATAATATTGCATAAAATTTGCCAGTTGCTTCTGAAAAACAGTTGTCTAATAATATTTTTAAGGAATCATTTATACTATAGCAGTGGACTCCCATACCAATAATTATATTGTCATTTTTTTTTATTTCATTTTTTAGATGCTGCATTTCTTTAGTAAATTTTCTATGCGTCGGATTCATTGATATATTTCTTGCGTCAATTATATTACAGTAGACGCCTTTATTAGTAAGTATTTTTAAAACTTGTGTGCACAAAATAAATGAACGTGAATTTTTAGATAATGAGCTTGATAAGATTAGTGTTTTCATTTTTTAGTTTGCTACTCGAGATATAAAGTCAATTCTTAATAATCTAATTTCATCATCATTAAATATTTCTTCATCATATTCTATTCTAGCTTCGTCAAATGAAAATTTTTCAGTGTTTTTAAAGAAATCATGTACATCACATCTTTCTTCGTTATCTATCATATCTAATATAATATGGTCAAGATTAAGTCGGTTTCCTGCCTCCACGATCTCTTCCATTTCTGTGAGCAATTTATCAGTTGACAATCCTTTGGCATTTGCAATATCATTAATACTTAGTTTTTTGTCTAAAGACTGAATAATATAGATCTTATTTGATGATTTATTTGCCACCGTTCTGACAGTAAAATCTTGAGGTCTTATAATATCATTTTCTTCAACATACTTTTCTATTTCTTTAATAAAATTTTCGCCATATTTTTTAGCTTTTCCAATTCCTACCCCTTGTATTTTGGACATTTCTTCCATAGTAATTGGGTATTGATTTGCCATATCAATTAATGATGGTTCAGTAAAGATTATAGCTGGAGGTAATTTAATCTCTTTTGCTAACTTCTTTCTAGTGTGTTTTAAAATTTCAAAAAGTATTTCATCAGCTGCTGTGCCCTTTCGATTTATAGATCCTAAAGATGTATTTTTTTCATAGTTATGATCTTCTGTTATTTTTAAACTGTAAGGTTTTCTAATAAACTCCCTTCCTTTATCAGTTAGTTTTAGGATTCCATAATTTTCAATTTCTTTTGTAATTAATGTTTTTACATATGCTTGGCGTATTATTGAGTGCCAAAACATTAAGGATTTGCTATTACCACTTCCAAATACATGCTGTAGCTGATTCATATTTTGTTTTATAAGAGAATTACTTTCTCCCATCATAATTTTGGCCATTTCTTTTGGCTTAAATCTTTCTCTTGCTCCAAAAATACCTTCTAATAAGAGTTTTATAAATTGTTGACCTTCAATTTTTGTTTTTGGATTTCTGCAGTTATCACACATTTTGTCACAGTCTTCTGCGTCAAATTCTTCTCCAAAATAATAAAGTAGATATTTTCTTCTGCACATAGCAGTTTCAGAGAAAGCAATTGTTTCCATTATAAGTAATCTTCCAACTTCTTGTTCTGCTACAGGTTTCCCCTGAAGAAATTTTTCTAATTTTTCAATATCTTTATAATCATAAAAAGTAATTAAATCTCCTTTTCCTCCATCTCTACCAGCTCTTCCGGTTTCTTGGTAATATCCCTCGAGGCTTTTTGGTATATCGTGATGAATAACATATCTAATGTCTGGCTTATCAATCCCCATTCCAAAAGCAATTGTAGCTACAATTACAGCGCAATCATCCATTAAAAATGCTTCCTGATGCTGTACTCTTTTTTTTGAGTCTAGACCTGCATGGTAAGGCAAGGCATTAATGCCGTTGATTTGAAGTATTTCTGCTATTTCTTCTACTTTTTTTCTGCTAAGACAATAAATAACACCAGATTCTCCTTTGCGATTTTGAATGTATTGTATTATTTGCTTTGCGACATCTTTTTTTGGTTGTATTTCATAAAAGAGATTACTTCTGTTAAATGAGTCAAGAAATAATTTTCCATTATGAATTTGAAGGTTTTTCATTATATCTTGTCTAACTTTAGGAGTAGCAGTTGCTGTTAGAGCAATGATAGGTGCCCTCCCAATTGTATCAGTAATTTGTTTTAGTTTTCTATATTCTGGTCTAAAATCATGTCCCCACTCCGATATACAGTGAGCCTCATCAATTGCATAGAATGATATTTTGGCCTGCTTTAAAAATTCAGTATTTTCAGTTTTTACTAATGATTCAGGAGCCACATATAGTAATTTAGTATTACCTTTACTAATATCCTCTTTTACTTCTTTAGTTTGAGTTTTTGATAATGATGAATTTAATACATGTGCTATACTGTCGTCATTATAATAACCTCTTAGTATATCAACTTGATTTTTCATAAGAGCTATTAATGGAGAAACTATAATAGCACAGCCATCAGACATAAGAGCAGGTAATTGGTAGCACATTGATTTCCCTCCTCCTGTAGGCATGATAACCATTGAGTCATTTCCATGTAGTAGGTTTTTAATAATTTGTTCTTGATCTCCTCTAAAACTATTATATCCAAATATATCTTTGAGATTTTTATGTAGTGTTTCAGTTGAAATGCTCATTTAATTCTAAAATTGTGATATTTTTGCCTAAGTTAATACGAAAATACTATTTTATTTTGATGAAAACTAAAGCTGAAATAAAAAAAATTGCAAAAGAGACAATTGCCATTCAATTAGATTCAATAAAAAGAATAGAGCATAGCATTAATGATGATTTTGCTACTGTTATTAATTTGATACTTAGTATGCAAGGCAGATTAATTATATCTGGAATTGGTAAGAGTGCTAATATTGCCCGTAAGATGGTAGCTACTTTTAATTCTACTGGACAGCCAGCTGTTTTTTTACATGCTGCTGATGCAATACATGGAGATTTAGGTAATATTCAAAATGATGATGTAGTAATTTGTATTTCCAAAAGCGGTAATACAGCTGAAGTTAAAGCACTTATTCCTTTTATTAAAAATATGGGTAATAAGATTATTGCTTTGACAGGCAATTTACAATCTTTTTTAGCTAAAGAGGTTGATTTTGTAATAGATGTAAGTGTAGCTAAAGAGGCTTGTCCAAATAATTTAGCTCCAACGTCATCAACTACTGCTCAGTTAGTTATGGGAGATGCTATTGCTGTTAGTTTATTAGCTTGTAAAGATTTTTCAGATTCAGATTTTGCACGTTTTCATCCAGGAGGTACTCTTGGTAAAAGACTTTGTATTAAATTATCAGATATTTTATCAGAAAATAGTCGACCTTTTGTCGATGAAGATGCCAGTATTAGTGAAGTTATTATTCAGATTTCAGAGAAAAGGTTAGGAGCCACAGCTGTACTTAGAAATAATTTGTTAGTGGGAATTATTACAGATGGAGATTTAAGAAGGATGTTAGAAGATAAAGAATCTTTTTATTCTTTATCAGCAAAAGATATCATGAATATACAACCAAAAAAGATGACTATTGATACTCTTGCTTATGATGCTCTAAATATTATGGAAAATAATAGTATTAGTCAGATAATTGTAGTAGATAATGATCTTTATGTTGGAATTGTACATATGCATGAAATCTTAAAAGAGGACATTGTATAACCATGAGTGTAGACAAAGAAATGTCTTTCTTAGATCATCTTGAAATATTTAGATGGCATTTAATACGTGCAGCGTGTGCAATTTTATTTTTTGCGATTATTGCTTTTATATTTAAAGATATCGTATTTGATGGTGTTTTATTAGGTCCTAGAGACCCTAGTTTTTTTACTTATAGAGTCCTTTGTTCAATTTCACAATATTTAGGATTTCAAGATGCATTTTGTTTGAAGGAATCGCCTTTTGAATTAATGAATATACATATGAGCGGACAATTCTCTACTCATGTTACTACTTCTATATTAGTTGGTTTTATCGTTGCATTTCCATATGTATTTTGGGAGTTATGGCGTTTTATTAGACCTGCTTTGTATGATAATGAAACTAGAGTTGCAAGAGGTATTGTGTTTTTTAGCTCCGTTTTATTTTTAATAGGAATATTATTTGGATACTATATAATTGCCCCCCTTTCAGTTAACTTTTTAGGTTCTTATCAGGTGAGTGGGACGGTAGCAAATCAGATTAGTTTAACTTCATTTATTGCGACGGTTACAACTGTTAGTTTTGCAAATGGTATAATTTTTGAATTACCGATATTGGTATATTTTCTAACAAAGATAGGCTTGTTAACTCCTGATTTTATGCGTATTTATCGTAAGCATGCAATGGTTGTAATACTTTTTTTATCGGCAATTATTACGCCTCCTGATATTACATCTCAAATTTTAGTTTCACTTCCTTTAATTGTGCTTTATGAAATTAGTATCAAGATTTCATTAAGAGTTGTTAATAATCAAGATAATAAATTATGATTTTAAGAGCAGACAATATTGTTAAGTACTATGCAAAAAGAGCTGTTGTTAATGGTGTTTCCCTTGAAGTAAATAAAGGAGAAATAGTTGGTCTTTTAGGTCCAAATGGAGCGGGTAAAACAACATCTTTTTATATGATGGTAGGTTTAGTAAATCCATATAGAGGAAGTGTGTATCTAGATAATATAGAGATCACAAAACTTCCTATGTATAAGCGTGCACAGATGGGGATTGGATATTTGGCTCAAGAGGCATCTGTATTTAGGACAATGAGTGTTGAAAACAATATTCTTGCTGTATTAGAAATGACTAATTTATTGAAGAAAGAACAATATAGAAGGTGTGAGTATTTATTGAATGAGTTTGGATTACAGAAAGTACGAAATAATATGGGAGGTTTACTTTCAGGTGGAGAGCGAAGAAGGGTTGAAATTGCTAGAGCCTTAGCTACTGATCCTAAGTTTATTTTATTGGATGAGCCATTTGCTGGTGTTGACCCTATTGCAGTAGAAGATATTCAGCAGATAGTTGCTAAATTAAAGAAAAAAAATATTGGTGTTTTAATTACTGATCATAATGTACATGAGACGTTAAATATTACCGATAGAGCTTATTTATTATATGAAGGAAAGATATTAAAACAGGGTACTGCGAATGAACTTGCATCAGATGAGCAAGTTAGAAAAGTATATCTTGGTCAGAATTTTGAACTTAGGTGATAATAGAATATTCTTTATATTAATTTAGTGTTTTTCTATTATGTCTGGATACATTGTAGCAACAGAGTCATTAAAAATACTGTCCACCCAAGAAGGACCTCTCCATGTTTGACCTCCAAAATTTGCAGTTGGTATAGATCGTTGAAATGTATCTATTTGTAATTGGATTACCTGAGATGAACTTGTGAAACAGAAAGTTATCAATATAATTAAGAAAGCAATAAATTTGCGTATGAAAATCTTAAATAGATTTTCTTGAATTGATATTTTTAAAAAACCTAATTTCAAGTAAATTTTAAGATTATACTTCTTTTAAAGTGAAATTGAAAGATTCCATAATCTGATTACATAACATTTTTTTACATGCTTCTTCAACTTTAGCTGTAGCTATTTCTTTGTTTTCCGCATCAATTTGTAATGTAATATGTTTGCCAATACGAACATTCTGAATTTCAGATAATCCAATGTTTTTCATGCTTGCACTTACAGCTTTTCCCTGTGGATCTAATAATGTTTTAAGAGGCATAATATTTATTTCGGCTATGAATTTCATAATTATATTATATTATTTAATATTGATAAAATCAGGTATAAAATTACAATAAATGGAATAGCAGCAAACTTAAATAAAAAAAACAATATGATTGCGGCTAAAATAAATAGAATTCGGATAATATTTAATCTAGATTTAATTTCATTATGGGTATTAAATTTTAATGAAAATAAAGGCATTCTGCTTATTAAAAGAAATGGCATTATTATTGCAATTATTATAAGTAGTTTTATATCTGTGAACATTGGAAATTTATTAAAATCAATATGAGGAATTGATGCAATAAATATTGCTAATGCAGGAGTTGGTAGTCCAATAAATGAATGTTTTTGTTTGTTATCAATATTAAAATTTGCTAAACGGTATGCAGAAAAAATGGGAATTAAAAATGCTAAAGATGCAGGTAAAAAGAAGTTGCTATTTTGCATTGAGTAACGAAATATTATATCGTTATCTAAGTAGAATATGAAATGAAAGAATAGAAAGCCTGGAGCAACTCCAAAAGTAACCATGTCGGCCATAGAGTCAAGTTGTTTACCAAATTCTTTAGTTGCATTTAAAATCCTAGCAAAAAATCCGTCTAAAAAATCAAAAAAAGCACCTAAAAATATCAAAATAGACGCGTTGATTAGATTGCCCTGAAAGGAAAAAGTAATTGCAAAAAGACCACATGTTAAGTTAGCCAGTGTAATTAAATTAGGGATATTTTTCTTTATCGCATTCATTTCAGCAAAAATATGATAATATTTGTAAACTCAAATGAATAATTTTTTACTAGCAATATTAAGCGGAATATTACTGGCTTTTTCTTGGCCGGGCATTGGATTGTATATATTGATCTTTATCGCTTTTGTTCCGTTACTTATTTTTGAGAGTAATGTAAAAAATAGTAAGTATATTTTTTGGGGGGCATTTTTGTCTTTTTTTATTTTTAATGTTATTACTACTTATTGGGTATATTATGCAACTTCTATTGGGGCAATTGCTGCATTTTTAGTGAATGCTTTTTTAATGGCAATTATTTTTTGGTTGTTCCATAAAATCAAGAGTTTAAGTTCAAATACATTAGGATATTTTTCTCTTATTCCAATGTGGATTGCTATGGAATATTTTCAGTTGCAATGGGATCTTTCTTGGCCATGGCTAATTCTAGGTAATGTATTTGCTAATGTCCCAATACTTGTCCAATGGTATGAGTTTACTGGTTTTTTAGGTGGTTCTTTTTGGGTTGTTTTGATTAACATTTTATTTTTTATGTTATACCAATATGATAATAAAAAGAAAAAGATTTGGGTTTTATTATTTTCACTATTTATACCTATTATTATCTCAATCTATATGTATTTTACGTATAAGCCAAGTCAAGATGGTAGTATTAATGTTCTGATTGTTCAACCCAATGTTGATCCTTATAATGAAAAATTTGACTTAGGATATCAGCAGCAATTGGCAGCCCTTATTTCTCTTGCTAGAAATAAGCTTAGTCAAGAAACTGATTTATTATTAGCTCCAGAGACTGCATTAGTTGAAGGAATGTGGGAAAATAAATTTGAAGCATCATTTAGTATTAGAGCATTTAGAGAATTACAGAATTATTTTCCAAAGTTAAATGTCTTAGTGGGAGCTACTACTTATAAGGTTTTTGAACATGAATATCAAAGAACAAATACCGCTAGGCAGATACGAAGTGAGAATATTTTTTATGATGTTTATAATTCTGCAGTGTTGATTCCTGATACAGGAAATATAGAAGTTTATCACAAGACTAAATTAGTGCCAGGTGCAGAAAAGATGCCATTTCCCTATTTTTTAGATCCTTTAGCTAAATTGATTATTAATTTAGGGGGAACTAGTGGCTCTTTAGGTAGCGAAAATTATCTTAAATCATTTTCAGTTAATAGCAATTTAATTTCTCCACTTATATGCTATGAGAGTGTATATGGCGAAATGAGATTAGGTAATACAGATCTAATTGCCATAATTACTAATGATGGCTGGTGGGGGGAAACACCAGGATATAAACAGCATTTTCAATATGCCAGATTAAGAGCTATTGAGCAAAGAAAATCAATTGTTCGTTCAGCTAACACAGGTATTTCGGGTGTTATAAATTCAAGAGGAAATGTTGTTCAGGCATGTAATTGGGCAGAGACTGATTGTATCTCAGCAGAAGTCCCTATTATTAACAAAAATACTTTTTATAGTATTTTTGGAGATTATATCGGTAGGTTATGTTCCTTTATTAGTGTTTTGCTTTTTTTATTGTCTTTTGTAAATGAAAAATTACGAAATTAGTTATATTGTTGATGTTCTAAAAGGATGCCTTTGCTTCCATTTATTTAAGTTTAATTTTTTGTAAATAGGTTTAAGTATTATATTTAAAATTTTATTTTTTGTTCGTAAATATATATGTGACTTTATAGGAATAGCACCAAAATTACTTTTATATTCATTTGCAGTCCGCCCAAGAATAAGCGTGTTGCTTTTTAATTTTATTGCGTATTTTATGTTCTCAATTAGTATTCTTCCATATATAGGTGTTGATTTATTTAATTTTTTATCAAAACCTACAAAGTATGAATATAATATTTTTTCTGTTTTTATTAAAGTAGAAAAACCAACAATTTTGTTGTTTAAAAAATACCCGTCTAATGACATGAAATTTTCATTAACAAGTGAATAAAAGGATTTTGTATTGAATTTTGGTCCTGAAAACTGAGATGATTCAACAATTTGATTGAACAGCTTTTTGATTTGTTTTGAATAGCAATTAATTTCTGTTGGACTTAGTCTTTTAATTACAATACCATCTGTTTTTATAATTATTTTTTTTATCTTATTACGATATTTTTTTCTTAATTCTATGCTGTAGTCTTCCAAGCTGTTCCAGTTTTTTTTTATCTTTAGAATCATTTCAGATTCAACTTCTATTCTAGTGTATTTTTCTTTTTCTTTTTCTTTTTCTAGTTCTTTAAATAAAAAATCTGGTATAACGATTATAGAATATTTTTGGTTTATATCTTTAATTAGTGATGTAAGATTAATTTTTCTATTACTAATGAAGGAGGGGATATTTGTAATAAAAGTATTTGTAAGAAATAGAACATCAAATTTGACTAAGCTTAGTATTGTGTTGATTAAAAAATTTTTTGGCAAATAATTTTTTGTCTTTTTAAAAGTTAAACGACATATTTGCGCATATAGCATAGTATTTCTATCTATAGCAAATACATGTTTTATTTTGGGGTGAAAATCATAAAATATTTTTAGAAATTTGTAGTTAATGAATATAGGCAATTTAATATCACATGTCTCTTTCCCAAATTTGTTAATTTCTGAAAATATTTTCAACATTTTATATTTGACTTTTAATATTGAGAATAGATATATCAGGCATAATGCCTACTCTTCCTGCATATCCAAGATGTCCAAGTCCTCTATTTACATAAATTTGTTTTTCTCCTTCTTTATATAGGCCACCCCACTCTTTGTATCTATATTGAACAGGACTCCATTTCAATCCAGGAATATCAATTCCAAATTGCATTCCATGCGTGTGTCCTGATAATTGTAAACTGATTTTATAATTACTTTTTAGTACAATACTTCTCCAATGTGAAGGGTCATGGGAGAGTAGTATTGTTGGGAGCTCTTGATTTACACTGTTCATTGCTTTATCTAAGTCTCCATCTTTATTAAAATTTCCAGCGCCCCAATTTTCAACTCCAACAATATTAAATTTGTCATTTTTTATATTAACAACTCTAGATTCATTTAGTAGTAAATCAAAGCCAGCTTTTTTTTGAATTCCTAATAGATTTTTAAAATTTTCTTTCCATTTTTTTGACTCTCTTTTCAGCCTGACATAGTCACAATAATCGTGGTTTCCTAATATAGAAAATTTACCATCTTTAGCTTTTATCTTTTGCAATGTATCTATAAATGGTAATGCTTCATGGTAATAATTGTTCACTAAATCTCCAGTAAATACAACTAAATCAGGCTCTTCATTGTTAATTATTTTGACTGCATATTCTAATTTTTCTACACTATTAAAACTTCCTAAATGAAGGTCTGATATTTGAGCAATCTTGTAGTTATTGAGTGCTGCTGGCCAGTTTTTTATTACAATGTTTTGATAATTTTTTTTAAATTTATATCTGCCCCATTTCATTCCAATTAGCAAAGTAGAAAATAAAGCGCCTGAAAATAAAAGTGCTGTTTGTTTTAAGAATTTTAGACGCCCTAAATCATAAGGGTGTTTTGAGAGTCCTATTAAATTAAATGTTATTTTAAAAAATCGTAAGATGTCATCAAACATTAAGATTAGAGATCCGAAAAATTTTGAGACAAACAAAATAAAGAATAGACTTGAATAAATAATATTGTTGTTAAAACGAATTGAGGGAGTTGTTTTATTATAAGTAAATATTACATAAATAATACCTATATATACTACAATACAAATAAACCAATAAATAATTTTATACATTAATTTATTGCCAAATATTTTATATGCTATTGATGAAGTCCCCATATAAAAGTATATGTCTATTGAAAAAAGTATTAAAAGAAAAATTATTGTTCCCATGCTAATAATGTAAAGTCGAGTTATTTAAGCTCTTGAGGAATTTCACAGACAGGTATAGGTTTCATTTTATGTTTGTTGTTAGAATTAAATTTTTTAAAAATATTTAATACTTCTTTCTGCCTTTTATCTAGCTTGTTTTTTTTATTATAGCTCATTGCCCATTCTAGTTCTAAATAAGTAGCGCCAATTTGGGATTCATCTGTTTTATCTTCTTTCCATAATCCATCAGTTGGAGGAGCTTTTAAAATCTCGTTACTAATCCCTAATGCTTTCCCGATTTTATATACTTCAGATTTTAGCAGGTCAGCTATTGGGCTAATATCTACGCCCCCATCACCATATTTAGTGAAAAAGCCAATGCCAAAATCTTCTACTTTATTTCCTGTTCCTAAAACAAGATAATTATTAGCTTGTGCAAAATAGTATAATGTCATCATTCTTAGGCGAGCTTTAGTGTTAACTAGCGCTAGTTCATTTTTTTTCTTAAATGGAATATTGTTTTTGAATTGGTCATAAATAGAACTAAGATCCATTTTTATTGATGAAACATTAGAGAAATTTTCTTTTAGCCATTTAATATGCTTTATGCCTCTTTCAACTTGCGTTTTATTTTGATGAATTGGCATCTCAAGACATATCAGAGGGATGTTAGTATTAGCTGCTAAAGCTGATGTTACTGCAGAATCAATACCGCCTGATATTCCAATTACAAAACCTTTTGTATTAGATAAATTAGAATATTTTATTAGCCATTGCTCTATATGATTAATGATAGGTTTTGTTTTCATAAGTTTATGCAAAGGTAAGTTAAAACTTATTATTTTTGCTATATGAAACGATTAGTATTTTTTATTTTTTTATTAATTGTAAGCTGCTTTTTTATTTTTTCTAATTTATCTAATAATAAAGCAAGAGTAGCTTTGGAGATTAATAGATTTGAACATGAACTGTTTTCAGTTAATAAACATAATATTGCTGCTAAAACAGATAAATGGCAAGAGATTTTCGGTTCTTTTAATGAAGTTTTTTCTACACAGATAATGCGTCTGCCATATCAAGACACATTATTATATTATAATGAATTGTTAGCTTTTACTCAAAATCAGGATATGCGTGAGGCTTATGACTCTATTAGTTTTTTATTTTCAGATTTTTCAGATGTTCATATGGAATTGGAATTAGCTTTTGGCAGGATATCTAATGTTTTTCCATCTTATCCTATCCCTAAGATTACTACTTTTTTTGGAGGGTTTAACTTTGGTGTTATTACATATGATCATAATATTGGTATAGGCTTAGAAAACTTTTTGGGTCAGAACAGTAAGTTTTATAAATATTTGGGTGATCCTAAATATTTAAGATTTCAAAAACAGAAAAAATTTATTTGTCCTAATGTGATAGAGGTATGGTTTGATGAATACTTTTATAAGTATTTAGGAGGCAGAGACTTTCTTTCACAAATGATCTACAAAGGCAAGATGATGTATTTTTTAGATAATATGTTGCCTGAATTGCCAATTGAAGATAAGTTTCGTTTTACAAAGAGACATATGGCTTGGGTTCAAGAAAATGAATTTAATATTTGGGAGTATCTTATTAATGAAGATTTACTTTTTTCTTCTAAAGAAAGCGAGTTTCGATCTTTCATTCATCATGCTCCATTTGTTAAAGGGATGCCCAATGAATCTCCTGGTCGATTAGCTTATTTTATTGGATTCAAGATAGTTAGTTCTTATATGAAAAATAATCAAGTTGACATAGAGGAATTACTAAGCTTGATGGACTCAAAAGATTTCCTGCGACTATCTAAATATAAACCTACTAAATAATATAGATGAAAAAAATTTTAAAATTTGAAGTGGAATTAGATGAGAATCATTTACCTGTAAGCATACAAATGCATGCAGATGGTGCTGAAAATGAGAAAAACATAAAGGCATTAATGATTTCTGCTTGGGCGTCAAAGACTAAGGAAACATTACGTATTGATTTGTGGTCTAAAGACATGCCTGTAAATGATATGTTTATTATGTATCACCAGAGTATGATGGGTATGGCAACTACATTGGAAAAAGCTACCGGACATGATCGACTAGCGGGTGCTTTAAGAGATTATTGTGAATTTTTTGCTGAGCAGACTAAGATAAAGGGGTAGATTATTTTTTAAAATTGAGGTTAAGATTTTGAATGTATTTTAATATTTTAATTGTTCCTTGTTTTTTTTTTGCAGATGTAATAAATATTTTTGGAGTTACTTCCCATGTTTTTAACATTTCATTTTTATACTCTTCAATATTATTATAAAGACTATTTTTTCCAAGTTTATCCCCTTTTGTGAATACTATTGCAAATGCAATTTTTTGTGTTGCAAGCCATTGCATGAATTCCTGATCAATTAATTGAGGATTATGTCTGCTATCAATTAAAACAAAAAGACATACGAGATTAGTTCTATATATTAAATATTGGCTTATCATTTCCTCAAAATTTGCCCTTTTAGTTTTGGATGTTTTTGCAAACCCATATCCAGGCAAGTCAACTAGATACCATGTATTATTTATTAAGAAATGATTTATTAACTGTGTTTTTCCAGGAGTTGCAGATGTTTTAGCTAATTTGTTGTTATTAGCTAAGGCATTAATTAATGATGATTTTCCAACATTTGACCTACCAATAAATGCATATTCCGGAATTTGTGGCGTTGGACATGATTTATAATTAGTATTACTAATTATAAATTCTGCATTTTTAATATTCATTTATTATAATTTGTTTTTTAGAAATTGGAGTACAATTTCACTAAATCTCTTCGGATGTTCCCACATCGGTGCGTGACCACATAGAGAAATCCAGTTTAGTTCAGAATTTGGCAATAATTTATGAAATTCTTCAGCAACATGAGGAGGCGTTACTTTGTCCTCTTTTCCCCATATTAAACAAGTTGGTTGAGTAATTTTAGTAATATCTTTTGCCATATTATGTCGTATAGCAGACTTTGCGTATCCTATGAGTTTTAGCACAGATATTCTATTGTTAGCAATTTCAAAAACATTATCAACCAACTCATCAGTAGCTACCTTAGGATCATAAAACACTTCTTCTGTTTTTTTTCTAATATAGTTTTTATCCCCTCTTCTTGGAAAAGAATTACCCATAGATTCTTCAAATAATCCTGAGCTTCCAGTAAGTATTAGTCCATCTACCTTTTCCGGATAATCTTTTGTAAAAATTAATCCTATATGGCCTCCCATTGAATTTCCAATTAGAACCGCGCTTTTAATACCTAGATGGTTCATAAATTCATATAAGTAATCACTTAATGCTTTTACTGATACCTTTAGTAGGTTTCTTCCTTCGAATAGCTTTAAGTCAAGACCATAGACTTTGTATTGGACTGAAATTACATCGACCATTTCGCCAAAATTATCAATACCACCCATCAGCCCGTGAAGCAAAATTATAGGCTTGCCACTATTTCCCTCTTCCAGCCATTTAAATTTACCCTCTTCTTTAATCATGTGATGATATGTTTTTAATCTACAAAGAAACGAAAATATTTTTAATCATAATTTCATTTATAATAGTAGCGTAGAATTTATTTAGATATATACTAGTCGTGGGTAAAGTTATCAACAAAGTGGGTTATAGTGGGGGAAAGTGGGATTAATTTGTATATTAGCACCCAGATTTAGACAAAAATGATTAACATTATTGGTACATATGAGTGTAAGGCAGATGCTAAAGGACGCGTCATGTTTCCTGCCGCACTAAAAAAACAATTAATTATTGCTGAAGGTTTTGTAATAAAAAGGTCAGTGTTTAATCAATGTTTGGAAATACACCCTATGAGAGAGTGGAATGAAGTTGTAAGTCATGTAAATAAGCTTAATCGTTTTGTTAAAAAGAATAATGATTTTATTAGATCATATATGGCAGGATTAAAAGTTGTTGAGGTAGATAGTTCGGGGCGATTTCTTATTCCAAAGGATTTATTAGTTTTTGGCGGATTGGAGAAGGAGATTGTACTTTCTTCTTCTGTAAATATGATTGAGATATGGGACAAAGAAAAATATGAATTGTCTATTTCGGAAACGTTAAAAGGTTTTGGAGATTTAGCTGAAGAGGTGATGGGTAATCAATCTTTATCTGAAGCAAATGACATATCATAATCCTGTATTATTAAATGAATGTATTGATGGACTAAGTATTAAGCCCGCAGGCATTTATGTTGATGTAACTTTTGGAGGAGGGGGCCATTCTGAACTAATTTTAAGACATTTAAAAGGGGGAAGGTTATTCGCATTTGATCAAGATATAAGTACGAATATTAACCACTTATCTCACCCAGGATTTAAATTGATAAATGCTAATTTTAGGTATGTTAAGAATTTTTTAAAGTTAGAAGGGATTGAAAGTATTGATGGTTTAATTGCAGATTTAGGAGTCTCATCTTATCAATTTGATACTCCAGAAAGGGGGTTTTCAATAAGATTTACTGGAGAGCTTGATATGAGAATGGATATAAACTCTGATTTATCTGCTAAAGATATTGTTAATGAATATACTGAGTCAGATTTAGCTAATGTATTTTATAGATATGGAGAACTTAGAAATTCAAGATTAATTGCTAAAAAGATTGTTTCTAATAGAAAGCTAGCTAGAATACACACAACTGATGATTTGGTTTCATTAATAAGTGATTTGTCGCCAGAAAGAAATCGGAACCAGTTTTTAGCAAGAGTTTTTCAGTCAATAAGGATAGAGGTTAATGATGAAATCAAAGCTCTTAAGGAAATGCTTTTAAGTGCTCAGGAATTATTAAAACCTTCGGGAAGGTTAGTAGTTCTTTCCTACCATTCTTTAGAAGATAGGGTTGTAAAAAATTTGCTAAAGAAGGGAAATTTTGAAGGTAAAATTGAGAAAGATTTTTTTGGAAATGTATTAAAAAGGTTAAAAGAAATAAATACCAAGGTAATTGTTGCTTCTGATAGTGAAATTAAGAAAAATCCAAGGGCAAGGAGTGCGAAATTAAGGATAGGAGAAAAAATAAATTATGAATAAACAGGATAATTCAAATACATTCAGTTCTATTTTAAAGGGGGAGTTTATTGCTGAAAAAAGCAATATAAGATTAATTCCTTTTTTATTGATGTTAGTTGTTTTAGGCTTGATTAATATTAGTTATTCTTTTCATGCTGAGAATTTATTAAAGAGGTCTATTTTTTTAGAAAAAGAAGTGGCAGCTTTAAGACTCAACTATATAACAACTAAGTCTGATTTAATGAGTATGTATAGAAGGTCAGTTATTGAAAAAGTTGTTAGTCCTTATGGGTTAAAAACATCATTAGTTCCTCCAGAGATAATTGAAAAACAATGAGAAAAAAAGGAAATAATCATCACTTCAGAATTATAGGGTTATATCTCTTTACATTATTTATTTCACTAACTATCATTTTTAAGATTGTTAAGATTCAACAGTTTGATATGGCAATTAATACTTCTAGTCAGCCAAGATTTGTTAAGATAGACGCTCCTAGAGGTAATATACTTGCTGATGACAGCTCTTTACTTGCAGTTTCAATGCCGCTTTATAATGTTTATCTTGATATGTCGGTAATTGACAAGAATTTGTTTGAGAGTAATGTAAAAGAACTTTCGCAAGGGCTTGCTTTATTATTTAGAGATAAAGATAGTAATGAGTATGAGCAATTTTTACGAATTAACAAGCAGAAAAATAATAGATATGTTAGATTAAGATTAAAGGTTAATTATAATGAGCTGCGTACATTAAAAAGGCTACCAATTTTGTGTTTAGGTCAAAATATAGGAGGGTTAATTGCTGAACAGAGACCACATAGGGAAACACCTTTTGGAGAGCTGGCTCGAAGGACTATTGGAGAGGATCGTGAGATAAATCCCGTTGGTGTTGAGCGAGCGTATGATGCTGTTTTGTCAGGAGTAGATGGAATACATTTAAAAAGAAAAATATCTCAAGGATTATGGATACCAGAATATTCTGAGAGGAATAAACTGCCAAAACCTGGTAAAGACATACTTACTACTATAAATATTGACATGCAAGATGTTGCAGAGAAATCTTTAGAAAGAACTTTAATTAATGAAAATGCTGATTGGGGTTGTGTGGTATTAATGGAAGTTTCTACAGGAAAGGTAAAGGTTATTGCAAATCTTAAAAAAGATTCACTAGATAGAGTAAGTGAACATTTTAATTATGCTATAGCAGAGCATATTGCTCCTGGTTCAACATTTAAGTTAGCATCAATAATTGCTGGTTTAGAAGATGGGAAATTTCAAGTCACAGATTTAGTTGATTTAAATAAAGGAAGAGTAGAATATTATGATAGAGTAATGATAGATTCTCCACATAATTTCACAAAGGTTAGTATAAAGAAAGCATTTGTTATTTCTTCAAATGTAGGTATATCAACAATAATTAATGATAATTATAAAAAGAACCCTTCACAATTTACTGATAGAATCTATAAAATGGGTCTCAGTACTCCTTTGGAGCTTGAATTACCATATCCTGAGGCATTAAGAATGCCAACTCCTAATAGAAAAGGATGGTCTGGCGTTACATTGCCATGGATGTCTACTGGATATGAAATGGCTTTAACCCCTTTACACATGCTTACATTTTACAATGCTATTGCTAATCAGGGTAAAATGATGAGACCAATTTTTACTACTTCAATTTTACATGAGGGGAAGCAAGTTATTTCTAAAAATCCTGAAGTAATAGATCCATCTATTTGTTCTAGAACCACTATTGATAAAGTTGTTCCATTATTAATTGGAGTTGTAGAGGAAGGAACAGCACAAAATATAAAGTCTGAAAAATATAAGATTGCTGGAAAAACTGGCACAACAGTATTAAATTATGCAAGTAGAAAGGTAGATGAAGAAAAGATGTATCAGGCATCTTTTGCAGGATTTTTTCCAGCTGAAAACCCAAAATATTCCTGCATTGTTGTTATCAATAATCCAAAAAATTCTAAAGTATATGGAGGTAAAGTTGCTGCACCAATTTTTAAAGAATTAGCAGACAAAGTTTATGCTTTTGATATGGATATTCATGAACCTATTGTTAAAATAAACAATATTAGAATTTTTCCAGAAGTTAAAAAAGGAGATACTACGAAATTAAATTTTATATTACAATATTTGGGTATTTCAGCAATGTCAAGTAAATCGTTTGATTTGGATATAAAACAGATAGCAAACGATTTAAAGCATGGTATAATGCCAAACCTATATGGATTAAGTTTACAAGATGCATTATATCTTTTAGAGGCACAAGGTATAAAGGTAAAAGTTGCAGGATCAGGATCCGTAGTTAACCAATCTATAAAAACGGGGGCATATGTAGGAAGTGGAAGTGTACTTAAATTGGAGTTAGTATAATGAATTTAAAAGACCTACTTTATAAAGTAAAAATTCTAAGATTATTTGGTACTACTGATATTGTAATTTCTGATATTCAGTTTGATTCTCAAAAGATTTGTAAAGGCTCATTATTTGTAGCAATAAAAGGTATGTTGACAGATGGACATCAATATATTGAAGATGCAATACAAAATGGTGTGTCAGCAGTTATTGTAGAGCAAATACCAGATGAAATAGATGCAAACATAACTTATATTCAGGTAGAGAATTCTTATAATTCATTAGCTGTTGTTGCATCTAATTTTTATCATAACCCCTCTACTAAGCTAAAGTTAGTTGGTGTCACCGGTACTAATGGTAAAACTACAATTGTTAGTTTATTGCATCAGCTTTTTACATTACTTAATAAAAAAGCAGGTATGATTTCCACAATTGAAAATAAAGTAGTGGATAAAGTATTTTCTTCTACACATACCACACCAGATCCTTTACAGATTAATTATTTATTAGACCAAATGGTTTCTCAGGATTGCGAGTATTGTTTTATAGAAGTTAGTTCACATGCTTTGGTACAGAATAGAGTCAACAGCTTGTATTTTTCTGCAGGAATATTTACTAATATTACTCGAGAACATTTAGATTACCATAAAACATTTTCTGAATATCGTGATGTAAAAAAATCATTTTTTGATTCTTTAAATGAAGATGCATTTGCATTGATAAATAAAGATGACAAGAATTATAAAAAAATGATTGAAAGTACTAAATCAAGAAAAGTATTTTATGCTTTAAGATCATTAGCTGATTATAGATGTAAAGTTTTGGAAAACCAGTTTGAGGGAATGTTACTTCAGATTAACAAGATAGATGTTTGGGTAAAATTGATAGGCGATTTTAATGCTTATAATATTCTCTCTTCTTATGCCTTAGCAAAAGAGTTTGGATTTGAAGATCATGAAGTACTTACAGCTTTAAGTATGCTTGATTCAGCAGAAGGTAGATTTCAATTTGTTCGGAATAATAATGCTATAACAGGAATTGTTGATTATGCACATACTGATGATGCCTTAAAGAATATTCTTTCAACTATAAATGATATTAGAAATAGTTCTAATAGTTTAATTACCATTATTGGTTGTGGAGGTGATAGAGATAAGAGTAAGCGCTTACTTATGGCTCAAGTAGCTTGTAACCTGAGTACAAAAGTTATAATTACTTCTGACAATCCAAGATCTGAGAATCCAAAAGATATTATTCAAGATATGACAAGCGGTTTAGATCCAATTCAAAAGAAAAAAGTACTTGTAATTACAGATAGAAGAGAAGCTATTATGACCGCGGGAAAGTTAGTTAAGGAATACGATATTATATTACTTGCAGGAAAGGGTCATGAGAAATATCAAGAAATCAAAGGAAAGAAATTTCCATTTAATGATATGAAAGAATTAAAAGAATCACTAAATATAAATTAAGATAATGTTATACTATTTGTTTGAATATTTACAGAGCACTTATGATTTTCCTGGTTCAGGCCTTTTTCAATATATTTCTTTTCGTGCATCCTTGGCAATTATTACATCATTGTTAGTATCTCTTTTTTTTGGAGGGAGAATTATAAAATTGATCCAAAAAAAACAAATTGGTGAGGAGGTTAGGTTTTTAGGCCTTGCTGGTGAAGAAGCAAAAAGGGGAACACCAACTATGGGAGGACTAATTATTCTTGCAGCGATTTTGATTCCAACATTATTGTTTACCAAATTAGATAACATCTATATTCAAACAATGTTAATTTCAACTGTATGGCTAGGCATTATTGGTTTTATTGATGACTATATAAAAGTTTTTAAAAAAGATAAAAAGGGTCTAGCAGGCAAATTTAAAATTTTAGGGCAGATTGGTATTGGATTAATTGTTGGACTAGTGATGGTCTTTCACCCTGATATTGTGATTAAGGAGGAGGCTTCTCTTTCTTCAGAAACAGAAAATGTGCTAATAGATTTTGTTGATCCTACAAAGAGATCATTTAAGACGACAACTCCATTTTTAAAGAATAATGAATTTGATTATCAGTCTTTGATTTATTGGATTGGAGATTCAGCAGTAGAATATGCTTGGATTCTTTTTGTATTAATAGTTATTTTAATTATAACTTCTGTCAGTAATGGGGCAAATATGACTGATGGACTGGATGGTTTGGCAACAGGAGTCTCAGCAATTATAGGAGTAACTTTAGCACTTTTTGCATATGTGTCAGGTAATATTATAGCCGCAGACTATTTAAATATTATGTATATTCCTAATATAGGAGAGTTAGTGATCTATATGTCCGCTTTTGTTGGAGCATGTGTTGGTTTTATGTGGTACAACTCTTATCCAGCTCAGATTTTTATGGGAGATACTGGATCATTGGCATTAGGAGGCATTATTGCAGTAGTATCGATATTAATTAGAAAGGAATTGCTAATTCCATTATTGTGCGGAGTCTTTTTAATTGAGAATTTATCTGTTATTATACAGGTTGGGTATTTTAAGTACACCAAAAATAAGTTTGGTGAAGGCAAGAGAATTTTTAAGATGGCCCCATTACATCATCATTTTCAAAAAAAAGGCATGCATGAAAGTAAAATTGTAACTAGATTTTGGATAGTTGGTGTCATGCTTGCCGTGATAACAGTGGTAACACTTAAGTTAAGATAATGGATAAAAGAATAGTTGTGTTAGGTGCAGGAGTTAGTGGAATAGGAGCAGCTATTTTGGCAAAAAAACAAGGGTTTGATGTTTTTGTTTCTGATAGCGGGAAAATTACAGATGATAACAAGACAACTCTTATAAATAATGAGATTAATTGGGAAGAAGGGCGACATTCTTTAGAAAATATTATAAATGCTCAAGAGATAATTAAGAGCCCTGGTATTTCAGATCAAAGCAAGTTGGTTCAGAGTCTAAGGCTAAATGGTATGCCAATAATATCAGAAGTTGAATTTGCTTCTAGATATACAAAAGCAAAGATTGCAGCTGTTACTGGTACTAACGGAAAGACTACCACTACTTTACTATTAGGTCATATCCTTAAAAATGCTGGTTATGATGTTTTAGTTGCAGGAAATGTAGGTGTTGGATTTGCATATTCCATTTTAGAAAGGGACTATGATTATATTGTATTAGAACTGAGTAGTTTTCAGTTAGATGGAATTAATGAATTTAAGAGCGATGTATCTATTATCTTAAATATTACACCTGACCATCTTGATAGATATGAAAATAATATAGAAAATTATGCAAGTGCAAAATTTAATATTACTAAAAATCAAACCAATAATGACTTTTTGATCTATAATATTGAAGATGTAATTGTAAAAAAAGTAAAAACAAAAGCAAGGAAGATACCAATTTCTTTATTCAATGAACAGGAAGAGGGGGGGTATCTATATAATAACGAATTAATAATTAAAATAAATAATAAAACCATGACAATTCAAGAATTAGCTTTACAAGGAAAACATAATATGTTTAACTCAATGGCCGCTGCAATGGCTGCCAGAGTGTTTGAAGTAAAAGATACAGTGATTAGGCAATCCATGATAGATTTTCAGAATATTGAGCATAGATTAGAGCATGTACTGACTGTACATGGTATAAATTTCATTAATGACTCTAAAGCAACTAATATAAATGCTTCTTGGTTTGCTTTAGAGAGCATGAAAAACGACGTTGTTTGGATTGCTGGTGGTGTTGATAAAGGTAATGATTATGCTCTATTAGAACAAATGGTTGTAGACAAAGTCAAGTCAATTATATGTTTAGGCGAGGGTAATCAAAAGATTATTAAATTCTTTAATAGTAAAGTAGATACAATAGTTCAAGCATCTTCAATGAATGAAGCTGTTAAGCAGTCATTTAGCTTGGCAGATAAAGGAGATACAGTTTTGTTATCTCCTGCCTGTGCAAGTTTTGATTTATTTTTAAATTATGAGGATAGAGGGTTTCAGTTTAAACAAGCAGTTAGGTCTTTATAGATGAGTATCATTTTAAATAATATAAGATTTAAAGGTGATAAAACCATTTGGGTAATAGTTTTTTCATTATCATTATTGTCAGTAATGGTTGTTTATTCAGCGGCTGGATGGGGAGATTTAACAAGTCATATAGTAAAACTATTAATAGGTTTATTCGCAATGTATATTGTACACCTAATACCTTTTAAGTACTTTTCAAGATTAGGTCAGATAGGCTATTTTACATCAATAGTATTGTTGATAATGGTATTGGTGATAGGAGTATCTATTAATGGGGCATCAAGGTGGGTCAATGTTGCAGGATTACAATTCCAACCTTCTGATATAGCAAAGCTTACAGTTATACTTTATATGGCTCGACAGATTAGTATTAATAGAAACAAACTAGATAGAATGAGGGCATTTTTATGGTATGTTTTGTCACCTTTAATTATAGTTTGTTTCTTGATATTGCCGAATAATTTTTCTACATCAGCATTAGTTTTTATTAATGGTTTAGTATTAATGTTTGTAGCTAGGATCAATATAGGATTTATTTTAAAGGTATTAGGTATTTCTTTTCTACTAGCAGCATTAATTTATATGTCAGCAAAGTTTACTTCTTTTGGGCAAGAAATTATACCTAGGTCTTCTACTTGGGTAAGTAGAATTGATAATTATTTTATTAATAATTCTAATGAGTTAATGGGTAAGGATTATCAACAAACTCAGGCTTTAGTAGCAATACAGAATGGATCGTTATTTGGTGTTGGTCCTGGTAAAAGTATACAAAGAAGTATTTTGCCTTATTCAGAATCTGATTTTATTTTTGCAATCATTTTAGAAGAATATGGTTTAATTGGCGGTGCTACAGCGTTATTATTTTATTTAATATTACTTTTTCGTGCTATTAGGATATCGTTGCAAACGAATAGTGTCTTTGGCGGTTTAATTGTGGTAGGTTTAGTTTTTTCATTGGTTTTTCAAGCTTTGATTAACATGTTAGTTTCGGTAGGTATAATGCCAGTTACTGGCCAGACATTACCACTAATAAGTATGGGGGGTACATCTTTAGTATTTACGTTTATTGCTTTAGGAATAGTATTGAGTGTGAGTAGGAGGTCTTTAGAGGGAAAATATGAAAAATCTTAAAGTTATTATTAGTGGAGGAGGTACTGGTGGACATATATTTCCAGCATTAGCAATTGCTAAGGAGATTGAGAAGCAAGCTTGTAATGTTGAATTTTTGTTTGTTGGTGCTCAGGATAGAATGGAAATGGAAAAAATTCCAAATTCAGGCTACAATATTATAGGGCTTTGGATTAGTGGGCTACAAAGAGGAATTGATAAAAGGAATTTATTATTTCCATTTAAACTTATACATAGTATTTTAAGATCAAGAAAAATTATTAAAGATTTTAAGCCAGATTTAGCAATTGGAACGGGAGGATATGCTAGCGCACCTTTATTGTATGTCGCGGCAAAGATTGGTATTCCCTGTCTTATACAAGAACAGAACTCATATCCAGGATTAGCTAATAAACTTTTAGCAAGATATGTTCAAAAAATATGTGTTGCATATGATAATATGGATAGGTTTTTTCCTAAAAAGAAGTTGATATTCACTGGAAATCCTGTCCGAAATGATATTTTACATTTTAATGAAAAAAAATTACAAGCAAAAATTTTTTTTAATATTGATTATTCAATACCTACTGTTCTTGTAATTGGAGGAAGTTTAGGAGCATTGGCAATTAATAATGCAATTGGAAAAAATATATATAAGTTAGGTGCTATGGGGATAAATTTGATATGGCAAACAGGTGTTTCTTATAATTATCAGGCCCAGCAATATATTAATGAAATAGATAGAAAAGGCATGAATGCATATTCTTTTATAAAAGATATGGGCATGGCATATTCTATTGCGGATGTAATTATATCAAGAGCAGGTGCAATTGCAATTTCTGAACTTTGTTGTGTTGGTAAGCCAGTCATTCTAGTGCCTTCGCCAAATGTTGCAGAGAATCATCAATTTAAAAATGCACAATCATTAGTTAATAAGAATGCTGCTTTGCTTGTTGAAGATGCTTATGCAAATTGTAAACTTGTAGATACTCTTGAAGAATTATTAAATAATGAGAGTTTAAAAGTAACTTTATCTAGTAATATTAAAAAAATTGCTGTAAGAGATGCTAGTAATAATATTGTTAAATCTGCATTAGATTTGGTTAAATGAATCTGGAATTATATAAATATGTTTACTTCATAGGTATTGGTGGTATTGGTATGAGTGCTCTTGCTCGTTATTTTAATGCTAAAGGAAAATATGTTGTAGGCTATGATCAAATCAATTCAGATTTGTCTATTGCATTAGAAAGTGAAGGAATTATAATTAGTTATTTAGATAAAGTATCATCTATCCCAAATGTGATTCAAAATGCAAAATATAATGATATTTTAGTTATCTATACACCTGCTATTACAGAAAAAAATCAGATTTTTTCATTTTTTAAAGATAAAAAATACAAAGTTTTTAAGCGAGCTGAGATTCTTGGTCTGATATCTAAACAGTTATTTACAATTGCAGTTGCAGGTACTCATGGCAAAACTACTACATCAACTATGTTAGCTCATATTTTAAAAAAATCGGGTAAAGAAACAACAGCTTTTTTAGGTGGTATTAGTCGTAATTATAATACTAATTTGTTAATGGCTGAACGAGGCGATATTTTAATTGTTGAAGCGGATGAATATGATAGATCATTCTTGCAAATATTTCCTGATATTGCTATTATAACCTCGGTCTCTGCTGATCATCTAGATATATATGAAGATGAAGAAGATTTAAATTTAGCTTTTATTCAATTTGCTTCTCAAGTAAAAGAAAAAGGACTGTTATTATTTGAGGAGTCTATTGATATTGATTTTCCTGTGCCTGATGTAGGTGTAAGATTTTGTTATTCAGCAAAAAATAGAGCAGACTATTTTTCAGAAAATATTAGAGTTCAGAACGGAAAAATGATTTTTGACATGATAGCTTTAGAAAAAAAACAAAGTAATATTATGCTGGATATGCCAGGTACACATAATATAAGCAATGCAGTTGCAGCTACAGCTATTGCTTTTTATTTAGGATTGTCGTTTGATGCGGTTGCTTCTGGTTTAAAAACTTTCAAAGGCGTTAATAGAAGGTTTGACAAACATATTGATACTGATAAAATGGTTTATATTGATGATTATGCCCATCATCCTGAAGAAGTAAGCGCAACTATAGTTGCTACTAAGCAGTTATATCCTAAGAGAGAATTAATAGTAGTATTTCAACCACATTTGTTTAGTAGAACGAAAGATTTTGCTAATGAATTTGCCGTTTCTTTAGAAGAGGCTGATGATTTAGTTTTATTAGATATATATCCTGCAAGAGAAAAACCAATTGTTGGCGTTAGTTCACAGATGATTTTAGATTTATGTAGTAATTCTAACAAAGAAGTTTGTTCAAAAGATCAGTTGTTATCAGTATTGGAGAAGAAAAATATAGATATTTTACTGACACTTGGTGCAGGAGATATTAGCACTTTAGTTCAACCAATTAAACATATGCTTAATTAATGAATCAATTTTTTGAAATATTTATATGGTTGCTAGCAATTTCTTTCTTGGTTGCTTTATTATTATTTACCAATCATCGTCAGCATGCTCAAAATATGTATTTAAATAAAATAATTATTGAAGAGTCAAATGATAATTTTATAGACCAAAAAATAGTGTTAGATTTTTTGCAAGATCAGGCAATTTATTTTGATAGTATTTTGCCAAATAATTTTAGTAAAGAAGTTTTAGAAAATCTTTTAATATTACATCCTTCTATTAAGGATGTTGAAGTTTTTGGAAGTCAGAAAGGAGACGTCAATATTTTGATTGAACAAAAACAAGCTGTTGTTAGGCTTAAGGGTAATGCTGGAGATTATTATTTGGATGAGTTTGGCGAACGAATGGAACTTTGTGTAAACTACACTCCTAATTTAGCTGTAGTCACTGGGGATTTTACAGTAAGTGATCATATTAGTATTTTTCAATTTATTAGCCATATTAATAAATCAGATTTTTGGCGATCTCAAATCACTCAAGTTCATTTTGATGAAGGAGAAGTATTGTTAATTCCTCGTGTTGGATCACATAAAGTTAATGTTGGAAGTTTTAGTAATATCATTGAGAAGTTAGATAATTTATATCACTTTTACAAAGTGGTTATTCCTGAAAAAGGGTGGCAAGCTTATTCTAATATTAATTTAAGTTTTGAGAATCAGATTGTTTGTTTAAAAAATATAGAGAAATGAAAGAATCTAAACAATTACCTACGGGGCAATTTATGGTAGGACTAGATATAGGGACTACTAAAATATCAGTTATGATTGGTAGAAAGAATCAATATGGTAAGTTAGATATTTTAGGTACTGGACGTGCAGTTTCTAATGGTGTAACTAGGGGAATTGTTTCAAATATTGATAAAACTGTTTCTTCTATAATTGAAGCAGTTGATAAGGCTCAAAAAAAGTCTGGATTAGAAATACAAGATGTATTTGTTGGTGTTGCGGGTCAACATATTAAAAGTTTACAACATAGAGGTGAAATTGTACGTGACAATATTGAAATTGAAATTGAGAAGGCTGATATCGACAAACTAAAATCTAATATGTTTAAGTTAATTACAATTCCAGGAGAAGAGGTGATACATGTTATTCCACAAGAGTATACAGTGGATGGAGAAGATGGGATTGAAGATCCAATAGGTATGGCTGGTGTCAAGCTTGAAGCAAATTTTCATGTAATTACAGCACAAGTTGGAGCTGTAAGAAATATTATTAAATGCGTGGAGAGATCAGGCTTGAATCCTAAGGATTTAGTGTTAGAACCATTTGCCTCTGCTGTTGCAACCCTTGATGAGGATGAGTTACGTGAAGGTGTTGCTTTAGTAGATATTGGTGGAGGAACTACAGATGTTGCTATATTTTTAGGAAATATAATTCGACATACTGCAGTTATTCCATTTGGTGGCAATATTATTACAAAAGATATAAAATCAGGATTAGAAATTTTAGAAAATCAAGCAGAATTACTTAAAATTAAATTTGGCTCAGCAATGTATACTGAAGAGCAAGAAAATGTTATGGTGTCTATTCCAGGATTAAGAGGCAGGCCTCCTAAAGAAATAGCAGTTAGAAATTTATCAGAAATTATAGGCGCTAGATATAAAGAGATTATTGATTTAGTATATCATGAAATAAAATCATCTGGTTATGAGAATAAGCTGATGACGGGCGTTGTTTTAACTGGTGGGGGTTCTTTAATTAAAAATTTAAAACAGTTAGTTGCTTATGTTACAGGAAAGGAAACCAGGATTGGTTATCCTAATGAACATCTTGGGGCTGAATCGAAAGATATTGTAGTTAGTCCAATGTATTCTACAGGTGTTGGATTAGTTTTGAAAGGATTTGAATACATGGAACACCATCCTGAACAGTATAATTTGAATGATATGTCAATTTCTGATTTAGAAAAAGAAGAAGTAATAAATGAGCCGTCACTAATGGACAGGATTAGTGGATGGTTTACAGAAGATAACGTAATTTAGAAACTATAGTATTAATAAATAAAAAAAAAATATGAGCGCAATCGACTTAGGAATGGATTTTCAAATGCCAAAAAATCAATCATCACAGATTAAAGTTATGGGTATTGGTGGTGGTGGTAGTAATGCAGTGAATTATATGTTTGAAAATGGAATCAAAGGAGTAGATTTTGTAATTTGCAATACTGATGTTCAAGCTTTAGAAGCAAGTCCGGTTCCAAATAGAATTCAGTTAGGTGTTAATTTAACAGAAGGTTTAGGAGCAGGATCTAATCCTGATGTTGGTAGAAGAGCCGCTGAAGAAAGTTCTGATAGAATTGTTGAACTTTTAGATGCAAATACTAAAATGTTATTTGTTACTGCCGGTATGGGAGGTGGTACTGGAACTGGAGCTGCTCCTGTAATTGCAGAGATTGCTAAAGAAAAGGGAATATTAACAGTTGGAGTAGTTACTGCTCCGTTTGCAACTGAGGGTGGTTTTAGAAGACAATATGCTGATGAGGGCATTATTGAACTTAAGAAGTATGTTGATACACTATTAGTAATTGATAATGAGAAGTTAATAGAGGTATATGGTGATTTAACCTTTACCTCTGCATTTGCAAAAGCAAATGAGGTATTAAATACTGCAACTAAAGGAATTGCAGAGGTGATTTCACAACATTTATTAGTCAATATTGATCTTAATGATGCTAGAAAAGTATTAGAGGATAGTGGTACGGCTGTAATGGGTCAATCAAAAGTAGAAGGTGAAAACAGGGCTGTTGAAGCTGTTATGCAAGCATTAGATTCACCACTTTTAAATGACAATGATATTACAGGTGCTCAACAAGTTTTGTTAAAAATTGTTACAGGTGATGGTGAAGGTGAAATTAAAATGTCAGAACTTGCAAAAATCAAGAATAAAATTCAAGAAGCTGCAGGTAGGAATGTTAATATTATTGAAGGGGTAGGTATTGATTCAGATTTAGGCATGGCTATTAGTGTTACTGTCATTGCTACAGGATTTGAAGAAAGAAAGAAACCAAAAGAACCGACTACGGTAAAATTAGATGAAGATAATTTTGATTCTATAGTTTCGCAAGAAGATTCTTATGATGATATTAAATATAATAATACTGACAATATACAGCAGACATTATTATTAGACGATGAAACAAATATAGAATATAATTCAACACAAAAACCTCAAGATATTTTAGAACAAGAATTGGCTCAAGATGTTGCAGACGGAGAATCTGATAATAAAGTAGTTCTTGAGTTATTAGATGATACAGATGGAGAAGATTATATTGATCATAATCAATTAAATAGTCAGGATATTAATAGTCAAACTACAACTGTTGTGCCGGATCCAGAATCTCCAATCATGCCTGATACTAATTCTTTACAAGAAAATCAACAACAGCAAGAGAAAATAGAATCTACTTTAAATACGTTTAAATCTGTCAATTCAGATCCTAAAGCAATGAAAATTGAATCAAGAGAAAGAGAGGATAGATTAAGAAATATCTCGATGCAATTACGTACTCCTTCCGGATTAACTTCATTAGAGGATGTTCCAGCTTATAAACGTAATAATGTAGATATTACTGAAACAAATCACTCGTCACTTAGTGAAGAGTCTTCATATACTTTAACTAACAATGAAAAGAGTAATTTAGAACTAAAGCAAAATAATTCTTTTTTACACGACAACGTAGATTAATATAGTTTTTTTGTAATATTAGAATAAATAAGAAACCCTAACAATTTGTTAGGGTTTCTTATAGATATTTACATCATTCCTGGCATGCCACCACCACCCATAGGAGGCATTGGAGGAGCAGCAGGGTTATCTTCTTTTATATCTGAAATTACACACTCAGTAGTTAGAAGCATTCCTGCAACTGATGCGGCATTTTCAATTGCAACTCTAACAACTTTTGCAGGATCAATTACACCGGCTTTATATAGGTTTTCATATTTTTCAGTTTTAGCATTAAATCCAAAATCTCCTTTCCCATCATGGATTTTTGCAACCACTACACTTCCTTCTAAACCAGCATTTTCTACTATTTGTCTTAGAGGTTCTTCAGCAGATCTTCTAATAATATTGATTCCTGTTTGTTCATCTTCATTAATGCCTTTAAGTTGAGTTAGTTTTTCAGTAGCTCGAACTATTGCAACTCCCCCTCCGGAAACTATACCTTCTTCTACTGCAGCTCTAGTTGCAGCGAGTGCATCATCTACGCGATCTTTCTTTTCTTTCATTTCAACTTCAGTTGGGGCTCCTACATATAGAACAGCAACACCTCCAGCTAATTTTGCTAATCTTTCCTGTAATTTTTCTTTGTCATAGTCAGATGTTGTGCTCTCAATTTGTGCTTTTATTTGATTTACCCTAGCTTTAATGGTATTGCCATCTCCTGCACCATTTACTATTGTAGTGTTATCTTTATCTATTGTGATTTTTTCACTTGATCCTAGCATATCTAACGTTGTGCTTTCTAATTGAAATCCTCTCTCTTCAGAAATAACAGTACCATTAGTTAATATGGCAATATCTTCTAGCATTTCTTTTCTTCTATCTCCAAAACCAGGTGCTTTTACAGCACATACCTTAAGAGCTCCTCTTATTTTATTTACAACTAATGTGGACAATGCTTCTCCGTCAACATCTTCAGCTATTATAACTAAAGGTTTTCCAGTTTTTGCAGTTTCTTCTAAAATTGGCAGTAAGTCTTTCATCGCAGATATTTTCTTATCATAGATTAGGATATATGGATTTTCCATGTTTGTTTCCATTTTATCCGCATCTGTAATGAAATAAGGAGATAAATAACCTCTATCAAATTGCATACCTTCAACAACTTCAACATTTGTTTCAGTTCCTTTTGCTTCCTCTACAGTAATTACACCTTCAGTTTTTACTTTTTTCATTGCTTCTGCAATAAGAGCCCCAATTGCTGGATCATTGTTGGCTGATATACTAGCTATTTGTTCTATTTTTTCATAAGAGTTTCCTACTTTTTTTGATTGTGAACGGATATCAGTAATTAAGATCTCTACAGCTTTATCAATACCTCTCTTTACATCCATTGGGTTAGCCCCTGCAGCTACATTCTTAAGCCCAGCTGTAATAATAGCTTGTGCTAGTACAGTAGCAGTAGTTGTTCCATCACCTGCTAGATCATTAGTGTTTGATGCGACTTCCTTAACCATTTGAGCTCCCATATCTTCTATAGGATCTTCTAATGAGATTTCTTTTGCTACCGTTACCCCATCTTTAGTAATCTGTGGTCCTCCAAAACTTTTCCCAATAACTACATTTCTTCCTTGAGGTCCTAGTGTTACTTTGACTGCATTTGCAAGTGAGTCTACTCCTTTTTTTAATTTGTCTCTTGATTCTGTATCAAATGTTATATTTTTTGCCATTTTTTATTTATTTTATGATTGCTAAAATGTCAGATTCTTTCATTATTAAGTAATCTTCTTGTTCATATTTTAATTCTGTACCTGCATATTTTCCGTAAAGGATAGTATCACCTGCTTTTACTGTTATAGGGTTTTCTTTTGTGCCTTTTCCTACAGCTATAACTCTGCCTTTTTGAGGTTTTTCTTGTGCAGTATCTGGTATTATTATTCCTGATGCAGTAGTAGTTTCTGCTTCTGCTTGCTTAATAATTACTCTATCAGCAAGAGGTGTAATGTTAATTTTTGTCATAATTTATTTTATTTATTGTTTAACTAATTAAATATTCTATGCATAAACTGTGCCATAATATTTTTTTGTATTGATTTGATGAAATTGTGTCATATGAATATTTGAAAACATGTAAATATGTCTTGATTATTCAGTAATAGGTATTGAAGGTAAATTAGGTATTACAGCATCTTCAATTTGTTCTTGGGCTTTAATTTCGGTTGATTCTTCAATATTTGTTCTTGGGATAGCAAAGTTAGATAATAATGATAGAATAATTAAAGTTACTGCTAGAGTCCATGTAGCTTTTTCTAAGAAATCTGTGGTATTTTTTGCTCCCATAATTTGGTTGCTTGCTCCACCTCCAAAAGAAGAAGACAAACCGCCTCCTTTAGGATTTTGGACCAACACAATTAGTACTAATAGGATAGAGGTAATTATTATTAATATTGCGAAAACAGTGTACATATTATTTTTTGTTTAATTCTTTTATTAATTTAATTTGAGATGCAAATAAACTACTTTTTTTCGGATATTTCAAAATTAATTTATTATAGGCTGATATAGCTTTTTCGTAATGTCCTTGTTCTAGGTAGACCTTGGCTAATGTAGGAGTCACTAACTCTTCATTGTTAATTAAACTTTCCTTAGCAATATTTATTGCTTTAAAGAAAACTTCTTTTTTAGGTTTACTGAGCTTGACATCTTTTTTTAAGAATTCATCTATTAATTCTGGTTTTTTTCGTTTAATTTTCTTAGCATTTAGTATATTTAGCCATTCAGAAAATGAGTGCATTTCATTTTTTTGAAAATCTAATGGATTTCCAATTTCTAATTTTGTTGTTGTTTCTTTTTGCTGATCATTGGTTTTATTTTTGTAATGTTTGTTATTTTTTATTGTAATAAGCTCAAATAGTTTTGTTCTATCTATAGAATAAGCGGCAGCTTTTTTTAATTGTTTGTTGTATCTTATGCTGTTAATGTTTAGTAGTCCTCTAGCTATCAAAATATGCCCAGTTTGGAAATAAGGATTTTCTAAAATTATTGTATCTAAATAACTAATATCAGTACTTGATATTTGTTGAGGGTTTTTTATTAATTTACTGAGTTGTTTTTTTTTCATTACCAGTTTACAAATGCTTTATTAAACACATCTTCTATAAGTTCTTTGGAGATTTCTTCAATAAGTATGTTTTCTATATCGGCTAGATTTTCGGAGCTATTGAAGTCACGATAATGGCTAAAGTTACTTTCAAAGTTTTGTTGATTATTTAAAGTGTTTTCATATTTTACTTTTATACTTATTGTTAAACGATTTTTTGCTACACTTTCATTTGCTTGTAACGCTATAGGAGTGACTTGATATTTTGTTATTTCGCCAATAAAAATGAGATCTCCATTCGTTTCTTCTAAGTATAAATTTGTTTGGGATAATAATTTGTTTTTTAATTCTTCAGTAATAATTTGGTTTAATGATGATGGTGAATTGGTGGCTTTAGTTGTAAAATATTTCACAATAACATTTTTGGCATCATTAGGTATTGAAGCTCCTGTAAATGAATAAATGCCACAAGACATTAATAAGAAATTAATTAATATTATACTAACTATTTTATTTATCATAATCCAAATTCCTTTAATTTTCGATAAAGAGTTCTTTCAGATATTCCTAGTTCTGCAGCTGCTTTTTTTCTTTTTCCTTTGTGTTTAAGCAGAGATTTTTCAATTAGTTTCTTTTCATGTTTGAATAATGATAGTGATTCTTCAATATCAATTGTCTTAGTATTATCTTCTTCATTGATGATAATTTCACTTTCTTCTGTATTATTAAAAATAGTTGAATTTATTGATTGCATAATTTCAGTATCGCCACCTTTTTGCATGAGATCAAAAGTAATCTTTTTAAGTTCATTTAAGTCTCTTTTCATATCAAATAAGACTTTGTATAGTATTTCTCTTTCTGATAAATCTGCTTTGTTTTTGTCTTTATATTTTATGATTCCACTGGTAGATATATTAGGTAATTGAGCTTGTATCTTTTCAGCGCTTATTATTCTTTCAGTTTCGATGACTGATAACTGTGCTACAAAATTTCTTAATTGTCTGATATTTCCAGGCCAATTATATTGTTTTAAAATAGATACCGAATCTTCTGTTAATTGAATTGGTGCGGTTTTATATTGATCTGCAAAATCAGCAGCAAATTTTCTAAATAGAAGATTAATGTCATTTCCTCTGTCTCTGAGCGCTGGTAAATTAATACTAATGGTATTAAGTCTATAATATAAGTCTTCTCGGAATTTCCCTTCAGCTACTGAATTTGGTATATTAATATTTGTTGCCGCAATTATCCTTACATTAACTTTTTGTGCTTTTGACGATCCGACTTTTATGATTTCTCCATTTTCAAGTACTCTAAGTAATCTTGCTTGTGACGATATAGGTAGCTCACCAATTTCATCTAAAAATATAGTTCCTCCCTCAGCAGATTCAAAATATCCTTTTCTACTTTCATGTGCGCCAGTAAAAGACCCTTTTTCATGACCAAATAGTTCAGAGTCAATGGTCCCTTCAGGAATTGCGCCACAATTTACAGCAATATATGGGTTGTGTTTTCTTATGCTATTTTGGTGAATAATTTTTGGGATATTTTCTTTTCCTGTTCCGCTTTCTCCGACAACTAGAATTGAGATGTCAGTTGAAGCTACTTGTAGCGCAACATCTATTGCTCGTTCTAATTTTGGGCTATTTCCTATAATGCCAAATTTTTGTTTCGCTTGTTGAGTATTCATAATTAAATTATTTTTCCTTTTAATGTGGCGGATGTACAATCTTCAATTTTAACCATTACATAATCTCCAGGTTTATATCCTTTTTTTTCAAAAATTACCACTGAGTTGTAAGTAGTTCTACCGTAAAAATGTTTATTTGATCTTTTAGATACGCCTTCAATCAAAACTTCTAAGGTTATTCCTATCTTTTCTTTCATTCGTAAAAATGCATGTTCTTGTTGTTTTGCAATAATTTCAGCAAGTCTCTTTTGCTTAGTTTGTTCAGTAACATTGTCTTGCATTCTTGCTGCAGGAGTATTAGGACGTTCAGAGTATTTAAACATGTATCCAAAATCATATTTTACATAGTCCATTAATGATAGCGTTTCTTGATGATCATTTTCATTTTCAGAGCAGAAGCCTGCGATGATATCCATTGAAATTGCACAGTCAGGGATTCTCTGTTTAATGTTATTAATTAGTTCAATATATTCTTGTCTATTATATCCACGATTCATTAGTTTTAGTATTTTACTACTTCCTGATTGCACAGGAAGATGAATATATTTGCAGATATTTTTGTATTTTTTGATTGTTTCAATTACATCTATACTCATATCTTGTGGGTTAGACGTAGAAAATCTAATTCTTAATCGAGGGTCTATTTTGGCTACTTTTTCTAATAGTTTAGCAAATTTTATGCTATTCTTTTTTTCTTTTGTACTTGCTTTTTTATATGACTTTTTTGGTCCTCCTCCATACCAAAGGTAGGAGTCTACATTTTGTCCTAGTAAAGTGATTTCACGATATCCATTGTTAAATAATTCTGAACATTCTTTGATAATGCTTTCAGGATCTCGACTTCTTTCCCTTCCTCTAGTAAAAGGGACGACACAGAAAGTACACATATTATCACACCCTCTGGTAATTGATACGAATGCAGTTATTCCATTACTTGCTATTCTTATAGGACTTACATCTGCATAGGTCTCTTCCAATGAAAGTATTACATTTACTGCTTTTTTACCATCTTCAACTGTCTTTATAAGATTAGGTAGGTCTCTGTAAGCATCTGGACCTACAACAATATCAACTAACTTTTCTTCTTGTAGAAATTTTTCTTTTAATCTTTCCGCCATGCAGCCTAAAACGCCTACTATCATTTTTGGATTTTGTTCCTTTTTTATTGAATTATAAAATTCTAATCTTCTGCGAACTGTTAGTTCTGCTTTTTCTCTAATCGAACATGTATTTACAAAAACTATATCTGCAATTGTAATATCTTTTGTTGTTGAGAATCCTTCTTTTGAGAGTATAGAAGCTACGATCTCACTATCTGAAAAATTCATTTGACATCCGTAACTTTCAATATATATATTGCGATTCCCTTTGTTGTTTTTAGATAGTTGCAAAACTTCTCCCTGCTTATTTTTATCAATTTTTTTTTCTATTAACTCTTCTGTTTTCATTTTGTTTTAAAAGTGCAAATATAACAAAACTGACAATGTGACAGTATTGTAGATTGTTTATATTATATAATAATATAATACAAACTGTCACTAAATTTAGTTTTTTTGTTTTAAAAAAGTTCGTTTTATTTGTCACAAATTTTATATAAATCTGTTTTTATGGCAAAGAATTTAGTGATTGTAGAGTCACCAGCTAAAAAGAATATTATTCAAGGTTTTTTGGGCAATGATTTTATTGTGGAATCTAGTATTGGACATATTAGAGATTTACCTAAAAAAGGAGGTATGGCTATTGATATAGACAATGGTTTTGAACCTAATTATGTTGTGTCAGATGATAAAGCAAAAGTAGTTGCTCATTTAAAAAGTATTGTAAAAAAATCTCATACAGTTTGGCTTGCAACTGATGAAGATCGTGAAGGGGAGGCTATTGCATGGCATTTAACACAGGCTTTGAAATTAAACCCAAGTAAAACTAAAAGAATTGTATTTCATGAGATTACAAAAAAAGCAATAACACATGCTGTTAAAAATCCAAGGGTTTTGAATACTAATTTAGTAAATGCACAGCAGGCTAGGCGTGTTTTGGACAGGTTAGTAGGATTTGAGTTGTCTCCTGTACTATGGAGGAAAGTAAAACAGGGGCTCTCAGCTGGTAGAGTACAGTCAGTTGCTGTTCGTCTAATTGTTGAGCGTGAAAATGAAATTTCTAGTTTTATTTCTGTTTCTTCATATAAGATAGTTGCTTTTTTTATCAGTAAAGATGGTGATTTGTTGAAGGCAGAGCTTCCAAAAAAATTTAAAAATTATGAGGAGGCCTATTCGTTTATGAACAATTGTAAAGACGCTATTTTTTCAGTTGTATCATTAGAGAAAAAACCAGCAAAAAAATCACCTGTTGCACCATTTACTACTTCTACTCTTCAACAGGAAGCATCTCGAAAACTAGGGTTTTCTGTTAGTCAAACTATGATGGTAGCTCAGAAACTTTATGAGGCAGGTAAAATAACTTACATGAGGACTGACAGTGTGAATTTGTCTAATGACGCATTAGATGCAGCTGAGAAAGAGATATCATTAAAATATGGTAAAGAGTATTACCAAAGACGAGTGTATAAGAGTAAGTCTAAGGCAGCTCAAGAAGCACATGAGGCAATTCGACCTTCTTACATGAATAATAAAACAGTTGATGGAGATAGTTCACATAAAAAGTTATATGATTTAATTTGGAAAAGAACTATTGCTTCTCAGATGACAGATGCAAAATTTGATAGAACTAATGTGAAGATTAGTATGTCAAATAGTAAAGAACAGTTTATAGCTAAAGGAGAGGTTATTACTTTTGAAGGTTTTATGAAGGTTTATTTAGAAGGAAAAGATGAAAATAATGATGATAACGAAGGAATTCTTCCTCATCTAAATCAGGGAGATGTGTTGTCTGTGTCTGAGATTATTTCTTCAGAACAATTTTCTCGGCCACCAGCTAGATATGCTGAGGCAAGTTTAGTTAAAAAGATGGAAGAATTAGGAATTGGAAGGCCTTCAACTTACGCTTCAACAATTACTACTATTCAAAAAAGAGGATATGTTGAAAATGAAAGTAGAGAAGGTTATGAGCGTATTTCCAATATAATTTCTTTAAAAGACAATAAACTTATATCATCACAGAAAAAATCTATTGTAGGAGCAGAAAAAAAGAAGCTTTTCCCAACAGATATCGGTTTTGTTGTAACTGATTTTTTGGTAGATCATTTTTCAGATATAATGGACTATACTTTTACCGCTTCTGTAGAGACAGAATTTGATGAAATTGCTGAAGGGAAGAGAGTTTGGAATCAAATGATTGCCTCTTTTTATGCAGGATTTCATCCAAAAGTAGAAGATGTTATTGGAAGTGTAGGAAGGGTTTCTGGAGAAAGAGAGTTGGGTATTGATCCTGTAAGTGGGAATAAAGTTTTTGCGCGAATCGGTCCTTTTGGTCCAATGGTACAGTTAGGAGAAAAAAAGGAAGGAGATGATGTGCCAAAACCAAAGTTTGCATCCTTATTGAAAGGACAAACAATACAAGCTATTACTCTGGAAGATGCAATGAACCTTTTTAAGCTTCCTAGAAAAGTAGGATTGTGGGAAAAAAAAGAGATTGTTGCGTCTATTGGTAGATTTGGTCCCTATTTACGCTATGATGGCAAATTTACTTCTATAAAAAAGGCAGACGAAGAAGATCCTTTAACAATTACTTTAGATCGAGCAATAGAGTTGATTAAAATTAAAATTCAGGCTGATAAAGATAGATTAATTGCTAATTTTGATGGAGATCCTTTGGTTCAGGTTCTTAATGGAAGGTATGGTCCTTTTATTCAAATAATTCCTTTGGGTAGTAAAAAAGTCAATGTTAAGATTCCGAAAGGAAAAGAGCCAAAAGACTTAACAAGAGAAGATTGTCTTGACTTATGGAATGGAGTTTCTGGTAATAAAGTTAAGCAGAAAAAATGATAGATATCCAAACGTATTTTAAGCCTGTTAGTTCTGCTAAATATGCGGATAAAAATATATGGGAAACTACTCAGATAGGTCGCTCTATAGAAACACATCTTGAAAATCATTTTCCAGATTTAAATTTTACAGAGATAGTAGTTTTCAATATTGAAGAGTATGAAGGTTCTAAAAATTATACTTCTGATTCTGATTGTCCAATAAGGTCTTTTTTTTATTCTTTTCACCATGAAAAATTACCTAGAATTGCTGATTTAGGTACTATGCATTTAATGCCAACTAGAAAAGAGACATTTAATATTATTCAGAAAATATGTGAAAAATTTTTAAATGACGGTATCATTCCTTTAATTATTGGTGGAGGACATGATTTAAGTTATGCTGTATATAAATCATATTGTGCTATGGAAAAAATTATTAATTTAACAGCAGTAGATAGTAAATTTGATATAGGATTGCAAGATGATAATTTAGCTTCTTTTTCTCATTTAGGTAAAATAATCTCTCACAAGCCTAACTACCTTTTTCATTATACAAACTTAGGATATCAGTCTTTTTTAGTCTCTAATATTGCAAATGAAATGTTACGTGAGATGAATTTTGATACATTTCGTTTAGGAGATTTAAAAGCAAATTTTAATGAAGTTGAACCAATTATGAGAAATACGGATTTTGTTAGTTTTGATATTTCATCTATTAAGTATTCATGTGCTAGAGGCAATATTTATTCTTCTCCTAATGGTTTTGATGGAGAAGAGGCTTGCAAGATTATGCGTTATGCAGGTGTTAGTGATAAAGTGACTGCAGTTGGTTTGTTTGAGTATAATCAAGATTTAGACAAAGATAATCAGACTGCATATTTGTTAGCTGAGATGATTTGGTATTTTGTTGATGGCTATATGATTAGAAAGAATGAATTGAATCCCAATACTAGTGCTTGTGCGAAATATACAGTAGCTTTTGCGGATGGTAAAAATGAAATAATTTTTTATAAAAGTCAGAGCAGTGGTAGGTGGTGGATGGCAGTGCCATTTAACAAAACTGGATTTAAAGAAAAGCAGATCTATTATGTAGCATGTTCATATAGAGATTATGAGATGGCAAATCAAGGAGACTTACCAGAAAGATGGATCAAAACATTCAATAAATTTATCTAGTGAACTATTTGAAATACAGTTCTTTGACTTTATTATTTGTACAAGCTTGTGAATATGTTTGGTTTCTTTTATCTTCAAGTCTTAAAAATTGTTTATTTTAGCGCAAAAATTTTAGATTTTATAGGATGAATAGGGTATTATTATTTTTATTAGCTGTACTATCTACATTAGTTGTCTCTGCTCAGCACGTTCCACAATTTAGTCAGAACATGTTTAATAAATTGGCTAATAATCCTGGTTTTTCTGGTAGTAGAGGGCTAGTAGCGACCTCTATTCTTCATCGATCTCAATGGATGGGTTTTGGTGATGATGGAGCTGCTGCATCTACTCAGAATTTTAGTGTTGATGCTGAGATTCCAATTTTAAATGGAGGTTTAGGCCTTAATATTGTGAAAGATAATATTGCTCAGTTTAGTAATTTAGGAATTCATACTTCTTATGCATATCGTAGCCAGCTTGGAATTGGTCAAATTGGTATGGGTGTTTCTGTTGGAGTATTTCAGAGTGGTCTAGACGGAGGTTTCTTAAGGTCAGCTCAATCTGCAGACCCTGCTATACCTACTGGCGATGTAATAGGTTCGAAATTAGATATTGGCGCTGGATTATATTTTAATACTCAGGATATGTACATAGGATTTTCTTCTGCACATATGACCGAGCCAGTTATAGAATGGAGTGATGGGAAAGATTTTAATTTGTCAAGACATTATTTTTTAATAGCAGGCTATTATTATGAGCTTGACCCAGTTTTTTCTTTGAATCCATCAATATACCTAAAGGCTGATGGAGCGACTTCACAGTTAGATATTAATACAAATTTAATATACAATAATAAGATGTGGGGCGGCGTTACTTATAGGTTAGATGAAGGTGTAATATTGTTAACTGGAATGAATGTTAATGATGATTTAAGATTAGGTATAGGATATGATGTCACTATGGTTAATCCTATGGGAAACTCTTTAGAGATCATGCTTGGGTATAATTTTAAAATTAAGACGACCAAAGCAATATCAAAATATAAGAATCCGCGTTTCTTGTAAAACAAAATTTATTAGTTGATCAAAAATAATTGAATATGAAAAAGATAATTTTATTAAGTATAATAGGGGCATTATTAAGTGCTTGTGGAGGTTCTGGTAATGGCGAATTAATAGGAGTACAGAATAGAGCAGTTTGGAATCCAACGGACCCTTATGGAATGGTATTTATACCACAAGGTAGTTATAATATGGGGCCATCTGATCAAGACGTTCCATTTGCTAATGTTTCTCAATCAAAAACAATTTCTGTTGGAGCGTTTTATATGGACGAGACAGAGATTACAAATAATGAATATCGACAATTTACTAATTGGGTAAGAGACTCTATACTTAGGTCATACTTAGTTGAGCAATTTCCTGATGAATATGGATTAGCCATCGAGGATTTTGCTGATGGAATGGAGACTGGCGAATATCAAATTGATTGGAGTAAAAAAATTAGATGGAATGATGAAGAGGTGAGAAGGATTCTAGAGGAGGAGATGTTTTATCCAGAAAATGAAAGGCTTTATGGTGAAAAAGAATTTGATACTAGAGAGTATATTTACAAGTATCAAGTGTTTGATGTGCAAGCTGCTTCTGCAAAATCTCGCAGAGAGAATGGAGCTATAGGAGAAAGAGATAGAAGTGAATTTATGACAGATGTTGAAGTTAAGATTTATCCTGATACATTAACCTGGATTCATGACTATGCTTATTCTTTTAATGATCCATATACTAAAAAGTATTTTTGGCATCCTGCTTTTGATGACTACCCAGTGGTTGGTGTAAATTGGAAGCAAGCAACCGCATTTTCTCATTGGAGAACTAAGATGATGAATGCTTATTTAAGAAAAACTAAACAGCCTACATTGCCTGATTTTAGATTACCTACTGAATCAGAATGGGAGTATGCTGCAAGAGGAGATCTAGATGCTTCTCCATATCCTTGGGGAGGGCCTTATACACGTAATATAGAAGGATGTTTTTTAGCTAACTTTAAACCCTTGAGAGGGAATTATGTAGCTGATGGTGGAATAAAGACAATTAAGACAGCTAGTTATAATCCAAATGGGTATGGGCTTTATGATATGGCTGGCAATGTGTCAGAATGGACGTCTAATGCTTATGATGAATCAGCTTATTCATATGGTCATGATATGAATGCGGATTATTACTATGATGCTAATGATTCTGATCATCCAGTATTAAAAAGAAAAGCAATTAGGGGAGGTTCCTGGAAAGATGTAGCTTATTTTATACAAACAAGTACAAGAACTTTTGAGTATCAAGATACAGCTAAATGTTACATAGGGTTTAGGAATGTTATAGACTTCCTAGGAAGAGATAAGAAAGATTTTCAATAAAAAAATAATAATAAAATAATATAAATATGAGTTTTGTAGATAGTATAGAAAAGGTAACAGAAGCAAAATGGTATAAATTAATGATGCCAAAATTATATGGATGGGGAGCGGCAATTGTTATTTTAGGGGCGTTATTTAAGATTGAGAATCTTCCAGGTGCATCTTATATGTTAATGGCAGGACTTGGGATAGAATCTATAATATTCTTTTTCTCTGCCTTTGAGAAGCAACATGTAGAACCAGATTGGTCACTGGTTTATCCTGAGCTTGCTCATATGAATGATCCTGATGCAATCAAAAGACCATCACAGCAATTAGATGAGGCTTTAGAAAGAGCCAAAATTGATAATGAATTAATTGAAAGTTTAAATGAAGGACTAAGAGCTTTTGGAGAATCAGCTAAACAATTAAATGAAACAGTTACAGCTGCATCTGGAATCTCTGAGTATAATAGTCAAATAGAGGAAGGGGTAAAGAATATGAATGCATTGAATTCTTTATATGAGCTACAATTACAAACTTCTAATCAACAAATGGAGGCTACTACAATATTCTTACAGAATTTACAAACTTCAGTGGAAGATTCTAGGAGATTTCAAGAACAAGTTGGCTCTTTGGCTGATAATTTAGAGCAGTTAAATAAAGTATATGCTAATATGCTGAATGCAATGAATCCAAATAAATAATATAAGATAATTTAATTATTAAAAAATAAATAGGCATATGGCTGCAGGAAATTTGTCTCCTAGACAGAAGATGATAAACATGATGTATTTAGTGCTAACAGCATTACTAGCTTTGAATGTATCTAAGGAAGTTTTAAATTCCTTTTTTGAGGTTAACAAGGGGATTGAACGAACAACTACTAACTTTAAATTCAAAAATGCAGAAACATATTCAGCTTTTGACAATGCAGCTGATAATAACCCTGAAAAATATAAGGAAGTTAGAGATCTTGTATATTCTTTAAAATCTGAGTCTGATGATATTATACTTTACATTCAGCAGATGAAGTATAATTTAGTTAATGAGGCAGATGGAAAAGTTTGTTTAGGTAACTCTTTAGAGGTTCTAGATGAAAATGGTAAACCGAAAGACGGTACAGAGATTGAGGGCAAAACATTTGCCGAACTAACAAATAGTCAGAAATTATCACCTATAGCATACTTAAATGCAAAGTCTGACCGTTATGCTTCATCCCAATTGTTTTTAGATAAAAAAGTTCCTAAGAGTAAGCAGATTGCTTATTTGTTAGCTGATAGAATAGAAAATTTTAGAGATAAATTAATTCAAGCTGTTACTGATAATACTAATTTAGTTAACACTATCAATCAAGTTTGTGATGTAAGTCCAAAGATTAAAAGTGGTGGAGGTACTGAAGATTGGGAAACGTATAATTTTAATGATATGCCAGCAGTTGGGGCGCTAACAATACTTTCCAAGATTCAATCAGATTTACGAAATACTGAGGCTGATGTGATAGATTATTTAAAGCAAAGTATTGATGCTAAGTCATTGAAATTTGGTTCTGCTGAAGGTGTTCAAATTTCTAAAACAAATTTTGTTTTAAAAGGAGACTCTTTTAGATCTACTATTTTTATTGCTGCGAAACAAGAGGGTCAAGATCCAGAAATATTTGTTGGAGAGTTTGATAGTTTGTCTAGTGGTGGTTATGAAATGAAAGGGGTAGAAGGAATAGATTATGAGCGAGTACAGGTTGTTAATGGTAAGGGTATGTTTACAACTAGAACTAAATCGGAAGGTATAAAAAACTGGGGAGGTTTAATTGTTACTAAAACAGAAACAGGTGATAAATATTATCCTTTTTCAGGAGAATATTTGGTGGCAGCCAAGTCTGCGGTGGTCTCCCCTATAAAAATGAATATTTTATATTCTGGTTTAGAATCAATAGGTGGTAATCCAATTCAAGTTTCTGTTCCGGGTTATAGCCCAAGCGAAATTACTGCCTCCATGACTAACGGAACACTAAAAGTAAAAAATAAATCTAAAGGAATATATAATGCATTTCCTAGATCAGATAAAAGAGAATCTATAATTACATTATTTGTAAATGCTGATGGAAAAAGAACTTCTATGGGGAAGGTTAAATTTAGAATTCGTAAAACACCACCACCTACTCCTGTAATTGATGCGGTAAAAAATGGAGTTTGTGATAGGTCTATTTTGAAAACAGCTATTGTACGTGCATCTTTAGATGATTTTTTATTTGATGGACTAAAGTATAAAGTTACTTCTTTTAAACTTTCAGGTTCTTACAAAGGATCTCCAGCTTCTGATGAACAGAGAGGAGGTATGGGATTTACAAAAAAAATGCAAACAATTATTGCTAATGCTGCTTCTGGTAGCACAATAAATATTACAAATGTTAGGGCACAATTAATAGGATCAAAAAGACCTCCTGAGGCAGTAAAGGGAGATTTAGTTATAGAAATTAAATAAATAGAAATTATGAAAAAGAAAATTTTAATGATTTTAGCACTTTCTTTCTGTCTTACAGAAGTTAATGCGCAGGATGTTTTAGATATGAATTCTATATATAAAAAAGAGAAACATCAGAATAAAAAAGTACAGCCATATGCACCATTACGACAAGCAGATGTTATGTGGTCACGAAAGATTTGGCGAGACATTGATATGCGTCAAAAGATTAATCATCCTTTTTATTATCCTATGAATAATGGTGATAATGATCAGATTAGAACCGATGACAGGAGAAGCTTGATTGATGTAATATATAGTGCGGTATTGGAGGGGTCAATAACTGCATATGGGAATGCTAATTATGATGATGAATTCAGGTTTCCAATGTCCTCTTCTGAAATTCGTAATGTTGGTAATGCAGAACAGAAAATAATTCAAGTATATGATCAAGATTTAATTTCGCAAGGTGTAGATGCTGAACTAGCTCTAAAAGATAGTGTATTAAATATTCCATTTGATAGAAATACAATTAAGAAATGGAGATTAAAGGAAGAGTGGTTTTTTGATAAACAAAGATCAGTTATGGATGTTAGAATTATTGGTTTAGCTCCTTTACAAGAGGATAGAGATGAAGTTACTAATAAATTATTAGGTACATTTTCCCCTATATTTTGGGTGCATTTTCCAGAAGCAAGAAAGGTTTTAATTAATGCAGAAGTTTTTAATTTGGTTAAGAATGATGCTGAAAGAAGAACATATGATGATATTTTTTGGAAACGAATGTTTGGTTCTACTATTGTTAAAGAGGCTAACGTAATGAACAGGGAAGTGAGTGAATATATGGTTGGTTTAGATGCGTTACTAGAAGCAGAAAGGATTAAAGCAGAGATATTTAATCTTGAGCATGATTTGTGGGAGTATTAATAATATAATATATTTAACTTTTAAAAGGCCCCTTATTTTGGGGCTTTTTTCATTAAATGGATAAAGAATATAAAATAGCAGTTATTGGTTTGGGGTATGTTGGATTACCTCTTGCTATTGCTTTTTCTGAACATTTTGAATCGATAGGTTATGATATTAATGTAGATAGAATTAATACTCTTAATAATTCTGTTGATACAAATGGTGACATACAATTTATTAAGAACGATAACATTTTATTTACTAATAATCTGAGTGATCTTAGTTATGCTAACATTTATATTGTAACAGTTCCTACTCCAGTAAATCCTAATAACACTCCTGATTTAACTTTAATTGAGAGTGCTTCTTCTATGATTGCTGATATGCTTAATAAGGATGATATTATAATTTATGAATCAACTTTTTTTCCTGGAGTTACAGAAGATATATGTGTTCCTATACTTGAAAAAAGATCTGGATTGAGGTATAATAAAGATTTTTATTGCGGATATAGTCCTGAACGAATTAGTCCTGGAGATAATCAATATAGATTAAATGATATTGTTAAGATCACGTCTGGATCTAATACAGAAATTGCAAATAAGATTGATAATTTATATAAAAAAATTATTAAGGCCGGAACTTATAAAGCACCATCTATTCAAGTGGCGGAGTCTGCTAAGCTAGTTGAGAATATACAAAGAGATGTAAATATTGCATTAATGAATGAGTTAGCAATGATGTTTGATAATATGGGTATTGATACATTACAAGTGTTGTCAGCAGCAAGAACAAAGTGGAACTTCTTAGATTTTAAGCCTGGATTAGTTGGAGGTCATTGTATAGGAGTTGATCCGTACTATTTAATTTCTAAATCTGAGAAAAGTGGATATAAACCAAGTTTATTATATTCATCTAGAGAAATTAATAATCATGTTGCTTCTTTTATAGTTAATAAGACTATTAAATTAATGTATGAAGAAGGAAAGTCAACTGAGGGCTCAAATATTTTGATATTAGGTTATACTTTTAAGGAGAATTGTTCTGATAAAAGAAATTCAAAAGTTAGGGATATTGAAATGGGTCTTAAATCACATTCGTGTATAGTTAAAATATTTGATCCGTATATTTCTCCATCTGCTAGCAATAATTTTATTTCTACACCGTTTGAGCAGGATATTAAATATGATGCAATAATAGTTGCAGTAGCACATAATGAGTTTTTCAAATATTCTATTGATGATTTTTCTAGAATATCACGAGGAAATCTTGTATTTTTGGATGTTAAAGGAATATATGATGGATCTCATTGGAAATTATAAATATTAAATATGACAGAAGAATTAAATTTAAAAGAATTGTTTGCTAATTTTATAAGGTTTAATAGAAGGCATAGTAAATTATTATTCATCTTTATTACTTTAGGAATACTTTCGGTAATTTTATTTCAAAAGTTTAAAATTCCTTATTATGAAACCAAAGCAATATGTATGTCAGGTATTTCTGAATATGAAAGACAAGAACAAATTGAGGATCTGAGTCAAAGGACAGCTATTGATTTAATTAATCATTTACAAATAAATATTGATAATCGAGATTTTGCACAGATATCTCGAGTTTTAGGTGTTGATGAAAGTATTGCAGCTACTATTAAAAAAATTACGGCTGAACAATTATATCAACAAGATATGAATGAAAAATACTATGCTCTTAATAAATTTGAGATTCTACTTACAGTTTTTGACAATACTAAAATACCTGATATTCAAAGAGGCTTAATATATTACTTTAATGATAATAATTATGTAAAAAGTTATCATGATAAATATACACAGTCTAATACTAAACTTATTAGAGATATTGAAAATGAGATAGAATTACTTAAAGATATTAGAATTGAGGGAGCTAAGAATAGTCTAGATATTAGTTCAGTTAACATTATTAGTGGTAAAGATGGGGAAGTAGTAAGTAATCAGATAATTTTATTAAGTGAGCTTAGGGAAGAGTTAAAGGTTAAACAAGATTTATTACAACCATTAGTTTATGTTCAAGAATTTGCTAGTGTTGATCAGAAGGAGGATGATATATTAGTTTGGGGATTATTAGGAGGATTAATTAGCTTTTTATTTGGTTTGCTAACCGCATCTATTATAGAAGTTAAATAATATGAAATTAGGTATAATTGGTTCTGGATATGTAGGTCTTGTAGCTGCAGCTTGTTTTGCTGAAATGGGTAATAATGTAATTTGTATTGATGTAGATGAGGATAAAATATTAAAATTACAAAAAGGTATTATTCCAATTTACGAGCCAGGATTGTCTTACTTGGTGAGTGAGAATCAAAGAAAAAAATCTTTAAGATTTACAACTGACTTGAATTATATGTTAGAGCATTCTGACATTGTATTTATTGCTGTTGGGACACCTATGGGAAGTGATGGTTCAGCAGATTTAGGATATGTTTTGCAAGTAGCAGAATCTATAGGTAAAAACATGCAACATCACCTTATTGTTGTAAATAAGTCGACGGTTCCAGTAGGTACTGCTGATAAAGTTAGGTTAGTTATTCAAAAAGAACTTAATTGTAAAAGTGTGGATTTAACTTTTAATGTTGTATCTAATCCAGAATTTTTAAAAGAAGGTGCTGCAATTCAAGATTTTATGCATCCTGATAGAGTTGTTGTTGGTGGTGATGATGATAAATCTATTCAGATTATGAAAGATTTATACGCACCTTTTACTTTGAGTAGTGATAGATTTATTGCTATGGATATAAGATCAGCAGAAATGACTAAGTATGCTGCTAATGCTATGCTTGCTACAAAGATTTCATTTATTAATGAGATGGCAAATATTTGTGAGCATGTAGGGGGGGATATAAATCAAGTTCGTAAAGGTATTGGTAGTGATAAGAGAATCGGATATAAATTTATTTATCCTGGATGTGGATATGGAGGGAGTTGTTTTCCGAAAGACGTAAAAGCTTTAATAAATATATCAGATAAAAATGGCTATACTCCTCATTTGATTTCTTCAGTTGAGAAAGTTAATAAATTACAGAAGAAGGTTTTGTTTTCAAAATTAGTTAATGAATTGGGATCTGATCTTAAGGGAAAGAATATTGCCGTATGGGGATTGTCATTCAAACCAGAGACTGATGATGTTAGAGAGGCTCCCTCTTTAGATTTAATTAGGTCCATTGTTAAAGCAGGTGGTACTGTTCATGCTTATGATCCAAAAGCAACTCAAGAGGCTCAATTTTATTTAAGAGGTATTGAAGTTAATTATTATGATGATAAATATGCGGCCCTGGAAGATGCTGATGTTTTAATTTTGGTTACAGAATGGAAAGAATTTAGAAGTCCTGATTTTGATTTAATATGTTCTAAGATGAAAGGTGATTTATTTATTGATGGTAGAAATCAATTTGCATCAGATTTTATTAAAGAAAGGGGCTTAAAATATATACAAATAGGTGTAAAGTAAATTACATTTTTATGCTTAGCAAAGACTTGTTGATTCAAAGATCTTTCATAGATTTTTTCTATATGTTTTTTTCAAATATTTTAAAAAAAGTATTTGGTTTTTTAAGAGAGCTGATTTTAGCATTTTTCTTTGGATCTTCTATTGTTTATTCAAATTATCTACTTTTAAAAACTATTGCTGATTTTTTTTCTCAATTTACTTTTGGAAATGCTTTGCAAGCTAATCTTATGCCAAAGTTTACTAAGTTTTTTTCTGCTAATTCAGATGTGAACTTGAATCATACTCTATTATTTGCCAAACATATTTCTTTAAAATTATTTGTATTAAGCCAATTTATCCAAATACCCTTAATTTGGTATCTTGATATTGAACATAAATTGATTTTTGTATTAATTTCTTTGATTTTAGGGATATTGATTAGTCTAAATTTTATTAGTGCAATTTTCTTGACAATTTTTCAAGCCAAAGGAGAGTTTAAAAAGCACTCATTAGCTACAGCATTAAATATTTTATTTTCTACTTTATTTTTATATCCTTTTTTATTGTTATTTAATTTGTTTGGCGTAGTACTAAGTAGATTGTTTGGTGTTATTATCTTATTAGTGAAGTATGTTAGACCATTATTATTCAGTAAATCAGATAATCGACTAGATATTAGTATGCGAGATTTTAATCTAAATATTTTAATTTTAGGAAATTTTGCCAATTTTTTAATGTTGATTTGCAAATTTGTATCCGGTATTGATGGTGGTAATGAAATTGCATTTTTTACATATGCAGTAATTATATTGAATACTATCTTAACTGCTGTTATTATGAACATTAATACTTTGGTTTTAAAGATTATTTCTATAAGAGAAAGTGTTAAATTGACAGTTATATCTACAGCAATCTCATTTTTTATTGGATTAATAGTTGTCTTTATTGTAGAGTTTTTTGGTACAAATATCATATCATTTTTTTATGAGAGAGGTCAATTTAATTCCAATGATACTATGCGTACTACATTCTTTTTAAAAGAATTAAGCTGGAGTTTTCTTTTTATTTTCATGGCGACATCCTTATTTCAACCATTTTTTACTTTAGATTCAGTTTTGCTTAGAAAGCATGCAAAATTATTATCGCGCTATTTATTTCTATTTATTTTCGGTATTTCTTTATTTTTATTAACTCAAAACTATTCTAATGGATATAATAGCATATTAATTATGAAGTTTTTATCAATTATATATTTTGTTTTAGCCTTAATTTCTTTTAAAAAATATAGACAATATGTTACTTAGAGATGTTTATTCCTGGTTGTTGATTTTTATGACTTCAGTAATGATTGCTATAGGTAAATTTTATGATGAAAGGTTAGAAATAGCAGGAGTAAATTTTTCTATAATATTAAGTGTTCTTTTTGTTATTTTATTTTTTCCTATGCTTTTTTCAATACGTACTATTCAGTTTACTTTATCTAAAGGTTATTTATATGCATTTTTAGCATTAATCTTATTTTCACCTATTTTATGGGGTTTTCATGGTGTTACTGAGTATGGAATAGAGAAATATATAAATTTTGTAGTTATTATTATTCCATTAGTTTTAGTGTCGTCAAGGTTTGAATATAAAGATGTGCTATTACTTATGCATATCTTATTATATTTTGTTTTTTTCTTGGCACTATTAGGATCAATTAAACTTGGAGGTTCTGTAGAAAGACTAAGTGTTTTAGGTGGTGGTCCAATTATTTTTGCAAGGTGGATGATTATAGGTTCCATTATTATATTTTTTTTAAAAAATAAAAATATTAAGAATTTTTTATTGATCACTTTGCTTATACTTTTGTCTATTGCCGCTGGAAGTAGAGGGCCAATATTTTCTTTATTATTTACGATATTTATTTTTTTGCTTTTAAATTTTCAAAAAATATTATTTAGATTATTAGTTATATTATTTCTTATTGGAGGTATTTTGTTAATAATTGATGCGAGTTTTATTTTAGATATTGGGAAGGCAGATAGACTTATTACTAGAGATAGTACTTCAAAGAATGTCAGAATGAAGTTTGCTAATAGATCATTAGAATTAATTGCTTTATATCCAATGGGTGTAGGAATTGGTAACTGGCAAGAATATTGTAACAAGACTCAGCCTTATCATTTGTTGAGACATGAATATCCTCACAATCTTATTCTTGAGGTTTTTGCAGAACTTGGCATTCTTGGAGGTGTTATTTTACTTATTTTAATAGTAAAAGCACTGTATTTTACTTTTTTTAGAATGCTTAAATACTCACACCAAAATTCCATCTACGAACTGTTTTTTTATTTGCAAGTTTTCTTATTAATTAATTCTATGTTTAGTGGTAGTTTAAATGACTCTAGACTTTTTTTAATCGTAATTGCAATTAGTTTAATTCCTGAACCTTTGGTGCATAAAAATATTGTAAAATGAAGGAATGGAGAAAATATAATGGAGCTCTAATATCGAATCTTCCTCCAGACAAGGATGTAAATCTTGTTGATATTGTTTCAAAGATTAAATCTTCAAAATCATTATTTGCAAGATGGGTATCCAATTTTGATTGTAAAGAAAATATGCCATTTTGGTATATTATTAAAGATGATAGTTCTAATATCAGTAGCTATAGTAAAAACACTAGAAACCAGATTAGAAAAGGACTTAATAATTTTGATGTTAGACGAATTAATAAATCTATAATTTTAGAAAAAGGTTATGATATTTATGTTTCTGCTCTAAGTCATTATAATGGGAGGCAGAGAGTTTTGTCTAATAAAGAGTTTATAGATTCTTTAGATAATTCTTTTGAATATTGGGGAGTATTTAATAACAAAGGTATGCTAATTGGTTATGCTCAGAATAGAGTGTTTAATAATTCTTGTGATTATTCTATAATAAGAATTCATCCTAAATCATTAAAAAAATATCCTTTTTATGTATTATTTTATAAGATGAATGAATATTATCTAGATACATTAAAGCTTGATTATGTTACCGATGGAGCTAGAAGTATATATCATGAAACTAATATTCAAGAATTTTTGATTCAGAAGTTTCGATTTAGAAAAGCTTATTGTAATATTCATATAGTTTATCATCCTTTAGTCAAGCCATTTATTTTATTATTATTACCCTTTAGATTTTTTTTTAATAAAATACCTTTTACATTTTTTAAGAAAATTAATGTTGTATTATTTCAGGAAAATATTAAAAGAGATTCAGAGGCTATAGTAAATCAAAAAAAGCTAGAAGGTTCAAAACTTATTCTTTCTAATGGAAACTTTAAGTCTGGATCTACATGGATTACAGCAATAATAAACGAATTGATAAATCAGGAATCCCATGAATTACCATTAGACTATCGCTCCCCTAAACATAAAAATTGGATTCATCGATATAAGATAAAAGATTTTATTTTTTCAGATGAATTTTTGTCGTCTACTAGTTGGGTTAGTAAGACACATATATATAATTGGAAAATTATTAAAGTTATATTAAAATACCAACGAAATATTAAAGTTGTAAATATTGAGAGAGATTTAAAAGATGTTTTAGTATCTCATTATTTTCATTTGTTAAATTCTGGAAAGATTAAATGGGATTTTAAAGCTTATTTCAATAATTTGGGAAAATATAAGGCTATACAATATATACAATATCACAAGGTATGGTCCCAATTTGATTTTTGTTTGAATCTTAAGTATGAAGATCTAAGACATTCAACAGCAGAAGTGATAGTACAGGTTGCTGAATATTTGGATGTAAAAAGTTTTAATATTGAAAGTATTATTCTTGAGACTGATATTGAAAATCTGAGATCTAATCATAAGTCTAAGAATTTAAATGAAGAGAAGTGGTTTTTTAGAAAAGGCATAGTAGGAGATTGGAAAAGTTATTTTGATGCTAGTATGATTGCTAAGGTTAATGATATTAAAAATGGAAAGATAACAATTTTGGAGAGGGTTATATTTTTTATTGTATTTAGTGTTAGATTAAAAATTAAATATTTTTTATACCGTTTTTTTCCAAGTTTGTATCTTATTTTTGATAAAAGATTTTAATGGATAGTTTAGTTTCTATAATTACCCCTTCTTACAATTCTGCAAGATTTATTCAACAGTGTATTGAGTCTGTCATGTCGCAGACATATAATAAATGGGAGATGATAATTGTAGATGATTTTTCAAATGATAATTCAAGAGATATTATTAATTTTTTTTGTGAAAAGGATGATAGAATAAAACCAGTTTTTTTAGAGAAAAATATAGGGCCTTCTGGAGCTAGAAACATAGCTATGCAAAAATCATCGGGTAGATATATAGCATTTTTAGATTCAGATGATGTATGGGATCCTTACAAGTTAGAAAAACAGATTTCTTTTATGGAATATAATAATATTGCATTTTCATATACTGGCTACCAAGTAATATCTGAAGATGGAAATATAAGAAATTCTATAATTAAAGTACCTGAATTAATAACTTATCATGATTATCTAAAAAACACAATTATTGGTTGTTTAACAGTTATATTGGATAAGACTCAGATTGGAGATCTTAAAATGCCTGATATTCGTACTTCTCAAGATATGGCATTTTGGTTGCTAATTCTTAGAAATGGTTTTAGTGCATATGGTTTAAATGAGAGTCTAGCAAAATATAGAGTTGTAAGAGATTCTAATTCTTCTAATAAGATTAGAGCAGTAAAAGATGTTTGGTTCTTGTATAGAGAAATAGAGAAGCTTAATTTATTCTATAGTCTGTGGTGTTTCATAAATTATATGTTTTATGCATTAAAGAAAAGAATATTATGAAAAGGTTATTTGATGTGTTTTTTTCGATATTAGGACTAATTATATTATTTCCAATTTTATTAATTGTGTCTATTTTGGTTAAAACTAGTTCAAAAGGTCCATTGTTTTTTATTCAAGAGAGAGTTGGAAAAGAAGGAATGCTATTTAAGATTATCAAATTTAGAACCATGTTTGTTGTTAAAGATCATGATAGTTCAATTTCGATTAAAGGAGATAATCGAATAACAAAATTAGGATTTTTTTTAAGACATTATAAGTTAGATGAGCTTCCTCAGTTAATCAATGTGTTGACAGGTGAAATGAGTTTTGTCGGTCCCAGGCCTGATATTCCTGGCTATGCAGATAAATTAATTGGTAATGACAGAGATATTTTAAAGTTAAGACCAGGTATTACAGGTCCTGCAAGTTTGCGCTATTCAAATGAAGAATATATATTAGCTCAACAAGAAGATCCAATATCTTATAATAACAATGTCATCTATCCTGAAAAGGTCAAGATAAATTTAGATTATTATAATAATAACAGTATTTGGCTTGACATTAAGATTATCTTTGCAACAATATTTAAGAATTTTTATTAGTGAAAGAAGCAAAAAAGATATGGCTTTCTTCTCCTAATATGGGTGGAAAAGAAAGGTTGTTAGTAAATGAGGCTTTTGATATTAATTGGATTGCCCCTGTTGGCCCTCATATTTTACAATTTGAAGAAAAACTATCTAGTTTATCTAAAAACTACAATATTGCGGCATTAAGTACTGGTACTTCAGCTATTCATTTAGCTTTGATGTTATCGGGAGTTGAACACGATGACAATGTTATATGTTCTTCATTTACATTTGCAGCTTCTGCAAATCCTATCAAATATATAGGTGCAAATCCTATTTTTATTGATAGCGAGCAAGAAAGCTGGAATATGTGTCCAGAACTTTTATATAAAGCTATTAAAGAAAGTATAGTAAAAAATAAAAAACCAAAAGCTATTGTATTAGTTCATTTATATGGGATGCCCGCAAAAATAAATGTATTGTTAGACATTGCTCGCGAATTTAATATACCTATTATTGAAGACGCTGCTGAGGCTTTAGGTTCTAAATATAAAGGTCAGCAGTTAGGCACATTTGGTGACTTGGGTATTTATTCGTTTAATGGGAATAAAATTATCACGACATCAGCTGGTGGGGCACTGGTTTGTAAGAATAAAAGCTTGATTGAAAAAGCGAAGTTTTTAGCAACTCAATCTAGAGATATTGCTAATCATTATGAGCATTCAGAGATAGGTTATAATTATAGAATGAGTAATGTTTGTGCAGCTATTGGAATTGGTCAATTAGATTGTCTTTCAGATAGAGTAAATAAAAAGAGAGAGATTTTTAATTTTTATAAACGTGAGCTTTCGATCATTAAGAGTATCTCTTTTTTAGAGGAGTCTCAATATAGTTTCTCAAATTATTGGCTCACTACAATTTTATTAGATGCAGCGAGTACAATAGATAGGGAAAAACTACGTTTACATCTTAAAGCAAATAATATAGAGAGTCGCCCTTTATGGAAACCTATGCATTTGCAGCCTGTTTTTAAGGATTGTAAATCTTATGTTAATGGAGTTTCAGAGGATTTGTTTAATCGCGGTCTTTGTTTGCCATCAGATACTAATATGACAATAGATGATATGATAAGGGTAGTGAATACGATAAAAGAATTATATGAAATTTAGGCTTCAAAATCTACAAAGGATATATAAGCAAATTATCATGTTGTTTGTAGATGTTTTTACTTTGCTTCTTGCATTATGGCTATCATTTGTTCTAAGACTTGGAGATCCATTTCCGGCAGAGTATATTGTGCCTTCTTGGTGGCTATTTGTTACTATTCCATTAATTATGTTTCCAGTATTTATAAAGCTCGGTCTGTACAGGGCAGTTCTTCAATATATTGGTGTTAAAGTAATAACTACAACCTTTCAAGCAACTACAATAGCTTGTTTAATTGTTGGTTTTTTCATGATGTTTTTTAGAGAATCCAATTTGCCAAGATCCGTATTGCCTATTTTTTGGTTTATTGTAAATATATCAGTGATAGCTTCAAGATTTATTTTTAAAGGATATCTTTATTCATGGGATAGTTTTGTTAATTCTAGAAAACAAACTTTAATTTATGGTGCAGGTGATGCAGGCATGCAATTAGTTGAGAGTTTAAAAAAAAGTTCTATTTATGCCCCTATTGCTTTTATCGATGATGATAAGACAAAGCAAGGGACCATGCTTAATTACTTAGAAGTATTTCCATTTTCTAAAATAGATTTTTTAATAAGACATAAGGAAGCTAAAGTATTACTTCTTGCGCTACCATCAGTAAGTGAGAAACAAAAAACACTTATTTTGAAAAAACTTACAAAATATCCTATAGAAGTTAGAATATTGCCATCAGTTGATAATATTGTTAATGGTATAATTAGCCTGGATGCTATTAAGCATGTAGAAGTAGCAGATATTTTGGGTAGAGATTTTGTAGAGCCCAATCAAAGTTTGTTAGAAAAAAATATTTTGAATAAAAATATTTTAATTACTGGTGCTGGAGGAAGTATTGGTTCAGAACTTGCTAGACAAGTGATGAAATTATCTCCTAAAAAAGTAGTTTTGATGGATAATTCAGAGTATAATTTATATAATATTCACCTTGAATTATCTAGCAAAAAACCTTTAGTTGAGATTGTTTCTTCTTTATGTACAGTTACTAATCATTATCAGTTAAGGCAAGTTTTATTAAAAAACAAAATTCATACAATTTATCATGCTGCAGCTTATAAACACGTTCCAATGGTTGAGATGAATGTAGTTTCAGGAACTTATAATAATGTTATAGGAACGTATAATGTAGCTAAATTATCTGAGGAATTAGGAGTAGAAAATATGGTTTTGATCTCATCCGATAAAGCTGTTAGACCAACTAATGTTATGGGTGCATCTAAGCGGATGTCAGAGTTGATTCTTCAAGCATTCTCTGATAAAAGCAAATGCTGTTTTTCAATGGTTAGATTTGGAAATGTATTAGATTCAGCTGGTTCTGTTGTGCCGTTATTTAGAAATCAGATTAAGGGTGGTGGTCCTGTGACAGTAACTCACAGAAATATTACAAGATATTTTATGTCAATACCTGAAGCTGTTGAATTAGTTTTACAATCTGGAGCAATGGCTAAGGGAGGTGATGTTTTTGTTTTAGATATGGGTGAGCCAATTAAGATTATTGATTTAGCATATAAAATGATTCATTTAAGTGGTCTTACTCCTATAGATAACGCAAATCCTGATGGAGATATTCGAATTGAGTTTACTGGCCTTCGTCCTGGAGAGAAACTATATGAAGAGTTATTAATTGGCAGTGATGTTGTTCAGTCTAAACATCCAAGAATTATGCAGGCAAAAGAAGGGTACTTACCCCTTGATGACATTTTGCATTGTGTAAATGTAATAAAATCTGCTAGAGAGGATCAAGATGAAAAGGTTGTTAAAGAACTCTTGTTGAAATATATTGATGGCTATACTTCAGAGGTAATATAAACCGATTATTTTTGATGTATGAATATTATAGTACTTGGCGCAGGAACTTTTGGAACAGCAATAGCTAATGAACTCTCTGTCAATAGAGCAAACACAGTATTCTTGTATTCTAACAGTGAGGAAAAGGTTTTAGAAATTAATTCTCAGCATACAAATAGATTATTTTTTCCAAACAAACAATTAACTAAGCAACTTAAAGCTACTTCAGATGATAGTGTTTTTCAAAATGCATCTGTTATTTTTATTGCATTACCATCTGATAAAATTATTAATAGCTTAAAAACCCTTAAGCCTTATTTTAAAGAGGATGTATTATTAGTAAATCTTTCTAAGGGTTTGTTTAACAATGGGCTTACCATAGTAGAAAGTATAAAAAATGAATTGAATTTCAATAACGTTGTAACACTTAAAGGTCCTTCTTTTGCTGTTGAGGTTATTGAGCATGCAGATACATTACTAACTTTAGGATTTACAAATAAAGAACAATCTAATTTGATATATAAGACTATAAAAGATACTTCATTATATATTGATAGTACAAATGATATTCAAGGTGTAGAGCTATTAAGTGTAATGAAAAATGTTTTTGCTCTGGCTCTTGGAGTTATAGATGCTAAATATAACTCTCCAAATACTCGTTTTATGATTTTGACAAAATCTTTTTCTGAAGTTAGATTTTTGTTGAAATTATTAGGTGGATCAGAAGATACTTTATTTTTAGCTTGTGGATTTGGTGATTTATGTATGACTTCATTAAATGATTTAAGTAGAAATAGGACGCTAGGATTATTAATTGGCAAGGGTTTTTTTAATTCAGATTATAAGTCAAATTCTGTAATCTTGGAAGGATTGAATGCAATTAAGATTTTTCATGATTTATTAGATAAAGATTATAGTAATGAGTTGCCTATATTTTATAAGTTGTATAATTATTTTTTAAATAAAGAAGAGAGTTTAGAGTTTAAATTTAATGAATTGATTCAATAATAGATGAAAGTATTGATTGTTTTCGGAACAAGACCTGAAGCTATTAAGATGGCTCCTGTTGTTAAAGCATTTAAAGCTAATGATAACTTTGAAACTAGAGTTTGTGTAACTGCTCAACATAGAGAAATGCTTGATCAGGTTTTGAATTTTTTTGATATAACTGCTGATTTTGATTTAAATTTAATGAAACCAAATCAAAATTTACACAACCTAACTTCAGAAATCATTGTGGAATTAAAATCTGTTTTAGAGACATTTAAAGCTGACTTTGTATTTGTCCATGGCGATACTACAACTACTATGGCTGCAAGTATTGCAGCTTTTTATTCTGGAGCTCGTATTTGTCATGTTGAAGCAGGACTTAGAACATTTAATAAACAAGCTCCATTTCCCGAGGAAATCAATCGGCAAGTTACGGGCAGGCTTGCAGATTTTCACTTTGCCCCTACAGAGAAGGCTAAAGAAAATCTACTCAAAGAAAATGTTGACTCTGACAACATATTAGTTACTGGTAATACTGTAATTGATGCACTTTTGGATGGAGTTGAAAAGGTAAAAGGTATTAATAATAAACAAATAAATAAATTAGATAAATTATTAGATAGAAAAAAGGATTTAATATTGGTTACTGGACATAGAAGAGAAAATCATGGCCAAGGGTTTTTAAATATTTGTCAAGCATTAAAGCAAATTTCGTTAATGCATAATGTTCAAATTATTTATCCAGTACATTTAAATCCTAATGTGCAAAAACCAGTTAATGAAATATTGTCAAATGTAAATAATATTGATTTGATTGATCCTCTTGCTTATGAATCATTTTTATGGCTGATGGAGAAATCAAAATTGATTATAACAGATAGTGGAGGAGTTCAAGAAGAAGCACCTTCATTAGGTAAGCCGGTTTTAGTAATGAGAGAAACAACTGAGCGTCCTGAGGCTGTAGATGCAGGAACAGTAATATTAGTTGGAACTAATATAGATAAAATTGTATATGAAGCCAATTCATTACTAAAGGATGACAAAAAATATTATGATATGAGTAGACTGCATAATCCATATGGTGATGGAAAAGCTAGTGAACGTATTGTTAATTTTTTAATTGAACAAAAAAAATGAAAGAGTTAAAAGTTGCAATGGTTGGGTTAGGATATATTGGCTTGCCTACAGCAGCTGTTATATCTAGTAGAGGTATAAGTGTACACGGAGTAGATCTTAATCAATCTGTGGTAGATACTATTAATCAGGGGAAAATACATATTGTTGAACCATCACTTGATGGATTGGTTAAGCATGTAGTAGAAAAAGGTTTATTAAAGGCAAGTGTAGATGTTGAGCCAGCTGATGTTTATCTAATTGCAGTTCCGACTCCATTTAAAGGAGAATATGAACCAGATTTAAAATATGTTGAATCTGCAACGGAAATGATTATACCAAATTTGAAAGAAGGGAATCTGTTTATTATTGAATCAACTAGCCCTGTAGGAACAACAGATAGAATGACTAATCTTATTTTCCAAAAAAGACCTGAGCTTAAAGGAAAAATATATATTGCATATTGTCCTGAAAGAGTACTGCCAGGAAAAGTTATTTATGAGTTAGAAAATAATGATAGGGTAATTGGAGGTGTAGATGAAAAATCAACACAGAAAGCCCAAGATTTTTATAAAAATTTTGTTAAAGGAGAATTGCATGCAACAAATGCAAGGACTGCTGAAATGTGTAAATTGGTTGAAAATTCATCAAGAGATGTTAGTATTGCTTTTGCAAATGAATTAAGTATCATTTGTGATAAAGCAGATATAAATGTCTGGGAACTTATTAAACTGGCTAACAAACATCCTAGGGTCAATATTTTACAGCCTGGAACTGGTGTTGGAGGACATTGTATTGCTGTTGACCCATGGTTTATTGTATCAGCTTTTGAAAAAGAAGCTACTATAATTAGAAATGCGCGCGAGATAAACACTTTTAAAACAGCGTGGGTAGTTGAAAAAATTAAGAATTCTATACTGGCATTTGAATTAGAGAATAAAGTAATGCCTAAAGTTGCACTGATGGGCCTTGCTTTTAAGGCAAATATTGATGATTTAAGAGAGTCACCAGCAGTATTAGTTGCAGAGACATTATTGCATGAAAATATTTTTGATATAATTTTAGTTGAACCGAACTTAGATCAACATCCACAATTTGATTTAGTTGATTATAATTTAGCAATAGATAGGTCGGATATTATAGTTTATTTAGTAGCACATAAAGAGTTTCAGGGACTTGTTACTAATTCATTGGAATTAGATTTTTGTGGTATTAAAAAATATTAAATGGGTTTTTACTTATTTTTTTTATTTTTTTCTTTTATAGGAATAATGTCTTTTTTATATCCCAAGCAATCTATTTATACATTTATTTTCTCAGCTTTATTTTTACCAACAAGTAGCGCCTTTACAAGTTTAACATATTTAAATGGAGTTTTTGTTACAGATGCTTTTTTTCTTTTTCTTTTAGTAGTAGTCTTAATAAGAATATCTATTTTGAAGTCACTTCATCTTGATTTAAAAGAGATTTTTTATTTTTTAATACCTGTATTTATATTTATTTCATATCTTTTTTTCATATTCTTTAACGCTTCTTTTGATTTAAAAATTATTAAAGAGTTTAGGCCAATTATATTGCTGATAGAAACGATTATTTTTCTTATTTTTCTTAGGCAAACAGAGTTTAGGATAGACTTTTACTCGATAAGCAAGCTTGCAATAATTGCATCTTTGAGTAATATTATCTATTTTTTGATTTTATTTTTTGGAATTTTTATGCCAGAAGATTTATATTATGTAGCCAACACATATAGATATCTTGATTTATCAACATACTTCTCAATTTATTTTATTATTCATTATTTTATTATTAGAGGAGAATTCTTACTAAGGATCTCATTTTTAATTAGATTTGCTTTGTTTCTTTCATTTATATCCATTATTATTTCAAATTCTCGGTTTTTAGTTGTTGCATTATTTCTTTCTTTAATATTATCAAATATCTCAAATTTTAAGTTGCTAATAAAGAGGGTAACTTTAGCATTACTAGTTATATCATTATTGATAGCATTTAGTTATGTTTTAGAAGTAGATCGAGTATTGGATGCGTTAGATAGACAGTCTGTTACTTTACAATTAATATCTAGATATTTACCAGCATTGACAGATATTTATGCTATGACATATTTGCAGGCTATATTTGGTTATGGATTAGGTCATTATTTTGATATTCCATGGTTTGATTATCGAGATAATATAGAAGGTTATAATATTAGTGTAGATTGTGCTTATTTAACTGTTTACGTTAAACAAGGTGTTTTTGGATTATTAAGTTTAATTTTAATGACAAGACTATTAGTTAATGTTAAATTTTCGAAACATAGATTTGCTTTATTGATTTTTTGGGGCACTATGTTTCTCGTATCAGCTTCTTTTTATCAGATTTACCCTATTGGCGCAGTGATTTATAATGGATTTTTGACTAACAATGAATTTACATAAGATTTTATTTTCTACTTTTTGGTCTGGTATAGGTTTTATTTTTGGTAAGGGAGGTTTCTTAATTACAATCTCACTTGTTTCCATTTTTTTATCTGTTTATGATTTTGCCAATTTTAATTTGTATTTAATGGTTATAAATACATTTGCAGGAGTGATTGGTTTGTCAATGAGCTCAACAGCAAATCGCTATGCAACAACAAAGAAAAATGTTTATACATTATTAATATTATCAATATTTTTTTCATTATCAGGAACTATTATTTATTTTTTTTTAGAAGTTTTCTACTTTAAGATTTTTCATTTAAAGATTGATTTAATACTATCATGTTTAATAATTGTTTTTGCTATTTTTTCAAATTCTCTTAGTGGTTTTTTTTATGCTGAAGGAACATTTAAAAAATATGCTATAGTTTATTCTATTCAAGGATTAATTATGGTTTCTTCTTGTTTTTTTCTGGGAAAATGTTACGGTTTTACAGGCGTTCTTTTAGGTATTCTTATGGCTTATTTTTTTACTATAATATATGCTGTATTCTATTTTAAATCTAGATCTTTAGAAATAGTTATTTCAAATGATTTAATAGTTAGAGTTTCTATAAAGGTTTTTTTTCCAAGTTTGTTTTCTGGATTGCTTTTTCAACCAGCTATTTTGATTACAGCATTTCTGATAAATCAGTATTCGTCAACCACAGAGGTTATTGCTTATACTGTAGCAAATCAATTTAGAATGGTATTAGGTGTGCTGCCAATTACGTTGGGAGCTGTACTTTTGAAAATATTAGTTGAAAACAAGAAAGATTATAAAGCACATCTAGAGCGTTTAAACTATTCTTTAAGTTATTATCCCATTATGATATTAAGTATTGTATTATTATTTTGTCAGGAATTTATTGGTTGGATAATAGAGAACACTGATACTGTTGAGTTTTATTATTGTCTTTTGTTCTTTGTTTCAGGTACTGTTATCACTTCTTTTAAAGGTGCGGTTTCTAGAAAATTTGTTAGTGAAGAAAAAGGTAAAATTAGTATCTTAAGTAATTTTAGTTGGTTTGTTATATTTATGTTTATGGCAGTTATATTTATTCCTAAATATGCTGCTGTTGGAGCTGCATTTAGTTTTTTAGTTGCACAAATTTTACATCTTTTAGCTTGGTCTCCATTTTATGTAAAACATAGGTTCTATTATTTAGATTTTTTTGATTATAAGTTTTTTATATCGATACCTATTTATTTATTTATGATTTTAAGTATTTATTTTGATTTTCAATATTTGTTTTTTTCTTTATTTTCTTTAAGTTTATATTTGTTTTATAAAGAAATAAGATTGCTTAAAGAAAAATTATAAATGTTAAGAAGAACAAAAATCTATTTAAGAGGGGCTTATGGACCTGGTAATTTAGGAGATGATGTTTTGTTATCTTGTATGATTAAGATATTAAAACGTAAATTCTCAAGTCATGATATTGCTGTTTCGGTGAGTAATTTAGAATTAGCTAGATATATTGATAAGAATATTAACTGGATTCCACTTAATGCACCAGTTTTTGCAGATTTTTCTATTCTAGGTGGAGGCGGGCAATTTTTTTCTTTTTCATCAAATTTAGTTAATAAAAGAACGCGGATTAGCATAAGAGATTGGTTTAAACTTAAATATCATCAGGGCTATACATTTTTTGATTTATTTATAGGCTTTCTTCTAAGAAAGATGTGTGGTATTGGATATATAAGTAAAAAACTCGCAATATTTTGTGTAGGTGTTGGTCCATTTGAGAATGGTTTTGATATTCATTATTATAGAGCTTTAAAAGTTTTTAAGTTGGCAGATTTTATTTCTGTTCGTGATTTAGAGAGCAAATTGAATGTATTAGAAATGTCTAAAAAAAATGCTTATCAATTTGTCGATATAACACTTAATAGAGATTTATGGTATAATGGTACAAAAAAGTTTGTTCAAAGAAAGGAGCGTAAGAAAAAACCAATTGTTGGCATTGTAATTAGAGATTGGCATTTAAATGAATATGGTGCTAAAGTTATTAATGATTTACTTGATTTTGAAAAAATTAACAGTCGTTATACGTGTATTTATATTTCTTTTTATAAGAATTATGATACATCCATATTAAATCAATTAAAAGGTAGAAAGACATTAGTCTGGGATCCGCAAGAATATACAGTTAATAGTTTTATTAGTAAGATGAAAGAGTTATGTGATGTGATTGTAAGTTCAAGAGCTCATGGAGTTTTATTGCCTACTATGGCATATATACCAACAATAGCCGTTGAAATCGAGCAGAAACTCAAAGCTGTACACAAAATGATGCCATTGTCAACTAAAATTATATCTGGAGACTGTTTAGATAATTTGCCTGAAATGATAGAGGAATGTTTAGAATACAATCAGAGTTTTGTAGATAAAGTTAATAATGATATAGAAGATAACTTGTTGCTTGCTAGAGAAAGTGTTGTTAAATTAGAGAATTGGTATAGACATGTTAAATGATAAATCTATTATTATTTTGTTTGCAGGATATAGTATTAATAATACACCGAAGATAAGAAATTTGTTGTATAGTTTAAAATCTGAGGGATATCATGTTGCGATTTTTGGTATCGTAAAAGATTTATCTCATAAATTAGAAGATATAGATACGACACATTTGTATTCAAAAAGAGACAAGCAAGGGATTTTAAAGATATTTTTGGTCTTTTTTTATATTGTAAAATTAATTTTGTTATTAGTATTTTTTCATAAAAAGAGTAATATTTATGCAATTAATCCAGTAGCAGGCATAGTTGCATTAATTTCAAATATTTTTTCTAGTAAAAAATACATCTATGAATCTCATGAAATGGTATTTGGTCTTAATTATCCTTATTTTAGAGGAAGGTGGCGTCATTTTTGGAGTTTTATTGAGAAAAAGATTATTTTAAAAGCAGAATATTTTTTTACTACTGATGCATATAGATTACGATTTATAAAACGATATTATAAAGTAAAAAAAGATAATATGGGATATATACTAAATGTTCCTAATACTATTTTTAATATTAATGATAAAGTAAGTTGTCGAAAGTTATTTGATTTTCAAGATAAATTTGTAATTAGTTATTGTGGAGGAATTATAAGCGGAAGAGGAATAGAGTTGATTATTGAGGCGTATGCAAAGTTTCAGAGAGTAACACCAAATACAATATTACTTCTCGCTGGATCTATAGAAAAGGATTATTATGATTTTTTATTAGCTAAGATTATTTTATTAGGTATTAATAATGATCAAGTGATTTTTACAGGAAAGTTGGAGAATGATATGTTGACTAAATATATGACATCTTCTGATATTACATTTGCATTATATTCTAGAGATAGTTTAAATAATCGAATGTGTAGTCCAAATAAAGTTTTTGATGCGTTACATTCCAATACATATGTTATTAGTACTAATTCTTTTTTAGTACATGATATTATTAAAAGATATTACACAGGTGAGATGTTAGATTTAATAACTATTGATAGTATATTAAATGCTATTAAAAAATATTTTAATAGAGTTGACAAAAATATTAATAATAAAGTATGGATAGATTTACAACAGAAATATTGTTGGCATGCGGAATTTAAACGTGTTAAGGAGAAAATAATGTTAATATAAAGATTAGAAATTTATGAATAAGGATGTAAATATTTTTAATATTCCAATAGATGCAATTACAATGCAAGAGACTTTAGAAAAGTTTGAACGTTCAGTCTTAGAGAAAAAACAAATTCATCACACAGTTGTTAATGCAGGAAAAATTGTATTAATGCAAGAAAATGAAGAGTTAAATAACAGTGTATTAGAAGCAGATATTATTAATGCAGATGGTCAAGCAGTGGTTTGGGCTGCTAATCTATTAGGGTATAATCTACCTGAGCGAGTGTCAGGAATTGATTTAATGGAACAATTGGTTGAATTGTCATTTATGAAAGGTTATAAATGTTTCTTTTTTGGAGCAACGAAAGAAATAGTTTTTAAGGTTATAGATCATTATGAAAACAAATATTCTAATGATATTATTGCAGGATATAGAGATGGTTATTTTGATAAAGCTGATGAGAAAGAAATTGTATCTAATATTTCTAATAGTGGTGCAAATATTTTATTTGTTGCGATATCTTCTCCAAAGAAGGAGATATTTTTAAATGCTTATAAGAAACAATTAAAAAGCATAAATTTTATAATGGGAGTAGGGGGAAGTTTTGATGTAATAGCAGGCAAAGTAAAGCGAGCACCAGTATGGATGCAGAGAATAGGTTTAGAATGGTTTTTCCGTGTTATACAGGAGCCCAGAAGAATGTGGAAACGTTATTTGCTTGGAAATTCAAAATTTATTTGGTTGGTATTTAAAGAATATTTAAACAGAAAATAAATCATTATATTTACATCATGAAAATCAAAACTGCACTTATTACAGGTGTAACGGGACAAGACGGTTCTTATTTAGCTGAGTTTCTTTTACAGAAAGGATATAGTGTTCATGCAATAAAAAGAAGGTCTTCTTCTTTTAATACAGAAAGAATAGATCATTTATATCAGGATCCTCATATTGAAAATAGAAATTTTGTTTTACACTATGGAGATATGACAGATTCGATGAGTTTAACAAAGATTATTCAAGATGTTCAGCCTGATGAAATATATAATTTGGCTGCTATGAGTCACGTTCATGTATCATTTGATATTCCGGAGTATGTTGCAAATACTGATGGTATAGGTACATTAAGGATTTTAGAGGCAATAAGATTATTAGGTTTATCTAGTAAAACAAAGGTTTATCAAGCATCAACTTCTGAGCTTTTTGGTAAAGCTCAAGAAGTTCCTCAATCAGAAAAAACACCATTTTATCCAAGAAGTCCTTATGGTGTTGCAAAAATGTATGCTTATTGGATAACTGTAAACTATCGAGAAGCATATAATATTTTTGCTTGTAATGGAATACTATTCAATCATGAATCGCCCGTAAGGGGGGAGACTTTTGTAACTCGTAAGATTACACGTGCTGCTTCAAAGATTGCTCTTGGCTTACAAGATAAATTATATTTAGGTAATTTAGATGCAAAGAGAGATTGGGGACATGCAAAGGATTATGTTCGTATGATGTGGATGATTTTACAAGCTGATAAAGCAGAAGATTGGATTATTGCTACTGGTAAAACAACAACAGTTCGTGATTTTGTAAAAATGGCTTTTGCTTATGCTGGTATTGAGTTGGTGTTTAAAGGTACTGGAATTGATGAAAAAGGGATTGTACTTTCTTGCTCTAATCCTAAATATCAAGTTGAGAAAGGAAAAGAGGTGGTTGTAATTGATCCTACATATTTTAGGCCTACTGAAGTTGATTTGTTAGTTGGTAATGCTAAAAAAGCAAATACTAAACTAGGATGGGTTCCAGAGTATTCCTTAGAACAATTAATTAACGAAATGATGGATTCAGACTTAAAGTTGATGGCTAAAGATTAATATATATCTTTGATGATGGTTAAACTATCATGAGTTATTTTTAATAGAATGAATAAGAACAGTAAAATTTATATAGCAGGTCATATGGGTCTTGTAGGTTCTGCTATAGTAAGTACTCTATTAGATAAAGGCTATAGTAACTTAGTTTTTAGGACTCATAATGATCTGGATTTAACATGTCAGGATAATGTTAAAGATTTCTTTCAAATAGAAAAGCCAGAGTATGTAATATTAGCAGCAGCTAAAGTGGGAGGTATTTTAGCTAACAATACTTATCGTGCTGATTTTATTTATGAGAACTTGATGATTCAAAATAATGTTATTCATCAATCCTATTTATCAGGTGTTAAGAAGTTATTGTTTTTAGGTAGCACTTGTATTTATCCTAAGAATGCTACTCAACCTATTAAGGAAAATAGTTTGTTGTCCTCAAAACTAGAGTATACAAATGAACCTTATGCAATTGCTAAGATTGCAGGCATTAGAATGTGTGAAAGTTATAACCTGCAATATGGTACTAATTTTATTTCTGTTATGCCAACAAATTTATACGGGCCAAATGATAATTTTGATTTAGAAACATCTCATGTATTGCCAGCTTTAATGCGTAAAATTCATCTTGCGAAGTGTCTTGAGGATGATGATTGGGATGCGGTTAAGTCAGATCTAGATAATAATCCAATTGAAAAAACAGACGGAGAGTCTTCAATAGAAGAAATTTGTTTAATCTTGAAAAAGTATGGAATAAATAGGGGGATAGTTGAGATTTGGGGGAGCGGTAATCCAAGGCGGGAATTTTTGTGGTCAAAAGATATGGCTGATGCTTGTGTATTTTTATTAGAAAATAAAGATTTTAAGGATACTTTTCATACTGGAAATTTGGAAATAAGAGATACTCATATAAATATAGGTACAGGAGTTGATATCTCTATTAAAGAATTGGCAGATTCTTTAAAAAGTTGTATTGGTTATCAGGGAGATTTTAAGTTTGATGTTTCAAAACCTGATGGTACATTGAGAAAATTGACAGATGTCAGTAAATTACGTAAATTAGGTTGGGAAAATTCTGTTTCCATTGATACAGGTATTCAAAATTTGTATGATTGGTATCTTGGTAAATAATAGTTTTCTTCTTTTTTTTAATTTTGTGTAGAAATGAAGGGTTATTCAAAATATTTCTGGTTTATACATTTTATAGGTGATATTTTCGTAATAAATATTGCATTCATCATAATATATATCTTGAAATTTGATACATTACTTTTTTCAGATAAATATAGGTTCCTTATTATTATATATAATGCTGTATGGATTTTAGTATCTTTAATGCTCAAATTATATGATTTGAGACAGCTTAAAAGATTAGATAGGATCTTGTTTAATCTTTTTAAAGCATTTATTTTCAACGCATTGATTATTAGTGCGATTCTATTTTCTTTAAAGGCTTCGGAATTCTCTAGAGAACATCTTTATTATACTTACATAATGTTATTGATTTTGATTGTAGGATGGAGGTATTTAGCTATTCAATTAATTAAGTTATATAGAAAGTCAGGATTTAACTATAGTAGAGTAGTAATTATTGGAGGGGGAGAGGTAGCTCAACAATTAAATAATTATTTTTATTCTGATGATGTACTCGGAGTGAGACTTTTGGGTATTTTTTCCGATTCTCCAGTTTTATTTAATACTAAGGAAGCAGTTTTTGTATCAGATTTATCGGATTTTGAACAATTTGTATTACAGAATAATATCGATGAGATTTTTTATACAATGCCTCTTACCTACACTAGAAAGATTAAGAATTTAGTTGATTTTTGTGATAAATATATGATTAGATTTAAGATTGTTCCTGATTTTAGGGGCTTTCTTTATAAAAGAGTAAATATTGATTTTTTTGATGATGTTCCGGTGATTACTTTAAGAGAAGAACCGCTTACAGATTTTATGAATAGATTTATTAAAAGAATGTTTGATTTGATTTTTTCTTCTCTTGTTATCATCTTTATATTAAGTTGGTTATTTCCTGTTATTGCTATTTTAATTAAATTATCTTCAAGAGGTCCAATATTATTTAAGCAACCAAGGTCAGGTGTAAATAATGAAGAGTTTTTATGCTATAAATTTCGTTCTATGAGCATAAGTGATGATGCAGATTCTAAACAGGCAACTCGCAGTGATCCTAGAATAACAAGAATTGGGGCTTTTCTAAGAAAAACTTCTCTTGATGAGTTCCCTCAGTTCTTTAATGTGTTTAGTGGAGATATGTCAGTTGTTGGCCCTAGACCGCATATGCTTTTACATACTGAAGAGTATTCTGAATTGGTGAATAAATATATGGTTAGACAGTTAGTTAAACCTGGTATTACTGGTGTTGCACAAGTTAGAGGATATAGGGGGGAAACCAAAGATCTTGAAGATATGGAGGGTAGAGTGAGATTTGATGTTTGGTATATTGAAAATTGGTCATTAACACTTGACATTAATATAATTTTACAGACTATTTGGAATATATTTAAAGGAGATGAGAAAGCTTATTAATTTCTTTATTTTTATTCTGCCATTTTGTTCTTATGCTCAATCTAATATATTTCGTTCTAATTTTGACAGTTATTTTTCAAAAATATATTTAGATGATAGTATAAGTAATACAAATAGATTAAACACCTATTCTTCTCAGCATTTAAATATTGGTACTCGTTTTTTTGGTTTAGGCTCACTAAGTAATAGTAAGCAGTCGTATAGTACTTATCTTTATGGCGTACAATTAGATGCTAATTTTAATACTAATCTTAGTATTTCAGTTCTTTGTGATTATCTAAATGGAAATTATAATTTGCAGATCAGGAATTACCAAGATTCATTATCAATTTATTACCCTGGTTTTGGCCTTCAGAACACTAGGATACAATACAATACTAAATATATAGCAAATAGGTTTATTACAATTGATTTTGGAAGTGGCAAATATTTTATTGGAGATGGATATCAGTCATTATTATTATCTGCTGTTTCCTCTTCTTATCCATATTTGAGGATTTCTACCAAATTTGGTCCTGTGAAGTATTATAATCTTTATACAACATTTATTAATCCAGATATGGTAGATGAGGGAAGAAAGAAACATGCAGCAATTCATTATCTAGACTTTGCATTAACACCTAAGATTCATTTTGGAGTTTTTGAGTCTATTTTATGGCAATCAAAATCAGCAGGAATTAATAGAGGCTATGAGTTGGCATATTTTAATCCAGTAATATTTTATAGACCAGTTGAATATTCTCATAGTTCTTATAAAGCAAATGCTTTGATGGGAGCAACATTTAATATATCTTTTTATAATATGATTTTATATGGTCAATTTATGTTAGATGATCTTAATATTTCTAGAGCTAAAGATGGAGATGATGGGTTTGATTTAGGTAATTCTACTGGATTTTTTCAAAATAAATTTGGATATCAATTAGGTTTAAAGGGAAAAATAGAAAATTTTAAGTATTTAATAGAGTATAATCAAGTACAACCTTATTCTTATGGTCATCGAACTGTTTTACAGAATTATTCTCATATGAATCAACCATTAGCTCATTCTCTTGGGGCTAATTTTAAAGAGTTAACTAACATTTGTGAAATAAGTCAAGGAAAATGGAATTATAAGATAAATGCTATGTTTGCTAGAGTTGGATTAGATTCCGTAGGCACTCATTATGGTCAAAATATTTTTGCTTCAGATCTTGATGCTAGCACAGGGGGTCAATATTCTTATGGAAATTTTAACGGGCAGGGTGTTAGGACTAATATTTTTTCTTCTTATTCAGAAGTATCATATAAATTTAGATGGTTTGATGTTTTTGGCTCTATATATTATAAAAAATCACATTCTGATCTAATTGATAAAACTATGATTTTCTATTCGTTAGGTTTGAGGAATTTTCCGTTCTTAACTTTTCCTGATTATTAGAAGTCTATTTCTTCGCCATTTTTATACGCAACAATAAAAGAATCCATGTATCCTTTTTTACTCATATTTTTTTGATACTCTACCGCATCATTTAAACTAAAGAACAATCCAGATAAGTATGTTGTGCTATCTTCGGAAATAGGAATAGCAATTACGTTTGATTCATCAAATAAATATGCTGGAGTATTAAAACTTCCAAAAGTGCCTAAATTTAGACGAAATATATATGCCTCTCCTCCTTGAACAATTTGCTCTTCTTTGCTAAATGATTTCATTAATTTTAGTCGAGCTTTCTTTAAAGAATTAGCCATGTTTTCAGCTTTATTATACTCTTTTTGTTCTCTGTATATATATATCAAGTTTTCGTAAGCAGGAAGAAAGAGTTTGTCTTGTCGAATTGATTTTTCAAATAGTTTAATAGATTTTTTGAGATTTTCTTCTGCAGCAAGTGTTGTCCATTTTCTAGTGCCTTCCTTTTTGTTTTCTCTAGCAGACATGAAAGCAAATTGGTAATACGCAACAGCCATGTTATATGTCCACTCTCTTGTATTAAATAGTTTTGAAGTTATTGATTTGAAGTATCTTTTAGCCTGTCCTACTCCTCGTCTATCCTTAGTTGCTAGTGATGCAATTACAAGATTTCCTCTAGTAAAATTTAACCCATCTTCACTGATTTTCCCTCTTTTTAGTCTTTTTTCTGCGTTTTTTAGAAGTTTTTGAGCACTATTATGTTCTCTATTAGCTAGAGCTTTTACACCTTTATCGTAGTTTACAATTCCATCTTGGATTTGAATCATACTTCTCTCATCAATTTTATTAATCTTATTAAATTGTAAAGGGTCATCGTTAGTTACAATATTAAGATTTGCCACATCTGGTTGTTTTCCTTTAGAGATGGCTTTTTTTCTTTTTTCTTCTCTTTGTTGTTTGTTTTTTGCTTTACTTTCTGCAGTTTTTTTATTTTTATTATTCAATTTTTTTTCTGCAGTATTCATTCGTTCTATTACTTTATCTGCATCATTTACATTACCTGAATTTCTGTAAATAGCTTCTAAAGTTATGTATGCTTGAAAATAAAATTGATCTTTTCTGATTGCAGACGTTAATAATGAGGCTGCTTCATTAAGATTGCCTGTTAAAGCGTGAGCTATAGCAATATTGTATGTCCATTTATTATCACTGTATGCCTTAGAAGTTATTAGATTTAATAGCCTTTTAGCTTGCACTAGATCTTCTGTGTTTCCTAATTTAGCATATGATAGAGCCATATTTGCATAAATAAAGTTCATTGCGTCAGCACTTAGTTTTGCTCTTTTATAACGTTTCATTGCTGCCTGAAATTCTTTTATAGCTCCGTTATAATTTTCGTTTTTCATTGAATTAACTCCCGCGCTATAATTTTCTGCTGCAAGATTAGCTTGTTGTACAGATCTTCTAGTAAGTGTTTTTTGATTTTCATATTGCATTACTTTTTCAACATCTGAAATTGGTGACCAATCAAAAGCCGTTAATCCTTTAGTATATGAGCTATCTTGAGAATATGCATTGATATTTATGCATGCAGTAACTATCATCGTTATTAAAAGTAGAATTCTTTTCATCATTTTAGTGTATTACTTTTTAGTTTGCCAAATTAAAAAAAATTATTGAAGTACAATTTTGTGATTAATTATCTGATTTTTTTGTTCAATTTTAATAAAATATATGCCTTTTGTAAAATTAGACAAATCTATTCTGTTTATACTTGATTTATTATGATTGTTTTCAACTTTAAAAAGTTGATTTCCTTTATAATTCATTATGGTAACATTTTTAATACTACTCATTGCCTCTATTACTATTAATCCATTACTAGGATTGGGATATATTTTTATTTCTTTATTCGTAAATCCTGTATTACTTATATTATAACTGATTATATATGAAGTACTTTGGCAATTTCCATTTGTTACTATCACATAGTATTCTCCAACTGATGTAGGCTCAAATATTTCTGTTGTAGCTCCAGGTATTGGGTCTCCGTTTGCATAAAACCATTGATAGCCTGAAAAATTACTAGTTGCCATAATCTTTGCACCATTTATCCAAACATTTACAAGCATTGGATTCGGTTCATTTACAATAGCAGAATTTATTGCTACACAGCCATTATTATCTGTAATAGTTACATTATAAAAACCTGCACATAGATTATTTATTCCATTTGTCCATACATAAGAGTATGGGGGAGATCCTCCAATGGCTGTTACAGAAACATTACCGTCACAGTATCCATAACAACTTGCATCTATAGAGCTTGTAATACTGGTGATTTGATCTGGCTCAATTACATTCGCATAAGTAGAGCTTAAACAGTTGTTAGTATCAGAAACTAAGAAAGTATAATTTCCAGCTGATAGGCTATTAAAAATATTAGAACTTTGGTATGTGACACCATTATCTTTAGAGAATACACAGATACCTGAATTACCAATTGTATTAATAATGACACTTCCATCGTTTCCACCGAAGCAATTAACTGCATAAGATGTGGTTGTGCTAATTATTGAATCTGGATTTGTAAGGGAGAAAGATTGATTAATAGAACAGCCATTTTGATCAGTAACAATAATGGAGTAGTTTCCAGCACTAATATTTGTGATGTAGTTACTGTCTCCATTTGACCAATTGTATGATAGGGGCTGAGTTCCTCCCCAAACATTAATTTCTGCCTGTGATATTCCATTGTGGCAAAGAATAGAATCAATTACAAGATTTGATGTCATTTCTTGTGGCTGGTATATGTTGAATGTATCTGTTAAGGTTGTTATGCCATCATTAACTGTAACAATATATATTCCATTACATAAGTTTGTTATGTTAGAATCAGTTGATGTGAATCCATTAGGTCCACTCCAAATGTAGGTATATGAAGAATCTCCACCACTTGCGATAATATTTAAAGCTCCATTACAAGAGTCAAAACAAGAGGCATTTGTTGAAACATCAAGATTTATTGATAATGATGATGGTTGAGAAATTTCTATTGTGTCAATATATACACAGTTATTACTATCAGTAATTTCTAGATAATATATACCCGCAGTAATGTTTGTAATACTTGTGTCATTTGATGAAAAACCGTTATTACTATTCCAAGTTATATTAATCGGGTCAACCCCCCCATTTGTAGTTATATATATATAACCATCATTCCCCCCATATGTACTTATATTTGATGCAGAATCAATTATATTAGTTATGGGATTTGGTTCAGATATTGAGAATGATATACTATCTGAGCATTGTTGCCAATTTTTATCTTTTACAACACAGTAATAATTACCCGCATTTAGATTGTCTATTATATTAGTTGTATCTCCATTATTCCATAAATAGTTATAAGAACCACTACCGCCCTGAATTGTTTGTATGCTAGCATTTCCATCATTAGCATTAAAACAACTTATATTTGAACTATAGATGCTGTCAGCTGAAAAATTTGCACAATCAACAAGACCAAGACATATAGGGTTGCTAGTAACAAGATTTTGAATAATATTACCAGAGACATCTACTTCATTAGTTTTCCAAATAGCACAATAATTTCCATAATTTGCACTAGTCTTAAATCGTACTCTGATAATAATTTGTTGACTACTTGATTGTGTCATTATCTGTCCTGTGGTGTCTCCACCAATTCCCCAGTAGCCAACAGCGTTTCCACTTGAATTAATTTGATATGGTAAAGACGGCCAGCTTCCCATTAGGGGGTTGTACCATTTAAGGTCGAAATCTGTCATTGATATTAAACCATTATCTAAAGAAATTTCAAATTCTGGACGCACTCTTAAATCACAGTTACTAGTGTTTGTTAAAGTCAAAGTGTCATAAGCCCATATCCATGGATTGTATACTGGTTGTGGATCAAAACCTGTTAGTGCTTGTGTAACATTTTTATTACATGTAGTAGGATTTGATATGATCACTCCTTTCATTCCCATTGCGGCATGGGGTTGACAAACATAATAATATGTTTTGACGCTATCAACAATCCAATTACCTCCCCCAAACGGAATGTTAAATCCATTGTTTGTAGTAGTTCCATTTGAATTCCATGTATTTTCAGAAACTTCCACCGCATTATGATTATTTGTGATATTAAAGTAAATAGTATCCCCTAAATTTACATATAAAGTGTCAGGGACGAAATTATTACCATTATTGGAAATGATTTGCGCATAAGAATTTGATAATAAAAAAATCAAAGATAAAATGGTGTAACTAATTTTTTTCATTGATAAAGCAACTTTGTTTACTTATTGCAAATATATGAAATTCACACTTACTGGTTTTATTTTCTCTAGTTTAACTCTGCTATAATATTTTGATATAATTATTTGTATTATGCAACTTTTATTAGAATGCATACGTAGTATATACAACAAAATTTATGAATTATGAAAACTCATAAAAATATACCATGTATCATATTATCTGTATTGTTTCTTATTTTAGTTGCTTTTTCATCTTGTTCCAGTAATAGCGCATGTGATACGTATGCGTTTAATGATGCTAAGTAGTAGTTCGTTTATAATTGCCTATTTATTAAGTTAATAATTATTTTATTCTATTAACTTTGTCGTTATTAACATGATTTAGGTTGTGGCGTGTTTTTTGTAAATGTTTCATCAGAATATAATAATACAGTAATTAAATTAATAATTAGATAGAATGATTAAAAAGAAATTGTTTTCAATTGTTTTGGTTTTTTTAGTTTGTGATTCTTTTTCACAGATTACAGTGACAGATAATGATATTTTCAATGTAGGAGATGATATATATGAAGCTTTAGATACTATTAGTAATATCCAAATTGGTTCTGCTGGAGCTAATCAGACTTGGGATTTTTCTAGTCTTCAAAAACATGAATTAAATATTATTGAGCATATAGATCCTGCTTATACACAATATGGTTCTTTACATCCAACGTCAAATTTGTGCACCTTAGATGATGATCAAAATGTATATGTAATTAAATCTTCAACTGGCATTGAGGTAGTTGGGATTGACAATCAACCTCTGCTTAATCCTATATTAGCTCTTCCACTTCCATTAACTTTTCCTATGCAATTTTCTACAGGTAATGTTGTTGGAATTGATCAAATTGAAGAGAATGTTTTTCTGCCTGATTCATTAGCTCTTTTAGCAACATTAGGATTAGCACATACTATAGATTCCATCAATATACAGGTTACTTTTGAATCTTCTTTTACTGTTGATGCTTATGGAGAGGTAATTATCCCTATGGGAACTTTTTCTGCATTAAGACTATATGTTACAAATACTAACACTCAAATGGGTTATATTTATTGTACAGATACAGTATTTGGAGCTAATAGTGGTTGGTACCCTGCACCTCAGCAGCTCTTCCCTACTCAGACAGAAACAGATTACTTTTATCAATGGTGGTCTAATGACCCCACAGTTAAATTTACCTTGGTAAATATATTTGTAGATGAATTTGGAAATAATCTTGGGGGTATTCAGTTTCTGTCTAACAATATTACCTCTGTAAATGATAATCTTTCTTTACAGGCTAAGGTATTTCCAATACCTGCAAGTAATATTTTAAGTATTAAAACAAATGAGGGTAGTTGTACCAATCTTGAATTGTTAGATAATAATGGGAGATTAATTTTAGAAAGTCAGTTTGTTGGAGCTACAAGTATTCCAACAGATCATCTAGAGAAAGGGGTTTATTTTATAAAATTAAATGCGAATGACAGACAGTTTATTAGAAAGATAGTTGTTGAATAATTGTATACAGGCTCCTCAAGGAGTATATCCCTATGTTGTAGATTATAAGTATACTGATGATAGTAATACAGAATCCTTTTCAGGATTTGTTGTGTTAATTAGATAATATTTGAATTTTAGTTAAACAATATTTTTATAACTAATTCTTACTTATCTTTGTTTTTTAAAATTAGTTATAGATATGTCTTTAGGAAAATGGGTAGGAATTGGAGCTGGATGGTTTTTAGCTGGCCCAATAGGAGCAATAATTGGTTATTACATTGGTAAAAGTTTCTTTGATGGCAAGAATAATAGCGCTCAAGCTTATGAGTTATCATTATTAATTCTATCTTCATTGGTAATTAAATCTGATGGTAGAATTGCTAAATCTGAATTAGATTATGTAAAAAAGTTTTTTATAGATACTTTTGGACCTCGTAAAGCAAATAAATATTTTCAAATTTTTAATAAGCTTAATAGACAGTCTTTAGCCTCTCAATTAAGACCTGTATGTCAACAACTAACTTCTTCTATAAATCACTCTTCAAGATTGCAGATTATTCATTTTCTTTTTGGAGTTTCAGCTAGTGATAATGATATACATCATAACGAGATTGATTTAATTAAGAAGATTGCAGGCTATTTAAATGTAAATAATTATGACTTTGAGTCTATAAAATCTATGTTTATTGATCATGGATCTTCAGGAGGTTTAGAAAAATGGTTTAAAATTCTCGAAATAGATAAAAGTGCTTCGGATGAAGAGGTTAAAAAGGCACATAGAAAGATGGTAATAAAATATCACCCTGATAAGTTACAGGGTGTTGGTAAGGATATTGTTAAGCTTGCAGAGGAGAAGTTTTTACTTGTTCAGCAAGCATATGAAGAAATCATGAAAACTAGAAAATAGATTTTTATCTTTAAAAGTTATGTTAAGAATTTATATTATTGGGATAGCCATTTTATTAATTGCAATTTTTGCTAATGTAATTGTTGCAAAGTTAGGGTTGAGTACTTGGTATGATTTTGGACCTCAGTTTTTTATTAATGGTTTTTCAGAAATTAAAGAGGTTGGTTTACTCAATTTTTTTTGGTTATTTATTTTATATCCATTGGTGCTTGCTTTTGGATATATTATAGGAGATAAAATTTATAATATTTTGTTGGCATGAAAAGTTTATTTTTTTTATTTTTTTTCTTGATGTTACTCTCTTGTACATCAAGTGACACAGATTTATATCATGGCGAGGTGATTATTGATGTTGATACATTGCATATTGAAAGGATTAAGATACCTACTCACTAGCATTTTATTACTATATTTTAATTTTTCTCCTGTGTTTTGCAATAAAATCATATCCAATATTTAATATAAAATTTGGGAATATATTTAGTATGTAAAGCATGTTGTATGGGAATCTCATATGTTTACATAGTTTTAAAATTGCATTTGATTTTATAAACACTTGTTTATGTTGATCAATATATATTACTGTATTCATATTTTCTAATTTATAATTTTTGATTATTTTTTTTCCCTCATTTGAATTTAAATGCGTAAATAATATATCTGTGTCATCAATTATAGATGAGATTTTATCTACAATACTACTACAAAAAGAGCAATCATTATCATATAATAAATATTTAGCTTTTTTTGAATGTTTATACATAAATGCAAACATACTATATTTGTGTTTATGAAAAACATAGTAGTATTTACAGGTGCTGGTATTAGTGCTGAAAGTGGTTTAGGTACTTTTAGAGATTCTGGAGGTTTATGGGATAATTATAAGATTGAGGATGTTGCTACACCTGAGGCTTTTGAGAGAAGACCCTCTCTTGTTTTAGATTTTTACAATATTAGAAGAAGGCAGCTACTTAGCTCTAGTCCTAATATTGCTCATATTGCATTAAATAAACTTCAAGATAAATTTGAACTATCTATTATTACGCAAAATATTGATGATTTACACGAGAGAAGCGGTAGTCTTGATGTTTTGCATTTACATGGTAAGTTAAGAGAATCAAGAAGTACAATTGATAATAGAATTTATCCGATTCATGGATCAGATTTAAATATTGGTGATGTATGTGAAAAAGGAGGTCAATTACGCCCAAATGTAGTGTGGTTTGGAGAAGATGTTCCTAATATGGAAATAGCTGTACAGAGGGTTTTAAAAGCAGATATTTTTATAGTTATTGGTACATCATTTAATGTATATCCTGCTGCTTCACTTTTAAATTATGCAGCAAATGCAGAAAGAATTATTGTTATAGACTTGCAATCTTGTAAACATGATGGTGTTGAATTTATTTGTGATAAAGCAACAAATGCTGTACCCAATTTAGTAGAAAAATTGTTAACTTTGAACTCATGATGTGTTTTTCTTGTAAACATAGTTGGAAAAGAACCAAATGGTATGAGTATATCTCTTTCCTGACTCCTTGCCCTAAATGTGGTAAGATATGGTTTGTTATACGTTATTAAATGTCTATATATGAATAATTGGACCCTTGTTTTTCTTGGATTAATTGTTACTTTTATTGGAGTAATAACTAAGAAATTCTTTTTTCTATTTTTTATTCTTCCACTTTCTTTGTTTTGGAAAGATAAAAAGTAATAGAAGTTTATATTACAGTAATATTAATGTTTTTAAAATGTTGATTTCCAATCAAAACATACCATACTAGGTCTAGCTTCTTTAGGTTTTGAACAACTTGTTTTTCCAAAATGAAAACAATTAAAGCATGCAGAATCACTTTTTAATGATTCTTTGTAAATATGACTGTCACAGGAATTAGTGATTTCTACTTTTTGCTCATGTTTTTGACACATAAAATTATTTAGTAGATTCTCGCAGTTGATACATGTATTTAGGTTATTTATTGCCATAATTTTATTTTTTATATAATGATTCTATTGTTTTTAATTTGTCATTAGCATCTACAAGCATCATTAGAGCATCTTCAGCATTTTCATAGAAATCTTTGGTTGAATGTTCTCCAACCCCCACTGCCTTAGTATTTAATAATTCTAATGTTAGTAGCGCTTTTGCTTTTTCTGATTGAGCTTGTGTTTTTAACATCTCATATAATCTATCGTTTATTGCCATATCTGTATTTATTTACGACAAAAGTATAATATTAGTTTCATAGATTTATGCGTAATTCATTGATTTTTATTAATTTATATTTAGAATAAATAAAAATAACTATTTTGATTTTTTATTATATTATTGTTGATTATGAGAAGATTATTACCATTTTTATTTTTTGCAACTATTCTATCTTCATGTACAATATTGTCTGACGGGAATATTGGAAGTTCTTCAGCGTCCTTGCATACCAATAATTTCAGATATCTTAAGACTGTTAACGGAGAATCGCATACACTTTTTATTTTAGGAATAGGAGGGGCTAATGATGGATTAGTGAAAAAGGCTATGAATAGTTTAAGGACTAATTTACAAGATAATCAAGCTTTGACTAATATAACTGTAGATAAGCATCATACGGTATTACTTTTTGGACTTGTAATATTTAAAGAAATTTATGTCTCTGCAGATGTTGTAGAGTTTTATCAAGGATCAGATAAAATTCAAGTTGAATATCAAAATAGAATTGATAGTAAACCAGAGCTAAATCTTGAAGGAGAGCCTAATCTTGGTGTGCAAGAAGAAATGATTATAGAGCCTAATAGAGAGACTGTGAATAAGGTTGTAATAGATGAAATTGAGTACAAAGTAAATGATAGAATACGTTATGCTAAAGGCACTTCAAGAAAAGATGCTGTTATTCAGACAATAATCAAGAAAGGAAATAAGTACCGTTTTGAGATACTAATCATTGAGGATAATGAAACGAAGATTGTTAGACCTGCTAATTTATATCCTATTTAATCCCAAGATCTAATATAGCTTTACAATAGACTAATAATAAAAAAAGACCCCAATTAAGGGGTCTTTTATCTGAGTAGCGGGAAGCACTGAAATATCTAACTCTTTAAAAAGGGACTTACTAGAGATAGGAGCTCTATATGATTACATAGAAGATTATAAGAAGTATGCTGATGTAGATAGTAATAGTTGTATAAATACTATTAACTAAAGAGCATTGCTATAACTTATTATATTTGTAGTGTGAAGAGACTACTACTTATATTACTTTGCTTGCCTATGATTGGTTTTGGGCAGAGCAACTTTTATGTAGGAGTTGGAATGATTAGTTCTTTTGCAAATACAAGTAAAAACAATAAGCAGTTTAACTCCAACAATAAATCCGATTTTGGACTTTATTATGGTAATAACATAAAAATCAACAATTATTTTAAGACCGCTATAGAAGTATTTTATCTTAATAACAGAGTGGTACTAGCTCAAGAAGACAATAAAAGGTTTGAACTACATCAAAACATAGGTTTTGGATTAAAACCTGGAATCTACTATAAAAAGCATAGTATTAATTTAAGTACTGGAATGCTAGCGGTGTATACTTTTGATAAAGATGTGGAATTTGGAAATCAACTTGATTATTTTGATGAATCTTATTTTTACGGGATAGAATATAATTATGATATTACTCAGAATGTTTTTTGTAGTTTTGGATTGTTATATACTGATTATGAAAAAAATAGTAATTGGACGAATCATATTTTAACAAGTTTTACTGTTTTACAATTA